>JAABUY010000008.1_pt1 | contig 556509 bp, 519 predicted proteins | sample 5560271 | NCBI WGS metagenome assembly JAABUY01 (sample SAMN10711886, study PRJNA513374) | rock metagenome | isolation source: Antarctica rocks | place: Antarctica: Victoria Land, University Valley
CTAATGGATGGATGTAGCTATGTAGAATGGAATAACCATCACGAGAAATCTCTATTAGTCTGCCAAGGCCCCCTGACTAGTCCTGATTAGTGACTACCGAGGTTGACCCGGTCTGAATTCCAACACATATTATGTAAACTCAATTGTCCTAAGTACCTACTTTACTCTCTGACGTTTGAACTTTGTACGGGAGCTGCGTTTGTTGTGCGGCAAGAGCGCTTCGACGCGCTTCGTCATTGTTTTGCCACTTTTCAGAATTTGGCAGCAATGTGAGATTCGAGAATATAATTGTAGAGAGTTTTCTGCCCGGAAACTTGACTTGGCGCTGAGTCCGGGTTTGGATATGAGACCATTAGAGAAGCTTTACTGGAGCTACCTCGATGGTCTTTAGCCCTGCTCACCATTAATTAATTATTCATGTTCCAATATGGAAGCTTTCCTATCATGTAAAAGAACGACTATGGCTCTTGCAGAAGTAGAGACAGAATCACGAGTGTCGCATGATCTCACTAATGGGCAATTACTTGACGATGAAGATTCAACAGATATCAAGCTTGCCACTTTGGCCTCGCTTTATCCACATCTAGATCAAGTTCTGCTGCTTGACCTACTTATTTCAGCCAATGGCTCTGTGGAGGCTGCAAAGATATCCCTAGCCAATTCGACCAGAGTGTCGTCTCCGCGAAAAAGGTCTGCCACGGGGATAGGATACCAGACTTCTCTGGCCAGCTTCAGAAAAGCCGAGGAAATTGGGTTAGATGTGCCATCGACAAAACGTAGACAACTCACCCGAAAAGGCCAGACACTACATCTCTATTCGCCAGAGGACATCGCAGCGCATACACCATGTTCAATCATCCACAACTTCCTCCCTGCAGACGAAGCAGACAATCTACTGATCGAGCTATTGGAAGAAGCAACCACATTCGAAAAACAGACGTTCAAGCTTTTCGATAATGTCGTTCAGTCTCCTCACTCAGCCTGCTTCTATGTCAACAGCCTAGAGGAAACGGAGCAACAGAAAACGAATTATCTATATAATGGCCAATATCTAACGGACGTTCGCCACCTTACATCCCAAATGTGTACTGTCTCATCCAGGGTGCAAACGGCCGTCAACGCCGAGATTACCAACCGAATCCGCTCTCATTATCCAGGCGGCACGAAGCTAAGGTATCAATCTCCTAAAGAATGGGTACCGAACGCGGCCTTTGTAAATCTCTATCAAGGAGGCTCCGAAAGCGTCGGCTACCATTCAGACCAACTGACCTATCTCGGTCCCCGCGCCATTATCGGCAGCCTCTCTCTAGGCGTAGCTCGCGAATTCCGAGTCCGCAACATAGTCGCTCGAGATGACAATGACAACGGCGCACGATTGAAAGATTCGCGAGCAGATGCCGAAGGGCAAGTAGCGATACATCTACCGCACAATTCGCTATTGATTATGCACGCCGAGATGCAAGAGGAGTGGAAACACTCCATACACCCTGCAGCAGTTATCGATCCCCATCCAATCGCTGGGAATCAACGCATCAACGTCACCTATCGTTACTATCGAGAGACGTTCCATCCTAGATACACGCCGAGATGTAAATGTGGGGTGGCGACCGTCTTGAGGTGTGTGCAGAGGAAGAAGCTGAATAGGGGACGGTATATGTGGATGTGCCATGCGGGGAATTCGCCTGGCAAAGAAGGGTGAGTTTTGAGGGTTTGGGCTTCGGAGCAGTATTGAGAGGCTGATTGATGATCCTGAGCAGATGCACATTCTTTCAGTGGGCAGAGTTTGACGATGATGGGGAGCCTCCGTGGGCCCAAAGGGGACCTGCAATATGAATTTATTCCAGGCATGTTTTATGTTCCAGACATGAGACCCTCAGCAATCTCTTGTTTCGAGTAATCGCGATGACCATTTCAGGACACCCTCTCAATTAAAAGTCTGCCTGCCAGCTGAATATCTCCTAAAGGTGATGATGTTCCGGACTTACGATATGAGCTTTTTCCAATTATGACAGGCCCTCAACAATGCCTTATCTTGTTGATCCCAGTGGCCAGCTCAGGACAATCTCTCGATCAAAAGTCTGCCCACCAACTGATCAATTCCCTACGATGATGAACGTCGGGACCTACGACATGAGCTTCTTCGAGGTATAACAGAGCCTCAGCAATCTCTTATTTTGGTGAAGCAAGGGATAATCTGCGCCATCCCATGACCCCCTCTCAGTGGAAGGCCGTCTACCAAGTGAAGATCTCTCCACAATGACGAACGTCGGGACCTACGACATGAGCTATCACCAGGCATGACAGACCCTCCGCACTCTCTTGTTTCGGTAACCATAGGGTCATTCTGAAGCTACCCGGGACACCCTCTCATCTACAAGTCAATCTATCTCTTAAATATCCCGTCACAACAAAGGAAAAGGAAAACAAACGTATCTCGAGATAAACCCCCTACAAATACGACCCACACCACATATACATGGCCTCGCACAATGATTCCAAGGAGAACCACCACCTACAACTAACAAACAACACACAAATCAGACCTAGCTACAACTAAGCCCCCAATCTTAGGGGAAAATGGCAACGGTAATTTCTAGTATCAGCGTTACGAAATCACAGACATAACTACCAACCACCGTTAGATCAGCGCCAACGAGAATCGAACCCGTTGAGACCTATATCCCTCTGCAAAACAGATGATGAATATAACAAATCCCCCGTATTTAATCAAACAAACCCTCCTCCCATTCCCCTCCTACAAACCCTCCTCCTCCTCCTCCTATCCAGAATGAAAGCACGTTAACTTACTTACTCCCTTCCCACTTAGAGCCTAGCAACTACCCCTCTCCCCTAACATTAAAGATAAAACACAAACATCCTAAAAACCTAAAACCCTAAAATACTTAAATACCATCCTATATCCTATCCTATCCTATCCTATCCTATCCCATCCTATCCTATCCTATCCTATCCTATCCTATCTTATCTCACTTATACCTCTATAAACCCCCCCTACTATAGAAGCGTATACCTTACCTGGCCAGGACAGGATATAGAATATAAAACAGTACACCCTCTACTCTACTCTAATCTATAATCTATAACCTCTAATCCCGACTCTAATCTCTACTCCAAAGATATATCTCACCCTCTAGCTCCTCCCTTCCCTTCCCTTTTAAAGACGGGGTCTGAAAAGTAGAAGTATGTTAAGTTGGCGGAAGGAAGGATGGGATAGGATAGGATAGGATAGGAGGTATATATGTAGAATATATGTGATATGTCGTATATATATCAGAGGAAGGAAAGATGAATTCCCTTTATTTCATTCCTAGACCGTGCGTGCTAGGCATAGATGTGTAAAAATAATATATTACTTTTAAGACTATATTATTGAATTACTACTTGAAATTACTAATAATTTCGTATTAAGATAGTAACCCTCTGGTTAAGGGAATTACTAAGGTGTTACCCCTATCCTTCGCAAAAACCCTCAACAATCAACGACGGGTTCCTCGCCACGAGCCCAGCGCTCGGAGCGATCATTCGAACACACTTCGCCCCCCCACAATCCGAGTCGCTCTGACAAAGCTTCGGCGACCGTTCTTGCCCTGTGGTATTCCGACCGGCACCGGTAACTAAAGGGCGCATCAACGCTCTCCGCTAAACTCCAACATGCGAGGCGATAGAACACACACTCACTGAACAGATCTCGCCCATAGATAACTCTCCCATCAGCGCTGGTATACACACGATTGCCGACCTTGTTATCCGTATAAATAACCCCCATATACCTAACCACATCCGGATATACATTGTCAACAGCCTGAATAGACGACCCCTGCGGTACCCTCGTGTAAAACCCCCCACTCAACTGCGGAAAATAATGATAGATCCGACTGCTCCAGCTCGTGTCCGCTGCAGCTTTCGAGTGTGGATCAACTTTCACCCCATCGCAGGCGGACCTTCCATCTTCCCATTCATAAGGGACGAGGGATAGTATCTCGGCTTCTAGATTGTAGAAACTGATGCGTTCGGCGTGCCACCAGCCCCAGCCGCGGTCGGGTACTTGGAGGGCTATCGGTACGCAGCATGTTCGTTGCCCGATGTTGTTGCAGATTTGTTGCGCGTAGCGGTCGGAGAGTTCTCGCATGGTGGGGTTGTCGAAGATTATTTGCGTTTGAAGGGATAGGTTGAATATGCAACAGAGTGATAAGAGAGAGATGGGGAATGCTTGGAAGTTGTTAAGGAACATGTTGAGCATGAGAAGTACGATAGGTTCTTGGGTGATGTGTGAAGGACGATATGATATCGCGGTGCTTAAGTAGATTGGTACTTTTCAGAGGTCTGAGTGCGGATCGCGCTGTCGCATGTATAATTGATAGCACAAGAAACTGCTAGGACCTCCAGCACAGGCGTAAGAGAAACCAATCATAGCCACTTAAGCGCTACGAGCATAACCATAATCGTAGAACAGTTTATCAGCGCAAACATGATCGTCATACAGAGGAATCGAAATATATGAAAGGTTAGTCGGCTCCTAAGGATCAACAATCTGAAGGCCAGTATAATTCAAGAAGTGACTCGAGTCCTAGCACAACCTTTCAAAAGTGACTTTCATAAAGAGAGATCGAATTCCAGGACAGGCCAATCACATACGGGCTGAACAAAGACGGTCCAAGCCCTTGTGCAGTAGAGTTGACGGTGACAAACATAGGCCGCTGGATCGCATATACGAGCCAACCAACATGGATGTTTTGCATCTGAAAAAAAGAAGTTATCTGTGGCGCTGACGTGCTGTTTGACAACGATGGAGATGTCAAGGTATTGTGGCTCCCGTTTCTCACAATCCCCAGCAAAGCGTATTCTACGTGGACGTTCAGGTCTTCTTCTTGATGCCAGCGTTCTAAAAAGCCCCAGCATGAGTTCCTCCCTTAAGAATGCAGGATGCGGACGGTGAACTCGCAAGAGTTCACAAGAACTAATGTGCACAATCTCGTTCCATGTCTTCGAAGGTATCTATGACGTTCCTCCGAAACTTGAATGTGTTTTCGCTGATACGGCCCCATGATTGAGCTTTCAAGTAAAGGGGTAAGAGTCTGGCAGAGGCAAAACAATCTGTACACCAGAATCTGTCTAATTTGCTCCGTCGCTGTCAATGTAGATATGATCGATCGCTAGAACTAGGTTTTATGATTTTCCAGGGTATCTAACTTGATAACTACCTAGACTACTAGAGAAAGCTTGGCACTAGACACGCAAACGCGTAACATATGCACGGCTGCTAGGATATGAAGATAGCCTCAAGTAGAGACCACCGTACTGCTACGCTGAACGGGAAGAATTCAATCAATGCCGCTCGAAATCATCACTCATCCATCACCCCACATCACCGCACCCCCACACTCAACCCTCCACAACCCCATCCCCATCCCCAACGCCATCCCCTCCATCACCCCCATCACCCCTCCCAACCTCCACCACCCCCCTCCCCCTCCTCCCCTCCGCCCAAACCCGACTAGCCACCCTCCCCCTCTCTGCCGCCTCCGCCCTCGCCCTCCTAACCGCCTCATCCTTCTCCCTCCTCGCCCTCTCCCGTTCCAAGATCTCAACCCTCGTCCGCCCAAAGACCTCTTTGCCTTTCGATTTCTGCTTCGCGAGATCCGAGCCTGAGGGTGCGGGACGGGATGCTTCCGTCTGAAGAGATATGCTTGAGGATTTGCGGAGAGTGGTGGATGCTGTGGAGGTGAGAGATGGAGTGCGAGTGCGGATGGCACGTTTGGTGGTGAGTGAGTTTGTAGATGGTGGGTTTGAGGTACGTTTCGCGACCGAGAGGGTTGAAAGGCGTTTGTTCGCAGCAATTGAGATTTGAAGCGAAGGTTCGACTTTTCGAGTCGCTCCAGTGGAAGTAGCTGCAGGCGCAGGAATACCTGGCTCTCCCCTCGCCATGCTCAGACGAGCCGTGGTGGCTGCATTGAGCTTCACCGCCGGACCGTGGCCGAGACGGACTCCAGAGCGGGCCTTGGAATTCGGCTGAGCCTCGGACTTTTTCTCCTCGTCTCCCTTGAGGCGCTCTTCGCGTTGCTCTTTTAGCCTACGGGCTACGACGTCACCTGGTAATTCGAAGACGGCGCGGGTGGGTGGCTTTGTCGATTTGGCGGGCTGAAAGGGTGCTTTGTAGATCGAGCTGACGCGTAGCTTGGGAGGTGCGCGTGCGGATGTTGTTGATGGGGGTGACGTACTGACGAATTTCCTAGTGGTGGTAGCGCGCTTTTGATTGGCAAGATGATTCACGTTTGAAGTGATCCTCTTTGCTGGAGGCTGCATGGATGGCCTTGACACAGCGGACCTTACGCTCGTGGTGGGCTGTGAATTTCTTGCTTTTAGTGACCTTGTTGTCTTTTGCCTCGCGCTCCCTGAGCCATTGGCCCTCGGACCCATAGACTTTGGTGATGGTTTTGTCTGATTCTCTATCTTTATCGGCGACTGTGCTTCGCTCGCGCGTGGCATTAGTCCGCCCACCATCTCGATCTCCTCATCCAATGCGTCTAACGCTTCTACCGAGTCTTCGATCCGTGAGACGCGCTTGCCCGGGGTTCGTGATTTGATCAGCTCAACAAAAGAGTCCTCTTTTTCGGCCTGATCCGGCGTGGTGATTCCCAATCCTTCAAGGTTATCCATTTTGGTGGGTGTGTGGGAGTCGACGGTCGCTGGGGAAGAATCCTGCATGTCAATATCTGTTTTGTTATCAGAAGTAGTTGTAACGTCGGCTTGTTGGTTTGAGTCAAAACGTGGTGTTGTAGGCCTTGGCGACAGTTGCTTGCTAGCTTCATTCACAGCAGCGGAAAGGGGTGTATGTGGCGGTTCTTCATCTACGGCGACGTGAGCAACTTCTGAAGATTAAGATGTCAAGTTAGCGCAAGTCGTAGTCGTGTAGTACAAACGGAGGAAACACACCAGAGTTCTCTTCCAACAGACTTCTACACGCTTCCTCAGCCGCAGAACTAGTCTGGCTTTGCTTGTCGTCCTCAATCACCTCCACTATGGGCTCCTCTGATTGAATCTTATTGGGCTTACTAGCTTTCTTGGTGGCATTTTGTTTCTTGCCTTTCCCGGGGCCTTTTTTGGCAGCCGCCATTGATTCTTCTGGTGTGTTGATGTTATGGGAGGCAGCTACTGAATTCCCACTTGTTTCGCCTAGCGGAGCGCGACCTTTGAGCTTGGGTGTTGAAGGTAAAGGTACACTTGCGGCGTTAACCGCTTCCTCCTGTCCTTCTTGCGACCGGAGCGCGGCGCGAGTAATTCGAGGCATGTCAGGATGATGTACAGGATGCAATAAAGCAATAATAAGCTGACTGTAATCAAATATCGAGGCTCAAAGCAGTGAAGGTGTAAACAATAAATACTTGGTCAATTGCATTGTATGCCATGTTTTCGTTTTTCTGGGGTCGCCGTTGCAACCATGGCAACCGGCTGGACCCGTGGATAGCGCGATCTCTTCACGCGCCACGCGTCGGAGCTAGTGGTCGCCATTCTCGCCAGTGAATACTGGGGAAGTTGTACCCATGGTTCTAACATTCTGCGATAACTCTTGATTGTTTTTGCGATTGCTCTTTGGAGGACGCACAGGCACAGACGCCGAAGCCGTCAGGGTAGTAGACTGGGGATGTTCCGTGCATAAGCAGAGTCATACATTATACTCTCGCGTTTGTCCATAGACTGCTTGCTTTTTTACAGCTTGCCCAAGTAAAAGATGTACGGTATTCACTGCTGATCCGATGGGCGCAGCGGCTCAAACCGCTGGTGCCTTTCCAGCGCCATTTGGGGATTGTGTCAAGTCCGATTGTTCAATTGGGATTCGGACCAAGGTCTGTGGCATGGGCACTTCGCTCGTAGGGTTCTCCTCGGATGTTTCGTCGCTTTCAGACGCACTTGGTTTCGGGACCTTCACTACGGATACCCATTAGTACGCTTGTAACCCAACAGTAATAGACTTGGAACCTTACTCGACGCCATATTGATTGCGCGCAGTACATTGTGCCAATTGGAGAGTACTGCTGCCACCGCTGTATCGCATCTAGATTTAGCACTCAAACCTATCTATCTTGTTTCACCAAGAGGGATTACCCTCGGTTCCATTCGATAGAGTAGACAATCTCTCTTCGAGCGCTTGCATCTGCGCTGCGAGACCCCCACTGAGATCGCGCAATTGTTTCAGGTTCTCCAGCTCCACCTTCTTCTCGGCGATCCTTGCCATCAGCATTGGTGATTGTCCTGCAGAAGCCTGAGAGCCGCCCATTGAAGGATGTCTCAAGGTGGAGTTGAGGGGTCGGGTCTGGTAAGACATTGCGCTTGCACTCTAGCTACAGAGGGATGACGTGAGGTTTCTGGTGCGATGAGAAGCGTTGCACACTCGTGTACGGTGTATGAGGTCCCTGGCAGTAGAGGTGTACGTGGTGCGGTTTGTAAGTCACAAAACTCCCACTATTGAGGGTCCAAAAAGGGATAGTCTAGGGCTGGGGTAACCGTTCGGAAAAACGTTCATCCGGGCTTTGTTTACATTTTCTCTCAACGAGGAAATGCTTATCGCTATGTTGATAGTGATGTCTCCAAGTCCCAGACTGCTGCAAATCCGAGTATCGATCTAAAACGCTCTTCATGTCAACCTTCCTGATCAACGAAAGCTCTTATGCAGCATATGGCTCGACTCAACGAACCCCCACCACCCCCCGCCGAGTCGATAGATGGCTGTGAGTTCCCAACCAGCTCAATGTTTTGCGCAAGACTCTAATTCTGTACAGTGAAACGACGATTTGTTCGTCAGAATAGGGAGATTGCCAGGTTTGTTATGGCCGCCACAAATTATAGGCCTAATTGACAAAAGAAGGGCCAACTCTACACAGTCAGTCCGCATACGCACCCTCGAATGTGAGAATGCGTCGCTCCGGGAACAGATTGTTATGTTACAACACGAGGCCGAGAGAAGTGCGAGCAAGTCCATGCAGGAAAGTGTGGACGCCGTCAAGAGCGGACTCGAGGCTAAGCTGGCAGAGTTGGGAGCGCTCGTGAAAGACTTGGGATGTGTACAAAGCTCTGCAGAGAAGCAGCGTGCGCAGAAAAGGAGATCGGGCAATATGAGCTCTCCGAAAAGGTCTCCGAATCAGAGGATCTGGAAGAATAGACTCACCCTCTCAGAGGCCGTTAGAGGTGCAGACGGTCGACTACCGCCCATTATGGAGGACAAATACTATCCCAGGCGCACGATGAGGTAATTGCTGTAATCACGCGGAGTCGAAGGCATTTGCTGATGTGACTCGTAGTGCTGAAGAGCTGCTGGGATTGACCACAGATCCAGACAATCTTACCGACTCACCAGATCTTGGACCACCTCCCGTCGCACACTTCGAGGAGGGAGATCCAATCAAGTTTGATCATAGTCAAAACCAGTCTTCTCCCTTGGAGCTTGCTATAGATGAAGAGAACCCAGTGTTGTCTCCAAATCTGGAGACGCGGAAGAAGCGAAGGGAAAGCTCATACAGCCAAGGTTTGGGAGTGGACAAAGCCTGGACAGACGTGGCAAGGATTGTGTCGTCTATAGAAACGGGCACAGGTCAACCTTCCAAATCTGGGGCCAAGCGGAAACTTGACGTTCGTGAAGAAGGAGACCCATCAGAAGGGACATGCATCCAAGAGAAGGAAGATTTCGAATACAGTCGGAGAACTTCAGACATGCGGAGACTCGATACTGCAACCTCGAAGCCAATCATCAACAAAGCAAGCAAGTCAAGTGAGAGCAAGACTAGCCAAAAAGCGCCTTCTAGCAAGCAGCATCGAAGGGAGAAATCAGTGGATCTACCTACTGCAGGCGCGAACAAGACTCGAACAGCTCTCGGTCCCAGTAAGCATTCTCGAAACTTACACCTTCGCTTCCCATCTAACTCATTCACAGAAAGCGTGAATACCGACACGATGAACTCGCCACTTAAGTCTAGTAAGTCTAACGGTAAAGACAAAGTGGCGGACGCCAAGGATGACCTGTCGAGGATTGTCCGAGAAAGGAGCCGATCTAAGGCCAAACCTCAACCAAAGGGCATAGGCCAATCCAAGGAGAGAGAAGTCCCTGCTACCATCATGACCGTATCTGCAGTCGAGAAGCCTATAGAACCTTCTCCCGAAACACCAGCACCTCAGCCAGATGATCTGTTCTCACCAAACTCAACAGAGGCTTCGGCTCCTCGAGCCGATTCACGGGACACCCCTCCACCACCAGATCTTGGCCCAGATACTGGTACAGGTTCCTTTGGTCGAGGCTCACGCCGTCCCAGGGGCGCTGTCAACTATGCCCAACCGAACCTAAGAGATAAAATGCGTCGTCCGACGGCGGAGCTTGTGGATGCTGTTGCTGCCGAGGAACGAGCACGTCAAGCCAGGACTGCAGTAGCTGAGAGCCAGCAATCACAATTGATGAACATCAAGCAAGAAGATCTGTCAGATGGCTTGCCCATATGGAAGACCAATGAACCAAACGACGGGAGGCAAAGAGAAGAGCCCACCAGCCCTCTGAGCTACAGGAGTGGGATATTATCAAATGAGCTGCCTTCAAGTGTTATCACGGACCGCCGACGGCGCACCATCGCACCGTCCCGAAACAACGAAGAGAACAAGCCGATCGAACCATATTCAGGTGCTGCATCGGCAATTGCGGCACTTACCGCCGGCAGCAAGAGGGCCAAGATGGATAAGCCTAGGCCAGGGAAGACAGGAGACGAATTCACGCATGAAGCAGCAGAGAGAACAAGCATCTATGACTTCACCGGCAGTTCCCCAAACATCGGAGACGGTATCGAAGATCCCGGCGGCAGCGACGGAGGGAACAAGCCATCAAGATCCTCACGACGACATTCTACCGTGCTCGCTTCCTCGGACCAAGGTCGGGGATCTCTGTCCATCTCTCGGCGCGCTGAGCGTGAGCGACGAAGAGAGTCGGTCCTGGACGCGAGGCACGACGAGAGCATGGGGAAAGCGCCTGTACCGTCTGTTGCAAGGACGAGGGGTGTTTTGCTTGACCCTGGAGCTGATGATGGTGCCGAGGTGACGATGACGATGGGAAGGAATGAGAGGGCGGCGAGCAGGCGGAGGAGTATGATGCTGTGACTGACCTGCGATTATGACATTTGGCACGGGCGTTTAATTTGGAAATGTTGGATGAAGGGCCTATGGTGTAGTCTGTGTCTTGGGTTAGGTTAGCGTCATTCATTTGGATACGGTGACCCTCGAGACCCTAGAGTAAGTCAGACGATAAGGCGAAGGAGCTGTGACTCCAAAGCCTGCTTTGTTTACCATGTATGACTTGTGACCAATTGTGCCAGTCAACTCAAGTATGATTAATTATGGAGTCATTAATCTGCTACCGATATCGCGGTCAGCAGTCAGTGAGTGTCTTACTCCACTATACATGAAACGACGTTTGTGAAAAAGTTGGAATGCACTATTTAGTATGCACGGTCAGTCACGATGGCCCTTGCATGGGATTCGCCCGTATATCCGAGACAGGGGTGTCAGTCTCCAAGTTTCCATTGCATGGAGAATTGAATAAGCCGGATATGTCTCCGCATATTCTACTACTGTTGGGACCACACTGGCGCATTCCCCAACCTATGCCCCTTACGCACACGGGACGGGATATCTCAACTAATTTGAGGATAGATCTAGGAGGTGAGCGAGATCTATAGATCTTTGCGTGCCGTTCTTCTAGAACTACCCGAGAGTAGCCCCACGCGATCGCCGAAGAGTTCTCATCTGGACCCTGGAATGTAATAGAGGAGCGCTTTGGGAAGGTGTAAGCCTGTAAGGGATTGGTTGGAAACGAGCTAGGCGATTGGTAAGTGCATTTTTTCTAGTTTCCTTGCTTTCTGAAGGGGAAAGGGCTTGGGAGGTATGACCGCGTTCAATCGCCACTGGTGTGTCTTTTCTGGACGCTTGCGATGGGCATTTTGGTCTGTGGGAGGGGGGGAAACTTGCGCAGGCACCGGACCAGGCCGCGTGCGGTGCGTTTGGGTGGTTGATGCTTGATGGTAATGGACTGGAAGCTAGGGGGATTTGTGGACTTGTGGTCGTGATCGTTGGCGGGTGGACGGGTGGTGCGTATCGATCGGGCGTTTGGACTTGATGACTGAGGGGTGCATTAATCTACTTTATTCGAAAGTCTCTAGGATCGGGGATTGGTTGGTCTACTTTTGCCGAGCATCATGAGGAGTGGGCAAGGATAAAAGCAGGCAATGCAAGCAGGAAAAGTTGCCAGTATCCATGCACCCCATGCCATAGGTAGATGATAGAATAAAGACCAACAATCTCCGCGATACCCGCATTCTTCCAGATCTCGCCCCTTTAGTACATGCGGCCCAGCCTTCTATTGCTGCACAGCATGCGCGGGTACGCCGCTGGTTGGCTGGACCCGTGGCGGAGTAGCTCGGCCGTAGAATCCTCCGTGGGTTGTCCCCTTTTAGGTTGAGCTAGTAGGACAACGGCGGCGCACTGACGCGCACTGGCAGAAGATTGGCGGGGATTCTTCCTTGCGGGGTCGGAGGCTGCAGGCTGCAGGTGTGCGAGGAGCGGAGCTAGAGGAAGCGATCGATGGTTCGACACTTCTCGACAGTGGGTGCTGCCGTTTGGTCTTATCCTATTGGCCGACGCTCCACTTCAGGGATTTGGCATTGCGCTGTGATTAAGGTAAAGTATTCGGTTCTCGGCTTGCAGTCTCTAGCTTTTCTCTGGGACGCTTGGTGCGATAAGTCTATCTACGGTTAGAGGTATCTGGGGAGAGGATACAACCTCCAGATGCATGCAGGGGAGTGGAGAAGTTCAAAGGTGCAGAAAGTGTTCGATGCCGGTTGGAGTTCACGTGGTGACAACGTCTGTCTGGGACGGTTGGTGTAATCGTACAGATCTGGATGCTAGATATGCAGCTATTGCCAAAGTTGGAAATCTCTCCGCCTGGCCTTGTCCTGCGTGAAACTCCACATCCCCCTCCCGTCTCGAGGTTGTCTAACCAATGCTGCATAGAAAGGATGTTGTGATATCTCCTTCCACCAAAAACTCCGCCATAATAAAAGAGGCCTCCGTCCTGCATCATCATCCATGTCTATGTCCCGTACAGATTTCCCATGCTTGCTAATATGTTGCTTTTGGTGTACAGAAAAGGCCGCCTGCTATGCTGAATCTGTGACTGGCTTCAAAACCCGTATGGCCCAAGTTGAAAAATCATCGAGGCTGCCCGAGTCGGTGCTGGATCGAATACTGCACATGACATCTGCAGTGAAGTCCAGGCTATGACCAAGTCATCCTTCTCTTCCAATTTCTAACGTGATCGAAAGCATTGGTGTACCCGAGTAGCTCATTGCGTGCTTGCTCGGTGAGCTGACTGACTTGTGATGACACGCTCTTGGTAGAGTTGAGTGAGGAAGAAGAGGATGAAGGAGTGAGGGTTTTGGTAGCAGCGACCTGAGATGATGTGTGACTCGTAAAACAAGAGCTTAGAGATGATGTTGCTGGATTTGCTGCCGAGGAGAACGGTGGAAACGTTGACTTGTAGGCTAAGAAATCGATGGCGGGCTGGAGGTGGAAGGCAAAGCTCGTACTGGCCTTTGACGAAGAGCTCATGGGAGGTGAAGTTGGTCCTGACCAGTCGGAGGAGGCCTCGAGATCGGCGAGGCGGCAGACTTGAGAGCAGTAGGCGTCGCCTTGGGTTTGTTTGTCACAGGCCAGACAATAATCGAGCGACCAGCTTATCTCCATGGCCATCGTAAAGAGCGGAAGATTGTGGAGGGAACGATGACTGGTGTCGGTGATGAATTCGAAAAAGAGAGAATGTTCAAGTAACGAGGAAGACTGAAGGTTGACGAAATAGGCAGAAAAGATTGCACCTTACGGTGATGTGCGAAGTAGGCGGCGTGACGAGATAAGAAGAGTAAGGTATATATGGATCAGATGACGCGAGGGGGACGATGATGTTGATGACTATGACATCGATGGTATGCAGATTATCGAGGTAATTGAAGAAGAATGGGCGTCGAGCGGTAGTAGGCCCATGACAATAAGTGGAGAGTCAAGGGCATGATAGGAATGGGGAGAAAGAGAGAGAGAGAGAGAGAGAGAGTGAAGGGAGGCAAATGGCAGGCTTCTATATTTCTCACCTGCATCAGGCACCCTCCTCTGAGAGTGGTCAATGCATTTGGCAGCATAAAGTAGAATACCCGTATGCATCACCCACCCTCCCCCAAATCCCCAGCGAATGACCACCAGGGCGAAAGATGGCATGATGGGTGTGCGACGCTAAGCTACTTTTTCCATATACCTTAGGGCCTCATCCTAGCTTACCGCTAAAAGCCCGAATTTCGGCGGATATACCAGGCCATTTTAGGTCAAGCCCTTCATTTCCCCTCTAACCGAGTCCAGTCGCGAGAACGGCTAAGGGTCCACTCCACATCCCAAGCGGCTAACGACAAACACTCAAATGCTGATTTTAGTAAAGTATTCTAGTATTTTAGTATGCAACCATCAAACAAGACTAGGGTCCCACCTGCAGCTTGGTCCTGCGTCCGCCCACTTCCTCCAGGATCCGTGGGGTCAATAACCTGGAGACCGAGCTGATTCGCCCTCAAATCACGGTATGAATCCTGATTCCCGCTTGTCAGTCGTCAGCTTCAAATTAAGTGCCAGTTCCAAGAAAAAGTCCTTAGCTCCGCTCCTGTAGCACATAAATTGGCTGACTTGGATTCGGAGCATTTGGGTGGGCGTTGGCGTTGGTCGCGTTTCTAATATTCTCTAACCACAAGGGCGTTTCGACTTTCGAGAGCTGCATGGTCGGCTACAAGTCGAGTCCGAGACTCGGCAGGATGTTGTTCAGCTCCCGTGCTTAACCCCCAAACTTCACCTCCGCACACGCTGCCAATCACCGTTAGCTGCCTTGGTGAGCATGAACGCAGCTTGGCTGGTCCACGTCGACGTGCATTCAGTTTCAATCTATTTACTGAAGAATTATGCAACGGACCAGAAGACTGATGCTGTCGCATCAATGCATTCCCACATCAGTCAACCAAGCTTTCGAGGGCATGAGATTGCCTCCATACGAAAGAAGTGGGACGATCTATGGAGTACACGGATCATTTTGCATCATGCACGCATCCGTAAGCCGTTATCTGTCGATATATTCGCTACCAGCTTTTCCCCTCGTCGGACGAATCAGCTGCCATTCGTAGTTCTAGCCGTCGATCCGAGCAGACCCTTGTCCAGTCTCCATAAGCAGGAGCCCGCCCCCATGCGTTTTTCGAGGTCATCCTGCGTTGTGTCTCAGAGTTTTGAAGTACTAATGGCCGCACAGTATTCGAAGGACCGTCGAAACTTCTGGGGAGATGGAGCTAAGTACTGGCTCGACTGAATCAGTCAAGACGATCTTGGCACCTTCTGGGCTAGACCGCCCGGCTTGCGTTTTTCGAAGCGACGTCGATCATTACGCCAGTCTGTGCCAACTTGGCATCTTGCCCTTATCCGGTTGATTCACAGGTTCATCCAAAGAACGCCCGTTGAATTACTTACTAGTGCTGTTCTATCATTACCTTACTGGCATGAATGGGTGCACGCGAGAAGACTGCCATGCGTACTACTAGGGTAGCTCTCCTCTCGCCTCGAATTGTAGTGGTCAACGCCTGGTCTTCATTGGCCACTGGTACATTTATTATTACTGAGCCTTTCGAAATCTCGATCATTTGTTGGAGGTCCATGCGCAAGATCCAAATGATCCATCTGGGCTGAAGGAAGAAGGAAGAGAGCAGGGCAGAGCATCGATACGGACTCACGGAGTACTCCATGACGGAGGTTAGTAAATCCTAAGCCGAGAGCGTCCGCAAGGCTTCGTCCCGGATGTTGGTCTCATTGGCTCCCAAGGTCAGGTGGAACCTTTCCGTTGTTCGTACCTACCTCCGCACGGCTGAAAGAGCTAAAGTAACTCTGAAGGGTTAGCATTGCGGGCTATCGACGGGCGCTAAGATAAGTTGCCATTTCCTTGAACTGTCAGTCTGTCAAGCAGCAGGCTGATCCCTGACCCTTCGAGCTTCCTTTATTCGCCTTTATTCGCGCGCTGTTGAATTCGTTACAGGGAGAAGTGTGCATGAGGCATCCATACCTACGCTAAGCGTACCGCACAGACAAATCCCTCATCGACGAGATAACCAACAAGTGAGTCCTGAATTAATCTACTACTACGGACGCTTGGACCTTTTCATGCAGCTCGGGATGTGCAAAGGAATAGGCTTTCTCCCATTGGTGGAAGATAGTCTGCGTGTCATCTTTCTGTGGCTCGATCTCCTCTGATGATCGACTAGTAGTACGCTAGAAGTACGCTGTCCCCACACTGGTGCTGTCAATAATGCAGCCTGCGGCCAGGCGAAGGGCGAGCTGAGCTCTCTGCTCTGTATCCGTGAGCTGTCCACAACTGCAGAGCGGCCGCAATGCTGTATTCCTGCCATGGGTATTGAAGGCGTGGCTGTGTGCTTAATGCATCTCAACTCCCTTTTGCCATCTTCCATCTCTTGTACTCGGTACTTTGGTTCGGCTTTCTGTGTTGGGACCTCCTGTCGTGCACCGTGAAGAGGGACGAATACAATCTCAGAGGCTTCTTTGCCGACCGGTCTCATTAGCGTGATCATCCTCATTGCTTCCGAGTCTCAGCTTCTACGATTACTCTATCCTGACTGGATGAATTTACTCGATCGCCAGCAATGTCAATCCGGATCAATATCCCGGATGACCGATGTAGAGCGGGAAGCGCAATAGGAGGCACGGTGTCTCTTCATGGTGACCAAGATATCAATGTCCAACGTATTTCGATAACCATGCAGGCTCGCTGTAAGACAAAGCTTTCGAAACGTCATGGAAATAGCAGTAGCACCTATCGAGGAAGGGCGGGCTTGATCTATATGAAGCAGGATCTGTTCTTAGGGCCGCACACTCTCCACCCAGGCCATAGCTGGGTGGGTACTTTTCCTGTTTATCGTTGTCTAGAAATGGAAATCATCACGTGTTCTTAAGACCTGTCTGGGATATCTATCACTCCTGACGCATGGCTGGAGATTCATGCCTTTGCCTCGAAAAAGAATGCTGATTACCTATTTCACTGCAGCCCTTTGCCTTCACGCTTCCCATGCAATGTAATATTCGGGGAGTTGATCCTTTCAAGCAGCAGCGTGGTCCTTTCAACTCTCAACATGGACAGAGTCTCCCACCCTCTTTCGCAGACTCGTCCTCATCGTCTGGCGGAGGGTGGAGTGCAGAAGGCTTCATCCGATATGAGCTTGAAGCATCCCTGAAGGCCAGTACGAAAATCTTCTCGCCAGGAGATCTAAGCAGCACCCAGAAGCTCGACTTTGTTACGTTTAGATCCATCCAGTCCCCAGATCCCCAACCCATGGTCAAGACGCAGACAGTAGCTTGCTACAGTATGCGTTTACGGCAAGGCGACGAAGGGTTACCGCTTACCTTCAAGGAAAAGTTCAAGTCTATGCGCACAAGCAACCTTCCTGTTGCAATGTTCAAGATTCACATGGAACTTCCCAGGGTTGGTGTCGCCGGGCAGCCTCTACCTACATTCCTCAAGCTCGATCACGATACCGAAAGATCTACGGCACCTGTGGTCCCTGTCGTGTTGCTAAAAAAATGTTCCTTAAACCTTCAAGTTTGCACTTTCATTCAGTGTATGCGAAATGATATGTCCAATAAGAGCGACGAACACCACTACTGGGATACGGAGCCCCAGATCGCATTTGTTGACTTTACTGACAAGATGGAAACTGCTCCAGCCCTGTCGAAACACTTCGATCTTCGTGATATCATGAGAGTGAGGGTACCTCCTTATCAGAGGCCGACCTTCAGCACCTTCAATATCCGTAGAACTTACAGGCTTCGCCTCAAGCTTTCTGTCGTATGTGCACAGAAGACCTTCAAAGCCGAATTCTTGTCAGACGACTTTGTGCTGTTGGCCAAAGACTACATGCCAAATGCCGAAGGGAATCCTGAAACGTCTTCATCGAATGCTGCGCTCGATGTGCAGATTGCACCCATCTATCAGGAAGCTCTGGGACCACCCCCACCGGAGTACGACAATGCTAAAATGCCCTAGGTCGCCTAATCGTTCTATTCTATAATTTATGACAGTGGCGAATTTTTCACTTATATTCACGATGCCCTACTCCGTAAAGTGCAACCTCATGTAGAATGTCTAGCTCCCAGACCATACATTCGAAAATATCGTCTCATGTATTCTGGAGCGCATAGATTTGTAGTGTGTCGATTCGTAATTGGAGTTGGTTTTCTAACCATAATGATCATATTATAACCAGAATCTTGACTACTTGGAATGTTACCGCTTATTGCTGAAACGCCCGCACCTTCAACCTTGGAATCACTCTCCAATGTCTTGAATAGAATCATCGAGTGCCTCGGTAACACCCAACCGTCTGACCCAATTCTTGAATGCCCGCCCTCAACACGCACCCTCCTGCAAACACATCCCGCTCTACTTATAAAACTCGCACATACCAAAATCCACAGCTATCCATTCAGCGCCGTGCCTGCCTGCTGGCGGAGGCTCTTCACAGACGCTAGCATATATGAGGCAGCACGAATCATCAACAAAGAGACTGGTGAGTTCCGGACGATACCGCTGTCTAGAAAGTGGAATGGAGTCGGTAAGAAGAGGACATGGTGTGAGCGAGATGGCTTTGAGAACAAGCAGAGCAATGCAGCGAAGCCCAGCAATGGAGGGGAAGATTCATGGGCAGAGTATGATTGGATACAGGAGGTCGTGAGGCTTTTGGACATGGCAGTCATCATGGCGGGGGCTCCGGAGCGAGAAGAGATGGTCGAGTCGGTGCTTGCTGCGCTGCAGGTGTATGTCGAAGAGATGGATGGGAAAGAATGTGTTCCGGCCAGGAAGAAGCTAAGGAGACCTGTCGACACGTTCTCCGTTGAAGAGAGGAACGTACCGGATGTACAATATCCAATACCGAAGCACTCTGCGGTGTCTATGGCAGCCTTCGACGACCACCTCCCCAACGCGCAGCCGCTCCTTATCGAGAATGCCCTTACGCACTGGCCGGCTTTTCATGAGCGGCCCTGGAAGTCCCCAGAATATCTACTGCAGAAGACATTTGGCGGCAGGAGATTAGTCCCCGTGGAAGTAGGTAGGAGCTACACGGATGCAGGATGGGGACAGAAGATAGTCCCATTCACGCAATTCCTAGACGAACACCTCCTCCGCCCTCCTCAAAGGAAAATAGGAACAAACACAAGCGATGAAACTACACCAAGCAACATCGGCTACCTAGCCCAACACGACCTCTTCACCCAAATCCCCTCTCTACGCTCAGACATCTCCATCCCAGACTACTGCTACACCACTCCACCCCCGCCAGCACTGGGGACACCATTAGCTCTCCAGTCACCTCCGCCGAAAATCGAGGACCCCCTGCTCAACGCATGGTTCGGACCCGCGAGTACAATATCGCCGCTCCACACCGATCCGTATCACAACATCCTCTGCCAGGTCGTCGGGAAGAAGTACGTTCGGCTGTACAGCCCGGCAGAGACTGGGAACTTGTATCCGCGTGGCGTGGAGGGCGGTGGTGTCGATATGAGCAATACGAGTCTGGTGGATGTTGAAGCTGACGACTTGGAGCGGGATGGTGAGTTTCCACTCTTTCGAAATGCGAGGTATGTGGAGACTATACTTAACGAGGGGGATTGTTTGTATATTCCGGTGGGATGGTGGCATTATATCCGAAGCCTAACGGTGAGTATCAGTGTGAGCTTTTGGTGGAATTGAATTCCAATATGCAGGCTTGCCAGGAGGCAGTTAATTATTAGGGGAACCATTCTCCAAGGAGCGAACATCACAATTCGGTTTCAGCAATATGAGTGCTGCAGCCAATTGATCATGCAGCCTATCCCCTCACACGCTTGATCTAATCAATACATTCATACCAACCCAACTCCACTAGCAGATGAGTTCCGAATTCATCCCCAGTGATAACCAAGTCGGTCCTAAAGAGACTTCGCATAGCACTACATAGCAATAAGCATTTGAATGGGTCTACTCTTGTAATGGGTCTTTATTCCTGGAATTGTTGACTGCTGTACGGAGTATCGGACGTCGGGATTGCATTTGGAGTGCCAAGCTTTCCCAAGAGTCGACCCAATGGCATGGCGCTATGACGAAGAGGCTCCTGTGTTTTGGTACGCTGCATGAACTATCAATATAATGACTTCCATCCTCACATAATACACCCATACGTTAGCAACTTATGAGTCAATACCTATCTACTTTCCTCATCGACCCTGTTGTTCGACAGGCACGACGATTCTCCCGGCCAGCTGACGACTCCTCGCAATCAGAAGCACGACCTACTTTCCAGTCCGATGAACCACCGTCGGGTCACGATGAGTTGGCAGAGGCGGCCACGGCCGCGCACGAGGAATTCCCTCCACTGACCATTGATGCCGAGAGTCTTCCAACGAGCACAGTCACTAGTGATCGAGAGGTGTCATCGCCAACAACCCTGAACCATTTGGAAGACGGCGAGCTGCAAGCTTTGCGTGATGGTTACACAAGCGAGCCTCCGCTCCATATGCTAGAGACCGAGGCTCCGGAGCCTGATGCCAGGTCACGAAGCTACACTTCAGCCGCTGCAGATGAGATATCCAACCATCCACTCCATAGCGCTTCTGTTGGTCTTCGATCGACCACGTCCTCTTTCAGCAACTCGATACGCTCTTTCTTAGATCCTACAATGTCACCAGCAGATCCATCAGCACGGACCTCCAGAAGTAACACACAAGACACTCGAGACCGTGGTGACAGTGGAGGCAGTCAATCTGAGGGCGCTCTGCCAGCTGACGACGGAATGAACCAGATGCGGAAGCGCATCATTGACATCCAAAGGGCTGATAGCTCGAATGAGATAAAGGCGAGGCTGGTACATGGGCTGATGACCGAAAGGCACAACTCATCCCAGCAGAGCTTACATCCTAAAAGGGCTCATTCGCCAGTAAGTATGGACGGCTCAGAACGGCCTCTCCCACCTTCCTCACCGAAATCGACGGAAAACTTGACACAAATCGTCTCCCCTCCTATTTCCTCATCATTCAGTGCCGATCCCACGAATCCCTTCCATCTATCACCCAAGGACCTGAAGCCAACATTTCGCCCTAAACCAGCTCTGCATTTAGGAGACGGAGGACAGGACTCTACTTCGATGGACATAGACGAGGCTTCGAGAATTTTGGGATGCGAACACTACAAGCGAAATGTGAAGCTACAATGTTCGGCTTGCCAACGATGGTATACATGTCGCTTCTGTCATGATGCTGTCGAGGACCATAACCTTAACAGACGAGAGACGAAGAATATGCTGTGTATGCTTTGTGGCTGCGCACAACCTGCCGCTGAGGAATGCTCACTATGCAGCGAACGTGGGGCTTGGTATTACTGTGATGTATGCAAGCTTTGGGACGATTCCTCCGATAAGAATATCTACCACTGCAATGACTGCGGGATCTGTCGCGTTGGTGAAGGCTTAGGGAACGACTTCTTCCATTGCATGGTCGGCCACCTTAATCCAGATCTGAGCTTTGCTAATTCCCGCCTAGACATGCTCCGTGTGCATGGCGATATCAATTCGGGATACACATCGCTGCATCGAGCGCTCAACCGACTGCGATTGTCCGATATGCGGTCAGTACATGTTTACGTCCCCAGAGAGGGTTGTCTTCATGACATGTGGTCATAGTATTCATGGTCGATGTTACCACCAACATATGAAAAGCTCTTACAAGTGTCCACTATGTAGTAGAAGCATTGTCAATATGGAAAGGCAGTTTTTAAATTTGCGATCCATTATTGAAGCTCAGCCGATGCCTCCCGACTTTCAAGACACTAAAGCTTGGGTATCCTGTAATGATTGTAGTGCAAAGACTATCGTCAAGTATCATTGGCTGGGCTTGAGGTGTGGTGTGTAAGTCTGGAGATGCTGATAATGATCAATGCGAGAACTTGGAATTAGACAGCTGATGCATTCCAGGTGCGACTCCTATAATACCGCCCAGATCCGACTCTTGAATCGCGCCGAAGCTGAGGCATCCCAACCGGAAGCTCCAGACACTCAGAGGAACGAGGCTCTGAGTAATCTATCAAGAAGGAATTCCCGCGGCAGGTCTGGGCATCTTGACCAGTCACGCCAGCGAAGAATATCAGCGCCGCCCTCGGCTATGGCAATCACCCAAGAAATACTTGAGAGCACATCATGGCCTAACGCACGGACTCGAAGCGCCCACTTGGTTGCGCCGAATGGAACACAATATAATCCGCCGACCTCTCCCTCCATCGATGAAAGCGATCCTGACGACTCGATGGGCGAAGATGAAGATGAGGTTCTTTTCTGGGGTGGCGAAAGTCCGAGATCGAGGTTGACCTCTCCAATCCCCGAGCATGAGCGTGAGATGGCCATCGATGGCAGTAGTGAAGAAGATGGTGATAACAGTGATGACGAGAACATGAGTGATGATGACGCGGAAGAGGACGAAAATGAACAATACAATCGAATGGAGATTTTCGGGCATCGTTGATCGATTGCACACACTCTCGACTTTCATAGATATTTATTCGATTTGATGATACCCCTAGGCATGGAAATGGAGCCTGACCCATTCTTACACAGGAGAGCGTTCTTATACTCTTACTATATCTCTGCCTCCTGAATGATAACGCATCCGCGCAGTGGTGGAAGTTCAGGCGTTATTGATCATCGGATTTCTGTTCCTGCAGAATACAGCATTACTTCATCGCCTTCGCGAAAAGTCCCCTTGCGCCACGCAAGAAGGCCCCTAAATCCCTACTTTCATTCAATTGGTCCACACAAGCCTCCATGTCTCCCTCCTCCACCTTCGGCCTACATGTGGTGACCCTATAATCTCTCCTCTCCGTATCCAACTCGAACCAGGCTTCCCTCTCCCAGTCCCTCTCATCCAGATTTGAAAAGACGAATTTGAGTCGATCGACCCTGCCTGCTCCCTCAATCCTCAATCCCAGATATGTCTCCCAGAAATCGAGTTCGGGGACATTAAGGCGCGCCTGCTCTTCCAACTCCTTTGCATGGGCAGCCTGAGCAGCCCTCTTAGCAGCGATCTGCTTGTTGTAGGAGGCAATTTCGGAACGTAGACGATCGCGATGTTGAGCATTCCCATCCCGTCTTGAAGTGATAGCAGCAATTTCCTCCTTCGCAGCCTCCGTCTCGGCCTCCTGTGCGGAAAGGGAAGCGAGATGCTGAGAAGATTTCTGAGCAAGGATCTCGATGTCCTTGCCCTTCATGCGCTGGTCTTCCTGCAATTCAGCAACGTTGATGCGGAATTGATTTCGCTCTTCGAGAACCCGTTTACGGCCTGCAGCGATGAAGGTGTCGAAGCGGTCTGTGAAGGCGGCCATGTGAGCGCGTAATTCATCGAAGCGGAAATTTATAGGTGGCAGGGAGTCGGCCATTGAGGGTGCATAGGCGGTGGATAGCGGTGGGCGCATGGTGCTGGTTGACATTGAGGGCTCAAAGAGAGTAGACATTGGTTTTGCGGATTTTGGGTACGCTGGCTTCGTGAAGTGCTCTATATGTGAGAGGTGATGCTGTGTCACAATGAGATTTGGCGAAACTATACAGAGCAGAGGTGAGCTCGAGTCAATGTTTACTTTGATGGGCTTTGCGCATGGTTACCCGCCGCTAACTTCTTCGAGCCACTTAGTTAAACTTCATTAAGATCATCTCTTTCTACCACTTATCACTTCAATCCTTAGCTGAGCCGTCACCCCTTTCTCACTTTGCTTGTTTTGATTCGCTATGACTGGCAACTCCATAAGCCATAGCACGCACTCGTTCAAGACTCGACTCAAACCCAGATGAGTGGGGCGCGTCCTCTTGACCTCAATTACGGTCATCTGGGCGAGCCCGTCTACGACTCGGAAAACCACCATTGGCGATTCGCTAGAGTGCCGAAACTCACTCAACCGCTTGTGCCTGTAGGGAATCCTGTCATCGCGCATCAACCGTCATCGGCGTTCAATGCCCCGAACCACAGTGCTGCCGAGCGATCAAAAAACATCAGAGATCTGACCAAAGAATTCCCAGAGCTCCTTTCGAGCGCTCCTCTACTTCCAGAATTGGCACAGGTCTCAGAGGCGGTCAATGAGATCACGTCCGCCAATGACCCTACGGTGTCAGAGCTGCTAGCCTTTGGACGAGCGAACGACGGGTCCAAAGGCAGGACAGTCCCTATCATTGCTATCGCTGGAGGAGAGGCAGGAGGGTTGGTGAGGCTCATCCTGTTGGCCCAGGAGCAACTCGGTTGGACGGAAAGCAAGAATGTGTACCTCGATAATCTTTCTTCGAAGGGTGGGGAAGAAGCACAATGGTCAGGGAATGGAAGCCCCATACAACAGCTCGTCTTTGCAGAGTCGGAGGGCCAATCAAGCTCTTGGCTTGCGGTCCGATATCATGGAGCCATTTCAATATTGCGACCGCAGCTCCGGCGAAACGATGACCCCTGGACCTCGAACCACACAGGTGCTTTTCATTCACGTTTAAAGCCTAATTTTATCGTGACTCTGCCAACTCAGCGCTCGCGACGAACTCAATTCGCCGACGTTGCTTTCAATCCTTGGTACCACGAACAAATTGCAACAGTTGACCAGGAGGGTCGTTGGACCATCTGGAACTTCGTATGTCTATCTACACAAAGAGGGCTCTGGACAATTGAGGAAGCATTTGGGGGCAATTTATTCGATGGTCATACAAAAGACGATGAGCAATCTTCTGATTCTAAAGATGGATGGGGCGCCGTATCATGGGCTGGCCATCCCAATAGAGTAATCGTCACAGGCCGAAGGACGCTTGCAGTCTTCGATGTTAGAGGTGGCCCGAATCGTCTCAATGTTCCAAACCTCGTCTCTAACAATTCACCGGACTGGATACTTGATGTGAAGAGAATTAGTTCAATCACCAATGATGTTTTTGTAGTGACATCTCGATCACTTCATCTTTTGCGATTCCCTACCTCAGAAGAAGCAAATGATTCCGGAGTTCAATGTCTGCTCTCATGGAGGCATTATAGAGACCTGGGAGATATATCTTTACGCTTGAACCTCCTCTCACAACCGGAAAGTTTGGATGGTAGTCATGATGCTGCAGGTAAGCCACTGAGTCTGAATTGTAGAAAATTCCTATGCTTAACGTCTTTCAGCGACTACTGTTTTACTTTATTCTCGCCTGAGTGGGTTGACCACTATGTTTACTATCCATCATACAACGTCGTCTTCCGGGCTTGCCATCTCCACATCAGATCCTTGTCTGTTCTCCATGCACGAAGGGAAAGAGGATCCTAAGACTTCAGTATTTCATCATAACAGCGATACTTCAAAGCCACGAGTTTCCGCTCTTGCGCTCAGGATTGTTCCATTTGGCTTCTACAACGCCGGCCTTCCATCCGGGTTGGGGCAGCTGTACGTTGAGGCCGGTGCCACTTTCTACCAGCTCAGTGTAGTATTCAATGACCTCTCCCTTTCGGAATGTCTCTACTTTGGTCCTGGGCCAGGAATGGATCTAGAAGCCTGTCCACCAGATGTTCGTATTCGAAAAGATGTAGTGAAGACCACAGCGAAAGTATATCCTGACTTCCTTGTACCAGATGGCCATGAGGAAGAAGACTTTGACGACGCACCCGTGGAGACTAGGCCACAATTACCAACCATGGAAGCATCTCCGACATTTTTGGGAACCGCTCGTGGGGACCCCTGGACCATTAGCTTTACATGGCTTGAGGAAGAATTGCACGATGGTGAATGCACCGATGGCGGAGCATTTGATGAGATTCTGGAACACCTCCATGATGCGATCCGTGATAGGTACGCAGGAGAAAGTCCAGAAATGGAAACGCTGTAGGTAGCAATCGAGCTATGGATGTATCTAGACACTGACATGGCCATTGTAGGCTTGGCCTAACGAAAACCAAAGTTTCTGTTGTTGATCCTGATAAGGCTTCTCTTGAATTCAGAGACTTTTTACAGAATGCTGGACGGCTGGAGAATGATATGGAGCTTCGTGAGCACAAACAACTGGCCATCATGAAAATATCTACTCCCTCTATGCGAACGGCTTCGAGCCTTACAGAAGACCCTCAGATATCTGATGTCTATGAAAGCCTTATTAAGACCTGGATTACTCCGCTATCTCGCAAAATTCCTACTCGGGTGAGGATGACTATGGAGAAGACTATGAGGAATACCGCAGCTCAAATCTTCTTATCTAGCCATGCAGTAACTTTCGCCGCAAAAAGTGCGGATGCGGAGGAGGAGCGTGGAGAGACCCCGGCTCCTTCTGTAGGTGAGAAGCTGTCGCTCCCGGTCAGAAGACGAGTTTCTATGAGCAAGATCATCAAGGGCAAGGAGCAAATAGCAAGATCGTCGTCTCCACTCGCATCCTCGCAGATCTCGGAGGACATCGGCTTCCTTCCTCGGGCCCCCTTTGGTGCATTACCTACTCCAGAACCTACGCCATCGTTGCATTCTCGAAGCTCCGTCTCTTCGCTGACAACCTCTGAAGACCCAGCTAGCCTGCGCTTGAGAGCCTACGCTCCACTTGCGCCACAGTCAGCTTTACCCATCAAGTTATCGAGTTACCTCGGTCACTGGGAAGTAGGAGCCGCTCCAGATTCCGAGAATTGGGAAAAAGCCCAGGAAAATTGTGCCAGTGACGATGAAAATGATGCTGGGGAGCGTGTTAAGCAATGGGAAAGGGGTCAGAAGCGTCTAAAAAGACGGAGAGAGCCTACGGTTGGATCTTCGTTTCAGCCACAACCAAAGAGGATTGGAGGAAGCCAACCGCAGCATATACAAGAAGACACCCGAGGAAGCAGCCAAGCAACACCAGCAATTGCTACTGCAAGCCAGATGGAGCCTGGGCGCTTTGGGGGTCGGCCAGGGAGAGCTGCAAAAAAGAAGACTTCTGGCATCCGGCCTGCTGGTTTCAGGTAATCATTGCCGGAGGTTGCAGGACAATATAGCCATGGTCAACTTGGACATGGCCTTCCATCGTTTTGCTTTAGCCTGGACACCTCTCGCAATTTCTCCAGGGATATGATATTGCCAGCGGATGATATAGCATATCTTGTGCTCTCATCGCAAGGACTACCTATACTGACTTTTCTCACCAAGAAACTCTATCAAAGCGACCCATGGCGACCAAGAAGGCTTCTTGGCTAGGCAGGAAATGATGGCAGCTATGTGATCCGACTACAAGTGCAAGGCGAACCGCCCAGAGTGCTAAGTAAAGGCAACGGATACGAGGTAATACGATATATCCAGCGGAGTATCAGAGACCTGTGTTTACTCGCTCAAAATATGAGATTAAATAACTCCATCCCCATCACCTATTTCGACACAATGTTCCGTCTGGGACCGTCGTATTTGCTTAGCAATCCGATCGAATTCGCAACCCCTAAAAGGCGCGCGGCATAAGCGCTTGCCCGCTCCTGTTTTCCTGCCAGCAGACTAAAGTACTCGATGGAGTACTTACCTATATATATCGAAGCCTGGTCATCAATCGGGGGCAGCGGCTTGAGCGAGCTGACAGACTCATAGATAATGCAACAGGCAGGAGCCGTCTTCTTGCCCGCAAACGAATGCGCCCTCGCAAAAGATCTCTAATCTCTACTATGGATATGCACTACCTTCCTTTGAAACCCCAACGATATGTCCCGGCCCAGCTTTGACTCTCATCCAGATTGATGTCCATGTTGTTTTAGGATTTTGCCCCCTCATTACGTGTCGCTTATGCGATAAAAGCGCAAAACTGCCCGATCTGCTATGAAACGTCTCAAAAGCCCAAACGCGGGCTGCGAAGGCCCGGCTGCTATAGATTGACTCGGCGATTCTTTATAAGTTCGAGGTTTGGGCTGTGTTTGCCCATATGTGCGAAAGCTCTTCCTCGGTATCTGGCTTCGTAAGTTGGATGCTTGTCGGTGTCTCCATTGCTCAAAGGCTATATCACGGTAGGAAGTTACGACTATCGTAAGACGCCATTTCCGCACCATGTTTCGATTTGACAAAGCTTTGAGCCTGCTGCTCTATGTTTCGTCGCTGCTGCAATGGACCTCTGCACAACTTACCGGTTTGGTAACGAGTCCAGGCAATAAATACATTGTCACAATCGAAATTACCAATCCGACAACCTCTAGCATATCGGTCCTGGCTTGGAACAATGTGTTCGATAACACAACAGCGCTGCCCATTTTCTTCGACGTCAAAGATGATATGGGAAACGTCGTGCCGTTGGCTTCCATGAACGTCATGCGTGCTGGCTTTTCGAGCAACGACTTGTACACTCTTACACCAGGAAGCACCTACTATAGGACGGTCGACCTGAGGCAATGCCTGCAGAATCTACCCAGCGGACCCAGTGCACCACTTGGTGGCGGTCTCACACCGAAGGTGTTCACGATAGCTCCACCACACTCCTTCAAAGGCTTTATTGGTAACCCCTCGACAGTCATTGCATCGCCGGCGAACTTCGACTCGAATCCCAAAACGTTGGGGGACTTGTCCCAATCGAATCTGCAAGATATCACCGTCAGCTCCACTCCGACCCGTTTCAGTGCGGTTTTCCCGTTGATCGGATACGTGGATTCATCGTTCGAGAGTCCTGCCGACGGAGCCCACGTGGATGGTAAATGTACAGGCCAGGATCTTACAGGCATGTCAAATGCCTTATTCGATACCGGTGTCTATGCCAACTCTCTTGCCATGGCGGCCAACGATAAAATCAATACGCTATTCCCATTATTCTTCTCGGTCTCCGCACGACAGTCTGTCTCATTGATCGCTACTGCGGCGGCCAACAGCGTCCATGGTCAAGGCCCACATGTTGATCTGTTCTGCGATGACATAGAGAGAATTTGCGCGGACCCAAACGTTCTAGGCTATTCCTTCACTCCTTCGTTCCTCGGGAATGCGTACATCGTCCTCTGTCCGACTGCTCGAGCCTTGGGCCGAGCTCCGGCTCCATGTCAGACAGGAGCTTCGGGAAGCGCCACTGCTTCGCACGTCATGTTCCATCTCATGATGACACTCAACAACGTGATCCCAGCCGTGATGACCAATTCCATAGACGGCCCGGCCGCCTGTCAGCAATTGCCGAAATCGACCTCGATCGACCCAACCACGAATCCGGACTCACTGGCGCAGCTTGCCCTAGCCGAATGGGCCGATGGCCTCGGTGGACCACCGTACAATGGAGCATCATGCCTACCAACCCGTGATGTTCATCCAGAAAAGGAAAGACGAGCAGTGCAACCCAGGCGTCTGGCGGCATCCACTTCGAGGAAGCGCACTTCGCGCGTAGCAAAACGAAATTTTCCGCCGAACGTGTTGAGGTACACGGACGTCGCAAACGATATGGCGGTGACCCAAGGATGCTCGGCAGCCGAGGCATCGATGCTCCAATACGCCGTCGCGAACGCGCAAGCCTTGGCGAAATACGCCAGTAGTGATATAGGAAGCACGTCGTCTGCGTCCGCTGAAAGATGGACCACGTATGGTTCCCCCCCTCCGCCCAATTGGCCGTCTTGCTGAGACAGCAATCTAGATTCTTCAACGGCGACGCAACGGTCAAAGCGCAGGTCAAGAAATTCTATGACACCGTATCCACCTGGTATTGTTGTCCCTTCTCAAGCCGTGATAGACAAGTGTTTGTCCAGCCAAACATCAGACTGCTAACATAAATAATGAAACCCCAGGAACACAACCGCCCCCTACGTCAACAACGTCCAATTCCGCTGCGATGCCATCCGTCGATCACCATTCTGCCGGTCCGGCGGCCTAATCCAAGTCGAACAATACCACTACCCCGAAGGAAATTTCGCCATGCTCATCGCCTGCCCTTCCTACTTCTACAACCCCATGGCCTCGGAGTGCATCAACCCGATGAGCATGGCGGGCGGGTTCAAGGAGCTGGCGCAGGACCAGGGCGGCATCATGCTGACGGAGCTGCTGCACATCGTCACGCAGCAGAACAAAGGCTCGTTGGTCCAAGACGGGAACCCGGAGTGCTACAATTGGAACTGCATGGTGCAGAACGCGCACGATAGGGTGCTGCCGACGTTCCCGGACGTGAACTTGCCGGAGCGGGTGGCGATTAATTACGAGTTCTTCGCGTATGCGAATCGGGCGTCGAGGACGGATTGCACCTGGACTGAGTTCGCCGGGGCTACGTGGGGCGCGTTTGCTTTCTGAGAGACTTTTGTCTCAGTCTGATAGATGGCGCTACGAGACTGCGTTTGGCTTTCATATCACACAGCAATGTGACTTATGAGAATATTGCAAATTCGATCAATACGCAAGCTCACACTTCAGATTCAACTCGCTCTTGGTATCTATGAGATTGCCTATCGAATTAATAAAAATCTTAGTCCTCGCGCAATTAATAGGAACAAGACAATGTTCGTAGAAATATGCTTGGAAAAGTTACATGATAGGATAAGTAAGAAAAGTCCTGGAAATTGACAAAGGAATCCATCCTTTGGTACATCACACTTTTCTCTCTCTTCTTAACATCCCTTGGATTTAAAGAATAAAGCATAAATAAGATCGAAATGACCAAAAACAAGGCTTGATCTCGACGGGACTCGAACCCGCAATCTCTCGATTGCTTAAAATCGTAGTCGAGTGCGTTGCCATTGCGCCACGAGACCTTTATTAATGAACTGAGTTATTTTTAAATATAGATAATATTATTGGAAATGGCCCGGTGTATTAGAAGTTGTATTGAAATACAAAAGGAGTATAGTTAGACAGGGCTATAACGATATACTAATTACATAGGGTCGCATCGTTATAAATAGGATATCCTTATACTTAGTAATATAGATTATTCTAATAGTATTATATACCTAGTAATAAGATAGATATTACCCCTTATTTAAACTAATATTAGATATATTAGTAGGTATAAATAGAAGGAGTAGCTAATAGCTCTAACTACTTATATTAGCCCTAATAGATATATCTTAGTTTATAAGAATTAATAATAATATAACTTAATATAATATACCTTAGGCGAGCTAATAATATAGAACTATTATATTAATTCTTCCTAATAAGAGCTTAGCTTATAATCTTATTAATTAGAGCCTAAGGACTTATAATACCTAAGATATAATATAATATAGATCTACTTAAGAAATAGTTAGTATATTATCCTTATTACTTATATATTAAGGAGACTATAACTTTAGAGGTCTAGATACTATTAGCCTTAAGATAGCTTAATAACTATTTAACTAAATAGCTATCCTTAAGGCTAAAGTAGTAGAGTCCTAATATAATACTATTAGTATAGCCTTATAAAGGAGAAGAGGCCTAATAGATCTATTAAGGCTTATTATAAGGCGTAGCGTAGCTCCTTCTATATATATACCTCTAATAGAAGCTATAATAGTAGCGATAATAATAAATTAAGATTATAAGAGAGTAAAATATAATAAACCCCTAATATTTACTAGCCTTTTAATAAATATTTATTTATAGATTATTAACTATAATAACTTCTTTAACTTATAGATTATTAAGGGCTCTAATACTTAAGTATTTATAGTATATACCTACCTTAGACCTAAAATTAAAACAAGGATATAACTTATAAGACTATTAGGCCTCTAAAAAACCTTTAAGGACTAGAATAAGTTATAAGTATAACTATTAAAGAATTACTCTATTAGGGATATTAGATTAGATATAAAGTTAAAAATAGAATATATATATATAAGAAATAGAGAGTTAATATAAAATTTTATTAATAGATTTAAGATTCTAGTAATAGATCTATTATAAAATAATTTAATAATTTATTATACCTTTAAGAAAAAGCTATTAACTAAAATCCTAGATTATATCTATTAATTATAATAGTAACTATTAGATATATTTATAAGATTTAAGACTATAATATAATAAGCTAAAAATTATGTTAGAGTTAGAAAGTAGACCCTAGAAGATTATAAGAAGGTAGAATAGGGTTAATAAAAAAGGGTATAATTTACTAATAACTATCCTAATAAAGAAGGTAGAGGATACTCTCCCTTATATAATAAATTAAATAATATAACTTTTAAACTATTAGAGTTAAATAGTAAGAAGAGGGCTAATATTTATAATAACTATTAGAAGGCTTAAAGGAATTAACTAGTATATATATATTATAGGTAGAAGAAATATTAGGCTAAAGACTATATTAATAGACTTATTAACTACCTCTATCTAAAAAATAATTACCTATAATATCTAAGATAGCGTCGCGGGTTATATTAATCTTAGAGGAGGGCCTTATAACCTAGGAATTAACCCCTTTAAGGTAGGTAAGATATAACTTAGAGTATTAGTTATAAAAGCTATAATATACCCTTAAAAAGGAGTTTCTACGCCTTACTTTATTAAATATATTTAATAAGGTCTATAATAAGGACTATATCTTAATACTTATATAAATATAAAAAAACTATTCTAACTTATATTATTAATATATAAAATTAACCTTATAAGCTTTAATTAATTATAAAGCTATAATAAATTTTATTAATTAAGACTAAGTCTAAATATTAGGCCTTACGCCCCTAAATATTAAGGTAGTAAGGGTAGTTAATATAAATAGAAGGATAATTAATCTTATCTTATTATAAGTACTATTTTATATTAAAATTAGCGCTTTAAGTAGTTACTACTCTTATTATACTGTTAAAGCTATTCCTATATAAGGTTATTAGATAATTCTAGGCCTATTATAACTTTAATAAATTAATCCTATTATCAATTAGATTAAAGGAAAGATTAGTATAATTAATAATATTAAGGTATTAGATTAAATAGACTTTAATAATAAGGTAGAGGGGGAGATTATTTATACTTATTACTCTATAACTAAGAAAGCTAATTAATTACCCCTAAGGGTCCTACTAGTAAAGTACTTAAAATACTTAGATATTTTTAATAAGGAGGTAGGAAGTAAGTTACTACTCTATTATAATAAACTTAATTATATTATTAACTTTTAACCTAAAACTATACTACCTTTTAGCCTACTTTATAACCTATTAGAGACTAAGTTAGGCGTCTTAAAGGTATATATTAAATAGAATCTTAAATTAGACTTTATTAAATACTTAAAATTAATAGCTAGGGTATTAATCTTATTTATAAAGAAAAAGGATAGAGGCTTATACTTTTATATAAATTACTAAGGCCTTAATATAATAATAGTAAGAGATTAATATCTAATCCCTTTAGTCTTAAATATTCTAAACTAACTAAAAAGAGCTAAAATATATATAAAAATTAACTTATAAGGGGCTTATAACCTAATTTAAGTAAAAGAAGGTAATAAATAGAAAATAGCTTTCTATATTTATTATAAGCTATTTAAGTACTATATTATACCTTTTAAACTAGCTAATACCCCCTTAATATTCTAATTATATATTAATAAGGCGCTATTATACCTTATAAATATTATAGTTATTATATACCTTAATAATATCCTTATCTACTCTAATAACCCTACTAATTATAACTATTATATTAAAGAGGTTTTAATAGTATTAAGAAAGTATAATCTATTTACTAAGCTAGAAAAATATAAATTTAGTATTAATATTATAGAATTCTTAGGGTTTATTATTAGCCCTAAGGGTATTATAATAGACCTAATATTAGTAAATCTTAGACCTACTTATAGCTCTAGGTAAATCTCTAAGTAATAATAGCAAGTTTAGTAACTAGGAGTAGGTAGTAAAAAATTCTAAAAATAGTAAAACTAAAATTACCTAGAAACGCTATATTAGTCGTTTTTAATTTAAGGTTTTTAAGATTTAGGCTCGGGCCGGCCGCTACGGGAGTAACTAGAAACCTCTATAGCTCGCTTAATCATTAACGAATTTAAAAACTAACTAAAAAAATGGAATCTAAGCTAAAAATAGACTAGTAAAATATATCTATATACCTCCTACCCCCCTCCCACCCCTCCCCCCCCCCCCCCCCTACTACTACTACTAGTAGGTAATTTTATTAAAGTATGAAAAATTCCTAGTTAGTCCTAGTTAGTCCTAGCAAGTAGTCTGCTAATTAGTAAGCGGTCTGCTAATTAGCAAAAAATCTGCTAAAACCTGCTTATTATATACTATAAGTACTTGAGAGCGACGACATAAGATTTTCCTACTAAACCTACTCCTAAGTACTTATAGTACTTAAAGTAGGCTATAGATTTTTACAGATAAATATAAGTCTTAACTATTATAAATTAGCCTACTCTTATAATTATAAAGTAAGTCTAATCCTTTTTAGGCTTTTATAACTTCTATTATTAATTTATTAAGGAATATAGCTAAATTATAAGGGAACTAATAGAGTTAATAAAGCTAATAGTTACCTTTTAGTAGTTATAGTAAGCTAAATTAGCGTTTAAAGAGCTTAAAGAGGCGTATAAGGGTACTACGTAATAATATAGCTATTAAGTACTATAAACGGTACGTATACGCTTATATATAGAACTCTCTATTCTTATTAATAGTAAGACTAATTACTACCCTTCTCCTTTAAGGGGAATTCCCTCCTCTTTATACTATAGGTAAAGGGGTAGCGTAGTACTACTATATACTATAGATACTATATTAATAGTAGCGTTATATTCCTAACTAGTCCTTATAATTATCTCCCTATCTAGGCTCTTAAGCTCTAAGAGTATAGTAGGTTATAACCTATTAAAGGTACTCCCTTTATAATAGAGTATAGCTCTAAGAAGAGTATAATAATATAATTAACTATAAGGTCCCCTAAGCTAAGTCTTAAGTAATATATAGTTTTATTAAATTATAATAGTCGCGGATAATACTCTTATATATAATTCTTATACTATAATATATTCCTATTATACTTACTATTATTCTTTATTAATTTATTATAAAAGTAGTTAGAAGTCTTAGTATTTTAAAGTAAATAGGAAGTTATTACTATTAAGGGTTTATTAAGTACTTAAGGTATACCTTCCTTAGATAACTTTAATATCCTTCTTTTAATTATAATATCTTTATTTTTTATTAATTATATTAAGTTCTTTTTAGATTTTTATTTATATTATTACCCCCCTTATACCTTATAATACCTCCTTATACTCCTAGTAGTTACTTTATAAGTATTCCTTTAATAATTAACTTACCCTCTACTAATTAAAGAAGGCTCTTATAATCCCCCCTTATAATAGTACTTAACCTCCTTTACTAAGTTACTTATAGCCTATTCTTATATTATCTTATATAATATACCTCTAATATATTATATTTTAAAGTAAAGAGTTATAAGTTTAATATTTTTTAGTTAAAACTTTACTTACCCCTTTAATAGTATACTTTATATACGCGCTTCCCCTAGGTTAATAAGATATAATTATTATAAGAATCTTGATACTAAATATAAATAGGAAATCCTTATTTCTACTTACTAGTTCTACTTACGCCTCTTATAAGCTTTAAACGCCGTAGCTATTACTAATACTAGCTCTAATCTCCCTTAGCTTACTAGATTCTAAAGAACCTTTAATAAGCTTATTTATTAGTATTATTACTACCTCTACTACGCCCCTACTCCCTCTACCGCCGCTACTTTAGTAGGGGTTAACCCCGCTATTACTAGCCGTATTATAAATACCCTTAAAGGTATTCTTAATATCCTCTATTAATATATATATACTACTCTATCTCCTCTTCTAAAGCCTTATTAAAGCCTTACTAATATATTATAAGAGCGCCTCCCTCCTATTATAAAAGATAAAGATAAGGATAAAGAGGAGGATCCTATTATCCCTAATAGTAATAATAATAGGCCTAGTACTACTACTAGTATAGTATAATAGCCCTCTAGTATAATACCTTTAATAGTCTAGTTATACTAGGTTTCTTTTTCTTTTTTATTAATAATAATAGAAATCTTCTTCCCTCTTATATAATATAAATTTTATATATTAGGGTAATCTTCCTTAAATCTTTCTAATATATCTAGTATATTAACTAAGTCCTACTTATATAGCTATTAATTATAATTATAAGACTAATCCTTCTACTTTACTAAATATTAAGGTTTATTATAAGAGATTTTATAATTAAGAATAGCTTTAACTTCCTATTTATCTTTATTATTTATAAGCTCTACTTACGCGGCTTTTATAATACCCTTATTATTACCTTTATACGGCTTTATAAGTAAGACGTAAAAGATATTATATATATAAAAGGTATTAGGTAGTTATAACTTATATACCTAACTACTAATATAATTAAAGACTTTAAAAGGCCTTAAATAATATTATAATAGTTTCTTAGTTACTTATATTAATCTAATATACTTTATATTTAATAAGATATAATTATCTATATTATATTATCTTTACTTTTACTACTTATTTATATACTCTACTTATATAACTTATACTTAATATAGGTACTACTTTAAACCTTCCCTTTATTTTTAAAGTAACTTAACCCTTTCCCGCGCTAATAGGGCTTCTCCTAATAATAGCTTTAAAAACTTTATATCTAACTTAGGTAAGTAGCTATAAAGTACTTTATATAAAGGTAACCTACTACTAGTATACTTTATATAATTATATATAAACTCTACTAGATAAAGTAACTCTACCTAGTTATCTTATCTCTAGGTAGAATAGTAGTATAGATACTACTTAAGCGTATTATTTTATCTCTCTATTTAACTATTTATCTAAGGGTAGAAAGTAGTATTAAGCTTTCTTTTTATATTAGTATAATAATATATAGCTACCTAGAAGCTACTTATAAATACTATCCCTTAATTACTAATAATACCTTTTAGCTAATTAAACTTTAAGAGGATTTTATAATATAATAGGTTAGTAATATTAATAGTATTAACTATCTTTATAATAGGTAAATACTTAACTACCTTAATATAATAGTTTATAACTATTAAAATTATATTATAAATACTACCCTTTTATTTACTTAGAGGGAGATTTATAATAAAATCTATTATAATTTCCTAAAAAGGTCTTAAAGGTATTAATAATAGTAATAGTATACTATAAATAGTATACCTATATAGCTTTATTAATTAGTAAGTTAAGTATTCTTATATATAATTATAAATATCTTATTCTATTAATTTCTAATAGAACTTCTATTTAATAAGTTCTTATATACGCTTCTATAAGTAGTAGCTAGTATAAGGGTTATTATAATAAAGCTTTAAGATTTCTTATCTAATTACTTTATTACTAGGTATAAAAACTACGCCGCCCTTATAAAGAACCCCTATCTTATATATTAATAGAGATATATTAGCGCCCTTTTTATAATCTTAAGACTTTAATAATTATTTTTTATTATAAATATTTATATCCCCCTCTTAGAGATATCTAAGTATCTCTAATATTAAGCTATTATATTTATTTTATATACGCTTTATTATTAACGCGGTTATAATATACCTTTCAAGTACTATTTAATTAATATTAAACTATCCTATAATAGGGTCTAGGCTATTACCTATACTACTTTACGCCCTTAAGAGCGCGTTACTCTCCCCTATTTTTAGGGTATAAGGCTTCTTAAGCCCTATTCCTAATCTTTTATACTATTTATAGCTACGGGCCTTATTATCTTATAGACCTTTATAGATATTATATATATAATACTTATTAGAAGGAATATACCTAATATTTTTTAATTTATTTTATAATATTAATAGATAAGTATCTTCTTTATCTATTATTAGTATATAATCTAGCTACTTTAATAGGGTATTAGCTAGGTTTTTAATACTTATATAATAGTATATCTTAAAGTTATATATTATAAGCTTTATTACCTAATATATTTATCTCCTTATTAATAATAATATTATCTAGAAATACCTTAAATTATTATAATTAATAATTACTATAATTAGGTATAAGCTACCTTCTAAGAAGTACTATTATATCTAGAATACCTTAATAATTATAAGTAATTCCTAATTATAAGTCTTATATCTAGTTTCTACTAAATATATCTTATAGGAATAGAAAGTAACTAGATACTACTCTACCTCCGCCCCTTTAGCGCTAATTAGGAACTTTTATAATAAGATAGCTATAATAGCTAGTATTAAAGTATTAATCTCTAGTTAGATTTCTCCTATTAAATTAAAATATATAAGTAATAGCGCCTCTTAAAAGAGTTACTTCAACTACTTAAATACTACTCTTATAATATTACTTAATATTAATTTTCTATTTTTAATATATAAATAATTATTTTTTAAATAATCTATTAATACTATAGTTATAGAGGAGTAGTACTTAATAAAATAATAATAGAAATTAGTAAATCTTAAAAAGATTTAAATATCTTTAATACTTCTAGGTTTAAGCTACTCTACTATAGTATCTACTCTACGCGGATCTATATATACGCCGTTATAGCCTATAATAAAGCTAAGGAATTCTACTTCTACTACTATAAACCTATATTTTTATAGGCTAATATAGAGTTTAAATTTATAAAGGCATTATAATATAGCCTTTATAACTCTAATATAAGACTCTTTATCCTAGGAATAGATAAGAATATTATCTAGGTAAATAATATATATAATATTAAGTAGTCCCGCTAGGGCCTTATTAATATATACTTAGAATAAGGTAGGTATATTAGTAAGTTTAAAAGGTATAACTATATATCTAAAATAGCTATACCTTATATAGAATATAGTCTTTTATTTATTACCCTTTCTTATTTATAAGTAATAATATATATCTTTAAGGTCTAACTTAGTTAAGTACTTAGTACTAACTAATCTTATTAATATTTTATTAATTAATAAAAGGGGGTACTAATTCTTAATTATAATCTTATTAAGCACCCTATAATTAATATATAAGTATAGCGTTCTATCTTTTTTTAGTATAAAAAAATTTAGTATACCTATTAGACTTATAGAATATTAAATCTAACCCTTTTTTAAAGATTACTTAAGGTACTCCCTTAGTACGCGTAACTCTTTTTCTAATAAATTATAAAGTAGGTTAAAAGGAGGTTCCTTATTCTCCTTTATATTAATTATATAATTATAAGGTATATAGGCTAATAGCGCCCTAGTATTCTTAGTTAAGAAGATATCTTAAAATTCCTAAAATTTTAAAGGGAGCTTAATTTTAGATAGTAGGCTCTTATTACTTACTCCTAAGTATATTATAATAAATATAATACTATTAAGCTACTCCTTTAAGTCTTCAATAATATTAAAGTACTCTTTAATATTACTTTTCTTAATAGGGAATTACTAGTTTTATATAAGCTAATCTACTTAGAGATTTTATTCCTCTAATTATAAATACCCTAAATAGAAGTTATAATTAAGGTTTACTACTATAGAAAAGGCGCCCTTATAGTATTATATAATATTATTAGAGTTAATAAGTTTAATTTATCTTATATAGAAACCTAGTAATAATATTAGATTTCTAACCCTATTATATAAGGTATTATTAAAGTAAGGATCTATTTCCTACTCCTACTCCTTTACTAGGTATATATTAATATAATTAATATCTACTCTAGAGTTAATTAATATAGTAAATTCCCTTTAAAAGCGCCTAAGCTCTATTTATATTATAATAATAAGTTATTATATCTACTTTTTCCCTTATATTATAATAGTAGATATAATTATAATACTTAGGGGTTTTTTAAATTTAAGCCTTCTTTAGCTAGCTTATTACTAGAGGTCTTATTACTTATAAGCTTATTAGTTATAATACTTATAACTATTAATTTTACGCTCTAATAATCCTTAATTATATATCCCTTCTTTTAGTAGTTATAATATTTAATAGTAGAAAAGTTAGGCTTAGGCCTTTATAGAAGGTATAGTAACGCGTTAAAGCTACCCCTTCCTTTTTACTTAATATAAGGGTTATTATCTTTTTACCCTTAAAAATTTCCTCTTCCTCTTTATAAATATTAACCTCTAGTAGAAGTATTATCTCTTTAATCTTTATATATAAGTACTATTATATAAGGCTCTAGTTAAGTTACTAATATAATAAGAGTATCCCTTATCTCTAAGATATTAGGTTATATTATAAGATAATTATAAAGGTCTTTATATAATTTATTTAATAGGTTATTATAAGGTATATACTCTATTAATAGCTTAAGCTATCTTTCTAACCTAATAAGGTAATTTATAAAGTCTATAATTTTTTAATATTCCTTTTACTTAGCTTCTAAGTAGCGCTTATTAATTATAAGATATTAATTCTAAGGATCCTCTATTTAATCTATTAGAAAACTATTAAAGTATATCTAGGACTACTTATCCTTTAATATATCTTTTATATACTTATACTATATAGCCTTAAGGTCTAAGACTATATAATATAGCGCGTATTAGATTTTTATAGAGTTATCTAAAAAATAGGCTATACTTATCTTAATTATATTAATTATATTATTAAACTATTCTTAATATTCTTATATTAACTTCCTATTATATATATATAGGTCCTACGGCCTAAGTATATAAGTCTTATATTAAGGACGCTTTAGCTCTAATTCTTTAATTAATAATAAGTAGTAGTAATAATCTACTTAAGTAGTATTATTAGTATATATTTCCCTTTCTAACTTTAGTAAGTATTATCTTAACTCCTTTATTTACTCCCTCTTAAAGACTTCTTCTTTAAGTTCTTATATTCTTTATAATAGTACTTCTTAGGTATTAGGTAGTAGGGACTTAGTTTATACGCCTAATAGCTACCCTTAAATAGTTAGTTATAATCGCGATATATCTATTATTAATTTATTAACTAATTCTTAAGACTTACTTTCTCTATAAACCTAGTCTCTTATATTTAAGTAGGTTATATATACTAGTTAACTAACCTTTTTACCTTACGCTTATAATAACCCTTCTCTACTTATCTTACTAATAGTTAGGCTACTACCCCTAAGTAGGGTAGAGTAATTAAAATATAAGGGTACTATATAATAATATAGCTATTAAGTACTATAAATAGTATATATATACTTATATATAGAACTCTTTATTCTTATTAATAGTAAGACTAATTACTACCCTTCTCCTTTAAGGGGAATTCCCTCCTCTATATACTATAAGTAAAGGGGTAGTATAGTACTACTATATACTATAGACGCTACGTTAATAGTAGCGCCGTATTCCTAACTAGTCCTTATAAGGCGTTTACTAAGGCGCTACTACTAGTATATTATAATCCTAACCTACCTTTATAAATAAAAATAGATATAAGTATATATATACTATTAAGGGTATATTTTTAAAGGAAGGATAATACTTATACCTATCTAATTATATTTTATAGCTATAAATTTAACCTAGTTAAAATAAATTATAGTACCCTAGATTAAGAATTATTAGCTATTATAATATCCTTTTAGGTATAATAGAAATACCTTAAAGGAGCCTAATACTATATTATAATTATTATAAACTATTATAACCTTAAATTATTCCTTACTAATAAGACGCTAAGTTAATACTAGGCCTATTAGGTAGAGTTTCTTTTAGTATTTAATTTTAAAATCTAATACTAGTTTAGGAAGAGGAACCCCGCTAATATACCCTTATAAAGGGCTAATTATAATAAGTCTAATACTACTTATATTATAGTCCCTTTCTTTAAGTTAGTACTTATAATTATTAAAGAAGGGCGAGATATAGCTTAATAGGTAATAATAGACCTAGAATTAATAGAATAGGAAGATAACTAGACTAAGAAGCTCTTATAAACTATTCTTAAAGAAATCTTAGAAAAACTTAAGACTAATATTAGAGCTATTAGGGCTAAAGGACTAAGTTATAAATAGCTATTAGGCCTTCTATATTTTTAAGGTAATTATTTCTATATACTTAAGGATATAAATCTAAAGGTCTATATAAACTAACCGCGAGGAATTAAATTTAGAATTAAATTTATAAAGTTATATAATACTAAACCTATATAAGGTATAAGCTAGCTGTAAGTAGTTTAGTAATTTAAGTTAATACTAAAGATAACCCCTAAGTACCGAAAAAACGGTTAGTCTAGGTCTATATTATATAAAATTTCTATAATTCCCTAATAGTAGGCTATCTTAGTTATAACTAGATTATCTTAACTATCTACTATTAGTTCTACTAGCTATTACTAAGTAATAACGTAGGTAACTATATAAAAATATATAATACCTATTAAAGAACTAAAGCTTTAAAATACCTATTATATAAGGAATTAGCATCTATTCTAATTCCTAATATATTATAAAGGTCTATTATAATAGACTTTATTATAGACCTCTTAAATAGTAAAAGCCCTATTAATAATATCTCTTATAATTATATTATAGTAGTAATAGACTATTATAGTAAGATATACTATTATATTATATATTATAAATCTATAATCTCTAAATAATTTATAGTACTATTCTTATAAGATATATTTTAATTATATAGAATACCTAATATAATTATTAGTAACTAATATACTCTCTTTACCTTATATTTTTAGTAAATACTTATAAAAGCCCTTAATATAAACTATAAGCTTTTAATAGTATATTATTAATAGATAGATAGCCTAATAGAGTAGTAAAATTGAGTTATTAAATAATACTTATAAGTCTTTATAAATTATTAATAGAATAACTAGGTTATTCTACTTAGCCTTAGAGAATATATTTATAATAATAATATTATATAATATTATATATTAAAGCCTATTCTTTATTTCTAGTAGTAGAGAGCCTAAACTATTTTAGTTAGTAGATACTCCTAGCTATATTAGCCCTAGTATAACTACCTAGGAAATAGTAAAAGAACTAGAATACCTTAATATAATCTTTAAGGAAGAGCTTATTATAGCCTAAAATACCTAGGCTTAATATTATAATAAGGGGAGAAAGCCCTTGACCCTCTAATTAAGAGACCGCGTTATACTATATAATATTAATATCTTATTATAAAGACCTTATAAAAAGCTAGATTATAAAAAAGTTAGCCCCTTTTTAATAGTAGAGGCTACTATACTTAATACTTATAAAATTAAGTTACTTTTATAAATAAAGGTATACCTAGTATTTTATATATATTTAATAGAACCCTATTATATTAATATAATTAAAGGTTATATTATACTACTACTACCTCTAATTAGTAAAATTATAGAGTATAATAATAAGAGAGAGTATAAAGTATATAAGATCTTAAACTCTAGACTCTACTATTATAAACTATAATATCTTATAACCTAGAAGGGATATAAACTAGAGGAAAATTTATAAGAGTTAATAAAGGATATATAAAATATATTAAACTTAGTTTAATAATTCTATTAAAAGTATCCTTTTAAAGTATTATTATAATAGTATAAGTATAAAGCCTTAGAGGTATAAAGCCTTAAGGTATAAAGCTACTAATTAAACCTTTTAAGTTATTTTAAAATAGGTATAAATATAAGGCTATTTCTTATATATTTAAGAAGCGTAGAGCTATTATAATATATAATTTAAGGGTATAAAGCTATTTCTTATATATTTCTTATATAAAGCTATTATAATTATATAATTTTAGGGTATAAAGCTATCTTATAGAAAATAAACTATTTAACCTAGGCTATTAAGTTTATAATTATAGTAATAAGCCTATTAATTAGAATTAGGTTAGTACTTTATACTTTATAAGATTTACTACTCTATACTCTTATAAATCTCTAACTTAATTATACCCTCCCTTAGCTTAATAGTCTATTATTTCTATATTACTACTTAAGATAATAAACCTTATAAAGCCTTATATAGTTTAAGCTTATATTAGGCCTATAAAACTAAGGAAGGTCTTATTAGTACTATTATTATATCGCGGAATTCTAATTATTAGATACTTAGCGAGGCTATTAATATTATAGACTAAGTATTCTAGGAGGCCTACTATAGCTATAGATTAAAAGATAAATTATACTTAGAGTACCTATTTTTTAACCCTATAATAGAGGATATTAACTATCTATTAGAGGTCCTTACTCTTAATAGTATTATAAGTAGATCTAATAGGGGTATATTACCTAAACGCGTAAAGCTATTAAACTTTATTATAAGTATTATTATTCTTAAAGCTATCCCTATTATTAGTATTAAGGCTTAGTAGCCTCTAGATTTTAACGCTATAGGATTTACTATCTTAGAGCCTCTAAGGATCTATTAAGGTAATATATTTAGTATTAAGTTTAATAATAGATATAGTATATTTAATTAGTTTAATAAAGATAAATACTATATATATATTCTTTATAATTAAGAAGATTATAACCTAGAAATATACTATACTACTACCTTATAGTAATTAAACTTAAAGGCTACTAAAGCCTAGGTTAAAGGATTAACTACTACTAGAGCTAGCTCTTATAAGCTTAAGTCCTCTCCTAGGCCTTTATAAAGCTCTAATATACTAACGCGTTAATTATAATCTATCTAGATATTAACTATAAATTCTATAAAGGGTAAAGTACCCCTATTAGTACCCTTATACTTAAAATTTTTCCCTAACCTTTTAGATAAATTTACCTACGCGCCTTACTAGCTATTAGATATAAAGGCTAGTAAATCTAAAGAGATTTATATAAGTAGTATTATTAGTCCTATCTAACCTTATATTTATAATATAACGGAAATATCTTATAGCTATAATATAATAGAAATAGAGGCTACGCCTCCCTTAATACTTAATACTAGGAATCTTTAAAGGGCCTTTACTAATCTAATTAGGTAATATATTTATATAGTTACTATTATAAAGTACCTAGATAGCGCCCTACTTATTTAAGTAGATATAATAGTACTTACTAAAAAAGCTATTAGGGATATTATACCCTTACTTAGGGCTATTATTATAAAGGATAAAAAAGCCTTTAATATAACTAAGAATAGTATTACCCCTAGGATATATTAAATACTTCTTTAGGGTAAATAAGGTCTTAAAAACCTTATAGGCTAAGGTAAAATAACTTTATAATAAGGTTAGATAGCTAACTATTCCTATTATAACCTATTATCTAGATATTAGTTATATTATAGACTATAAAGGCCCGCCTTATTATAATACCTTAGATATATTACGCCCTTAATACGCGAGCCTTAGCAGACGTTATAGTCGCTTACTAAGTCGAATATGCCTTGGTATAGCGAGTCGAGCGACCGCTTACCCAGTCGCTCTGGTCGATATAGAACGACTATGGCGAGCTGGGCGATCGCGCGACCAGTCGCTCTAATTAACGAAGAGCGATTACTAGCGATTAGTACGAGCATAGACTTTCCTATATCTATATAGATAGTGTTACTTTCTATCTAGATAGGAGCTTCGTGCTTAACTTATATTATTTACTAGACTATCTCCTAGATACTAAATATAATACTACACCTGTACTAGACTAGTTTAGTACGAAGCCTGTTTACCTTAGTCCTTAATACTCCTCTCTACGAGATCCACTATAGACCCTATCTACCGCTGAGAGACACGGGTCGTAACACTTTAAGTACCCTCAAGATGAGTACCTTAGGATAAAGGGACCTCACCCCAAGTAAACGTGGTCCACGATAGTTAATAATAGCAGAAGTTAAAGAAGGTATTAAGATTACTAAACCAGACTTGTATTATAGCGACCGAGACAAGCTTAAAGAGTGGTTAGTATAGATATAGCTATACTTCTCTTTTAATAAGGACGCTATTAGATTAAAGAAGTAACCGCTATTTATAATAACTTATATAAGAGGACGGGCCTAGCGTTAGTCCGCCCCATTTCTTAAACGATATATAAAAGATCCTAATAACGAGGACAATATCTCTATTAAGTTATAGATAGAAAGCTTAGCGCTTTTCCGAGAAGAGATGAGACGAATATTCGGACCTTCTAATGAAGTAAGTATGGTAATAAGAGTCATCTAGCATTTGACGTAGAAGAAGTTAGCATCCGAGTATACGACACAGTTTTAATAATACTTTATAAGAACCGACTAGGATAATAACGTATTAATAGTAATATATCGACGTGGATTAAAACCCCAAGTGAAGAAGGAGCTTATGCGAGATAGAGCCTAGAGTAACGATCTTGATTCGCTTATCAGGAACTCGACCAGAATCGACGATCAGATCCATGAGTTAATAATAAAACTACGCCACGATGGTGGAGTTTTAGGACTTAGTCACACCGGATTCTATTCAGGAGGAAGTCACGGGAAGAAACGAGCCCCACGCGATCCTTATAGACCAATGCCAATGGAATTAGACTTCACACAGAAGAAGAAAACGTTCGGAGGTAAGAAATAGTACGGGGGTAAGAAAGCAATGAATTGCTATAGCTGTGGCAAACCGGGCCATATCGCCAAAGACTATAGGTCGAAAAACATGGTAAAACGACCTCAGTTGAATGTATTAGAGAGAGTTCCAGTCAGGAAGACTGAACCTCTAAAGGATTAACAAGAAACGGAGTACGACGATAATAAGCTAGATATAATTATAGACGATTTACTAGCCCTCGTTAATCCGCCTATTAATAAAGAACTTCAGACTAGAGAGGAAGAATTACGCGAAGAAATAGCTAAGAAACAGCGAAACATCGCAAAGATCGAATAAAGGCTCGCGGATATTCACGAATAACTTAAGGAACTAGGTTCTAATAATAATAGTAATAGTGGTTACGTTTATAGGAAAGAACCTGAATAAAGCCGAGACAGCGAGGATGATTCCGATTAGGAAAACCTCAGCCATACTTCCAGGAAATATAAAAATATATAAAAGGGGAAGGAAAATAGCGCAGTATCTCGAGCTTCTACATCAAAAGATCCACAGATAAAACTCGAGGAACGAGTGGAGTTCTATCAAGAAAAGGTATTAGGAGGACTTCTTTAGAAGGAGTTTAGAAACGACTTAGCATATCCATAGCACGGAGTAATATACTAGTCAGCCTATACCGATAAAAACTACATGATTCATTACCAAGCGAAAATAAACTTAGGTAAAGTAATTAGAGTACGTACGTGTGGAAATATTTAGTTAAGTTACTATAATATAGGTTATTACTAGCACTTAGTAACTAAGAGATCGAGGAAATGGTTTCTAAACCATAACTAAAGATGGCATAGTAGTCTCCACGGACACCTCAAGCATAACGAGCGCATATTAGAGTACTACTTGACGGATTAGTATACTTGTTTCTACGATAATTACAGAAAACACATATATATAAAAAGAACTACCGGATTCCTACCCTTTTCGGGAAAAGAGTAATCCCTTGTATTAAGGGGAAGTACAAGGAGATTAATGTCCTAACCCTAAAAACACGTTAGTTATACTTAACGGAGTATATAACACACGTGAATATACCGGTTAGAATAAATAGTTAAAGAACCATAGTAATAATAGATTCTAGAGCATCTAGAAACTTTATCTCCGAAGTATTAGTACGGTTAGTAGGCCTACTAACGCGAAGAAAGAAGTTACCATATAACCTATAGATGGCCGACGGGTTAAAACTATCGACAGGAAGTATAGACAAGGAAATAACCTCGCTACCATTTATAATTCAACGCCACTATAAGGAAATGTCCTTCGATATTATTAGGATGGCCACTTATTATATTATTCTAGGCATGCCTTGGTTAAAGAAGTATAACCTAGTAATTAACTAGAGAAGAAAAGTACTTAAGTTTAAGAGAACTGGTAATATCGCTAGATTCCAACCTACACGCCGATAGTGGACGACGGTAGATAAGAAATCGAACCGAGAGGTTAAGGCATGTATTGCCTCCATTTCAAATAAGGATGGCCTTAAAAGAAAAAGGATCCGGCTTAATAGATACTAGTAACGGTCCGCTAGATCAAAAAGTTAGAGTTCTTGAAGTAACTAATAGCACTCCTAATATCTTATAAGAGTATTAAAGATGGAAACGCCTCTTTATAAAAGAGATAATAGCGAAAGCTCTGCCTAAACACTAACCTTAGGATTATGAAATTAAACTCGAACTAGGGAAGGTACTAACATTTAGACCTATTTATGCGTTATCCGAAAAGGAACTCTTAGTACTACGCGGGTACTTAGACGAGAACCTAAAAAAGGGATTTATTCGAGAATCCAAATTACTAGCAGGATATCCGATACTCTTCGTAAAAAAAGAAGGACGGATCCTTACGGCTATACGTCGACTATCGAAAGTTAAATAATGTGACGATTAAGAATCGTTACCCGCTACCTAATATTAGTGAGCTGCAGGATCGGCTAGCTAAAGCAAAAGTCTTTATAAAGTTAGACTTACGAGGAGCGTATAATCTCATTCGAATAAAGGAAGGTAACGAATAGAAAACAGCATTTAGGACTCGATATAGATATTACGAGTACCTAGTCATGCCGTTTAGCCTTACTAACGTACTAGTAACCTGCTAGGCACTAGTCAATAATATTATACGGGTATAATTAGACTATTCGGCTATTACGTACCTTGATAATATATTAATCTACTCTGAGTTAATAGAGGAACACGTCCCTTATATGCAGAATGTATTAACATGTCTATCTAGGGCTAGGCTCCTCCTTAAACCAGAGAAGTACGAGTTTCATAAGACCTTAGTCGAGTTCTTAGGGTTTATAGTAACAACTAAAGGCGTTTATATAAGCCCTGAAAAGATTCAGGCTATACAGGAATAGCCTATACCACATGATATTAAATTAGTATAAGGGTTCTTAGGATTCGCTAACTTTAACAGACGTTTCATAGAAGGCTATTCTAAGAAGGCCTTGCCACTTACGGAAATCACCAAGAAAGAAACCGGATTTCGATGGGATACTAACTAAAAGAAAGTATTTGCCGAGCTAAAGCAAGCTTATATAGACCCGCCTGTACTCTATACGTTTCACAACGGAGAACTAGTATATATCGAGACAGATGCTTCGGATCTTGTAATAGGAGCTTGCTTATATTAGTAAAAGGATAGCAAATAGCATCTAGTAGCATACTACTCACGCAAGATGATAGCGGCAGAACAGAATTATAATATACACGATAAAGAGCTTTTAGTAGTCGTCTATTCCCTATAGTATTAGAGAGTTTATGCCGAAAGTTATTCTGAACTTACTATCTTTACCAACTATAAGAACCTAGTTAGGTTCACCACGACTAAAGAATTAAATCGACGACAAGTTAGATAGGCTAAGCTTCTCGGACAATATAAGTTTATAATTTAGTATACCCTAGGCAAAGATAATAGACGAGCAGACGCTTTAAGTAGACGATCTAACTATATATAAACGAAAGATATCACGGATTAACCTATTTTAAAATAAGAAGAAGATGGATCATTAGTATTAATAAGAAGTCTGGCAACGACTATACACATTATAATACATGCGGTTCTAAACCTAAAGGAAGTATATATTAATAACACCCTAGCTAGTAAGCTTAGGAAATAATAACCTAACCGAGACCTATTATTATATAAATAAAAAGTGTACTTACTACTAAAGGCGGTTGAGGAAGTAATTAGAGATTACCACGATGATCTACTACTAGGACATCCGGGAGTATCTAAAACGTTGGAACTTATTTAAAGAATATACGCCGCATTAAACCTGCGAGCGTTAATTAAATAATACATCAGGGAATATATATATTACTAGCAGAATAAGTCTGTAAGACATGCTAAATACGGACAGATTCAGTTTACTAAAGTTCTAGACACGCCATGGAATGATATTATAATGGACTTTGTCGTTAAATTACTACCGTTAGTTAACCCGGTAACTAACGACAAGTATAATTTAGTAATAGTTATTATAAATAAACTTACCAAGTATATAATTATAATACCATATAAAGAAACCTATAACGCTAGTCAGCTTGGTTTCATCTTATTAGATAGACTTATTAGAGATTATAGTATACCGGAATCAATTACTTCAGATAGAGACAAGCTCTTTACTTCAAACTATTAGAAGACCTTGATCGCGTTAATTGGAACTAAACTACGAATATTAACAGCGTATCATCTATAAACGGATGGATAAACTAAACGTACTAACTAAATAATAGAAGTATACCTTAAATACTACGTTAATAAAAGATAAAATAATTAGGTTACGCTACTCCTAATAGCATAATTGGCATATAACGACAAAAAATCAGATACTATAAGGCTATCACCGTTCTTTATAAACTACGGACGACATGTAAATTTATTCTTAAATCCTAGGCAAGGACTAGATGCCGAGAAGGCCTTGGTATTAATATCTGATATGAAAAGTCTGTATAGAGACATGTAGTAAAAGATTGGCGAGGTTAACACTTCTATAGAGAAGTTAGTTAATAAGAAAAGAAGAAATAGACCTTAGCTAAAGAAGGGGGATAAAGTATACCTCCTTACAAAAAATCTGAAAGGTATAAGACCAAGTAAAAAACTGGACCACGTCAAAGTCGGACCATTTCTAGTTATCTAAGAAAAAGGACCAGTCAACTTTAAGTTATAACTTCCACCCGACGCTAAAGTATACCTAGTATTTCATATCTTAATATTAGAACCAGCAGACCCTAATACGCCTTTACAGGAAACCTTCTATTTCCAGATAGAAGAAGAGAATGAATTCGAAGCCGAAAAGATTCTATTACGGAAAGGTTAGAGCTACCTAGTGAAATAAAAAGGATACGAGGACTCGGAAAATACCTGGGAACCAGTTACGAATCTTATAAACTGTCAAGAGCTCCTCTAATAGTATTATTAAACCCGGACACACCCTAAGCGATCCACTTGAGAGCTCCAGGCGAGAGAGTCCCGGAACCCTCGAACTCTAAAAAAGTAGGACAAGTAGCGAGCGCTTTCTTAACCTCGCCAGCCTTTTTAAGCTCCTCTAGACGTTCTAATTCCTTAATATCGTCAAGACCCTTATTAAACATCCGTTATTCACGCTCTTTTAGGAAACGCTTCTATTAACGAAGACGTTTCAGTTTCATTTATTTCTAACGAGTAATTTCGCTACTCTGACGAGTAGCTTCGTTAGCGGCCTCCCACGCTGCCTCTGTCTCTATCTCTTCGCGCTCAAGTTTCTCTATGGCCTTGTTAATACCGGAGAAGTGGACGACCGGCACGGCAGGCTTACACTACTTCCCCAGCCGAATGCATTCTGCGCACCTTTAAGAAAGGGAAGACACCCGACACTCCTTTTAGGACCTAGTACATCGCAGACATAACACCATCGCAATCACTCCCCTATAGGCCACTCGATCTGATAGTTCGATACGGCGTCGTTATTATACTAACGACATAAATGCTTATTTAACCTTTAGGACAAAGGTTTAGGGAAGGAGGGGTAATGTTACGCCCTTGGTACGCGAGCCTTAGCAGACGCTATAGTCGCTTACCAAGTCGAATATGCCTTGGCATAGCGAGTCGAGCGACCGCTTACCCAGTCGCTCTAGTCGATATAGAACGACTATAGCGAGCTAGGCGATCGCGCGACCAGTCGCTCTAATTAATGAAGAGCGATTACTAGCGATTAGTACGAGCATAGACTTTCCTATATCTATATAGATAGTGTTACTTTCTATCTAGATAGGAGCTTCGTGCTTAACTCATGTTATTTACCAGACTATCTCCTAGATACTAAATATAATACTACACCTGTACTAGACTAGTTTAGTACGAAGCCTGTTTACCTTAGTCCTTAACACTCCTCTCTACGAGATCTACCATAGACCCTATCTACCGCTAAGAGACACGGGTCGTAATAAGATATACTCTTATAATATATTAAATTAGGCTATATTATAACTAATCTATTTATATAATTTACTAAAAAATAACCCGCTCTTATAAAGCTAGAAGACTTAAGGCCTAAAGATTAAGACTTAGAGTAGGATATTAATAGGAGACTTAGAGGCTAATAATAAGGTATTAAGCCTTATAAGGGCTATAAGGTATAAGGGGGGGGACTATAAATAGGAGGAGTAGCTAATAGCTCTAACTACTTATATTAGCCCTAATAGATATATCTTAGTTTATAAGAATTAATAATAATATAACTTAATATAATATACCCTAGGCGAGCTAATAATATAGAACCGTTATAGTAGGTAATATAAATAGTAGGGAGTAAATTAGATGTTTTAACTTATAAATATAATAGTATATCTATAAAAATCTATAGCCTACTTTAAGTACTATAAGTACTTAGGAGTAGGTTTAGTAGGAAAATCCTATATTATCGCTCTTAAGCGCTTATAGTATATAATAAGTAGGTTTTAACAGATTTTTTACTAATTAGTAGACTACTTACTAAGTTAGTAGCTACTTACTAGGACTAACTAGAACTAACTAGGAATTTTTTATACTTTAATAAAATTACCTACTAGTAGTAGGGGGGAGGAGGGTAGGGGGTATATAGATATATTTAACTAGTCTATTTTTAGCTTAGATTCTATTTTTTAAGTTAGTTTTTAAATTCGTTAATAATTAAGCGAGTTATAGAGGTTTCTAGCTACTCTTATAGCGGCTAGCTTAGCCTAAGCCTAAATCTTAAAAACCTTAAATTAAAAACGACTAATATAGTATTTCTATATAATTTTAGTTTTACTATTTTTAGAAATTTTTACTACCTACTCTAGGTTACTAAACTTACTATTATTACTTAGAGATTTACCTAGAGTTATAAGTAGGTCTGAAATTTACTAATATATTAGCTATATTATATATATATATACCTATTCTAATAGCGTTTTATACCTAGTAATAAGATGGATATTTCCTTTTATTTAAACTAATATTAGATATATTAGTAGGTAAGGTAAATAGTAGGGAGTATATTACTAAGATATATTAGTAGGTAGGCGGCCTATCTATATAATAGTATTAGCTTGTATACTTATATAGTAATATAGATAATTCTAATAGTATTATATATCTAGTAATAAGATAGGTATTTCCTTCTATTTAAATTAATAGTAGATATATTAGTAGGTATTACTATAAAATAGGTAAAATATAAATAATACTAGGATTTTATTATTATTTATAATCTATATTCTAGCTATTAGTATATAGAATTTAATAGGTAAATCTAGTATATAAGGTTAGGAGGGATATAAGAATATATTTCTTTATAAATAAACGCTAGAATATTAATAAATAGGGAGTTAAATTTATATTAGGGGACTTATACTCCCTAGAGATATAGGTTATAAGGAAGGAAGGGGGAGTATTAACGCGTCTCTAGATATATAATATATATAACCCTAGCTTAGAGTCTAGGACCTTAATAAATAGCCCCTTTATACTACTAGGGGTAAAAGAGTAACTAAATTAATTAAGGGAATATATATTAATAGGAGACTTTAACCTTTATTACTTAAACTAAAATAATAGGGATAGATATATATATTATAAAGTAGTAGATATACTAATAGATATTATAAAAAAAAGGGGAATAGAGCTTACCCTATTAGAGGATATAATAACTTAGAGGGTAAAGAAAGTAGAAAGTAGTATTAACCTAATATTTATAATAGAGGCTATTAAATAAATATTATTAAAATATTATATTAAGTTAAATCTCTATTATAAATTTAATTATATCTTAATATATATAGAGGTTAACCTTAAGGTAGAGGTAGTAGTTCTACGCCTATAATAGGTATAAAAGATAGTAGACCTAGAGGAGATAGAGAAGTAAGTAGGTACCCTTTAATACTTACTATTAAAAGGGGATTTAATAACTAGGGAGTAGATTAATAGCTACTTAGCTAAAATACTTTATAAATTAATAAGAATTATAGAGAGGATAATATTATAAGTAAAGCCCTCCTTAAGGGTAAAGTCTTTTTAGAACTCTAATTATATAAACGTTATAAAGGAGGCGCTAAAGCTTAGGATAGAATATAGTTATAAAAGAAGTTAAAGGAGTCTAAAAATATAATAAAAGGCTTAGAAGATTAAAGGGAGGGTATTAAAAAAAGTAAAAGTACTCTATTATAAGGAGGGAGTATATAAAGTATTTTAATTACCTAATAGACTTTAGAAATTAGTTAAATAGGATTAAAAGAGAAATATACTACCTTAAGAACTCCTAAAGTTCCCTACTTTTAAGGAGGATAGGGAAGGCCTTAAGGTAAAGTTATTTTAAAAGAAGGTAGAAGTCTTTTAAAGGACCTTCTTCCCTCTACCCTTAAGGGTAGATCTAAGTAATACCTAGGGGTTTTAATATAATATACCCCTAATAATAAATATAATAATTATTAAAGAGGAAGTCTATAAGGTAATTAATAGGTTAAAATAAAATTAAGTATTAAGGATAAATAGGATCCTAAATAAGTTCTTAAGAATAGTAGAGGGGGAGCTACTACCTAGCTTTATATGCTTATTCTAGGCTTATTTAAAAGTTAGATATTATTTAATAGAATTTAAAAAGGTTAATATAATTATCTTAAAAAAGTTAAAGAAAGAGGATTACTTTAAATTAAAGTTATACTACTTAATTACCCTACTTAATACTTTAAGGAAAGTATTAGAGGTAGTTATTATAAAAAAGCTAGGTAACCTTATAAAAGAATATAAACTACTACCCTTATAATAGAAAAAAATAAAGAGGGGGAGGTTAATAATAATATCCTTTAAGATAATAATAGAGGTAATATATATAATATAAAATTATAGTAAATCTAATATAATAAGCATATTATTATTAAATATTATAAGGGCCTTTAATAATATCTCTTATAAGAGGTTATTATATAACTTAAAGAGGAAAGGGGTCTTAATCCTTATTATATAATAGGTATAAAGCTTTTTAATAAAAAGGGTTATAATAATTATATTAAGCTAGGAGATAAATATAATAAAAATAATAGAAACTAGGGTCCCTTAGAGATCTTTAATATTACTTATTTTATTTCTATTTTTTAACTCCCTACTTATAAAGGAATATATAAAGATAAAACTCTAAGTATAAATTAAAGGCTTTATTAATAATATCTACCTAATAATATATAATAAAAGTATTAAAGAGAATTATAAGATCTTAATAAAGGTATATAAGATATACCTTTATTAGGTAAATATATATAAGGTAACCTTTACCCCTTATAAATATAAGTTAGTCTACTTATTAAAGAGCTTAAAGAAATTTAATATAAAGGTAATAATAGACCTTAAAGTAAGTGTAATATATCTAGAAATATTAATAAAAGTCCTTAGGCTTTATATTAATAATAAACTAAGGTAGGGCCTATATATTAATAAGGTAAGGTTAAAAATAGAGATATAAAAGCTAGCCTTATTAATTATTATTAATTTAATATAAGGTATTATACTTAATAGGATAAGATAGGTTTATAATATTATAATTTAACTAGTAATAACCTATATAATAGAGATATAATATAATTTAAAAGGGATATTAAAGGTAAAAAGGCTAATATTATAATATTAAAAATTATATAAAATAGGTACTTAAGGATAGTATTTAAAGCCTTTAAGGTAATTAATATATAAGTCTTAAAAGTAGAATTAAGGGTCTTATTAATAAGGATAAGCCTTAATTAATTAATATTATATATATTAATAATATAAGGGATCTACTTATTAATTAAGGAAGGGAACGCGAGGATCTATTATAAATTAAAGGGGAAAAGAGGAAAGGAGAAGAGGGTAGTAAAGACTCTAATAGAAGAGAAGTAGTCCTAGGTAAGGGGAGCCCTCTAAGTAGTGGTAAAGGGAGGGGATATTAAAGTAGTAGCTTAAGGCCCTAAAGGTAGGGAAATTATAAAGAGAGATAACTTTACCCTTAAAGAGATTAAGAGGTAGGTAAAGGAGAAGTAGAGAGAGAAGTAGCTAAGATACTAAGAGGATATCCCTAGCTATATAAAAATAGTAGTATAAAGGGGAGAAATTTAAGAGATAAGAGTTAATCTTTATATAAGGCTTTTTAAGGCTAAGAGCTTTATAAGTATTTAATTATATATAAAGAAAATAGGACTACGCGCCTTCTTATATAAGAGGAGGGTATTAAGGGTTAATAGTATTAATTATAAATATAAATAAAAGTATTAAAATATTAAGTATATACTTATATTCTACCTTAATTATATAAAAGGGAGGAGGCTAATATTTTAAAGGATAGAATTAAATAATTTCTATTAAATTATATTAATTTTAAAGGAGTTAAAAGTAGTAATTAAATAGGTTATTTAATAGGGTATATTTAACTAGTTTATACTAATAAGGGAGTAACTCTTTAAGGTTATATAAGAGTAAGTAGGCTCTAACTAGATAATAAAGGGATAGGTAACCCTAATAATAAGAGAAAATAAGATAGTATAAAAAGTATAAAATAGGGTAGTATATAATATTTAGAGATCTAAGAGTATAATAATAAGAGGGGTAGAAGAGGAGGTTTTCTTTTATAAATTATAGTTTCCTCTAGTAAGCTAGATATAAACTACCCTTATTAACTCTAAGTAAATAGATAGTAGAGTATAAAATATAAATATAAATATAAATATAAATATAAATAGGTAAATCTATTTATTTAGATATATCTTTTAAAGTATTATATTAATTTTAATTATTTTTAGAGCCTTAAATAGTAGAATAGAAGCTATATAACTTTATTTAAGTAGAAAATATTATAGAGTATAAGAGTAGATATAAGTAGAATATAAAGAAATATTAGAGTTCTAATATTCGCGCTAGTCTAGGAAAGGAATCTAGAGTACTTATTAACTAATAGATAAGCTGCGATAAGCTTAGGGTCCTAATTTCCGTATATTCTATTATAGTAAGAAGATATAAACATCTCTAAACTAAGAGTAATACGTAATCGCTTGCTAACTAAGGTGCCGCCGCTTTACTCTCCTGCTAACGTCCGTTTCATTGATATACTCTCCTTCTACTCCCTTATACTCCCTCGCTACTCCCTCATACTCCCTTAATGCTCCTCCGTGCTCCCCGGTACTCCCCCGTACTCCCCCGTACTCCCGCGATACTCCCTCTAAAGCGGCCCTGCTCCCTTTCCCGATCGAAAACGGTAATTCTTAATCTTAAGTTCGGGGTATATATAATATATATATATTATGTATACCCTGAATTTAGGATCTGGAATTACCGTTCCGGAACGGAAAAGGGAGCAGAGTCGCTTTAAGAGGAGCGCTAAGGGAACACTGAGGGAACACGGGAGAGCATCAAGGAAGCGCTGAGGGAGCATGAGGCGCAGCAGGCGAGCAGTGGGAGGCGCAATAAGAGAGGGCAGATTCTGACTCCTGATATGGTTGCACTACACTTGGCTATAATTGCTCCTGACCTTTGCCTAATAGTGTTGCCTAGACTTCTCCAGCTTCGCCAGCTCCTAGTCTCATCTTGTACCAATCAAAATGCTGCTGGTCCGCCACGAGCAGGGTTCCGCCGAGGGAGACAGGGTCTCAGAATGAAGCAAGGTAGGCTGGAGAGGGAGATGAGGGCCTCGTGGACGGTCCGTTCCGGCGTACTCCTCCACGGTCTAGACGAGCACGACGTTGAACGATCTAGTGGAGGTCAGTCGTCGAGAGGAGAGGGTCGATGGGGACCGATGTCCGATGAGAAAGTGGAGAGCATGAAGAGGCGTGGGCAAAACAATATTCCAAGGTTAGCGTGGGGAGAGCATGGGGTACCACCGTACGAGGGGGTAATCAGATCCGCCCTGGCGAGGATTGTGCTCGTTCGTTGGTGCTTCAACAAGTGACGAATCGAGCTTTGCTTTGGGTTGCCATTCTCCTACTCGAGTAAGGTCGAGTCGAGCGAGGACGAGAGAAACATCTGTGACTGGGTTTTCGTTTCCTCAATGAGAGAGCTTGTTCCCAATCCGGGGGTGATTCCATGCAGGCTGCGAATGCGCAACCATCAGGTAGAGCAACAGGCTCAGGTAGCAGTAGCAGTAGCAGTATGGACTTTGTCTCCTTCTATTTCATGATCGCCATCACCAGTCATGGCAGGCGCTGTGCTTTTCACAAAAACGCCGTAGAGCGGCCGACGGATGAGAGCCGTAAGAGGACAATGCTGCCTGTAAGCTGTCAGTCCCTGTCGGTATTCTCACCGGTCACAATTTCATTTTCGAGGTCGTGACACGTGCTAGTTCAACGGGGCAATAGTATTAGCAATAGATGTTGCTTGTAGGGACAAGGACAGTGCCTTAGGTGGTGACTGGACGCCCTTGAAGGCAGAAAGGCGCTGAGAAATAGGTCCAAGCGATAGGGCGTGGGAGGGGTTGCCGGAAGCCAATCGATTTTCTCTAGGGAGGGAACTGATGGGCCTGAACAAGGTAGCTTTGGGCACCCACGCATGCCTCTAGGGTCGGCATCATCCCCGGAATAGCGGCCTCCGTCCACACAAACGATTGTATAATATTGAATACTGGACAAACCAGCCATCAAGACCTTGTGTAACGCTTCCGTGTAAGCCTCTCCGTCGGAGAGCATGGTCAGGCTGCTTTTTCCCCGCTCGCGCCTGATAGTGGTAGAAATTGATTTCACTCCTGTCCGATCCCTTCACTGGCGATAGAATCCCCACCTCATGGGAACAAATCCCCGACGAATCGGGTGATTCCCAATCCCGTCCGAGCTGGGCGTCATCTGAGAAGAAAGAGAGGAAGAGAAACGGACAGAAGTGAGTGAGAGAGGAGAAGCGTGATCATGCCCAGATGACCGCTGTATCCGATGACGAGGAGGAGGCTTCCGTACATCATGGTTTTTGCAAAGATGGTGGCTCGGGAATATAGGGTTCATTCTGCGGCAATTGTATCGGTGACTTTCTGCCATTGTGCCTTGAATAAGGGGCAGGTCGCCTTCTTGTTGCCGTAGAGAATGCATGGAAAGGAAATTATGCCACGATAAACTCGATATCGTCCAAAACAGTCGTTCCGTAGTCTAGTCATTCTGCTTCAGTAGTCTTTGAGTCAGGGTTTTAGCTCCCGTTGCTGTGAAAGGTGGCACACTAATAGGTGAATCCGAAGATATTTTCCTCTTTGTATCCGTCATCCCAAATCAATTTATGTGTTGTGCACGGTGTTTACTCGAGGATGGTACGGGTTGACTGGTGGATCAGAGCCGCTTGGACCTTGGCTTGGCCCCGCGTCGCACAAGTCTCCACTAGAGGACCACCGAAATTTGTGTGTGGCATTTGGTGGTCACTCTAGTGGAGACTTGTGCGCCCCGCTAGGCTTACAAAAATGTTTATTAATTTATAAATTGTCACAAGCGCGTAACAAGATGTACGGGTTCCATGGCTTAGCTGGTTAGCGCGTCCGACTGTTATGGGAATCGGGAGGTCGACAGTTCGATCCTGTCTGGAACCGTATTAGTTTTTTTTTTTCGGGGGATGGGAGGAGGGTATATGTTGCTTCAATCTTTTGACCCCTCGAGTATGTACCATGAAGAAACGAAGCCTACCAAATGTTGAACTATGTACATGAGTGAAGATGTGCTAGCTAGTGCCATACCTGTCCCAACAGCTAGCCCGTGAAAACGAGTAGCATTAAAAAGAATTTCGGCAACCCCCAAACCATTGACTCGGAGTTTAGGTCTTTATACCATTATTCTGTATATTATTAGTGGCTATGCCCGTTTGCCTTACATTAAAACTCCGGATTTACTTCGGAACTTTTATATTTAGACCGCTATAGGGCGGAGTAAACATTCACGAGGTAAGGGGATAAATACCAAAAAATGGTTTAGCGGCGCTGATTGTCCTATAAAACTTGAAAACACCTCACTGCAGTGCTGGGAGCACTTTACTCTAGGGTATGGGTATCCCCTTACCTGGTGGGGTGACTCTCGATTTGGCATTGAAAAGAACTGGGCTGGGTCCCGCAGCTGTCCCCCCGGGAGTTTGGGTTATTTACCATCATCTTATATTTTGTTAGCGGCTACACTCTTTTGCTTTGCGTTAATGTTCTGGATTTTATTCGGAGCTTTTTGTTTTTAAATTGGCAGAATACCCTAGCGCGGAGTAAACACCTCCCAGTCAGAGGGGAACGAGCATCAAACATGAAGTAGAGCTATTGGTATTTCTACGATATCAGGTATTTGGTGGGAAGTCGCAAACAAGATGTCATTCATGGCAGGCCCGGAAGGCAAAGAGACTTCGAAATCTTTTAGAGCTAAAACGAGGCCTCCTTCAAGGAGTTCATGCCAGAAAGATACGTTTGCTTCTTGGAAATCCAAGGATCTATGATTGTATATATAAGCTCACTGATAGACTGGTATAGGAGATAGAATTACAGTAGGTGGAAGACAACCAAGTCGGGCCTTCTCGCTTGTGTTATCATTGCGACATTCACTTTGTCATTGCAATTCCATGAATGCCCTTTGTGAGTCAGTTGCCGTCTCAGTATTCTTCTTCTTCTTCTTCTTCTTCTTCCTATATCTATCACCCTCATCCTGTGGACTTAGTACCACGGCAACGAATTCTTAAAGTCCAAGAAGTCTCTTTCTTTCAACAACCATACCTTTTTTTTGTTACGACTATTCCCTTCACTTTACAACCAGACCCTATCTCTTTCTGAGTATGGTATACTCTTTACATTCGTGTCCCTCTTTTTAGAACTAGGAAAATTCTTCTCTCAGTGGTGTTGTATTCCTGTCCTCACAACACAAGATCAACAGCAAAAATACCTTTCGCCCATGGATCTACCAGAACATAGTCCGGTCAGAAAAGCCTCCAGCATCATTTCGCAAGAGCCAATGAGTGACAAACGTGGATCAGAGCTGCAAGCTGACGAACATTCAATAAGCCTTGAGGAATCCACTTTAGCTGAAATGTCTTCAACTACTTTTCCAGATGTGATAGAAGTCTTCAGCATGATAATTAGAGTGATCAAAGGTTCAAAAGACCCATTATTTCAAGACTATGGACGCTTCATCGATCAGAAATTAGTCAACTCAGATCTGCCATCTCTCTTCCGAACATGTATTGACACAGATGTTCTAGAGTGTCTTCAAGGAGAGAAGATAGATATTGGCATACTTAATTATGTAAAGGAACGCCAGGCTCGAAGAAAAAAAAAATTTCAGGGTGAAGGTGGCTACCTTGATTTCATAACAGATGATAGGGATGAAAGCTACCTTAAGTTCTACGTCGGCCAAGCCTCAAGCGTGTCGAGACGCATTTCTCAGCATCGATCAAGTTTCGCACGAGGTCAAACGGACTCACTACACTATTACATCTTCGCATTGGGCCAAGAGTACCGACACTCCGATTTCATTCGCCTGTTTCGCTCTCCATCTGAGATTTTTGGCCATTTAGATCCCAACAGAGAAGACGTCGTGATGTTGATGAACATTCTGGAATTAGCTATGGGCATAGCATTTCGGTCCTTGACTCAGAATGTTCTAAATCGCTTTGAAACCGCAGGACATGGGGATTCAGAAGAAATAAACATGCATCTAAATGTGCTGAATCCTCTGGAGCAATCACAACTCTCGTCTAGGGCGACAAGAATACATGCTCGGAATCAAATGCGGTTCTCTTCTGACGCGGAAATCAGGAGTTGGGCTTCCTTCCGTGAAAAGGTGGTCAGCAAGCGACTTAGGATGGGAAAGGGACTTTCGTCTTTCAAAGTGTTGAGAGAAAAATTAGCTGCATTATTTCAGCTTGAACTTTCGGAGACGACGGACGACCACATGCATGATCTCGACCTCATACCAAATGCAGCTGGAAGCAAATCCTTTGACATATTAGCGGCCTGTAGGAAGATTAGCGAAGACAACAGGCTGGGGACAAAGCTAGACCTGCCAGTTGGAAGCCTTCAAGGAACTCTCGTTGTGATTTACGGGTCCTCACAACAACACATACACAAAAGTCCACAACTGGAAACAGATCAGAATGCCCTGCCTTTCGGTCTTGATAAGGTAGGTCTAACTACACAAAATTCCCTTGTCTGGTCCTCTAACTTTGGGCTGGCGAGCAAGACTGAGATAAGTGAACTACTCGCAAATTCTCCATCATTGTACAACAAGCTCAAAGACCTTTCTGCGGAAATTCTAGATGCTAGTTCGGCGAAGATAGTCATTCTGTGTGGCACGCATACACAGTCGATCATATCAGAATACAGAGAAAAGCTGAATCTCTCCGAAAGGCGGCTGCTAAAGTTCCAAGGTCAAGAAATCTCTCTCCATCTTGATATCCGTGACCGTAAAATCCGAAGGATATACCTAGATACCCCAAAGCTCCTAGATGTGGCTTTCGGGCATGGTTGGGAAAAGAGGAGAAACATGAGCAGCGTATTGAAGATCAGCTCCCTTTTTTTGAAGTTGAAAAATTTCCACTACAGATTCTACGAAAGGGCCTATGCGAAAGATGGAATGTTTGATGCTTTGGGAAGAGCTAAAAGAGGAGAAAAAATAACGCCAGACTCGCTGAATGATGCTTTAATAGACTGGTTAGCTTGCAGAGGGTTTGAGACTGCCGAAGATTTTAGAGAGCTTGCAGAAATCGGTGATGGGTCGCTCGGCGTATCCGTGCATATCCTCTTTCAAGTGTTAGGTCGGATTGCCAAAGTATGTCGTAAGGATCAGGCCCCTGAAGATTGGAAGCAACTCGGAATCGTGTTCAACGAGTCTCCCCAATATTCCAAGTCCGTAAAAGAGAAAATGGCGAATCTTTGGAGCAAAAAGATGAAAGAGAAGCAGCTGAGCCTCCTCCAAGTGTCGATTGGAGGTGGACAAGAAACCGTTCAAGAGATATTAGATGATATGGCGATGCGAACGACACCTCAAGAGGAAGACATCCAAGACGTAGGAGAGAGCAGCGTATCCGAGAAAGAGATCTCCTCATATTTAGAGGGGTTTCGAAGCGCTTCCTTCTTGGCGTCTCAAAGGGAGCTGCTTAAAGCGACAGATGGCGAGGTTGAGGAAATTGACCCGCAGCTGGAAGCCGAACTCTTTTATGAGCAAAAAAAGGAGCTTGCACTCGCACAAGAAATCGAAGTAGCTCGTATGCAAGCAGTCATCCCTAGCATGATAAAGGATGGCCTAAGTTTCCATCAAATCCGTTGGCAATCCCCATTGTATGCTGTTAACACAGTACGAACGGCATACAATTCGCGTTTCGTGGGCAGAAAACGCGAACCTACGATAATGAAGCACCGAAGAATTGAGCGAATGTTCGGGGAAGAAGGACTTGTTTTCCACACCAACGATCTCCACATAATGGCACATCGTCTGAACTATCACTTCACTGAAGAGCACCATTCAAAACAGATAATGCATGGAATCCCTCTGCGTGTTTGGATACGGATATTAAAGCCTACAGATGCGCAGGACCCATGGTATGCGGACGATTCAGATCCGCACCTGCAGACATTCATCTTCAGAGTCGCCCAAGAGCATCAAACCGTCGAGGATTCAATTCCTTTCTTCCCGGAAATTTCAGGCTATGAATCGCCGAGGACTATCAAACCACCGGGTGAGAAGGAAGCCAAGACCAAAGAATTGGCGAGAAAAATCGTGGAGAAACATGACGCGTGGTTAAGCAAAGTCCAGAAACAAGCTGGATCCAAAGAGGCTTAGATAGGTATGTGAGCCGCTCATTGATTACAGGGGCATGTTTCTAGTCGCTAACCATCATTCTTTATGTGCAGGTCTTGAATAAATTCATTGAAGATCGAAGAATACCTATGCATTTTCGTATTCCAGCAAGGAAGTGTAGCAATGCAGATTTCCCGGGGATCAGCAATAAATCTTCATCTCAAAAGAGGGTCCACTTACGTATAGGTAAAAGAACTATCTGTTTTTCAAGGCACTAGAAGAATGACAAGCATCAATGCGAGGAAATGTCCTATCTCTTGCAAATTCTTTGGCGTTTGACATAGGACATGGAAGCATGTATGGTAGGTTTTTGCCAATTTAACCATTCTCACCATCAAGGTCTCCAGTTGTTTTTCACAGGTTCTGCGTCTTATCTTTTTTGGGGGGGGGGGGGGGTATTCCCGGGGCTCTCCCTTTGGAAAAGTTGTGGCATGAACAGTGTCCCTCTGTTAGAAACGAACTTGCCGCCGGCATCCCCTGGCGGCAGGGAAAGCTTACGTCCAAAATGTTATACTTTCGTCTGATGCGAGGGCGCTCGACCTCTCTATTCCTCCTTACCTGGTGGGGTGACTCCCAATTTGGCATTGAAAAGAATTAAGCAATTCCCCAACTGTCACCTTAGACTATTTGGTCTTGTACCAGCGATACATATACTATCGGTGGCTACCACCGATTTTCGCACGCGGGCACTCTAAGGTTCTCTATACAAATTTCAATGTGGGGGCCAAATCGGGTGCAAAAAAAAGGAGAACGGTTTTCCGATCTCCAAATTCGATTTCAAAAATCCAATTTCAAATTCCGAGTTTTGATAATTTGTACTCATTCGCCCGTCGTCTCTTGCCCCCAGCCATGGACGCCCTCACGGAGAACTGGAGGCCAGGCGGACAAATTTGAAAAACAAAGAAAAGTGAAGCACATCACTCTGCCCAATATGTGTTGGTTCTTTGTCAACGATTTGTTAGTTTTCCTCTATGGCAATCTCGCGGGCTTTTGTTGGAAATAGGGAATAGTACTACTATCGTCGTACAATTTTTATGTGGCGGTCTTAGCATTCCTAGAGAAAATCGCATAATTAGCCTAGTCCCTACACTAAAATATCCTATAAATCCCTACCCTTATATTCTAACTATATTAGTCTTAATTAAGTAATTCTAAAGCCTAGATACGTTTATTCTTTAGTATTTTAGACTTCCTAATAATATTTAGCTATTACGTAATAGTTATATATAAAAAGGCGCCTAAGCGGCCTACCTTTAATAGTATATCTATAGTAGTAGAGCTTCTTAAGTAATAACCCTATATACCTAGTTAATATACTATTAAGGTAGTAGAGGCTAAACTTCCTCTTTAAATAGCTATTCTTACCTTATTACTACTAAGGGCTATTAGCCTAGATATCTAGGAGCTATTATAATAATAGTAGTAGTAAGAGTATAAGTCTCTTATACCTTTACTTATATAGTTATCTTTATTAATACCTCTCCTATTTATACTATAAGGTACCTAAGTATAAACTCCCTCTATATCTAGTAAGGAAGAGGAGGTAGAACTAATAATAAAATATATATAATTTAGGAGGGTATTCTTTAAAGGAGAGGAATATAACTTATATAATTATATTTATACTATTAGTAGATCTAAGATAGCTAGAAATATTAATATATATAATCTTAAATTTAATACTAAAAAGAAGGTAAATATAAATACCTTTTAAAAAGAATTAGCTTACTTCCTTATTAATATTAAGGTAACCCTTATAAAGAAAGGTTAGAAGAAGGATAAGAAATATATTATTAAGTAGGTAATATTATATAAATAAGTTATAGGGTTTAGGGATATTAAGTTATATATTAATTTCTAGTATATATATATTATAAAAGGGTTTATCTTACTAATAGTATTTACCTAAGTACTATTAAATAGTACTCCTCCTTATACTTAGACTATTTAGAAAGCTACTATTATAATAGTAAGACTTATTTATAAGGTAATTAAGTAATAAGCTTTATAAATATTTACTAAGTAGTAAATAGCCCTACTTATAATAAATTATAAATATAAGGAGGTTTATTCTTATCTTAACTACTTATATTATTATTAGGTTTATATTAAATTAGGTAAGTATTACCTTATAAATTATAAGAATTTTATATAATAGTAAATAGCTATAAATCTTAAGAATAATTTAGTTAATTTATTAAGACTATTAAAGTATATAATCTAGGACTTAAATAAGAATTATATTTAGAAGAAGGGGAGGAATTATATAATAGTCTTACTAGCTACCTCTTTAATAAGCTTATTAGCTACTTCTTTTATACCTTAGATACCTACTTTATAACTACCTTTAGCTACGCCTATATCTATATTAATTAGTATATTAATTACTAATATCTTCTTACTATAAATTATATAGTAGAAGTAAAGGTAAATAGATAAAGAGGATATTATTAAAGTTATAAGAGTAAGGATATTAGAGTTAATCCTCTTATTATTAATATATAGAAATATTAATATTATCCCTCCTATTACCTTATATCCTTAGAGTAAAGTAGTAGAAGGTAATAATTTAAGAGGATATATTAAGTAGTATCTAATAAGCTATCTAGATATTAATAGATTATAATAGAAGTATATATTAGACTTAATATAAAAGAAGTAATATAACCTTAGAAGCCTTTAATTAAAGAAGATAGATTTAGAGTATTTATATTATAAGTATAATATTACTATTAGTATTAGTAAGGCCTTAATAAGGGAGATAAGTAAGTATATTAAGTAGAAGTATAATAAAGGTAGTCTTTATAATTATAAGATCTATAAGGTTATAAGTATAAAAAAGGATAATATTATTAATAGAGTAGATAAGAATAAGAATAATAAGAATAATATTAATACTTAAGATTTAGATATATAAGTTACTTAAAAGAATAGCTCTACTCTAAGCTAAAAACACTCGTCTTTTAATAGGTTTAATTCTAACTTTATAAGTATTTCTAGCTTAAGTCTAAGCGGATAATTTACTATTAATTTAGTAGTAGCCTTTTATACTAGCTGGAAAGATATAGGATAGTATAGAATATTAGTCTCGCCTACTATACTATACTATACTATAGGATTAGCTATTTTAGTCCTATCCCGTTCTAGGATAGTATAGGTTTTTATAGGATTTCTATATAGGATAGGATTTTTATAGGACCTACTAGTAGTATAGGATATTTATAGGATATCCTATAATTACTAAGAGGAGCTTAGTATTTATAGAGAAGAGTATAGAAAGTTATATTAAGTAAATATAATAACTAGAATAATAACTAGAGATAATATATTATAAATAATATATTAATTATTAAGCTATTATATATAGAGAATAAAGTATATTATTATAATTTTAAAGTTTATTAATTATTAGGAAGTTTAGGCCTTATAGTTTATATTAGAGTAAATATTCTATAACTATAAGGGTTTATAATCTATATATATAGCTAAATATCCTTTATTATTAATATAATATACTTTATATATATAGTATATAGGTTTAATACTACTATAATTATTAGTACTAGCTATATAGGAAATAAATTAATAACTTACTTTCTAATATATTTAATAAGAATACTTCTAAAGCTTCTTATAAGCCCTTAAGTATATTTTACTAGAATCTAGTACCCGTATATAAATTAATAGTAATCTCGCGAATAAGTCTATAAAAAGGGAGTTTTAGAATAAGGAGATTAGGAATTTTCTAGTAGCGGCGGATCTTATAAAGAGTGATAGCTTATATACTTTATTAGCTAGGAGTAATAAGTAGAATAATAGTTATAAAGATATACTACTACTCTTCTATCTAGGCTTCTTCTAAGTTATACCTAAACCTAGAAGACTTTTAATAGTACTAGACTTAAGACTTATAGCCTTCTTACTACCTTTATTACTTATAATCTTATAAGGTTTCTATACTATAATATTAGCTATTATAAATTAAATACCTTTATTAGAAGTAATTAATTATATCTAATAAGGTTAAAAATATATAAATACTAGCCTACGGGTTTAAACTATACTAATAATTATAAAAGGGTAGATATACTTAAATTATTATAAAATGAAATAAAGAACTTTATAATAAGAATATAATATATATAATATAAGATTAATATACTCTTAGAGTTCTAGAGTTATATATATATAATACTAGAGGAGGTTATAAATTAGATAGTTAAGTCTTTTAAATAAGATATATTTAGCTATTATTATTTTAGAGTAAATACTTAGATTTCTTATTATTCTCTATTAAAAACTACTCTATTATTTATTATACTTATCTAATTAATACTAGAGAAGATTATAATTAATTTATAGATTTAGTATTATTATATATTATATTATTATAGAATCCTATAATATAATATAGTTATTATTATAGTTAAAATATTTATAGAATTAATATTTATAAAGATTTACTATTAGTAGTAGGAGGCCTCTACTAGTATTATAGGGCTAGGGACTTAAATTCTACTATTATATATAATACTTCTCTATTTAATACTATTTAAGCTTATAGAGATACGCCTCTATTAATAGTAGTATATAATATATTATTAGGAAAATCTATAATTAATAATAATTATAATTACCTAAAGAATTAATATTTACTATATTTACTACTAGCGCTAGGTATTAATACTAAGAAAAAGCGGTAGGGCTATTATAACCTAATTAGGACTAGTATATTTTATAATTAAAATAAATCCCTTAATTCCTATCTCTACCTAATACTTCCTTTATATATTATTAAAATCTATTTAAGTATTAATAGTTTATAATATAATAGTACGCGGTATATATATCTTATTATTAATAACTATAATAATAGCTAGAATTAATAATATATAAAGGTATATAAAAGGTAGTAAAGGTAGAGTAGGTAGTAGAGTTTAATCTAATAGATTATAGTATAAAAGCTCTTTTAAAACTTATATAATATCCTACTAACTATTATAAATATTAAAGATAAAGAAGAAGACTCTAATAAAACCCTCCTCCGGCGCCTTAATACCTATAATAGTGATAATACTAGTACTATATAAGGCTTAATATGTAGTATAAGGGGTCGCTACCTAGGTCTTTAAGGAAAGCGTAAGGTAGTTAAAGAATTAAGTAAAAATATATATATAAAGCGTTTATAAATATATATAAAGTCTTTTATATTAAGTAAAAAGGTAGTAGAATTAGTAAAGAAAGCTAATATAATAACTATTAGTTATACTATTAGGGAGTATAAGAAGTCCTTACTTTATCTTAATAAGTTTATATAAGAAAGGGAAGGATAGCTTACTTATCTTTAATAATTTATTATAAATTAAAGGTAAGATTCTCCTAATTATAATTATTATTCTAGTTATCTAATATTCTTAAAGGATTACTACTAGAATTTATATTAAAGTAGTAGTAAAGTATTATAATATATAGCTTACTAGGCGTACTATTATTTATATTAATAATAATAGTAGGAACTTAATATAAGAAGATATTAATAATAAAGAGGCTAAGTTAGGTAATTTATATATAGCTAATTCCCTCTCTAAACTATATATTAATTATATAGATCCGATTTTCTAAGCTACGCGTAAGCGGGACGCGCTCTATAATTAAAAGAGATATAGTATTACTTAGTATTAGCTTATAGATTAGTAGATCTTATAAAAGTCTAGCTAATTATAGTAGAAATATATTATAAACTTTAAAATAAGTTTATTTATCTATATTTAGCTAGTCTAGTATAAGTTAATATATAGCTTATTAAATAAATTAGATTACCTAGATTAATACTTAAACCTAGGATATTACTTTAACTATTATACTAGTAGCTTATATCTACTACTTATTAAGGTATATTAATTCTATAATTCTAGTTATTATTCTAGTTATTACTATATATATTATTAATCTAGGTAGAATAGTTAGATTTATTATAAGCCCCTCCCTCTACTATATATATACTTTAATTATAGAGAAAAGGCTATTTAACGTAATATAGCTGGCTATCTTTAAGACTAGCGTTTTAGTATTATAAATAATACGCGCTTAGTTAATCTCCCTAGACTTACTTTATAATAGCCTAATAATTATAATCTAGTAGCTAATAGTTTTAAGCCTAATATAGATATAGCTAATACTATATAGGTGTATCTTCTAATTATTTAAGGTTTTAAATAGGTACCTTAGGAGTTTAGCTACCTTACGCCTTCTATTAATAAATTATACCTCCTACTATAAGATATAGCCTATTTCCCTATATTAATTAATTGATTAATTATACTCCTATACTAGCTAAAGCTAATAAGGGTAGACTTTTCGGGGGGTACGCCTAGCGTACCTGTCGTTCGGGGAGAAACCTAGCTAGGGGATAAAAACTCCACCTACCATCCGCAGGCTATACTATTATTCGGCTCCTTCCCTCCCCCCCCTAATAGGCCTGCCATCGGGGCGGTATATCGAGGGGTCGGGTCTACCGTCTATAATACTAAGGTTTCGTCGACTATATTCTCTTCTCTTTAGTTAGAGCGGAGCCCTTCCTCTCTATTAGTTCTTACTAACATCTCTTTTACTAGTATAAACTAGTAGAGGGCGCCTGACCTAGTTAAACACCTCGCCGCCGCCCTTATCCCTATCGGTAATAAGAGAATAGTACTATAATCTTCCGACCTAGCCTCTAGTAACATCTAACTCCTACTAGTATAATAGTCGGGACAGAATAGTAGGACGTATTTACCGGTCTACCTCGCCGCCCCGCACGGGTAGCTAGGACTTAGGATCCCAGGCACCTTCCTAATAAATAAGAAGTAGTTAAACCTAATCTTATCCGTGTATAACTAGACTGTTATAAAGCTCTCCGGCTTCTTTAGGCCCTTATGGAGGTCCTATCTCCCCCCTACTAGGTCACCCTTCTATGCTAGGCTTGTGTTTCGGCCCTCTAATCCCCGCTGGTAGTGGCGCTACCGGCCCTACTACCGGCCTTCCTACTAGGTTAGCATCCTTTTCTATAGCGTCGGGCTATTAAGTACCCCGTTTAGCGACCGCTTCGCCTAAGACTCCTTCTTAGCTAACGGGGGTAGCGGGGGGCGTAGCCTCCTACCCCTTCTTAGTTATAACCGAGACTTAATCTTCGCGTTCCCTTTTAGGACCGTCTTATATATCCCTTAAAGGATCTTACTCCGTAGCAGGGCCTTGTCTAGGAAGTCTCTTACCGACGGGATTCCCGCCTCTACCTTAAGGACCGGAATTAGGGTGGCCTTATACGCCCCTAGTACTTTACGCAGTCCTTTATTCTAGATCGTCGTCAGGGTCTTCACGTGCTTCCCTACTACCCCGGGGGTATTCTTTAGGCTATATTATATTGGCGCCGCGAACGTTATTACAGGCCTTACTACTACCGCGTATATAAGCCTACTAACTAGTAGAATCGCGCCCTATATAGAGCCGGCGACGTAGTAGAGCGCCTGAATCTAGTTATCTATCTTAGCTTATACCTTCCTTAGGTATACGTTCTAATTCAGCTTACTATTAAGTATAAGTCCTAGGACCCTAATCGACGTCTTTAGTTTAACTTTAATTCCCTTAAGCTTAACTATTACGTCTATCTTTATACCCTTCGTTTTATAGGTTATATAAACGAGCTCGTACTTCTTCGATATAAACGAGGCTTTATAGGTCTTCGCCCACCGCAGGCATACCTCGTAGGCTTTTTCTAGAACCTCGCAGTTCCGTTTAGTACTCCTGCTATAAGCTAGTAGATAGATATTATCTATAAATCCGCCGACTTAAATTAGTAGCTTTAGCTTTTTATACTCCTCGATTAGGGGAGTATTAAAAAACAGGAATAATATCGGAGAGATAGGTGAACCCTAGGGGATCTATGTCTCTACTAACTCTATCTAACTCGTCCTCCTACCGAGGGTAATCGAAGTCGCCCTCTCCGTAAGAAAGCTTGTCGTCCAGCGTACTATCCTCTCTAGGACCCTCTTTATCTTTATCGTGTGGAGTATTTCCCTATATAAATAGCTATAATTTATAGATATAATAAATTAAAGATTCTCCTTATATAATACTTTAAATTAATAATTTATTACTCTAATTTAATAATAGGATTTATCTTTAACCTTTTCTAGGTTAGTCTTTACGCTAATAATAGACCTCTAGTTAAATTAACTATTAAATCTACTAAGCTATACTCTTATACCCCTTTATTCTTTTTCTTTATAATATATTCTATTATATTTTATACTATCTAAAGACTGCTATTATTCTATAACTTTTTAAATAAGTCTATATCCTTTACCTATATAATAACTCTCTTTATATAGAATATATATAATTAGGCTACTAATAGTTTATTAGTATCTATTATATTAAGAGTCTATAATATAATAGGAAATACTACTAAGATTATTAATAACCTTAGCCTTTATAACTTCTTAAAGTATACTTAAAGTAGAGGCTTATATTTATATTAAATATATAGCCTTCTATAAAAGGTTTATAATAACTTCTCTTACTAGATAACTAGATAATAAATATAATATTATATTAGTTATAATAAATTATATCTATATTCTTAATATATATCTAGGTTTCTATTATTATATTATAATTAGCTATCTCCTTTACTTCCCTCTTACCCTTCTTCTAATAGCTTTCTTACTACCTACTATCTTCTAAGGTTACTACCGTTTTAATAGGGTTTACCTATCTAGCGGATTAGGTAAATTATTTAATAGATATTTAGTATTAGAGACTATACTATTAAGGTCTATAGATATACTACTAGTAGATACTTAATTAAAAATAGTAGTACGGCTATTAATAGAAAATATAGGGAATATATTATATATAAAGTATAAAGGGAAGAAAGAGTATAAGGGATTTTAAGAGATTAATATTAGTTATAAAATATACTAAAAACTTAATTTACCTACTAATCTAGGAGTAGGGATTATAATATTTAATTAATAAGGGTAGTAACTAAAATTATAATTAGAAAGGTTAAAGCGTAGCTAATTATATTACTTTTAAGCTTCTAATTAGATTATACTTTACTATTACTAAGACTAGTAGTAAAATAGTAGATATAAATACTACAGCGTAATAAGAGCTTATAAATCCTATCCTAAATTTTTAAATCTAATAGTATACTAAAAATATTAGCTTTATTATATTATCCTTCTCTCTAAATAGTAATACTCTACCCTCTTCTATAATTAAGACTTTTATAAATACTCTAATTACTAATCTAGTAGCTAAGGGTAAAAATAAACCCTACTATATCTTTTAATATAAGTAGAAGGATAAGTAGCTAGATTAGTAGGTAAAGATAGTATAAGCTATTAAGAATAAAATAAAATCTAGTTATAATTACTATAATATCTATTAGGGTTTAATAAAGAAGTCTAATAGATAGGAATATTTTTATAAATATACCCTTATCTCTAATAGAGCTCTATAGCTTATATACTACTATTACTAAGAGGTTATTATTTACCCTTTTATAAGTTATAGTATTAATAGTATAGGTATCTACCTATTATTTAAAGGATATATTAAGAAATTAGGTCTTACTACTTTATAATAGATATTAATTATTAATAGTTGCTAAGATAAGGTATATTAGTATTATATTTTCCTAGGCTTTAATAGGTAGAATAATAACTAGAACTAATATACTACTATCTACCCTAGAGGAATAAGGGTAAAGATATAAGGTTAATATTAAGTAGGCGGAAACTTATATATAAAGACTTCCTTAAGTAATTCTAATATTAGATTATAGTTATAGGTATACTATTTAATATTATTAATAACCTTAAGATATTATAACTCTTTTACTACCTTAATCCTATTCTCTAAATAGACTTAATATCTATAATTAAGAACTACCTAATAATAAAAGTTAAGGAGATTAAATAGGGTCTTCTATTAAACTTACCTACTAATAATATTAAAGTCTCCCTATTACTTAATTATTAGTTAGCCTTAAATTACTAATTATATATAGTAATTATAACTTTTTTTATTAATAAGAATTAGATATAATATAAAAAACTTATAGGCTTTAAGTATCTTAAAGGTTAGTATAATAGCCTATAACTTATAATAATTATAAATCTAATTGTTAAGTAATATAAGATTAAAGATTAACTTCTTACCTTTATTATTAATAATATAAGTAATAATACTTTACTATATAATAGACTTATTAACTCCCTTTTTATAAGCCCTTTTAATAATTTTATTAACTAAGGAGAAGATAATCTTAAATATTCTTTAATATACCTTTTATATATAGTATATATTATTTAATTAGTATTAAAAGAGCTACTTAAAAAAGTTTATATTAATCTAATTAATAAAGAATTTTAGAGGAACTAGGTTAATAATAATAAATAGTAAAAAGTTTAAATAGTAAAGAAGGGCCTATTAATAACCCTAGCTAAGGTAAGACCTTTATAGTTATTATTTTAGTTATCTTCTAACTATTTAATTAAAGGTTTAAAAGATTACAATATTTATTAATATAAGTAATTAATAAAAGGAGCCCTTTTTTAAAATATAAAAAGAGTAGTTATAAAAGGATAGTATAATAGTAGTCCTAGATAATAGTATACCTACTATTAAAGAGAGCTATAAGTAGAGGTACCCTCTTAAGCTTTTTTAGGATATTAAAATACGCTAGAACTTAACTTTTTATATACTAAAATAAGCGTATCTACTTTATAAAGATTTAGAATACTACTTTAATAAGAAATTAGGAGCCTTCCTTAAGCTTATTAATAATATGTAGTTATAAGTTAGATATCTAATTTAACTTATTAAGCCTTTTTATATATTTATATTACTAATAAGTAGAGGGAAAGAGGTTATAATATATAATATTTTTATTATCTATAATAGGCTCTTTAATTATATAGAAATAGAATTTAAGTAACTAAGGTATAAGTAGGTTTTATAAAAAGTTAAGCTTTTTAAGGCCCTTAAAGTAGCTTACTAGAAGCTTTTAATATATTATAACTAGATATAATTAGGTTTAAGATTTCTTTATAATTAAGTAGTACTTCTTTATCTAAGTTATAAGGATATAATATTTAAGGGTAGGAATTAAGTTATTAAAACTAGTTAATAGCTATAAGTAGAAGTCTATTAATAAGCGCTTAAAAGAACCTTTTAGAACTATTAAAATTATAAAGTAAATAGCTAAGATTAAAGGGCTATACTAATAAGGGGTTATACTAGTTTTAGCCTTAATAATACCTTAGAAGCTCTATTAAAGGATTTAAATAATATTATAAAGGATTAATTATAGTAGTATAAAGCTTATAATATAGTTTCTAGTTATTATTATTATTATTATTAATTTTTTAATATTCTTATAACCCCTTTTACTTACTTAAAATAAGGGTCTATTCTTAAGTAGTAGAAGGCTTTAAAGCCCTAATACTTATTAATTACTTATATAACGCGTAATATCTTTACTACTATAATAGGGGCCGTTATATATAAGTAATACTTCTTTATAGTAAAGAGGTATTATATAAGCTATATATATTATATACCTCCTACTTTTTATACCTTAATAATAATCCTTTATACTAAAAATTAGTAGAATTAATATTATAGAACGAGGTTAAGGTAACTACTTAATAGTTAGACGAGGCTACTTAATATATTATTATAACTAGTAGGGTTTAATTTAGTATATAAGATAAAAGATAAAGAAGGAAAGATAGTAAGATAAAAATATAAGGTAGAAATTAAGATACTAAGAATCTAATCTAACTAGGAAAATATATCTAACTTTAAATAAAAAGGGGTTTACTAAATTTAAAAGGGTTTAATAAACTAATTAGGCTAAGTAGCTAGGTTAGGCTAACTTAGCCTAACCTAAGTTAATCTTATACTATAATAGTAGCTCCCCTTCTAAAGGCTAAACTCCTATAAAGTATTAGTAGGTATAATAGGATAAAGGTAAAGATAAAGATATAAAAGGATAAGGGATAAAGTTTTTAAAGGGTAACTCTTAAGTCTATTATAAACCTAATTAGATAGGGCGTTAATAGAAAATTAGAGGTTAAGGCTAACTTAACCTAACTTAAGAGAATAGAAGTAGGAATTAAAGTCTAAGGCTATCTTAGCTTAACTTAAGAGGGAGGGGTAAGATTAAAGTCTAAGACTAGTATAATTTAACTTAAGAGGATAAAGGGTAGAATTAGAGTCTAAGGCTATCTTAACCTAACTTAAGATAATAGAAGATAGAAGTTAAAGTTTAAGACTATCTTAATCTAACTTAAGAGGGTAGATAATAGAATTAAAGTCTAAAGCTATCTTAACTTAACTTAGAATAAAGGAGGATAAGATTAAAGTTTAAAGCTATCTTAGCTTAACTTAAGATAGATAAGGTAGGTATTAAAGTTTAAGACTATTTTAATCTAACTTAAGAGGATAGATAATAGGACTAAAGTTTAAAGCTATCTTAGCTTAACTTAAGATAGATAAAGTAGATATTAGAGTCTAAGACTATCTTAGTTTAACTTAAGAGGATAGATAATAGGATTAAAGTCTAAAGCTATCTTAGCTTAACTTAAAATAAATAAAGTAGGTATTAAAGTCTAAGACTATCTTAATCTAACTTAAAAAGGTTAATAGTAGTTTAATAAAGATTAGATAATTAGGCTAACTTAGCCTAACTTAGAATAACTTAGATTTAATAAGGGATTAGGTATAGATTAAAGTTAGGAGTTAAGGTATTAATAATAAAGAATCTAATAAGGTAGGATATAAGGCCTAGTAATTAATAGGTTAGCTTAATAAAACTTATTAATAGCTTATTAATAGTTCTTAAGGAGGTTAAATAATTCTTATATAAGAATATAAAACTCCTAGTTAATAAAATACTTAAGGAGTAGTAGCTAGAAATATTAGTTAAGCTTAGAATTTAATATACTATTAATATATTAGTTATACTTACTATCTTTAATAATAATAGGGGCGCGGGATTCCTAGTATTATTTAGGTAGGGGATTTTAAGTTATATATTATAAGAGACTAGTATAAAAGACTAGATAGATCTTTATAAACTTAGGAAGATTAAGTTTAATAATTAGAGGGTTATTAAAAATATATTTAATAGGGAAGGGACTTATATTATAATTATTTAACTTAATTATAAGGTAAGTAGTATTTATATTCTTAGTATATAATTAAACTAAATCTCCTAGGAAGTAATAAGAGTAAGGATAGTACTTCTAATTAATTAAAGATTTATAAATAGCTTAGGTAATTAATATCTCTTCTTAAAGGTAGTTAATAATATCCTTAAGTTTCTTAATAAACTCTTTAATATTTATTAGCTTTACCCTAGCCTAGGTAGTAAAGTAAGGGGGTAATAAAAGGGGTAGTTTAAAACTAAAGTAAGGGTTTTATCTTAAATTAACTATAAAAGGTAATATAAGTATAATTATAAAAGGGATATTATTTAAGGTAAACTTAGCTCCTAGTAATTATAATACCTAATTATCTTATATATAATTTATAAAGGCTTAAAGGTAATATTTTATAATAGTATTAACCTATTCTATCTAATTATTAATCTAGGGGTAGTAAGTAGTTAATAGTTTAATATCTATCTTAAGGATTTAGTAAAGATATTCCTAAATATTAGAGGTAAATTATATACTTTAATTAGATATAAAATACTTAGGTACTTTATAAAGTTTAAAAATATTAATATAAAAGGTATAAGAAGCTTCTTCTACCTCTATAAAAGTAGTAGGGATAAGGTATCTTATCTTTATAAAATAGTTAATAAAGATAAGGATATAATAGTATATTATTCCTATAAAGGTATTAGGTAGAAGAGGACTTATATAATTTATAGAAATATTATACTATTAATACTTAGGAATAAGTAAGGGATAAAGCTAGCCTTAAAGCTTCTATTTAAAAGGCTTAGAATAGGTATAAGTATAATAATTATAAATAAATTACTTAATAAAATAATATAAGTTTAGCTACTAGTATACTCTATTAACTAACTTATAATAGTTAGTTCTTTTAGTATATCTACTTAAGATACTATTATAAGTAAGCTAGATAATTTATAAATAAAGATAAGCTAAGTTTAAGATATATCTTTTATCTTAAAAATATAAGGAACTATCTTATTTTATATATTTAGCTAATTAGATTTTATTATAATAATAGACTCTATTATAAAGGGCTTTAAAGATAGAGGGGGTAAACTAGTTATTACTCTAGGCTTAGTCTTATAAGGTCTAGGTTAAGGTATTTTAGGGGTCTTCTTTAAGATTAATTACTTCTAGATTAAGTTAAGGTTTATAGTTTATAACTTTAAGTTCTAGGTTAGATTTTATATTTATAAGAGCTAGGGTAATAGAGTAGTAAGGTAAGGGGGTTTCTAAATAGAGCTCTATTAAGTTAAGGTAAATAGTATAATATTATAATTTAATTATCTTTAGGTCTAGGATATACTTCTTTAATATAATTTAATATTAATATTAATAATATAAGTTAGAAGTATCCCCCTCTTTAAAGAGGTCTCTAAAATAATAGGTAAGGGAATTAGATTTAACTCCTACTTTACTAGGATAATAAATAATTTAATAATTAAATTAAGATAGGAACTTACTTTAATAAGCTTAATAATAATTAAGTTCTTTAATTAATATAAAGTATTTAAGGTTTTTATAATTAATAATAACTTTAATAGGTTTAAATAAGCCTTTTAACTTAAGACGCTACTTTTAAAAGGCGTAGATAATAGTTATAAGTTCTTTATTATAAATCTTATAATTATACTTAGCTAGGTTATACTTCTTAGGAAAGTAAGTAATAGGATAGAGTATACTATTATTATTATACTAGGATAGGATACCTTTTAATATAAAATTAAAGGTATTAATTTCTATTATAATCTTTCTATTAGGATTATAATAGCGGAGGATAATATTAGAGGTAAAGGCTTTTTTTTAAATATTAAAGGTATTCTAGTAATTTTTATTCTAAAGGTAGAGTATATCTTTATATATTAGGTTAATAAGTAATATAGCTATTTTATTATAATTATAAATAAACCTCTTATAGAAATTTATAAAGCTAAGGAAACTTTAGATATCTTTAATATTAACTAGGGTTAATTAATTAATAATAGTATTAACTTTAGATAGTAGATCTATCTTAATCCCTTTAATAGTAATAATTAGGCCTAGGTAGGGAATCTATTAAATATAGAACTTATATTTAATAATATCTACTTAGAGTCTTATAACCCTTAACTTCTAAAGGATATACTTAATATAGATTTTATATTCTACCTCTAATTTATTATAAATTAGAATATTATTTAAGTAGATTATATAAAAATTATTAAGATATTCTTAGAGAGTATTATTAATATAATATTAAAATAAGGTAGGACTACTATAAAGTTTAAAAGGTATAATAAGATACTTAAATAATCTAAAATAAATATAAAAGGTTATAAGTTTTTTATCTCCTTTATAAATTTAAAGGTAATTAAAAGTTAATATAATATCTAGCTTAATAAATATCTTAATATAGCTTAGGTAATCTAGGGTCTTAGTAATAAGGGGTAAGGGATAGTAGTTCTTAATTATAATAGTATTTAGACTACGGTAGTTAATATAGAAGTAGAGGCCTCTTTTAAGCTTCTTAATAAATAGGATAGAAGATATAAACTAAGATCTACTAGCTTAGATAAAACCCTTAATAAGGTTATTATTAAGGTATTAATAGAGTTTATTAATTTTATTATAACTTATATTATATAAGGTAGTAATTAGGGGCTAGGTACCTTCTTTAAGATTAATAGTATAATTATAAGAGTAGTACTTTAATAAGGTATTAATATCCTTTTTCAAAAAGATATCTAGGAATTTATAATAATATTAAGGGAGCTTAGTAGTAGGATTAATATTTTTACTCTATTAATAAACTTTTAAATCTTCTTAAGTAGTAGTAGTAGTAAAATAGAATTCTCTTTCTATCTTTTATAAGGCTAGGCTATAATTACCTTTATAAGTATTAGATTTATTAAATTAAGATAAGGTAAAGACTTTTCTTTAAATAAAGGAACTAGGATTCCTTATAATTAAATAAGGGGATTAAGGTCTTTAAATCTTAAGGTAATAATTAATTTTATTAAGGGTAATATTAAATACTTTTATATCTTTAAATTAATTAATATAATTAAATATATAGGCTCTAATTTTATAAATATCTAGGTAGGTTAGAGGTTTTTAGATTTATTAGATATATCTTTAATTAGATATCTAGTAGGATAAGGGACTTTAGTACTTAATTTTAAGATTATAGCCTTTTTAAAGGGCTTAATTAATTTAATTAAAAAGGTCTTTTTTAGATTTAATATAAGTATAAGTAAGTCTAATATTTAACTTAAGACTTAGGATAAAAATTAAGATAACTTAAGTTAAATTAGATTTAACTTAAGTTAAGTTAGATTAAGGCGGGGTAACTCTTTTTAAGTTAAGCTAAGAACCTCCTTTTAAGGTAGACTAATTAACTCCTTTTAAGTTAGATAGAGAACCTCCTTTTAAGGTAAGTTAAATAACTCCTTTTAAGTTAGATTAAGTAACTCCTTTTAAGTAAATTAGATACCTCCTTTTAAAGTAGGCTAAGAATTAATAAATCTTAAATTTATACTAGGAATTAAAATATAAATAACTTTTTCTAAGTTAAGGCTAGGCTAAATAATTAGATAGTTTAGAGCTAAGACTAGGACTATTAATCTTTAAACTCCTAAATTTTTTAATATTCCTTAATAAAAAGGAATTCTTCTTCCTTCTTAATAATAGCTTAAATTATAGTAGGTTCTAGGTAATAATAGCTAAGGTAGAAGGGTAAAGATAAAGATAAGGTATTTAATTTAAAATTAATAGGAATAAAATAGTAGTAGGGTTATAAATAACTTAAGACTATTAGGTAATACTTTAATCTTATAATATATAAGAAAAGTCTTTTAATATAAGTATTAAGCGCTAATATTATTTCTATTATATAAGTAATATTACTTATAAGTATAAGTTATCTATTAAACCCTTAGAGGTAATAGGGGTATCTAATTAAATATAAGGGAAAATAGTATTATTACATAAATATCTTATTAATTAAAGTATAAGCTAAAGCTTTATAATTAATAAAGATAAGAGTTAATATTTTAAATTAAGCTTAATATAAAGTACCTAAAATAATTATATAATTATCTTAAAATATTAGATTAACCTTAAATAGCTCTAGAGTAGAATAGGTAGAGAACTTCTTATATAATTATAAAGGAGGCGAAAATAATAAGGCTAAGAGGTAGGAGGAAATTAATAAAATAGAATTAGGTCTTTATATATAACTTTATATAGGGATTAAATATTTTCTAATAAAAGAGGTACTCCCCTATTAATATTAAAGGTATTATTAGTATTTATAAAATATAAGACCCTTAGCTTACCTTTATTAGAATATTCTTAGGTAGTCTTACTAAGGTATTAAAGTTTATAATAGTAGTATAACTTCTACTTATTATAAATATCTTTAACTCTAGGTATTTAGAGTCGCTAGCCCTAAATATAAGCTATAATTAAACTAAGGTCTATAGGTTTACCTCCTAGGAAAGGTATAATAAGTATAAGGGTTATAGGAATAATAGGGAGGGATAGAGTAGACTTAAGCCTTATAAAATTATTAGGTATAAGTAAGTTCTTCTTTAACCTATAATTTATATTTATAAAGGTTTTTATTCTAGCTAGAATACTTACCTATCTTAGTATATAATATTTAAGTTATTAGATTTCCTTATTAATATTTAAGTAGGCTTAGACCTACTCTTTAAAGCTATATAATTTTATTCCTATTAAAGTTTACTAAGATATAATATTAATCTAGGTAGTATAATTAATATTCTTCTTTAAAGTATTAATTAATAAGGCTAATTCTATTTAAGAATATTCCTTTTTTTAAGAGAAAAGGTTATAATATTTATTAAAGCTTAAACTATCTTATCTAAGGATATTATAAAGGTAGATATAAGTATCTTTAACTTTAAATAGGTTATTATAAGTCTTATAAAACTTTTTTATTAGTCCTTAAAGTTAGTTAGGGTATAAAGCCTATTAATATAGTATTAGCTTATAAGGTTATAAGTTTTCTTTTTAATAGTAAGGTAGTTCTTACTATATTTAATTTTCTTCTAATTAATTAAATATTAATTATAATTTATATATATCTTATAAATAAGATTTTATTCTTATATATCTAACTTATTTATATCCCTATTATATTTAATAATATTAGGAAGCTTCTTAGATTTAAAGATAGAAATAGTAGGAATAATAGAGGTAGGAGGAGGGGCTAATAGAGTATTATTATATAATACTTAGGTAAAGGTATTAGTTATTATAACTAAGACCTATAAGTCTATAATTAAATTCTAGGCTTAGGGAGGAGGAGACGGGTTTTTAGCTATTATAAGAGTATTAGTAGTAGAGGTGGTAGTAGTAATAACCTATTACTATAAGTTCTTAAGGTATTTTAAGAAAGTAATAGAGTTATTATTTATCTAAGTAAGTAGCTCTTATATACGCTCCTCCTTATAAGTAGGTTTAATAAAATTCTCTATTCTAGGTTAATAACTAGGATTATTAAGGATTAAGGACTTAATCTAATATATAGAAGTACTCTTAAGAAGATAGGTCTTTTATAATATTATAAAATAAGGTTAAGGTAACTACTTAATAGTTAGATAAGGCTACTTAATATATTATTATAACTAGTAGGATTTAATCTAATATATAAGATAAAAGATAAAGAAGGAAAGATAGTAAGATAGGAATATAAGGTAGAAACTAAGACGCTAAGAATCTAATTTAACTAGAAAAGTATATCTAACTTTAGATAAAAAGGGGTTTATTAAATCTAAAAGGGTTTAATAAACTAATTAGGCTAAGTAGCTAGGTTAAGCTAACTTAGCCTAACCTAAGCTAATCTTATACTATAATAATTAGTTTAAATAGGCGGGACTTAATTTAGAAGCTAACTTTAATATATCTAATTAGGTAAAAAGGGCTAATAGTATTCTACGTAATATATAAGTAGAAGAAGGTTATCTTAATAGTAGTTATATTAGTAATAGAGATAAAGATAATAAGGGTAATCTAGTAAATATACTATAAGCCCTTTTTATATATCTTAGAAAATAGTATTAATATTTACTCTTATAGCTAAGAGGGCGAGTCTATAATTAGCGAGAGTCTACTAGTAATAATATAACTATATTAAAGAGGTAGAGGTAGAATTAATAGTTACTATCTACTAGGATTTAAGTAATACTATCTAGTAGAACTAGCCTATTATTACTCTCCGTAATTATTATAAAGTAGAATAGGAGGGATAAGTAATAGCGGTAAGGAATAGTAAGGTCTAAGAATATATTTAATTAGTAGTAGAAGTTCTTATAAACTAGATTATAGAAATATAGAATATAAACTTTAAAAAAAGTTTATAGTTATTATTTTAGTTATTATATTTACTTAATATAACCTTCTATACTTCTCTCTATAAATACTAAGCTCTTCTTAGTAATTATAAGATATCCTATAAATATCCCATCCTATAAAGAGGTCCTACGAAAATCCTATCCTACTAAAAAATCCTATTCTATCCCCGTCTTATACCTTTATAAAAATATAGGATTAGGACCTAATTTACCTATCCTATCCTACGGTCCTATACTATCCTATATAGGATATTCTATAGGATATCCTATATCTTTCTAGCTAGTAGCCTTTTAGGATAGAAAGTATAGCTTTAATAGAGAAGACCTCTTAAAAAGTATTAATTTACTAGTTATTTTCCTATTTCTTAGATATATTCTCTAGATACTCTAGATATAAATAAGTAATTTAATATTATATACTTAACACTTTAAATAGACCTCTTACCTCCCCTTTTCCTACCTTTATAATTCCTAAATAATATATAATATTTTATAAGAACTATATAAAGCCCTTAAAGTTATTATTTTCTATATATACCTTTATCTTCTAATTATTCTACTTAATCTATCTACTTAACTTTATAAATAATATCTTAATAGGATTTAGATCTAGGAAATAAGGAGGGAGCTTAGCTAGAATAATACTTATAATATAATATATAATCTCTAGCTCTTTAGAGTTATAAATTAATATATTATCTATAATTAAAATAGAATATAAACTAGGAAATTAAGTTATTTATAAGAAGATTCTTATCTAAATAAAGTTATTAAAGATATCTAATATTATAGTACTATAATAAATATCCTAGGTAATATATCTATTAATAGTAATTATAAGTAAAATACTCTATCTCTTACTATAAATAAGGAATTCTTTTTATATTACCTTTACCCTATTTAGTATATATCTATATTTCTTAAAGCTAGACTACTTATCTATAATACTCTTATCTAGGAAAATAAGCTATTCTACTTACTAGCTAGTAAGATATAATATCTAATTAATTTTAAGGAATTAACTTTACTAATATATAATCTTTTTACCTACTTCTTATTCTAGCTAATCCGCCTAATAGCCTTATTAATAGCTTATTATAAGATAGTAATATTAAATTTATCTTAAAGAAAATCCTATATCTTATCTTAATATATTATAGGCTAATAGGCTAAGAAGTCTAAAAGCTCCTTTATATAATACAATAATAGTATAAAACGCTAGCTATTTAGCCTAATAATACCCTTTAACTATTAGATTATTTTATACTTTACTTAGTTACTCCTCTATTACTCTAGTATCCTCCTCTTTATTATAGTAGCTAATAGTATTTCTTTATTACTATATTTAAGAAGTAGATATCTTATAACCTCCTATTATAAATATAAGCTATTCTAGTAAGGTATAAGGCGAGGAAGGATAGGGAGGCGGTAATAGTAATATAAGTAGTAGGTAATAGTAGTAATAGATTATATAAGTAAAGTATATATAACTTTAATTAGTAATATATCTAGACTACTTAGATATCTATTAAGTACTTTAGAGATATATTAGTTTATATAGTATAAATTATATAAGAATTTTAGTTTTTTCTCAGGTAGTACTAAGACCGCCATATAAAAGTATTGGAACGGTACTATTACCTACCTAGTTAGTCACCTCGGCTCCATCGCCCTATAGGGCGGGCGCTAGTGGCTTAGAGTTTTCACCCCCTTCCTTCCTCCGTAGCCTTCCTACAGTAGTTCAGTTCGGTTAATAGTTCAATCCATCTACCTAAATACGTACATGCTCCTTCTGACCCTCATATACCATTAGCTTTGCCTACCAATGTCATTTGCTTTCTTATTTGTCATTCCCAATCTGAGTCTTCATTAGCAGCGTCTCTGTTGCACTCTTCTCTTCGTCATATTAGAAGGTCGAATCATGAGCGAATCGATTGGTCGCATCGTTCGGTTAAGCCATTTTCCATTTAGACGGTTCCATGTTACACGTCTCTTGTGCCTCGTCTTCCTTGCCTTGGCTTTGTGGAAACACACATTTGAGACATCTCTTAGAACTTTGCGGATGATCCTCTTTTCTAAGTTTCGTGTGGAAACAGAGATCAACGTGGGACTTGGACAAGTCGCAAAGGCAAAGCAAAAGCACTTTGGAAATGAGAGGGATCGATAATGGCATTCGATCCTTCCCTCTATCTCGTCTCAAACTGCTTTGATGGCTTTCGTGCTGCCTGATTCGAGGTAGCGACACTACATTCTACCTGCTTGCATCTATTAGGATGCCTTTTGATAGCTAAAGACATCGTTGATGCTCCTCGTCATCCACCTTTCACGGCCAACAACAAACTCTGGGCCGTCAATGCTCTTGTTCGCAGTGGTTTTAAGTGTGGGGTTTATTGCACTGCTAAGCCAATTCCGGCGCAGGGACTGCTTCCAACCCCACATAATGGCGGCTGCGCTCTCATTGCTACCTTTGCCGCAACTATACAAGACATAGGGATCGTCGGATTCCTCTTCGGCTACCTCTTCTGGGGTTGTTTGGTTGGGGTGCTGGTGACCTGGTTTGCACACCGAACATTAGATCTCAAGCTTTATCGTTTCAGGAAGAGCGCGGAAAATACCTGCGAATCCTGCAGAGAAAGTATGCTTGACATGTTTCGAGGGGAGCATGAGAAACTGCGTGATAGGAAGAGTGCGGAAAGAGGAGACAAAGTCTGACTTTGATGAGAAAGAAGAAAATCTCATTCGTAGCAAAGACGAAGCTGTGATAAATGAGAACTATCGGGCATCCGCTCCGTCTGAACTAAGCATATAGAGTATATATTTTATATTTGTTTGGGCAAACTCGGCGGCCCCTAGCAGCCTTCAGGGCAAAATTTTGCCCTGAGCGCCGCTAAATTTTGCCCTGGAGGCCGCTATAAGGTGTCAAGCACTCTCAAACCCCAGGAACGTCGATGCGAAGTATCGAGACCGACGAGAATGTAATCGAGGCGACTGACCGAATATATAATTATCGTTGATATCTTCTAAAGATATTAAGTATATAACTTAATTAAGCTTTAATATATAAATAATAACTATTTAATTTTTATTTCTTTAATAGTTAAATTTCCTCTTTTAAAAGTTCTACTTAATAAGTTAAAATAATAATAATTTAATAAAAGAAATATTCTAAGTAATAATCTTTAATATTAAGTACTATTAGTATATTTTAAAGTATTTTTATAATATAAAATCTTATAAATAAATATTTTAAATTAAATAGTAAAGTTAATAAAAATATAAGAAATTAAATAATTAAGTAATTAAATAAGACTTTTATATATATTTTATTATTAATAATAATTATAATTAATATTATTTCTTATTTAAAGAAATTAATTTTAAAACTTTATTTAAAAAAATTATTAAGTTTTTAATTATTTATTATTATTTAAAGTTTAAAGTTTTATTTATTTATATTTATATAAATCTATTTATATTTATATAAATCTATTTATATAAAAAAAAGTTAATTAATATTAAATAAAAGAAAATATATTATATAATACTTTAAATAATAAATTAATTAAATTAATAAAGTAGAAGTAAAAATAAATTTTATATAATAAATTTTTATTTATATATTTAACTATTACTTTAATTTTTTTAATTTCTATTATTACTTATTAAAAAGTAAAATAATAAAAACCTTTAATTATATTAAATAAATTTTAATAATTTTATTTTTTAAACTTATTATTTAACTTATTAAATATAAAATTAAAATGTAAAATTTATTTTTAATAATTTTAAAATAGAATATTATATAACTTTAATTATATTATCTTTTATAAATTTTATTAAATTTTATTAAAAATATTTAATAATTAAATAATTAAGAAAAATCTTATTATATTATAAGTTTAATAACTTATATTAATAAATAATTAAAGTATTATTAATATAAGGACTAGTTAGGAATATAATACTACTATTAACGTGGCGTCTATAGTACGTAGTAGTATTATACTACCCCTTTACCTATAGTATATAGAGGAGGGAATTCCCCTTAAAGGGAAGGGTAGTAATTAGTCTTACTATTAATAAGAATAGAGAGTTCTATATATATATATATACTATTTATAGTACTTAATAGCTATATTATTATATAGTACCCTTATATTCTAATTACTCTACTCTATTTAGGGGTAGTAGCCCGACTATTAATAAGATAAGTAGAGAAGGGTTATTATAAGTATAAGGTAAAAGGGTTAGTTAATTAATATAAATAACCTACCTAAATATAAGGGATTAAGCTTATAAAGAAAGTAAGTCTTAAGAATTAATTAATAAATTAATAATAGATATATTATAATCTTAATTAACTATCTAGGGGTAGCTACTAAGTATATAAACTTAGTCCCCGCTACCTAAAATCTAAGAAGTACTATTATAAAGGATATAAGAACTTAAAGAAGAAGTCTTTAAGAGGTAATAGATATAAGATCTATAATAATATTTATAAGAGTTAGAGTAAGAAATATATATTAATAATACTACTTAAGTAGGTTATTAATATTACCTATTATTAATAGAAGAATTAGAATTAAAGTATTCTTAATATAAAACCTATATTCTTAAGTTATAAGACTTATATATATATATAATAAGAAGTTAATATAAAAATATTAAAAATAGTTTAATAATATAGTTAATACAATTCAAATAAGTATAACCTATTTTTTTAATAACTTTATAAAAATCTAATATATATTATAGTATATAGCCCTAGACCTTAAGGCTATATAATATAAGTATATAAAGGATATACTAAAGGATAAATAGTTCTAAGAATACTTTAATAGTTTCCTAATAAATTAAATAGAAGATCTTTAAAATTAATATTTAATAATTAATAAGTACTACTTAAAAGTTAAGTAAAAGGAATATTAAAAGATTATAAACTTTATAAATTACCTTATTAAGTTAAAAAGATAACTTAAATTATTAATAGAGTATATACTTTATAATAACCTTTTAAATAAGTTATATAAAGATCTTTATAATTAACTTATAATATAACTTAATATCCTATAGATAAGGGATACTCTTATTATATTAGTAATTTAACTAGAGCCTTATATAGTATTACTTATATATAAAGATTAAAGGGATAATACTCCTACTAGGGGTTAATATCCTTAAAGAGGAAGAGGAAATTTCTAAGGGCGAAGAGATAATAGCTTATATATAAAGTAAGAAGGGCGGGGTATTATTAGAGTATTATTATACCTTTCTTAAAGGCCTAAGCTTAACCTTTTTACTATTAAGTATTATAATTATTAAAAGAAGGAATATATAGCTAAAGATTACTAGAGTATAAAGTTAATAATTATAAGTATTATAATTAATAAGCTTATAATTAATAAGCTATCTAATAATAAGCTAGCTAAGAAAGGCTTAAATTTAAAAAAAACCCTAAGTACTATAATTATATCTACTATTATAATATAAGGGAAGAAGTAGATATAGCGACTTATTATTATAATATAAGTAGAGCTTAAGAGTTTATAAAGAGAATTTATTATACTAATTAACTTTAAAGTAGATACTAATTATATTAATATATACTTAATAAAGGAGTAGAATTAAGAAATAAACTTAAGCTCTAATAATACCTTATATAATAAAGTTAAGAACCTAATATTATTATTAAGTTCTTATATAAGAGAAATTAAACTTATTAATTCTAATAATATTATATAATATTATAAAGGCGCTTTTTATATAATAGTAAACCTTAATTATAACTTCTACCTTAGGTATTTATAATTAGAAGAATAAAATCCCTAAGTAGATTAACTTATATAAAACTAGTAATTTTCTATTAAAAAAAGTAATATTAAGGAGTACTTTAATACTATTAAAGCCTTAGAGGAGTAGTTTAATAGTATTATATTTATTATAATATACTTAGGAGTAGGTAATAAAAGCCTACTACTTAAAGTTAAGCTTCCTCTAGAATTTTAAGAATTTTAAGATATCTTCTTAATTAAGAATATTAGGGCGCTATTAAATTATATATATTATAATTATATAATTAATATAAAAGAGAATAAAGAACCTCCCTTTAACTTACTTTATAACCTATTAGAGAAAGAGTTATATATATTAAGGGAGTACTTTAAATAGGCTTTAAAAAAGGGGTAGATTTATTATTTTATAAGTCTAATAGGTATATTAATTCTTTTTATACTAAAAAAGAATAGAATATTATACTTATATATTAATTATAGGGCGCTTAATAAAATTATAATTAAGAACTACTATCTACTTTTATTAATTAATAAAATATTAATAAGATTAATTAATATTAAATATTTAATTAAGTTAGATTTTAAGGATATATATTATTACTTATAAATAAGAAAGGATAATAAATAGAAGACTATATTCTATATAAGGTATAGCTATTTTAAATATATAGTTATACCTTTTAGACTTATTAATATACCTACCTTATTATAAATAGTAAGTAGGTAGTAATTAGGGCTAGCAGAGTAGGAAGGAGCTATTAGGCCTTATATTACTATTAGGCCTATAGTATTATAGCTCTTATATAGTAAGAATTAAGACTATTATAATAATAATACTATATACCCTAGGTAAGATATAAGACTACTACTATACTTATTCTAAGTATATATTAATAAGGCCCTAGCAGGACTACTTAATATTATATATATTATTTATCTAGATAATATTCTTATCTACTCCTAGGATAAAAAGTCTTATATTAAAGTTATAAAGGTAGTATTATAATATCTTCGTAAATTTAAACTTTATATTAGCCTAAAGAAATATAAATTTATAATAATAGAAGTAGAATTCCTTAGCTTTATTATTAGTTATAATAGTATATATATAGATTTATATAGAGTAGATATTATAATAGAATAGCTAGAACCTAGAAGTATTAAGGATATTTAAATCTTTTTAAGGTTTATTAATTTCTACTATTATTTTATTAAGTATTATTCCTCTATTACTATAATATTAATAGACTATCTATAAAATAATTACTTATATATTAAAAATAGGAAGTTAATATTAAGTAATATTATAAGAGTAGTATTTAAGTAGCTAAAATAACTATTTTAAGAGGTACTATTACTTATATATTTTACCTTTATAGGAGAAATCTAATTAGAGACTAATATATTAATACTAGCTATTATAACTATTTTATTATAAAAGTTCCTAATTAATAATAAAGGGGTAGAGGTAGAATAATATCTAATTACTTTTTATTCCTATAAGTTATATTTAGTAGAAATTAGATATAAGACCTATAATTAGGAACTACTTATAATTATTAAAGTATTTTAGGTATAATAGTATTTCTTAGAAGGTAGCTTATATCTAATTAAAGTAATTACTAATTATAATAATTTAAAGTATTTCTAAATAATATTATTATTAATAAGAAGATAAATATATTAAGTAATAAAGTTTATAGTATATATTTTAAGATATATTATTATATAAGTATTAAGAACCTAGTTAGTACCCTATTAAGGTAACTAGACTATATATTAATAATAGATAAAGAAGATACTTATCTACTAATATTATAAAATAAGTTAAAGAATATTAGGTATATTTCTTTTAATAAGTATTATATATATAGTATTTATAAAGGTTTATAAGATAATAAGGCCTATAACTATAAATAGTATAAAAGGTTAGAGATAGAGCTTAAAAAACCTTATACCCTAAATATAAGGGAGAGTAACGCGCTCTTAGGGATATAAAGTAGTATAAGTAATAGCTTAAACCCTATTATAAGATATTTTAATATTAATTAAATAGTACTTAAAAGGTATATTATAACCGCGTTAATAATAGAGCGTATATAGAATAAATATAATAACTTAATATTAAAGATACTCTAATATCTCTAAAAGAGAGATAAGGATATTTATAATAAGAAATAATTATTAAAGTCTTAGGGCTATAAAAAGGCCGCTAATATATCTCTATTAATAGATAAGATAGGGGTTCTTTATAAGGGTAGTATAGTTTTTATACTTAATAATAAAGTAATTAGATAAGAAATCTTAAAGCTTTATTATAATAACCCTTATATTAACTACTACTTATAAAAGTATATATAGGAGCTTATTAAGCGGAAGTTCTATTAGAAATTAATAGGATAAGATATTTATAATTATATATAAGAATACTTAACCTATTAATTAATAAAGCTATATAAATATACTATTTATAATATACTATTACTATTATTAATACTTATAAGACCTCTTTAGGAAATTATAATAAATTTTATTATAGATCTCCCTCTAAGTAAATAAAAGGATAGTATTTATAATATAATCTTAATAGTTACAGACTACTATATTAAGGTAGCTAGGTACTTACCTATTATAAAGATAGTTAATACTATTAGTATTATTAACCTATTATACTATAAAATCTTTTTAAAGTTTAGTTAATTAGAAGGTATTATTAGTAATTAAGGGATAGTATTTATAAGTAGCTTCTAGGTAGTTATATATTATTATACTAATATAAAAAGAAAGCTAAGTACTACTTTCTATCTTTAAATAGATAATTAAATAGAGAGATAGAATAGTATACTTAAGTATTATTTATACTACTATTCTACTTAGAGATAAGATAATTAAATAGAGTTACTTTATCTAGTAGAGTTTATATATAATTATACTAAGTATATTAGTATTAAGTTACCTCTATATAAGGTACTTTATAACTATTTATCTAAGCTAAATATAGAGCTTTTAAAGCTATTATTAGGAGAAGTCCTATTAATATAAAAAAGGGTTAAATTACTTTAGAAATAAAGGGAAGGTTTAAAGTAGTACTTATATTAAGTATAAGTTATATAAGTAGAGTATATAAATAAATAGTAAAAGTAAAGATAATATAATATAAGTAATTATATCTTATTAAATATAAAGTATATTAAATTAATATTAATTAATTAATTAATTAATTATACTCCTATACTAGCTAAAGCTAATAAGGGTAGACTTTTCAGGGGGTACGCCTAGCGTACCTGTCGTTCGGGGAGAAACCTAGCTAAGGGATAAAAACTCCACCTACTATCCGCAGGCTATACTATTATTCGGCTCCTTCCCTCCCCCCCCTAATAGGCCTGCCATCGGGGCGGTATATCGAGGGGTCGGGTCTACCGTCTATAATACCAAGGTTTCGTTAACTATATTCTCTTCTCTTTAGTTAGGGCGGAGCCCTTCCTCTCTATTAGTTCTCGCTAACATCTCTTTTACTAGTATAAACTAGTAGAGGGCGCCTGACCTAATTAACTACCTCGCCGCCTGTCAGGATGTAACCAGAGCGAGTCATAGTGATTTGGTGACTAAGAGAATAAATCTAAGGAGACAAATCTATAGAGTAAGTAAGAGAATATATGGCCGCCGCTAAGACGCTAACCCTATTAGGAGGTAATACTCGTAACCATAATAACTAGCATAACCTCAGGGTCGACTCGTAACATTACCCCCCCCTCTGGAAAAGGCTCGTCCCGAGCCGATTAGAACGTGCCCCGTCTATTAAACTTCCATGAAACCTATTACTTAACCATCCGTAGGTAACGCTTATAGAATTCCTCTACTACATCCTTAGCGTTATCGAACTTACTAGCGTCTACGTAGTACTATTTATCATCGCGGTCGTAGCCCTTCTATTTCACCTTAAACTATAGGCGTCGAGTACGGGGCTTACGCCGTGAAGATAGGATGTCGTCGACGGTGAATTCGTTCTCGTCGTCGATAGTTACTAGATTTGGTGGAGGGTATTTTTAGCTAGGTAAAGGATCGTTCGCTAAAGGTCGTAGCTTTAAAACGTGGAAACCTTTACTTCGTTTCATGCTTAGGGGAAGCTCTAGCCGGTAGGACATCCCAATCTTCTTAATGATTTTATAGGGGCCTAGCATTCAGTCCTCAAGGGACTTGGATGGACGGCTTGTCTTCATATCCTTTAATGAAACCTATACCATGTCGCCGATATTATAGGATATATCCCGCCGATATTTATCTACTTGATCCTTTATTCGCTCCTAAGTAACTTTAAGGTTAGACCTGCCGTAATCTAGTAGTTCCTATATACGTTAGCTTATGTCCTCGGCCTTAAATACCTCTAGACGAGCCCTAGTTAACGAGTATATAGAAGTATCGGGGCCGAAAGACATGCGGGGGTGGAATCCCTTGTTTATATAAAAGGGTGTTATTAAGCTAGCAGAAGAGGTGTTATTATTGTCGCTGAATTCAATGATAGGTAACCACTTTACCTAGTCGTCCTGCATGTATATAACGTACTTCCGGAGCCCCTGCTTGACGTCTTAATTAGCCCTTTCAGTTTATCCGTCTATTTCCGGGTGGTAAGCGGTGGAGATATTAGCTCTAATACGAAGTCGTTAACACAGTAATTACCACATGTCGGAAATAAACCTAGGGTCTTAATCTAACACGATAGAGCTCGGAAGCCTATAAAGGCGGAAGACGTTCCAGATTATAATCCAAATAAGCTCCTCTACCGATAGTCGTCCGTCGCCCTAGTAGTAGGGAATATAGTGACGTTCCTTTGTTAAACGGTCGATAACGGTGCAGATAGCATTATAGCCTTCTAAGTCCGGCAAGCCTGTAATAAAGTCTATGGCGATATCTTACTAGCGTTAATCAGGGATAGGTAATAGGAATATAACGGCGGACGTCGCTTAAGTATCCCAGCTAGTAGAAGTGTCTTTTAAGCATATCTAGGGTTCGGGCTAAGCCTACGTGACCCGTAGATAGTTAATCATATACTTCTTAAATTACTTCAGTACGTTAATCTTCTAGAACCCAGAGGAGTCCCTTCTTAAATAGGGTCCCGTCTACTACTCGATAATCTTCTAAACCTATACCTTTATAACGCTTCTCGCCCTTAGAGATAGCTTAGACGAATTCTTAAAAGTCGTTACTAGCTTTATTAGCGGTTAACACCCGATCGAATAATATTTCCTCGGCGTCGCCTAGGCGGATTTTAACACGGTCGGGAGTAAGGATTATCTAGTATTAATATTTATAACGTTCATCCTAATCGTCTACGGGGCGGGAATTAGCCCTCCTAGTTAAGGCATCTGCTTTAGTATTCTGCTTGCCCGATCGGAAGATAATCTGGAAGTTAAATTCAGTAAGTAGATCTAGATATCGAGCCTAACGGCGAGTCAACTACTTGTTCTCTATGAAGGTCTTCAGGGCTTGATGATTTATAAAGATTTGAATAGGGAGATCCGTATGTTCTAACTCAGGGCGCTAGTGTTTAAAGCATTAAATAATCGCTAGAAGTTCCTTATCGTAGATATGATAGTTATATTCGGCTAGGACTATGTTCTTGCTATAGAAGGCCACGGGATATAAAACACCTTCGTCGTTATACTAGGATAGGATCCCGCCGGTTACCCAGTCCGATGCGTCCGTCTCTAGGATCGACTGGCGGTTCGGGTCGAAATGGCGAAGTACCGGGGCTGATACCACATAATCTTTGAGGGCTTGGAAGGCAGCTTAACAAGCCTCGCTTTAGACGAACGGCATATCCTTTTTCGTTAAATAAACGAGAGGTTTAGCTAACTTCAAGAACTCTTAAATAAAACGTCGATAGAAATTCGCGAACCCTATAAAGGCCTGAGTTTTAGTGAGGTTTATAGGGACAGCCCATTTAACTATGGCTTCGATCTTCTTAGGGTCTATACGAAGGCCTTTACCTGAGACTATAATACCGAGGAAAACCGTCTCTTTAACGTCGAATTCGTACTTCTTAATATCCACCTGTAATCCGGCTTTGCGGAGGCATTCCAGTACTTGTCTAACGTGCTTTCGGTGCGCAGAACGAGATTTACTATAGATAAGGATATTATCTAGGTAGGCCTAGTAGAATTTATTTAGAAACTCCTATAACACATCGTTAATATATTACTAGAAAGTACTAGGGCCATTTATCAATCCGAAAGGGAGGACTCGGTACTTATACTAGCTTAAAGCCGTAGTAAACGTCGTATAGTCCTTACTATCGGGGTCTATTCTAATTTTATTAAAGGCCGAGATAATGTCTAATCGTATAAGGTACGAGCATCCCCTAATCTTACCGATAACTTCGTCGATTAAGGGTAGGGGGTACTGATTCCGTTTAGTTAAGGCGTTTAGCTTACGGTAGTTAATATAGAAACGTAAGTCCCCGTTTACTTTCAGAGCGAACAGGACGGGGGACGAGTATAAAGCTTGACTAGGAGTAATAAAACCCTTGGACAAGTTTTTAGTTAGGTATTCCTTGACCTTAGTTAACTTAAATGGCGATATCTTATAGGCTCGACTCTATAAAGGAGATTAGTTTCTAACGATCTTAATCTTATAATCGGAAGGACGGTACGGGGGTAGCTTATTAGCTTCCGATCGGTCGAACACGTCTAGGAAGTCGTAGTATTCCTTTAGTAACGTCTTCTTTACGTCCTCAAGATTAGTTATAGACGCTTCCACGGACGACAGGTCTAGTAACTCCACCTATAGGTTCCGGTAGAGAGCCAGCTTATTATCTATCTCTTCCATAGACGTAGCGAAAACGTGGGTACTATCTTGCTTCGCTCTCTTAGCTAAAAGTCTAAAAGCATATGCTCCAATACTATATATATCGAAAGGAGCATCCTCTTTTTCCGGCGTAGGACGATAAAGTAACTTCGGTAGAGCTTTTAGGATATATATTATACTGGGTTTAACAGGACTTAGAGTCGACTTCAGGGTGAACGGAATGGTATATGCAGCTACTTCCGTTAGGCGTCTACTTACCTCTAACTTAGGCGTGGAAGCGAGCTTATCAGGCTAGATAATAGAATCGTTTCTTATATCTAATAGGCAGCCAGCCTTTTTCATCCAGGGCTTCCCTAGGATAGCTGAGTAGGAACCTAAGTCGGTTATAAGCATTAGTAAAGTTGATTCGGTGTAACCATCCAGCTGAAGGGTCGGGTAGATAGCGTGTATTATAGGCTTCTTCCTAACTACCCCGTCGAATCCCCGAATCCGCTTAGGTTTAGCTAATAGTAAAGGGTCGAGACCAAGCGCGTTATAAATAACCGGTACAAGGGCCTTATTAATGAAAGTATAACCTGTCGCTCCTGTATCTACTAGGAAATCGAGCTGGTATTTATCTTCCTGATAGCTGAGGGTACCGGGGACTAGGAATAGACGATTCGTGAAGATAGCTTCTTTATAGAAAGAGTCTATATTATATAGTAACAAGATCTCACCCCCTACCGTGACTTTAGAAGGGGTCTCTCGTTTTCCGACTCCGAGTCGCCTCTAGAAGTACTAGATTTATGGAGGATATAGCCTTCCTCCTCTTCAGATTTATATATAGCTTCGAAGGCGCTGACTTTCCTATCGCGAGTAGGCTTTTAAGGACAGGTACAGGAGGTATAGCCCTTAGTACCACAGTTATAACAGGTAAGGCCTTCGGTTATACCAAGTATGCCCTTAGGGGAACGTTCCACGCGGCGGAAAGGAGTAGAGTACTTCACGGGGATAACGGGAACTAGGGAAGTTTTCCTAAACAGCGAACGTCTAGGACGATCGGTCTCCTTTCCACGGTCTCTCTCTTCACGAGAATAACGACGAGCGTCGTTAATTCGAATAACGTACGCTTTTATTTCCTCGAAAGACTAGAATTTAGAACCGAGATAATCTAGTAAGTCCTTGATATAGTAATTGAATTTCTTAGGTAACTCCTTGAGCAGTCGAGAGGAGTCGAGACCTAGGGTGACGGTATAGAGTTAAGCCGTTATAATAAGGTCTGCGGCATGCTAGTTACTTTACGTAAGGTCGTTTTACTGCCGTTTAACCTTCCTCTTCTTATTAGGGTCGGAGAAGTGCGGTTCTAACTCCCTCAGGACCTCGAGAACTGTAGAGAAGGGATGTCCTCCTAGAATGTCACGCCTAGGCTCAAGGATTATAGCGGCTTTACCGCCCGTCCTATTATAAACGTAGGTGACCTTGTATAGTTCGTCTTAGAAGTTCCTAGTAGCTAATTTATCACTGATATAAAGCTTCCAAGTTTCCTATATAGGCTCCTTACCGTCTGTTAGTATAGGAGGTATTGAAATCTTTTCCAGTTTACTAAAGGTGTCTTAACTCGAGGAATACGACGTTTCGCGTAGGTTCCGTATTACTCGATCTCTTACTACTTTAGAGGCCTATAGTTCTAAAATCTATTATTATAGAAGTTATTCGGTCGTCGAAGGGTTTAAAGGGGCCGCTGTCGGGGAGGTAGGTAGACGAGGGCTATACTAGGTTTAATTGATTCGGGCTTATAGATTAATATTATCTTCTATAGTTTAGTAAAAGAGCTTATTTACCTGAAGACCTAAGTCTCGCTGTTCCCTAAGCGTCTTAAGCATGTTAAGTATATTTACAGGGTCTTATTCCGCCTAGAATTATAGTTAACCGATGGTCTTAATTTACTAGGCGTCCCTAGCGTCGGTATCACCACTAGGTAGGTTATTACCTAGGATAGATAGTCGAGAGTATCTCGTGTCGCGTCCTAACCGCTTAAGACGATCTTTTAGATCCGGGTATTCTACGTCTCCGGTCGATATAGTTTCTAGATTATTAGGAGGATAAGGGTTAGTTTATTAATTAACCATTTTAATTAGTTAGACAGGTATAGAGCTTAAATGAGGTGAATTAACTGCGTTTAACTAAGAAGTATATTTAATAAACGTTTATATATTAGGTAAGTAATAGCTCCGTGTACTCCAGGTACTAACTCCACACTTAGGTAGTCCTTCTACTTTCTTATAGGGTAACAAGCCTACTTCCTTTAGTAGCCTATATCGTCGTATACTCGTGGTCGACCGATATTATAGGTAGGGAACCGATACTAGTATTCTAATACCAAGGACTTAAGGACGCGTTAGTGCTCCTATTTCCTTAATTAATTTCTTTAAGCTCGTTCGATACGTACGAGCGATATGGTGAAGAGATTTATTCTAATATCAGGATGTAACTAGAGCGAGTCATGGTGATTTGGTGACTAAGAGAATAAATCTAAGGAGATAAATCTATAGAGCAAGCAAGAGAATATATAGCCGCCGCCAAGACGCTAACCCTATTAGGAGGTAATACTCGTAACCATAATAACTAGCATAACCTTAGGGTCGACTCGTAATACCGCCGCCCTTATCCCTATTGGTAATAAGAGAATAGTACTATAATCTTCCGACCTAGCCTCTAGTAATATCTAACTCCTACTACTATAATAGTTAGGATAGAATAGTAGGACGTGTTTACCGGTCTACCTCGCCGCCCCGTACGGGTAGCTAGGACTTAGGATCCTAGGAACCTTCCTAATAAATAAGAAGTAGTTAAACCTAATCTTGTCCGTGCGTAACTAGACCGCTACAGAGCTCTCCGGCTTCTTTAGGCCCTTATAAAGGTCCCATCTCCCCCCTACTAGGTCGCCCTTCTATACTAGGCTCGTGTTTCGGCCCTCTAATCCCCGCTGGTAGTGGCGCTACCGGCCCTACTACCGGCCTTCCTACTAGGTTAGCATCCTTTTCTATAGCGTCAGGTTATCGAGTACCCCGTTTAGCGACCGCTTCGCCTAAGACTCCTTCTTAGCTGACGGGGGTAGCGGAGGGCGCAGCCTCCTACCCCTTTTTAGTTATAACCGAGACTTGATCTTCGCGTTCCCTCTCAGGACTATCTTATATATCCCTCGGAGGATCTTACTCCGTAGTAGGGCCTTATTAAGGAAGTCTCTTACCGACGGGATTCCCGCCTCTACTTCAAGGACCGGAATTAGGGTGGCCTTATACGCCCCTAGCACTTTACGTAGTCCTTTATTCTAGATCGTTATCAGGGTCTTCACGTGCTTCCCTACTACCCTGGGGGTATTCTTTAGGCTATATTATATTGGCGCCGCGAATATTATCGTAGGCCTTACTACTACCGCGTATATAAGCCTACTAACCGGTAGAATCGCGCCTTATATAGAGCCGGCGACGTAGTAGAGCGCCTGAATCTAGTTATCTATCTTAGCTTATACCTTCCTTAGGTATACGTTCTAATTTAGCTTACTATTAAGTATAAGTCCTAGGACCCTAATTAATATCTTTAGTTTAACTTTAATTCCCTTAAGCTTAACTATTACGTCTATCTTTATACCCTTTATTCTACGGGTTATATAAACGAGCTCGTACTTCTTTAGTATAAATAAGGCTTTATAGGTCTTCGCCTACCGCAGGTATACCTCGTAGGCTTTATCTAGAACCTCGTAGTTCCGTTTAATGCTCCTGTTATAGGCTAGTAGATAGACGTCATCTATAAATCCGCCGACTTAAATTAGTAGCTTTAGCTTTTTATACTCCTTAATTAAGGGAGTATTAAAAAACAGGAATAATATCGGAGAGATAGGTAAACCTTAAGGGATCCCTATCTCTACTAACTCTATCTAACTCGTCCTCCTACCGAGGGTAATTAAAGTCGCCCTCTCCGTAAAGAAGCTTGCCGTCTAGCGTACTATCCTCTTAAGGACTCTCTTTATCTTTATCGTGTGGAGTAGCCTGGAATAGGAGACGTAATTAAAGGCTCCGGCGATATCTAGGGAGAGGAGGCTCGCTACGTTCCTCTTCCCTATTCCTTATACCGTGTAGACTGCGTTAGTAATCGTTTCTAGCGCGGTTTCTACTAATCTCCCTTGCCTTACACCTATCTATTCTTCCGGAAGGAGGTTATTAGCCTCCGCGTAATCTCTAAGCCTAGCCGCTATTACTATCTCAAACATCTTTCCTAAGGTATCTAAGAGGGCGATCGGCCTATAGGACTTAGGGTCGGCGTAGTTCTCCTTCTACGGTTTCTTTAAGATTACTATATTAGCCTCCTTAAATTTCCGGGGGTAGTATCTAATCTCGAAGCACCCCTGAAAGAGATAGCGGATCTCCTCCTCCAGTTTACTATATACGGCGCGTAGGAACCTATTTAAAATCCTATTTATCCCGGGAGCCTTATCCTGCGACGGTCTCTTTATAGAGCTATAGACTTCCGCCTCCGTTAGATCCCCTTCCCCTAGCATCGGGCTTAGGTATTCTACCTCGGTAATATCTTCTAAATCTGCCCCTAAAGGAACTGGGAAATGGGTTTCCTGAAGGCGCTCTACCTTCTCCTTGAAGGTAGCCGCCAGCGTCCCGTCTTGTCTGCTTAGGGAGGGGAACTTAGGCAGGGCTCTTGGCGATATACTCTTGTTCTTCCCCTACCGGGCCAGTACTTATACCCCGCGAGGGTCTTCTAAGGCCTGGTGTATAGCCCGCCGGAAGTAGAGGGTTTTCTCTCTTCGGATCGTGGCCACCTTCGCCCTTTCCGCTTCTCTTAGAGTCTCCCTCGTCTCCGTATTACGGCACCGGTAGTAGGCCTTTAGTTCCCGTTTAGCCCTTTGCGTTGTATCTCTGCAGGCCGAGTTCTAAAAGGACCTTGCCTTGCTAGACGGCTTCGCCCACGGAATGTATTCCTGCACGATAGCCTGGAACCTATCTAGTATCTACCCCAGGTATTAAATTAATATAAGTAATTAAAAACTATTATAATATTATCTAAGGCCTTTTAAAATCTTTAATTATATTAATAATTAGGTATATAAGTTATAGCTACTTAATACCTTTTATATATATAATATCTTTTATATTTTACTTATAAAGCTATATTAGGGTAATAGTAAGAGTATTATAAAAGTTATATAAGTAGAGCTTATAAATAATAAAGATAAATAGGAAGTTAAAGCTATTCTTAATTATAAAATCTCTTATAATAAACCTTAATATTTAGTAAAGTAGAAGGGTTAATCTTATAATTATAATTAATAGCTATATAAATAGGACTTAGTTAATACTTTAAATATATTAGAAAGATTTAAGTAGAATTACCTTAAAGTATAAAGTTTATATTATATAAGAGGGGAAATAATTTCTATTATTATTAATAAAAAAGAAAAGATACCTAATATAATTAAATTATTAAGGGTATTATAAGAGAGGGCTATTATATTATACTAGTAGTAGTACTAGGCCTAGCTCTATTACTATTATTAGTAATAGGTTTATCCTCTTTATCCTCTTCTTCTTCCTTTATAATAAGAGGGAGGCGCTTTTATACTATATTAATAAGGCTTTAATAAGGCTTTAAAAGGGGAGATAGAGTAATATATATATATTAATAAAGGATATTAAGAATACCCTTAAAGGTATTTATAATCTAGTTAATAATAGCGGGGTCTACCTTAATAGAAGTAATAGTAGTAGAGGAGGTAGAAGAGGTATAATAGAGGTAGTAATAGTACTATTAAATAAGTCTATTAAAGGTTTACTAAAACTTAGTAAGTTAATAGAGGTTAGAACTAATATTTAAAGTAGTTATAATATTTAAGGATTAAAGAAGGCGTATATAAGTATAATAAGTAGAGGTAGGAATTTCCTATTAATATTTAATATTAAGATCTTTATAATAATTATATCTAGTAGAGCTAAGGGAGGCGCGTATATAAAGTATACTACTAAAGGGGTAAGTAAAGCCTTAATTAAAAATATTAGACTTATAAGTCTTTACTTTAAAATATAGTATATTAAAGGTATATTATATAAGATAATATAAGGATAGGCTATAAATAACTTAGTAAAGGAGGTTAAGTACTATTATAAGTAGAGGGGGTAGTAGTAGTCTTCTTTTAATTAGTAGTAAGGGTAAGTTTATTATTAAGGATTATTTATAAAGTAACTAATAGAATTATAAGGAGGTATAATAAGGTATAAAGGGGGTAATAATATAAATAAGAATTAAAAAGGACTTAATATAATTAATAAAAAATAAAGATATTATAATTAGAAGAATAATATTAAAGTTATATAAAGGAGGTATACTTTAAGTACTTAATAAATCCTTAATAATAATAACTTCCTATTTACTTTAAAATAGTAAGACTTCTAACTACTTCTATAATAAATTAATAAAGAATAATAGGAAGTATAATAGGAATATATTATAATATAATAATTATATATAAGAGTAGTATCTATAATTATTATAATTTAATAAAACTATAAATTCCTTAAAACTTAGCTTAGAGGGCCTTATAGTTAATTATATTATTACGCTCTTATTAAAGGTATATTCTATTATTAAGGGAGTATCTTTTATAAATTATAACCTTTTATACTCTTAGAATCTAAGAGCCTAGATAGGGAGATAATTATAAGGATTAATTAGGAATATAGTACTACTATTAACGTGGCGTCTATAGTATATAGTAGTACTACGCTACCCCTTTACCTATAGTATATAAAGGAGGGAATTCCCCCTAAAGGGAAGGGTAGTAATTAGTCTTACTATTAATAAGAATAGAGAGTTCTATATATATATATACGTACTATTTATAGTACTTAATAGCTACGTTATTATATAGTACTCTTATAATTAATTATAAAAATTTATTAATAATAATATTAAATTTTACTTAAAAAAGTAAATTAATTAAATAATATTTAATAATAAAAATTTATTAGATATAAAGTAGAATATTATATATAATTATTAATAAGACTATTTATTATAGTAATATTATTATTTCTTTATATATAAAGATTTTATTAATATTAAGAATATTATTATTATTATTATTATTATAAATATTAAAACTTAATTTTATAAAATAGAAAAGTTATATTTATAAAATATTAAGAATTATTATTATTTCTTTTATATTTCTATATTTCTATTTTAATTATATATTAAAATATTTAAAAAATACTTAAAATATTTAAAAAATACTTAAAAGATAGTAGAAAGTAAACTTAAGTAAAATAAATTATATTTTTTAATATCTTAAAGATTTAAAATATTTATTTAAAAATATAATAAGTATTTAAACTCTTATTTTTATAATATATATATATTATTATTAGGATATCTTAATATATCTAGTTAATATAACTATAACTTACTAGTAATATTCTAGTAGTATTAGTTTATAGTACTAATTTAGCTTCTTATTATCTTAATAGATATCCTTTTAATAAAGTATTTAATAAAGAATTATATAAACTATTTAATAAAGAATTATATAAACTATTTAATAGAAAGTTATATAAAGTACTTTTTATTAAGTTAATTAATATATATTAAAGTATATAAAGAGTATACTATAAAGTGGATTATAAAGTAAAGACGTATATTATAATATATTATATAAAGTACTTTTTAAAATATATTCTAAAGTAAGTAAATAAATAAGTAAATAAGTTAGTAAATAAAGTAGTAGATTAATAAGTAGATTAATAAGTAGATTAATAAGTAGACTAATAAGTAAATAAGTTAATAAGTAAATTATTAAGTAGATAAATAAGTAAAAAGATAAGTAGAAAGATAAATAGAAGAGTAAATAAAAAGATAAATAGATAGAATATATAAGTAAATAAATAAAAATTGAAATTATAAAGTAAGTTAAGTTATATATAGGATACTATAGATAAATATATTAAAAAACTAAAATTACGAAGTAAGTTATATTATATATAGAGTATATTTCTAGGAATAATAACCTAATTATAAAGCCCGATTATTAGACTTAGACCCTTCGGAGGGTATACCTATAGCTAAATATTAATCCGTACCCGAAGGTAGGCCTAAGATACTAAGGCAATTTTTGATTAAATTCGCGGAGATGAAAGGTAGAAACAGAAGGTAGGCACGCCTATTTATACCTCTATTCTCCGTCAAGCTGTCAAGGCTGTTTGACAATCTTCGTCAAGCCGTCGTGGCTGTTAGTGCCAATACCAGCCACCTTTCCATGACCTTCCATGGCCTACTCCGCTTGCCGATAGCCTCCAGTCAAGCTGGCCCTGTGAGAGTCAACTAGAGCTTTTTCAAGCTGAGAGTAAGATGGGGTTGCAGGAGAAGACAGAAATGTAAAGGGAGTAAGTAGAGGTGGTTGTGAAAGGGAGAGCTAGCCGCAGGGGAGATAGAGGTCTGTAAAATAGGAGGATGATACAATACAGTCGTGGTGGATGATGAGGGCCTTGGAGTGCGTAGAGCCTCTTTGAACAGCATACGCATTTGTAAGAGGTGAGAGCGTGGGAACGGGGGATATTCCTTGAACTCTTTAGGCATACGCTTATAATTTATTGAAAATCTGTCAGAGGGTTTGTTCCATCGTTTAGTTCGCCAGTCATAAACAAAGCCATCTTTGCATAGGCCTTCAAAAACCATATATCAATTTATTCCTACTTCTACCGTCATCCTTAAACCGAAAACCATCGATAATCAATTCTAGCTACACCTGCTCATTCGCAACTCTCAAAATATCGAGCCATGATCTCCCGCCCTGGGAATACAATGTCATAAATGGTAGCCAATAAGGAAGAGAACCAAATTCGTTTGGCTGACATCTACAAAAGCAGCTATAGCCGAGTAGTAGACAGCCAGATCAGGCTCCTAAAATATTACGCCCCTCCTAGCTCAAGAAGCCAGAACTGTTGCTTCCTTGCTGCGCCCCAGTGCTTCCTCGATGCTCCCCTGTTGCTCCCTCATTGCTCTCCCATGCTCGCTCACTGCTCCCTTGCTGCGCCCCTTTGCTCCCCCGGTGCTCCCTCTAAAGCGGCCTTGCTCCCTTTCCTGATCTAGAACGGCAATTCCCCACCCTAAGTTCGGGGTATATATAATATATATATATATCTAACCAAGGCAAGGTACTGTAGTAAATTAAAAAATTCAAGAAAACCAAAACCCCGTAACGTAAATAAAAAACGGGCTTGAAGTCATTTTGTTCCATTTTATTTTCCTGCAGAATCTTGGGTTGGGAAGGCACTAGGTGATGATGGCTTTCACGAATTTGATTCACGAATGCGCTACCTGCTCTTGAGACGGCGACCAAGTCAGGAGTCTGAGGCGTCTCCTGACCCCTTTAATGTGAAATACTTTTGATGATGCCGCTCTTTTTAATCACTGACACAAGATGTGGTATTCGCTTCCATGCACACACACACACACACACACACACACATCCATCCCTCACATATGCGCCGGTGAATAGTAACACATGATCGTTTGCCATTTTGCGCTTCCAGATCTCTTGCCGCCAGAGGTTATCGTAATCACCGCGCAAGAATGTCCCCAGCACCTTCGAGGCTGAAATACATCTCACAGCTCGTAAAGCCCCCAGCCGTCAAGGCCGTCTCCGTCCTGATCTTCAGCACATGGCAATCGTTGTCCGTTCCCGCCGTCGTTGGTAGCATACTCTGCCCTGAATTCCTCGGCGAGTCATAGCTCATCATCTTGGTCGATTTCCGACGGTTTCAATAGTCCTCCGACCTTGGCTGCACGCTCACGCTCCGCTACCTTGGCCTGTTGCTGGGCTGTTTCTCGGTCCTCGGCGTAGAGTTCTGCGTTATCGTCGGAAAATTCCTTGAGTTGTATGAGGAAGTCGCGGATGTTGAGTTTGAAGTGGGAGAGATCGCTGCTATGGGTGAAGAGGCCCTCAATGAATTGCGAGATTTGTTGCCTTTGGAGGATCAGTATGACAGACAATACAGACAAACATGGAAGCCATTGCTTACGGTTGGAGATTTGGAAAGGCATTGTGCAGCAAGTTGCCAACAAATTCAGTAAGGAATTGTCGGTTGCTTGTGCCCGCTGCAGCTAGGTCCGGAGGGTAGATAGGCTTGGAGATCTTGCCAGACTCTACGAAATAGAACATCCGCGACAGCAGTAAAGACTGCAGCTTGAACCCTGGTATGATACTTAGCATTGATAAGATCAAAGGAATGGACCATCAATTACCAGCCTTGTGATCTGAATCGGTCAGGACGAAGAAAACATCTTGCAAAATGGTGATGTAGAATTGCTGGAAGAACATGCTGGACGTCTGCTCGTCGGTATTCTCGGCCATGTTGTCCATCAGCTCGATGCACATGCTGAGGCCAGTGTTCTCGACTTCGCGGTTGTCGTGCTTGCTAGCCCACATGCACGAGTCGATAACGAATTTGAACTGGCGGCCGTCGAGTTCTAAGAGAGCGGGAAAGCAGTAAAGGTTGATTGCTTTGAGCAGCTTGAAGAACTCTACTCGGTGCTGTGGGTACTCTGAGAAGTCCTTGTTGATCATCTCTAATGTGCACTCAAAGACATTCTCCATGATGGTCGGCACTTTATCAGACATTAGACCCTACAAGCTGTTAGAGATTGCCTGATGTGAATATTGAAAAACGCTCTGACCGAGTACTTCGAAACATGGATGGTCCAACGTACATTGAGCTTGCTGATGACGGTAGTCATTACATCTAACACCTCTGCATCCCGAGCATCGGGCACGTTCCTATTGTAGTCGACAAGGACGGCGTCCAGCAAAGGAGGGACGATGTTGGCATTTACCATTTCCAAATCGTCCGCTTTCTCAACGTAAATCTGGATCAGCTTTAGAATCTCCTTCTTGATGGTCCGAAGTCCTCGGATTTTGGGCATCTTCGTAGCGATAACACCCTCACGAGTCACGTTATCCGAGATCATCTGGCTAGTTGCACGATACATAGACAACATGTCGTGATATATGCGCCCGATCTGTGGATAGAAGTAGCTGCCGATCGACGTGCAAGCAGCGACATTGGTCTTCATAATGTTACCAACCACCTTGATCGTGTCGCCATCCTGGAGAACCGCTGGGTCGTTATTAGCTTGTTGAATGATTGCATCCCAGGCTTGATTTGGGTACGACATGAGCTCTGCGATCAACCGCTCTTGTACACTCTTCTGCCCTTGGGCACTGATCATATGCCCACAAGCCTCGTAGAAGGTATGTACTTGCTGGGGGGTTAGGTCAACGGTAATCTTTCTCAGCGTTCGAACGATCTCGTCAATGAAGGGCTCGGTTTCCCCTGCTTGTAAAGCCACGAAGTGCCGCTTACATTTATTGGCAATCTTGATGAAAGTATCGCAAGCCATGTCCTGCACACCTTCATGAGTCTCGTGCATGAACTCGAAAAGCTTGTTGACAACGGTTTTCAAGAACTTCCAGTGGGCCTTTAAGAATCGTGGATACTGTCCAACAATGTACATGATGTTACTAGCAACCACAGCCTTGTTGTCCTTGCCGCGCTTCATCTCGGTAAGTCCCAGAAGGTCTTTGATGACGGTCACGAGAAACCGTTTCTCCGTCTCTTCATTCATAGCACCGGATATTGATCCAATCGCCCAGCAGAGTGTATTGCAGTTGACCCAAGACCATTCGCTATTGTCCACCTGGCGGGCAAGCTTATCGGACATGATGTTTTCAGTGTCGACAACGTCCAAATGTGTAAGATACACCAAACACTCTCTGCTAGTCTTGTAGAGCTGTATTGTGTCACTCTCTTTCACAAACTCTCGAACGATCTCTCCCTCGTCATTCTCAACGATCAAAACTTCTTCTGGCCGAACCATTTTCTCGATCATTACCTGTCGTAGATGGGAGAGTATCTCTTGGTATTTGTGCTTTCGTAATGGGTAATTCGCCAGGACGTTCGGGTGAGGCGCACCACCATTTGAGAGACCGCTCATATTCATGGTGATTAACGGGTTAATGTCTGTGATTGGTAGTTGCTGCATTTCTTCGTATAGCTCCTCCACTAGCTTGGTCCAATACTCCAGACAAATCTTGAATATTTCGCGGTCATCTATCTGAGATATCCGTATCAAGTAGAAATGTGCATGATTCAGGAAGTCTCGCGTGGGCAAGTTTTCGATGAGCTAGCGCACTTTAGCCAATGTTATCACCAAGGATTTGATCAACTTACATTGAGATGCACTGAAAAGAAGTTGCACAAAAACAGCGCTAGATTTTGTACAAACTCCTGGTCTCTCGAGTTGCTCTTCTCATATGTTTCCTTCAAGCTCACCGACAGGGGGATAATCTTAGAGACAGTCGTCATAACCTCCGTAAACATCGTGACCAACTTGTCGTTGTATTGCAGTGGTGGACCTATCGGGAGGCCTCCGATTTCCGTAAGGCATTTGAGGGATATGTTGCGGAACTCGGGTGTTTCCAAAAATCTGCTTCGTAATGTCTCAATTATGGGAGTCTCAAAGATGAAGCCCAGCGGTATCCAGCCCAGGAATCGCAGCAGGGTTTCAAGGGTAGCTCTGATCAGACTCGTCTGGTTTGCGGTATTCAGAACCTCGGAACAAAGCTGGAAGATTGATGAGAACTCCGAACACATAGTGCTCTTGAGGTTCTTGGTCTTGGCCGTAGTCATTTGGTCCGCCGAGTAGTCAAATACCTCTTCCGATAGCAATCGTAAAATAGACATGTTATTTTCGCATATCGAAAGGCTGTTGTGACAGGAGGATATGATCTCGTTGATGAAGGTCGGCCAATTGTGGGGCCATTCTTGCTTGAGGATGGACACGAGGACAAGGTTCAGCTTATTGATGAAAGTCCGTTGCGCTTTCAGACTCTCCTCCGAGCCCGAACTCTGAATTATGAAATTGACCACAAAATTTCTTATCCCTAGAGGATTGACTTAGTGGTACGTAAAGCGTTGTACGTCTTGTTGTAGCTGACCTTGTTGCTGCTCTTTCGGCAACACTTTCCACTTCGTCATTATCACATTGTCGAGTACCTGTAGACCAATGTCTACATATATCAGCTTTGCTTGCGACTTGGTGAACTCGAGCTCGCTCACACTTGGTCTGAGGATATGATGCCTCATGTAGTATCTTGTCAACCAACAGCCAGGCGTCTGGATTTTCCTTGAACTAGCGAATGTTTCAGTGCGGGTAGATTAAGGCGGGGGGATGACATAGAGACCTGGTTGAGCGTGTTCTGGGCTTGCTTTTGCTGTGGGAACAATCAGTACAGGCAGCGCATAGACGAGACTTCCCAGATCATACCACTTCACCGCGGCCCTCATAGAAGTGCTTGACCGTCTGGTCAAGCTCCTCGACCGAGAGAGACATCTTGCCGCCGAATGCTCGGGAAGAGCGTGTGGCTATAAGGACTCAGCAGCTCCAAAGTGTCTGTTCAGTGCCTGTCCCTTGGGATGTTTATAGGCCCCAGCAGCCTGCAAACTTGATGGACTTTCCTAGGGTTGAGGGGGCGGTGGGGCAAAGTGGAAGCGGGCTATACAGAGTGTTGATGATAAGGCAGGCAAGTTCGAGGTCAACACTCAGGTATCATCGGTAGGGACGAGGGAGCGGTTTTTGAGAGAAGTACATGGACACTGTGGTTAAACCCAGATCCACCGCGTCGATGTTTCGCGGTAATTGAGGCTCCGGGTGGCATTAGTAAGGCGGCAGCTGAGTGGTGCCTTAAAGTACTTAGATACGTTGAGTGACGCAAATTGATAGCGCGAATATATCTTGGCGTTCGAGTTAATCATGACTTGCCTTTGATTTCAATCTCGTGGGAGTACTCGAAGGTGACATTATGTGACAATGCATACGTCTATTATGCCTGAAATACTTCACACACGTTATCGATATACCAAAGCTTCTTTCCATTTCCGAAATTATGAATGTTCAATTTATAAACAGTCAACAAGGCTAATCAATCAAGGCCACAGCGAAGCCTAGTCCATATATTATGCCTTAAGAGCTGTAGCCGTAACGATGCTGAAATGTATTACTATTTCACCTAATCTGCACGCATTTGTATCAAAGGAAGACTTGCAATGGGCATAGAATATTGCACGCCCACCAGAATATAAATGTGCATGGGCAATCTAGCGAAACCGGTATTAGGGAATTTGGTGTTTCGGTGCCTTCGATCTCGGACACAATTAAATGTATGAGTTGTCAAGACAATAGGGAACTTCGCTGCAGAGGTGAGAATCTCATGACATGCACCGCGTTACTCTGCTATCGCCGATCACTGTATCTGTCTTCGCGAGTGCCATCGCTGTCCAGGGGAACAATGGCGTCAGATCAACCGGTATGTACTGGTATTACTACCTTTGGTACTATCAACAGATACATAAAGATGCAGCTTTAGCGCAGTCTTGCTCTGATCTTATCTTCAACTACAATATCTCTTACAGCTCGTCACACTCTCCATCGTCATCCTCCAAGGTCCCTATGTCCTTCTGAGCCTCTCCCAGCTTCGGAACACCACCCTTGGGACTCGCTAGAGAGCTACTCGAGCTCGATGGTGGTGAAGATGTGGACATGGTCGCTGGCGGAGGTGGGGGCTCAGTTACAGAGCTCGAAGAGGACGAGGGTAAAGGTTGAGGCTTTGCGGCTCCATCAGGCGACCCGGGCATCAACAGATTCAAGCTTGCACCTCCAATTTGGTGTTCAGCGACTTTATCCCCCGCCGCTGAATGCTGACCCGGCAGTCCAGGTGTGAGATCAGACGTAGAAGAAGATTGAGCAGGAGCTGACGGAGATGAGGAGCTCGCCTTGGGGTTGCCTGCGTCTATAGCCCCCGAACATTCGGAATCCTCAATGAGGACGTTCAAATTAGGGCCCTATTGTAAAGGAGTCAAATTCCGTCCTTCGGCATGATGAAATCTAGATACTTACACCACCATAGGCTTGGCCCGTCAAAGCCATGTACGCACTGACATCGATGTCCAACTGATTCGTTCCCGAGTCACCGCATCTTTGATTCAGAGGCATGTCTGTCTTGCAGAAATTGTACGCGCTAGCAGAAGGACAAGCATCGATGATTTGTACAATGATGGACTTCCCAGTACCACCAATACTCCCTCCGATTCCTCCGTCATTGGTCACTTTGTAGCACTTCCCACAATTCGATTTCGGGCAACCCGGGGCTAGATAATTCGGACTGGGACTTTGCCCGGAACATTGATTCATGAGTATATGACCTGAACAGGTGCCGCCAGAAAGTCCTGGCGATATATCCGAGGCGGCTGCTCCATACGTCCCAACTTGGCCTGAAGAAGGTCCGCAATTGGTGTTACCTTGAGCGGCATAGTCGTTGAATGTAGCAATCCCATTCGGGTAGGTTGTTCTCTTCGTAAAAGATTGTGTATGCTGAGTCGGATGGGCTGCAGCCGCCGCTACCAGAGCGACCAGGATAGACAAAAGCATGATAGCACTTGAAGAAAGCGGATCGTAGAAATATGACAGCCTGAATCGATAGAAGCAAACGATTGGTTATAAGGAGAGTGCTCAAGCATTACCAAAGAAAGAGAACAACAAGCGATTTGACTGATAGCTAGCAGCAGGCAATGCCATGCTCACTGAGCGCAAGAAGAAGAGGGAGAGAAGGAAATGTGGACTGAGAGGGTTATAAGACTGTGAATACACTTTCAAAGCTCGTAGCGCATAGTAATCTCTTCAAGCAAAATCAGTACCCCTGCCGCTGGATCTCCTGCAGGCGACATACTCGCTATCTTAAGTAACAACCGGCTGATGAATAGGTCCCCAAGCGGTCGGCATTGAGCATCGTCGAATCCTGAGAGCATATGACGAGTCGAGAGTCATGCAGTTGGGGTATCATTGTCAGAATTATGGGATAGCAACCCACCAGAATCCTCCACTGCATAGTCAGTCATCATGAGGCTTGAGTGTGAGACAACGGACTTGAAACATTCTAAGCGTTCTCGCTGTCGCCTAAAGTCAGTGTGGGCAGATGCGTACTTATAAGCGCGTGCGGACCCTAACGTGGCGTGCGTGGTTCCCTTTTCCAGAGCCTCTTTCAGAGGCTGAGAATTTTGAACATCATCTGTAGCCATGACAATTTTATGGACCACATGAATATCATATCAGCCATAAGCAGCCTCGAACATGCTATTGAGAAAAGTTCTATGACCCATATGTCGAAGACATCAGATTTCACAACAGCACTATATTTCAGGAAGTCGTAAAGAGAAAGTCTTTAGATCGCTGAGATTGTGGCCGAGTCGAACCCCTGACCTATCTCCTTTACATCGGTTACCATGGGTCAACCAACGTCACGGTGGCCAATGGTGACCTTTCCCATCCTTATACTCCATACGGACTGCTAGCAGCTGCTCCGAAGAGTAGGAATAGGATGGTTCGTTGAGTATCTAAAACCAATATACCCGCGGTAGCATACGCTACAGAGGGCGACTGATTATCATGGCTTGTTCAGCATAATCAGAAAAGTGAGAGTTGTTGCTCATATCATGATGGCATCAGAGTCCGTCTGGCTAGGGATGCTGTCACTGAGTCAAACAGAAAGCTCACGTGAATTAGCAGCTGCCATGTGTGAGCATATGAGAGCAGGTCGAATTTGCTCCCATGTCAAATTCGATAAGCCCTTGAATACTGCCGAGCTTTGTCCCGGCTCCTGTGGCTGAGGTATCTCCGATGTGGTGACCTCCAAGAGTCATCCAGGAAGTGCCGCACATGTTGTCTGGACACTGTCTCTTCCACCAATGACGACATTAGGGTGTGTTCGACACAGGGGCGCAGTCTTCAAGTTTTCGACAGATGAAACGGCCAGTGTTTGTGCATGGACACCGTTGGATGCGGTGGGAGAGAGAGTGAAGACGGGAAGTTGATTCGCGTGGCTTATCTAAGGTACCTAGGTAAGTACCTTACCTTACCTTTACGGAGAGAGCTACGGGGGGGGCTAGCCGGCTGTGCCTGGCCCGAAGAAACGTAACGTGCGCCTCTTATACTCTCCAAACCGCATGAAGGACCTTCTTGTTACTGGTGGAAGTAGTGCATTAGACAATCAGCTTTTGATTGAGCGCAAGACACACTATCTCAGCAGCGTTCCCAGGGACCTGACCTTGCCTTCCTGTTGGTTTCGGGAGCCATCGAGCTCATCACCGTGTGGTGATCGACCAAGGAAAGCGCACTAGTCCCAAGTAGACCTAGACTAGCCCTACGATAGAATGGGATAAGCAATTTTAAGATTGCGTCGAGCCTTGGCGCCGTTCTCCTCTTTGGATCCCCTTTCGATTCACTATTCAGCTCATGGACTAACTCTGCACCACCTCACGCTCTTTTGCACTTTTCTTCACAATTGATCGCACCGGTCGCCTTGGTGGCCATCCATTCATTACTATAGTCATTCATTAGTATTCTGCAGACAACGTGTTTCGCTACCCCACGTCCTTCCCTCTTACCGGTGCCTTTTCACTCTTTAATTAATCATCCCTACAATGACAATGCATTGAGCAGATACCAGACTACCGTACTCAATCAAAATATCCTGGGAGGAGAGGTATCAGAGATACAATGAGTCGACGGTTGCAACGCAGCCACTATGGCTCTAACCTACACAGAAGACTCTCAAATGCAATCACCCTACCAGAAATACAGTCGTTACAAGGCTTCGTTGAAAACCCCCTCTCCAAGTTCTCGTCGTCATTCATCAAGCGTGGCTCTACGGACTCTACCGGCGCGAAACCCTCGGATTCAAACAATGTCACCCTACCTGTCGCCTTGGCCGTCGTCATCCCCATCGTCTTTGCCATCGTTATATTCTTCTACCTTCATCGGAAACACGTGAAGAAGCTTCGTGTGGAAGATGCCAATGACCCACATAAGTCCCTGGACTTTGGGTGGGAACCAAAGGGTGCACCGCTCAAAGGCAGGAATAAGAGCAGGAAGAAGGGACCTGAGATGGCTATCACTGACCTCAGACCTGAGAACGGCATGCGTCGCGAGCGAGGCATGTCGATGGATCTGGACCTGCCCAGCCCGTACCTTCTGCCTCCTGGTCTGAGTGGGTCTCGGGAGTCTTTGCACTCCATATCTCGCACCATCCATAGCCAGGACGATCGGTACAGACCAGCCACCACATATAACCCTAATGACGCTAGACATTTACACTCGAATAAGGCTGGTCGCAGAGGTGCTGACGACTCGTCAAGCGATGCTGGCTCTAGCTCCTTCAAGCCAGGCCCACGCGATGATATGAAACAGGACCTACTCGGCAATGCCCAACGAATGTCAAGATCGATGCCCCCCACCAATCGCTCCCCCGTACCAGATATCCGTGTACCTGAAGCTACAAAAGCACCTCCACACAAAGCAGCACCTCCCAATCCGCATAGTACAGGTCTTTCGCCTAGCTTTCCATTGATAGACTCCCGAGATTCTTATATGAGCAAAGATGATGCTGATCTCCGCAAAAGCAATAAATACCTAGGCGCTCTGATCCACAGCAGAGACCCGTCCGTAGAGTTGAATAGTCAACAGGGCGGAGCTGCCACTCCAATCGAGCTCCCTACAAGTCCACCATCCAACCTACAGCAGAGTGCGAACTACAAGGCCACACCACCAGCCATTAACACGACAGAGCAGAAGATCATAAGTAAATCTCCTCCACCTATCAATTCAACACATACCGCTTCGAGACCACCGCGAGGGCAATCTTTGCGTGCTTCGGAACAAGGTACTCATGACAACTTCTTCGATGACTCGAGCGACTATGGCGACGGCGTCAAGGTGACAACTCCATCACCACACAGATCGCAGATAGAGCACCAGGAGGTTCCCCGTGGATCGAGCCAGAATTACATGCCACAAATTGATGAGTCTACTCAAGGAGGTTTGCATGCGGACAATATCGGGTACGATGTTCGTAGACTGTCAATGGGGGTTCGTCCTTTACCACCGGACGATCCAACAGATAATCCGGAGCAACGGGCAAATCGAATTCGATCCTTCTACAAGGAATACTTTGACGACTCGAAGCCAGGCCCAGTGCATGCTGCAGGTGGATACTATGAGGATTACGACCAACAGTATCTAGGTGACGGAGCCATCTTCGATCCGGTTTCAGGTCAATTCGTCACTCAGCGGCCATCACAACCCCAGTACCCTGAACAACGTGGCCGGCCTTACGCCGAACCCGTTACTCGCCGTGCTATGACCCCACCACCTCGTGCTCCGCCTCCTCGCTCCGGCCGCCAACATGCCGCCACGCTTTCCGGCGGTGGACGCATGATCCCTCCCAGTCCTCGGGCTTTCTCATCTGCATCAGGCCGCCTCGGTCCGTCCGGCCGTGGGCTACCTAAGAAGCAGGCACCGCCCCCTTTGCCGTTGAACGTGCTACCTACACCTCACATGCTCAAGGACGACAACTTTGCCATTTTCAACTCAATGGACTTTGCACCACCAACCTCGGCCAAAGAGAGGCAAGCTGGTCGCCCAGAAAGCCCACGAGGAGGATTTCGCCCGTATTCACCTGCGGTGTCGGCCCACATGCCATTGCAATCGTCTTTCGATGATCTTGCTCCCATGCCAAGCCCGTAAGGCCCTTCCTCTTACATGCATTATTCCAAGAATTACTACTAATATACAACATAGCCACCTCCTCCGCAGGTCCGGTACCTTCACGGCTTTGGATTTCGCCCCTCCACCCCGATTCAAGAGCAACGATACAGCCTCCGACGCCGGTTCAATCCGCAGCAACCGCAGCGGCATGTCAGCAGCGGCAGCCCACAGCATCCGCACCGGGGCCTACAGAGTCAGCCGAATACCAAAAGGAGTCGTCGGCACGAAGAATGAAATCAGCGAGAGTCTACGGCCACAGTGGGACTTGAGCCGGTAACGCCCTTTTGAAACGCCCACTGCGCGTTTTTCGCACCTGAGTGGCCCGGGTTTGCTGCGCGATCCCGAGGTCTTTCTTCCTCGATCGATAGAGTCGCGCTAACTTATAGACAACAACGAAAGACATGCGGATGGATGGGGTCTTGCATTGTATATTATGTACAGATCTGCTACAGGAGGTTTTGTACTCGGTTCCAAAACTCTTATCGATATACATCCCACACAGAAGATTAGAAAAATCCCTCTTTTTTTTTTGGCATTCCGAACATACAGAAATACATAGGGTGGTTGGTATCTGGCTGGGAGGTTTGAGAGCTCCTCCCTCCTCGTGGATAAACATGCTAGAGAATGATGAAATATTGTGTTTCGCTTCTGATGTAATCATAGTTTTAGAATACAGCATGTCATGATGAGACTGATATTATTGAAGGCTCTCGATTCAAATATGACTGACATTGGACTGTATCATGGCTATGTCGCGTCGTCCCATGAATCTTCAAGACTCGCCTCTCAACCACCATCCCCCATCATCCCCTAATATCCCCTCTCACCCCATCCTCTCCACCACCACCCCCTCCACCCCCTCCCCCCTCACATAAAATCCTCCTCATCCCACCCCACCTCATTACTCCTCTTCCCCCCCTCATCATCCAGCTTCTCATACCCCCTCTCCCTCCCCTCCCTCTCCTCCCTCCTCTCCCTCCCCACCCTCTCCTCCTCCTTCCTCTTCCTCTCCGCCTCCCGCCTCTTCTCAGCCCGCTGCGCGGACATATATTCTTCCTTCGCGGCTTGGAGTTCGTCTGCGGATCGGATTTTGCGCGTTTTCTCGAGGCGGTTTATGGTTGCGTTGAGGCGGGTGGGGATGAGTGTTTTTTTGGTCTGTGGGTGTGGTTGGTGGGGGGGTTTGGAGTGGGGTGGGGAGGGGAGGGGAGGGGAAGGAATGAGATGGGGTGGTTGGGTACCTTTTTGCTGTCGTGGAAACCTACTTGGCCTGTAGCCATGCCAGCGTTCTTGTGCAGGTTCGCCCATGGCGTGTAGATGACCGTGACGTTTTCTTTCTTATTGCCTGCATTTCCGTAGGTAGCCAGCCATCAGCTTTGCTCTCCCTTCATAACACTATCTCTTAGAAACAAGAAAGAACCCAATAGAATCTAGCATTGGCATAGAGTTGGAAAACGATAGGCCTTTCCTATATAACGAACCTTCGATCGAATTGGCCTTTGTGAGCTGCGCGCACTCCTCCACCAGGTTTGCCGGTAACTGGTCCCATTTCTGCTCCGGGGAGAGACGGAGGTAGATGTGTGCGGAGGAGAGGTTGTCGGCGTGGAACTAGAACAACGTTGCGGTGCGTTGGTGTTTTGCTCTCTGCTATCTTGGGATTTTGTGTTGCTTTGCTTGTACCACCAGGAGGGTTGGAGGAAAGGGCTAGTATAGTAGATGGACGTACCCTAGGACAGGTTCGTAAGCGTACAGTGGATAGGATGGGCGTGGGCGAGCTGTTGTCACCAGACGTCGCAGTCCCAGCCGAATTTGATCAGCTCTTCGTCTGTGGGTTGCTGTTAGCCGTGTGTGGTCGGTTGAGTCGTATCGCGAGAGATGATGTGGGGAGGGTGCGGGGACAGACTCTCGAATTTATCTTTGCCTACGTATATGGTTGCTGGCGGATCGACGATGTTGGAGGTGAAGTAGTAGACCATTGTGGTAGACACTTGCTTAGATGGATTGATGGAAGGGGACCGGAATTATTGGAAGATCATGCTGATCATTTGTTGTAGAGTCACACAAACGATCACGAATTGCGGCCGAAACGATTAACTAAAACATATCCATATGTAGATATCAAGACTCAATTCATATCATTATCATCCTGCTCATGTTAAGCGGAAGTATCAACGGTAGTTATCTCATATTCACCTTCAACAAAGAGGAATTGTGCCCCATATCTCAGGAATCCTGGTTCAACACCTCCACAAAACATGTCCGCGGACAGATCTCTGTCCTTCAATACGCCGCGCTATGCAGGGAGATGAAATGTATATATACATGGCTCAGGATCTACTCGATCTGATATTGATCAGGACGAGGAAATTGATTGATTTTCTTTTTGACAAATTCAAAGCAAGAAAAGAAGATAGCGTTAGTAAGACACGTGCGAGCAATCGATACACCGAGCCCTGTAGGGATTACCCAATAGTCAACGGCCTGTATGCCAGAGTGGGTCTGTTCTTGGGTACTCACCACGATATTGGGCGAGGTGGAAGTAGTCAATCTTTGGTATCTCAACATGTTCTCCCATTCTCTTAGCCATACAATTCTTTTGATACTGCGTTTTGGCCGTGTCGATGGGGTACGTCTGTACACAGGTTAGACAAACAAACATGTCTTACGAAAAGATATGTATGAACTCACGATCATCCAAGCAGTAGTACCACAGAAGCCTCCAGCAACTGCCACAGACAATGGGGAAGTCGGAGATTCACTCCGTTGGAATTTAACGAGTAGCTGCTTCGTGCTCTCGTAAGTTGCAAAGTAAATTGCGCTACCGATTGAGTCTCTCACTGGAGGTATCATATTAGCTGGCGATGTACATAACCCAGGGTGAGTAAACCAGGACTACCAAGTTGGAGACGAAAACCAGAGTAGAGACCAAGCCATCCGCGTTGCGTAACTATATTGGCCGCGGTCTTGAGACTGCCTTTGCCTGCATAGGTCCTTCTCACATTTGTGGGATCGTCCATACTCGTTCGACTGCGGTCAGAATTTTGTGTCAGAACCTTCATGAGCTCGAAAGGACCTGTCAAACGTAAGGATCTACTTATGGATTGCTTATACCAAAACATACATGAGAAAAGACCGGTCAGAGATCCAGCCGTACAACCAGCGGCTGCAAAGCAGACAATCGTGGCAGGCGTAGGGGTACTTCCAGGTTTGTTGACGATAACCAGAGGCTCAGCTCCACCAGTCGCTCGCCCAATGGCTGCAGAAAAACTGTACTTTGCTTTTTGGTAGATTGTGAAAGACGTCGTTCGGGATGCGGTAATGGTAAGGGTGGGAATCCAAACAGCTGCAAGAAAGTGAACGTCAGCCCGTATACAAGATTGTTGTGCGAGAAGGATATCGTTCCAGCCACGGACTCAGAGTGCGAAGTCCGTTGCGGCATCCATGAGGAACCCTGAGCAATCGCGCTTTTGACCGCATGATATAAGCTCAAAGGGGAACTCTTAAGCTAAATTCGTAGGCAACGACTCCTGATGAAGCTGTGGACTCACCCCGCCAAAATGCTCTCACTCCATCCCTCGCGTATGTGTCCTTCACGCATGCTGTCACACTTGTATAATGATTCCTATAGAGAGTCAGCTTCACTTCGATCTGTGGCTGCTGACAACCTTTACTAGCATCTACGTACGATTGCATGCGTGTCTTAATAGTATCTAAAGGAAACTGTAGCATGATCAGCATTGTCTAGAGAAACCGGAGATAGCGATTTACCGTGAGCAATGACCCCAGCATTCCGCTCGCGCTCGACGCAACGAAGGTACGATTTCTCTTTGCCCAGTACTTTGCAGCGGTCGACGTAAGCATCGAGGTGTTGGGCATGTTCGAATCGTCAGCACTAGGCTTCCTAGCACCATCGCTACTGGAGCGACCCCTGGCCTCGGCCATATTCATCTGGCCTGGGGACGGTGGTCTCTCGAGCCGGTTAATGTGTAAAGTCCTCCTCGAGGTCGCGCAAGTGTGTAGAACCAACGGTAATCCATTAGGTGCACGTTAGATCATAACAAAGATTCTCTTTCCCTAATGCTTCTCAGCGATGAGCCTTGCCTGCTCCGGTGGACGCTATCCAGGCACTCCGTAGTCTTCACGAGTAGACGTTTAAGCTTGTATCTGGAGAAAGCGAGCAAATCCCGACTGATGAAGAGCTCTGAGGCGATTGACCTTGACTTAACAATGGGGATGATAAGGTTGATCGACTCAAGCTTTTTGATTGGAGCCAGGAAAACGCGGTGGGTCTGTCACATATCATTCAATCAAGGAGAGAATATCACATGAGAAGACAAATTGATACTGTACACAAAAGCATGAAGCAGGTAAGGTATGTGGCAGTCCTTGTTGGCGCGAATGTGTAGGAGCATTACCGCTAGTGTGAAGGTCAAGGTACGGCGATCTATACGTATTCTATAGTCTGGTTCTATTCTACTCCTGACTCCCATCTCCCATCAAAGTACCCAAATTCCCAGATCTCCATATCCTAATCCACGAGTCAGTGACTTGATTTCCGTGTAGTATGTATCAAAATTCAAAGCAGTGTGAGTGATATAACCTCGGACTAAGGGCCTGATCTGGAGATAGAACGTTTGCTTATATGTCTGCATGAATTTCTCTAGAGTCCGCTCGGAAAAATGAGATGGGAATTGGGTATCTGTGCATGGTCCTAGTATACATATAGATTGCCGTAAGAGCTGTGCCAAGACAAGCCTACAGAAGTCAAATTAAAGATTAAAAGATTACATCAGAATCAGGTACGTCAATACTTTCCCATTTACAATCTTATCCACACATAGAGATTCGCATACACTGCAGGTGGATCTGTCGAAATGAAAATTAATAGTGTACATAGACTTATTCAGATACGCTAGTTTACTAACAATGGCTCACGCATGATTGGTATTCTACCTACTTATGGCTCGTCATTGACTCAGCTCCCTCTCATGGTGAAGGTTATTGTACATGTTGTAACGAACTTCGAGTAACAGCCTTGGGTATCGATCTATGCGCTGCAAAAGCTTAGATAATCACAATGCCACCTTGTGTACCTGATACAAACACGCTATCAATACAGGCAAACTCGTCGTCTCATAGTAGACCAAGGACCAACGAAGTCACTTAGACTCGCTAGAGACACTAGATGAACCGTATTTGCGGGCCAATCTTTGGTCAGTACTGGCGTTCCGGATTGTGCTTGTAATCACAAAACCTGTACATGGACTTCACCACGCGACAGATGCTCCAAAAACATAAGATGTTGCGCCGGTATTGTTATACAAGAGCGTGGTGTTGACTCAGAGGACACACCTAGCATTAGCAGGCGGGCGTCATTCCTCCTATTGGCAAGTTCCTACTATTACTCAAGAACCACGACCTCGCCCGGCACCCTGCTTCTGATCAAGCCCGAATCTTTATAGGATTGCACCCATGGTCTAATGTTCTCGTTCCCGCCGTGACTGGTGTTTCCTCGGGGCTGGGGTATATTATTACCAGCATGCATCCCCGAAGGTGCTTCGCCGGGGTTTGTTCCATGATTCCTGGACATTGTTCTATTAGCATGTGTAGAAGTATATGTAACGTTCCCTGAAGCAGACCATTGCAAGGCGGCCGAATTCCCCGTGGATGCCAATCTGTGTCCTCGGAATGGGTTGGTCGTGGCTCTCTCGACCTGCTGGAGAGTGGGTTGAGCATTGACAGGCACGAGCCATCCGCTAGCCCCGGGTGCTCTATCCTGCATCGAATGCTGCTGCTGCATATATCTCGGTTCAATGAATTTGCCATCCGTTTGTACTTGCCGCCGTCCATCGCGATCGAGCTCTGACAGATCTTTTTGAGGACTTCTGGGCAAGTAGGTCGTGCCTGGTAGCTGCAACGAAGCGTGTACGGGACGTCTGTTGCTCATGTCTCCGTTCATGTTGGTATTGGGTTCGCGATACCGCCAAGGATCAATATCCAAATTCCTGAAGTCCTCTCCCATGTCCCTCCCTTCATCGTCAAAAAGCTGCGGACGATTTTTTAGCACCTTAGATGCCAAGGACACTCGAGCACCGCCCTCGGTATCAAAGGGGGTATCATTTGCTGAAGCACGCTGATCAAGGACTTCACGATATGATGTAGCAGAATTGCTGAAGGAGATAGGAGATTGTTGATCATAGACTGGTTGAAATGCAATGGGAAATTTAGGAGATTGAGGCTGTGTAGGAACGTCAGGATTCACAGGACGAAGCCGACGTTCCTCGCCAGGCATTTTACGACCCGATCGGCTATCGACGTGCCCGTTCTGAGTCATTACCTGCATACGTCCTTGATTACCCTCAAGTCTTCTCGCCTCTCTTGGCGGAAGTTGGATCAGTATCCTATCGAGTGGCCAGGGAGACACGTTCTGGTAGTGTATTACCTCGGCAGGCCCGTTTTTTATGTGTGGGTTGTCCTCAGCTCCATCATGGAGGGGTATGAGGATTTTCCTGGGCTGGCGATCGTCTGATGGCTGCTCATCATGGTTTCTGCGTTTCTTGGTTTGGGGCTCTTCTGCATCCAAATGGATCACTGAGAAAGCACGCTCTCCCGGCACCTTCCTATAATCAGTGCGCTGTGGAATGAAATCATGCTTTTCCCGACGCTTATGGGATGAAACGGCTGCTCTGTCCAGCGCATAAGGTAGATCTCCTTCAATAGAGGGCAAAACTAACTCAGAGTGTCGGCGTGATGAAAACTGAAGAGGGTGGGAATGAGAGGCATCGAGCATCTCACGTCTGAGCTCTTGACTTTTCACAAACCTTGCATCCTCATATTGACTTCTGACGGGATAGGTTTGACCCATGTTAACAGTACCCTCAGAATAGGATGGGTTATTCTTGCTTGCACTGAAGGGCTTAGTGGACCCTTCCACAGGCTTTACGGACCATAGGTGTGGCTGGTGAGCCACGTGGGGAACCTATATGGATCAGTATCGTCCATTTCCAAGGCCACTTACCTTTACAGTCTGGCAAAACGATCATGATGTTCTTGTACATGGTGAAAAGCACTCACCTGATCAGTAGATCCGAAATTCTCATTGCGGCGAGGCGCAGAACCATAGCTTGTTTGACCTTTCAAAGCCGGCAAAGGGATGAGACGTGTGTATGTAGCTGGTCGGCCGATACCTTGCGCTGTGGGTTCGGACCCGTAAGCATGCAGCCTGGTCCCTTCCAGGGATTGGTAGGACTCTGGACCAAAGCTTCCTGGCGCTAATATTGGAGACCGATTGTCTGTAGCATAAATCATACCGGGGTTTTGTCGTCGGCGATCAACGGCCTCCTCCCACATCCGATGTCGATGAGCACTAATTTCATGCAACCGGTGCGGTTTATAATGCACCGGCGAGCCATGTGGCAATGCTGGGTGGCCCAAACATGTTACTGCATCGGCACCATCGGAATCAAAGCTCAGGGACCTTCCGGGACCTACGTTCGATTTGGTAGCCGCGTAGTTAATGGCCTGTGTACTGATATCATCGACGGATATTAACTCGACGCTGTCGCTTCTCTCATGCCGCTCTCGCCGCGATTTTACCTCGTGCTGGTCTTCATCTTCGTCATCCGAAATTACAATGACCTCTTGAAGTATGTCCGCCATCTCACCGTCGTCATCATCGTCACCGCGCCATTGGACCAGCTTGTCGAGGCATTGCTGTTGCACTGCTTGGCGAGCCTCCCCCCATCTCATAGATTTAAGGAGTAGATCATAATTAGTATAAGTGTGCCTTATATGAGCGGTTACTGCCAGCTGAACACGCCGGACGAGGCTTAGCTCGCTGACTGTTCCTACAAGGCCTTTACCCTGAACCATGTCAGCATAATCAACATGTCGAAGGGACCAGGCAGACCTTTTGAAAAGCTCGACCAACAATCTCTTTTTGATCCCTCAAAGGAATATTGGGGAAAAGATCCTTGATGGCCTCTCTAGCCGTAGTGTCGATGACTGCTTGTGAAAGCGACATGTCAAGCTTGGGGGAAACATGTCTCTTCTTACCTTTATTCCTCCCTTTGGCAGGTCGGCGACCTTGGTGCTGACTACTAGAACCTTGATCATCAATGAATGCAAATCTAGACTGCAATACGCGTCCCGACTGTGTAAGAGTGACTCCAAGGCTCGTACAAGCTTGGTCTACGACTACACTCGGGAAGTGGTAGCCAATGCGATGGACCTCTGTAGATAATGGCTCGTGAGGATGCTTGCTAGTCTGCATGGAATTAGCATGATCAACAGAATTGCGCTTGAGTATGTACCGAAACGATGAAGACTGTTAGTTGCTCGTCCTTTGCTAACTTCTTGCACCTGTTCGTGAGTTGTGGGTCGCCTGCCGGGATAAAGGTGTATCCTGGAGGGGGGTTCTCACGAAGAGAAAGCTTTGTAGCCAATTAGGTATTGATAAGAACGTGTGCCATGAGGCTGCAGTAATCGATTTACTTACAACGGTCTTGAGCTTTTTCTTTCCAGCAATCTCCTCATAGATTACCTTGTAATTTGTTTTTCTCTTTGCTTCTGCTCTCTTGTGATGGACTGTGCCGACCGCGCCAGATGCTCCAGGCGGAGCATGATGGCCATGAACACGGCCCATCAAGTCAAACTTGGTCGAGGAAGACCTCGGTTACGTGAACGGCATCTGTCCTATGGAGTATAATGAAGTCGGACCTGGGCTCACACGCTCAAAGTATCCGTTTGGGGTTGAGCAATAGTGCTACAAGAACAATGCGCATACAGGCGCGTGCTCATATAATTAGCATTGTGTCACTAGTACTCCAACTCGCATACATAGCACTGCGCTTTTAGTCATGCCCGTGAAGATGCAAGGCCAATTTGCTATGTCGAGCTGCCTGCGAGTGTTGGAGGCGATTTGATGCAAGTGGGACTTGGGCCGCCGCGTTACCCTTTGCGGCTAGATATAATAGGTATTTGGTATCCTGGCACCCTGGTACTATGTCTTCTCAAACCTATTCGAACAGTACCTACAATACTACCTCCGTAGTACGAACTATAACACTCTGATCGATCTACGACGTTCAATCACTTTCCACCGTCTATGACAGCGAGTCATCAGCAGATAATCAGATCCTATCGTAACTTGTACCGGCATGGACTACACGCAGTTCAATACTCTTCACCAGCACGCTATACAGTGAAGACCCTGTTAGAAAATGCCTATCGCAAGGGAAGACTGGCAGACTTTGATATACAGAAGATCAACAATACCTTGACTTTTCTTCATGGCGCTGCAAAAGCGAAAGGGCTGGAACATCGCATTTTAAAGAATCTGCTACACACTTGGTGGTGGGAAAGTAAGACTAAGAGGAGGCATTCTAAAGAGTACGTTAGAGAAGCCATGGCGCGGTCTGGGTGCTAGTAATGACTGTGCTACAGTCAATCAATCAAGATTTCACAAAAGAAGCATCAGATGAGCAAATCTACTATAAATCATTTTGAGATCACACTGAAGATGCTAAATGAAAGCATGGGAATGTGTCTTCCTACGAGTTTAATCATGGTCGACGGACTGCTGGAAGGCGATGCATGGCCGCAGGACAGGTCTGAGTCGGATGAGTTTTCCGAGCGTCCACTGGAAATATTGCAAGTGTAGCCACACAAGAGCCCCTCGAATCTTACAGATATGGAAACACTGCGTCAACGAAAGGGCTCCGGAACAATGCTACTTATGCTCCTTTATACTGGTACTTCAGATGTTCCAGCTCGTCTACATCCACGGATAGCATCAGGCGCTTTGCCAGCATTATAATTGAAAACGACACTAGCGGACTGTCAGCTTTCATCACGCTTCAAGAGGCACTCTACCACCAACCGATAGGCAATAAACAGAGCAACCAGAACCCCTCGTGCACCCCCCTCTTGTCTTTGAAGACGGAGGCATTGACTGCAATCAGGAAGCTCAGCCCTCCATTGAGGTAACTGACGTAATTGTCAAAAGGTCCCTGCTCGGGCTGGTGCCTGGACTTCACACCGTTGGGCTTGTTTGCTCTAGTGTTGGGTATGAAAACCAGGATATAAGCGGTCGCTACAAGGGAAGACATGCTTAGAAGGCTGATGAGCTTTGCTGCGATCAGGCGAGACGTGATGATAGCAGGGATGTATGACGATGCTGCTACGGCGGGGATGGCGAGGAAAAAACGCTACCGCCATCAGCTGAATCTCGTTCCTACGCGGGGATTCGCATACCTTGTACTCTTCATTGCGCTCGTCGTCTTCTTCTCGGAGCTTCCTGATGAGGTTCTCTTGCTCTAAATGCACATACCAGTCAATAGCGATCTTTACTCCATGACTTGCTTCCACCCACCTTCCTCGTCCATCTCCCCGGGAATGTCATCATCGTCGCTGTTATTCTCCGAATGCTGAAAAGTCTTTCGTAGACGCGTAGCTGCCATGTTGATTAGTATTTGGGCTTTATCTGGTGGTCGCACAGATGCACAATGCGGCAAAACTTTCCCCCGCAAATCGTTCCAAACCATGAACACTTCCCCTAGAATACCCCAGACTCAAAGAATTTCAATGACCTTTGGCCCACCATGAAGTTCCGAGACTCGACGATACTGCTGTCACTCCTCCGCCCGCCAACCCAGATCCAGCGGTCCCTCCCCATTTTCAGACATGCCGCCCTCCGCCAAGCTCCAAGACGTACCCTCATCGCAGCCCCCAAATCCGGTACCCTGACGTCCCGCCGCTCCGACCGCGCCCTCCCCCCCATCATACCTGCCTGGCACGTGTGGGCCAAGACTTTCCCGATCTTCCTCATCATCATGACAGTCTCCGCCCTCGGAATCTTCAACTATCAGAGATCGTCTTCGTCGGTCGTCGCGAGCACATTGTATGCATTACGTACGAGTGAATTGGGCAGAGCGGAACTCGGAGACGAGATCTACTTTAGAGATATTTGGCCCTGGATTGGGGGAGAGATGAATCAGTTGCATGGGAGGGTGGATATTTCGTTTGGGGTGAAGGGGACGAAGGGGAGGGGCGTGATGAGGTTCAAGACCATGAGGAAGGGGAGGATGGGCAAGGTTGGTGCTTCTGTTGATGAGGCTAGAGTCAACGATCGTTGCTAAGGGGATTTGCAGTTTGAGACGAAAGAGTGGAGTTTGACTATGGAGGACGGAAGGGTGATACAATTGCTTGACGAGGAACAAGAAGATCCGTTTAGGGATATGAAACAACAGACGGAAAACTAGACTTCGAAGGGTGATGTATAGTAAGTTACGAGGGAGACTAACGTCAGCTCTTTCTCAAATTTGGAATCTGTCCTGTATATGAACATGATTAATCGATACCGTTTTCAGGTTAAGTTCGCTTCTGAGTGCTCTACTGTTCACTTTGCTGCAAATTTGTCTGAGAAAGCTTTGAGCGGAAATGCTAGACCGTTTTGCTTCTTGTTTGCCAATTGCCAATACTTGTTCCCGCAAATAAAACGTCCGCTCGAATATCTACTCCCATAGCCCAAGCTCTTGGGCGCACTTCATCCATAAGAGGGATTATATACGGGTATTTCCTAGTCCTTGGTTGTGCAATGGACTGCGTGGACAGCTATCTAACTTAGAGAACCTTATGAAGCATGTTGTCTTCCTAATAGCGACTGTTCTGCTAGAATATGTGCCAAGAAACTGAACTTTCCTCGCGGGCGACAATCTTGGTGCATGACTTGTATTGTACATCATACCTTGTTTGTGTGCATCGTAGCGTTGCAGGGAAGACAGGCTAAGAAGGACGTCGATAGTAGCTAGTCCTTGCCTCTACCAAGGATACCGAAATTTCTGGTGGGAATGGGCGTCTGATATCCTTGCAATCCATTGCTCTTCGTACTATTTCGAGACGAAGAGCTGGCATGCAAGGGCCCGGACTGGGCGACTAACAGCCAGTGGAAATCATATAACGGAGTAAGCTCAGCATACTCTACAATGCTTTGCACATTCGCCTCGCAGTAAATGCTGTTGCCGTCCACCTGCGGATCGATATATTGGGCCTGCGTAGCGGCAATGGTCCTTGCCGTAAGATCGAGACGTGATACGGAAATTCCTGTTTTGTCCAGAGGCCTCTTGAAAGTCCATGAGCACTGTGCATCAAGCGGGCCTTCACTATGGTCGCTAAGATGTCAGTAAAGGTCTGTCATATCTGCTTGCAGCTACCTCCATCCTTCTTGCTCCCCCGATCCTTCTTCAGTAATGGGTCTAAACGCGGCATCAAATCCATCTCTACACCCCGACAAAATCGCTTCAACAAAGGTCCTGGATTACCGAGGTTAGGGACATCTAATGCAGCTGCACTGGAGCGTAAAGCCTATACTACGCCGCTCAGGACTGGGGCACTGGGCACCAAAAAGGGGATGTCCGCGGTCTACGATACAGAGACTGGACGGCGACAAGCTTGTACGATAGTGCAAATGGATCGAGTTCAAGTGGTCGCACACAAAACCAGTCAAGCGAATGGATACTACGCGGTTCAAGTAGGATCTGGATGGAAACACCCCAGCAACGTCACCCGACCCTTACAGGGTCACTATGCAGAAAACCGTGTCAGTCCAAAACGGCATCTCGTCGAATTCAAGGTCAGGGACGAAAAAGGTCTACTGGGCATTGGGGAGATGATTGGTGCGGGTTGGTTTCAAGAAGGACAATACGTGGATGCAAGAGCAAATTCAAAAGGGATGGGATTTGCAGGTGGTATGAAGAGGCATGGATTTAAGGGTCAGCCTGCCTCACATGGTGTTTCTTTGACCCATCGCACAATGGGTTCGTCTGGACAATCGCAGGGGGGTGGATCAAGAGTGTTACCCGGGAAGAAGATGCCGGGGAGGATGGGGGGACACCAGGTTACTACGCAAAACGTGAAGGTAGTCAAAGTGGATGATGAGAAAGGCATCGTCGTCCTGAATGGTACGCTACAGCAGCTTGTCACAATTTCTGCGATACTAACCAGGTCCTCAGGCTGTATACCGGGACCTGATGGGTGCTTGGTCAAGCTATCCGACGCGATTAAGAAACCCTGGCCAGTCATTCCCATGTTGGCATCGGCAGCACAGACGGCCGCAGAACCAATGAGTACTACAGCGTGATCACTTCATGGGCGGCCAACTCTGCAATCAATTCTGTCGGTGCCGGCCACCATGGTGGATATCGTCGAGCGCATTACGGTGTTCCATAATATTTGGCGATCTTGTGCCTTCAAGAACTGGTGACGGATTGGCAGCCAAATCTCTTGAGTATAGCGAGACAGAGTCCAGCGCAGTGTTGAGGAGAGTGATATGAAGGTCTAGGTGTACTTGCACCATGGACGACGAAGGGCCGAAAAGGTTCTCCCTAAAATCGCCGAGTAGTCCGGTTCTATAAGTAGTGTTTGATCTAGCCACATGGGGACTGACAGCAAAGAGCCTTTGTGACAAACTCGAGAGATGGACGATCAATTGCTTAGAAGAGCGAACACCATTCATGAAAGGTCGAGCGATTAACGAGCTAGAAGTACAAAATAAGAACGTGAGGGACAACGACCATGAATAGCATAGCTCACTGAACAATAATCTCTTGAAGTCATAATGGCTACCTTACTATACATTACCTTAGTCCCGGTAACCCTAGCTCGAAAGTGATGCCAGTAAAACGAATAAGATTTGATTACGGCCCCGAAGCCTTTGCCTTATGAGCTTACTCCATCTCACACTTCCTTCACACTGCACAACCCATCCATTCTCAACGTCAACTGGCAGACTGGCATCCGACCAGGTCTGCGCTTTCTTACATTAATTCGCAGCGCGCATTAATTTCTGAGAAGGGGTGTAAACCCGAGAAGGCGACTAGCTGAGAGGGGGTGGAAGGATCAGGGGGAAATCATTGGATACGAAATAACGCCCACACAGAACAGGCCCATCCTGAGACAGCAACCACCTCCACAGGAGTCACAATCTGCCTTACCAAACGGCCAACGCGATCTTTGTCTACCACTATCCTTTCAACGCACTACAAAGCTGGTCCTCAACTGTTTCACTCGCTTTGTATTTGAGCTCGGTTCATCCTCCGCGAGGGTAATAGTGGCTCGTGGCCTTTAACCACATATTTGTCTTTTACAATGGCCGCGCCCAACAACAATGGAACAGGCAAGTTGTCCAGAGCTATATACACAACAGGATCAGTTGATGACTGTATGAGCAGGTGTTTTCACCACTCCGCCTATCCAATCTCCAATTCAACCTGTCATTACAACTACAAGCTTGAGAGGAGTGACGACCTCGAATAATGCCGTAACAGTTGACACCACATCAGTCGCAACCTCAATCTCCACCCGACCAGTTTCGGTGGTGTCTGTATCATCTGCGCCTGCAGCGGTCAACAGCAACCCGGTCGCCCAAACCACTGAAGCACCCCCAACGACGCACATACTTACCTCTGTTTTGACAGCCCCGCAAACGACCAACAACGCAGGAGGCGCGATAACAAACCAAGCACAGACAGTGCTAGTAACGTCTACCGAGTCACCTGCAATCTTCCCAACCCCGACCATAACACAAAGCAGTAGTTCCGCGTCATCGGCATCCAAGTCAGGCTCAGCTGCACTAACAACCTCGGGACCTAGCACATCCAACGGCTCCGGTCTTTCGCCCGGCGGGAAGATTGCCGTCGCCGTCGTTGTTCCTGTCGCTGCTGTTGCCTTGATCGTCCTTGCTGCCCTCTTCCTGTGGCGCAAACGAAAGCAAAGGAAAGATGCCGAGGAGTTGAGAAGAAAGGAAGTGGAAGAATATGGCTTCAATCCGAATAATGATCCTACCATGCCTGTTGTTGGCGGTGCCAGCAGCAATGGCGATGAACCTTCCGAGATGAGAGAGGCGGATGGCGCAGGGTACCGAGGCTGGGGAACCACGACCACAAATCACAAACCGTCTACAACTCTCTCAAGCGGCAATGGACCTATCGGAATGGCAAGATCTACGAGTAACAGTGACAACGGTCGCTACACCAACACCTCGCCAACAGGTGGCACGAACAAAAGCTCCGATGTACAGTCCGGCGATCCACTCATGGGGACCTCACCCAACGGCAGGCCTTTGACCGCTGACTCCGAGACTGTTGCCGCCCTAGGTGCCGTACCCACCAATGGCAATCACAGGCAAGACATTCACCGAGGACCGTCAAACGCATCTTCCGCTTACTCAGGAGCACACCACTCCGATACTTCTGGTGAAGGTACCGTCCCTGGAGGCGCACCTGGCCAGCAGTATTACAACGATGGACTGTTCTACGACGAAGGCATGCCTCAGCATGGCCCATATGGCGATGGTAGTTATGGTGGAGGTCAACCAGTAATTCGAGACGTGTCTGCCAGGAGAAATACGCGCATCGAGAATCCTTCGGTTATTCCTCATCAAGGCAACGCCGGCATTGCCCAGAATTTCTAGTCCAACATGGTTCATGGATCCCCCGGCGTTCTGGATGTTGCGTCTTGGGCTGTTACATTGATACCATTCGTCTGCAATTACTAGGATCCCTATCTATATATGCTTTCCGCACCACCTCCCTGAGCCGGGACGATCGATATCTAGGTTGCTTATCACCGAGACGTCAAGCTAGCCACAGCTTGCTTTCGCTTTGCCTCTATATGCCCTCCTTGTATGGTTTTCGTTTGTCGTATTTAGTGGGTGGGCAACGGGTATATTGGAATCTGGAAAGGATAAAATGAAAATTGTAAATAGAGTGATCAGAGGCTTAGGCAGCTAGCCGTAATTAACGATAGGTACTTCATCAATTATCAATTGCATTTCCTGCCACGCTTCCCTCTATATCATCTTAACTCTAAAGTACTTCACCTACGAATTCATGTTATAACCATTCTGCCGTTCCCGTCGCGCCTAGAATAAGTAGATAATTGCAAGGCCAAGAGAGAACGTGTGCTGAATCGACAGCTTGATTGGTGCTAGTTCTAGCAGCCGAATGACTCCACAACACACCTTCAAAAGCATGACATGCAGGCCCGTAGCCCCCGCCATTGAAGCTGGAGGGGTACGGAGTCTAGATGAGTGAACCTGGAGCTCTGATAATATCTTGAGCCTCGAGGTACAATCGGGTTAAGTGAGGTCGGTGGCAGCACCAGAGCCGCCGCTGCTGCATGAATTTCAGTGACTTGATTCTGTTGGGCGCCTCTACTTTCAAGCATGGCGCTCATGCGTAGTTCTATGCTTGGCTAGCCTCCTGCCCTCGGTTCTGTCTTTACTGCACCTTTCTAATTTTCGATCCCCCTCTCACTGCAACTATCCGCACACCATCCGAGGCCATTTCCAGCAGTCATGTACGTGTTACTTGTTCCATTTCATGAAATATCAATCACATTGATTCAGAGGCTTTGTCGCCATTTTCGAATTGCCTTTAATCCTGACATCGAGCCTGGGCTCCAGGAAGTTCGGAAAACACCTACAGAAACGCCAACTGGACATACCGGAGTACGCCGCCAGCTTCGTCAACTACAAGGCCCTCAAGAAGGTCAAGGGGAATTGCACCCACTGTTCCTCTTCGGCTTGCTAACGTCAAACCAGCTCATCAAGCAGCTGAGCGCTACACCAATCCTCCAGCCTCAGAATGCTATCACTACCCCATCGGAAGCCCTTGATCCTCAAGCGCTGCTACAAGCCAACAAAGCAACGTTCTTCTTTCGATTGGTATGGAGAGCGTTGTTGGGGATCTTTCCAAATTAGCATACTCACGCCCATCACTAGGAACGAGAGCTGGAGAGAGTCAATGCATTCTACCTTCAGAAGGAGGCCGAAGTACGTTCTGAATCGCTCATCTGACAAAAACTTGGGCTGAACGGTTTCTAGCTCAAACTGCGTCTCAAGACCCTTCTCGATAAAAAGAGAGTCATGCAAGCCAGAAGCGCGACTGCCTCCAAGATTTCCGCAAGCTTTATCACTCTCGAGGAAGGTTTCCAGCAATTCGGCAATGACCTGAACAAGCTACAGGTTAGGATGAGTTGCAGACCCTGTCCATGGGCCTTGGCTGATGATTATCAGCAATTTATCGAGCTCAATGCTACTGCGTTTTCCAAGATTCTCAAGAAAGTGGGCGACCGTCTGTCATAAGTAAAGTGACCATATACTAATCTGATACAGTGGGATAAAACGTCAAAGGTCCGTTTGGCTCGGTGCTGCGACGCTCAGCTAAGGCTAAACCTTTTCATAGTCCCGGACTAAGGAGCTATATCTATCCCGTGCTGTCGAGGTACAACCATGTTTCAATCGCGATGTGATCAGCGATCTCTCCGATCAAGCCACGACGAGCTTGCTTGAGTTGGGTGCTTGGGCTGAAGGCGAGAAGATCCAGTACGATCAATGCCGACCTGCAGAGCATACTGTGACTGGCCAGTCTATCGGTACAGACAACAGCGACACCGATTCTCAGATTCTCCACGCCGCAAACTTGGGCAACTTAACGGTCCTTCAAGACTGGATATCTAGGCTGAGAGGATCCTCTGATGTAAGGGAAAGATTTACACGCATATTTTTGGCGGCTATACCCGAAGCTTCCGAGGAGGCATTGAGCATCCTTCTTCAGAGTGGATTAGTTGATGTGCACGCGGAAGACGAAATTAACGAGAGGAATTGCCTACATGAGGCTGCTATCTCTGGTCGCGGCTTTGTATTAGACATGGCCTTACAAAGCAAGGTCGACGTAGCAAGGGTGGATGTGTACGGGAGGATACCGCTCCACTATGCTTGCATGTATGGACATGTGGGCATGGTCGCCACACTGCTGAATAACGGACCGGGAACTACTGACTTTTTGGACCATGATAACTTTACTCCTCTGATACACGCAATCGTCCACCACAAGTTCGCGTGTGCTGAGCAACTCCTGGCACTTGGAGCTCGTTTAGATCCAGAGAGTGAATCCGATCATGTCCCACTCAATTTAGCTTGTCAGTACGGATCCGTTACCATCGCGAATTTGTTGCTAGAGAAGCAGGCGAGAATACTTCCAGATGCCGAGGGACTTTTCCCACAACACCTCGTTGCGCGATCAGGTCAAAGCCCAGACATGCTTCTAATGCTAGAGCGATATGGTGCAGACATGGATCAACGCGACAAGCTCTACCAGTGGACACCTTTGTTTCATGCGGCCTCAGAAGGTCAAGTCGAATGCATTTCAGTTCTTCTTGGAAAGGGCGTTGATGTCCAATTGTTGGACGAAAAAGGGTACTCGGCTATGTACTATGCAACTTGGGAAGGACACATGCAATGCATGAAGCTCCTCAATTCTACCGACGCACGGACGATCGAAGTCCCGCCAACGATGACACACCCTCTGATCTCTCCAGTTGTGAAAAGCTCAACGGCAATGCCATTGGATGCAGATGGTATCCCTGATCTATCCCTCCCTCCGCCGATTATCCCCCTACGCCGATATGGTCACAATTTCCTAGATAACAAAACCTTCGTCCAGCTAAGCTTCGAAGCGACGAGCTCTGATGCCATTATATTTTATCACGATAGCAAATACCCTGCCGCCCGTCTCACGATCTCCTCCAAGTCCTCAGATGTAATTCCCCGGAATATCATGCTCCCAATACAAGAAGAGTTCAAGATCATCTCATTTCAAATAGACAACCTAGAGTCTTTCGCCATCGATTTCGACATCTACCCTACTTTCGGATCAAAGGTCATCGCTAAAAGCGTGGCCCTTCCTAGTCTTTTCGCCGCAGTGGCAGACAGCTGTGGTCAATGCTGCTTGCCACTATTCGATCCTCGATTACGAGCCATTGGCCAGATCAGCATCAAATTCCAGGTGATAAAACCTTTCCATGGCATACCGCTTGATATCACACACTTTGCGACCTACTGGAGAGCCACAAGTCAGCTTGATACCCATCCCAGCGCTTTCATTACCGGATCCAGCTTGTCCGGGGACTATGTGCAACTCTTCGTACAGCTCACAAATGATGGGGTGCCGGTACTCTACCCGAAATGGTCTATCAGCCACTATGGCTTAGAAATTCCAATCGCTAAGATAAGCCATGAGCAATACTTGTCGCTGGGTTCTCAACATGGCGACAACGGCCACATTTTGACCGCTCTATCGGAGAAAAGCGTCGAGGACATTGCCGAGATCCACCAAATGCTCGCTACATCCTTCGTTTCGTTACGGGATGTTCTTGCTTACCTACCTACCAGCATACATATTGATGTTCAGATTTTGTTTCCTACCGTAATGCAGGAGCAGGCTGCTGGCCTTCGTCCAAGTCCCAACATCAACAATTACGCCGATGCTATTCTAGAAGAAGTTTTCCATCACGCAAGAGCGACCAAGGAGCAAAATCCAGACTTTATGCGGTCCATCGTCTTTTCGTCCTATAATCCTGATGTCTGCACCGCACTGAATTGGAAGCAGCCGAATTGTAGGTTCTCCGCCTCGCCTCGGAGATTTATTGACGCTGACATGATTGCAGACCCTGTACTACTGTGCAATGATCTTGGTGCCATGCGGGACGCTTCTGCGATCGGTGCAGTGGTGAATAGTAGCGGGCATCACTCCATGTCGGTGAAGGAGGCTGTCAGAATCGCACAGAGCAATAACTTTATGGGACTGGTCTGCAGCTCAAGATTACTGGTGAGTCACATTGCTCTTCTCGTCATCGATACACCTACAGACCACACACGGTAGAATACTGATTTCCCTCAGAACATGGTTCCCTCCCTGATCGAATCGATCAAGGTCGCCGGCCTGGTGCTCGTTACGGACACATCGGAAGAGCCTCCACCCGTAGGGAACGCTCCCCCAGCCCGCTCGTACCGAATGCCTGAGGGTGTGGACGGCATGCTCAAAGGCAATGGCGTGCTGAGGTTCAACGAAATGATTGACATGTAGGGTGTTCTTTTGCTTCACTGGAATGTATGCGAGCCCGGCGTTGGCGGCCTCTTTGATCGTTGCCTCCCCAGTCCAGTTGGGCCTGCACTGACTGACCGTAGTAGTATTTGATTATTTAATTGAGTTCAGGCGATCACAAAGATCCATGCTTTATATACCTTCATGCAACGCGCCAAGATGTCTTCTATGATGATGAAATTACTCAACATCTATCACTGTTGATGGGCGTGACGTTGACACGTTCGTGACGTGAATTAAGTTGTGCTTTGGGAACATGAGCACTGTATTATTGGCGATGATGGAGTTGTTGTTACTCCGTAAATGGATTCAGAGCGAAGGGGAGGAAAAAGCTCATGTAGTTCATTCATGTGGAGATATGAAGGGGGACTATTGATTCGTTTGTCTATGAGTTTCTAGTACATATGTACGTAGATTAGCTGGTTGAGAGATGGAGTGGTGAGTAGGGTGGTGTATATGCATTTCGGTAGGTGGGTTGTTCTTGGTCGGTTGGGGTGAGGGATAGGTACCTTATGTTGCATAGCGTGTAGAGCGGGCGATTGTTCTGGGAATCTTACGATTACCTTACAGCCCCTTTCTTTGCCTACGGATATATATCCCAGCTGGTAGCTCGACGGCGTAAATGTAGCAAGGCATGGTGTTGAATACCATCACACTGCGAACTACGAGGCCGTAATTACGCCTTTTAAGAACAGGAGTTATAGGAGCAATGATGATGGACTCCGCGCGCGCGAGAATGTGAGGTTGAGGTATGCCTAGGTGCTGGTGCTACCGGCTTGTGCGTGGGGTAGCAGGGAATAAGGTATATTTGTAAAGTAGGCAAAGGGGCTGTGAGCGTGGTATTCCTTGTGTTTTGTTTGGGGGGGGGGGGTGGGATGAATGGCTTTGGTGGCGGGAAGATGAGTTGTTGTTTTGTGAGGTGGGATGGGATAATGCTTCCCAACTGGATGGATGGTTGACTTGAGATTGTTGAAGTCTGCTGGACTCATTCATGGGCTGGAGATTGGATGGGAGGGGTTTCCGGAGAGAACGAGAGGTCTTCCCGGACTCAGCTGCAGTGTTGTGGCTGCATGTGTGATGGCTATGCCGTCCGAGGGTTTCAATTCTGATTTCTGGTATGTTTCGTGCAATAAACTTATTGTGCATGGAAGTAGGAAAAGAAGCCTTTGTTGGTCTTACTGCAGTTTTTGAAAACAAAAGAAGTATGATGATACCGACTTGTCCAACTCGTTTCCCCGTGCCTATGGTACCCAGAGCTACGGGATCTCATTCTCCTCTACACTCAATGAGATATCCTTCAAGGTGATATTCACGAATCTTTGATCAGAGATGCTGCGGCTCCGTAGTCTCCTGGTCTAGGACAGGAATTGCACCAACTTTGGCCGTTCTTCGTGGCGTTCGTCCCAGCGAAACTACAGAGGGTGTGGCTTTTCCATATAGTCCGCGATGATCACAGCGACCTAATCTTATCCTCAACATGTGTTCTGGGCTGTATATGAGAAATCTAAGGCGGCCATCAAAGCGAGGAAGTGAGAGGAAGGGAAATACAGAAAAGAGAGAAGCCGTGCTATTGATGAGCGACGGGGGTTGCGGTACTGGAAGGATAGGAGCCATGGACTAAGAAATGATAGTGCGGCAAGATACAAGGCGGAGTGCTTCCTATCAATGAGGTATATTTGGATAGGCTCGTGGGTGGTGAGGACGAAAAGTGAGAAATCGAAAGGAAATCGTGTTTTGAAGTCATAGTATCTCACTTTTCAATGCTTATGCCTCTTAATATTGCTGGTTTGGTCGTACGATGAAAGTACGAGCTTTCCTGTAGCTATCTGCCTCGAGTGTGCTTGCCTAACACTTTCGCACAAGGAACCCCTGCAGGAACTATGGTTGCAGCCTGGGAAGCGTAACAGATCGCCTGGCTATCACATATCATAGATTCCGGGCTTTAGAGAAACGAGCTGCCTATCGCGTAGCGGTCATCATCACCGCTTCCTAGCCGAAAGAGTCGGTCCCTGTATGGATAGGGCTCACTCGGTATGGGCCTATACGGTGCTCGCGATTCAGATGTGCCCCACCAGAGAGTTGCGTTCTTCCAGCCGACATAATTGATGCTTTCACTAGTACTACAGCGAACCATCTGGGAACATGGCCACCCAATGTCAACTGCACTGGTCCCTGTGACATGGCTTTGAACCCGCCTCTGGAGGACTTGCGAGCCATGAGATCTGAAAACCATAGGTTTCAGATGGTCAAGCAGTCCCTCATTGACTAGCCTGTCAATGTGCACCCAGTCTAAGTCTCGGAAATTCTCTGCAATTCTTTGAAACGTAGAACGTACCGTAGAGGTACTTGCAATTGCGAACGGCCCTCTAAGATTGATGATCATACGCCTCAGATGGGGAAAGTCCTGCGCAAGGCCCGCTTTGCTCTGTGTGATATAATTCCACCAAAGGTTGGATGAACTAGGAAAGGCCAATGTAACGATAATTTCTTGCATAGAAACGGCTTGTGTGTGATCTGACTTCCAGAGGAAATCCTGTGCTACCGCAGGAGTGCTGAATCTAAATGCGTTCTTGGTGTAGAGAATGGGTGACGCTTCCACATGGGTCAGACGACAGACGCGGAGTATTGAAGTCGAAGCAGTAGGAAGATCAGGAAAATCCGAATTATCGCTCCTCGATATGAGGTCCCGCGTCGAGCAATGGTGTCGTTGAGAGAGGTTGTCCTGATTTGAGAAGACAGCAGCACAACAATCACAGTACGCAGGTCTTGAGCCTTGTCTGGGGGATTTCAACCGCTTGAAAGAATCACTGGGAATGGACATACCCCCTTCCTGTATCAATAGCTCCTTGTAGATCATCGTCCGAAGCTCCAAAGGCAGTTTAAAGAGAATACTTTCGGACACAGCATTCTCGAAAGCAGTCCTGAGTCCACGAGGCATGACTGGCAAGTTAGGACAGATAGACGTTTGAACTTGTGAATGTGAGTCGAGGCTGGGTTCTGCTGTGCGGTGCCTCCAGTTGAGGATGATCAGCTGTTTCAAGTGAAACTGATCCTGATGAAGAGAAGAGATGGATCTCAAATCATCAAGAAGGAAAAGGAATACGGATACTACTACCGTTGATTCGCTAAGACTTCGTGTATAGAGGACATGCAATCTTCTATATGAAGCAATGACGTCCAATTAGTAGTCGAAGTTGCTGGATCGTGGGGGTAGTCTGATAGAGAACTCGTCTGGATAGGACATGTATATCCTATACTCTTACGGAGCTAACAATATCTAAAGCCTCCAAACGTGCAAACCAAAAAAACTCTGACAATCATTCTGAGTCTACACACCTCATCTGCAAAAACTACCCCCAGCCTACGCTCCACCGCGCAACCTCTCCCTTTCCCACCCACAAATATGCCCTCTCCATCCCACCACCCCTCCTCCACTACCCAGACCCTCTACACTCTCCCAACAACAACAGCATCAACAACAAGAACAACAACAATCACCCAACCCTCGACCTCAACCTCAACACCCGTCCTACGACTACGCGCCACAGGCCCAGCACCAACTCCATCACGGCGTATTCAATGGGCCGAAAACGTAATCGACAACGAAGGACTAGGAAGGAAGAGCTCAAAAGGTATCGCTCTACACATCCCCTTCCTCCCCCCTCCCTCTAAATCTCGTATGAGAGCTAATGCATATTCCCCTTCAAGTCTGTTGTATCTACCACGCCCCCCGCGCTGTCGGCGAATCGTCCTCTGAATCCTCTTCCTCTTCCGACAGCGACGAATCAAGTGACAGTAACAGCAATCTCGATAGCGACGGTGGCGACAAAGCACAGATGAGCGGTGAGGGCAGAGCGAAGCGGAGGAAGCATGATCATGATCATGGGAATGGGGATGGCAATGGCAATGGCGATGGGTGTGGACATGGCCATGATGGGGACGGAGGTGGAAAGGGGAAGGGGAAAGGGAAGGTTTCAAGAGGGAAGAGGAAGCCGAATGCTTACGAGACGATACCGCAAGTTAAGACGAAGACGACCGAGGTGAAGACGTGAAGAGAGTGGAGTACTGCGGCATTGGACGATTGTACAGACGGCATGGGAAGGCACGGGTGGGGCCAATTCGAAGGTCAAGTCGATGGAAAAGCAGAACGTTCACGACCTTGCAACATTAGCTACGAGAGACTGCGAGTGTGGATCCAGGCTGGGTATTTGTCAGGACTCGGATGAACGCACAAGGATGCTAAACGGAACATGCTAGAATATTGGGAAGTTAGGAATACGACCAGGCGAGGCCGGCGTAGTGTTGCGAGTGCCTCGACGCATCGTTGCATACCGATACCGAGGGTTGCCGGCGATGACCACAACACATGAATGGATTTTGGATACAGAATTGCAGATAGAAAGATCGACACTGCTGCGAAGAACCCTCGAGCTGATCCAACGGTGATAGGGGCTGAGATGATCGGCAGAATGGCGCTGCGGGTGGCTACAGAAGGCTTGCGGTAATGAGAACCTTAATGTGGCAGGGGAAGGTTAGTCAGACGACATCAGGGAAACCACAACATTTTGAAACAAAAACCATATTGCGGGCCATGCTATTGAACAGTATTGGCATGATACGGCTGCGAACAGATTGCTCGATACATAATGGGATATATGCGAGATGATGCAGCAAATGTAAGCTTCCGACGTGGACCTGTGGAATCGGACGGGAGATATAAGGAAACATGCAGATGAGCTTGTATATGCATTTGCTCTCGCTCCTCAAATGACCTTCAAGTGGGTTTGGCAGCGATTCCGAGCTGGGGAGGACTGGTCATGTCAAAGACGACGAATTGCGACTTGAGGAAGATGTCTCCGTAGATCGAGAAACCGATACCGGTGTTTCGCTGGATACCACCGAAGCATGCTGTGTATTGTTAGATATTCGCCAAGAAAAGAATGGAGCGTGCACTTACTGCTGCCGGTTGCTGGAGCATAATTTATGTATGAGCCCGGGACGACCGCCTTGTAGCTTCCAATGCCGAGGGTGATGCTCGGTAATACAGCCGAGCAAGGATATGTGTAGCCTCCTTGAGAGCTGACATACTGTGCGCCAGGGACCTTGGCATAGTAGGCCGAGACGATGGTGGTGGGGAGATACAAGAGAGTGGTCCCGGTGTCGGCAATGCCGTCAATGGAAGACGCGACAAATGCGCCACTGCCGATGGCGTAACCTTTGCCCGTGAATTCCCAGAAGCCATTGGCCGTATTCACTGGGACGTAGGTGATGCTCCCAGTGTACTCGGCAGTGTTGATGTAGCCGAAGTTGTAGTTGCCCGGGGCGCCCTTCTTCAGGTTTGCTGTGAAAAGCGGCGAGGCTAGAGTGGGAATGGCGTTGCTGAAAAATGTCTTCACAGGGTTTGGAGACGCGGTGTTGATCGAGTTCATCGCTAACCCGAGGAGCCCATCGTTGTCGATATCTGACTGGAACGAAGGACTGATCGTCTGCGCAAGCTCGACTGCTCTAATGATGTTCCACAGTCAACGACTATTCCTCTGAGTATATGTGCTAAGCCTTTCAATGCAAATGAAGAGACTGTAATTCCCACACATATCTCGAGTCTTTAGACTGTGCGACAAGATACGGAAAACCCGGGCCGTAGAATACTTACTGGCTGGTCACCGTCGTTGCACCGACTTTCACAGTGTCAAAGTAGACGTTACCCGACGCAGTACTGCCATCACCGTACGATATGCTCCATGTTTCTCCACTGTCAATTCTGGACGTAGTGGATTTGGAAGGGTCGTAGATTGAATGGCCAGATCGTGACGAGGCGGAGAGTTCTGATGAAAAGACCCATCTGCATTATGTAAGCATTGCCAAAGACATAGCGAAGCGAGGAATGGTCGTAGAGGCTACTGACAGATCTGAGCTTCCCGTATCGAAGTCTAAATTCAATATCTGGCCACCAATAGAGACTGGGCAAAGATACTCGGAGTCATACTGCTCAGGACTCGCAGTCACAGTACCGTCGTTATTGGCAGCGGCAGCAGTGACGTCTTTCGGAGCCTTCTTGCCATATTTGCCATAAACTTTGGCGACGGACGCAGGGCCAGAAAGGATGAATGACTTGGCAATGGTCTCGTCGACCGTGAAAGCCAGACCACGTTTTTCGACGGGCGAGTAGTCGGCTGGAATTGCAGAGGCCAAATTGGCAAGAGCGGAAGCCACACCAATCTTAGCGATGAAGTGCATGGTGAAAGGTGGGCTTGGATCCTCACAAAAGCAGTGGAGGGCTGGAAACGAAGGGTGTGAATTGGAGCCTTTCGAACGATACAATGTGCAGCGAATCGAGCACCTCTTTATAGACACATAGAACCCTTCTTCGCCATCCCTTGGAGGTCAAAAGCCATCCCCGAGCGAGCCCAAAAGCCACCATCAGGAGCTGGAATGCATGCGTCACGTAGGACCGTCCTTGCGGTTGGAGGTACCTCATTGGGCCATGCTCGGTCTCTCCTCGACAACTAAGATGAACACCGGTCGTGGTCTAGGTAGGCTCGAGCAGTAGGGATCCCGAGATGAGAAGGTGGATTGATGCCTCCTATCCTTAGTGCAGTGCGAGGAGGGGTGATTCTTCGGAACCTAGGCGGGTTCTAGAAGGAGTTCGTGATGAGCTCTCGGTACGCCGTTTAGACGATAGACCTGGTGACAGAGCACGCCAATCACGACACCAGGTCCAGACATCAGACTGAGATCATCGAATGAGGGCGGCAGCGATCCTTATTGGGCAGCTGGAGCATGGCTTGGCTGATTCCCGGAAAGCTTGGACGAGGCCGAGGAGCGCCATCTTGCACGAGTATGGCTGCATGAAACGCTGGGGGCTTTCAGTTCAAAGCCACTGGCAATGTGCCTCATTGGTTCTTTCGGCGAAATTGGGGAATGTGTGAAAACGCTGATAAGTGATGTCGAAAAGGAGGCGACAGGGGTCTTGGCGCCGGCTCAATAGAATACAACCATACCGGACCGCGCCGTTGATGTTTCAGGCACCAATATCCGATCACCATTGTCCTCCTCTTCGACGTCCAGTGCTCACCTTGTGAAGGTAAATTTATCGCCCATGTGTCACTAATGTCCATGATAGTGTCCATACTGATTCTTGCAGAGGCTAGAGCTGTATCTGCATATCAGCTTCCCGGTATGGTCTAGCTTTACTACGGTCGATAAAGCGCAATCACTAGCAATACCTAGTGTTCAACACTTCGAACAAGCTTCCGAAAGAGCTGCGAAAATTGTGCCAGTGAGGTTATAGACCTTTGCTCTGGTAATGGGTAATGGAGCTCTCTATCTCATGCTAAGCCACTTTTAGGCATTGCTACGGAGGGAACCGAGGGAGCTTCGATTGACCGGCGAGTTTTTTGTTCATCTATCGTTGATAGCGCAAAAAATACACGTGAACCATTCTCTCGTCTTGGTCAGGCAGCGGGTTGGCGTGGTTGGCAACGCATTTACCTGAAGGAGCAGCTTAACAAGAAGAGCGACTCGTGGTGTGCCACTTTCGCCCTCCCACCATCACAGACAAATGGCATATCGAATCAATAGACATGACTTCTTCAGCTTATCATTCTTCCATCATCGATGAACCGCGTTCTGATCTCTGATCAGTCGAGGCAAAAAATGATTCGTGATCGTCCTAAGTTGGGCGATTCGGAAGGGATGAAGGCTACAGTCACGCGTGTTCGGACAGCGGCAATGTGAGATCGACGAGCAAACTCCCCCGCAACATTTGTGTTCCATCTTTGAAAGTTGCCATTGTGTCACAGAGGTTTAGACGATCCTTGACGCCCCTTCTATACCAAGTGACTCGACGGAGTATATCCCATGCCGAAAATCTACCATTTGTGACTACGTCCTAGTTGTTCTAGCATCAATATACAATATGCCAACATTAGCACCTATCGTCTTGAACATTGCCACAATAAACTCACTACATGAGATTATTTGAACGGAATGAAGCTCGGACGCGGATATGCAGGGGTCCTTTCGAGCTTACACAAAGAGACACGCGCGTTGATTCTAGCCCATACCATAATATTAATGACCCTTTTCCCGGAGGAATCGTCACCCAAACTGTGACGTCCATCCTCATTAGGTATTGAACTTGCCACAACCGCCCACGCGTTCCACTTGACAATCATAAATGGCTATATTCAAAGCTTAACATTTTACGATGGTTTTCAGATATCGCCCAAGTCTCACTCTTATGTTAATATTATGTAGAGTAAGTCAATTTGTAAATAAAGCAAATAATACTTAGCATAGCGCAAGGATGTAGAATCATGCTACACGAAGCAGCTGAGACGGAGTAAAGTGTTTTAGTGGCTAAGAGAGAGCAAATGACGCTCAGATTCACCATCGGAACACAACGACCAAAGTCAATCAGTGGGTTTATCTTGATGAAGTCCTAGTCCTGGACGGATTAGAGCGAAAGACGTATGCTCTCAAACGTAAGGTACCTATACCTCCTGATCACTCGAACAAGAGCCACCTTGGATGGTTCTATATTCTGGGGAGTAGATCATCCAGTCCAACATTAAGTTCCCCGAGTCCGAAAAGTCCGATGTTTGACCAGAAAACTGTGAGTCCGCGAGGGAAAAAGTGACGTCAAACTGCAGCGCTTCGATTGATTCTTTAATACCGATATAGGAAATATAAAAAGGAACCCCTTTCCGGGTTACCGCCATATTTGGAAGACTCCTTTCACTCTACACCGCCACGCCGCCAACCAAACTTAGACTCCCCATCCCAATAACACCCTTACCAGCCTTACTAATCTCAAATCTCGACGCAAAAGTCCGATACCACCCCGTCTCGGGATCATAACTATAAAAAGCATCCAGCCCACGAATAACATCTTTCAAATCCTGCCACGCGATATCATGGTCGCCCTCGGCATGGACTTTGAACTCCAACGCGCCACCCTGCTCCGAATGCTTGCTTCGCGCATACGTGTTGTGAGTGATGGTGGATCCGGGGATCGCTTCAACGACCGGACCAATCTCTGTCAAAGCGGCTGCAAGCAAGTCAAAAAGCTCTATGCTGATGCCCCACGTCGGATTCAAAATGGGACTTACGGCGAGCGTGATAGGGCTGCCAGGTATGGGGAAATGAAAGGGTGCTTGCAGTGGGGGAAAGGTTGTGTTGTATCGCTGTTGTAGAGTGGTGTTAGAAAATCCCGGGAGCGACCAGAGGTCCCCGTTGGTGACAGGCTTGGCTTTCGCTCCACGCAATTTTGAAGGGACTCTTCTGGATACATACCACAATACGCCACTCCCAATCCTTGAGCCATGTGATATCAATTCGAACCCGAGATCCTCCCAGTGTTGATGCGTGTCGTAGTCGCCATTCACATACTTTTGCAAGCCCACCAAGACCTTGTGCAGTGTGTTGTAGGTCATTCCGTAGGTTACTACCCACTTAATACTGATGGAGGTTCCCCCGTCGGTCTTACTGAACGGTGTGCGGCGATGGAACAATGTACCGGGCACAAGGTCTTCGGATATGGGAAAATCTAACAAGGCTTGATGGAAGAGAGCATTGATATAAGGCTGTGAAACTGCATCGCCGTGGTAGCGGAAATAGAACTCGAGATCCGAGCCAGACATGAGGACGCGTCCGTAACTTTCTATTCCTGGTGGACTCGATGCAATACCGTGAAGCAGTGGGGTAGTGTTATTGGCGTTGCTCCTTCGCTCGGTAGTAGACCCGATTTGATTGACTTCAGGGTTATGGTGCACCCATCCTCTTCCCATTGTTACGTTTTCAGACGTAATGATGTCAAATTCCAGTACCTGATAATGTGGCACCCGCCTCGGTACACCTGGGCGTATCCCCTTCATGTATACTTGAAGAGCAACCAGGAATTTGTGCAACCCTATCCACAAAATAGTAGCTCGAGGGCTTCCCTGGATAGTGACTGATATGCTAGCACCAGCGACAGTGAGGATACCCGTGTAGTGGAAGATATTGTTCGGTACCCGACCGTGTGGATCCCTTCCAGCCAGAGTCCTGATCTCCGCAAATGCACCATCAAACATTCTATTGACCTCATGGGAAGGGATATCCGGGCCGAAAGAAGGAAAACACAATTTGATCCCCATGTCCCGGATGAGGGTGCATTCGCCCGTAGGCGAGGCTATCAAGGAAACCGTGGTTTTACTAGGTAATTGCACATATGTTTCATTTGCAGGTGCCGTGCGCTTTTCCACGCCGTCGGTATCTATTGATTCACCTCCTGGAGGTGAGTCATATCCTATACTGCCAACACCTAAAGTGCCCTCATCGATAACTTTAAATTCGAATGCAAGCTCTCGGCAATTGTCATCCTTCATCCATTGAAGTAGGCCGGCCACTACCCAATTGAACTGCTGCCATGTGATTGCATCTCTGGTGGTGCTCCGAACTTGAAACCACAAACGACTGACCTTGTCACGATACCAGTGAAAAATTTCGGGTATTGGACTGCTAGCGTGGCCTGGTGCGGAGGAATAAAGTGCATTGGTGAGTCCAGCACCCAACTCCAGAGATGGAATATGAGTGCCAAGGGAGGTGATGATCAGAGTGACAGGCGTATGTGGTATAGAGTATGCGATGTGATTTGACATCATGGAGGTAGAGTCCGCCGTCTTAATCTCGGCGCTGACCATGAGGCCAGTGTCACGCACAAGTGCACTTGATGGAGAGAGCAAAGCTCTCTTCTGACTTTGGCTCGAGTCAGGTGGCAAGTACCAAACCAGCCCAACCCCCACAACAATGTGGGACAAGGTTCTGACTTCGAATTCCACCGCCTCATAATGCTGCCCCGGAACGCCTGCTCCTCCTGTCATGTACTTATACAATGCCTGTAGCACCCGCCCTAATTCGTTCCATGTCATCCCTTCTTCAGTACTAGCTGCTATCAGAACAAGCATATTGCCACCTTTCCGGCGGTATTCAAATCTGTTATTGAAGATCCGCTTCTCAGAATGCGTATCAACTTCATGCTGGATTGCTCGGTTCGCCGCCTTCAAAGTGTCTTTCACCTCTTCCTCTGGAATTGCTTGACCAGTATATGTTACGGCTAGCACTAATTTTGTGAATGTGATCAATTCGACTGACCCGAGGCTTGCATTGAACGGTTGTAACAAGGTCACATCATTTGTCAAGGACAACACTGGTAACGCGGCTGCAACTGCTAATAGGGCATTCAATAGCAGATAAGCAAATAGGACGGCTTGTGAATTGCTTCTCGTCGCTGATCCAAAGGAGCCTGACGCAAGTTTCGACATCCTCATAGCGCTCAGAATGGCTGGGGGAGCCTTTGGTGATGCACGGATAATAAAACATGCAGCCTAAAACAGGTGATGTATCGAGAGGGAGACAGTTGGTCCGCTCAAAATAATCTTGCGATAGCCATGCTTGCGCATTCGCGACAGATGCAGGTACCAGTGCCTTGTCATTTGTCGTCGTAGTAGAACGCGGGACGTAGTGCCCTTCGAGAGTCAGCGGACATACACGATATGAACGGTTCTCGCCAGACTTCGAATTGTAGGTCTGGTGTCCAGCGTATCGGCCTCGGGGTTATTCTCCTTCTCCACGCTATAATCACAAGTCCCAAGCAGCGCCATTCAGCGTAAATGGCCTTAAAAGACAGATGATGAGTTGCCCCGGATTCGGTTTGCATACCTGGAACTTGAGGCCCAGCATCACCGATGATACTTTCGACAACCAGCGTCGTCCGTGCGTCCGGTAAAGAAGACATTAACTTCTTCAGCATTATTGGTACAAGAGAAAAGGCTTTCGGAGTGATCGTAGCTCCCATTGATCTTGGTCATGTGCCACGTGTGACCTTGCAATGGTCAAACTCGATGTCTTGGTCACTAAGCCGTATCATCTACCCTCCCAGTAAGGTCGTCCACACACCACACTTCGATACACGCATTGAAGAGCCGATTCTCCCATCCCGGAAAGCTAGCGCGAGCCCACAGAACAACGCTGTCACCAGTTTTTGCACCTTGTAGCAACTTGTGATCTCTGCTAAGCTCGTGTCTATAAGTTTCCGGTTCTCGTCCAGCATGCCTATTTCTCTGCAGCTCGTATCTGATCCTTTCTTTTGCTGCCTTCAATTCCAGTTGATCATCCCTCTCGGAGTCGATGAGATCTGTAGCGGTCGGACGTGTCAGACCAGCTTCAAACCATGTGAAGCTGCCCTCATATGTGCCATGGTGAGTTGGATAAGAACTCCATCCCTGATCCCTAGACCTAAACGTATAGACGACACGCCTAATCCGCGGGACTTCGAGCTGAGAAAGAGGGTTGGTAGCTAGAATTTGCTGCTCGCCACGATTTCGGAGGTCAATGCCAACGCGCATGGGCTCATTATCGCTTGCCATGCGAGCATTGATGACTTGGGAACGAATCCAGCGACTTGGATGGTCAAGAATCTGCAAAATTATCTCATTTGGAATAGGCGGGCTGCGTCTCGAAAGACACCTATAGATGGCAACATTGCTTTCGGTTGTCGTCCAAGGTTCACATTCAAGGTTAGAAGGGGGAGTCAGTATATTGCGGAGAAGGGATCGTCCACTCTCCAGGAGCCGGTTCCAGGGCATGGTCATGATTCGGTTCGTGTAGTGAGATGTGTGATCTATGCGCCCGCGCTAGAGGAGATTAAGGTGATGATCCTGCATCCACATCAACTTGAACTCTGCCTTGGCTTTCAAGTCAAAACATTCCTCCCAGTCCGCACAAGGATGTAGGGCTGAGTGGCATGAGGGGAATGAGATTAACTTTCGCTTATCTCAAACGAAGTCCCGGCCCTAGTTCTCGAGGGGCCGACTCTTGGTTTATCGATGAGTGGCTTATCCCGCTGCTACTCAACGACCGGACCGGCTTCTGGTTGGTACAAGTACCTGAATGGTGATCTCATCATCCAACGACGCGCTGGAAGGCGTTCGCTAGTCTACCTGTCAAAAGGTTATATTCCCTTGCCTTCATGATGACCCAATCCTCAAACATAAGATTGTTGTCTCACCAGTAAACTTGCAAGTACCTGTCAAACCTATGATACGAGAGCACGCTGATTGGGATATAACGGTGTCAAGCTTACGAACTCGTTCAACATGACGTCTCAACTCGACAAGCCTTCTCAATGGGCCACAGGTAACGATGCACCTACGGAGAAACAGAAAGCCTTCATCTCGACCCTGGCTGCCGAAAAAGGCGCTCAGAACATCAATCCCAACGAAATGAACAAATCTGAAGCTTCAATCACTATCAATGATTTGAAGAACAAAGACACACAAAATTCAGACGCCGCTGCTGGGAAGCCGATCCAAAACCCGGATACATGGACCACTGGTGACGACCCAGCGAGTGGGAAACAAGCAGGGTACATAGCCGCCATGGCCAAGGAAGCAGGCGAGGTACGTTTCTTTGGAACTTCTTTTGTTCAATGGGAACACCTCTCTACATCATTTCTCGATCAGCCGTCCAACATTTTGCGAACCTTTCCGTCACTTTCATGAACGAGCAATACTAATCGCAATCATACGCGTAGAAAGTGCCAACCGAGGGTATTGGAAAGACTGAAGCGAGTAAGAAGATAGGAGAGTTGAAGGAGAAGACAGGGATGTGAATATAATGTCAGTGGGTAAGGTTCTGGGGAAAAGTACGCATCAGGTGGTTGAGCCATATGAAATCTCGACATCCTAGCAATTGGTCCAGGTGTGGCTATGTTGTAGAAGCATATGTCTTGCGTGACAGTATCGGAACTGAAGTTCCACGTCGACAATACGAATCTTCTCAAGCCCCAACCATTTCGAGGGAAAGCTCGCTTGATCTGAAATCTTGCGGTCGGATAAGTTGACCGGGTATTACTTTGACCTTCAAAGATTGACGATCAAGGTGTTCGCTTTCCTGAGTTTCCATGACAAGCTCTCCGTCGCTAAACACACATCAGAGCGCATGCATAAATAGGCTTTCTCATGAAATTTCATTATCAACATCCTATTCATGTTTAGCAAAATATGAATAGTTGCAAAGATCGGGCTTTATTCGATCTGAGAGGAAATAAATTTAAAATTGATTGAGGATAACGGTCCCATTTGTCCATAATCTGTGCTGTTCGTCCTAAGTTACGGATTATCGGAGAAGCTGTTTCTCCCACGCACAATGTTAAACCCAACGTTCATCTTGCCCCGAGCAGTCTCAGTTAACGTGAAAGAATTTAACGAACATGATCCTGCATTCGTCATCCCCCATGCATGCCCTTCATTTACAATACATCAGTCTATCCAAATCCCAAGCGCTTTCTCATTTCTGCTCTCGCTAGTTCCCTGAAGGAGGAAGTCGCTGTTGGGCAATGATATTGACGGTGTGTACTATACTCGATGACGATGAGTAGGGTGAATGTCTATCAATATGATAATAGCTCCAGTAACATATGCCACTGAATCAAAGGTGGGAAGGTTGACAAAACTCGTAGTCCAAGATAGTCCCAATTAGGTGACAATAAAGGATAGCCAAATTCGTGATCGCACCACATGCAAGAGACGGCTGATAAACGTCAAAATATCAACTGATAAAAGGTTGATCCAAGCCCTGTCTCTGATTCGAACAAAGGACCTAGAGATAAATGACTCGGAAGAACTGCAATCTCTCGCTCTAACCGCTGAGCTAACGGGGCTGAATAGTGAAGGTATTCTTATATGAATATCTATTTCCAAGATAATTGATAGTCAATGCTGTCGGCGGCCTCCAGCCACGATAGCGGGACCCACTAGGATATCGATGATATCCGGGCTAAGCCCCATACGCTAATAATGACTCGCGTCAACCTCGACAAAGTAAACACTGAACCAAACCTCTACAGAACCGTGATGCCGAGCCTTGAACTGGCGTCCAAGCGGCAAGCTGCCCGCGAAGTGATCGATATATTATCCGAAATATCTCTTCTCCTCGTATGTGCGCTCCAATAGCTGTCCAAATCACATTCTTAGACCCTACAGAATACCCAACTGGATCGCAGCACATTATCCCTGTGCGTGTCGCTGATCGAGAATGGTGTCAATCCAGAGGCTCTGGCGGTGAGTTGTTGGTCATGTGTGTCTGTGGCTGACGTATGGCTAAAGGTCGCGAATACAGACCGTCATCCGAGAGCTGAGGAAGGAGGGTGCTAAAGTTCAACAGCAACATAGTCAGGAGTCTAATTGACGGACCCTACTATGTGGGAATGGTCGTGTTCATGTCTGATAGAGAAGCCACAATACCTGGGGATGGTATCTAGCATTGAGCGTGCTGACAAAGAGTAAAGTGATCACGATATCTCATTTACTATATTACAGAGATTCACATGCCATCCAACATTATCATAACGTAGAGCATCATAGGATATCATGGCTTCGCCAATACGTTTCTAGACGCTGTTTCTCTTGTTCCCAAACTACCAGATCTCTCTTCAGATTCCAGATTACTCATACCGGACGACCCAACGGTATGTGACCTGGCTTCAGCCGTTGTTTGCTTGAGACGCTCGCTATCATCTGCCTTGACGTCGTTCTTCCTCGACTCCTCATCGTCACTGTCACCTAAGCTGAAAGGATCGTGATCTTCAACAGGAGTAGGATCTACAGCTGCGAGTGGCTGCCATTTATTTGATTTTCCGCCCGCGCCTGATGAGGGGCGATTTGTCGGATCCGGCGACTTCGGATAATGTATGTCGATTTCTTCTGGTGGACCGGATTGGAAAGAAACTCGGCGACCTGATTGATTTGATCGGGGACGAGGAGGTGTCGGCTTGAAAAGATCGGGGTTCGCAAGCGGCCTGCTAGAACGACGTGGAGGAGCTTTGATCTTCAGCCTGGGTTGGTCAATCGCTCGTTGGCAGAATGTTTACCTTCATTGTCCGTCATCCGAAGGCCTGCAAAATCATCCCCAAGTACTTGTGGATCGGCATCGTATCGCTCGCGGTCTGTACTCCGCCTCGCAAATTCGTTACTTCTTCTGCCAGCGTACTGTTGCTGAGGCGTATAGCCACCTTGTACTGGTCGCATTTGGTTTTCATCCTCCTCATCACCATCAATCTTCTTTTTCAAGCTGTTTACCCACTTGTTAACGGTTGACTGTGTCTCAAGAAAGCCCTTCTTAATATTGTCGCGGATGATGGGTAACTCATCTGACATTTCGTATTAGTGGTAGCTTGTCTTTCAATATAAGCCACTTACCATCGAAGAAGTTACGGTCCCGGTCGTCATCAAAGTCCTCACGTCTAGGGGCGTTTTCTCTTCTTGCAGCTTCACGCGGGATGGAACGTCTGGTCGCTGACATAGACCTCGGAGGACCCTCGTAAGAAGCAGCTCCATTGTAGTGTTCTGCCAGTTGCCGTGCATATCTTTCATCAGCAGCGAGCTGATCCTCCTCAGTCGAGGTTGGACCCGTAGGTACCCCTTGGGGCCTTGGAGGCTTAATTGGAGGTGTCGGTTCTGCAGCGTCTGGATCGGACATGCCTGTGACAACGTCAATATTAAGCAACAGTATTTGAAGGATCCAAGAGAACTGACCGAGAAGAGCATTGAAAGCCGGCTCTACCTTTCCACCACTTGCCCGCAGAACAGCTTTGACCACCACAGCGTCTATGGAAGGAAATGCTTCCTTGAGTGTGTTCTCCGCTTGTTGTTCCGGGGCTATTGGACGAGGGGGCTTTGGTGGAGCAACCTCTATTACGGATTCTGATTGCGGCAAAGTCGATGGGTGACCTGCTTTCGGGGGCGATGCTGGCGTCTCAGTAGGTTCGTCGTCAAAATCCAATGCTCTTGCAGTTGTCGGTGACTCTGGACGCTCTTCTAGCTTCTGTAATCACCTCAGCATGATACACTGAGCCTATCAAGCTGATGCTGGATCAACGTACTGCCTTCTCCTGATCTGCCATGGCTTCTATTTAGCAATTAGAGTCTTCGCCAGAATGTAGACACAAGCTCTAGGCCTCGGTGTTCAGATCGACGTAACGACAGGATGCATTCTGGACATAGCAGACTCGGCTTTTACAGTGAGTTACCGGCTTTTCTGCCTATCGGAGTGCGCCTTTCGCGGCTATGGCGGCAGTATTGTGAAAGCACTTCATAAAGTACTTGAGGTAAATACTTTGCTTTACTTTACTTTACTTTACTTTACTTTACTTTACATTCTTTACAGAAAGCAATATAACGTAACCTACTTTATGTATCAATCGCGAATTTCGAAACCAACTACATAGCCATGGACATGCGCGTCTTTTGGCCTCCAGCCAATGTAAGGAACTACAAGACTAGTATTATTTTACAATGACCAACGAATTTGATCTCTCAAACTCGTTCATACCCTCGCTTCACAAACCGTCTGCCCTTCTGCCCATTGCCAGGCATCGCCAGAGTCTACTGTACTTGATTGAGACCTTCCCTGTCACTATTGTAGTAGGCCAAACTGGGAGTGGTAAGACAACGCAAATTCCACAATTCCTCGAGCAGGCTGGATGGTGCGAAGAAGGAAAGGTCGTAGCGATCACTCAGGTAGGTGAGTTAGAGGATTGCCGTCGAGTCACAGGTCAGGACCAGTAGTGCTGACTTTCCGTAGCCTCGGAGAGTAGCTGCGACTACAGTAGCGACCAGGGTGGCTGAGGAAGTGGGATGCCAAATAGGTGAAGAAGTTGGCTATTCGATCAGATTCGAAGACCTGACTAGTGCCAAGACTCGTATCAAGTTTCTAACAGATGGCTTACTACTACGGGAAGCTCTGGCGGACCCTCTCCTATCAAGGTACTCCGTAATCATCGTCGATGAAGCCCATGAACGTTCCTTAAGTACCGACATTCTCCTTGGCGTATTGAAAAAGATTCGAAAGAGAAGACCAGATCTACGGATCATTGTTAGTAGTGCGACCTTACAGGCGGAAGATTTCCTTCGTTTTTTCTCTGGGGAGAAACACGAACTCAGTGAGGAGACGCCCCAGACCGATGTTGGCAAAATCATCAGCTTAGAAGGAAGGATGTATCCTGTTGATTCCATGTTCTTGGAGGATCCTGCCGAGGACTATGTTGAGAGGGCAGTGAAAACTGTGTTCGATATACATGCTAGCGAGCCGGATGGCGATATACTAATCTTTCTGACGGGCCGAGAAGAGATCGACACCGCTCTGCAGTTGATCGCAGACCGAGCAGCTTCTTTACATCCTCGGGCTCAGAAAGTTCTATCGTTGCCGCTTTACGCTGGCTTGACAAGCGAGCAGCAGCTCTATGTCTTCGAGCCGGCTCCAGACCACACCCGTAAAGTGATCGTATCGACAAATATTGCAGAAGCATCAGTCACTATTCAAGGCATCGTCTACGTGATCGATTGTGGGTTTGTCAAGCTACGAGCATTCAATCCAAAGACTGGCATTGAGACTTTGACTGCAACACCGATTTCAAAGGCCTCGGCCACGCAACGAGAGGGTCGAGCAGGAAGGACCAAGCCTGGGAAATGCTACCATTTGTATACACAGTCAGCTTATAAGAGCTTACCGGAAGCTACTGTGCCGGAGATCCAAAGGTCAAATCTTGCATCCGTCATTCTTCAGCTTAAGGCTCTTGGCATCGACAATGTCCTACGCTTCGATTTTCTTACACCTCCGCCTGCAGAGTTGATCGTCCGGGCTTTAGAGCTTCTATATTCGCTAGGTGCTGTGGATGAGTATGCAAAATTGACTCGGCCGCTTGGTGTGCGTATGGCTGAGCTTTCAGTGGAGCCTATGATGGCTAAGGTTCTTCTGTCTGCCCCTAAGATGGACTGTCTGAGCGAAATACTTTCCATTGCAGCAATGACCAGTCTGCAAGGGGCTGTATGGTTTCATCATGAAGGAGCGAAGAAGGCTACAGATACAACACGGCGGAAATTCGCTGCCGAAGAGGGGGACCATCTCACATTACTGAACGTCTACCAAGCTTTTATCACTAAAGGCAGGAAAGATTCGAAGTGGTGTAGAGATAACTATCTCAACTACAAATCGATGACACGCGCAGTGAGCATTCGGGCCCAATTGAAGCGGTACCTCGAGCGATTCGGTATCAATGTAGACGAGTCACTTGCATCGAACAAAACGGCACACGGTGTATCCAATATAGGAGAGCAGATCAGGAAATGCCTCACAGCTGGATACTTTGCTCATGCGGCGAGAATGCAGGCTGATGGCACTTTCAAAACTGTCAATGGTAGCGTGACTTTGCATGCTCATCCAAGCTCCTTGATGTTTGTAAGTACTTCACAAAGCGTATACTAGTGGATTCCTCTGACCATCAGTAGAATCGAAAAGCAGATTGGGTCATTTTCCACGAGATTATGGAGACTGGGAACAAGACATTCATCCGTGATGTGACGAGGATAGAGAAAAGTTGGCTGCTAGATGATTCGCTGTCGGCATTTTATCAAATCAGGCAATGATGGAGTATAGAATAGTATTTTGGAAGAACGAGTTCTCATTTACCTTTGATGTAACCAAATTATATTGCATTTATACATAGATAAACTTCAGATTTGATGATATGCATTGTTCATTCGAGAAAGTGTGTTTGGTTCCCACCAAAAGTGAATATTCTAGACTTGAGGGAACCTTCCATTTCGCATCGTGCGAATACCTTCACATCATGTTGTATGCAACCCAATATGTCTCACAACGGCGATCACGGTCACTCAAGCCACGGAGACCATAGCCATGTTCATGATCATGATCATGATCATGGCCAAGGGCACGATGGGCATGATCACACTGACGAAACGGAGCCTGCTCTGCAATCCCTAATCTGGAAGCAAATAGACTTTGATAACATTCGAACGCTCAACGAGAGCGAACCGAGTGCTGGCGTAATGGTCGTGAAGAAGACATGGCAGCAGCGCCTAGAGGCAGACCCACATCTTTCAAGCGACTCCGATGAACAAATGCTCATGTTTGTCCCGTAAGTGTTGGAAAGCTCCGTGGCTGCTTATAGCTTACGGCTCTATGGATTTGCTGGCGTCCTCAAGCTCCATGCCATTCTCCTACGTGCCGATACGTCAGACTCGTGTCCGCAGACCCTAAGAGTCTTCCACAATAAAGACGATCTAGATTTCTCCACCGCTGGAGATGTTGAGCCAACTCAGACCCTTACGGTGAGCCAGACCAACGACATACAAGAGTTACAAGTCAAGCGAGCAAGGTTTGGGAACACGTACAACTTGACGCTCTTTTTCGAAGACAATTATGGAGACGACGTCACCAGAGTCTATTGGGTTGGGTTTAAGGGCGAATTCACGGAATTGAATAGGGAGCCTTTCGAGGTACTATATGAGAAGGCTGCGAACCCAAAGGACCACGAGCTGGCCGCTGGTATTGGGGAGAGGGGAGCTCTGGGTGGCGGGAGGCATGGGATGTAGTATACAGCTTCAAGATCAGAGAAATGTGGATTATGAAGACACGGCGGCATGTCCGTTCCTTGGAAAACGTCGAGAGGCGCTCCTGGAATAATATGACCACATGAGCAGGCTGGATGATTCGATATGATGCTACGACAAATGCGAAGACGACCTCGGGACAGATCGAAATTAAAGTTCGGCAGTGGTAGAAATTAAAGGCAACCTGACAATGGGCGAAGCTGTCGATTCGGTGCTTTGTCGACGAAGGGTATATGGGTATAAGCAGGTTCAAGCTAGACTATCAGACCATCAAGACCTGACCGCCAATTCCATGGTTTGTACTATCGTAAGTCTTTGAAGCTTATGGATTGACTAGCCTTTGGACTATAGCCGCCAAACATGGCCCTATTCATAGGTATATTGCCAGAAGAAGCCATAGACTTGACGTCGCTTCAATGATGAACTCCAACGCCATCGCTGTGCTAAGACAGGTTTCGGCATGCCAGTTATATACTCATGCCAGCAGCGGCTCCGCAGTTTGCGCCGCGGCTCTCTCCTGTAATCTCGCTCTTCTTCTGGCCTTTTGCTGTGCAGATTGCTTCAACTCCCCAGCATATACAGGCTCCTTCGTTGGAGTAGACGGATAGTGAACAGCATCAGGCTCTGCTGTAGGCTCATGTACCCCACTAACCTCTCCCTCCATAGCCTCTAACTCATCTTCCACTTCATCCTCATCTTGGTTTGTCATCTGTCCTCTCAGCATCTCACTGACCTCCTCCTGATATGCCCTCGCCTCAGCGTTGTTCTCCATCAGCTTCTCCACATGGTCAATTCCACCAATTTCGGCATGTATCTGCTTGAGTACGCTAGTGCCTTGCTGCAAGCCGTACAGGATGTCCTTCTGAACCGATGCAAATTCGACATCGCTTGTGAGCTGCTCCAGAGTCTCTATCTCTTTGTCCGATCTTGCAAGGAGTGATTCCTGGAACTTTTTGCGGCGGAGGGCGAGCAGGGCTTTAGGCTTGTCACCGCGGACTAGACATTCCCTAGCGATAGCCGTCTCTCGTGAGGTAATTATCGTTATGCGCTTTTGGTATTGATGCAGCTTGTCGCGCTGGTTCTTCATGTCAAGGATGGCTCTACATTATTGTTAGTGTGAACTTCGTCGAGGGCAATACGTCGTGCCTATCCTGAGCCGATATCTTGTGCGAGCTTGAGGTTTGACCCATCTCGACATGATCTCGAGTGTTGCAACAATCGAGCAAAGACCAAGATGGGTCATTCGACACTTCGATCTCCACTGTCAGTCGCATCCAGGAACGGTTTAGTATCTAAAATCGTGATTTATCGATAAGAAGCCTTGGCAGGAAGCCAACGAATCTCTACTAAGCATGTAACCTCCATCTCTGGTTCGTCCCACCTTCGCCCTATAGTAACAAGGACTCTGGTAATAATTTTGCATCCCATGTCTTCATGAAGCATCATGGGGAGAGCTACTCTGCGGCAAGGACTGGACCAGGAGGTATCTGTCGTCCTCCCGTCTGATGCTTCGCATGCTTACGCTCTAAGGTCTATTCAATTGTCGTTAAACTTGCTAGTGGACCTACCGATGTTTACGAGAATCACCTGCCGAGGTTGTCTGTACCCCTTGTATACGCATATATTCATAAGTCGAATTCTACGCTCAGAAGAAAGAGCAAAAAGCTGCTCGAGGACAGCATCGCAAGAGTCCTTGGTGTTATGAAGCAAGATGCAGCTAGTGAGAACGAGATAGACTCGGTAGAAGGCGACTATGAAAAATATGAGGCCACGAACACGCCTGTCATCAACGGGATGAACAAGGAAATGGTCGCATTGTGGGGAAAGAACGCATCTAAGTCAAACGACGTTCCAAATCAATCGACAAGGGAACAGAGATTAACATCCACGATAGCGGTAACAAGGAAGCGTCAAAGCAATGAGGATCATCCTGCGAAGCGGCGTAAAGCAGCTTCTGGTATTGATCGGTCTCCTCCAACACATGTCAGTTGTGAGGATCTGGGAGGAGCTGACGGAGTCATCAAAGAATTGACGGACCTGATGGTTCTGCCTTTACTACAGCCTGAAATATACATCAAATCTAAAATCGAGCCGCCTCGTGGCATTCTCCTACATGGTCCTCCAGGATGTGGTAAAACCATGGTCGCGCATGCTTTCGCTGCCGAACTGGGGGTTCCCTTTATACCAATCTCTGCTCCGAGCATAGTGTCAGGAATGTCTGGGGAATCCGAAAAGGCTCTCCGAGAACACTTTGAAGAGGCTAGGCGATTGGCGCCATGTCTCATATTTATCGACGAGATAGATTCGATAACCCCCAAAAGAGAAAGCGCGCAGCGTGAAATGGAAAAGAGAATTGTTGCTCAGCTACTCACTTGTATGGACGACTTGGCTTTGGAGAAGACTGGCGGGAAAGCAGTAATTGTGCTTGCGGCAACCAATAGGCCAGATGCCCTCGATCCTGCACTGAGGCGAGGCGGTAGATTTGACAAGGAAATCAACCTTGGTGTGCCGAATGAAGCGGTTAGGGAAATGATTCTGAGGGCAATGACGCGAAATATGCTACTTTCAGAAGTATTCCCTTTCCGCGAACTTGCCAAGCAGACACCAGGGTTTGTTGGTGCAGATCTTAAAGATTTGGTTTCTACAGCCGGTGCGGCAGCTATAAAGAGATATCTGGACGCCCTTAAGACGGACGGCATAGCCATGGAAATCGCGGATAGTAATGAGATGGAAGTCATCAACGAGACTGCCCCAGGTTCGCAAACGGTCTTAGAACTACGCCGACTGATCAAACGAGCTAAGGAACCTCCGTCGGAGGATGACACAGGAATTCATATTACATTTAGTGACTTCCAAATTGCTTTGCCTAAAATACAGCCCTCGGCCAAAAGGGAAGGATTTGCTACGATTCCTGAGACAACGTGGGCACAGATTGGTGCCCTGCGCCCTGTTCGCGAGGAACTGCTTACGGCGATAGTTGAGCCCATCAGGAGTCCAGAAAAATACGAGCGTGTAGGCATCACGGCACCTACTGGAGTTCTCCTTTGGGGTCCCCCAGGATGTGGCAAGACATTACTAGCTAAGGCTGTGGCAAATGAATCCAAGGCAAACTTCATCAGCGTCAAAGGCCCCGAGCTTCTTAACAAGTACGTGGGAGAATCCGAGAAGGCGGTTCGCCAGGTATTTGATCGCGCCCGCTCCTCGGTTCCTTGCGTGATCTTTTTCGACGAATTGGATGCCCTTGTGCCTAAGCGAGACGAGTCACTGTCAGAATCATCTGCAAGAGTAGTCAATACACTGCTGGCTGCGCTCGATGGACTGAGCGACCGTCAAGGCATATACGTAATAGCGGCAACGAATAGGCCAGACATCATAGACCCAGCAATGCTAAGGCCTGGCAGACTCGAAACGCTGCTATTTGTGGACCTCCCAGAAGCAGCTGAAAGAGTGGACATATTGCGCACTCTCTGCCGCAATACCAAAACTTACTTCGATGTCAGGATTGGAGAAATCGCCGAGAACTGCGAAGGCTTCAGCGGTGCGGACCTGGAGAAGCTACTGAAACAAGCTGGATATGCTGCCATAAAGAGGAACGACAAGAGCAATGATCAGACGACAGAAGGTATCATCTACGAGGATTTCGTTAAGGCCAGGGGGAAAGTTGGACCCAGTGTGAGCGACCGACGAAAGTATGATCGCCTAAAAGCACAGTGGGGTGCTGGTCTGTGATGTGATGTGATGTGATGTGTGTACCAGATTGTATCGCTAGATTCCGGTGTCTCCGTATCCTTTGAGGAGAGTCACAGAAGGGTACTAAGGTATCTGTCGAGACAGGATCGTCCTGCCGATGGCTCGATTTGACGGAGGAAGGAGCAATAAGTTTTCCATGCACGGCCTTGGTCAGACATGGGTCACCTCATTGCGGCCTGAAATCGGAGTAGCACGAGAGGCTCTAAAACAACCACGATCGATCAGTGGAAGGGCTGCAGATACCAACAAAGCTGTGGGGTATAGCTGCACCATCCAAGCATACGCATTCCTGCATAGGTTCCGTACATTACCTTTCCAGCTCCCTCAAACTTCTGCAATATCCAGGGACTGCGCAAGTTAGTACACGTGGGGCATTCAAGCCTTTCCAAAAGTTGAATAAGTACTGGGGTCAGATTGCGAGAGCGGTCGGGCGAGAATGCTCAAGTTTCGTGCAGCTAAGGTATGTTTTAGTGCTACAGGTACTCTACGTTGGAATTATGAGGGTGAATGTTGTTAACGCGGAAGTTCTAGGGTTCTCCAATGTCTCGTGCCGCCGTCTCCGTCGGGGCCACTAGGGGCTAAGAAGCCTAGGGAAACCACCTTCTTCTCCGGGACATAAGTTGACCACAGAATCTTTTTACTCCAACCGATCGAACATTCGATCATCTTGCGTCCTCTTGGCTTCCCCGCATCTCATTTTCGTGCATACATAACTTCGACGCATGTTATCTCTTGGACGAAAACATATTGCTGAAGGCGCGGAGGTGCCCCATGAGGAATGTGATAGTGATGACCCTGGTCCGCCTGGTCAGAAGGCTTTCATGTCGTTGGGCCAATATAGCAACCGTTTGCAGGCTGAAGAAAGTGGTCGATTTGATATTGACGGCATCTCTAGCGTCCGGCACCAGGGACCTTGGACTCTGCGTACCTGCCAGAAGCCACTCGATATTTATGGCATTGAAATACAACCAGCTCCGTCGGTCAATCTGTGTGGAATCTGGGGTAATCCTGGGGAAGCCTTAGGCAATTCCAGTGGAAAATAAACCAAGCCATGTAGGCCTGGTCAGGCCGCTCGTCATTACCAAACATCGGCTTCTGATCAATCGCAATCCCCACACTATACATTTACATGCTGGATAGAGTCTCCACTTGCAGGGGGAGGCGTGAAGCCGGAGTCTGCAATGTGCAGGGGTAAGGTGTCAAGCTGGAGTCTGCAGAATGCAAGGGGGAGGTGTCGAGCTGGAGTCTGCAGAATGCAGGATGCATCATGATGTGTCCCCCTCATACCTTTGCAAGAGGTCGGAGAGGAATCAGGACTGCTGACTAGATAAGTGCTACCATGTACGCAGCTCCGAGGATTAAACCAGGGCTAATCCCGGACATTCAAAGTCTTCAGTAAGAGCTTGGAGATGGCGTGTGCGGGGATCAAGAGATGTTACCTACAGTCGCTATAAAGTATTTCATGTCCTGTTGTCTTCTGGCCGGTGTAAGAGTAATTTCTCTTACTTGTAATCATGTGGTCTCAATATCTCGTACTACCTTTGGCTTCCTGCCTTTGTCTATCGTATGCTGCTTCAACTTTCTCTCCAGCTCGTCCTCCAGCAATACCATTAGCAGTGAAATCACCATACATCAGTTGTTGGCAACAAGCTGGCAGCGATGCCGAAGCTGGAGGTCCAGGTAATGGTGGATACCTTGCAGGACAATGGCCAACTTTCTGGGCGTGAGTCTTCCGCCCATCGACCTGAACACTGTCTAATTGCCTGGTAAAGCGGCCAGATCTTGGGTTGGACCGGCCTGATCCGTGTCGATAAGGTCTTATATACCTGGATGGGGGCGCCAGCCCCTCTGCCAACAATTGTGAACCAAATATCTTTCGAGTACACGTCGACAAGAAGTACATATATCATGGATGTCGGCGGGCTAGTGACCATGAACATTACGTTTCTCTCGCCGGTGAACCCAAACGACTTGATGCGCCAATCGTTGACGTTTTCTTATCTTGATGTTGTGGTTTCTTCCGCGGACGGGGCTTCGCATGACGTTCAGTTATATTCTGATGTTACGGCTGGTTAGTCTCGACCGAAAACCCTAGGCCAGATGAGCGAACCACTAATCAGTCTGTTCTTAGAATGGGCCTCTGGCGACCGAACTGCTATCGCTGAATGGCAATACGGAGTCACAGGCAATGGGGGCACCGAGATCGCTTACCACCAATTCTACCGACAGACTCAGCTACTATGGTCCGAGACCCTTGGTATGTACTTTCCGAAGCTGTGCTGTTCGACCAAGACAGCTTCCTAGGTGGGGAACACGATCGAGAAATGCATCTCTCTTCGGTTAATTCGCTGCCCGCTTGCTTCTATGGGGAGATCATTGTTTGTCATGCTGACTCCGAGATCTACGCAGACCAGACTGACTATGGCAAATGGTATTGGGCAACCGACAACACCGCTAAACTGACCTTCGAATCCGGCTTCGCTGATGATGTTCGCGCTGCTTTCACGAATAATGGCTTTCTCGCTAATACAAATGATTCGAATTTCCGAGCCATTAATAACAGGTATCCAACGTTTGCCTTCGCTATTGACCTTGGAAATGTCGGGGCTACTACAATCAGCACTCTTTTCACTCTCGGTCTAACTCAGGAATCAGCAGTCCAATTTGCCGGTGCGAGTGGCGACGTAAGTGTGCCCTCGTTGTGGACGAACTATTACCCGACGGAGCTTGGTGCGCTGGCATTCTTCCATACTGACTACACCACTGCTTCCGGTATGGCAACGGCAATTGACAGCCAGATCGCCAGCGACTCCATGGCTAAGGGTGGCCATGAATATGTGACACTTACCTCCCTTGCTGCCCGGCAAGCTTTCGGTAGTACGCAGCTGGCAGGTACCCCAGATACGCCGTACCTGTTTCTTAAAGAAATCAGCTCTGATGGGAACGCTCAGACTGTGGATATTATCTTTCCTTTGCATCCCATCCTGATCTACACAAACCCAATGCTGTTGAAGCTCCTCTTGGATCCTCTATTCATCAATCAGGAATCAGGCCAGTATCCCAACAAGTACTCGATGCATGATCTTGGATCTCACTATCCCAATGCAACCGGTCATCCGCTTGGTGATGACGAAAAGCAACCGTTGGAGGAGTGCGGGAATATGCTCATCATGACTCTGGCTTACGCTCAGAAGGCCAATGACGTCACTTACCTTAAGAAGCACTACACTATCCTTGATCAGTGGACACAGTACCTGATTCAGGAAGCATTGATTCCGGCAAGCCAGATATCAACAGATGATTTCGCCGGCGCTCTAGCCAATCAAACCAACCTGGCTCTCAAGGGCATCATAGGCATTGAGGCTATGGCTGTGATTGCAAATTTGACTGGGAATACGACCACTGCAGCGAAATACACATCCATTGCTCATGATTATATTGCCGAATGGCAGACTCTTGGAATTGCTATGGACGCAAGCCCGCCCCATACTACTCTCGCTTACGGGATGAATGATACTCACGGCTTGCTATATAATCTTTACGGCGACAAAGAGCTTGGGTTGGGACTTGTGCCTCAATATGTTTATGACATGCAGAGCAACTTCTATCCAAGTGTAACGGAGCAATACGGAGTGCCACTCGATACGAGACATGACTACGCCAAGAGTGGGTCCTACAGTTCCCTTCAATCGGTTCCGTTCTCATACTGATGCACTTTTACAGACGATTGGGAGATGTTTGCGGCGGCTGTCGCGTCAGCAAACACAACGTCAATGTTCATCGATAAAATTGCAAGATGGATCAACGAGACACCCACGAATCGAGCAATGACTGATGTATACTACGCGGCTGGAGGGGAGTAGGTCTTCTTCGGAACATTAAATCCTTACCCGGATGCTCATAGCTAATCAATTACAGCTACGGTCTCACATTCACAGCCCGTCCATCCGTTGGCGCTTTCTTCAGCTTGTTGGCTCTTCCGAGCACCTAATTACATTCCGAATTGGATCGAGAGCAGGGCCAGTATTGATCCCTCTACGTTTCCGTATCGGCTATATCTCGTCATCAGCAGCTCTGCAATGAATGCATAATCAAGGGTGGTCAAACAATTGTTCTGTTGATATTCCTGGTTCCCAACGTACCATCTCTACCATTCGATACAAATCATCAGTCATATTGCTGGTCAGCGTGTTAGGGCGACAGTCGAAGCGATGGAATGGCTTGTGGTGCATACAGAAAAGGGTGACAAAATTGACTTTCTAGGTTGTAGTCTCCATTAATTCTAGTAGCGGTCTACTTCGAATGCCACATTCTCTGATTTTGAGCCTGACGAAACAAATATATTGCTATGTGGGACTTGCTCCTTCCCTACGATTCACTCCTGGCTAGCCGGAAGGAAGGAGCCCATCGCGCAGCCTTGACCATGTCCTCTCCCTCTTTACACTTTCAACCTCACCGTCATCATTCCACTTTCATCATCCAGTCCACAACCTCAAAGACCATCAATTAGTACATGACTACCTTCCGTTAGACCTCTTGATTATTCGCATCACTTACACCAGCAGAATATGACAACATCCAATAAATTGGACGAGGTCCCAATGCCTCGCACACCCGAGTCAAGTCCAGAACGAGGCTCGATCGGAGGCATACCTCTACTGGAAAAAGGTCTTCCTTATCGCCTAAAAGCTTTTCCACCAAGTTACTCCCCTGATTCAAGCCCGGATCGTGGTAGCGGTGGCGTCAGTCTTCCTGCAGTGGTGGAGCCACCATCGAAGCTGGATGGCGCTCGCACAGCAGACGATGGCTCACAATCGAGCCCAGAGCACGACTTACAGTCCAGCGTAGGGAACGATGGTCCTTCTGTGTCCGCACCCCAGTCCGAGCTTGATGCTCGCGGATCAAGCATTACACACTCGTCTCCAGCACCGAACACCGGCTTAGACAAGAACAGGATCGTGCCAAGTTCAGAAGGAAGCATCGAGCAACCTCCTACCTCTGGGGATGGCGTAGGAGATGATGCCTTTCCCGTGTCCGCGTCCCCGTACACCCTCGACGATGCCGAATCAAGAAATGCACGCCTGCCCCCAACAAAGCTTTCACCACATTACTTCCCAGACAGCAGCAGAAGTGTGTCAAATCCACAGCGTAGCCTTGAGCGCTCTGCAATCTCAGGGGATGGAGCAGACTCGTCTCTTCGCCCCTCACGTCAGGACTTCCAGGAGAATCAGCCGCCGATCGTTGTGCATGAACACCTTTTATCGAACCCGCCAGCTTACCAAGCCAGACCTCTGGCTCGGAGACAACGGCGACGGAATCGATTCCAATACATCGTACCATCACACAGCAGAAGACGGAGCGTTTATCGACAGCTCAAGGTACGTCTTTACCACAGACTAATCGTTCCTATAATTACTGTATGGCAAGAATGTATCTTCACCGAGAACCATCTTGTCAGAAGAACAATACTGACTCAAAGACCTGCATAGCTAGTTGCTCTTGATATGTCCGTATTGCTCGCCTGCTTGGCTGTGACGGGAATCATTCTGAAGTGGGCCCCTTTATGGCATCGGAACGAACGACTGTTTCCCATGACTCTTGATCCACACACAGGGACGTGGTATGGACCTCGGGAGCTCAGTTACCCACAACATCAGTTCTTCTTGGGGGTCATGACCACTGGGATTATGATACCCCTCATACCGCTCGCTGTCATCATTCTTATGCAATACTGGATCAGGAGTTGGGTGGACTTCAATGCCGCTTTCTTTGCACTAAAGAAAGCAATGGTTTTGATGTATGTCAACTTCGTCAAATGTGGGTTTCTGGCGCTGGGCTACGCTGATAGTAAAATCAGGTTATTCATACAGATTATCCTCAAATCATATATCGGTGCGTGTGCTAGGACTGTTTCTTCCCCTAAGGTCGTATACTGATGAGAACGAAAGGCGAGTTTCGGCCCTTCTTCATCTCCGCCTGCGATCCCGATCCAGCCCGTCTGGCTGCTCTTCGTCCGAAGGCGGTGCCACCCATGTCTCTACGTGTTTTTGCAAATCCAACGTACTGCCGGGGACAAGCAAAGGAGTACGTAGTCTCCCCACGATAGCTCCCTTGAAATCTTGGGTGGCCGTCCACAGTCGGAGCCACTCCCTCCAACAACGATGCTAATACTGAGACCGTACACAGTGTCACCTTCGCAATGACATCTTTTCCAAGTGGGCATACGGCTTCATCTTTCATGGCTGGGATGTTCTTGGCGCTATATCTCAATGCTAAATTGAAGCCATTTGGGGATTTTCATACTAGCTTCTGGAAGATGCTGGCTGTATTAGCACCTATCATCGGTGCAATGTTCATTGCCGGAAGTTTGGTTGCTGATAGGGTAAGTACGAATGGGCTTCCCCATTTCAACTCTTCCAACCCATTTCCCTTTGAATTTGGGGACGGCCCCATGTTGTGCGCTCTCTTGTAGCTCATCACTGACTGGTAGCGTACTTTGCAGAACCATCACCATCACGATATTATCCTCTCCATACCGATCGGGTTGATCGTCGGCCTTCTGGCCTACCGCACACACTACGCCTCCGTTTTCGATTATCGTACGAATCATCTTCCCTTGCCCTGGTCCGGCTCCAAGGAAAGTCTTGACCCCAAATTACCTGAGCCGAGCGTCGGTCGTCAGAGAGGAGCTCGTCGTGAATTACTAAGGGAGAAGGGCAATCTAGCAGCAACGTCTTGGCCTCGGAAGCCGAAACAGCACTCGTATGGAAGAAGTCATCGAGCAAGGGAGGGTGGGCTAGCGCAGCCGGGATTAGATGGAGCGATCGACCATCCTTCACCCGCAGTACTGATTTCAGTTGGACCTACGCTGCGTCGAAGATTTGGCTTGGGCAGCTTAAGGAAAGTGAGGACGAGAGCGGCTATGTTTCCCAGACAGCCGGGTATCAATGGGTTGGGGCTAAGTGTTACTAATCTGCCTGACTCGAGACCTTTGAGAGGCGAGGGCATCGGTGAGACGATGGCGGGACGTGTTGGTGTGGATAGCTGGGCGGATGCCAACATGGGGTCGCGCCCTAGTCGGGCGTCCGAGATGGTGTGAGTGATTTTGGGTTGCCTGTCGCTTTCGATGCAAGGCGGCAACGGCTTTAGTTTTCATACGTCCAGTCTTTGTTTATCTCTGGTAGGATTGTCGAGGACGGTTTTGAAAGGAGCAATCATTCTTGTCGTGTAGGAGCATACATAGCGAAGAACTCATTGATACTATTCACGTGCTCGGTTGAAAGCCAATGTTGTCGTGTAGGAGGAGCTCTTTCTAATTGATAGCGAACCATTTGCTGCAAGGACTAGAGATAGATAGGACTGGACTACAGCTGATGACGCCTCGCTAGTAAGAAAAAGCATCATGCGAGCTTTGTTGTTTTGGGTTGATACAATCAGCATAGCACAGGAAGCCGTATGTCTACTTCCTCTGCCTCTTCGAACTCCTATTGCTCACATGGCTCACGACACTCGCGCTGCGCTTGCGTGCGCCTTCGCCCTTGGTCGTGGTCGTGGCCGTGGGGGCAGGACTTGCCGGTGGAGATCCTGCATCTTCTTCTTCTTCTATGACTTCATCGCCGTCCTCGTCCTCGTCTTCGTCGAGGTCCACGTTCGGCTCTAGCTCCTGTTTCTGTTCCTCTTCCTGATCTTCACCGCCTTCGTCATCTTCCTGCAGATCTCTCATTTCGTCGGCGGCGTCAGGGTCAGGGTCGACATCTGGTTCGGCGTCGTCTTCTTCGGATTCGTCGCTGTTGCTGTCTTCTTGGTCTTCGGCGTCGGGGTCGCTGTCGTTTTCGACGTCGTTGTTGTCGTTGTCGTTGTCGTTGTCGGCTTTGTACGAGACTTCGTTTTCGATTTCGATTTCGTTGTCGTCGTCGATCTTGGACTCGTCTTCCAACTGACTAGTTTCCAGCTTCGACTCCTCCTCTTCTTCTTCCTCTTCTTCATCGTTATCCTCGTCGTCGTTCCCGGCTGCCGTTTGGCTGGAGGGTTCCTCCTCCTTGACGTCTTCGCCTCGATCTTTGGCTTCTTGCAACTCTCTCTGCGCCTTGAATACTTTGGTCTCGCTCTCGAGCTTTTCGCTGACTCGGCGTACTTCTACCAGAGTCTTGATTTTCTCGACGAGGTTTTCGTACTCCGTCACGACTTTGGCGGTCGGCATGACCAGCTTCGGTGGCATTTTGAGCTCGGTCAACGCGGCCGCGATCTTTTCCGTTTTCGCGTGGGACTTGCCTTGGACGGCTTTGGCGACACGCTCGTTGCGGAATTGGACACCACCTGTCAGACGCTCGTTGGGGTGACCGACACCGTATTTCGACTCGTCTCGAGCGCTGAGCTGGCGGCGACCGGTATCGCCTGATGTAGATGCTCGCTTGTCTGCACCGCCCATGTTATGCCGTTGGCTTCTGTCCATGCCGCCTGACATGTCCCCAGCTTCCATGGCTGAACGACGCTTCTCCTTCTTTTCCAGATCTTTGGCTCTATTCTGCATCAAAAGGTTCGCGTATAGCGTAGAGAGACCTTGGCTAGATTGATACATGGCTGTGCTGAAATTGTCCCTGGAGGTGCTGGTTGCTGGTTCGAGACGGTCGTATAGGGCTTTTCGATCGGCGAAGAGCGTCTCTTGGTTCAAAACGATGCGAGAGAGCTCCTTCAAAAGCATCTCTTCTTCGTTCTTGTCCTCGTCGGTCCGTTGCATAAGCTGCTCGGCATATTTCTTCCGCTGGGTTTCTTTGCCGGCATCGAATTTCGTCATCTTCTCGTAGGCGTCGAATTCGGAGGATGACATGCTTGACAGTGGATTTTGCAGCACCATGGCCTTGGCCGCAACGTCGTAATAACGAGCTCTCAAATCTTCCTGGGTCCTCGGCTTTGCTTCGATAACAGCGTCCTCACTCTCCTCGGATCTTTTAGAGGGCCGATACTCGTATCTATCTCCAATAACGATCCATCGCAGATCATATTCGTAGGCCAGATCGACCAGATAGTCCGTCTCCTCCTTACTCCAGTCCTCGTTCTTCATCTGTGCCTCATACTGCTCGTTGGTATACTTGGGTTTGTCGATCTTGACGTTGTACTTCGCCCAAGGGGAATCAGGAATCGGCGTTATGGGTTTGTCATCTGTATCCATCTCAGAGGCAGCGTTTGAGTCTGCCGGGGTGACCGGCATGGCAGCTCCAACACTACCCACATCCCCTTTCCTTCTCCAATGTCTGAGTATGAGCCCATCGGTACGCGCAGAATTTCTGAACGGTGTATCCTCCCACGCCCGAGGTTTGTAGGGCACCTTCGGCTTCTCCTTGAATTTTGGTGCAATAATTGATATCGGTGGTGCTCCTTCATATTTTAGATCCAGGACTTCCCTACTGATACCAGCTATGCAGTATTAGTATAAATGTCCATAAAGTGGTATTGTAAAACCTCACTTGGACCTCTGCCCCTCGGCTTCTGGGCTTTGGCGGGCGTGGGCTTCGGGGGGGCTGCACTGGGCAGACCCAACACATCGCGCGCATCAGAGCCCATCATCGTGGCGGTCTGATGGCCTGCACACACGTATTTTCGGGTGTTAAGCTGGTGGAGATCAATCTTGAATCTTTCCCGTAAATGATAAAAGCATGTCATTTGAGAATATCAAGATGTCAAGATGAGGCTCAATCAAGCGGAGTGGTGAACCCCCTCCAGACAAAATTCCTTGGCTCGAACTTCTCCAAATGAGTCTCGTGTCCTAGAACTAGAATATACTCTACGCTGCGCACCTGTCTACCTAGCAGAGATGGAGATCTCACAACATAGACCAATGCGGATCCAATATCTCAACATCCTGGTGTTTGCATTGACTCTCATATCACCGTCGCAAGCTCTCTACTTCTACCTCGACGGCGCTTCTGCCAGCCCAAAATGCTTCTACGAAGAACTTCCTAAGGACACATTGGTTTCGGGTACGCACGATCTCACCTTGCAAACCCCCCCGAGAACCTTGCGAGCCTCTGGGACTCCTTTCTCCGAGTAGCTCGTAGCTAATTGCACCCTCAGGCCACTACAGCGCCCTCCAGCACGACGCCCAATCCAACAACTACATCCAAAATCCGCAAATGTCCATAACCGTCACGGTCGACGAAGTCTTCGACAACGACCACCGCGTCGTGAACACCCGAGGTTCCCATACCGGGAAATTCACCTTCAGCGCCGCAGACGCCGGCGACCACCGCATCTGCTTCACACCCTCCGGCCACACCTCCGGCGGCTGGCTGAGCAGTGGACAAGGGCAGGGACAGGTCAGGTTGTCCGTGGATCTGGCTATCGGAGAGACGAGCGCGATTGAGAGTACGGATAAGGGGAAGATGAGTGAGATTGCCCAGAAGGTACGGGATTTGAATGGGCGGTTGCAGGATATCAGAAGGGAGCAGGTGTTTCAGAGGGTGAGTTGCGTCGTTGCTGTTGGGACGATGGGTTGGTGTACGGTTGCTGATGTGGATTTGCAGGAGCGAGAAGCTGAATTCAGGGACCAGTCGGAGTCTACGAATGCAAGGGTGGTAAGGTGGTCGCTGCTTCAGCTCGTTGTCTTGGGTGTTACCTGTGCTTGGCAGCTATCGCATCTTCGTGCTTTTTTCATCAAGCAGAAGCTCACTTAAGGGGATTTACGAGTAATCTCGAATGTATGTGCTTGGTCCGCACGGACTCGGCTCAAATTCAGCCCATGCAACGAATTCAGCTCGTTGAGGTTTCTGAAAACTTTGCATTTTATGCTGTTTGGCTTCAATGGCAAATCGCTGTGTCGCATCATTAGACATCTCACGCGAGTATCAAAGCTGCGCCCTCCCGAAGCATGTCTCGTGATATTGCTATTGTATGACTGCTAGTATATAGCGGATCAATGCAAGTCCCTCTTAGCAAAACCGTCTATCTCATTTTCCGTAATGCGTGGAACGTGATGATAGCTTCATAACCTGCTCAAATCAAATGTATGCATTATGCAAAGTCTGTACTGCATTTAGCTTCTACTTCTTCTTCCTGCCCACCTGATATGCAGCATCATCGAGCTGCAACTCATCAATGTCCATACTATCACAGTCATGATGCGAAAGCCGTCGCATGCCATTCCGTGATTCACGTCCACGACTGAAGAGCATGCTGCTTGGGCGCGTCACAGAAGTCCTGGTGAAAGTCGGTCGAGTGCGAGGTTTCGTTGATACCTTGTCCTCCCTCGTCTCTGGCTCTTTCCCTTTACCAACATCGACGATGCCCATGCCCCTTCGAGTGCTCTTGGCCCCCTTCCTATTACTTCCAGATCCTACTATATTCACGCTCTTGGGTGAGAGTGGGGCTCGCTCATCACCTGTGTCGAGATCACTGATTCGAGCTACTGGTCCTAGATCCTCATTAGAAGTAGTGGAGTCCGTCTTGGCTTTCTTTATTGATCGTGCTAACTGTAAGCGCAAATCATCTGTGGCTCCCTTCCTTTTGATACTCAAGCTACTCCCATCGGATGCCTTGGGTTTATGTCCTTTGCGAGGTGCACATTCAGACGAATCATCGTCACTGTGGTCCTCGAAGCTGAACTCCATAACGGATGAGGTGCCTGTCAGCAACGGTGTACACTGAGTGTTTCGGCTACCTTCGGGTTGAAGTTCTAGCCGGATTTGCGGTGTGGAATGATCAACGGGAGGGCTTGAGAAAAGCATAGTGTCTGGATGCTGAGCGAGCCCTGACACCATATCAGAGAAGCTCGAAGTGGACTGTAGAACAGCCAAGTGCTGTCTCCTTGTTTCGTAAGCGCCGTCGGCCTGATCCTGGGCTGCTGACGGAGTGTACGGGGCCTTGACCGTGTAGTTTTGCTTGCTGAAGTCGAATTCGAACCTAGCACAATCCTGAGGGGAGGGTGAACTGTCGATAGTCTGATTGTCCAATGCCCCGTCTTTCGTGGGCAGAGAACGCATGGTTCTAGATCGCATGGTCTCGTACACTGGTAGTGGCTTGCGCGGAATATTGCCATCACTTGTCAATGACTTGATATTTGTGTTACCAAGGTCTTCTCCTTCGGCAACCCGACGATCTCGATTCGATTGACGGATCTCCTCTTGAGATTCGTATTGTGGGGGAGGCCCTCGGCGTCCCGGCTCATGGTAAGAACTGTGTCGTTGGGCGTGGGGTCTCTGTAAGCGCGGCGATCGTTCATTGCTGCTATTGCTTAGTCGCCCCTTGATTGCACGAGTGGCTTTCACGAACGCTTTCTTTCCTCTCTCGAGCGGCGAGGGCTTCTCAAGTGACGATGACCGGGCGCACGCTCCAGCATAAGCACTCGCTTTCACCCTTGTCTGCTCTTCCTGTGCCGCAGCTTGATGAATGAGGCCAGTGATCTTACGGCTGAGATCTGAAGCGTCCGCTGTGCTCGTCCGTGCGGCGTGGGAATCTTGGGTTGTGTGACTTGTCGTAGGTCGCTTTAGGACAGAGACGGACGCATTGGTTGTTCCTTGAAGAACTGGAGACGATATGGTCGGTTTCCCAACCCTCTTTGCGTCCTTGAGAGAGATTTTGAGGTTTGTGGATTTCTGCGCCAGAGCTGGCCTGTTTTCCCAGTGCCTTTTTTGCTGGGCGAAAGGGTCTTTGGGTGGTACAGGCGGTAGTGTCTGCACAAGAATTCGTAATAAGCACTGCCTTACTGGATTATATAACGAGAACAAGCATGCCTGCGCAGTATGCTGGAATAAACGCTCCCAATACAGGGAACTTAGGCCGAATCAAGTTGGATTTAAGACGCAAGACTTCTTACACTGCGTACCTTTCCTGGGTCTTCTCCCAATATTTTCATGGCTTTTGGACGAACTATATCCTCTGTGGCGATCGCATCGAGCCCTTGTAGAGAAGGTAGTCGTATTGGATTGTGCGGTACGTTATAAAGCAAAGTAGTATCCCCAAGCTCATCGCCACTGGACTCGTCAAATGTGACTCGGCTTCGTGACCGTTGGGCATTGACCTTTGCTTTTCCGAACCGTTCGTAGGCTGACGGCAGAGCGATATATTAGACAGATCAATAGTAATCAGACAGAGATAGGGAGAACGGCATTGTACGTGGTATGCGCAAGTCGTTATACCGCCATTGAGAGCGTACTCACCTGACCGCTGCTCTTTGGCATCTCTTCTTGGCTTGTCATCGTGGAAGACTGAGAAGGAAGATAAAAGCCCTTTCTTCCTCTTGCCGTACATGGTAATTGTAGCTCAGGAACGCTGATAGGTGTGGTGGGTGATCTGACCAAGTACAGCGTTCAATGGGGTTGAGAAGAGGGAACAGAAAGTTTTGCGGTACATAGACTGATGGAATCACTCAGAAAAGAAGTTGTCACCCAAGGCTGTAGCAAAAGAAAGAGCCTCTGACACCTCGCGACTGCCTCCATTTAAAGCTTGTGTCTTTTGGTCTCACGAACAATGTTGCAATGTGAAAGGAGCCTTCTGTTGGAGTTTTTATTCTCAGATAGTCAGGATCCAATTACCTACATCCACGGCATCCCTCCTGACGGTCGCATACTTGATACAAAGAGACATCCGGTAACGCAGCTTCATTGTCCGAGCTTAGTTCTACGCCTAGACGCCCACATACGCTGCACTTCAAGATGCAATACTGGCGACCTACCACAGGACCACGTCACGGTTCCTGTACGCATGGGATACTGGTAAATCGGCTTAGATGAGGGGAGCTTCGATAGCTTCAACGTTCCATCTTGACCCCGAAGAGAGTTCATGTATTGGCCACATTAGCAATAGTGTCTAATCCAACGGCAGAGATGAATGACTTGCAGGAGAATAGAACATTGGGATGTAATATAAGTACGGTGTGGATAATTGAATGGGGCTACCGGCCGCGCTCCCACGCTAGCCTCCGGAGGATCCTCGGCATGGATTGGTCGCTCGGAGAAGCTAGAATAGTTCTAGGGGCAGACGTCAGCCAATCAAGATTCACATTTACTCATCATCATTGAGGTACGATTTGGGATGTATTGTAAGCAATAGTGTGTTTTCACTCTGTAGGTAGAGTTCACTTCTCTTAAGTAAGTGAGGCTAGGAAGGATCCAGATAATACAGCATCCTGTATTCGACCCATCACATCACCATTTTGCCCGTCTTCGAGAGAATACGGGTTGATACCGTCCACCAGCCAATCACCACAAGCTCGTCCGTGATACCTCTTGCGGGCTGATACTATCAACATAGAAACTATCAACATAGAACCCTGTTGTGGGACTGTATAGCATCGCTATCTCCATTCGCACATTTCTGTCTCGACATATTGATCATGTCCTTCTCCTCGCTAGTCTCCGACATTGCTTTTAGAGACAATGCAAACGATGGCGCATCTCGCGCCTTCAGACCTCCTATAAGATCAACACCTGGGTCATACGCCAGATCATCCACAAGTACGGCCGCTACCAGTGTGAGCATATCCGGGGATATTTCGAGTCAATTGCATGGAGGCTACAACCATCCTCTCGCGCGCTCGTGGCAAGCAGAGAGGCAACTGACCAAGGCACTATAACGTCTTCCCAACTTGCTTCGTGCATTGGCTTATGTGTCCAGTCTATGCTCATATACCCTCTCTTCATATCCGACCAAAATGATGAAGAGACCCTCATTCCCTCCCTCCCCAACCAGCATCGCCGTGGAATCAATAAACTCATCCCATATCTCGAGCCTCTTGTCCGCAAAGGGCTACGATCCGTAATCTTATTTGGTGTCCCGATCGCTCCTCAAGCCAAAGACGTCCACGGAACCGAAGCTGATAATCCTCAAGGTCCCGTCATACAGTCCATTCGCCTTCTCCGCGCTCGCTTCCCTTCCCTCTTCATAGTCGCTGACGTCTGTCTTTGTGAGTATACCTCGCATGGTCACTGTGGTATACTACACGACGATGGGAGTCTCAACAACAGCCTATCTGTTGACAGGATCAGTGATGTCGCAATGGCATACGCTCAGGCTGGCGCACATTGTGTGGCGCCTTCAGATATGAATGACGGGCGTATACGAGCCATAAAGCTCAAGCTCATTGAAGCGGGTGTTGCGCACCAAGTCGTCCTGATGTCGTACTCGGCCAAATTTTCTGGCTGTCTTTATGGCCCCTTCCGTGATGCAGCAGGCTCTTGTCCGTCCTTTGGAGATCGCAAATGCTACCAATTACCACCAGGAGGTCGAGGGCTTGCTCGCCGCGCAATTCATCGTGATATACAGGAAGGAGCAGACATCATCATGGTCAAGCCTGCGAGTTCATATCTCGATATCATCAGTGATGCGAAGGAAATAGGGAAGGACATGCCTGTAGCTGCATATCAAGTCAGTGGTGAATTTGCCATGATTCATGCAGCCGCGAAGGCAGGTGTCTTTGATCTTAAGACCATGGCAATTGAGAGTACCGAAGGAATCCTGAGAGCAGGAGCCACAATCGTCGTTTCGTACTTCACCCCGCAATTCTTGGACTGGTTGTCAAGTTGACAAGTGTTTCGATGAGGGAATATATTCATTGAAAGCTCGAGGAGATACATCGAGCTTTTGAGCACAGGAATTGGCATGTGTTACAAGAGAATCGACAAGATACGACAGGATTCATTGGCAAGGGTGTGTTTAGAGTGACGATCACGAAGTCGGTAAGTTTGCTTGTTGTCCTCCGCAGTCGTCTCTTAGGCACTATGATTACAGACGACCGGATGAAGATCATCACAATACTCTGAGGCATGGACGAACGGAATGCTTTCGTTTACGATAAAGAAGAAAAGTCTAAGCAGAGATTTGGGTTTTATGTATGAGTTAGTAACCTAGGCACGCAAGGCCACTATAGACGAGTAGAAGGCTCTACCCCCTTGAATCACAAAATACTCCGTAAGGGGACTCCCTACTTGGCTGATTCTCAGGATGAGTTATCTTGGTTGCAGATATATCATTAATTTGCCCCTACATGTTCTACTGTCATCATGGGAGCATCTAGCGGGCCTCTAGCGTCATTTGAAGCAATAAGTAACTCCAATATGCAAATCCACGAGCCATGAAAATGGGTTTCCAGTCAAAAAGCTGAGTGCTTTGTACGCAAAGCTACGTGGAATTTCATGAAGAATAGGAGTCCTCAGTGCCGTTCCAAGCCTCTTACATCCGCCAATCCCAATAATGCTTCGCCAAAATGCTCCATTCGAACCTCTCCATATCTACACTACGGTCTCTTATTCAAAGAGGGGAACTTACCTTGAGTTTGGCGATGACTTGGTTGCAGGAGATTCTATGGCTTTCGGTTGTTCTTCCCGATCAAGGGTCTAAGATGCAGCTCACGTCATGCCATGCCATGCCATTGACGTAGTTGCTCGACCGTCGCTTGATGCAATACTATCTAGCGCTTCAGGCTTGATCCCTGAATAACTTCACATTCAATCTTTTCAAATTTCTCAACTCAATTAATCTATATTATACACAAGCCCAACATGGAGACAGCCAAAAATGCCGTCAAAAGCACCACAAGCGAGGGCTCGCAGTTCAAATCTGGTACGTCTCCTCTCGAAGCAGAGTCCGCTGGCAGTGTATACACGACCGAAGGTCTTTTGACTCGCTGATTGTCCTGTCTAGAACTTGACCGACTTCCTTTGATTATAACTTAATATCATGCACGCCAATACTGATATGCTCTATAGGTCATCAAATCCCCATTCAGCACCAAGCCCAGCCGGGCAGGCAAAGTGATATGAAGGGGCCTGATCCTGTCAATACCGAAATCCCCACGGAAGACGGCGGGTATCAGACCTACAAAGCAGCTGGCAAGCTGAAGGGCAAGAAAGCCATCATCACCGGAGGAGACTCAGGCATTGGCCGAGCCATAGCGATCATGTACGCTATGGAGGGAGCCGATAGCATCATTGCCTACTTGCCGGAGGAGCAGAAAGATGCCGAGGAAGCGAAGAGACTCGTCGAAGAGCATGGAGGGAAATGCTATCTCTTCCCCACAGATATCCGAAAGCAAGAAAATTGCAAGAAGCTCGTCGACGGGGCTCTCGAGAAAATGGGCGCCATCAACATCGTCGTAAACAACGCTGCCTACCAAAACATGATCAACGGCATCGCCGAACTCACCCAGTATGTCTTCTACGAGAAACCGCCCCCCTTTCCCCTAACATCCGCCTCATTTTCGCGCACTAACCTCAAACCCCAGGCAACAATGGCTCAAAACCTTCGACACAAACATCCACCCCTACTTCTACCTCTCCAAATACGCTCTCGCCCACATGAAATCCGGCGACACAATCATCAACTGCGCCTCCGTAAACGCCTACATCGGCCGCCCCGACCTGCTCGACTACACCTCCAGCAAGGGCGCCATCGTCTCCTTCACCCGCGGCCTCCACAACCAGCAGATCGCCTTCGGCATCCGCGTCAACGCCGTGTGCCCCGGCCCCGTCTGGACGCCGCTCATACCCTCCACGATGAAGGAGTATGCCCAGGATCAGTTTAGCGGGTCGCCGATGGGGAGGCCGGCGCAGCCGAGCGAGATCGCGACGTGCTTTGTCTTTCTGGCTAGTCAGGATAGTAGCATGATTGCTGGGCAGAGCTTGCACCCTAATGGCGGTGTGGTGGTTAATGGATGAGCGGATATTATGGCTGAGGTTTTGATGGCATCGTTGAACGATAAGTAATGAGACAAAAGTTGGGACTATCCATCCTTTCAAGGCAAACTCGTAAAATCAGTCCCGGTGTAATTCATGTTCACTGGAGTGATCAACATTTGGATACAAACACAAGTGAATGTCGTGTATAAATCATGCTCCTAATTGTGAGGCTTGAAGAGCATACGAAGCTACTATTTCAATGTTTCGAACAAGGATAAGCTACACGTAGTCACTGACTGGTAGATAGAATCCCAGCAAAACACCAAGCTAACATGCAGTCATACAGCCAATGTGCTTGACTTTCGAAAACGAGGGTATTTAAAGAAGCAAGCAATAAGAAAGACCATTTCGATCCTTTTGCGCATGATACGTTCGCTAACAGAGCTGGAAAATTTTCCTGAGAGTGAAGTCTGAGTGGTGTGCTATTCGAAAGACCCGTAGTGGCACTCATTGGCCGTCCGCATTCCCGTCGTAGATACCTCGACTGACTTTGGCCGGATTGCCAGCAACGACCGTGAACCGTGGAACATCCTGTAGACTCCCTTAGCTTCTGTGCATAGGAGTAATATACTTGATGAACGAGACATACCTGATGCAGTAGACTGCCAGCGCCTACGGTACTGCTCTTGCCGACCCTGACTCCAGCCAAGATGGTCACGTTGCTGCCGATCCAGCAATCCTCTTCGATGACGATATTCCTGCCAAGTGCAGGCCCGTTGCTCCCCATTCTTCTCCTCGGGTCGATAGGGTACGTCGCGCAGACAAGCTTCACTCCGGGACTGAAGATGCACCGGGCTCCGATCGTCACGGTGCAAGTATCCGAGATGCGGCAATCGGCACCGATGAGGACATCGTCACCGATTGTGATATTGTAGCCGTAGTCGCAATGGAACGGTGCCTCTACGACTACACGCTCGCCGCAGCTGCCGAATGGCATTTCCATCTGTGGACGTGGGACCTCACCGCTTGAGAGGGGCGGCTCGGGATTCGGTCGTAGTGCGAGTATCTGACGGAAAAGTCGGCTGCGCTCTTCAGGGCTGGCACCGTGTGAAGGGTTGGTCGCATTGTTGAAACGCCAGATGGCGGCGATACATTTTTCGCGGTCCTCGGTGAGGGCGGGTGTTAGCGGGTAGTAGTAAAGGCCTTTGAGCATCTTTTCGCGCTCAGTGTACTGATCGTTGCGAGTGCGTTGTGATGGACGAAGCGATGCGGGATGTGTTGCGGCAGCTTGAGCGATAGCCTGAACGCTGTTGTGATTTGGCGGTGTGTTGTTATGGTTGGGTGGATGGGGAGGCCCTGAATACTGAGAGGCTGAGGAGTTACTTCGATGTACTGAGGCAGGCGGATGCATTGAGCTTTGCTCTTGACTATCAGGGGCCATCTCATAGATTGAACCACGATGACCATTTTCGCCCTGATACTTCGACATATGTGGAGGATTGCTTGGGTATGGCCGCGTCTGCTGTTTTCCGTATGCAGGCTTCTGTTGCGCTTCTGGAGGGCTCGGCCTCCCATAGACCTGGTCGCGGTCATCCTCAACGGCAATTGGCTTACGGGAATCGCCTTGATCGTACGATTGGCGAGGATCCATATGCGGAGGTAGTGGAGCTGCATACTCTGGGGGGTGTTCCAGATAGCGTGGCCCAGGGTAAGGACCGCGATTACCAGGTGTCCCAGGTGGATACCCATTCTTGGACTGTAAAGGAATGGGGGCTTTGGCGTTGGCGGGCTTTTGCCAGGTATTTCGCGTGGAATAGCCCTCGCACACGAATCCACCTCGCAAGCAGTTGTTACCTGCCGTATGTATCAGCCCGTGTCGAAGAATAAGGAATGGTGACTGTAGAGAAAACGTATCAATAGTCTTACATTCAGGGTGCTGTTCATCGCACTTTTTCTTCCTCCTGCGGCAGGTCATACATCCGGTCTTGGTACGATTACTGAAGACTCGCTTTCTTCGCTTACGATCCAGGTCCTGCGAGCTTCGGTTCGTACCATAATCGCCATAGCTTCCATTCGGGTCGTCATCATCCTCTGGACTTCCGTAAGTATCACGAGGCATGGATTCGTAGCCGCGGGTCTCTCGTGTCAGTACGTTAGCCATGTGAGCATCATCAGGGTCCGTGTAGTAAGGTCTTGGTGCTTGTGGCGCAATAGAAGGATCTACAGGCTGGTCATATTCGTTTCTGATTAGCTGATGTCGCTCAGGTCGAGGATATATTTCTTGGGTATTGTCTCGCATACGAGGGGGTCCGGCGTACGTATCATGAGGTGTTGGACCATACGACCCTGGTGGTGGAGGGTACGTCTGGCGAGGACTATAGCCTTGCATGTCCCTTGCATGTCCGTTTTCTAATTCGTGCCGTCGTGGTCCGCCTGGACTATGAGGAGGGCCATTCACTGGGTAAGCAGGGTGGCCTTGGCTCTCGTACTCCGGACGACGCTCTTGCTCTCCGTCAAACGATCGCTTGCGCTTTGTTGTCTGGGGGCTCACCGCTGGCATGTTCACTGGCTGGTTGCTAGGGTTCCTAGAGTGGCCGCTTGGGTAATGTTGAGACTGTCTTCTCGGCTCTGAGGGGCCATCGGGATGTTGTTGGGGCTGTGTTGATGATGGGCGATCAAACGCTTGAGCGTGTGTTGGTGCGGGAGTCGGAGACTTGGAAGCATGAGCGGAGACAGGATCTTGAGTTTGAGTCGCCATAGAAGCTGGCGATGGCCTTGAATCTTGACCTGCAGAGTCTGGGCCATTGCTTTGCGTATCATGACTGGGGGGCGCTGCTGAATGCTGAGCTACCTGTGTGTGGTTTGGAAGGGTAATGCGAATGGCCGTGGCTTCCGAAATCGCTTTTGGAGGTTCCTGTTCGAGGTTCGGCTTGACTGGAGGAGCTGGAGAAGCACTACCGTTGACAGCGGTGAACGAGGGAGTCGGCTCCGTTAGCTGATCGTTCTCGTGGCTGCGAGAAGCCTCAACGACATGATTTGAAGCGACCGCTGCCATGTTCACCCGCGAGTGAAGCCTTTTGCGCTTACAGGCGTGCGGCAGACGCGACAATATTAAGTTCAGTATGCTGAGTTCTGGTGAGTAAGTATTATCACTTTGAATCGAGAAAGTGGACGACTGATTGTGGCAGTATCAGATGACTTACATATTGCGTTCGATCAGTACACTCGATCAAGCCTTGGAAGCGCGTCTGGAGCTGCGTCTACTGAAGTAGAGTCAAAATGGAACCAGTGATCGACTTGCCAGTATCGTAACCTTCTTGAGCTGGACGTGATTGGAAATCACAGATTTACTTCACCGAGTGCGATATGAGCGACGTCAAAGGTGCGGTGCTAGGGAAGTGCCAAAAGAGGGGGGGACTGGGTGAATTATAGGTGTGGGCGGCGGATGGGCAAGCTCCCTGCGCTAAGGAGAGGCTAAAGCGTTTCTGTGGATGCTTGTCGCGCGGATTCCCTGTGTTCGGAACGATCTATGCTGGATGGAATCCCTTAATCTTCCTATTTGAATGGTCATGAATCTTCAGGCTTTTTTTCAGTGATGGAGGAGCAGACCCAGCGCCATGGTTCAGCTTTCATTAGAGGCCGCGGGCAAGCGTTGGAGATGATGTTTCGCAAAGGGCGGCTGTGTCGATTGAAGCTGCCAAAAGATTTTTAGCTCGAGTTTTAGTCCGGCTCCCTCGGTCAGCGCCAGAGTAGACGATCTCCCTGATAGGCTGTCCCGAAATACTAAGAGACACGCTCGCCTCCGTGATTGGCCCCTTCGACTCCTTCAAATGGAATTCCCAAGGCGCTTACATGCAAATCTTCAGGCACTTTACAGGGGTACAAGGGTCCGAGATGAGCTGCATGTCAAACGCCCACGACACCAGACCTGGAGGTCCGTCACCAATGACCACTGAAACCTGCTGCGAAGTGGATGCCTTCCATCGACTGAAGTGGGGAGGAGAGGGCGGCAAGCGGCATGAGGTGTGGGTGAAGGTGTAAGCTTTGACCCATACTCGGCACAGGTCTGGAATTAGCGCATGCTTGACTTCGGAATTCATACAAGCCCAGGCTAGGAAGAGACCACCCGGAATTCAACTGACGAGGGGCCATCACATCATATCATGCATTGGCTGAGGAATCATGCTGTAAACGAGCTGACCTCACCCGGCTTCCCCAATCGGACCCTCGAATGTCTAACTTGCTAAGCCTGTTTCACGCCAACCCTTTCTCGGCAACAGATGGTACAATGTGCGACTTTATTACCAACACTAACCACTGCTAACATCCATCGTTCCGTCTCACCAACAACCTACGATGTACATTCAAAAGTGAAAGCAGGCACAGCACGTCGTCTCGCCCCAAGGTGATTGCAGCTTCGCCACGATCAGAGCCAAGATTGACGATGGAAGTAAAGCTGCGGATTGAAGGAGTAGGAAACAGAATTGAAACACACAACCCCGCAATCCTGCATACACCGCGCGTGAGTCTTGTTCGATCAGCCTCGCTTGCCGACAGGAGGGGCTCGGATCATGTCGACTGTCACCTATTCAACGCGGTCTTTGCTCATTGTGCCGTGTTGAGTCTTGACCGATGACACCTAACAAGTAAAGCAACAAGGGAGACCGCCAAGGCGCAAGCCTAAAGCCATTCGCCTTTACGAAGCGACTTGGTCACATGGCATACGAGGCGCTCACAGGAGTAGCTGCAAAAGATCCGCTGCGTCCAATCAAAAGCCTCCGATCTCGCAACCCCGTAGCACTCTACCTGTAACTATTGGATACCCTCAGCGACAGCCAACCAAAAGAGCAAGACTCGTTTTGCCTTTGGCGCAATTGTCATCCACGCTATTCATATCTGAAATCATGCAAGTGCCCTCCTGCAGGAATGTAGGATTGCCTAACGTACTTTTAGCCTCGAGGATGGCGCTTGTGCCGTCATCTCTTGTCAACTTTACCGCCCTAAAATCAAGCTAAGAAGGTTGAGGGAGGGCCGGGGTCCCCCTCTAACGCGCTCCTAAAGCCAAATCTCACACCAGGCCAACATCGGTACCATCGTCCATCACTAGGAGCAGCTTGCACCGGCTAACAACGTTGGAGGAAGACTGCTTGATCCCTCGAGCCTGCTGCCAGACACCTTTTAGACCTTGGGTGTTCGCCATAAATATCAACAAACCAACCGAAATCCTTCAAGTAGGCTCGCCAACGAGAACGCCGCATCAGTCTAAAATAGAAATTGTCTCTGTTCATAGGTGTTTGATATTAGACTTTGGACACATCTCTTACTCATCCATGTACAATGTTCACATAGCTCAAAGATCTGGATCCCAGCGGCAATCTTGAGATTTCAACGAGACACATGAGACTTCGTCCATCAACCAATAATACGATATCACTCAGTGCATGAGGATGACGCGAGTGGGGTGCACTCGTGCAGATCTCGTACCGTAGGAATAATGTGTCAAGTCAATAACTTTTCGAGCCAAGATTTATCTTCTATTCCCACTGTGCTGACGACGAAGGCTCTTTCACCAATATGATAATCTGAGCATCATCATCGATCCACTCCCTTTCATGAAGGCTGAAGCAGTTTCATCATCCTTCCTATCCCTTAAAGCTCTCAAGAGAGAGGCACGGCTATATATCTGTCCTTCAAGAAAGATTGATTTTGTATCGATATCCCATTCAGGAAGCAGCCCGATTACAGAAGAGATGCACGCTTTCACTTATCACTCACTTCCACATGTCTCCCCGAGAACCTCCATCATTTTATCAAAGCCATACCGTCGCCCAATATCCACCTCCTCTCGATAGACGTCCCAAGAGGTGTGCAGTGGCAATGGCAGCCGCACGCACGCACGCGTGCTAGTCCTTCCATACCATTTCCACCACTTTCCCAGCCAGACAAAATCTACACCCAGCAATCTCACTAACTACCATCGTCCCTCAACCTCATACCCAGAACCACACCTCCGTCCCCTTGCACAAACATCAACAGAAACCTTGATGCAATCTCCTCCCTCACTAAACTATCAACCCTCCAAAAAAGGACAGACATCTCACCCTACGTTTTACCCTATCACAACATGAACGTCATTGCTCGAGTATATACGATATCAGAAGTCAAGTTTTTATCCGTGATCTGAATGTTGTTAGTGGTGGTGTTTCCGTCTTGGGTGGGGTTATGAGGGGGTGTTGGGGGTATGTGGTTGGGGGGTTTGGCGGTGCTGGTTATGGGGGGTGAGGTGTTGAGGATAGTTTGGGAATGTATGTAGTTTTTGGGGGGGCGAGAGGAGGAGTATTTTGGTGGTGGAGGGCTGGAGATGTGGGAGTAGAGTTTAGGAGTGCTTGGGAAGATGGTGGTATGGAGATTTTGGGGTTGTTAGGGGCTAGGGTACTTTCTGACGCGTATGTATATTGGGGACACCAAAGCCCTGCTCGAGGTGATATGAGTCTACTAACGCCCATGCCCTTGATGAGGGCCAAAGAGCACTGACGCCATTCCTAGATACATTTCCTCCGTGGTCAAGCAACGGGGCGATTTCATCCCAGTCCCTCCGTCTCTTCCAGCTCTCGAAGAACAACTTCAACCTCCTTCGGCCCACTGATACCCCACACGCCTCCACCCTTCACCCTGTCCGCTCCCCGCATCCCCACCTCCTTCCCCACCAAGTTCCGCCCCACTTTCCCCGGTCCAATCCCTATCCATCTCCTGACGCCTTCTTCCTGATCCAGCCATCGGACGCTGTCCCACCACCGCACGGTGTCAACGGCTTGCCTACTGAGCAACTCGCGAATCTGGTTGGCGGAGCCGAAAGGTCTCGCACTCACGTTGGACACACAGGGAAACAAGCCCGGGAAAGTGATCTCGGTCTTTTCGAGAATATCGCGCACGGTCTTGGCGGCGGGTAGCATTATGGGTGAGTGGAAAGGGGAATCGGTTGCCAGCCTCACGGCGCGGGGATCGTGACCGCCGAATTGACGCAGTTGCACGAGCAGGGCTTGTATCCGCTCTATACTTCCACTAAGCACGATTTGGTTCTTCGAATTGATGTTTGCGATGCGCACTTGCTCGATGGCTGGCGGATCATATGTGCTGTCGTCCCGGCCACCTTCGCTGGCACCATGACCCAGGAAGTCATAGATGGTTTCTATCAGGCTAGATAGCCGGTCCGGCTCGCACACCAATGCGATCATCCCGTACTCGCTGCCTTCCTCCCTGGCTGCATCTTTGCTACACCGTGCCACAACTTCCGCTCTTCGCCTCAGCATGAGCAAGGCGTCCTCGTAACGTAGATGTTGGGAGCTGACGAGCGCTGCGAACTCGCCCAGACTGTGTCCGAGGCATATATCCACTCTTCCGGCGGTCTTGAACCCGAAATCCTGCTCGAGCACGCGGAGGATCATGATGCTGATCGCGAAGATGGCGGGTTGCGCGTTCTCGGTAGCGGTGAGTTTGGCATTGGGTCCAGATTCTATGATGCTGACAAGATCCATATCGAGCGTCTCGTTTAGCTGTTCGAGGAAGGGTTTGCATGTTCGTGGGAAGGCTTCAAGCCATGGGCTTGCCATGCCGATCCTTTGTACACCCTGACCAGGGAAGAAGAGGGCGGTTTTGGGAGGAGCGTCTGAGTATGTAGTATTCCATCTTACTTGCTCGAAGAAACTCGACGGCTTTCTTGGCTCCAATTGAGCGTGGATCGTGTTACAGTGGGGCCGATATTGATCTCGACCAATGCGCGCAGAGCTACCGAACGGTCGGTTGTGTATGGATTTTGTCGTCACCCGTTTCATCGTGCCGAACGACAGAGCGAGACCGGCTTGACAATGTGGCCTTTCGCATATCGTTGATCATTGCGGTTGCAAGTATTCGCAGGTGCCATTGCGGTTCCTGATTGAAGGGTTCCCCTTGCGGAGGGATGGACGCTGGTCTGGGGTCTTGGCAACGGCGACTTTCGCTAGCGGACTTTTTCTTTCTACGACGTACTCCGTGTCCCTGTCGTCCCTGTATACCAGGTATCAACATAATCGTGAGATATCTGATACAACGACGGAAAGTCTCACATGCAAGATTTCGCCGCCGACATCCTCTGAGGAACCGACCAGGTTGTTCATAAGGGTTCGACAAGAAGCCAGGTCCGACATGAAACAGGTGTGAACAGTGCTCAACAGGTAGTGGGAAAGGAGGAATTGTATCGGCTACCAGGAATCAAGGTTACGGACCCTCATGATATCACCATTCTGGTAAGCCGAGTGGTCTACAAACGTGCTAAATTATTTATAGAGGTCTACGTCAGGAGCATATCATGCTAAGTGTTTTCGTTGCTTGAGACCTGCGCGTGTAGCTGCTGCTTATCTGACGATGCGTCTGCGGGAATTTTGATGGATCGTCTGCGTTTCAGCAAGTCTGCCTTCATTGCTTTCATCCACAGTTCCAAAATTATTCAAGCCCTTTCTAGCATTAATATTGATGATAGCAATGGTATTCTACCTCGCGAGAATGAACGCAACATCTCAAAACGCGTGTCACTTTTACCTAATCTCAGACACGCGGTGCGTTCTGATCGATTTTACACGGAGTCTTAAGAGCTACGTGGCGATTTCACAAGGATTAGGAGCCACACGGTTTATGGCCATGTGGTGGAAGCTTTGTTTATCGCCTGAAGGCTCGGGGGTCTAGTTGTCAACAAGCTGGTTGCTCACAAGCGTATGGCTATCATGTGTACGACATCTACTGTGGAGTTGGGAAAAGTATGGCTGTACAACTTGATGCGCTTGGTCATTGTGGGTACTCTGAAGCCTCATCAGGCAGTCTGCAATGGTATGACGCCGGGACAGGCTCCAATTGGGATCAAAGAATACATCAATGTACTATGGAATCTGTTCCAACCAGAAGTCGCGTGTCGCCCACCGGATAATTTCAATTATAAAGACCTAGTACCGGAGACCCCTCCGTTGTGCTTCCAGTGGTATGCTCACTCGTTGCTGAAAGGGTCATGCAATGGCTGAATGCATCTTTATCGAACGTGCCAAGATGTTGTTCTGCCGCGGTTTCAGTGAGGTAGTTCTATACGTCACATCAACAAGACAAGGTATAAGATGCAGCATAGCTTGGACTTTGCACAGATATCTGCTGTATCTCTGTCCAGTCTCACCGAAAGCATTTCTATACACAGAAGATTAGACCTTGACTTTAGGAAAACCCAGCCACAAAAGTGCAAACTCAGCCTGGGTCTGCCGTATCATCTTCCTCCATGCTACACATCGCTCCTCACTCATCAACCGAATCTACGTGAGGGAGCTCAGGGGACAAAGCTAGTAGTACACTGAAATCCGACAGAATCGTCAAATCAGGGCAGGCAGCATCATGTGGTGGCGCATATCAAAGTCATCGATATTACTAGCCTCTTGCATTCTAATCTTCATCATAACGACTCAGGCAACCCCTACTCGTCATACCATTAACACTGCATCCAGTCCCCCAACCTCCTCCATATCCACCACCTCCGCACCTTCCAACCAACCCCCAACAAAAAGAGCCCCCCTAACCACCCACCACCTCCCCAACAACTTCCTCGTCCACTACGTCCCCTTCTCCCCCTTCGCCCACGGCCCCCTCCCCTTCACCACCCTCGCCTATTTCTGGCAATACCTAGCCCACATCGCCCTATCCACACCAACTCAAAACTTCAACAAGGCCAACATCCTCTTCCGCTGGGGACAGTTACGGATGGAGATGTTCAATGTAGCGGGCAGTGCCGTGTCTAGAGACTTTGTGCTCCAGGTTGCGGATGTCATGGCTGCGTATGTGGCTAGGGGGTTTTGTGGCTTGTTTAATGCGAGGGTTAGGACGCCTGGGGGAGTGGTGGTGTGGGTTACTATGACTGTTGATGGGAAATGATCGAGGAGTATCTCTATCTTAGGACAGCTAGATCCAATTTCTGCAGATGAGCATTGTGCTTCTATCCGCTTCTCCCGTATTCAAGGCGTCCTAGAAGGTATCCTCTTGGTATATGACATAGGACCACTATAGGCTAGACTACTTTCCTTTACCATCCGCCAAAACATGTAGGTAATCAATGGCAAAGCAAGACTCCATACTCATCCAGAGAACACTGATTTTGTAGCTTTGGTCAAGAAGTAGTCATGAGAGGGTGTTCGATAGACCTTTAATCAATCAATCAGCTCGTGAAGGAGTATTGGCCAACCACTGGCTCGGTGTGCAGGTGCGGGTGGAAATCATTCCTTTGTCAGCTTGCGCAACCGCTCGATGGCTAGCGATATATAACCTACATTTCGAACGATGTTGGTTGTTCTAAGGAGTAACGCCGGCTAATGTTGGCTGAGTGCCTGCGGTGTCTTTGTTTTGTCACCATTATGGAAATTGCGTGGGAAGGACGTGCAATATCATTGATTGTAAGACCGTCTTATTGCCAATGGGTTTGTTCGATGGCCCAGCTGAGTGGCCAAGACGGAAGGTAGGAAAACGCCAAATGCTGCCCTTTCCCCCAAAATGCAGGTTCATGATGACAATATACAGATCGGTACGCTATGCTCATTCGCGCTCTCACTTTCGGTACCACATTCGCGTTATTTTGGTGTGCCTGTGTCGAGGATAACTCAATCAGTATGGCCGCTTAGGGACTTGTATTGTGTGCTAGGATATCGACCACAATTGCAAATGATGTTGTGAAGTACATTGGCAAAAGAAGACATACCTCATTTTCTTTTGAAGTTGAAAGATGCCGTACATCAATGCTTCGCTTGTGGGTGGGCATCCAGGCACATAGATATCTACGGGCACGATCCGATCACATCCTCTAGTGACGCTGTAGCTGTAGTGATAATAGCCTCCTCCATTCGCACAAGAGCCCATGCTGATCACCCATCGAGGGTCGGGCATCTGATCGTAAACTTGACGAAGTGCGGGAGCCATCTTATTCGTAAGTGTCCCCGCAACAATCATAACATCCGATTGACGAGGTGAAGCTCGAAAGATTATACCGAGGCGATCCTGATCATATCGTGGGGCTGATAGATGCATCATCTCAACGGCGCAACAGGCGAGTCCGAAAGTCATAGGCCAGAGTGAGCCTTGACGAGCCCAATTTGTAACCTGGTCCATGGTCGTTCTGTGACGACAAATATCAGCGAATCTGATGGGCATGTATAATAAAAGTCTGAACCTGGGAAGCATACAAAGCATATTGCATCGCACCCTCCTTCTTCTCTTGGCTGGGCAGTGGCACCTCTCTCCTAGGCTTGCCGGTAACACTAAGTGGTGGACCTTCGGCATTTTGTGATGGTGTGACTTGTGTAGTAGCGGATTTGGATGCTGTTGAGGAAATGAACGCCGATGGACCGGCGCGTAAAGGAAGGAGAGCAGTCGTTGGCTTTGCTGCTCAAACAGATTGGTTAGTCGCTGGTGGCAATGGAGTATTTCTTGGTATATCTACCTCGCAGCGCCAACGTAGCTGCTGACCTTGTAGAGGAAAGCATTATAAGACGGTGGTAGAAGAATATGAAAGGTGAGATGAGTGCCAGAGAGGAGAGAGGAAATGTTCTTGGTGTGGGGCAAACAAGTGAAGATGCCGAATATCGATGTCGGGCAATCAGTGACGCTAGAGCTATCTCTATCCGGCTAGCGTGACCAGGAGAAGCGCTTGGCGCGAGGGTCTCTGTTCGTTGTCTCTCCTTCCTCGCCAGCAGCATCTATGTTGTTCTGCTGCCGTTCTGGGTTGAAGTCAATGTAGTCGAATCTGCCCGTCTGTTGCATCAGACCAAGCATTGACTCGCAGAAGAAGCTCTCCTTTCTGTCTTCTGATTGACGCTGAGCGTCTGGGAGACTGCCTGCATCAGAAGAGCCACTTTCCGTAGCCCGAGATAAAGACAACCAGCGCCGCATATTGGGCATCGAGGACCTTGCTTTGAAATTTAAATTGCTCTTGACAGTGTTCCACGCAGCCTGAGCCTTGGAGCTTGGTGATGGGGGTGAAGTTGATTCGTTGACCTCTGACGAACGTCGAGATGCCTCTTCAGATGAGGAGCTCATCCCGACTATTCCTCACAGGTATTGGCTGTAAAGCTTCTTCTGTAGAATCTCGAATCAGTCACACACTGTGAATTCTCATGGAAGACTGCCAATGTTTGATCTAGATCTCGATGAGAGCGGTCGTGAGGTGGTTCATCGGATACTTTGTTCAATGTGGCAGTTGGAGGCACCTGCCGTTTGGAAGAAATTTTCTCCCGTCATTTTGATCAGAATGAAAAATTGCATTTCTTCCTGTACTACCCTTCCTACGCACACAATCCTATCAACATTAGATCGCCTGTTGTTGGTATCCCTCATCTTCTTTCATTTGCATTACGGGCATGCTTTATCTATTTTCATAATAGCGCCTTCCAGAGAGCCTCTTCCCATCCAGTCCCATATTATCAGAGGCCACCATAGCAGAGGATACCTTGGCCTGCCTGTACGATCTCCTTGAAGGCTACAGCTCCTCCGTTGTCGCCATTTACTTGATCAGTCTACACGTGTCGCCGAGAAGACCATGCTGGGGTTATTATTTCGTACGCGCTGCTTTGCTTTGGGCTTGGAAAAGAAAGACTCGCTCGTTAAGTTCGTGGTGTCCGCTTACCCAGAAGTACAAAGAATCCCTCGACCGTTCCTGCCTCCCTCATAGTGCTGCAACCCACTCGTGGGCACCTACCATCAATGTCTTGCGCCACAAATACGTTCATACCCGTATCTCACGGGGTTCTTGGATATGTCAGGTCGTCTACGCAAGGGATATACTATGGTCGATAGTTATCACAGCAATCAGCAATTCCCCTTGTGCTCTTCTACTTCAGGTGATTCTCCCAGACGAGTTCTGCTAATGCTTTATAGGCATGACGACACCGTAAGTCCCCAAGACAGCCTACTTGTCTTGTCGATTATCTTGTAATGCAAACCACTACGTAACGACCGATGGAACATAATCCCTGGGACATGTCTGAACGGCATTATCGACTCCAAAGCTACGACTACCTCCATTCTGGCGACGTATACAATGAGCGAATTTCTACCAATGCCTACACATGGGATCTATAGATGACGTTGCGTCAGTGGCTCTTGCAGTCAAGAGTCTCTGCGTCTGACTTGTAACAGGGATCCATTCGCGTTGCCATACGGCAGGACTGATACAAGCCCAGCTACCAAGACACACATATTGAAAGCACATGAGCGCTCGCGTTCCACGTAGTCGATCCCACTTCACAAAGACGGAAAGCTCTAGGATATCGCTTGGGCTTAATATGCGTATCTATCGTTCATCTGATGCCTCTTGTGAATAACAATACGCCAAAATCTCTGGATCATCCACGAATCACAGTCACCGCTTCGAAGCCCCGGTGAACAAGGCCCTGCATATCTTCCACGGTTGAGGCATCCGTAATGCGTGGACTTTCAAGTGATAGGTAATCTCCAATCTATCGTGTCGATTAAGATTATTGCTTTTACTCATCATGCACGGAACCGGTCCTTTGTTTAGCCATGTGGGATCTCTGGCCCTAATGTAGCTCCTCAAATGTTCTACGGTCAATACTGTTCAATGTCTCTGCTGCTAAAGAGAACGGCGCGGTGCAATTTGAGACTCCAGACCAAAGACACATTTGTCACAAGTGACCGTGAAGTTATCAACACTTTGCAATTAAATGCATCTTGTATTACCTGATGGTTGCTTTGGTTTTTCATAGATAGACTAGAAGTCTGCTTAGCATCATTAATATTGTACAATATTGAAGAGATTACAAAGATCCTTAATCTCTAGCTAGAACACATCGTAGAGAAGGATTCGCTTGATTTTCTCTACCGTGCATTCTAGATCTAGAACTGAGATATCTCATGGGCCCAACTACCAACATTGCTTCCCCTTGGCCCTCGTGAGTTGCAAACCATGGCAATACCCTCGATAGCCTGCATTGGAATAATAGGCAAACATGTACTTGTACACTCCCTCTATACAGCCCTACCATATTGACACCAAGATCCATAGGATAACCCTCTCCACATCGCACTCTTTCCACCCTACTCCGACGACAAAGGCGCCTACCTTGAATTCTCGTTCCTTCTCAACGTCTCCCTCGACATCTTCGATGCCCGCACTCGTGACCGAAACCGTGTTGACCAGGACCTTGGTATGCTACAGGCTGTAGATGAAAGATTGAGTATCTGGGGCTGGCAGACTGGTACAGGCATGAAGTTTGCCATTGTCGTTGATGCATTGGGAAAGGGTGGGAAGAGCGGAAATGGCTTGGAAAGCAGTATTGTTGGGGGCAGAGGGAGAGGAGTGGGAGATGGGGACGTTAAAATTGTGAGTGATTTAGATTGGTAAAGGAGGCAAAAAAACCAATAGAACTCATGAAGCAGGGCGGCAAGCACTTGTGAAGGCGAATGTATGCTGACAGTGTACACAGGCTTTCAAGGCTTTACAGACAGCATACATACGGCTACTGCAAAATCCGTTCTATATCCCAGACGATCACACGCCGATGGCTGTTGCCGCCGGGAAAGGCAAGGGAGGACAGATTACGAGCAAGAACTTCATACAAGAGGTCAAGAGAATTGGGGACGCCTGGAAGCCTGGAATAGGTTCACTATGAAGATCAGGAGAATTACATCTGCCCTTACGAAGTCGTCTACCTGATCGAGGAACTGATGATAACGAATTATATTACTGAAGCAAGGATGCAAATAGCTAAAGCGTTGGTGCCACGGTGATGCTTGACTATTGGACAGCAGGCGAGTGTCCACTATGATAATGCAGCAAGCAAATCCTCTGGGTAACGCAGAAGACGTTCCAGACTTCTTGAACTCACAATGTCGTTGTAAGGTTTTATCCCCTGCAGATCGGCAAACGAACGTTGTCAAGGGAAATGTCCTGCACCGACAATAGGCCATTGGTAGAGCAGATGTCAAACAAGACCCTCTCCCATTGCTGACCCTGGTCAGAGATCACCCGAGTCAGCAACGCCAAAGCACCGAACGATATCCACATCAACCAGTATATTATACAGCACTCATAGCTTTATCAAGACGACTGAGTTTATAGTCGACTTCCTCTACGGATCTACCACGAAGCTCTACGTCGAAGCGTTCGTCACGATCTACCAGCTCGAAACTCCGGTTGGTGGCTATTTTCGCAAGAGCGGTGGCACCGTGGTACCCGTACGGTTTACGTCGCCATCGCTATAGACGTTGCCTTGAGCGGATAATTCGAGTTCGAAAGATATGCGCTACTGCTACCATCAATGGCGTTCAAGGAACTGTAGGAGTCTATCCTATTTACCCAACAAGATCTGAAGTGACAGAAGGTAGAGAATCACTCTGCAACAAACCCTTCCCTCATCAAAGTATTACCAGTGGAGTTGCTTCGCTCGGATATCGCTATCCTAGCCCGGGCAAACAGTATTCATCATCCACGAAGAGAGAGATAGAATATGCAAGCGCCAGCACAAGAGCTACGAAAGACTTGCATTTGACACTCGAACGTACTGAGGTGGTACTCGCTACTCTACCAAGAGACGTGCACAGGATATCAAATCCTTCGCATCCGGCTCCAAGCTCCAAACTGTAACCGCACTACCTTACGAAATTATTGCGCAGGCAAGGAAGGAGATTACTAAAATTTGAATCACGTCAGGAGGAGGAGGTGCAGTCGATGCAACTAAAAAAACTCGAGACATCTTATTTAGGGCTGCGTGTTGGTTCCCAAGAATAGCTTTCCACGTGGGATCTTCACATAGCCCCTTTCCTTGCCGCTATGTTGTCCTTGTTCCTGAATCTTCATCATCGTCATTTCCGGAATCCCGTGCGCAGCCTGAGCTTTGCCGCAAATCTTCATCCCTTTTGCACAGCCTTTGTGGGATCGATCCTGAAGTGCAACATTTGGAATCTCACGCCGCTCTACGGCGAAGGTCTGCATCCTTACGGACGGCGCATGTTTTGTTGGTTGTTATGGTAGTTGGAATTTGCGGCGCCGATATGGAAGCGCTGCTCGCGGTTGGCGCAGATAGGTGTATGTAGCGAATGAGAGGTCTGTAGAGAATTGTTTCTACCACCCAACATGAATACGTATATACTACATCAGTCATAACGTACCCTCTCACTCTCCACCTTTCTTTCTCCTCTCCTCCAAACCTTCAGGCCCCTTCCCCCACGCTCCAGCCTTCCTCCCCCAAGTCATCATCCCCCAAGCATGCTGAAAGCCAAACTTCGGAGGCGGCTCTTGCGCCGTTCGGAAAGGACTGGCCTCATGTCTAAAGACCTTGTCCCTCTCGCATCTGATCATTTCCTCTTGCGCGAGTTCATCGAGCGGACTCGAAGGAACGTTCATTGCAATCGCCTCGCCCTCCCATCTCCTCACGTCCTTCCCCACAGGCCTCCACCACCCTTCTTCCTCTCTGGCCCACCATCTCGAACCACACATCTCCCATAACCGGCTTCTCGCCCGCTTGTAAGCGAACCGCTCGTCTTCTCCTGTGAAGATCCCCGTTCGTGCGAAATCTGGGCCGGACTGACGACTTTTCTCGTCGCCAGCACCATGGCTAGGTCCTGAGCTGCGTCCGGCGCCATAGACGGGACCGAAATCGCTGTCTTCGTCCGCAAGGATGGAGCGGGCTGATGCCGCTTGGGATGAGATTGATGAAGGCAGAGGGCTAGATGCGTAAGAAGGGGTGGAGGCGCTCGATGTGTAAGATGAAATATTGGGCCGGAAAGGAGATGTTTGATCTTGGTATATCTCGGAAAAAGTCTCAGGGTAGACGCCATCATCTGATGTGGCGCTGGTCTCGGCACTGTTAGAGAGTCTTTGGGTTTCAGGAAAGAAGATGTCGTCTGGTCCAGCTTCTGCGCTGATGAGAATTTTGCAGCGGGCTTCGTATAAGGCATCAAGAAGGGTGATGAGACGGCGTGCTTCGTTCTTTTGCAGTAGCGTCAGAACGGGGACACCGGTAAGGATGAACGTATGGAACGATGAGGCAAGTGTTATGTAATCTGCCGGACCGAGATTTGTGCTGCAGAGCTCCTCGAAGGTCCACTTGGAGACACCGGAGAGCTGACGCGGAACCAGCAAATCGCGGCCATATACCCGAATCTTCGTCGGCTCCCATGGTATCGCGGTGTCAGAAGATGACATAATCGTTGAGCCATAGACAGATCTAAGCTCCATGTTTCTCCATGCATTTTCCACCTGGGCGAGTTCTTTCTTGGTGAAGGACGAAGGGGATCTTACAAAGAAATGCTTGGGGCTAGATGCTTTAGATATTTCCTTACTCTGCAATTCTTCATTGCCTGGCTTTACATGCAGACTTTGCTCGTATCCAAGCCCCCAATTTCCGGACGCCATTGGCTCGAGACCTTCGAATCCAGCGGTTGAGTGGTCCATGATGATGCTTTCTGACGGATCCTGCACTTCTGACTCCTCTTCAGCCTCACGCCTTCTCCAATCTCTCCTTCCTTCCATATCCCAGATCTCACACCTAGCCTTTAGCACGTCCAAAAAGCCAGCGAAGTCTCCTTTCGCTACAGACGTATTGATGCTCCCTCCACCTTGATTCGGAGTGTTTCCCAACAAACCCCATCTACTTCCTAGCAGGCCGAGCCGTGAAGCAGGAGGTGCGGCGAATTCAATGCCAGAAGCGTTAGCCAATTCCTCCGGCATGCGGTTACTTGTGGCTATCAAGACACCACCGAGATGGAAGAACGAAGTAAGGAGATTGGAAAGGATCTTAGACGCTGCACGATCTGGTAATTGAAACTCGTCTAAGAAAAGAATAGGAGACGTAGAGATCATGTCTCTAGCAAGCCGGAGAAGCGAGTGCTCTTCATTGAGGCCTTCGCCTGTAGCCAACACCGCCGAAGCGGTCAGCCCGCTCCTACGCAGCGACTCTAACTTTGCAAATATTTCCAGCATGAAGGTATTGAAATGCCGTCTCCGTTTCTTTGCACTCGGCAGGCAATCGGCCAGCAAATCAACAAGCAAACTCTTCCCCGTCCCTACCTCTCCATAAAGTAGCAAGCCTTGCGGCGATTGCAGTTGGACTGCAGACTCATGACTAGTCAGCCTCCTGGTCAGCGCTGTCGCATCTGCCTTCTCCTTCTGTCCTCGTAACACGGAGAAATATCCCTGACCCTTGTCTCGAATCCTGTGAGCTCCATCTTCTCGATCTATTGGCGCGATGGGCGACTTCTTGACAACACGATTAAGCTGTTCAAGGCGATGACTGAAGTCAACCTCGGGCTGGTAGTCCTTGAGGCGGTAGTAAAGCTTTTGGAGATGAAGTGCAAGACGATGTTGGGCAGGATCTGGGTCTATTCGTCTAGTAGCGAGAAGCGCACGGTATAGGACCAGAGGGTTAGTGATTGTGAGCCCTGTAGATGAGGTCAATGGGAGCATGGAGATATTGTCTGACCATTAGTAGCTATACTCTAGTCTTCGAGTGTAGAACATGACAATCGATACGTCAATGAGGCACCGAGGTTCACGATGTCCTGACTCAAAGTATGGTATGGACACGACCTCCGCTTTGCTCAAATCACGCGATATGAATCCGCACAATAACCAATTGGCACAGATCTAAGGCCTGGGATATATTTTTCGCTGGGTCAGCTACCTAAAATGTAGGGATCCTTCTTTCGGATGGATGTTTCCAACTTTGTCGGCTCAAGAAATGCTCGAATCTTCCAATTTCTTTCAGTACTTAACCGTGAGATGAACGCTCCAACTTCAAACGTATGTGCCGACCGAACGCTCTAAAGCATTCCCTTCAGATCAGACCTCTCCACAGAGCAATCAAGCAGGAGAAGTCTCCTCTCGGTAAAACGTGGAGTAATCAGCATCCATAAAGCCAAGATTGGTCGGCTTCGGTGATTTCACCCACCCAGGCTTTCGAGAATTCCGGCGGTACTTTAGAGCGCTGAGATCCAGTGGACCGAACTTATGCCTGGAATTAGATGGCGATGGCGACAAAGACTCAGAAAGAGGCCGTTTCTTACTTAATTTGGAAGGCTTTCGGGTGAGCGGCGTTATTGGATGAGGTATCGCAGCGGTGTAGGTCTGCTCCGCAATCGGCGAGAACACGGAACGCATGATTTCAAAGGTGTGTCTGTGTGTCGCGTTTGAGGAGATCCCAGTATCGATACATTCATCGTCGTAGGCATGATTCTCGTCAGGCGCAGGCATGGTAGCAGCGAGTCTGCTGGTGCACATACGCTCCTCGTCAGGCGGTTTCACGGTGTCAATAAGCTCGGGGCTATCCGTATAGCTTCTGATCCATTGGATTGTATTGTCAATCTGGGCCTCGACATAGCTCGACATGATCGTCTCGCTGTCCGACTCCATGGACGATTTTAGACGCAATTCGACGCTGAACCCTTCATCCTGAACCGAGTACACCGAAGAGGTCGGGCTGACTGGAAACTTTGAGCCGTCGCCACATAGGCAATCTGAACATCACTCAGCTTAGAGCAAACCCATGGGAGGCCAGAGACTCTTCACCTTCAGACGCTTTCTTGCTAAGATCACCTGCTGGATGACAGACCATGCTGGAGGTATCCAGATACAGAGTAGTCTGTGGGTAAGGTGCTACGACACGATCAACACTGAGTTCACCAGAAGGCGGACAGCGCTAGCTTACAATTGTGCCAGTTACCTCCTGGCGCAGTATCCGATGAACCAAAGTGAGAGGGAACAATGTAGCTGGCTCCGCTAGTTCTCTCGTGAGACGCAGGTCGGATCATTGACCCTTGGACCGCATCTTCAGTGCTATCTTGCTGAAATCTTGGAGTAAGAAAAGGGTCGATGATGTATTCAGGGCCGTGATTGCGTGTTGTCGGCACTCTGAGTCCGCATTGCCATAAGACTTTGTGGTTGCTCTTGGGTTTTATCATACACATCGCTGCAATCTTTGCAAGCTTCATGGGACTACACGCCGTTGCATACCGTCGTGCTCTATGTAGAAGGGTAGATGAAGAGGGTTGAGGAAACGGGGAGTAGTCCAGTGAAAAGGTGGGAAGTGAGAAGGGTGAAGACGAAACTGTCAGATGGTGTGAGCCATAAGCGTGAAGCGATTTGCGAACCTCACTTCAACTTCCACAGTCGTTTGGCACAAGATTGCATACAAAGAAGGTGGATATCAAGGTACGAAGGAGGTGATCGTAGGGTGACTTGTGATGTAGCCGATATTTTCTCAGCTCAGAGTGAAGTACGACAGAATTTGAAAAGTCCAAATTTCCGTGGCGTCCATCAAATGGGCGTATACTGGCTCCAAATAATTCATTCATGTATCTATTCTATCGTTGTCAGATTTCTTACTCAACGTAGCACATTGAGTGTACTTACCATTGCAGCAGTATCCTACGGACTGATCTGGAGCAGATAGCACCGAGGTGGTCTCAGTACTTCTAGTCAGACTCTAAACCTGGCGTTTGCAGACCTCTTCGCTTAGACAAAGTCGAAAGTGTCGCCACCCTTCTCTTTTAGCATCGTAGTGTATCTTCCAGTGCCAACAATACGTTCAAGCTTTAGTACATCCAGCTTCGAAAAGAGAGCCCTCATACCCGCGTCTCTCACATCCAGCTTCGCAGCCGAGATGCTAGTACCTAAGAATCCTCCCACGATCTCTTTGTAGAAGATTGGATTCTCAGGCAAAGCATACATGAGAACTCTCTTGACACCCTTTAGATGATACCGCCTGAAGTGATGAGCCCGCTCGGTATACAACAATACTGAATGCCTGCCAGAGGAGAAGTGACTTCGAGCACGTGCAACGTCTTGAGCAGAAGTATATTCGGAGATGGAGCCGAAAGAGATATTTTGGGTGGTTGACGACGCGGCAAGGTAGTTACGTACACGTACGAAATCAGCATACGACGGTAGGTATATCAGTACTCCTTGGCCACCAGAAGCACCTTGCCTTCCAGTCTTGGTCAACGACGGTAACATAGAAGTAGTGAAATATTTGAAACGATTGTCTGGCTCGTCGACTGGTGTACCATAATCGAAACGCGAGAATGTCTGTCTCAATGACAACCCAAGGTCCAGCATAGCTCCTCCCTCTTCCTTTAGATATTTCATTTTGCCTGCAGCGTTGAGCATGTGATGCGTGTAGAGCTTGTTGAGAGATGGGAAGTTAAAAGCCGAAAGCAAGATGGTTTGTCGAAGGTACTTGGCATTTCCATCGAGGTACCAATTCCTCACACGGCTGAAGTCACAGCCATGAGCCTCCTTCGGTTGTAGATTCATGCGCTCGAAGATGTACTCAATATGTTCCCAGTTCTGCATTAGCATTGCTTCTGTTTGGTCCATAATCACAACCTCAATGGAGCTAAGAAAATCATGATCTTGCTTCTTCGGATCGTCCGCTCCCAGGGCCATACGAAGTCCGAGTGGACTGGCGAAGATGATGTCTGAGTTGTAGAATTGAGCGAAGAATTTGACCGTCTTGCGCGTAAACTTCAAACCGAGTCGAAACATGTCATCATCGTTACCATCGAAGAGTTCTCGGAAGTCTTCCGGCTTGTCGTCGGAGACGCTCTGCCCTGCAGCATACGAATCCTGGAAACGCTTCTTGTTCTCTTGCTGTTCTGGCTCGCAGAACGAGATTATTGTGTCAGCATATCGCACGCATGAGTGCCTCGTCGGCAATAGTATGAGCACCTTAGGCCGGGTAAAGCCTTGATCTCGAAGCTCTATATCCTCCCCAGCATCTTCCTTAGCGAGACGTGCATTGTCCTTGATGACTTTGTCTCGTGTCTTGAACACATGATTAAGTGCATGGAGGCAAGCAAGCTTCCTTATATTTGCACAATTGTCCAACGTTCTGTGAGTGAACAGCACATCCCGATAGTGGAAGATAGAATACGCTAGACTCCCCATAAGTCCATCGAGAGATGCCAATTCTTCCTTTGCATGTCCTCTGAATTTTTGCTTGAGCATTAAACTCTCGGCACCTGAGACAGTACCTTGGCCTATGCCTAAGCTAGGCTCAAGTTGCAAATCTGACACAGCCGGAACCTTCAATATGTAGGACCATTGGAGTTTCTGGCTCGACCTCTCGGTTGACCAAGCGTTCCGCTTGACAGCCAAAAGTTTCTGCTCCAAGACACCATTTTCTGGGTTGGCAACGTGACTCAAGAAAGGATCGTAGTCCTCTTCATGCTCGTCGACCTCGCTGTCATTCGAGCCGAAGGCTTCGACCTCTTCTAGTTCTGCAACCCGATCCAAGTCACCCTCTGTGGCTGAATCCTTCTCCTTGTTGGATGTCTGGGTCTGCTCAAGTTTGCGTTTCTTTCCCCCGCCTTCATAGCGCTCGCTATTTGCGCTCAACGACTGTAGTAGTGTACTATATGGCTGTGCACCATCGATCTGCACATTTTCGTCGCTGTCACTTGACAATTCGGAAGCCTCCAGCACAACGTCCTCATCCCCACGATCGGGACTCTCTTCATTATCTCGAGAGGCATCATTCGGCTCTTCTTCGACCCGGGTCGAATAGAAAACCACTTTTTTCTTCAATCCCGCCCTACGATCACCTCTTCCGTAGCCTCTGCCTCTACTTCGAGGGACTCCTCTGTTGCTCCCTCTTGCGCCACGATTACCGCCGCGAATCTTTGCTCTATTACTTGGAAACAAAGCCATTGAATCGAACCGAGTGAGCGAAAAATCTAGGGCTGGTTACGCGCCAGCGGGATCTCGGCTTCTGGCGCCAAGATTTCTTCCCGCACAAAATTCAGAGAGATTTAATGTTGACTCTGTAGTGGAGCTATACAACAATCGCAGGTTGCTTCAAGAATTGCGGAGGCGGGCGCGGAGAAGTCAGAGAATTTACATTGTAGTCGCGTGTATCTGGACTTGTCCGAGATTATGGTTGCGCCCGACTCATTTCTTCATCTGGCGAGGCCACTTGGTCCTGCAGCCATTGGATCGCAACCCACGACCGCTCCTCTCAATGTCATTATACAACCCCAGGTAAATGGCCTCACTCGACTTAAGGGTATATGAACTTATTCACCAACCCCAGGCCATCTTTTCTATCCTCGACCACTCCCTCCGGCGCAACGCAGACCAAGAGCGTGTGATCGGCACTCTCCTTGGTGTACGCAGCGAAGATGGCCAAGAAGTTGAGATCAGGAATTGCTTCGCAGTTGGGCACACAGAGACTCAAGAACAAGTCGAAGTTGATATGGATTATCAGAAGCAAATGCTTGCCCTACACCTCAAGGCAAACCCAAAAGAAGTGCTTGTGGGATGGTACGCTACGTCTGCAGAGCTCAATACGTTCTCAGCCCTGATCCAGAACTTCTATGGCGGCCAGGGTGACGGAACATGGCCACATCCTGCGGTACATTTGACGATTTCTACAGATGCGGGAAAGGAGATAGAGGCACGAACTTATATTTCAGCGCCCGTGGGTGTGACAGCAGAGAGGGCGGCTGACAGTGCAGCTTTCACGCCTGTGCCGCACGAGATCCGGTATGGAGAGGCAGAAAAGAGTGGTCTGGAGTTGATATCTGGGGCGAAAGACAACAAAGATAGGACGGCGAATGTCATGACCGATATCGAGTCCCTAGAAAGAGCGATTGAGGAAGTTCTGGGGATGTTAGAGAGAGTGGCTAAATATGTAGATGCCGTTATCGAAGAGGAGACCCCGCCGAGCAGTGCGTTGGGGCAATTCTTGATGAACGCTTTGGCGCTCGCACCGAAAGTAGATCCCGAAGACATCGAGAGAGATTTGTACGTTCGCCCGTCCCAAGCCCAATAATATCAACTAATGCTTTACAGTAACAACCATATCCAGGACGTCCTTGTGGTGTCATACCTTGCAAACACCATCCGGACGCAGATCGATCTCTCAAACAGACTGGCGACGGCAGCATTGACTATGGGCGCTGGAGACGGTCTTGGTGGCGCGCAGACAAATGGGATTGGAATAGAAGGCAATCAAAGAGGACAGCGTGGCGGCAGGAGTCAAAGGGGCGGAGGCGGCGAAAGATCATGAGTTTAATGAATAATGCGGCATTTGCATTGCATAACCGACAGAAAAGGATGGTGCTATGACGGCCAAATCGTAGCTGTGTATTGAGACCTGAGGTCGAATGCATCGATGTTGTCTTCTTGCAAGGCTCGTGCGGTCTACTAGCCGTGCGATGTTATGCTGATTGCATCTCCTTTCGATACTTCAATTTGGGAGTATGGGTTGAGCAAGTATTCGGCAAGCATGCCACTAGCAATACCACCTCCCGTGAAGAGAGCCCCATTTTTGAACCACCACCAACAGCTACTTACATCCTTCAAATTCACTTTCCAAATCATGATTCCCAGAGTGGTAGCCGCAGAGCCACAGCTTCCTGCAAAAAGGATAGGGCCTGCCCCTACTGCTGCTCCTGCTGCTGCCAGCAGCCCAACTTGGACAACGGCCAAACCAGACAATATTATCTTCGTGTCCTTGTCATGTCGTAGTGCAATGCTTTTGATACCCACTTTGGCATCATCTTTGATGTCCATGTGAGCGTAGATCATATCGTACAATACCGTCCAAGAGACACAGCTTGCGTACAATGCTGCTGATGCTTGAAACGCCTCGGCCTCCTGGAGTGGATCGACACCTAGGGCTGGAAATCCCATGATACTGCCCCAGGAGAATGTAAGACCAAGAACAAACTGCGGATAATGTGTGACTCGTTTAGCCAAAGGATATATTGCCACAAGTACAAGGCTTGGAATCCCATAAAAGAGGCACGAAGTAGGAAATTGCAGGAGAATCCCCAAACCTGCCAATAACTCAAATGCGGTAAAGACCAACGCTTTGAATGGTGTGACGGCGCCCCGTGCTATTGGTCGGAGACGCGTACGAGTAACGTGTGGGTCAAGATTGCGGTCCCAAAGGTCGTTGATGGTACAGCCCGCACCGCGCATTACCAAGGCCCCACTGAAGAAGCATAGGGTTGTGGTCAAGACAGAGAACGGCGCCGAGCCTGTGTAGGAAGCAGCCAACAGCGTTGAAAAAATGCAAGGGAAAAAAAGATAGTAGGTTCCAGCTGGCTTGTCGAGACGCATCAGCTCGGCATACGGAATCCATGATTTGGGAAGGTACGAGATGAAGCCGATCCGAGGGGCTTTGTATGCTGGTAAAGGAATATCTGCAAGACACGTTGGTCCTGTGGAATGCTTTCCTGTGGAAGCTCTTGCTTGGAGAAGTGTGGAAAGTTCTGCAGACTTCGAATCGACGAGTGAGCAGCTACGCTTGCGATTGATCGATATGGTAGTGCTGAGCCGTGAGGGATGCGCATTTTGTAGATTGTGTACAGATCTGGAGCAAGAAAAGACTGTGGTTTCAAGACGCCTTGCTCTGATATGCGCCCTCAGTGGTGAGAGATCAGTAAAACAATTGAAGCAATGTAATGACTTGGCGTTTGAGAAACATCGTGGGCTACGCGCCATGGTCCTAATTTTCTGAAGGAAAGCTCGCGCGGGGGACTCTACTATATAGATTCAGGCGAGCGTTCTGACAAGCCTGAAGATAGCATGCTGTCATAAATTGTCCGCTGTCTGCCAGCTTCAACATCAAACAACCATATCCAGATTCTAAGCTCCGATCACCATTCTCGATTTTTCCAACTCGACACAGGGTGACGAATAAGACTTGGAGAGCACGTAGTATGATAGGGCAAAAGAAACAATACGCCTTTCCAATGATAGAAACAAAAGTCGTTCAAGTCAGAGGGTACCAAAAAGTCCAAGTGAGGTAGCACTCAAGACGCCCGAAATTTACTAGCGCGACAAGGCTGGAGCTCTTGGTGTGCGGCAACTTTGCAGCGTCCCTCCGCCAGGACGGATTATTCCAGCCCTGCCATCCACCTGTGCTCACTCGCGCCGTTTGCTGAAACCCACAGTCTTTTCACCCCGTCCCTCCGGTAAAAAGTCATAGTCGATTTAGCATGTACCTAGGCCTGGTCTTTCTCACGTCCAAATGCTTTCGCTGCTGAGGTGACCTACCTTCTTCACCCTCTTGGAGGAGGAACGCCAGCTCAAAACCTCCCCTCCTAAAACGAAAGTACATCTTATCAAGACCATCAAAACACGTCAGGAATCGCTCTCCACATCAGCCACACAATATCCCGGACGGGCAGCCAAAGATGCCTTCGCAACGGCCCTCCGCAGTGTTCGAACCCATCTCGCCAGATCTCGACATTACTCAATTGGTGGAGGAAACACCGAGCTTCGAATATGTTACAAGGATATCATGTGACATGATTGAGGAGCAGGGGCTAGACTCCTTCGACAAGCTTGTCTTACTGCATGTCATCCTTGGAGGAAAGCCCCTCGTAATTGAAGGTTTCCAATATCGCCTTGATGAGTGGACTTTTACCGGCCAGTGGTTGCAGGATAATTGTGGAAAGAAATGTAGGCCATCATGTCCGCATGCAAATACGTCCACTCACTGAAAAAACTATCTAGTCGAGCAAGCGCGGAATCTGAGCAAGCAACAGAACATGCCCATTTCGATTGGCCATTACCTTAATAATATGTCAAAACTCACAGACCAGTGGAATGGGGACAACTACAAGGAAACCGATCGTCAGAGAATCTATCTGAAAGACATCGACTGTCCTCCAATATGGCACGATAAATTGAAACAGCATGTTCCGCCAAGCGTTTTCTACTTGAATGAGAGCACTGGGGAATATGGTGGTCCCGGCTCGAGCAGTCCGCATGAGCCGGGCGTCGCTAGATCAGGAGATTTGATGAGTTGTCTCCCGCCAGCAATGAGAGCGGACAACATGATGTGCTACATTGGACACGAAGGCACGTACACTCCTTCGCATCGTGAGATGTGTGCAAGCTTAGGTCAGAATCTTATGGTTGAGACCTCTGGTGCGAGTGATGAAGATGGGAAACCTACGAAGTCTGGTTCGTCAATATGGTTCATGACGGAAACCAATGATCGGCATCTAGTCTCAGAATATTGGCTATCTACATTGGGCCATGACATCGAAGTAGAATCCCACTTCGCACAAATCAATGCCTGGAAGGCTGCACCGTTCAAGACCTACATTGTTGATCAGAGAGCTGGCGATTTTATCTTGATCCCACCCTTGGCCCCACATCAGGTGTGGAACCGTGGCACAAGAACAATGAAAGCTGCCTGGAATCGAACAACCGTGGAAACCCTCGAGATGGCCTTACATGAGGCGTTGCCTCGCGCAAGGTTAGTCTGTCGCGATGAACAGTACAAGAATAAGGCCATCATCCATTTTGCGCTCGAGAAATACAGCCACCAATTGAAGCATGTTCAGTCACAGAAGAAATCCTCAAACACGCAAGCGCGCTATGCACTTGGCCATAGCCTGAAGATACGCCAGCTTCAGAAGGATTTTAAGAGACTCTTTGCGCTTTATACTGAGGTTTTGCTGTCAGAAACTCTGGATCCCGTATCGAAAAGTGAAAAGAAAGGCCAGTATCTTCCTTACGACAGCTTCGTCACATGTTCTTATTGTCGTTGCAACATATTTAACCGATTCCTCACCTGCACTGCTTGTGTTGCACCCCTCGAGAACGGAGATGAGGATACATACGATATCTGTATGGACTGCTATGTCATGGGCCGAAGCTGTAGCTGTCTCTCTAAGTACAAATGGGTTGAGCAATTCCAGTGGCAGGACCTTGTTCAAAGACATGATGAATGGCGTCACCTAATCATTGACTTCGAGGGCAGTGTGAATGAGAAGTCCCCAGTGTCTCTTGAGACCGAGAAGAAGAATTTAAACAAGAAGACTCTTGCTCAGGTCTGTCAAGATCAGCTCAAAGCCCGACCCTTTATCGACCCTCATAAACCAGACGCTGTTATGTCAGCCTTCGAACGCCGAAATCCATGGTCGGCAGTTTCTTTTGACAAAGAGGATCAAGAAGTCCCTGTAGACGACGAAGGTAATATCAAAAAGTCAAGTTCCAAGAAGACCAGAGCCGAGAAATTGCCAAAGGGTTGGGTCATGGAACATGTGTCGCTATATCCGGAGGTACGGTGGAAGGTCGCTACCTGCAACAAGTGCGACAAGAGTTATAGCTATGGCTGCTTGTATCGTATGTTCGACCTCATGCCACGGACGGTGATGGAGAATCCAGCGTGGGAATGTCCTGCATGTCTGAAGATCTGCTCTTGCGGCTCTTGTCGGAAAAAGCCCGAAATGAAACCCCATGAGCCTACTGGAACGGTACTAGGCCATGATACGAAAAAGGTTGCGGACCCTAGGAGTGTTGACAGCCTTGTGAATTTTAGTCTTCCGAACCTTGGCTGGATCAAACGAGTCGGAGACGACCATCCGCATGAATCCAGGCGATTGAGCCGCCGAATAGATGAAGCTGAACGAGCCAAAGCCAAAGATCCGGCGCTAGATGAGAATTACGTCGATGAGGAAGAAAATACTGCTTCGATAAGCAGACGACCAGAAGACCTCGCAATCGACCCTATGCTGCTCATGGACCAGCCCGCAGTGCAGACTGGTGGTGGAGCAAAATGGCAAGGTGGCGAGAATGAATATTCCCATTCATCTCGGCGCCGTGGCGGAAGTGACAATGGCTGTGAGCGGCATGAGGAGGGACTCGGTCACAGTGTGGCTCCAGTTGCAAGCATGTTACAGGAAGATCAAGCTGGTGTCTTTACCAGTAACGGTATCGCTTATGAATATCCAGACCCTACTGCGTCTCAATCTACATCTACATTCCAGCCGCACCAATTCGCTCACCCAGACGATGGCTCTTCGAAGTTGGGGCCAACGGAGACGAGTCTACCACATCGCGATATTCCCCTTCCACCCGAAAACAGCAACAGTGGACAGCAACTTAGTCAGCTCGAGCAAATGCTAGAGGAAGCGAAGCGCAATGGTCAATACGTCAGCACTGAAGCTACCTTTACGGGAAAGTCTCTGCGTGTTACCTTATCCTTGTCGAAGTCAAAACTGGCTGCCGTCCTCGACCGTCCATCAATCCCAAGGTTATCTAGACCACTAACAAACGGTGCCCGAAGTGGGGCGCCAGTGATATTGCAGTCAGATTTCCCCTCGATCACCCACGCCGAGCAAACCAGCGTGCCAAAAAAACGGAAGTCGAAGACAGAGACTGACGACGACTTCACAGCTCGGAAGCGAAAAGATCAAAAGTCCTCAACTGCTCAAGCCCTTAACAAAGACACGAGAAAGAAAGCAGTGAAGTATACTGAGCCGTCTAGCGAGTCAGAAGTCGAGGAGGCCACCTCGTTCGTGCCAGTCAACAAGCGTAAGGGGCCGAGACAACTTCCAAAATACATTGCACAGCGCACTCAAGACGATGAGCCGTCACCTCTCAACCCACAACGGCAGTCTCCGGCCCCAAGGACACACGCATCCCATTCTCATGACGACGATCCTGGTGATGAAAAGTCTCCATCGCGACCGTCTCGATCCGTTACCTTTGCCACGCCCCAGGAACCTACAGCCGAGCCACCTTTGGTTTCACAGACGAATGGAGACGTTGTAATGTCAGACGCGGATGTTACAGCGACCATGTTTGATCTTGCGCCGAAGCATGTGCAAAACAAGTCGAAGACCATAACGAATGGCGCATCCTCTGGCCCTCCGCAAAACCTCGCGAAAGACCGAAAGGCGAAGAAGGGGGTTGGTTCCGTTGACCCCGTCCAAAAGCTTGCCGAAGACAATCATAAAGCTAAGATGAAGGCATTGCACTGGGCCGAGAGTGAGGAAGACAAGTCTGGGACGGATACTTCTTCGAGTGACCGCCCGCCAGCTAGGTCGTCGGCCAAAAGAAGCGACAAGCCTATGGCAACACCCAAGTCGATATTCTCTCGTCCAGGCGCGAATGGCAAGAAGATCAAGATCGTCGCCGCGAAAAGTGCGTCCGCGAAGGGCAAATCGGCCCAGAAAGCAGCGAATATTGCCAGACGCTCCCTTGGAGCTTTGTAAGGGGACATAATTCTAGTCATGTGATAAGAGTGGTATTCTTATGTATTCGAAAAGGGCGTTCCAAAAGAGATACCCGGCCAAGATATTCAATTTTCTTGAGGGCGATCCATGTACGCTACTAAGGTCAACGGGGTAGTTATGGGTATGACGCGGCCTCTGGAGGAAAGTAGATATTACGCTTCACGAAACTGTACATTAGCATTTCCAGTCTTTGTATAGACAAAACACCAATCATGATCCGCGAATAGTTTCAATGCCCAGTAGCACCAAACATTAAGGTGCGGTCATATCATTCCTTGCAACGCCTCATTTGCTGCACGGTAGATGAGTAGAGCGGGCACCGTCCTCTCCGTTCTCCTTATAATACACTAAACGATCTTATGCACCCTTTGCCCCCTTGGGCCTCCGTTTCCCAATGTCCCAACCCCATCCTCTGAGAACCTTGACAACTTTGGGCGTGACCGCAACGGTCAAAGGCACCCTGATGAATATGAAGGTCTTGTGGATGGCGTACGCCAAGGCGAGCTGCGTCCAGATACCTGATTGAATTGTCAGCGCGGACCCTCGACCTCCCCCCAAAGAAGAGCTCACTAGCATTTTCACTCTCGTTCATCTTCTCCGCCTCCTTGACTCCATGATCGTAGCCCGATACAACACCAACTTCAGATCCCCCCTCTACGACCCCATAAGTCTCAACAACTCTCGTCTCTGCGCCAGCCACACCGTTCTCCTCCGCAACGCCACGTATCCGTCCCCTCATCTGCCTATACCTAGCAGCCACCCCCTCCGGAATAACACCCTTGATCCACTCCACAACCACATGCTCATAATGCCCTATCCGATCCGTACCCAGATACCTGACGCCGACGAAACAGAAGGGGAAGTCGAGGGCGGAGAGGAGCGTGTAGACGCCGAAGGCGGACCAGCCATATTCGCGACTTAGTTTGCGGAGACGCTGGGAGAGGGAGAGGGAGGGCTGGGGCGAGTGGAGGTTTGGGGTGGGGTTGTAGGGTTTTTGGGGGGTTCCGGAGGCGTGGCGGCGTTGGCGGAAGGGGGGTGGGAGGGTTTGGCGGGGGGGGTGGTGGGTTGTGTGGTTTAGAATGGGGGATGGGCGGCGTGGAAGGGAGCGGGATGTTGTTGTTAGGGTTCTTTGTAGGGGAGGGAGGGCTTTTTGGAAGAGGTGGAAGGGTTTCATGCTGGTTTTGGTTTTGTGCTGTTCATGAGAGTCCAATGCGGTGAGGTTTGTCTTTCGGGTATTGCACGCGAAGTCAGAGGCGGAACGTTGCCGCATTCGTAGAATATTCTAGGGCTGAGTTTTCAACCAGGGATCCTCACGACGAAATCTTCTATGAGGCTTCGTCGTTTCTATGGTACATACTCGTGGTATAGTGACATGTGTTGCTTCGTTCACCCGAAGCGTAGCATAATTGTGTTCAATGTGGGAGCGTGCATAGTAAGCATAATGTGATACGGCACTCCGTGGTGATATTCCCTCGTTCACCGCAAGATCCTCTGCGAGTTTTACCAATGGTCTTCGATTAGTGCTGACCATGATAGGTCATGGTTGCAATCAACAAGAGAATTATGAGACACAGCAGCTGAACATGAGACATAGATGCCTACTATCCTTTGCCTCACTTTGGCGCATATCGGACGTTTACCCAAGCTACATGCAGATGCAAAGACCAGGATCGGTAATTAACTTGAAACAGTGAATGAATAGGGGACGATGCTGCAGAGCTGCATGATCGTTGATCGATGTTCCTCATTGCCGAAGTTGGTGTATGAACATGGCAAATGACTGGACATGTAGTGGATACCTCGATACTTACCAGCGGGACGATACTCCAAAATTCAATTCTATTTCGATGTTGCAGGACACTACTCCGTACCATGGGCTCAATCCACGCAAGCGAGACTTGGGTACTCCTCATGTGGGAGGTGTGGGAGCTAGTAAAGCCAAAGAGTCCAGGACTATCATTCTTCCCACTAACGAAGATCGCCAACCAGGACATCCGTTCCAAGAGTCGACTCACCACAGAACCGGCCGCCTGCATTGATTGAGCCTCATTTCTCTTGAGACACAACATGATCTGCAATGGCAGACGTTATCGTACATCGATGGGTGCATTCCCCCAGAGCCTAGAGATTCATGATGTTGATCCCACCGGCAGATCCAATATCAGTTGAGTCTTAGTACCTGCTACCATGACCCTATGCTGCAACTGGGAATGCAGGCCGGGCAATATTGGAAGTCAACATCCTCAGGCCTGAGTTGGTAACAATGTTTAGCTTTCGCCCATGTCAACCTTTGCCCACATGCGTGCAACGAAGTTCGACGAGTAATCAGATCAAGAATCATAACCTATCAAGGAAGTACCGGCTCCTAACAATGTGGCATTATGCGATTGGTCTGCTAGATGGAAGAATGAACAATTCCATCTCCTTTGGGGAGTTCTAGGACATTGTTGTATCGAGGGGCGACACCCCGCACTAACAATCCCAATGGTGTACCTAGCGTTCCCGCCACTCGGACCCTCTCTCCCTCTCCACGCGAAGGAGGACCGGCAGAACCTCGGGGATATCTAACCTCGCATATCAGGGTCGCCATCTTCCTGCATGGTTCGTCTGCACTCTGCAGGTTCCCCCTGACACATCCTTTAGTTCTCTCAAGTTGCGGTGTCTGAATATCTAGCATATCACCTCCATTTCCCTTGAACGTGCCTTCTCTACAGTTTTGCTAGGATAAGATTCATTTCCACCGTGTGAATAGCGTGAACTCATCACGGTTGGTGCACGTACTCCATGGGGTTTTAGTGGGGTTGTGAACACGTCCAGGGCGGCTCCGTACCTTTAGCACTGCAACATTGACTTTGCCAAGCGCGCTATATCGATATACAGTTTGGCTTGTTCGAGAAGGCTGGAAAGTATTAGAGTTTGACATCTCTAGCTTAAGTTTATAAAGTACAAACACCTGGAAAACTTATTTCTCGCTCTAATTTACTATCATACAAGTGAGTAACACATTCTCTATCAAGACACAAGGCAAGCGTTGTCACATGCATCATGCACGGTTCTGACAATCCTCCGATCACTGCAAAGTAGCTTCAGACTAGCCAGCCTTGCCATGCCTTCGAGAGTTGAAGGTGCCTCCTCGATCATGTACGACGTCCACGCTGATGCAGGTCAAACGGCCCTGTCAGACTCCGATAGGCATGGAGTGCATTTCCGTTCAGCGGCTGCGGAGGATGCCATAGCTTATGCAGTTCATGTCTTGTGTGATATTACATTTTGACTTTCTACGGCCGCTACATCATGCTTTGCCAGATGCTTTCCCACCCTCGAAATCCCCCCCAAGCGACGATATGGTCTCCCGAGACGGCTTGACGTGCAACTAGCAACTATTTCCCATGGCTCTCTTTGCATTCAAATACTGATTGCTGCTTTCTTTTCCCCGCGAATGTGCAAACTCATTTGATAAAACTTACATGCCCTGGGACCCAAGGACCCGAACATATTTCCTGATTGACTGCAGCCCTCGTCGACATCGAGGACACCTCATCGTTACTCCGCGTTCACACAAATGGGAGGGTCACCAACGACTCAGCTCACATTGGGCAAAGCTCTCGAGATAGCCAAGGACAACCAGAATGGCCAGGTTCATCCCGCCGTGACGGCGATGCTTGAAAGGAGCATCAGCGACATATGGCGACGAATTCAAGCCCAGCCAGCGAGTTATGTCATGACCAAAGACCAATTTGCCATCTTCAATTATTATCGTGTGCGCTACGATAACAATCCGGTAGCCCAACAGGCCGTGGCAAGATTCTGGAATCATTACAAAGTTGACCCCCCTATCGTTGATGGCGCTCGAGCATCATCCTCCAGTAACCCATCAACCCCTGCATCGTCTTCTCGTGGCCATACATATTCCAGCAACCGAACATCAACTGGCAGATAGCAATTCATGGAGCTCCGGCAACCATTGCGTTTGGTCCTTGTATACACAGCAACATACCGCCGACGCCGTTTGCAGTTCTTTTCGCTGCGACCCTCTCGGCTTGTGATGCCTCCAAGCCTGCATGCTCGGCCGGACACTTGATGTCTCGATCGTCTTCTCGTGGCCATTCATATGGGCCAGCGACAACCATTTTTCCCCCATAAACGGCAGAATCATCCAGAGCGCCCGTTATACCTCAGGGTAGCGCACAAGCTGCTCGTAGGCACGTGCGGAGTGGTTGATGATATTATGCGAGCCCAGCTGGATACGCGCTTCAACTTCGTCAAATCAGAAGCGCCATGTGCGTAGCGCCGAGCCGACCAGTCCACACTTCCAGATCTCGTTCGTCTGTTGAAATCATTGTGCACCACAGAACAAGTCTGTGAGCACTGTGTATATGTATCTAGACGTGGTCCAATCGGGCATCCTTTAGAGGACGGCTGCGTTGACTTCAACCGATTACAATAGCCTCGGCCACCTTTAGCTACACCAGGATAATGTTTGATGCCATTGGCACGCTCCGCGTGCCACATCAGCTCTCATTTCATCTCCGTATGTCTAGTCTGAAAGACCTTCCAGTGTTACAAACTTGCCAAAACTACGCTCATAAATTAGTCCACGTCACTTCGATTTCCTGGTTGGGGACGGGAATTCAAGTCTGTAAAATCTGGGCTTTTATCATCAAGCTCATGTACCCATACTTCTTGTCTCCGCGTCTGTCCTGGTCTAACGCAATGTTCTCTATATCAGAATGTCTATACCAAGCATCCACTGTGATAGATAATGTGCTATCTTGGCGTCAATGCCGGAAGACATTATTGTGGTACGAATATTCAATGGCCTATTGATCCAGCCAGCCATGCTCTCTGAACATCTAACAGAAAGCAAGGTTTTCTTGGAGGATACTCAAGACTGTGTCTGCCTCACCCATTACATTCTCAACCGAGGAATGCTGCTCCAGCCTCGCCAGCCACACAGCCAGTACAAGAATGGTCAACCTCTCAAACCGATCCCTACATACATCTTTCCAATCCTGTTCTCTCTTCTTTAGCAACAGACCTAGAATATAATGAGAAAGCGCATGATTCGATCAATAGCCGTTGGCACAGCGGTTGTCCTGGCTACGAAGCCATCAATGGGGTCACCGGTTTCCCCTGACAAGGCCCATATCCATCTAGATATGGCAGTCAGAGGCAGTGTCGCACGTCGACAATGCGTAGCGGCAACACCAGACGTCAATCAGACCATCGTAGGTGGCCTCGGGAATCTGCAATGCACGTCCACTGCTTACAAATCTCAGATCATCAGTGATTCGTGCAATCAAAATCCGCAGAAAAGAAACTCAACTTGTGTTAGCGAATTGTCAGCATCTCCTTCAGGCACACTCAATGTTACCACAAAACCCAAATGCTGATGCAACATCCACAGAACAGCATATATCCAACAATCGGTCGCAATTTCATGCACTCATTACGCCCGCAACTATACCGATTGTATAGCTACGAAACATGATGGAGAGACGACTTGTTCGGATTCGGAGCTAGGTTATCACGACTGCTCAAAATATGTGTGAGTTTCTCGATGCACTGGTGTCTCATCTTCGTCACTCATGAGAGGGGATTACCGTGGCAATGGGACTAACGCTCACTCTTCAGATTACAGACTTATGCTTATTGCGGCTGCTACCACGGCATACCCTCGGCGATGTACGATTGCGCACATGTCGAGCTTAATATGCACCCTCGAGAAATCAGCCTCGCCACGGTCAGTCCAACAATCCTAGCAGCTACAGCCACGCGAAAAGGCCCACTCGTTCCCAGCAGCCTTGTACTAGTACCAGGCATCGGCTCTCACGATCCATCGCCTGCAAGCCTGGCTCTAGCCTCTTCTTCTGGAGCTGTATCAGACGTCCTTCCTGTTGATACAGGGGCTTCCACCCCAATCGTCTCAGTATCCCCTATCACAGCTATTGCTACACACCCGAGATTTCCAGAAGCCTTGATGGGTCCATCCACCACAGTTACTCCTCCGACTAGAATGGCCAACATTACTTCCATGCATAGAGCCCCCAGTCCAGGCGAGGGGAGACGCATGGCAACAACCACGATCAAAACGACTAGCTCCTCGCTCGTAAGAAATTGCCCCTCTACACTAACCAGCTGTCCGCCCACCTACCCCTATCTATCCACCTATACTTCGGTCTTTGTGACTACGCTGTACTACTGCGGAGACGCGAGTACAAGTTGCGCTTCCACGACCACGTACGGAGCGCCGAAGTCTGCGGCCCTTGCCACTCGCGGGAGCCCGGTGGCGCTTGTGGCAGTATTGTCGCAAAGTGGAGGTCCTGCGCCGACCGTTTCTAGCCTCCCGGCCCATGGTGAACCTGCCAATGGAGGGCTAGGATCGAGTGAGCAGCGTACGGTAATCGCACTGACCACTGTGAGTGGGAGCGTAATCACAAAATATGCCCCATGTCCCACAGGAGCGAACCCTCAGCCAAGGTCGAATGGAAGGATTGACGTTCATCCTTACACTAGAACAACCATTTCGCTAGCGTCGTTAACGACAAAGACTACCCTGGTGAGAGCACCGATAGAGACGGGACAAAGTGGGAACGGAGTTTGTGCATGCCGGGTGAGGAAGAGGAGTATCCTGGTGGGATGAACATACGGTAGATATTGCGCGGGTTGCGCTGTTTACCATCGTATTCCATTCGAAGAGCGGAGAATTCCTATCCCTTCTTAGTAGTATGAGTATCTAAGTTCCAGAGTATCTCCTACAACATAACCTCATATCCCCTTCCTACTCTCCATCCACAAAAAACCATCCCACAACCCTTTCCCCCCAAACTTCTGCCTCGTACACTATTCTATCTCATTCCACACTCAACACCACTCACCACTCACCTAACCCCACCCACAACCCCCATCCCCACAAACATTCCCAACCCCCCTTAACCTCCATATCCATATCCATATCCATATCCATATCCATACCCATACCCCCCCCCCATCCTAAAAGTGTACAAACCCAGACCCCCCCCCCACCCCTGAATATTCATACGATCTAACACCCTTTCTCAAATGTGATAAGGTACGGTTATATATCCACAAATATCCAACGATACCAAAGACTCAAGTCCCTACTAGAAAACCTACTATAGACGTTACAACTCCTTTATATATACGCTTTGAGAGAATGCGAGGGGATTGGTATCAAACTCAAATGTATGTATCCTCCACAAAAAATCCATAATCAATCTATATCGCAAATACACACACCATACACCCCTTTCCCACCTCGAGCTCGGCTCTCTCATGCTCAGATAGGGGCCTTACAGCTCTCGTGGTGCAATAAGTGCGCCTGCTCCTCCGACTATGTCACACGATTCATCTAGAATGAACGACCGAAACAACGACGAGATCCGCTTAGATAAAGGGGTATACAAGTTGGGTGGTTTACTGCGAGATACAATATGGTGCTTTCGTCGTGATGAGAATGGTGATCGCACTGTACGGCTTGCATAGAATTATGGTGCGATCGAGCCGTCAAAAAACCCCCTGAATCCTACAATTGGTAATGCTCGCAACAGCTCAGAGAGCTGGATTGGAAGCTTGGATATTGGGACGGAATACTCAAGCCAACAGCTCTCATTTGTCTCTACGGAGTAGCTACGAAGCCATGAGCGACTCCCCTTCCCGTCCCGTCTCTGCCTCTCTGCACCCCCTTGCATTCACTCATCAGTCTCAGGTGCTGCTACGGCACATTCTTGGTCAAAGCCACTCCCCCTGAAGCCCCTCCCTTCCTCCTTGGTGCTCTCGTATGGGTGATCTCACTCTTGACCCTCCGGGCGAGCGCGTAGTCTGGACCACCGAAACGCCCTCTGCTGATGCCACGGGTATGATGATGCCGCTAAATCGTAGAAATGGTAAAGCAATGGTGTCCGGCCAAGTGTCATGCTGCACCGGACGCTGGTGGAAGACGAACCCTCTAGCCGAGCGTCGTTGTTCATAGTGCAGCAAGATGCCGTGCAGATATTCCTTTAGTAGGCGAATATATCCGCGATGGTTCTTCACCCTCATTTCAAGGCATCTCCGCCCTCCATTGGAGGATGGGCTTGTTGGCCCTGCATGTTTGGATACTGCCCTTGAGGGTGATGATTATAGCTATTGCTAGGCACACGGCTTACCTGAGGAGGATAATGTGACTGTTGCTGAGGGCTCTGGCTGTAATGTGGCTGGGATGGGGTTGCGTAGTTACGCATTGGGGTAGCTATTTGTCGAGTTAGCAACGGAATGAGATTGAGACATGATAACTTACAATGTTGTGGGGGGTGCTGCGCATAGACTGGCGTGCCGTACTGTTGGCCACCCATGTACATCTGCGGATTCTGCCCTTGATAGGAACCTTGATGCATCATGGGCGTTCCTCTGCCGGGACTGGGATATCCACTTGGAGGCTGAGATTGTCCGCCGTATGTGGGGATTTGACCCTGGGGAAACATATGCATCGGAGGCCCTGGTATGGCTTGCGGACCCATATAGTGCCCCTGAGAGGGATTGTGGACCATCATTGGGGCTACGAATTGCTGCCCGGGGGAATGCGGGTATGAAGGAGCCCCAGGAAATTGGCGAAAGTTTTGGTGTTGTGTAGCGCTAGGAGCCAGAGAATACGGAGGCATTTGGCTAGTGGGATAAGACATCGCAGGGGCCGCAGCTTGAGGATAAGCTAAATACGGAGGCTGCATCCTAGGCGTCGTAAGTGTCGAGGGTGCTGACGGGGATGGATGCATGCGATGCTCTTCATAAGGATGAGGAACGTTGGGGTAGATGGGAGGCTGGGGCGAAACCTGATATGGAGGCTGCTGAGGTGTCTGAACGTGAGGTATGCCCTGCGGGCCAGATTGTAGATGCGGTGGCAGCTGATGTAAGAGAGCTGGGTTGACCGGAGAGGCAGTGGGATGTTGGGGAGAAGCATCGCGTGATGCTGGTATAGGGTCTCCAAACATGTCTTTGTAATGCTTGAAGTTTTTGTCAGGATCGGTTACCTGGGTCCATGTAACAGGCGTTGCATGGGCATAGACGATGCCGCCGTTGGGAGCGTAATCCTTCACCTTGTTTTCTTTTTGCGCTCTTTCCTTGAGGCGCTTCAGAGGGTTGAATTGGTCCAGAATTGAAGGCTTCTCTCCGGGCGGCAAAGGCTTCTTGTTTCCAAAGAAGTCACTCGGACTGGGAGCTCGAGGAACAGGCCTGACATTGTTGTTAGACCTAGGGCTGGACGTGGAACTCGGGACTTCAATTGGCTTGAAAGTGCTTGCAGCAGGGTTGGGTCTGAAGTCCCTGGCGTTGGCATTGAATTTGGTGGAAACTGCTGAAGTCGGAGTCCGTACAGTGCTCGATGCCTGCGAGCTAGGAACTGGTCCAGCGTTCATCGAAGGCCTGCTCGGAGGCTTTTGTACACTATGAATAGGAAGTGGAGCTGGCACAGAGACGGGAATACCAGCTTTGTGGTGGCTGTGATTATCGGCCAAGCGGCGGCTAAGCATGCCCTGTCCATTCTGGGATGTGGGTGGGAACATGTTCGAAAATTGTTGGTGCTTATCGCGAGGCGTCACACCGGCTTGTGGGCCTCGCGGTGGGAACGCTTGGCGATGGTGCGTATGATCCTGTCGTTCAGTAGTAGCAGTGTTGGGTGGGGCTCGCGTTCCTTCAAGTTTGGACGCAGCGGCCTGTTCTCCTGTATTCGCCAAAGTCTTTGGTGGTGTGGAGATTTTTTGTTCCGCTTCGCGTTGAGCCTTTTCCACGATTTCGTGCTGCTTTGCGGTGTCCTTTGCAAGTATTGGGACAAGATCTTTTGGTACAGGTGTATGTAATTTGAAGTTGGTAGAGAATTTCTTAAGATCGTTAAGCTTAATGGCTTTATCGTGATTGACCCGTTTGCGACGGTCTTCCGCGACTCGACTCTTCTCAAAGTTGGCGAATTTCTGGAATGCATCTCTAACCTCTGTCTCAACATTGGCTGTAGCGTTAGGTGTAGGCGCAATGGAAACATCAGTAGGGCGTGAATTGGGAGCAGCAGCTACATTGGGTGTTGTGGCTTCTTTAGCAGATTCGCGATTCACTTCTGGTGAAGTAGTTTTCTCGGTCTTTGCATTCACAGTGTTGGTCTCGGGCGCCTTGGACGGTATTGCAATTCGCTCTTGCGAACTCACGTCCGCATGAGCAATCTGAGAAGATATGATTGCTGGGTCTACTGGTGCACCTGCAACAGTTGGCTTGCCAGTTGGTGGACGCCGAGCCGGTGGCATGTATCTGTTTGCTTGGCTTGAATGAAGAGGTGGGTAATCTGATCCATGACGACGGACACCGCTGTATCTAAACAACATCAGTAAGATTAATGCGATAAGTAGAGTGAAGTTCAATTACTTGTCCTCCTCATCAAGCTCGCCATCCTCGTTGATCATACCCCGCTCTTCTCGAATGTGGGCGCTATTCGTGGAAGACGATTCGATCTCTCGTGCAATACGTTGAGCTCTAGCCTCACGCTCGCGATATGAGGGGTTGGATCTGTCAATGGTGGTGGTGTATATGTTCTCGTCGTAATCGGTCTTCAAGCCGAAGAGCTTTTCATTAGCTTTGAATTGATCCCATTCACCTGACGGTGTCGAGGCCTCAAGAGAAAGATCAACGTCACTTTCTGCAGACGGAGCCCAGCGTTGGAGCTGTCGCTCTCGAACAGCCAGATTGCCAGATATGTCGGCATCGGTACGGAAACCTACCGCAGATCCTACAAGACCTATTAGCAATGTCATGGCTAAGTGTCGCCAGCTACTTGCCATTCTGTAGCTTCTCCTGAGGACCAGTTTCCAACCCGTCAATGGTAAGAACGCAGACATCTTTGATGTCGAAAGACATAGCATGATCCACGCCAACACCCACGAAAGCTTCGGCATCGGCTTTGACCCCATTGACCTCACTTTTACCAGCGGACATGACCCGCTGCACCATCTTCATGAGATATGCAGAGTCATTGATTTCTAACGATGCTCCAAAGAAGATCCCAGTGAAAGCATCCCCATTCCTTGTTTTTATCATGGCGGTGTGACCCTAAATCAGCGTAAATGCGTCAGTTGGAACCTAGTCTACCTTAACTTGCCAGCGCTTACCATGGACTTTCCCAGCAGGTTAAGCATGCGATTTCTCTCTTCCTCGCCTGAGTCTTGGCTCATATTTGTCTTCATGGTGTTGCTCCTGGGCTGGGGACTTGCACCGTTCTGTTGGCCAGGTGTGCTGGACCTCTGTGTGATTGGATTCATTCCCGTCCAAGCTTTTGGAGGTACGTTACGTCTATATCTCCAACGTTAGTCTCAACGTTTCAAATTGTACGAGTCGCACGGGACCTTGTCGAAACGGAAGACATGAATCAAAAGAGATAACGAATGTAGAGGGTACATTGCGGAGCTTGAATGCGTGCGCAATGCTGATCGCAATGAATGGAGGGGTGGGTCTCTTACCGTTGAGCGCCCTCACTGACATTTCCAGCCTGTTTCCGATTGGTGTCCGTACCCTTGGCGCCAGTGGGAGCAGGTTTCGGCTGCTGTTGCTTGCCCGTATTTTGAATTGGCATCGTCGGATTGCCTTCTACACTGGGACCACCATTCACCATTGTGGTAGCCATTGGTACAAGTGAAACAGAGTCGGTGCCCGACAACTACCAGATCTGTCCACCCCCAACGTAAAACGTGCTGCTGAAATGTCGTGCAACACTCTTCCGTGGCAACGAGAAAACCTCGATGAGTCGGTCACAGCCCTAGCATCTGCTGCGGATGACCGCTGACATCAATTGGGCAGGCAAGTGCTTAGGGAGTGATGTTGAATGATAGTAGAAAATTGGGGGGACGAGCTAAAGAGCGGAAAGACCCAGAGCCTCATTAGCCGGCGCTGGGGTAGTTCTATCGGGAGGGAAAGGGTCCGCTAAGGTAGCAGATAGAACTATAGGCTATTGCCAATTAAGAGTCAGCAATATATATCTTACTATCCAGCTCGGACGTTTCCAAGATGACACCTTCGAAGATAAGGTGACTTAGTGTTACGAAGGTGAGGCGTTCACCTATCTTACCGTGCTTACCTTACTCAACTTGAGTGAAGCGCACTTTAATACGCGACCACACTAAACCAGATCCGAGGCCGTATTTCGGAGAGGACCGCGGGTAAGTGGTTGAACAAAGTGTACGGTATTAAGGAATATCATTTCATCTCCCGATCCCGTAACCCATGAAATCAATCTCATTACTACAGGATCGCGCGTCGACATCGGAGGAGTTGGTCTCAGAAGACCATGACAAGCATGCAAGCTCCCTCGAACTCACAACGCTCGATGCAGAGGAGGTCACCCGCTGTTGAGCCACCGAATCCGGCTCCACCAGCAGCCAGCTCATCCCAGGCACAGCCAGGTGCTCGCACATCATCGTCTTCTTCGAGATCATCCACATACAGACGCCAGAATGTAAGTGACCTGGGTTCCAATGAGAGAGAGGCACAGGCGTCTTCAATCGTGCAATGCTAATCATCCATCTCATCTCTAGCCTGGGCAACAGCTTTCTCAGATTGAAAAGAGCGTAACTCATCTTCTGATAGCCACTAAGCAACTTCTCGAAACACTCACTCAATGGTCCCGACACACAGCCACTGAAGGGGAGGTCTCCGATGTTTACGTCCGTCTGGGATATGAATTCAATATTGCGTGTCGTGCATTTAATGGAATTGGGGTGGATACTTCCGATCTGGGACCAGTGCCAGAACTACTGCGAGCAATTTTGGAAGAAACCCTGAGTCAAGAGGCAAGTTCGGCCAGCCTGGACAGGTTCTTACCCCGAATTCGAGACATCATCATTACCTTGCTTCATGGCTTGAAAAGGAAGCAACAAAAGTTGAGGGCGAAGCAAACCAGAGATAATGCTTCAGCTGGAGGGGTGGGTATTGGTCCTTCGGGGAGTTCGAGTAGCCTGAATACCGGCTTGACGCAAATGCTGGAAGACGTTCCGTCAAAAAGATCGACTGGGCGTGGGTCGTCACAGCGGACTGGCAGCGGCGGGAGTACTCTGATTGGGGAAATGATGGGTGGAGAATCAGTGGATGGAGAAGAGCAAGGTGTGCCTCCTCGTTACTCCTCTTTTCAACCTACACGCCACAACAGTGGCGGTCCATCAGAAAACTACAATCAGATATCGAATCGCGAGCATCAAAGACAATTGCCGGGATCTCTGTCAGACTCTTCGTTCTCAAGCACTACCTCGCAGTCCACTTCCGTTCTGTCTCCGCCTTCCGATGGTGAGTCACTCTTAGTCCACCAAATACCATTGATCCATAGACCCCCTTCGCAAAGGGACAGTGGGTCGAGCATGCAACCCCCTCCTCGACCTCCACCTAAGCAACAAGACGCTCTGGCTGCGCTACAAAGAGGTGGAGATCTGGAACGACGAGCCTCTAGGCGGTATTCAGCTTATCAGATATCGAAACATCTTGGCGCTTCCCCTAATGGCGTGCCCATGCTGCCCCCAGCTCAGAACTCTCCCATACCTAATCGAGGCAGAGATGTCCGAGAGTCAATGAACGCTGTCCGAATACGAGGATCGGGAATACTAAGTCGGAAGCAATCTTCTCATCGTGCCGGAACGCCTTCACCTGTCAGACAGAACGTATTGGCTAATAGAATATCCGAGGAGCGTAGCCTCGATAACGATGCCAGCTATACTCGACCCCAAGTCGATACAGTACACCATGAAGGCCTCATCTCGACGGATGAAAGCCCTAATAGTGATCGCCCCAAGATGGGGGCTACTCTGAGTAGCCCGAATGACGGACTCCAAGCATACAGTTCTACGGATGCTGCGGATGTGGAGCCCAGCAAACGTACTCAACTTACAACGGCAGATCAAAGAAGTATCTCGCCACAATCCACAGAAGACAGTCAGACGGGCCAACAATTTGTGCCGGAGCAATCGCCCCAGCCGGGTAAAGAACTGACTCTCTTCTTACAATATAAGTCGAAGATCAAGAAATTCGTCCTCCCGGAAGGATCGAGTGATTTATCAGTGGCCAGGCTACAGCTTGCATTTATTGAAAAGTTTGCATGGAACACTCATAACAATGGCAATGATCTACCAGAGATCTACATACAGGACCCGGTCTCGGGCGTCCGTCATGAATTGGAAGACCTCCGTGACGTGAAGGATCGATCTGTGCTTGTGCTGAATATCGAAGTTCTTGATGAGGTCAAGAAGCATATTGACGAAGGCATGGGTGGTTTACGAAAAATGGTGGAGGGGGTCCGCACTGCTGTTGACAGTCAGCAGAGAGCTCTACAGCAAGTCTCTGAGCGGCAACAAGACACAGGAGAAATGGCACGCACGCCTGTAAGTACTAAAGCACCTCCATCGGCGGTACCGACATTTGAGAAGCCAAGAATGAATGGGGTTCGATCATTGACCTCTCCAAAGGCTATGGCCTTCAAATCGCCAGCTGGGCAAATCGCAGGTATCCAAGATCTACGTCAAGATCTTGCAATGGTCCGCCAATCCTTTACATCTTTAGTGTCTGAAATGAACACATCAATGTCTACCGTACAATCAAGCGCTTCTTCAATTAAGACGATGGCCATCGAAGGCGTCGTGCCGAGCCTAGACGCCTCGACCGGCCGCTCTTACGTTAACACAGGTAAGAAGACGCTAGGTGAAGAGTCCGAGCAGATCGTCAATCGTGTGGATGATCTCCAAGACACTGTCGAAGACCTCCGCAAAGATGTAGTCTTGCGCGGTGTTCGGCCGTTGCCCCGTCAATTAGAGACAGTCAGTAAGAGCATTAGCTCCGCAACAGCAGATCTCAAAAAGATGCAAGAATTTCTCCGACGCGAGAAGCCAGTGTGGACAAGGATATGGGAGAAGGAGCTCGAGCTTGTGTGCACTGACCGAGATCTGCTGACAATGCAGGAAGAGCTTGCAGCTGACCTTGAGGACGATTTGGATAAAGCTACACAAACCTTCGCGCTGGTTGAACAGGCCACTAAGCAACAAAATCTACAGACCACCCAAGGTAATGGGGTTGCCCTCCGTAGCACATCGAAAGGCTTAGCCTCCATTGCATCCGATCGAGATATTGATCCTAGGAAGGCTAAAGACGGCGTGCTGGGTGAAGTCAGAGCTCTACAACCCAACCATGAAACAAGACTCGAGGCCATTGAACGAGCAGAGAAGGCCAGGTTGAGGGAGCTAGAAACTCGACAAGAGGGCGAATTCACAAAGGAAGTCGCCTCTTTTGTGGAGGAAGGGAGGTTGAAGAAGAGTGGCGGTGTCGAGGAGGCAGAAAGGCTTCGCAAGGCAAGGGACGAGAAGAACATGAGAGAGGCATTCGGGTTACAACAAGAAAGGGCTGAGAGCAAAGGCAAGAGGACTGAGAACGCGCCATCAGCACCCGAACAGGCATCCGAACAAGAAGATGCCGTACTTCAGGATGACGAGGGGTTGACGAATCGACGAGATGATGTGGAAGAGGTAGACGAGGTCCCCGAATTGCAGAGCCAAACGAAGCATGTTGAAGATGGTGAGCGTGCCTTGTGACTTTGAGAGATCAACGCTCATGAATTTGTAGAGTCACCTTTGAGACGCACATCCTGGCTCCCTGCTATATTCACGTCATGAGTCTTTGGATGGCGTTTGCACAGTCTTGCTTCCCATCGATCTTGGTATTGCCTTCATTCGCTGGGCCTCTTGAGCGAGGCGTACGATTGTAATATAGCGTTCATACCCAGACTCTTTGCGAGCAACATTCGGCAGTATGAAGAAGCCGCATGGAAGATACATTGTAAGCTTTGTGCTTGATATGACAATAATCGGTATATTTCCGAAGCCAGAATTACAAAGTGATCTCCTGATTGAAGTTGATCTTTGCAACAGATGAACGCGATATAGTGAACTTCCCCCTAAAGTAACGTGTTTCATTGCTCCGTGAGGAAGGGAATTAGCCCGGATTTGGGGGCATATTGGTCTAAAAGGCGAAGGCTAAGGGCAGGAAAGACGTTGTGAAAGAAACCGGAGTGCGGGCTTGGCAGCCAGCCCGTGAATTCAGGCCAGCCTCCCCCAGCAAGAAACCTGTTGGCTGTTGCCAACAACATGACAATATTTACGACTTCATGATGAGTACTTTCTTTTCTGATAACAGTCCTTGTCACGTTCCAGATCAACTCTTTCTTTTGAACATACGTATACATACAGCGACTTTACGGTTTGCCCGCAATCTCGAACACCCAAGCCTGTACTACTTGGATTTCATCAATCTTTTCGCCAGCTGACATTTGTATACACTCTGACACAGCCATAGGAGATAGCTCTCAATGGTTCTTCTAGCCGAAGTACAGCTCGTGCCTGCTTCACTGCTCGTTCTTCTGGCGACAACACCATTCCTGTCTGGAGCTCTAGACTTGCCATGGCCGCTCAATGTCCCCGGATTCGCGCACAATCGTCGGAGAGAAGGCAGTCTAGTTGACAAAAACCTTATAAATCAGAACACGATGGCAGAACAGGTGACTGTGGCCCTTCGGAAGATGAGTGGGGATGAGGGTGAAATGTTCTTTCCCGATTACTGGAGTTTTGGCGCAGGTTTTGGGGACAGCTCGGAAGCAAAGCTTGAGAAGAGAAAGCCCACACTACGCGCACTGGACCGCCTAGTCGGGGGTGAACTATCGGGAATCCCAGCCAATGCCAGCGTGATTCATCCATTGCAAGCTCCATTCGCCCTCCACACGTTCGAGCATTTGCACGGCCAACCGCGAAGAGCTCGGATGCTCAAAACTCCCGAGGAAATCTTTTCCCTCGACCAGCGCGATTTCAAATGTCCTGGCAATACAGTCATTTGCAGTTCTATCAATCGACCAAATAGCTGCTGCCCCATGGGATCAATTTGCCAACTCATTACCAACTCAGGATCTGGAGATGTGGGATGCTGCGGAGAAGGACAAATATGTGGAGGGCAGGTATCCGGCTGTCCAGCCGGCGACACAAGCTGCCCCAACGCTGCTGGTGGAGGATGCTGCGTCTCGGGATACACGTGTTCTGGAGTCGGCTGCGTCGTGAGCTCCACCGTAGTCACCACAGTCCAGCCCGTCGTCACTTTCTATCCACCCAGCAGTTCCACCACCTCATCATCAGCTGTGGCCAACGCACCTCCCATCCCCGCGACCGTCAATACAGACGCTACGACAGCCACCTCCACAATCACAGCCGTAACATCAGTGACCTCCACGACGACTGCATCCTCCTCTCCCATCACCACTTCCTCCACCCTCTCATCTACCACCCCAAAACCCACAACCACCACATCTGCCACCGCAGTCCTTCCGCTCCGCCCCACCTCCTCCACAGTCCCCACCACTACAACAACCGCCGCCCCCACCACAATAACGGCCTCTCAATGCCCGACAGGGTTCTATCAATGCAGCGCCTACGATCACGCCGGCTGTTGCCGCGTCGGCCGGGACTGCGGCCTCACATCCTGCCCCGCACAATCTTCCACCCTTGCAATCAACTCCAACGGCGTGACGGTAGCGGTCGTGCCAAGCGGAACAGGAGGTGCGGCTTTGGGGGCAGGCGCATGTGCATTGGGATGGTTCAGTTGCGCGAGTGGACAGGGTGGGGGCTGTTGTCCTAGTGGGTATGCTTGTGGGACGAGCTGCACGGCCACGGGCGTGGTCGTGCAGGGAGGGAGTACGGGGACGGCACAGGTGGCGAAGAACAATCGTGCGGGGACGATTGAAATGGAATGGCGGGTCTTGATGTGTAGCTGGAGTCTGGCGATCTTACTGCTATTGTGTTGATGGTATGGGTGGGTATCTTTGCATTGGGAAAGCGTGGAGGATATGAATGCATAGCGAAGGTGTACGGCATGCGATTTAGAAGCATGGATTATGATACCCCATTTTGAGCAGTAATAGATGGTTATATGTGTTTATTCCACCTACAGAAATCTTCCTCGGTCAAAGTTGGTCGTCAGAGTTGCAAACTGCACAAGCTCATTGACGCCCCATAGCATCTTCTTACTTTATTGGTAGGTATCGTGGAAGTGATGGATCGCTGATATGTTGAAAAGTCAGTCCATCGATGCGGAAGCAGGAGGTGGACCTGCACTTGGCTTGGGGAGAGCGGATTAAACATGAATGTTGAAGCTTGCCACTGGATCAGGGTATTCGGGCTTCAAGTGCCTAGATTAACTATCCAAAGTATGAGGTGTTACATGCCTTCGTCTGCTATTCCATACATTCGTATACCACAATATATACATACCCTACATGCCGTTGCCGCAGTACATAAGCTTCATCTCATGCCATATCTCACAGCTTGCTCTTAAAGGTGTTTCTTTCGTCCTTCTTGATCAAAACATCGCTGTGGGGATAAGGATCGACCGTTAAAGCATTCAGCGGATTCATCTCGCTCGCTCGCTCGAACATATCCTCATATACCTTCCCATCAAACCTGCCAAGACTGCTATCGAGCTGCCAATCGGGAAAATGCCACGCGTCTACCAACCGCACAGCATGCGGTCTGATTTCCTCAAGTAGCTTCATCACAGCCTTGGTCCTGGCGAGTTGGATCTGACGTACCGTTACAGCGCTCGACGAGAAGAATTCCGAGGCTTCCCGCTCGAGTGTATGAAGAGCGTAGAGTCGGAACAGCTTTTGCATCAGAGTGATAGTCTCCGGGTCAAGTTCAGAGGCCATCGCTTTGGAACGGAGGGCTTCGTAAAAGTTCTTGACGACGAGATACTGCGAATGAGCGGTACTCAGTCGCCAGAAATCGACGAGCAAGCTGTTCCAGCTATTCTTGTCTTCATCCCGATGCTTGAGCGCTTCAAAGGTCAGAAAGGAAGCTCGCCAGGCGAAAGCGGCTACAATATCTTCGTCCCGGTCCAGAACGTCGAATGCAGCGCCCATGTCTCGTCTTTCGAGGAAGTAGCTGAAGATTCGAGTGGTATCGTTTCCCGAAGCCTTCCCACTGAGGACGGACCGCGCAGATTTTAGCAAATACCTTGCCACTTGTTGGGTCAACATGTAGTTGTCCCCTTCCCAGGTCGTTGTAGGGAGATAATCCGCATACCAGGAGCCGATCCCGGAAAAGCTACTATAGCCATGGCCACCACAAGCTCTTCTGCAGACTTCGAGGCCTTCGGCTGCGGTGGTACTTGCCAAAGCCTTGAGACCACAGGACGTGGCATGTAAGTCAGCCAACAAATCGGTGCTAGGGAAAAGCTCCTCGGGGCTAGGACCACGACCCGTGTGCCCAACCTTTCCAACATCTGCGGCCATCTTGTCTTGATTTTCTTGATACAGCGCCATCATCCCCCTACCTGTGAAATGCAAAGCGAAAGTAGCAGCAAGTAGAGGCAACAGCCGAACTTGGACCATTGTATAATTTAGGACCTGGTTCTCTCCGGTGTCTTCTTTTGAGTCCCTATCCTGGAATTGCCGTCTGACGGCGGCATATCTGGTCGCTATCGTGACTCCACGGGCAAGCACACCTCCTGATTGGAGGACTATAGTGCTTCGTACCCATGTCAAAGTTCCATACACGAGAGAGGCTGACGCGGGCTTCACGTATCTGTTGGTCTTGGGATCGACGCTGGAAAATTTCGCCAGCATGTTTATATGGGGGACTTTGACATGGTTGAGAAGCAGGAATCCATTGTCCATCGTATTGTATCCGAACTTGGGTCCAATATCACCAACGTGAATATTCTCAAGTGGCTCATGTGTCTGCAGGTCTCGGATCTGTACAACGAATGGGTGGGGTCCGTAATGTTTGCCATGAATGATCAGCTGAGCCATTACCACGGCGTGGTTCGCCGTTCGTCCCATGGATCCAATCCACCATTTAGACGCGGTAAGATGTGGCGAGTGGATAGTGAACGTTTTGTCGTCCGGGTTCCAAGTCGCTGTTGTTTCCAGGCCTCGAACGTTTGAACCATGACCCAATTCTGTCTGCGCGTAACATCCAATGTACTCATAATTTTCAGCTTTCCGAAGAAACCTCTCATGCTGCTCTGGAGTTCCTTGGTCTCTCAGTGTAATCTGCAGATAGCATCAGCATACAGTAAATCAGGAAGGTGAGGAACAGCGGCGAACTAGAAACATGCTGGCATGGAGCCCGTACGGCCCTGGCTCACTGATCAGCTCCGAAGCCATGATATATTCGTCTTGAGACCATTGATTCTCCACGGCCAATTGACGCATGCGCTTTGCCCGGGCAAGGGCCGTTTGAAACCTGTCTTCTCGACCAGCGAAGTAATTCTGGGATTTGTCGAATACCTTTTCGTTCTTGAGAATCTTCAAAATGTTATCTTGTCGAGTAAGGACTTCTTTCGTGAAGAGAAACTCCGAAAGCTTTTCGACAGGCACCTTCGATTGAGCCCGTTCCTGACTGAGAAGCTCCGAGCCCTGAGGGCCTGAGGGCGTCAGCTTCTTGACCCATGACGGTGCCATTGTAATATATATGACTCTGCGATTGAAAGGCCCTTGACTTGAGAGGTATTTCCCTTCGTCCCTCAGATGGAGGAGCGTGCTCTTATAAGAAGCACAGATCCTGGGGAAGTTGATGACCATGACACCAAACAGCCGAGGTCCCGGCGTATCTAACCCTAAGCTAAGCCGTTTGGGGGACATATCGGAGACAAACATTCCCGCTTACCTTCACCTGCCGGGGCGCGCATTTAGGTACAGTTCTCTGGTACCATCGTAAGGTGCTCTGATATGTTTCATCTCTTGCATCCCTTTGAAAGCAATATGAAGTCCGCTGTGTAACAATCTGCTCCCTGGCTCTCGAAGCTTTGCGGTGTAGTGTAACAGCAATTCCATCAAATGGTGCTCTTGCCCATGGTATTAATCGAATGCTCGATCTAGAAGGAGCTTTCGATGATGAAAGTGTTCTTTTTGCTTCACTGAACTCCTGTCTGGTAGAACTGCATCTGCAAAACGTTGTCACCATCCCCTATTACCTTGAGCTCGGCAATGGCCCGATACCCTTATCCTATCCATCAACATCCATTCTTGAATAATGCTCGTTGTTGTAAACCTCTTACTTCTCATGGCCCCTCTGGCAGTGCTAGCTGCGCCAGTTGAGAACCACTCGAGCCCTTACCGTATCACCGGGCCCAGTGCCATTTCCCAAGACCCCCCTCCCATCTGCCATCGCCGCGGGCGGCACCATGGACACCTTACGTTTCGTCTTGCTCGCTTGGATACTCGTTGTGGAATGTCTAACCAGAGAGACAGCTCCGCAAACAAGCACACTCATTGTCGGAGTAGCAAGTCATGCCTCGAATCCCAAAAGGCAGCAAATATGGTCGCGAGCAGATGGATTGCGTAGAAGCGATGTAGAAAATGATTCTGTTGCATGTCAATATAAGCGTGCACTGGGCCACCAGGAGGATGTTGCGAGTTCCCCGCCTCCATCCACTGAGTATTTCCTACCACTAATACCCTGCTATAGGAGAGCTGCTCTGCACCAGAAAAACCTCGCAGCAGCTCTGCGCAAAAGCTATGCAGCGCCATCTGTTGCCTGCATGAGCCGCTCCGCTTAAGAACGCTTGTTCGATGTCCGAAGCCACCTATCGAGTGTCCAGAAGTGGCGTGCTGTTCGCTTGACTTTCGAACAGCTCTCACATCAGACACGTGTCCTCAACATCGTCGTAAGACGCTAGCAATAACGTCTGAGCTTCGGGGTGCTCCTTTGAGACCACTAGCCAGATGGCATGGCCAGACCTTTGCAGGAGCCAGACCACAAGGCCCCCTCCTAGAGAATGCTATTGTCATGGAAGGAAAAATCCTACTCGTTGAAATATACCCTGAATCATGCACTGCTTGGATTAGACCGATTGGTGAATCAGAAGCGGCCAGCCAGGCAAAAGAGCACTGGGATATCAATTTGGGACAGAAAAGAAATCGAAGACTACCATGTCTTGCCCTCGGCTTGATGATAATCACTGTCATCATGGTGGCTCTGTAAATCCCGGGAACGAGTAAGCTTGTCAATAAATCTCGCAATACAGATAGTGAACACTCAAACTCTGTTAACGATTCAAGTTGCCAACCCACTATTCTTTCTAAATGACACCTTCTCAACACCTACGGTCTCGATCCCATTAGGATCGGTCTTTAATTGATACACATACAATACTAGTACATCTCCTTGCACCTAGATCGCTTGTTAGGTCTCTCTCAATTTGTGAACCACAGTTTTCCACTCACATCCATTAGGCAAAAACTCGGAACAGGCTCCTCCCCTTCAGCCCACCAGCCTGTACCCAACGCTCCGGTCGCACTCCCCGGATTGACGAAGAATTTCCCCTCTAACTCGTATGCCTCAAATTTGTGTGTTCCTCCCCATAGCAGAACGTCCACGTCCATGTGCCGGGCTGCTATGAGCAAGCTGTCCGCATCGCCGGGTGGTATTATAGTATGCCCATGTGTAAAGCCAATCCGGAGAGAGCCATGATTGACTACTTTGGAGAGAGCGAGATTGGGGGCCTCGACATCGAAATCGCCTTTCACTATTTGCAAGTCTGGTGCTATGCCGCGAAGGAAGTCGTAGGTCTCTTTGTCAGTGAGATTTCCCAAGCACAGAATTTGGCCGATCTTATTGGGGGCGAGAAGTTTCTTGAACTGTGGTGGCTTCTTAGTAAGGTGCTCAAGAGGCATGTAGACACAAAGAGTAGTTGCAAGTCATACCTTTGCCGGTATATCCTACAGTTCACATCAGCCCAAAATCGTCCAACGGCTGCAATGCACTCATACCGGCGCGCGGTCTGGTATGAACAGGTCACCGATGACTAAAACGAGTCTTGAGGCCATCACTGTGGGTTACTCTACTCATTGAGCCCTCTTCAGCTTGCTGTGCTTCACTTTCGCTTAGAAGAGCTGCCTGCTTGCACTCGGAGCTAGGAATTTAATCTTGGCCAATGAGGCCTATTCTCAGTGGTTCATTAGGCTTGAATGTATCGGAGGTGAAGGTGCTCTGTCCCAGGCGATTCGCTGTTATTGCGGACAATTGCTACGACTCAAGTGGAGCAACCCGAGGGTCCGAGAATCCCTGCCGCGAATCTTTTTGTGGGGAAATTGAACATACAAGCATTACAGTAAGAACGCTCCTAGTCTTCGCATCAATCGATATTCAGAATGACTAATGACTTGTTTCTTGCAGAGATACATCAAGGCTCTACCTGTTTCGGAGGTACGCGTATCTCTACAGCGCTTTATAGGACTAGACGTCATCTCCGCTCACAGACTTCCCTCCCTCCTCTGCCGAAGACCCCTCTCCTCGTTCACCCTGGCTCCCCCACGTTCGAGACTATCTCTCATCTCGAGGCACCTTGAACAAGCATTGCCAGAAATAAACACTCCGTTCTCTACAGAAAGACTTTCGACAGATCAGGACGATATTGACTATACCCCAAGAAAACGAGATCCTCCCAAGCCGGCCTCGCCAAAAGAAAAGAATAAGATGTCCAACCAACCAGAGCACCCGGCTCTGCTCATCCCGGGGCCAATCGAATTTGACGACGATGTACTCCAATCTATGGGGCATTTCAGGTGCGCTGAATTGCCACGGACTGGCGATGGGCAACCTACTGACCCTCCTCTAGTCAGAGTCATGTCGGTGCTCCCTTCGTTGCTACTTTTGGCGAGACACTTTCAATGCTTCGAAAGCTCCTTCAAACATCAGATCCTGCCTCCCAACCTTTCGTGATCTCCGGCAGTGGCACTCTTGGGTGGGATCTAGTTGCAGCAAACCTAGCCGAGAGGGATGAAGAGGTCCTTGTCCTGCACACGGGCTATTTTGCCGACTCGTTCGCCGATTGTTTCGAAACCTACGGTGTCAAGGCCACCCAGCTGAAAGCGCCAATTGGTGATCGGCCGCAGCTTCCGGAGGTGGAAAATGCGTTGAAGGAAAAGAAGTACAAGCTGATAGCAGTCACACATGTAGACACCTCTACAGGTGTTTTGAGTGAGATTAAGGCGCTCTCAGAGATGGTGCATCGGGTCAGCCCTAAGACTCTCGTAGTAGTCGATGGTGTATGCAGTGTGGGCTGCGAAGAAATTGCCTTTGACGAATGGGGTATCGATGTGGTGTTGACTGCCAGTCAAAAGGCCATTGGTTGCCCGCCAGGTCTGTCAATATCTATGTATTCTGGACGTGCTATGGAAGTATTCAAGAACCGAAAGACGCCGCCGTCGTCCTACTTTGCTTCTTTCAAGAACTGGCTGCCAAGTATGCACCGTGACCAAGACTATGATTTATGAGCTCGTACTGATAAAGATTCTCCAGTAATGCAAAATTATGAGGCAAAGAAAGCCTCTTACTTCGCCACCCCTCCGACGCAACTCATCAATGCCCTCCACACCGCTCTGACCCAGATTCTTTCCAGACCGCTCAGCGAACGTTTTGCTGCGCACCGTGAAGCGTCGCAGCGGATTAAGTCAACGGTAACCTCGTACGGTTTGAAACAACTGGCGACTAAGCCAGAAAATCAGGCAAACGGTATGACAGCGATGTATCTGCCAGATGGCGTCACAGCGCCAGAAATACTACCCAATATTCTTAAGAAAGGCGTTATCTTTGCAGGTGGATTACACAAAGAAATTGCGGCCAAGTATTTTCGCTTCGGCCATATGGGAGTCTCTGTAATGGACCCTAAGAGGGACGATATTGATAGGGCATTGAGAGCACTGAAGGAGGGTTTAGGTGATGTTGGCGTTAAGATCTAGTAAAATTTTCCTGCAAAAGCAGGCAACTAGCATTATCAAACCCACCCCATCTACCTCTGCGTTTCAATAGCTATGGAAGCCTCCAGACGGTATAACGCTCTTTCGCTGGCGAACCCCAAATTCTTGCCTTAGTCCATTCTGGGTATTTTGGGATAGTAATGAATGTTCTTCGCGAGCAACAGATGTAGGTGATAAGGAGGGTAAGGTCGAAAATGACTCCCACGCCTGCTGCCCATTTAACTGGGTCCTTTTTTCCCTGGAAGAAAGCGAATGCTGAAATGATTCCGGCAATGGAGGTAATAACGTAACCCGCCATCGGTGTATAAAGCTAGATATTACGGTTCTAAGCTATTCTTATTAGGAAGAAGCGATAAAATAGGGTATAGAATATACACGGCCATATTTTAAATCTTGAAGATGGTTGAAAAGCGGGCTTCCGATTGAACTGTATATAGCTTGGAATCTCTCTTCTGAAGCCTGGAACAAAGCAGGTCCATTGAACGGGAATTCCTAAGCCATCTCTAGACTTTTAGTATCTGACAGACAGAGCTTTGATTTAAAAGTATTCTTTTAAGAAGATCTCGACATCTTATGGTGTTGCATAGTAGTCTGGGACTGGAGGAGGCTCTAGGAGGACGGCTAAGGTAGCCTGAGCGGTCGGATTCGCCATCTTCATTTGAAGTTAGCTAAAGCCGTAATGGAGGATGGCATACATACTACTGATTTTGCAATAGAGGATAATACAAGGTATTGATGGAATATATATATATATATATGTATCAGGGTGTTGATGGGCTAGGCCGGAAAGCTGTTATTGTACTTGGTGAGTGAGCGCGGGGGTACATTTTTTGACGTCTAAGCCGTTTCTGGCAATGCCACTCGTGATGGGTAACGACGTCTGCTGTCGGCATCGAGACCTCATGCACACCATTCTGTTCCACAAGTGGTGATAGAGCCTTACGAACTCATCTCCTTCGTTTTACCTGTGAGAGAATGTATGCCAGTCTGCAATCACGGCGCCACCAGGTTATGAGCTCGCCGATATGGCAGATGGTGATGATGAAGCTGCGAACGCCCCCTTGATCCACCATGACGATGAAAATGATGTACCGAGTCATCGTGAGACTATACACTTGCAAGAGGGAGATCCAACATCACCAAGTGCCTTTGTATGGGCGCTCACCTTCACAGCCGGTATCAGTGGCTTGTTGTTTGGTTATGAGTACAACCATCACCTTCCATTCATCTCAAACGGTACTCATCACTCTCTAGCACCGGTGTCATCTCTTCGACCCTCGTCTCCATCGAAAGCGATCTTGGTCGACCGCTAAGCACCATCGACAAAGGTCTAATCACATCCTGTACGAGCCTTGGCGCTCTAATCGCAAGCCCTGTTACAGGCATATTGGCAGACAAACTCGGGCGAAAACCCATCATACTGGTAGCAGATCTCCTCTTTATCGTTGGTGCTCTATGGCAAGCCGCAACAGCAAGCGTAGCTGGTATGGTCGTAGGAAGGACAATCGTCGGGTTCGCAGTGGGGGGAGCTAGTCTGGTTGTGCCTCTTTACATCTCCGAGCTCTCACCTTCGGCTTTCCGTGGTAAATTGGTCACGCTGAGCGTCCTCTTCATTACGATCGGCCAGGTGATCTCGTATCTCATCGGGTATGCCCTATCAATGCGATCTGGTGGCTGGAGGTGGATGGTGGGGTTGGGTGCCATACCGGCTTTACTTCAATTCGGCCTCATGATTATGCTGCCGGAAAGTCCCAGATGGTTGGTCAGGGCGGGAAGTGTTTCCGAAGCTCGGAAGATTCTTCAAAATGTCTATGCTGCCGGAAAGGATGCTATGGTCGAGGAAGTGCTACGTGCCATTAAGAGCGAAGTATCTGATGAAGAGGCTACTAGCGATGATATCTCTACCGCTATGACTGGTAACAAAGTTCAGAAATGGTCAACTCGCATCCGCAAGAGAACCGCCGAACTACTCCACATTGGAGCCAACAGAAGGGCATTGACAATTGCGTGCCTGCTGCAGGGCCTACAACAACTGTGCGGTTTCGTACGTCAACTCCTCTCTCTATCTCTCTATTCTGCGTTGGAACATGGGGCTGACCATGTCTATATAGAACTCATTGATGTATTTCTCCGCCACCATATTTTCCCTCCTAGGATTCACCTCCCCAACTCTAACCTCGCTCTCGATCGCACTCACAAATTTCATCTGTACCCTCATCGCCCTCCTCATCATCGACACCGTCGGTCGCCGAAAGCTCCTACTCCTCTCAATTCCAGTAATGGTCGCAGGCCTGCTCACCTGTTCGATCGCATACGCATCCCTCGGCCGTCCGAATTGGGACGCGCAGCCATCCCCCTCCTCCGACGTCGTACCCGATCCTCGCAATCCCTGGCCAATCGTCGTCCTAATAGCCATGGTCATCTACGTCTGCGGCTACGCCATCGGTCTTGGAAACATAGCGTGGCAGCAAAGCGAGCTGTTTCCGCTCTCCGTACGCTCGCTTGGCTCGGGGTTGGCGACCGCGACGAACTGGGGGTGTAATTTTATTGTGGGGCTGACGTTTTTGCCGATGATGCAGTTTCTTACTCCGGCGTGGACGTTTGCGGTTTATGCGGGGGTTTGTGCGGTGGGGTGGGTGGGGGCTTGGATGATTTATCCGGAGACGAGGGGGTTGGGGTTGGAGGACGTGAGGGGGTTGTTGGGGGAGGGGTATGGTGTTGAGGAGAGTTTGAGGAGGGGGAAGGTTGCGGGAGCTTGAATCATTTTCCGTTTCGTAGTGATAGGATGTGATTAGAGGAAGTTGTTTGATTTTATGAATTTGTGTTTACTGACGCCATTTCTGTTGGAGAGTGATCTGCACGACTGGCTGTAGGTGATAAAGGTGCCCATCAATACAGTATCCTTTGCATATTAACTGGATCTATGAATAGCTTCCAGCCCCTTCATTATGTACGTAATCCCATATATACCTCATTCCCTCCACTCTCCACAGACCTAATCGTCATTCCCGTACGAAATGCGTCACACCCTCAACGTCCTCAATTGCACCTCATGTACACCTCTAAGCGGACCCCTCCCCTCCATCACCCCCTCATCCCCATCACCACCAGCCACCATAAGCCCCACCTCCTCATCCCCCCTCCCATCCCTCCCTCCTTGCCCCTTCCCCTTATTATTAAGCACAGCGATATACAACGCACTACCCAATATCAAACTGCTCCCAATAATACTCAGCCACCCCGGCGTCGTGTCCCAGAACAATTTGTCGAACGCGAGCGCGAACAGCATCTGTGTGTAAACCATGTTGGTTGCCCGACTGCCCTTTTCGTATTGCAACCCGGCTGTGAGGAGGAATTGCATGACGAAGCCGCAGACGCCGAGGAAGATCAAGTAGAGCCATTGGCGGAATGTGGCTGGGAGGCGGAAGCCGATGCTGGGGATGGCGAGGAGTGCGACAATGCTGACGATGGTGGACCAGGCGGCGAAGTAGTTTACGGAAATGAGGGGGTGGGCTCGTTTTCCGATCCACCTTATCGTGGTGTAGGCGCAAGCGGCGCCTAGTACGCCGACAAGGGCGACGCCGACAGCGCCGAGACGTTGAGTTGAGGTTACGTTGTCCAAGCCTTGGGGGTCAGTGGGTCTGGTTATGTTTGTTGATGGTAGACCGTCGGCGGCACCGCTTCCTGCGGGTGGTGGAGCGGAGTGGGTGGGGATGAGAGAGGTGGGACGGGCTATTAGGATAACGCCGAGGAGAGAGATCACGCCGGCGACCTGTTCGTTACGGGTGAAGGGCTCGTGGATGAGGATCGAGCAGGCCCAACAAGCGACTATTGGCGCTAAGAAGGTGATGACTGTTGCGTCGGATAAGGGTAGATATTGAAGGGAATCTATGGAGTTTCACGTCAATAACTGCGATGATCGAGATCTATTCTACGTGCCAAAATCGTAGTGTCAAAACTCACAGTACATCCCGTACACTCCGAAGAATCCACCCACACCCCGAGCGATCAAGAGTTTTCGGACTTCTTTAGATCCAAAAGGTGCATTCTCAACTTTTGCCATCCACTGATATACCCCGCTGAGAATGAGGGTACCAGTCATTCGGGCGAACAGTATCTGAGATACCTACTTGAGCCTAGGAAGACTACACATGTTGGGATCTTGCATACCTGGAATGGATGCATGCCAGCGCCATGCCTACCGTCCATTTCTAGCAACCTGGTCGTGACGTTCATCATCACACCAAACAGCTGGGCCAGTATGACCAACGCCAGCCCTTTGTTAGTGATCCAAAATGCTTGCGCCCTCGCTTTCAAGGTTTTTGGAGGTGCTGGGGACCGGGACGGTAAGCGGTGGCCAGAAGAGACAGTGAGTAGGCGTCCTGTCCGCCTCTCATGCTCGTTGTCGGAGGAATAGGTGGAGATATCAGATATGGTATCGGAAGACCTCGCAAAGGTAGGTTGAAGGGGAACATCCAAGTACGGCTTCGCTTTGACAGTGGGTTTGCCATTGTGAACTGCAGATTCAGAATCCTCTAATCCAGAGGTGGGACGGGTTTCCTTGGGACCTTCGGCCTTGGATTGAGAAAGCGAGTCCATCAAGCTGGCCACAGATCCCGTTGGTCCGAGTTGGATACATCGAATTTGCCAGGTTGATGCACAAGTGAAGGGTTATCGAGTTCGCAGATGACTCGATAACGAGGCCTGGTTAAATTTTCTGCCATGCGTCACTCAAAGCACGCTAGATCACATAGTGCCGGCAGTGTAGTTAGTAGTGGGTAAGAGACTGTGGGAGAGAACGGAAGGTTTCTCGGAGTGCTCGGCCGCGTGGCTGCGGCATTGACTAGATCTTGAATGGCAGTCTTAGATAGCCTTCATATCAATACTAACACCCAGGGGGTCTAAGAGGTACATGCCGCTGCCTTGACGACGACGACCAAGCATGCAATACAGCATAGTAGCGACATGGATTGCCACAGATCGTGCGTATGGGATTTGAGACGTCCATATTGTACGGCAGATCTTCGGCAGGTGGAGCCGATCACGGTATTTCTCATTTAGCCGAGGTTAGCGCTCTATGAGATCTGCTTATAAAGCCGAAAGTCAACGCCACCTTGATGTGGCCTCAGCCACACTCCTTCACGTGAGGATGAACGAGTAGAGACCATTACCTTACCCATACTACCCCTTGCTATGATATCCAACGAGTAAGAATAGAGTTAGAAGTACCCCTTTGCACGGCCGAGAACTTTGTTTGATCGGAGATAAACGCTGTGGGCAGAAGTTTATAGGGAAACGTATATCGACTTCTGTAAAAGTCGGTACTGGAGCCGTGAGTGCGATGCCCCTCAGAATTGCCTCAGTCGAATCTGGCACGCCGCGATAATCCAACTTAGAAGATGATCTAATCGAAGGCTCTTCACTTATCAACAGCCTCCGTCTCGTTCTTACTTGAGCCGAACTCAATAGGATCAGCATCGGCCCATATACCACTATAAGTACCACGAGCTGCATCCCAGACTCCGCAATCTGGAAACCATACTTGTTGGTGCTTTCCTTCAAAACCCCATCCCTGCATACATCTCACAATCATCTTCTCCCAATCAGGTTCAATTCCACATTCTCTCATCAACATGTCGGAACTGTAAATCACTCGCCAGCACAGCTTCAGATACTCTTTTAGCTCCCCAGAATCCTGGAAGAAATCGACAATTTTTACGTTGCCTATGGGTTCCCTGATGCCGTGTTTTGGCGAACGTGGTTTCGTTCTGCTATCCCAAAAACAGCCGTGAGGTACACTGTCGTGGTCATTCCGATGTAACATGCGTGTAAGGATATCTGAGTAATAATGCATACGCGTGTACTTGTTATCATCCAACAACGCAGGGGTATTACCCACGACGTTGATGAAGATGTATAATGTCAGCACTACCTCCGCCAATTCGCCCCAGCCGGGATACCCTCCTTGAGGGGAAGGGAAAAGAGACTTGGGATCGCATCTGGGGTGGACAGCAAGCATCATTAATGGAGCCAACTCGTTCTCGGTGAGACAGACTTTGACGACTGTGGCGTACTTGGGAGCGTCACGATGACCCACAGGATCAACCCTCTGTTTTCGCGGTATGTCGCGGAGCCAACACTCGATTTGCTGGGTGTCGCGACTGACGCTGTCATGACCCCACACGCCGTTGGTGGTCGGAGAAGCGTATCTTCGAAGTATTATATCGGAGAAGACTTTCCCTTTGGATACAATGGCTGGTGTTGCAGGGTATTTGACACGCTCTGTTGCAGAGAATTCGCGGATAGTACTGACAAACTTGCGGAGGAAGTGATTCATTTCTGCATATTCGGTGGACAGGCCTTTTGTGGACGTGGAGACGGCATTATGGGAATTGGGATCAGGTTGCTCTACCTTGAGATGTCGAGTAATGGTACTCCATCGGATATTGTGCGCTTGATGCATGATGGCTCTTACCGTCGAGAGCGTAGACAGTAAATGAGAAACTGAGGAAATGGATCGGGGGTACTAAAACCATATGATCTCATTCTTCAGTACTATGGCGTGTATTCTGACATGATATCTGGAAAATGCAAACAGTCAATCGCATCACAATCATGATGTCGGAGGCAACCCAGCGCCAGGTAATCCCAGTGAGCCCCCCTAGCGGCCCACTACCCACTAGCTCCCACCCCCCAGTACTTAATCCCCATTCCTCCCTCCTCCTCCCTCCTTTCTCTTCATACTTACCTTGTTGCAGCAACCCTGATCATAAAGAGGGTTCGCTCTGAGTAGAACCCTGCATTGCACATCGCGGAGGCAATACTTGGCGAGCTACCTTCGGGTATCTCGGCGGCGGAATTTTTGATTGCTACCTACCATTACTATGGGAATCTTTTCATCAGCGTCGTCGCTCTATGTGATGGCTTGGAGAAGAGAGTAGTAGGTTAGCACTATATGTGTTCGACTTCAATAACGCTTTACGAAATATGATGGGTCGCACTCCTATGCGACATCGATCAGTGTGAATAGGTGTCTGTCGAGTGGCACTTCATTGGAGAGCACGCTGTCCAACACTTGTTCGTCTGAATCAATGTTGAGTGAGAGTCGTTGTCCTCAGGAGTAAATCGCCATTCCATTTGCCTCGCCACGACCAGGACCTTTGGGCACACCTCCACTGCACCAACCTATAGACTACTGCGATGCAACCGAGATGTAGCGCGTCTATACTGTGAGACACAGTCTAATCAAGACATGTTGATATCAGTATAGAGTATCTATATATAAAGCCTACACGGTAATAAACAACACACAAGCTAGTCGGAAATTGGTACCCTACATAAAGGCACTCCCTCCAACATCCCGGATCTCTGCCTCCATACTCGTGTTTCCATGTCTCAAACCCACGTTATGATCGAGTCTTCTACCCCTAGCACTTCGAACCTCGAATGGAGTATTCCGTTCCACGTTATCGGCCCCATCTCCCTCAATCTGTTCTTTCAAATAACTTAGCCGCTGTGCAGCACTAAACTGACCAGCGGCTCGAAGACTGCTTATGAGCTCTGAGTCGCTAACATCAGTGGTATTTCTGGCTTCGGTCCTGTTCGTTCCGAGGGGATTGGGATGATCTGCGTGTCGCCAGCGCTTGATGCCTGCCTCGTCGATATCTTCGTGAAGAGCGCCACCTGGGTAGAAAGGAGCTACACCGATTGGGTCTGAAAATTTCGAAGAACCAGTGCTAGAAGCAAAACTACTTCGGCTCTTCCGAAGAGGTGAGAGGGCACGAGTCTTAAAGTGATAGTTTATGCGGCTTTTCTTGCGTGGTACAGTTTCTGTAGAACGGGCCGGACTGGATCTCATTGATGGGGTCCCGAGAGACGAAGATTGGCTATATGTACGGGTCGACATCCCCGTTTGCGGGGGAAGGGTTTCGAGCATGAAGTCACTGTTGCCTTGGTGTTCAAGCAAGGAGGGTTTGCGAGATGGGGTAAGGTGGGCGGAGAAGAGGGGATTGTGTCCCGTCCGCTCTTGTAGACGGCGTTTGTGGAAGTCTTGAAGAGGGCCATTGTTGGTGCTACCTCTCCGAAATGAAAGACCCGATCTCGGTTTCTGGTAGCTTCGAGGCAGGGACTTGTTCTGCTCGAGCCTGTGGGGTTCATCATCATCGTCGGAGGCTTCGTGAATAACATGGGGTCTCTTGAACATATCCACCGTATTCGAGGTAGATGGCCGAGGGAACGACGAAAGCATGGAAGCAAAGCTTTTCTGGGTCGGTGGTCTTTCCGTGCCTTCTTCAACAATGGGGTCACTGGAATTTGGGGGACTCTGGGTGCTGGTCCAGCTTAGCCTGCTGAGGTTTCGCCATGAGTTTCGAACCATGCCCCAGCCTGGAGGACCACCCAGTGTGCCCCCACCTCCATGACCAACGCCTCTGCTCCCGGAAACTATGCTACTCCCTTCGCTCGGTCCACTCCTGCCGTGCCCGAAACCACTGACTGGCCGAAGGGAAATCATTCCAGGATTGCCGTAACTCATGTTCGATGCCCGTTTCTTATGCCTTGAGAGCCTTTCCAAGTGTGACGGTTGCACTTTGCTAAAAGCCATTGCCGATGGGGATGCTGAGGCATAGTGATTGGTCACCTGCTCTTGCTGTGGTATTTGCTCCTCGGGTATCAGGCTGAACTCCTTCACTGCTACTGGATGTCTTGGGCGTGAAGGATCAAGGGTCCTAACATAGCTTTGCCAAGATTGTGGCCTTGGGCCTTGATTTACACCGTCACTTGTGGCCCTGGACAATCGCAATCTTGAGTTGCGTACGTTGGTCACTGCCGCCGCCCAATTCGGGGGAATCGTGGGTGCCTTTGAACTCATGGAAGAAAATGTTGATGACGAGAATCGGCTCGATACTGGATCTTCAGTTGCACCAGCTCGGGTTTCATCGTTCTCTTTCTCATGATTGATCGGTCTAGATACTATGACTTTCCTTGTTTGCTTTGACTTCAGCTCTAATCGTAGCTTCCACCCTTTCCTACGACAGCAGCATAGAAGAATGAGAATCCCTGCAATTGCAGCCAATGGTAAGATGACGGCTGCTGCCACCCAGCCTTTTCTCCCGCCAGCTCTCGGACTCGATGCTGTTCCAGCGCCCGCCGTAGCCTTGGGAGCACCGGCAAGACCGCTTGTTGTAAGGCATGGTCCGCTGCCACACAATACATTGATGTCACCAATCTGAGACTGACTTTGATTCCCTTGAGTCGCAGTGACATTGAAATGGACCGTCTGAGGCTTGAGGTTATTTGGGACGTGACCAAAAAGCACCAAAGAGCTGGAGTTGAATTCTAGCCAAGCAGATGCGGTCCCAAGATCAACAGTGACATTCATGTCCTTGACTGAGGCGAGTGTCGTGTTAAGGAAGTACATGAAATTAGTCCCTATGGTAGCCTCCAGGATAGCAATAGGACCTAGCAATCTAACAGACGCACTGCGTGCTATCTCAACGAGAACAATTGTACTAGCAGTGTTTCCATAAGTGTCATTCGCGGTGACCGTAAAATTCTGCTGAACAGTATTTGTTGGAACAGTCCCAGATAGAGCTAGGGTACTGTGGTCCAAGGAAAGCCAGGATGGCGCATTCGCTACTACTTGACCAAGGTCTGACGGTTTTGCCGCCCGGCCATCCAAAGTCAAGTCATGCAGAAGTCCCGTAAAGTTAACCGATGCACCCGCTGTAGTATTAATGATCTGCACGGTATCCCCAAATGTAAACAGATGGCTCTCAATGACAATTTCGAACATTGCTGAAGCTTGCGAGAATCCCTTCACTTGTGAAGCCGCAAGCTGAATGCCAAATGATTGAGGAATTTCGGCTGGAGAGGTTGCTTGCGGAGTGATCCCTGAGAATGTTAGGCTATTCGGATCGAAATTGATCCAGGAAGGTAATGGAGTATTGTTGGCACAGGTTGCATAGTACACAGTCTGTGAATTAGTATTTGTAAAAGTATTTGGAGAGAATGTCAGGGACAACGAGGTCCCGGGAGTAAGCAAGAGCACGTCTGGGCTAGAAACCGCTCCGAAGGCCGAAAGTTGAGCTGCAAGTGGCGTGCCAACTGCGAGACTTGGGGCTGTTGTTACAACAAACGTTACAGGCATCGTAGTCGATCCCGTTCTGTCGGTCGCTACCAAGTTCACAACGAAGGATCCAGCTTCCCCAGGTCCAACGCCATTGGGTGCTGGCGTGCCGTAGAAGGCTCGGCTGGAGCCATCCAGCTGCAGCCATAGCGGACAATCGCCGATGGTGTAGTTTATAGAACCAACGGCTGAGGTGAAGGTAGAGGATGGAAAGACATAGTTGTAAGGTTGATTGACTACCGCGACTGGCGGTACTTGTGCATTGATGGGCAGATTGATGTTGGGAGCTGCGGTTATTGAGCTTGTTAGAGCCAATAGCACCATAAGCAAGAGCATCCTGCGTTTCAAGTGCCGATGGTTACTGCGCGGTACGGTGCGGTGTGTCTTGCTGCGAGCCTAATGCAGGCACCTTCCTCGCAAGGGGTCGTCAAGACATCATGTGCTAAAGAGCCGAGCGCGACTTCATTGGGGCAGCAATGCGCAACGAGCGACGAAAGGTGTGTATCGATAGGTCTTCAAGGCAAGAGGCAAAGAAAGCAACAGTATACTGGAACAAAGCGCAGAAATTGATGAATGCCTTCGCCACTTCGAAAAGCCGGACGCGTCGCGCAATTCTTTCTTGAGAATGTAAGTCGCGAAGCCATATGCAGACACTTTAAAGCAGACCAATGAAAGAACGGATTCAATGGGTGCTGAGGTTGGGAAGCTGCAAGGAGGCTATCACACATTCCTAAAGCCTCCAAAGAAGCCATGCAGCGCAGCGTTCACACGAGCCTCAAGGCCATCTGGACGCCTGTCCGACCCATGGCGTAGTAGTCACTGCATCTGCTTACCTCTTCGAACCCCATGTGAGCGTATAACTGTCTGGCAGCAACGTTACTATCATCCACCCATAAGTGGATCTTAGCAATGCCCCTTTTCTTCAACCTCTGGACTTGAGTAGCCAGCACGTCTTTCGCAATGCCTTGACGTCTGAATTTTTCTTGAACGCAGATCTTGTGCAGCATGATAGTACTGCCATGCTTCATGTAGGCGAACACCATGTACGCAACTAACATTGGCCGAGCACCTGAAACACAAGCTTCATTGACAATGACTATCAACTCTAAGTTTCGCTTCTTGAGTTCGTTATGGAAATCGAATGCTTCGTGTCGTGCGAAATACTTCTTCTCTGCCTGCTCAATCTGACCTATCACATCCTGCTTCTTCGCGATCTTCTCACCAGTGTGCAGCGACAGACACCTTACGGTAGACATGACTATCCTGAGCCTAAAAGGGAGGAAATGTAGATCATGTTCATGGATAAAGGTTGTTGGTGGTGTTTCAAAGGCTCGAAAGCCCAGCGGAATCGATCCGCACGACGTCCGACGTCAACTTCACCTCTCATACTTATGTACAGTAAGGTATATAACAGTCACCTCGGACAGAATCCTGTCACTCATCATGGCCGAAATAGAAGTATCTAATTCTGCAGAGTTTCTGAGCCTCTCGATCTCCGAAGATCTCGTTCCCAGTATTCCCCAGAAACAATCGCAGACAGTGACCCTCGACTTCGACGGGTTGCTACAACCACCTCTACTCTTGCAGACAAACGAGAAACAATGCGGAGGTCAATTATGGCCTGGTGGCATGGTACTCGCAAGGTTCCTACTCCAGCATAGGATGGATGTTTTGGTGGGCAAGACAATGTTTGTGGTTCGCTTTGACGTTTCTTTCCGTCCTCTTGTTTTGGGCAGTATCCGCTGGTACTGACATGGTTAATTGTTTTTAGAGTTGAGCTAGGAGCCGGCAGCGGACTTGTCTCGCTTGCAATCGCTCTTCGTCTCCGTCGTAATGATATGAGCAATACTCTGCACATCACCGATGGCTTGGATGTCCTTCTGCCTCTGATTGGTATGTCTTTTCTGGAGGGCTCCTCTCCATATCACCTCCGTCTCTCGAGATACTCGAGAGCAAAGGCTCCTCGCACAGTAGCCGAGGATGTTTAGAAATTCTGTCCCTCATTTCGAAGTGACAATGCTAATCCCGAAACCTTGCGCAGAACGGAATATCACCTTAAACAGCGCCAACATCCAAAAGACAGCACGCCTGATACCAGCGCAACTTCAATGGGGCGAGCCTCTTCCCATTGGCGTTCCTAGGCACCCCGACATTCTGCTAGCGGCCGACTGCTGTTACATCGAGGCCTCCTTTCCACTGCTCTTGAGCACCATGAAGCTGCTGATCGGCAAGGATACCATCTGTTTCTTCTGCTACAAACGAAGACGAAGAGCGGATAAAGATATGATAGGGCTGTTGATGAAGGAATTTGCCGTTGTAGAGATTGAAGGAGAGTGGCAGAGGGAGCGGATGTTTGTGTTTGAGATATCCCGGAAATGATGACTGAAACGTTGTCGACCTGGGAAGGATGGATGGACCGATCTCAAGACCAGAAGTTATCCCAAGCTATCAGCAGGATTCACCGAAGAGCATGGAGCGATTATTGCCTCGAGCTGTGACAATGTATCGAAGGTCAACTTGATGAATTCTCCACGTCTTTCTATGCGTTAGGTCAGCTCAAGGCGAGTTCCGCTGCTCTATATGAATCACTGTCAAAGCCATATGCGAAAGCACTGCGACAGGCGGGCGGTTAGACATGGCGGAACAACGGATCGTAGCATCACGGGCAAAGGCCAAGAAAGACGCTGCCTTGAGATTCTCGGTACCTGAACAAAGCTCTTCATAGCTTATATCCACCTGCCCCTTTGCCTAACATCGACGGACCTTTGACAGCGTTGCCTTCCACATCCTTAATTTCCCCCTTCTTCCCAATAACTCGTACGCCGCCCTTCTTCAGATCCCCAACTATGCCCTCTTTCTCCCTTGTCTTCTTCCCCACTTCCTTCCCACCCTTGTGAGGTACTAAACCGCCAGCCTTCCTAATCCTCTCCTTCTCCCTCCTGCGTCGTCTAGTCTTCTCATCCCGTGTCATCTCTTCCCTCCCAACTGGTAGACCACTACCCGTCACCACTTCATCCTTCTTGTTCCTAGCGTCACCTGCTTTGTACACTTCTTGCGGAGCGAGCATACTCTCACCACCAATGTCACCACCGGCGGCAGGTCTTGCGTCTTCCATACTGATGGTCGGGACATCGGCCACTACATTGATGCTAGCGCTGGGAGGCTTGGGCTTGTAATGCCAGCTACTCAGAGCATCCAGCTTGGCGGAAACATCCGCCCACATCTGCTCTATCTTCGCATGCTCCTTTTTCAGCTTCTCGTCTCGTTTGTCCGTATGGCCTTCCGGATCTACGGTCTTGAGATGTTCGGCTTCATACATCTCGGCAAGACTCTGCTGAGGTTTCGTATCCTCAAGCTCGAACCTGCCCCTTCTTACATCTCCACCAGCCGTGACTAGATTACCCGGTCTCCGCTTAATGACCTCATCAAATTCTCTGGCAAGGATGCGCCGCTTGATCAATGCTTCGATGTCCTCACTTACCTCTTGGGTAATCACAGGGATCGGTTTCCCCGCACGTTCGAAATCCAGGTCTTCTTCCAACAGGGAATTGATCGGTCGATCCGCGGCGCGTGCTTCACCTGATAGCGTCCAGTCACGCTTCGCCACAGCAGCAGCCTCGAGACGACGTATCTCGGATGTGAGGGCCGCTTGGCGCTTTTGATGAGATGACCGAGCGTCGGTTCTCTTGTCAGAAGCCTCTTCGTCAGGGGTGAGGTCATCTTCAAAGATGTCGCGGTGGACGGCAGAGATGGTACGTTGGACGTCGTCTTCTGTCTCTTGGCGAGGTTCTGTCGTGGTCGGTGGAGGTTGAGTCTTGGGAAGCGCTCTGCGACGATTGGATTTAGAGGCTTTGCGAGGCGGCGGGGCGAAGAAATCGGCGTATTTGACATCGTTGGTGTTGCTCATAGTTCCTATATCATCCATTACAACTCCCTGCTTGGAGTTGTCGTCAGAGTCGGAGATATCAGGGCCATTCAGGTCTGCGTCACCAAAAGTTGGGCCCTCCTCTTCATCTTCAGATTGCTCGCCTGCCCTATCTTCCGCCCCTTGATTCATCGGTCGTGATAAGGTAGCCAAGGGATCTACATCCCAATCTATGTCCTCTTCGTCACTTGCTCCTTCATCGTTTATTCTTTGGGTGTCTTGTTGCTCTAGAAATTCTGACTGCCGATTGAAATCATCTATAGAGAAGAACCCGTCGTTCAAGCCAAGTTTATCTGGAACGAAGGTCTCCTTTACCTCTTCATCTAAGTCAGATTGGTCATCAAAATCGCTGTTCTCAAGGTCATGGGCTGCTTCGCCGTCAGCAAGGATGATATCGTCTTCCGAATCACCCGAATCTCCATCCTTCTCATCCATTGAAGACCCATGTGAATCTGCCAACAATCCCTGATTATCTTTGTCAGATCTTGAAAACTCCGCATCTGAGTCATCGACATCAAGACCAGTTTCAAGGTCATCCCTAAATCTCACAGCTTTGCCATTGGCCGCGAGATTCCGAACTTCATCTTTGGTAGGATGATGGTTTGGCTGCTCTATTAAGATTCTTTGCAAAGATTTGTCCGTCTCCCGTCTACTTGCATCCAATATTCGTCTCGCTTGTTCCCAAACTTGTCCTATTTCCAGATCTTCCAGGTGAATTTCTCGTAGACGTAATAGCGCCTGGGAGTCCAAATTCTCAGATTCGCCCCGCTTTCGCTTCCGTCTTGACGTTTGCTGCCTCTTTAATTGATTTTGGCTGGTTGAAGTCGCCAGCGGATCTAGGTACCGCTTTGCAAGAGACAGAGACGCTTTGTGAAGACCCAAAGGCGGCTGAAGAAATGTGTGAGGATCTAACTCGAGGGTTGAGAATAGGACATCGTCCGACGAAGGACGGAGGTCTGCAGCTAGAGTGCTTGATGGTTGAGGCGCCATCGTAAAGCAATGCCTCACCTGCTCTTCTTGTTTAGATCGAAGCTCGCAAACTGCAGCATACAAACATATTTCGCTGCCAGCGGCCTAGGCTAGATGATTGTCTCCGGACGGGATGTACTAGGATAAGCGGCGGAGAGTTCTTACTTTTCCCCAGCGAGGTGCGCAATTACTTCTAGCTCCGAATAGGCTTGGCGACGTTCACAGTGTCTTCCCGAGGTACTTAGGTACCTTACTTAAGCAACGAATGAACTGCGCGTCTTTCAGCCTCAAGGAACTCGAGGCAGATTAAGGTGAAGACTGATAAGATAGTCCAGGACTAGCTCTGCAGATCCCTAGAGGCGCCAACAGCAAAGTCGCAACGCCCCAACGGTCAGTCCCCTCGAACCACTTTTCGGTTGCGAACTTTGGCGGCCGAGCTCAACATGCAAAACTCAATTTCACAAGACAACTTCATTCTCCAAAATGCTTCGCTTCTCCCACTGTTTCAATTCTCCGACGTCTGCACCATTGACACACTCAACCCGGCAATTGGCTCCATCCCCGCTTTCGGGACTACCAATGCCAATATTCGCCCCGCAAAACCTGTCCGTCTCAACCGTTTGACGTGCATGTTGCTATCGCTGTGGATAACGCCCTAGAAGTTTTGCCCTAATACCCCCAGTCCCGCACCCATACGATGGCTCCCAATCCCCACTCATAGCAATCTCACGAATTTTTACATGAGATGAAGTACGGCGACACTCTGCAACAAAGATCCATTCCGCTCTGGGAGACTTGTGAGTAGGGAGATCTTGTTGATGGCGCGCAATGCTCTCTACTGACTGGTCACGCGACACTAGATAATGTCGATTACAATGACATCAAGTACCTCATCAAAGTCCGCACTACCCAAGGGCAGGGTCAGGGAAAAGCTATACCCGGCAGCGACAATGAGGTGAAGCAATTGCAAGAATTCGAAGACGAGCTATACAGAGAGCTGCGTGAGCAGCATCAAAGAGTCGATCTTTTTGTCCAATGCAAGGCTGGCGAGATAGAAAGAAGACTATGTACGTGACGGAAGTCAGTACACAACCATGGCGACTAACAATGCCTTCCGATAGCCCACCTTGACAAGCAAATCTTGCAATTGAAACTACGGAGTTTTGGCTCAGGTCAATCTAAGATATCGATCCGACGCTTAGAAAAGTTCTCCAGGGTCGAAGCAGCGACACTAAAGTAAGCAGTCAAGGCCAATACCTTTGTTAACTACCTTACTGAAGCATCATGCCAGAGCGGGAGAAGAGATTCAGTCCCTGTCTCGTTTCGTTGGCGCCCAGCGTCTGGCCTTTCAGAAGCTCTTGAAGAAATACAAGAAATGGACGGGCTCGCCGGACCTAGGGAAACGCTTCCGAGAAGGCGTACTTGAGCGTCCGGTAAGCCTTACGAGACGAGATCTCCAACCACTGCTGGCGCAATGGACGGTAGTCCTAGCCTCTGTTAGAGCGCCCTTCAATGAAAACGCCAATTGTCGCCCTTGCTCTCCTCGGGCTGAAAAAGAAGTAGTTACATACAGCTGGTCTGGTAGTGAGCGAGGCCATGACAGCCCTTCAACTACCGCCATTCCACCGAGTAGTGCTGAATCCTTGCACTCGATTTGGGAGTCTGGCTCCAATGTCGACATAGACACTGCCCTCGCTATATCTCCACTGGGTCCCGGCTCCACTGAAGCTGTATATTGGATTCATCCGGACAACATTGTGCAAATTTATGTGCTCCTACTTCAATATACCAGACTACCAAAGGCCTACAATCCAGACTCTCCTCTTGACAGCCCTATTGGTTCGAGATCCTCGCGTCGGGGCTCTCTACATGCCAATGCTGGCAAACCTTTACCCCGTACAGATGAGGAAGTTGGCGTTCTTATATGCGATGATCTTCAACATTTTGCTCAAGGGCGGAACAGCGATTTGATTAGCGGACACAAGTCTGGTACTGTAGCCGAGGAAGCTGCGACAAGCATCAGGTACTCCTGCGGTGGTGATGCCGTCGTTGTCGTGGGCACAATCGCTGATCAAAGCTCGAAATCTGCTCAGCCAGGCATGAGGCGTTCCCCAAGCAAAGCAGACTTTAACCGCGAAACGATAAAACATCAGTTCGGTGTACCCAAGTTAGAGCGCCTTATTGATGGAAGCGAGGTGAAAGGCTTAGAACGAGTGTATGAATGGCTTAGGGAGCATCCAGAGGTGCAGCCCTTGATACAATTACAATCAAGGCGTACACGCTTTGTTGGACTCACAAATAGCCAGGTAGGCGGTATCTGGGCTACGCTTGATACAGACGTTCTTATGAGTCCCACATCTGGAGAATCCGTCGCCGGCCAAGTAGGTCCAATAACACTTATTGAAGGCGACAAGCATGGTGCAAAGTCTTTCCCACATGCTATTCTTAGGGTACGAATAGAGGGCGATGAAGGTACTAACCTTCTCTCGCAGTTGGATACTTCACATTTAGTACGTATCTATGGTGATTCTGGATGATATGTACTAACAACCCGCACTAGACGGAGAGGGTACAAGGGTTTTCACTTGAAACACACGCTGTAGCAACGCTCTACAAGCCTCATGGCATGTCACGTCCATTCTGGGTATATAAGAATAATCCTCATGACAATTTCCATATGCTAATCAAGCCCAGCTTCCGGCTCTTGAACAGGACATACGAAAAGTACCAGCTGCAACAAAGCCAGGCAAGGGGCGAGCATTACAGGGTCGCATTGGTTCTGAACAGTCAAGTACTCGACATACTTCCATTTCGGCAACGTCCACACCAGACGGACCTTCGGGTAGTGGATTTTCAGGTTTTCAAGGCGAGTCCTCGGCGACGTCGGCACCAGAGATCCTCGAGCGTCCACCTTCAAGCGCACTCAAGAAGAAAAGGAGACAATCTCATCGCAGACGAATTCTCGAAAAACGTCTGAGCGATCGGTCCCGAAGTACGCCACAACGCTACTGGAACGAATTCGACGACGGTAGCGAAGGGTCCAACGATGAAGCATACACTATCTTCGTAGATCCCAACGCTTCGTCCAAATTCCCTGGCGTGGCTCAAGTGTCTCAGCTCTTCACACAACTCGCATCGAAATTTAGTGCGGTGGAGCAGAAAGTGGCCTACTGGCTGAGATCAACCAAAGGGACAAAAGACGGGGAACGCGAGCCTCTCGTGAACGGCGAGCATTCCCCAAGCATTGAAGATTCCGATCTGTCGGACGTCGAGACCTCTCCTAAGGGCGCTAAACCTAGGAATAACCGTCGTTACGCCACATTCCCTACGCCTACCCATCCGCCTGCCGTTCGTGCTCGCGAAACTCTCCTTTTCCATTCTTGCCTAGCTTCCTTCGCCGCATCCTTCATCCTACTCGTCGTTGCTACCATCTTGAAGACCACGGGCCGCAGGAAAGCTGAAACGACGGTCGACGTTGGCGTTATTATCGGAGTGGCTGCGAGCGTGGTATTTGCAATCATTGCCGTTGGCAGTATGGCTGGTCGGAAAGAGAATGTGGGTTGGGTCCAACGTGCTGTTGTACTCTTGCTCTTTTTATGTGTAACTGTTGGCGGTGGTAGTCTACTGGCTGGGCTGGGTCGAGCGTAGGGAATGATGTCGTTGCTCCGTGGCGGCATGCCGGCATAGGACATGCCTATGTTGTGGACCTCTGGCTATCTACCATAGTAGACGGCAGATTTATATGTTAATGTTCATAATTGCTCGAATGTTGAATGAATTTTTTCCTTATTCTCAGCCAATCAGTAGCTTTATTCTCCTCACATGGTCTGAGATGTTCAAATTCTTCTGTCGAGCCTTCTGTACATACGCATACCCATCCATGCACGATATACAAAGAAGGATCATGCGTCGCCATGCCCGCTGGAGCGATGCAAATCCTCCAATAACACCATATCAGACTCGACTCCCTCACCGCCTCCTCCCCGAATTCGGATCCCTAACGTCCCGCCTCTCATCCCTCTTCTCCTGCCACGACTTCCCCACCCTCTTCTCCCCCTCCACCCTCCTCCCCTCCTCCCTCACAGCCGGCCAACTCTCCCACCCCTCCCTCTCCTCCCCACCCCCCAACCCCGCCCTCGTCTCCAACCTCCTAACCGTCCTCTCCAACTCCCTCTCCCCCCCCTCCCTAAACCGCGTAACCTTCGCCACATTCCTCGCCGTGATCTCCCGTATGCCGCCGTTCTCGTGCTGGCGCTCGCGCACGAGGGTTTTGGCCGTCATGGCGAAGCGCATGTCGCGGGGGCCGTCGACGAGTTCGAGGATGGCGGAGGGGGCTTGGTCGTCGTTGCGGTTTGTGGGCTCGATGCGGAGGACGCGGGTGTAGCCGCCTGGGCGGGTGAGGTAGCGGTCGCGGAGGGTGGTGAAGAGGGTTGGGAGGTGTTTTAGTGGTTCCTGGGTTGGGGAGTCTGGTTAGTGGTTTTAAAGGCGTGGACGGAAGGGGTGTGAGGGATGAATTATCTAGAGTAGTTCTACGTTTGATCAGGGAAAGCAATGGACGTACGTATAATATCTGTTCTGCCCGCCGCCGGCTTGCGTTGCTATTCTTTTTGCCCAGCGTTATCAGTTTTTCTGCGAGGCGTTGTGCTTCTTTGGCTTTTGGCCATGTAGTTGTGATGCTTTCGTGGGTTATGAGGGATGTGACGAGGTTGCGGAGAAGAGCTTGTCTGTGGGAGGAGGAGCGATTTAGGTGACGGTATTTCAGGTGGCCGCCGGCCATTGCGGGGAGTGGGAGTCAGCGATTTGGTGGAATGCAGGAAAGGGAGCTGGAGAGCGACTATTCCGGTTTGGACCTTGCTGGTTGCTCTGGATTTCCTACTACTACAGATTGTAATAAATATCTAGTTCTCTAATAATCTCTTGGCATTTACTATTCGGAGCTACTAGATCTAGTCTGGTATAACTAACAAAACCCATCAGCAACTTGTACCATTATAAAGACAATTTTACTTGTTATAGTGGGCTCTGAGAGATGGCAAAATTGTATTTGCGCGACGGAACGGCGTAGGTGGGTGAATTGGTTTTCTTGATACAGTTATGTCTCCTCTCCCAACCAAGGAGGGCGCTATTGCGATTCGAGTGTGTACATCTTCGTACGATATTTCCATCGAGAAACGTACGTTCTTGTTGGTCTCCGAAATCCTCAAGCCTCCAGCGCGTAAACCCCACTCTCAATGCCTCATCCCATGCCCACGGCAACGAAAGTGGCCTCGCTCCTAAGCTTCTGGCATCTGAAAGTCACACTACCCCCGGCCAGCCCTGTCTTGAAACCTCAGACCTTCTAAGCCCTTCTCTCTCCTTCATTCCAGTCTCTAGCCCTCAGTTCCAAACCATCCCTCACTTGGCTCCATCTCACACTCTGCGCCCATCTCGCCGCCGAGGTTATTTCCCTATTCCAACCATCCTTCCACCGCTCTACCCATGGTGCCTTCTCAATCCTGTAGTCACGAATCCCCTCTCGGAGTCCCCCACTGTAATTGGCATCGGCCGCCGTCGCAAGATTACTTGCGATCACCGGATCTGTGATGGAATTGAGCAACAGATGCTGTTGGCGGAGGAGCTCCGTTTGGTGGGCTCGAGCTTGTTGGTGATAAAGAAGAGAAAGATAGAGGACTGTGGAAGTGAGGGTGAAGCCTGAGAAGAGGGAAGTCGTGAACCCCATTGTCATTAGAGAGAGGATGCACAAATGAGATTGTAATAGACCATGACTAGAACGCGTATCTAGTTAACCTCCTAAGTCGAGAAGGCTACGGATTAATGTCCCATTGTTGTGTTGGTCAAAAAGCGCAAAATGATGTACCATGGAAATAATTCCGCGGATTCAGCCCATTTTGGACCTCTTGAAGTACCCAGGTCTACCAGGTGTGCCAGGGTGCCAGGCACAGGCTTTAGATACCTTACCAACTTAATTACAGGTCATCTTGACATCCAGACAGATTGGGTCTCCGATGCCAACCTTCGCCGACCTTCATCTGGTGCGACAAGGCAAATTCGTGTAGAAGGAAATGCTATCTGACTGAAGGACCGAGATGATTTAGAATGGTCTCCCTATTGACGCAATAAAAGCTATGTGTAGCATGGGACGATCATCCATCATGTTGGATGCGGCTGCTGTCCATGGACTCCATTCCTCCCAGTTTTGCTTCATGGAACGTGGAGTTGAATAGTCCCGGTCTACCTCAGCGAAGTTGCGAACGCAACGAGACCTGGAATCTTTTCCGACTACGCATAACATCACTGCCGCATGTGAATTGTCTCCTTGCGATAAGCGAACAGTACTCAGAAATTCAAAAGCGCAGCATTTGCAAATCCCAAGTTATTTTCGTCGTTCGTTCATGCCGCGTTGAAGTTTTTCGTCATAATGATGAGCTTGTGTGCTGTGTCATTTCTAGTCTTCTTTATTTCCGTATTCCAAGTTCGGATGGTGTTGGCCCTGGTGGCGCATCCACTCTCTTCTGCAGCGTAAGCATTTTGATTATACCTCCCAAACCTCGAAGGTTTGCATTCGTAATATGAAGAGGTGTCTGAATGAAAGTTGATACTCGGCAGGAACATCCTGGTCAACAACGGTGTCGCACTGACGACTCGTTTCGACTATTTATTCGTGAGATATGCCGAAAAGCCAAAGCCTACAATACCAGGTTCGTCTTCCTTGGCAGCACTACTCCTTTATCAGTCTGGGTCTTGACTCACAAGACACGTCTTGAGACCGCCTTCTTATCTTATCTCCCCTCGCGAACACTGCCATAATAGGGGAATACTGACCTGGAGTTGTACGGGAAGGCATGTATTCAACCGAGCATATTGCACTGGGTTTTATAGCGGCAATGAAGAAAGAAGCCATGTTGGACTGTGAGCAGCGTTTGGCGATTTTCACGTGGACTTATGACGATTATCCGGGTCCACATTCGAATAAACTAACCATCACCATGCATTCCAATACCGCGACTGCAGGGCCCCAGCACGTGCGCTGCAACCTGATATGGGGCCTGAAGACGTTATCAAAGCAGTTGATTAGAGACGACTTCCGCAAAGGAACACGATTCTTCGAATGGATTGGCAGCCCCAGTCGACATGCCGTTAATGTCTATTACGGACTGTTCGGCGACCTATCTTCTCTAGATCTAATGGAGTCAAGAACCAACCAAACCGTAAACTCAGAAGAGATGGCCGTACAAGACAATCAGACCATGGGTTTAACACCAAATACAACCACCTCCCTGGATATACCCGAATCCTCGAATGCAAACATCTTCATTGTGATCAAATTTACTGAGGACCCGCTCTCGCAATCCCCGATATTTTCCACAGTGCTCGAGAGCCTTATGGAATTTGCCCAAAGCGACGTCAACAGAGTGATTCAGAGACTTAGCTTCACGTCTTCAATATTCCCGGTGTGGCTCTTTGCCACATCATACCCACAGCTCACCCCGGGGTTCACTTTCACCACGCTTCACATGATTTTGGTTGCGGAAGCGCTCGCCAAGGAATGCGTGGTCAAAGGGCTCTACAAGGAATTGATCTGGGATTTGTACGCGGATGGGAAATGGGCTGCCGGGGGATGTCTCACGGCGCCAGTTCAATCTAGGGCATCTTGTGCAGGACTGAGACCGGCGTTAGGTGGAATATCGGGCAACGAAACGAATACGTACGCGTCGCAGGAATAGATTGGAAGTCACCCACGCAGGAAATATTACTTCATATACCCGTGAAAGCATTCGACCAGAACCCCTGCATAAGCCCTCATTGAGCTCTGTCTTCAATATAATCATACCAAAGATGCAGATATCGAACTCGGCCGTGCTCTTCATGCTCGAATAACAGAACTCATCCTCATGAATCAATGCAAGAATCGCATGCAAGGATCCTTCATCCCCACGTCGTATAGCAGAGCAGCAACCCTTGTGCTAATCATTCGCCTCTTCTGCATCAAGGAATCAGGGCTGGACGCTGACGAGGATTTAACTTCGGTCTTCTAATCATACAAAATGACAGAGATGTCACGATTGTGCATTAGAATAGCTGGGATGCTGAGAGGGGATTGCGAGATGAATAGTTTGAAGAAGCCTGATGAGACTGCTCGGTGTAGGCACAATATGTATATTGCTAAGAGCGACTGTTTACCAGCTGGTAGAGCGGTAAAAAGCACCGCCTTAGTCCTAGGCTAATACCGGGCACTTTACACATCATGAGCCAGCAAATTTATGGTAACTGTGGTAATACTTCCCCAAAAGCTAATGACTAAGAATGAATAGGCTGAAGACACAATAGCTGACACTCGTATGCTGGCTTCTTACCAGCAAAACCTGTCTAGGTTGTAGTCATAGCATCCCTTTTTTTTATTACGTAAAGGTATCCCGATCTCCACACTAAACCGATGGGAAAGACCACTTTTAAGGGGTTTCCATTGACCTAATCTCTCTATTCAATAACTATCGGCACTAAACCTGCATCCGGCACACGCATCCCCAAAGTAAAGTTAAGCCAACATTCGCACTTTTCCCAGCCTTCAGCACCAGGGTATTTCCAGTACTCCACATCGCCATGCACATCTCTCGACACCAATCGACAGAAGAAGGAGTCCGACCTAAAGCCAGCCGGCTATGTCGTCTGAGGGTTCGTACCTGGCATCGAGTACACACCATTCTGGAAGCTCGGCACTGGCTGCCCTCCGTTCATCGGCTGTAAAGTTACGTTGAATTGGGTACTCGATGGGAGTGAGCGTTGACCCTCGAGCACACCTTCTGGTGGTGGTGGCTTGGGCGGTAGATGTGACGGGGTACCCCACTTGGACAATGAGCTCTGAACAGGCGAATGCGTTGTAGTAGACTGCGCTGAGCTCTTCCGTGTGCCATAAGGCCTAGAATCGTGGACATAGCCGTATGGTGGTGGCACCGGTATGGATGCCGCTGGTGGATAGAGCGGCGCTTGTTGGCCGTAGGCAGGGAAGGTGTTATTGTCTTGATAACCCACAGCGGGACTTCGACTCGTGGCACTATTGGGGCTGTTACCTAGCTGTAGCATTTGGGAAGGAACAGATCCGCCGTTGGGTACGAAAGCTCGGGTTTGCGGGTTGAATGATAGGCTTTTGTAGCTGCCAGGTAACGGATGTTGCGCTTTCGCTCCTTGCATTACAGGCTGCACCGGTAGTTGACCAAATTGATATGGCATTGATTGTGCGCCTGCTGTGGGAATCTGATTGTGCATCTGCGGTGGACAATATTGCTGTTGCTCTCTGGTTTGTTGAGGAGGATAAATGTAGCCGTTCTGCGTCCATTGGTGATCAACTACCTGTGACTGTGGCCTGGCAAATTGGCCGTTGTTGTTCGATGCAGGCGACGGAATGGCAGGAGACTGCTGCCCAATGCCCATCCCCTGCGGCATTTGTGGATAGTAATGTTGTGGCCCCTGCTGGCTGTAGGTTGCAGTGTTCTGCACGTCATACCCGCTCATCATCGAGTTATTGTTCATTGAAGTAGGAAAAGCTTGTGAGGTTGCCATGGACTGGAAACACTGCTGGTAGCCCGGTTGTACCATTGCAGAACCCATAGACCCAGCTGGGCTCATGACACCATTAGCTTGCATGGTGTACTGACTGAAATAGGCCGATGTATCTGCAATCGGCTCATAATTGGTGACGGGATATTGCATCTGAGGGTAGTAAGCATTGTATTGTGATCGAGCCGTAAAGCCATCATCGTTGTTCTTGTGCTTCTTCTTTTTCTTCTCATTCCTGGAGCTAGTCCGAGATAGTTCGTTGACTGCCTCAAGGCTATCAACGATTTCGCTCTCCGGTCCGAAGATTCGTTCCCTAGTTTCTTTGTACTTTGCTTCACGTTCTTCTCTTGTCATCGCGGATTTGTCTTTTGCCATACTGGAGTCTGTAGGAGAGACCACGCCTGTGCCTTGTTGACTATCATACCCACTTTCCGAACCAGCTTTCGATGGGCCCATCGACCCCTCAGCAGTATTGCTGTCGGACCCAATAATTTGTCCATCCTTGCCTAATCCCGCGCGGCGCATGATTTTCATGGCTGGCTGGGAGGACGTCAAAGAATCAGTAGGTATTGGGGCGGCCGCAAGGGCACTCAATGGGGTAGGTCTACGATGATATTAGCAACCGAAAGCTACAGCTCGGTAGCAGGGCGAAAGCTTACAATCGACAATAAGGCGTGCGATGTAATCGCACCGAGCTTACAGCATTGTCCACGAAGTGGGTAAGAGCATAGTAATCCGCTAGCTTATGTGCTAGCAGTCGGCAGAATGAGTTACAAGGTGGTAAGTCTATCATCGGCTCACTAAAACCCATAGTCAATATAATATAACATAGTGAGGAGAGCAGTATGAGAACTAACGTGGAATCCCGAACGAACGTGATTACTTCTTGCTCAAGTCGTAACAGGAATAAACGATCTTTGGGTGATTCGAGTGCCTCGAACAATTTCTCATCCGGCTCTTGATACTGGTATTCAAACGACGGTCCATTTGTGGCAATAAGTTGTGGAGGGGGTAAGTGAACCGGTGCCGGTAGAGCAGATGCGAGCGGAGAACATGGCATTTGGGGTCCCTCCTCCTCGATCCCTGCAATTATTCGTCGCCCAGGATGATAGATCCGGTGGGACCCAGAGCCAATGTTTTCGGTAATCTCGTAGAATTGGTCTCGGAACGCCCTGCTTCCAGCTTCAGAGCCTACGCGTGAGTTCTGCGCTCCGGAAGCAGGTCCTGAGCCGAACTCATCCTCGTCCCCAGCTTTAACGCTGGCGCTATCGTCCGGTCGAAGGGACTCCTTTTCGTCTAGTGCGAAAGTCGTACCAGACGTAGCACTTTTACCGTCAAGACTTGCGGGTTTGGTAGACGACGAGGATATCTGGGTTTGTTCGTCGTCAAACCTGAGTCCAGCTCGGCTGATGTTACTTTTCTGCTGATCATTTAATGGGCTCAGAGCCAACGGCGTATCCTTTACGGCGAGCCGCGACATGGAGCTTCGAAGTTCTTGATGCAGCTGATGAGCTGAGGGGTTCTCAACTGAAACAGTCTTGTCAGGACGAGTGGGCGAAGATACCAGTGAAGGTCTCTCGTTCTCGTGGCTTATGGTAGATTGGTTGCTTGATGAAGGAGGAGCCATTGCTGCGATCTGTGATGGCATGATGAGCGACTTCCTGTACCAGGTTAGGAACCTGCGTAGCGAGGCTACTTACAGTTGCAAAGGATGGTTTCGACACCGTCATTTTCGTTTTCTGACTTGCCATAACGCGCACGGAGGATAGGAAAGACCAAGAGCTAAAACCGTACTGCGCCGAACCCACGTAAAGGAGTGTAGAAGTTGGATTGTTAGGATGCAAATGATCAAGGAGAAAGAGGCATATCAGAAAGGTCCAAGGATGTTGAAAAGAGTCCCTTGGGCATTATGAAAGCTCGCCATATGGGCTGACAGAGCGTCCGGGAGGATCGGGTATCAATGTGTTGTAGATGCTTGAGCTTGGTCCTGTGGTCATACAAGTAAGGTCCTACTGCCGCCCCAAGCTTTTGAGGTCCGTCGCCTCTGTCCAGAGACACCTCGATAGACCAGTGACTTGCTATCCCAGCGTTGGAGAGTATGTTATTCCGGGTGTATAAGCGGAGGAGATGTCAGATAGACCCTAATGAAAGGCTGTCGAATTAAGTCAAGATAGAGAGACTTAAGTGGAAAAGTGGGATGAGGTCCCTAGCGTGGTGCCAAGCCCTTGCCATTTTTGCCTGATATTCTACTCCGCGTCCCGAGGTGGAGGCTCTGCATAAAGTACAGAACTTCAACATCAACTTCACGCAGACTTCACGAGGCTAATACTTCTCCCGATAGAATACTGTCAAAACGGTATACTGCCTTACCCTTTGTTCAATGAACCATGAGCAACCACGACCCTTGCACCAATTCTACATACATTCAACAGCCTGACTCACTTGTACATGGTTGTGGACGTGTTGATTCCCAGCACTATACTACCAGTCTTCCTCTCATCCAATGAACCGCTATCGCGAGCGTACTGCCACACAGTCAAAAGCTACTCCGCAAACGCTGTGCCAGAAATGTCTCAAGAAAGATAGGTTAATCGATTTGTCCCATACTCCAGTAGCTGACAATCATGCACGGCACTACAGCTATGAATGCAAAGCTCCGGCTCAGGAGAGACCGTACATCTCAAGACCTTCCCGAACTCAACAGCTTGCAAACCCTAAACTTGTACCGAAATTAACCAGCGACGTTCCCAATGATCTCCTACGAAAGTGAGGAGCCGCACCGGCAGACGCGGTTGAGCAAGGCTGACAAACTGCGTAGAGAAGGCGTTGCCGACGAAGAGCTCACCAGGAAGAAAGTGGAGCGCGAACGCAAACGTAAATTGGACGAGGATGACCTTATGGACGGCTCGAGGAAGCGTTCTAGATCGGTTTCTTCATATTCAACAAACTCTGTCTCTACGATATCCACCAATCTGTCTCGCTCACCATCGCCGAAACGTATTGGCGATGATCATACGGGCCAAAGTCAGCTGTTGTCACACCTGGAAGTGGACCGCAAGAGAAGGCGAAGTCGCAGCAGTTCAATGTCATACACCTCGGACTCGTCGCATGGCGGCAGACGGAGAGATCGTCCTCGAGCTTTAATCCGCGACAATTCTCGCAAGCAGACCCAACACCAAGATCAAAAGGGCTCTGGTAATCAGCGGAGAAGACCCGCGAGGAATCGATCGGTATCCTACACTGCGGAGTCATCCCCTGAAAAGACTCGTCTAAGATCCTCACATAGTCAAGACCGCAGCAAGAGGCGTCGGCATTCTTCCAAAAGCCCCGTTGATCGTGGAAGAGACAGTTTTAGTAATAGAGGCAGCCGGAGAACTAGAAGTCCCAGTGAAAGTAGGGATAGAAGCCAGGTCATTCGCAACAGGAAGTCAATGACTCCTGGAATTTCGAGGCGAGATGATGGGCATCGTCCTATAATTGACCGTGGCGAAAGCTATTACTCGAGAGACAATGACCGGTATGGGGGTAGTGCTCGAGATCGACAGGAGACTATCCGGGGGACTCGGCCGAAAGCGGATGTTCCACCTCCACGAAAAGAACGAAGCCTGAGTCCTTTCAGTAAGCGGCTAGCACTTACGCAGGCAATGAACATGGGTCGTTGAATTTAGCGCTGGCGTTCAGAGAAAGCCCGCGAGACAGATGAGGCGAGAAAACGCTGGTGTCTTTGACGTTTTATCATCACTGATATAGACTTCGTAGGCAGTGATTCAATGGTATTGACAGAAGTCATTGAGGGTCTTTGGCCCTCTGGTTCTGGTCCTCGACTTCCACCATGATACAAGTTTTAAATGTTCTTCACGTTCATCGTCGGAAGCAGTCCAACCGCATCGACGAAGTAAGGGTCACCGAGCGGACGTAACCAAGGTTGGATGGTAGCCGGTATAGCAATTCGTTACGAGTCTTTTCCTCATACAAGCTTCTTATCCAACCCATAAGAGAGACAACCCCGGTGGTATCCCTGTACAATGCGCCGTGGTTGAAACCGATCAGAGTTGGTTATACTGGAATTCTGCTTTTGGCGGCTCGAAGGACTGGTGTGATAGAACGCTGGCTTGGCTCAAGACAGTCGGTCTTCCCACGGTATCATATTGTTACAACTCCACGGTAAAACGCAGAAATTCGTATAGTGCCGGTCTGTGATCATCTTAATCTCGGAACACCTCATCGATGGCATCCTAAGCCATGTCCTCATCGTCTTCCCGCTCCCTCCTCTCATCCTCCTGCTCTTCCCTTTCCCTCACATGCATTCCCTCAACTAACTCAACCCCTCCCATTCCCAGGTTCTCCTTATCGGTTCCCCCGCTCCCATTGGCGTTTTCTTTCTCCTTCTTCTTCTGTCCCTCAATCCTTTCTCTCACTAATCTTGCAATTGCGTTCTCCGTCCTTGCATTCAGCACTTCCATCTTCCTAGCGACATCCCGTTTCAGATCCCAATTCGGCTTTTTAGGTTGCAGCTGGAACAGATCAATTGGTTTCTCCTCCTTCCCTTCCTTTTCCTGATTCTCTTTCGTTTCTAATGCTATCGCCGCTGCCCTCTCCTCCAGAGTTTCTGCATTCTCATTAGGGGCATTCTCGAAACCAAGTTTTGGTCCTCGTGTTTCGGGATCGTAGTTGCGGCCAGAAAGATACTGAGTCGCAGGTTCAGGTGTAGATTTTCGAGAGCTTTCTGTGGGAATGAGGGTGGCAGGCTCTGATGTCTCTATCTCTTCGGAGTCGGTGGGGGGTTGTTTGCGTTTCAGGGATTTGAGTTTTGCAAGTCGAGCTTTACGTTCTGTGGCTGCTGCATCAAGAGAGGCATGGGAGGCCATAGTAATTGCGGATGAGTCAAGTTTGCGGTTATACCTGGAGTGAAGTGAACGGCAATGGACTAAACCGGTGGATGTCCTGTACATCGGAGCTCGGGGCATCGTCACTCCTAACCACGTGCTAAGCAAGCGGTCCTTTTCCGTCAATGCTTGGCTCTTTACTCCGTAGAGAGATTATTTTGCTACTCATCGGCGTCAATTCAGATATGATAGCTGCGACTCAATGATCACGAGGCTGACGGCTTATGCTGTACTCACGACCCTGATGTTAGGCCCATGAGTAGTCCATATTTCCATGCTTAGTTGCCTTGCGCATACCTCACGATGCCTGCGGCAAGCCCATCGCTCTTTGCGACCATATGGTCCCCATACGGCCTCCAGCTACTCTTCCGAGGCGACTCTATCTACTTTGACCACAGAGCAGCAACCAGCCCCCGGATGGGGGCCACAAAGCCCGGATCCCGAGTCAATTCCGGCAGAGTCTATGGCATCAAAAGGAGAAGCTCATGAACCAGCAGCAAGAAGGACTCTACCCTTGGTACTCCTTGAATCCACTACACCGACGCGAGTATCAGAGCAACGTCTACAGCGAGCTCAATGTCTACAACCGCGGCGACCATTGGACTGGGTAAATCAGCGACGTTTGAGAAAGTCGAGGAACAACACACTTCGCTATGTGGGAAGAGACAGGCCTCGTGCCGTATATAGTTCGAAAGCTCTACTTCTTCAACATCGGTCCCTTCTACAGGAGAAAAAGGTCCGGCGAATGCGGTCCTCGGACACTGGATCACAACCTCAACGAGCAAACACTAGGTCTCTACGAAAGTATCTGAATACTCCCCGTTTGGTCTCGCTTGGGTCGTGGGCACCAAGTTCCGAGGCTCCGTTATTGGATGCAGAGGGTCATGAACCCTATCAAAAACTAGACTCGATCGACTTGTTATGGTCCAAACGTTTCATGCGCCTCGAAGAGAGCCGCCGCCTCAAAGTAAGGAAGACGAGAAATTTTGGCCAATTCCTACATAGATATACCATCCTCCTGCATCGATCCTGGTTACACGTACCCAAGCAGGATCAAATCCTTCGGTGGCAGGATGCAATGCTTTGGTGTATGCAGAAGAGCCCGATCCGGGCATTGGCGATGCTCCTCGCAACTTTCAGAGGTCGACCATTCAGACCTTCCAGACATATGGTTCAAGACTGTTTGCAGCTTCTTGCACGACACTATCTCTTCGATGTCTCTGAAGCAGATCCCACAGCAAAACATGCCATCTGGCGACTGACACTCAAATTCATGGATGTTGCGTGCGTCGAGGAGCCGCGTTCATATGCTATCTCGCAAGAGGTGGTTCAACTTCTACTCAAGCACTGCAAGAACACCCTAGCGTTGCTGCTCTACGAAAAATTGGTTTCTAATAGGGCGAACCTGCATGTTAACACCATGCTTCATTTCTTGGCAAGATTCGTAGATATGGGAAAGGTGCATTTATCTATGGAACTCCTTGAAACAATAACCAATAGGGAGGTTGGAACGTGCAGTAGCTTTGCCACTGGTGTCGATCTATCCCAAGGACAGATACAAGCCGCTTGCGTGAAGTTGCTACGGTCTCAGTGGGGACTTGGAGAACCATATCCAGTCCAATCGAAGATTTTGGCTCAGATGTTGGAGATGGGAATTAGGCCCAACACTGCAATGTATAATGCCATTCTCTTGAACATGATCGAGGGGCGTGATTTCGGAACTGCGTGGCAAACCTATGACATAGCAAGGCAAAGCTATCACTTTGCGACTGATGCGATCACATATGGCATTTTAGCCAAAGGGGCGAAGCTTAGCGGAGAATCCAGTATACTCGAAAAAGTACTTCGGGCTGTCGATGAGGATCGAAGCATCCTTCTCCGAAATCCTCGTCTCATGACCAGCATTCTCGACGCTATCTGCCATCTTTCGCCAGGCGAACAGTTTACCGCGATGCTGGAATTTTACGAGCAACACTTTGACCTCCGACCTCTTCAAGAGCTGGGGCTTTGTAGCCTAGAAACCCAAGCGCCGATCCACGCCGATATCGCGGGAAAGTGGCCTACAAAATACACTCTTGGACAGATGATACTCGTATACAACAAATTCCATGCACCCGATACGCTCGTTCACCGATACAACCTCTACCAAGATTTTGTGCAACGACAACACCCCCTGATTGCCCCCCTCGCTGAAGACGACTATGTCGCCAACTCATTCCTCATGGCCTTTGGTAGACGCTCCGAAACTCTGCAATACTGCACCGCTGTAGTGAAGCAGATGCTCTCGCCCCCTTCTTCGGATGACACACCACCACACGCCACTCCGACAGTCCGCACCTGGTCTATTCTTCTCTCCGCGTACATGCTCCACGGTCAAACCCACGCAGCCGAGAAGGTTCTCACAATGATGCGTGCACGCGGTCTTAAACCTGACGTCGTCACTTGGAATAGTATCATCAGCGGCTACGCTGCCATGCAAGATGCTGCAGGGGCAGTCGGCGGGATGAGGCGGATGGAGGCCGAAGGACTCCGATCCAACACGAGGACGCTGAAGGAGCTTGGGCGGCTGCGAGATCGCGCTACTCTTCTAACTTTGTTGGAGGAGAGTCTGGAGAGCCCCACAAGCGTCGAACTCAAGAAGCTAGCTAAACCAGAGGAGGTGGAGGCAATGGCCGAAGGATGGGAGGCCAATGTAAGTAGTAGGAACTGGGAGGTTCAAAGGTATCTTCAAAGCTTTAATGAGCGACATATGTAAATGTGGTGGAGTACGCGCTTGGCTGTTGTTTTGTGTATCTATACCCCATATGCATTGCTAATCATATATGAACGTCAGATCGTCCAGTGAATATGAGCAGTTTGTTCATATCAAGCTCAGAAACAAAAGGATTTTGGTTCATGTTTACATATTGTAGCCTGATCACCTCATGTTGAAGACACCATCACTTCATGAATCACTGCATCTTCGGAGGACATGCTCAAGCGTGACCGTCCACCTACGAGTGCTCAGCAATCAATGTAATGGCCATCATTATCGCCGAGCCATTAAGTATTGCTATCAAATAAGGGCATGTTGTTCTTCAGGCATTTGAGCTAACCCCTAGTATATGAAGACCACATCGACGTATGGCTCACTTGTATTCCGATGTATCTACTCTGCTGCGATATTGCACACAGGTCTTCACAACACGCACCAAAACATGTTCATATTCAAATTCAAAGGTTTCCTAGTGGCGACTTGTGGATGCGTCGCATCGTGTAGATACTTTATAAATATTCCCTTTACTCTCCGTCATGATGCGGCTTAGGTCCTCCTGATGTACTCCATCGAACGATATGTGATTCTGGGGCCCCTGCTTGCATTGTAGATGCTAACACTGAGCTTTACGGAGTCTCGTGAGCAGAAGGGTTTTGTAAGAAGCCCAGCTGTAGGGCGGCTCTCAAACGTAGCTGAGATATCGAAGACTGTATTGGGGTCGGGCATGCTTGCATGCTTCGGTCAAATGGTATGTCCGCAGTCGCAAGATACAGATGTCAGTCTATAAGATTCTTCCAAGTCATAATTAATCATAACGTCATTATGTAATGTACAGCTATCGTCACAATGCCATTCGTATTGAAAGCCATAAGGACAGGGTTCATCCATTGAACATCATGGACGCCTGATCATATGTCAGCCTTCCGCAGGGACAATACCAGATGTCAAGCGAACTCGTTGTACATACAGCCATAGCCACACAACACAAACTGACATACGGACTCAAGCGTTCGCCTACTCGAGCACACTTCCAAAAGATCCCCAGAATCCTATCAGCACGAGCATTAGCGGTGTCCAGGTCGTCCCACACGGGTCAAATGTGCTGGCTAACCCTTCGCGATTACGGTCCATCATCTTGGGGAATGTCGCATGGCTGTAGGTACTTGTGCATATCACTAGTAGGAGGACTAGTAGGAGAGATTGGAAGTTGAAGAGCGCTGACTGTAGACCTTGTTAGCTATGCCTCGGGTGCCTGTATATGTGACTGTCGATATACTTGTGAGACAGGTACTTGCCATGGTGAGTGTGGTACAGAGAGGAATTTCGAGGAGAGCACTGTAAAACAGCGTGAGAATGTTTGCTTGATATCAGATCTATTAGTACTCTATTTCGCATGCAGTACAAGTCCTTCTGCCTTTCTGGATAGCTCTGTCTAACGCGCGGCTGCTCGTCTGAGGCTATTCTATTCTAGTGCGACTAGTAACGCTAATCGCGTTAAGGAATGCCAATCAATCTGCCTTTGGGAGATCACCAATCGTGGCGTCTCTGGCCATCAAGACCCCTATGGTCATCCATTTTCTGTCTGCTAATTGTGATACCGATGGCCTGACAGTTGACAGGTGGTAGAACGCATGGGAGCGATCCAGGTGGAGAACTTCGTCCACTTATAATAGTCCTCTTCGTGGACTATACACCGTTACCCATTTTCGACGGCAACGAGCGTGCTTCGCTCGCTGCAAAATAGCACAATATGACAGAGGTACGCGCCCGTGCTGCCCGGCACAAGGGGCAGATGAACTTTGAACCTGAGCGTATGTATACAAGTTATTGTCAATGTCTCACCGCGATTTATGTTGCTAATTTTCACAAGTCCGCGGCATGCTCTATGCGTATGGCGATGACAAGAACCCTCTCGACGAGACTGTTCGCTGTTTGGACGAAATTGTGACTGACTTCATCATCGAGACCTGCCATACGGCTGCCAAGTCTGCCGAAGTCTGCTGTCGTACCAAGCTGAAGAACGAAGACTTCATGTTCGCCATTCGCAAAGACGAGGTGGCTACAGGGCGAGTGAGGGAGCTGCATACTGTTGAGAAGAAATTGAAGGAAGCCCGTAAACAATTCGATACTGGCGAGGGGAAAGTTGGTCTGGAGCGTGGTGGTCGAAAGAAAAAGGATGTGAAGGAAGATGAGATCAAAGCGGATGTCAAGACCAAAGTGAAGGAGGAGCTTGTAGACGAAGACGAAGATCTTGGTGACATTGATGATGAATGAAGCCTGATGCCTCGATTGGCTCCAAAACTCAAGGGCTTGGCGACAAAACAATTTTGGTGGCATGGCGTGGTGTTCGCAACGGAAGATACCCACTGATTACTTACAGCATCAAGAAGTATAGCCCTGGAGGCTACTCATTGCGCAAGATTACTGAATGGCTTTGTGCAGCGTCAATAGGCGTAGCGATTGGAAGTAATGCTGACACTCGGAAAAGTGTCGCCCAGCGCGACACCGCTCACTCCCCCAAAATACACAGGCTTCTCCTCGACTTGAACGCCCGTGAAGCTGCGTCCAAGCCATCTCGAACCCGAATTTGTATTACGTGAGGTCTTATCCTCCGACTCTGTGGGAGACGCTGCGATGACACCTTACATGACGAATGTTAGGAAAGCGTAAAGTGTCGACTTGTGAGAAGCACAAGCAGATGGCGTATCCATCATCCCACGGACCCGCCGACCGAAAACCAAGGGTGACCTCTTTGTCACCGCTACGAATCAGATGGATTTCTAGCACACATAACTGGCAAGTGTGTCGCGGAGTTTTGAATGGAGATCTGGACTGGAGCTTCCAGACTCGCCCGACTAGAGCGTGGGTGTGTGGTCATACAATCTAGCAAGACTAATGCCGCCGTAGAAAGCCACGTGCCGTGTACTCTCTAACGTCTATGAGCTCCTTGAACACGACGGACTGTGTCAGTCTTGAGCTATCGCTTCATTTGCCCACGTCGTGACCTCTCAAAGCCTCAGCTCGTACTGTTGGCTGCTCTCATAGCACAATAGAGAGGTACCGAGTACCGTACATAAGCTGCTCCCACGCGAGTGCTGACCAAGTGTATTGTGAGTAACCCAAGATTTTTATAATGTGTTGAGATAATGTCCTAATGGCAACTATCTTTCCTAGCAACTAGCCTGTAATCTTGATCAATTTTCATCAATGGACTCACCTCATCGATCCTTGATACATTCCCAGCAGAGACCGTCAGTCATGATCTGCCTCAACACCAAACCTTCGGAAGTGCACGATGGCTCATCGCTGTCACCCTCAGAAATCAAGAACACCACAAGGATGACGCGCGAGTAAGTCCCTAATACAACAACTTTCTGGATCTGTTTGACGTTCTTAGGTCACTGTACGACTCGATCATCTACGTCAAAGTAGGACCCGAACTGCAAAGATTCGGTCTCCATAGAGGCCTGCTGTGTCACCGTTCGGCCTACTTCAAAGCTGCCTTGAATGGGAACTTCAAACTGGCCGAAGATGGAGTTGTGGTCCTAGACGACGAAGACCCGCTTCTATTCCAAGTATTCATTGAGTGGCTTTATACCGGGAATCTCCTCTTTCACTGTGAAGATCCGCACGTCGATGAGAGGAACAGCACTAAGTGGTCCGCTATGCTTAATCTCTACGTCTTCGCAGAAAAGAGGATCATACCAATGCTGCAAAATGACCTTGTGGATGCAATGTGGACATTCGCCCAGGAGATGGACTACTATCCAGACATCGAAACAATACCTGCTTGGGCCCAGACCGCCAGGACATCGCCGCTTCATACCTTTCTTGTAGACTTGTATGTCTACCACGCTAATCTAGAAGAATTGTTCGGCGATGATAACGATATGGCTATATCATTCCATGTCGATTTCGTGATGAGAATCGCAAGAGAGTCGAACGGCCTTGCCTTCTCGGATGGCAACTTGTCCGAGAATTTCAACATGTGGAACAATCGCTGCAAATATCACGTTCATGAGCTATCCGAACCGCTATGCGAAGGTGGAAACGAGCTCGGCTCGCTCAGGGCCAACATTGAGATTGACAACACCGCTGGCATGAACTAATCACGACTCGCTGTTTCTCGATCTCAAGAAACCAATTCCAATTTGACGATCCTGAAGATTTCGTCGACTTGAATTGTCCATATGGCAGAATGTCTTCTCTGTTTCGGGTTGAAGACCGAGATACAAACTGTGAAGTCTGCTGACTATGGGACAAGAGGGTCATGGGTGTCCGGTGGAGGTCACGAACTGAAGCGAGGAGTGGTCAGGTGTAATGGTCGTTTGTCACAGTATTCACTAGTGCTACGCAACCGGCTGGATTGCGACTCTTCACACAGTGTCAAGTAGTAGCAGACCCAGAATCCACACTATCACTCCCGCTCCATATCTCCCTACTTTCCTTCTCTACCTTGGCCATTGCCTCCGAAACAACATCCAACCTTCCCACTACATCTACGACCCCTTCTCGTACTTTCTTAAAGTACTTCTCATTCGCTTCCCTCCGCCTTCTCGCCTCAATAACATCGCCGTCATCTTCAGACTCTCCCTCCTTTGCATCCCCATCCTTCTTTCCCACAGACTCTTTGGCCTTCTCATCTTTAGCCTGGAACTCATCGAGCGGCTCTTCATCGTCGACTTCGCCCCTGCCCCACGCTCTCGCCAATGCAATCTGTGCTTCCCTTAATTCTTCCAATGCGGCACTATGTGCAGATCCGAAGACGTGGGTACTGCTGACGGCGCTGACCTCAACTTCAGCTAGTGTAGCTTGCATCTCAGCCCATAGGGCATCTGTACGATCGCCTTCCGTTTTACTGGGCTGCGGTGGTTGAGGACGAGTCCGACCTGGAGGTGTAGATGAAGGATCTGGGCCAAGAGGGGAGCGGAGAGGAGCCCGGCTTGAAGGGGGCTGTGGTGGAGAATTCTGGAGAGAGATGTTGGAAGCATTTCGAGAGGGAGGTCCAAGGAAAAGGGAAGGTGGAGGGGCACGCTGGGGATGTGGATTCGAACTAGATGCAGAGCTGGGTGATAGTGTCGACATTGTGTGGAGCTGCAGATATGGCCACTGTCCGTTGTTCGTAACGGCTCAGGGAAGGGTATCAGGCTGGTGAAGGGCAGCCATCATGGTTGGTTCAACGTAACAACAACTGCTGCCACGTTGAAATGATCCCTTCACCATCAGATACATAAGTACCTTTTTCCATGAATGGAATCTAAGGGCCAGGGCAGAAGCGCGCTAGCCGAGCCATAGGGCTGGAAATTCACACACTCGCTTAGTTTCCGAGACCTTTATCGACGACCACTTACACCATAGCAGCACCCAACTCTCCCATATTGCGACCAGACACAAATCGGTAAGACCGCTTCCTCCAAACTCTTACATTCCTCAACGCCCCCAGCTCTCCCAGAAGTGTCACATCCCCCATCCATCCCCCAAACCCCATCACTCAGTCCACAAACAAACAAACGCAGCTAACGCTCCCCCACCCTCCAGCAACCATGGGCAAAGGCAAACCCCGTGGCCTCAACGCCGCCCGCAAACTCCGCACCCATCGCCGCGAAGGCCGCTGGGCCGACCTCCACTACAAAAAGCGCCTTCTCGGCACCGCCTACAAATCCTCCCCCTTCGGCGGCTCCTCGCACGCCAAAGGCATCGTCCTTGAAAAAGTCGGTGTCGAGGCCAAACAGCCGAATTCGGCCATCCGGAAATGTGTGAGGGTGCAGTTGATCAAGAACGGGAAGAAGGTTACGGCTTTCGGTGAGTGGGTTTTGATATTATAGCGAGTGGTATTCTTTGATGGTTTGGTTTTTGGGGGGGGTGGGGAGTTTTGAGGATGAGGCTGATGGTTTTGGGGGGGATAGTGCCGAATGATGGTTGTTTGAACTTTGTGGATGAGAACGATGAGGTTTTGCTATCGGGTTTCGGTCGGAAGGGCAAGGCGAAGGGTGATATTCCTGGGGTGCGGTTCAAGGTTGTGAAGGTGTCTGGGGTGGGCCTGTCAGCGCTGTGGAAGGAGAAGAAGGAGAAGCCGCGGTCGTAGAACTGGAGGGGTTGGTTACGGGCGACGAAGTGGCCATGAACTGTTGCGGATGGCAACATCAAATGTAGCGAATGCATCTCATTGGTCGAGCTACTTTTGTGTAAGTGCCATGTGCTTATAATGTAGTATGTGACATCGCGACTGAGAAAGGGGTCTCTCCGCTCCAAACCCGTTAAACGATAGAGAAGGGTCTAGGTAAGTTTGTGATGCTAAGCTAACTGAATCACAAGTATAATGCAGGGAATCATCGCTATTAATACAGCCCAAGGAAAGCTTGCTCTTTGCAAGAAGCCAACATCAGACCAGGAGCTCAAGCATCCGTCATCTCCGCATCGACATGCTCAGGTTTTCTGCCTCTTGGAAGGGCGTGCTCTTCCTTTGGACTCTTAGTATCAGAGCTCTCGTCCGAACTGTCGCCACTACCGGGCTGGCTGCCGTGCAAAGATGTACGGCTTCGGGTCATCTATGCCGAACATCAGCAGCGACCGAAAAGAGGCTTGATGAAAACGTACCCATGAACGCACACCTCCAATCAGACCCAGACTATAGCCGGTTGCAAAGTCACTACTTGGTCCCCGACTGCCACCCGGGCTCTCGGCCCTTGGGATGTCGAGATGTGCAAGATGCGCCAGAGCTGCTGGCGACTTCGAGCTCCCACTTTGACCTCCATCGGCATCACTTGGAGCTTTGCTTAGGCCTCTGGCAGGACTAGGGGGCCTACTGCTCTGCCAGTATTGTCGTAACTCTTTGGTGAGCTCTTGACCAGTCGAAGACCAATTGATACGAACACTGTCACGAAGCTCGGTAACGTGACGTTTGAGATCAAGCTCGTTCTTCTTCAGCCAGGACACATTAAGCTCTTGACGGGATGTACCACGCTTGAGCTGGCGGGCGATATATTTCTCGTAATCTTTGACAATTCTAATGAACATAATTAGCGTATGTCGAGTAGTATTGGACTCCCGGAACGCACTTGGTGATGATGCCGGTAGTACTAACACCCTCTGTCCTCTGGGTCACCAGAAACTTCCCTTCCTTTTTGATGGGTGTATAGATATCATCCCCCTCGTCGGCACCATAAGGTAGGTCGTCGTGAGCGACGTAGTCGATCTTGTGTTTCTCGAGGAAATCAGGGGTAACAATCCAGGGGCAGTTTGGAATGACCTCGTCCACCCACTTGCAGTGTCGTAGAGTTTCTGCTCGCTCGGATCCCGTCAAGACCGTCAAACCTTTGCGTTTGTGTGTCTCGGCATCTCCAGTGACTCCGACCAGGAGGTAGACCTCGGGAAATGCATTCTTGGCCTGTTCCAACTGTCGCATGTGTCTGGTACCCATAATCAGTGAGGCTTGGTCAGCTAAAGTGTTGGGACGCACCCAAGATGAAATAAATCAAAGACCCCGTCAGCGTAGATTCGTACTGGTCGACCTGTAGGGGGAGGATTGGTGTGGAAACCCACTGGATCCTGCAATCCTCCTTTGGCTGGGGGAGGCATGGCTTTACTGTCTTCCGCGCTCATATCGGGTCGCTGTTTGTTTGAAGAATTCCTCGTCTTTCGCTTCGGATAGGCTTCCCCCGCAGCCGTATCGCTATTATCTGCACTATCGTTTTGGATACTAGGAATAGCGCTATTACTCGCGGTACTCTCTGCAGCGTTCGATCTCGTCCTTGAGCGTTTGCTAGGAGCTGTGATCGAGTCACTGGCCGCTGCGGATTTCTTGTGCTTCACACCACTCGTTACAGCCTGCGAAGCAGAGTCGGCAGCGTCTTCGCCGGAGGCATCGCGAGATGATGGCTGCAGGAGGTCTGCCGTTGACGATTGCTTGATTGAGCTTGAAAGATTTGAGGTGCGCTTTCGCTTTGACGAGCCCGAAGACGACGGTGATGACATCGCTAGACTTGGTGACTTGGTGCCTTTTAGAGAGCTGTATGTCCAGATCTCACATGAGTTGTGAATTGCTGTCTCACATCGAACGAGGGGAGGAGGGAACTCCGGTTTGTCTCTGACTGATCTCCCAGCCTAGGTCATTCGATAGATTTGCAAGACTTGATAGCAATTGAAAATGGAGATATACAAGTTGAATGCTGTCTTAAACTGATGGTATCGTTGCCATGGAGGTTTTGGGTGGAAAAATAGCATAAAGTGAGGTTCCTTGCTTCGAGCCCCATCGTCATCAAAAATTGTACGTAGGGTTAGCCCTAAGTTCTCACAATTAAACGCCCATCGGTATCAATGGACTCAGGAGTATTCTGCAACTGAACGTGTGGAGCTGAAGTTCTCGTTTTGCTATATGAACCTTGTCTAATAGTAGATTATGTACAGCAACATTAATCCAGCGGTAAACTGAGGTCTCTCTTCGTGATCCTCCCATGCCTAATCTTGGATATTTCTAGCCTTCGATGATATGACCTTCGTCTTCGAAAACGTGCGTACACAGCACAAGTAAAACGCACGAAGTCAATGATGTCGCAGAGGTGAATCGAGGAAGTTGAAAGACCATAGGAACGACTATGAAGAAACCCATGCCCTAATCTGACAATGCAATACGTAGTTAGAGTACTCTCGAGACGCCTCTTTAGTTGTTGAGTCGATTGGTAGGCATGCTCTGCACTTCTATGACCGCACGGATCTCGCACAGAAGACACTAGCCCTGAGATCAGTATCATGAGGATAATTCACCAACATCATGAGATATCGTAGCACGTAAGTCTTCGCGTAGGCCTGTGGCCGCTAATTCTTGCCTTGGGTCGTGGGCGGCGTAACGATCTTATCAGGCAAGGCGCTCGCCGGAATAGTCTTGTGAATTGAACTTTCTGTAGAGTTCATATTGTCTGATGTGGATGATGATGGTGTGTTGAAGGGACTTCGCGCTACAGAAGGGGGCTTCTCAGCAGACTCTGGGCACGGGGTTTCCTCTCTAGCCCCTCGAGTTTCTTCGCTGGCTGTCGACTGGCCTTTGGCGACCTGACTATCCAGATCCTTATCCTCCTCTTCATGGTCAAACATTCCTGTCTCGTTACTATCGGTGAGGCCTGGCGTCCCATCTCCAAGAACAATGATCCTGCCTGATCGACCTCCAGCACCACGAGTCCGTTGGTCAAGGTCAAGGTCATAGTCGTCTCCACTGTCTTCAAAGTTGCGTCGTGCGCCAGGACCGCGAAACTCGGCTGTCGAGCTTCGGCTTAGTATCACTTTGAGTGCGTGGAGATAGAGTAATTTTTACCGTATTCTGGTGGTGCGCAAGGACCATCGCCGTTCGCTACCCTGTCGGCGATTTCCTTATACCACTCATCTTTGCTTTTGCCTCTAAGAAGGGCAATAACAATCATGGTCATGTTGTCGCACCCTACACCACCAGTCTCGCTGTTTGAGGCGAGGCAATTGTCCATCATGTTCTCCGAGATCCTGGAGAGCTCCTGCTTGGCTGCGATTCCGCGCCTTACAAATTCCACAACTGCTTGCGATGACTGACAATCCCAGATACCTATCGAAGTTCAATCAGCACAGTCTTGATATGAGATCGCTCTTTGCATAGGTACCATCACAAGCAATAATAAGAAATTCGTCGTCGTCAGTAATAGTATGAGCGATCACGTCAGGGTATGCCGTCACGATCTGCTGCTCTGGCGAAAGCTCGGCACCCTTCTTGAATTCAAAATCACCAATTGCTCTAGAAAGTGCCAAATTGCCGTTGACGCGTCCGAAATCCACGAAACCACCAGCCGCACATATTCGAGCCTTCTCGCCTGTCGAAGAGATCAGCAAATGTGATCACGTAATTCTAATGCCTGTACTCACCTTCATTTTGCGGCTTGTGATCATATGATAGTGGCTTTGCCCGGCCCTTCACACCAAGCACGGAACGAGAATCGCCAGCATTTCCCTGTAATATGGTAAACAATTGAGAGTAGTCTGGACCAGTAGTCGTGTAAATCTTACCACATATATTGTTGTTTTCGAAATCAATCCGACCGAAGCTGTACAGCCAGAGACTTCTTCCTCATATTTTGGGTCTGATATAAAGGGTAAGATGAAGATCTCAAATAATTGCGCCAGTAGCGGAGCTTACCACTAAGAATTGCGCGGTCTGTTGCTAAGAATCCATCCTTGAGGGCTTGCTCGAAATCTTTTCTCTTGAACGCTTCTTGCTTCGCCAGGATCTTATGTATGTTCTCGCCAGCAAACAACGCAACCTTGTCCCCACCATGACCGTCATACACCCCAAAGAAGCTGAGCCGGTCATCTACCGAAGCGCCGACGAAGTCTTTCTTAGCATCTTCTGCTTGTAAATCTAGTATAGCCGCATGTGCGTCTTCCATGCTGATACGCCAGCCTTGCATGGCGGAAACGCCAAAGGCAACCCGATCATCTTGACCATCATCAGAGATCTAGAGAAGAAGTCGGTCAGCAATGGAAGCACAGAGGTAAAGTGCATCGATGTCTCCGCCTAGCAAGCAGCGGGAAAATGAGACAGTCCGCAATCACGCGACCTCGTCGAACAGCCACCGACTGGCACAGCGACGGACCTTTTCAACCACTGGCTCAGATAATGTTTGACCCATTGCAATACCAGCTGAAAGACTCTGCCAGTCACCCTGTACTATCTCTCATGTATCAATGATTGGCCACGAATGAGCGGTCCGGTTTCAGAGATTGAGGCTTAGCAGAGGAGCATTTAGATAAGTAGTTCTAGCCCGGACAGAAGGTCGCGTAAAGACAGGAATCCTCGAGTGACAGATGCGACTGCTGGTTCGTTCTTGAGCAACGGGTATGTCTCAAGAAATCGTAATGCTTTATGCTACAAGTACAAGTTCGTCATGGAGCCTGGTGGATCAAAAATGCAGGACCTCAGTGGCGGGCCGGCAAGGAAATTTCAGATACGGACCCTGATCGACGGTGGTTCACAACAGCTCCAGACTCTACAAGATAGATATCGAGTCGAGGATGAATAGGTGTCCTACAAGTGACCAAAAATACAGCTACCAGAGGCAGACTTCAACCAATAAGGAACATCCCTATCAAAGAATCATGAGCGCCACCAAAAAGTGGTAAGCTCGGTTCACTGCCCACAACCCTCGTCGGTTTGCAAAGAACTCAACTCCTTCTTCAGCGTTAAGCTTCTCAATCTTCTCAGCTATGATATCTATTTGATCAGATGGGTTAGCACTGAACTTTGCCACCATATTAAGAACTGGCAAAATGACAACTATAGAGCCAGCCCCTTCAAGCACACCTTTGAAAATCACCTCTCAAGCATACGTCAATAATAAAACCTGCAACGATGACTGTGGCATCCGTAGAAACCCAAAATAAGTACGGCATAGTCAAGCACACATAGGCCAGATGACGAGGGGAAATCATATAGCATAATGATCGTGGTAAATCCAAGACTCGTCTCATGATGCTGATGGAAGTGATTGGTCGGTGTATGAGGATTGTGGTACCTAGAATTGCAAAGCTGAAGCACGAGGACTCTGTAAAAAGTCTCAAGGGGAGGTTCACGTATGTTCCCACTGCACGTTTGCGTATAGTCTCACTTTCAAGATACCACCCAAAAGGGCGCTAGCTCACAGGTCACCATCGAAATCCTGCCACCTGCTGAAAGGAGTGCTTGATGTGTACCCATGTACTGCCCTACGATCGTAGAGTGAGGATTACCCACCTCGGATAAGCCTTGGCCACAATCTTCGTAGCCTTACTTACACAACTTGCTTTAGAGTAGTGAGAGCGCGATGAACGTTGCGAATAATCCCATAGGTAGGTGCTAGATCAAATATTCGGAAGCTAACCTTCGTAAATTTAGGTTGTACATCATATAATTCTGTAAGGTACTTTGCTATGTTGAGGCTGCTTTGATTTGAACGGTTAGCTTCCGAGGGTGTGACACACTAACCTAAGTAAGGTAGTACGAGCAATACTAACGGAGATAAGCGATCGGTCGTCTTTAGGAGCCGCTCGCCAACCGCGGCAACCTGGCAAGATCTCAAGGGTTTTTACCGGGGTTCAGCCGAGACGAGTGCCAAATATGCTAGGATATGGGATATACCAAAAATTTCTTGAGCAGGTGTGATGGCATTGCTCAAATTCTTAAAAGTACCAAAGATCAAGGCTTCGACCGTAACGAAATACGCTGGCAATGATCCACTACGAATTCTATTTTGCGGCTCAGATACGTTCAGTGTCGCCAGTCTTGAAAAGCTGCACAGGCTATACCGAATCGATAAAGATAGGATAGCCTCGATCGATGTGGTCTGTAGGCCTGGTAAACCAGTAGGTCGAGGGCTTAAGACTGTACACCATGGTAATTACTGCTAGTGCATTCGCATTGTCCTCAAGATTTGACTCTAAAGTAAGATAGTACCCATCTCGAAAACCGCAGCCGAGCTTGGCTTGCCTCTGCACGAAATTGACACCTTTACAGGGTGGAAGGTAAGCCCACTACGCTGCTAAAAGTTAGGGAAACGGTTGATACTAATCCTGCATAGCCGCCAAAGCCTGAGGGCAACCCCATCAATCTAATCGTTGCTGTGTCCTTTGGACTTTTTGTGCCTCCCAGAATTCTTGAAGCCACCAAGTATGGCGGACTGAACGTGCATCCCTCTATGCTGCCCGAGTACGGAAATTGATATGATGTCCTCTAAATATTATTCTGCTGATCCAGCTAGCTTTTACGGTCCCGCACCTCTACATCATACTCTCCTCACAGGTTCCACATACACTGGCGTTACGGTACAAACACTTCATCCAAAACATTTCGACCGGGGAACAATACTGCTTCAGCATCCATCTCCTGGAATCAAGCATAATTGTCGCAATGTGGAAGACTTGTCACAGTCGCTGGGCACGAAAGGTGGCAACATGCTGGTCGATTGTATCAGAAATCGTATGTATCTCTACGGCTCACATGTTGTCCCAGAAAATACTGCGAATGAGCCTCGGATCTTAGGAAAACATGCACCAAAAATAACAGCAGCAGATCGGTTCATAGACTGGACTGCATGGAGTGGCGAGGAGATCAGGCGAAGACATGAAGTTATAGGCCCACTTTGGAGCCTGGTCAAAGTTGACAATGACAGCCAAAATTTACGAAGGATCATCTGGAGTGTTGGATTTGAATCGACATTTTATCGGCCTGATCATGAACTTCCGGTTGGCCAACCAATAATAATAGGATATCCATCACCATCTCGTGTTGTCTATGTTCGAGCCTACGATGGCCAAGTCCTGACTGTTCGCGAGTTGAAAATCGAGGGTGGCCTGCAAGCTCAGCCTTTCGAGGCTGCAAGAAAGGCTAGGATCAATGAACGTGAAACAGATCAGAAAGATGGACCTCTTTTCCGAGGCCAATTATTATCTTCGTTGCCCGATCAGTATCGAAATCCAGAACCATCATCCCAGAGAACCGACCATTGTGATAAAACGACTTGAACGCGGCCTATCGGGCCTGACCCAACATCATATAGCCAGAGTCTGGACAGTGGTTAGGAGCTTTGCCACATTTTGAGTGGCAATCATACCTATCTGAATGTTTTGTCCTGTCATGGAGCTATTCTTCGCTGCTGCAACGTATCCGTCTGCGCAGTCCTCAATGTCCGTCTGCAAGCGTTATTGTCTATCTTTCAATGCAGTAACCATGGTCTCTCACTTCCATCTTAAGGTAAGCTCTATCTCTCGCACTCTGTACATGTTCGGGTGTGAAATTGGCGCCCTTTTGAACCATTAGTGCTGACATTATAGGATTCCCAATAACACTTACCCATTCCGTCAGAAGCAGTCCCGGTAGAATAGCGTTTACGCGTACTTTTGGACCCTGAGTAGCCGCTAGACATTTTACGAGGTGAAGACCTAGCATCTGCTCATCAGTAGGGCCAATTGCACACTTTCACCAGGAAACCTGACCGGCAGCTTTCGTGACAGAGTACGCCATTGAGCTACCGGATGCGGAGACGCCCGCAATAGACGAAGTCAACAGAAAGAGACCCCCGTCTGGATTGGCGTTCAATGTCGGTAACGCCTTTCGAAGCAAGTGTAGATTTGCCTTGCAATTCACAGCCCAACACTGACAGTTGAGTTATTTGGGTTCGCTTCAATGCTGCTCTTGAGCGCTACCTTGTCCCATTCTGCTTCGCTCATGGCGTCAAGATCTCCAAATTTCGTGAATTTCGTCCAACCCTGACAAGTAATCAGACGAAGCACGGAGATACAGTGTCCTGTTGGCAAGTCTCACGGCATTCGAAATGATGACATCCAGGCCTTTCAGCCCATCTACAGCTTCCTGGACCGTTCTCTCGCAGTCTGCAGCGACACCCATATCCTCAGATGTTGTTAGCCATCGATCTCATTGTTTCATTTACGAACCCTACGCCTTGGATTGCAATGCATTTGACTTTGTATTCCGTCGAGATCTTCTCGACCACCTGCTCTGCTCTTTCCTTGCTTGCATTATAATTGACTGCAACGTTGCAACCTTCCTTGGCGAATTTTTCGGCTATCAGAGCACCCAAACCTCTAATCGTTTCGGCTCTTTGCGTCAGCTTCCAAGGCACGATGACTGTGGAATCTGACTCCTTTGGCGTACCGCGAACCTCCGAGCACTAAGACATTCCTCCCCTTGAGATTATACGGCATTTTCGCAATTTTCCTCTAAGCGTCTTGAAGATGGTGTTTAGCACGTCTTCGTCCTCTGGGCGATGACTCTTGGCATTAGCTACCTTACCTTACCTTACCTTATGTACAAGAAGTCACCGGATCTTCCCCGCACCGGAAGTTCGCCGCACCCCCAAAACGGGTCCCAGCTCGGAAGGGGTGAAGTTTTTTACCGGTGGGGTCAGTGGAGGCTCCGCATAGGCGGTCGCCTGGGGTTGAACAGCATATACGACAACCTTACTAGGGGTTAACACCTATTGGTACGGTATAACTAAGCATAGGCATCCTATAAAAAATAGCTCTTGGGACCTAAAGACCTTAAGAGTAGAAGCCTGCCTAAGATTCTCACCCCCAATAAAGTAGATATCCCTAACCCGAGCCTTTATGCTTATCCTTAGCATATGCACTACCCAATATACTATTTACCTCCTTAACCTGTACTCGGCCTGTATACGGACTTCACGTGGGGTGATTCGCACATGCGGCGATCTGACCCCACCGGGAAAAAACCTCACCCCTTCCGAACCGAGAGCCCCAAACAAACTTCCCCACTCCTCAAGGTACGGACTTGTGTAGCCGAGAATCCTGCCAGATCATGTCATGTCATATAGCAGTCACAGCATTGATACAATGACAGGAGAGAGCGATCTGACATCTTGCACTCAATCTGCGCCTACAACCTCCATTGATGATCCCCTGTGCTATGTGAATGAAAGGCGAGAAACGCAGATATCTCATCGCAGTATAATGGACGCAGCAGGTGGCTGTCAATCTCCTATTGAAGGAGGCGTCATAGCCGTTTTTGGAGCTGGGACTTTAAAGAGCTCCAGCGGACTGTTACGAATACTGTCAATTCCGCCATCAGCTTGCTTAGGACACCTACCGAAGTACTATTGTACGTCTAGACCGGAAACGGCAGAACGAGAAGGTGGGGACTAGGAAAGGGAGAAGGGGCACATAGATGTTCAGTACACACTGCACCAATTCATGTTGTCGGTCTGGTGACATTTTACTGGTCTTCTCGCCGTCCGTCTCAACCGGAGGATCCCTAGTCGAGGAAAACAATGAACAATGCACATGCTGACAGGGACATACTATGTCAACAAAGTCCATTGTAGAACAATCGTTCGTGAAAGAACAAAGTTCTGGGCCTGTTCTTCCATGCCATTGTCTCAATTCTTCGACTGCATATACTCAGGTCCATTCACAAGACTAATACACTATCCTTCTCTCATCGTTGACTCTCTAACCCGCGACCATCAGCCTGCCAGATCTCTTGGATATATCCCGTGCACTAGGTATCACCATGGCTACACAGACAGTCACGATCGCCACCACGGCAGACTCTTCAGTGGCCATTCCATATACTGCGACGAACCCTAAGTCCAGCCATGATATCCCATCCTCTGCCACCCTCTGCACCTCTCCCAGCTGCCCCATTACTAACGCCCACCCCAGAGGGATTTACACGCCTGTCTCTCGCGACAAGATGAGCCCCAAGGCCCACCGCATGTTCAGTCCGAGTATCCCTCCTCCTCACGTCCTGGCAGCTTTCGAACGATGCTTACACGAAGGTATGTCAACGGCGGATGTGAAAATCTGGGTCGGATTTCATGAGAGCCATACCGAGCCACTCATCCAAAGTACCGATCTTAGATGGGTGACACCAGTGTCGGCTGCGCACATCGACGAATATCTCAACAACAACGATTCTTGTCAAAACGATCGGGATTCCTTGACCGAAACGAAGAATTACGTGGCGAGGCATCCGTTCGGTTTGAATAATCCTCCAGATGATGTTTGGGCCTCACACGCTCGGTTACAGCGGGGCGAACGCGATCGGCGCCATCCTCATCTTGAGGAGAGGGATCGGGAAATTGTAGGTGCGTTTTCGGCGGATAAGGGCTTTTGTGCTGAAGGTGTTGGCGCGCAGGTTAGTAGTGGGAAAAGATTTAAGGTGCGTAGGCTTAGTTTTGTTAGGCAGTTGGCTGAGATTCGGAAGCAGAAGAGGGGGGTTTCTGCGGTAGTAGGGTAGGAGCTTTGGTGCTGAGATGGTAGGTGTGGATGCCTAGTGGCTTTCTGGTCGCATCAAGGTAGTTTGAGATTTCCTGGAAGCCGAAGGGTTGGATATGGAACGGTGAGAACCTTTATTATTTTGGCAGTATATGCAGTAATAAGACTTGGATTCAATGTTCTTCGTACTTGTCAAGGCCGAACATTTCGTGAAATTCTCCTTCTGAATATGATATTCTCAAGCATTCGTCCGAACGGCCGTAGCTATACATACGGTGCTATGGCATGTATGTGCTGTGAACATGATATGCGTGAACAGGTCTTGGAGCTTGAGGACGACGCTGTATTGACTGCTTCTGATTGGATGCACTTCACTCTCATGGAATGCTTTGCGTATACGATATGATGAGTGCTGTTGCTGCTCGAGAAAACCGAAATTCTCCCGATCTTTTTACAAGTAACCCTAATTCATAAGTAGAGTAATCGCATATTTCTTCCTTCCATATGGTGGGTGAGCGGGTGTTCATCTGTAGGCAACGTCGCTGCTCTTGGCTCATGCAAGCCAATATAACTAGCCAAAGCGAGCACAATCTCCGGGCAAATCGAAATGCGTTTGAACGTGCAGGATCCTCATTGCATGGGCATAGAGCACTATACCACCGAACAACAAAGCTCGTTCATTTGATTGGGCCCTCACTTGTAGGCTTGAGAGTACTCTTCAAAGTAGCTGTACTATGCGTACTCAAGTGCATGGAACACCGCGTGCCGTTTAATGTTGCCCATGAACCCGTTGAGCATTCGTATTCTTGAAATGATGGAAGATGGTGTTGTGGCTTGCTTTCTATAAGCGTCCCTATGCGACAAAGAGAGCAAAGAATCGGACATACTGCATGAGGAAATGTGCTTCAGAAGCCAGCGTTGAATCGGGTTACATTTGGTGAATATGTGCAGAAAATACAGGCGTTAGATTGGCTTGAAAAGGCCTCAGCTTAACCCCTGCAAGTCAGCAATTCTGCGCCGGAGCGTGGGTGAGCCAAGCCGAGATCGCCCAATGCCGTTGAATTTGCCTACAACCCTACCTACACACCTACACCACAGATCTCGTCGCTCCCCTCTCCACCCTGCCTTTGCGGCAGCATTGCACAGCTCTGCTGAGTTCATACCTCTGTCAACGATCGATCTAATAGTTAATGCTCTGCCTTTCATCGATCAGCTTCCGGTAGCACCTTGGTCTGGATGCGTCCTGGCGTGGATCCACTCAACCACAGCCTGGCCCTCCTTTCAACATCCGCAAACCCCACGAGACCCATCGACATCACCGGTCAATCATTCCTCAATCACCAAGCCACTGATGGAATAGCCTGCGTCGTCAGTATCTCGAGGGCGATTGTTGAAGGGGTCAGGATATCCAAAGTGCTGGCCTGGGAGTAGGCATTTGCAGTGTTTGAGCATCAGTGTCAGCGAGACGCTACTGCATCCAGCAATACACTGTATGTTCATTTTTCCAATATCCTCTCATCTATGCAAACATTTGCGACAATGCGACTTTTGATGGACAGCGGAATAGAGGACCTTATTGACATTTGCACCGTGTTTCAGGTCCAAGCTGGCAACTACCCAGACAGTCAAAAGTTGGCTGCTGAAAACAATCCGAATCTCTTAAACTCCTTCCAGCCTTTAACGACTGAGGTGACAGTGCATGTATCTTTCCCAAAGACGGAGAAGTGCCGCACCAAGTCTGGAAAAGGACACCTGAAGGACGGGCGAAGCAATAATCAACAGGCAAATCAACGACATGGCATCCTCTTCCTCGAACGTGGTGGGAGTTCATTATCGCGTTGGCAAAAAGATTGGCGAAGGCTCCTTCGGCGTGATATTCGAGGGCACGAACCTCTTGAACAATCAACAAGTAGCGATCAAATTTGTGCGCAAATTACCTAGCTCTATATTGGGCACGTATTGACGTATGGTAGGAACCACGGAAAAGCGATGCGCCACAGTTAAGGGATGAGTACCGGACATACAAGATCCTTGTGGGCTGCCGTGAGTGTAGTCTACATCGAGCGGGATGCCAAACTTGCTAATCTTGCCAGCCGGGATACCTAATGTCTACTACTTTGGCCAAGAGGGCCTTCACAACATTCTTGTCATAGACCTTTTGGGCCCCTCGCTTGAGGACCTGTTCGACCACTGCAACCGGAGATTTTCTGCGAAGACTGTAGTCATGGTTGCGAAGCAAATGGTATGACAGTCTATTGATTATTCATATGCGCCCCTTGAGCTAATGTCAACATTGCTCTAGCTATCAAGAGTCCAGACAATCCACGAGAAGAACCTTATCTATAGGGACATCAAGCCAGACAACTTCTTGATCGGCAGGCCTGGTTCCAAATCAGCCAATGTCATCCACGTCGTGGATTTCGGCATGGCCAAGCAATACCGCGACCCAAAAACGAAGCAACATATTCCATACCGAGAGCGCAAATCGCTGTCGGGGACCGCTCGGTACATGAGTATCAATACGCATTTGGGCCGTGAACAGTCGCGACGAGATGATCTGGAGGCACTGGGACATGTCTTCATGTACTTTCTACGTGGCGGGCTACCATGGCAAGGCTTAAAGGCGGCAACAAACAAGCAAAAATATGAGAAGATAGGAGAGAAGAAACAGACAACCGCAATCAAGGATCTTTGTGATGGCTACACTGGTAAGTGCACACAATACTTAGCAAGCGGACGATATTAAACTGAACCGCAGTTGCAGAGGAGTTCAACAAATACCTATCCTACGTCAGGAACCTCGGGTTTGAGGATACTCCAGATTACGATTACCTCCGAGAACTTTTCACTCAGGCTCTCAAGAACACGGGCGAGGTTGAGGACGGCGAATACGATTGGATGAAGCTGAACAATGGCAAGGGCTGGGAGGCAATGAAGCATCATTCCTCACAGCACCTCCATGCAGCAAATGCAGGCGCGAATCCAACGACTCGTGCACTCGCGGGTGGAGCTGATACACCACGGGGTACAGGAACACAAGGAGTTTCTGCCATTCGTTTAAACGCCGCGCAGCCCCTGCCCCCATCTCCGGCGAAACCGGGAGTGGGCAAAACGCGCGACAGGCCGGGCGTCGCTGGCGCACAGCTACCAAAGCGTTCAAGCGGAGTGGTGGGGGGCCTCAACGATGTCACACCGACAGTATCGACTCAGGGGCAATTTCAGAGCTCCACGGCGAACCTCCCTCAACGAATGAGTCAAGCTAATCCGGCCATGAACCCACTTACTGCCGGTCAACAAGGATCGAGAATTCACAATCCAGAAATACAACCCTCAGCGCTCCAAAAGATCATGAGAGTGCTGTGCTGTAGCAGGTAACAGAATGTGGGTCGCGGTACGACTTGGCCTTGTCTCAATGTTCATCCTCGAAGCATGCTAATTGTTGGTGTAGGCTGGATGACAGTACCCGATCCGTTTTCACGGTACCACCCGTAGACATCGCAATTGCGAATAGACATGAGTCCGGATATGGCGTTGATTATACGAAGGTGCTAGGCGTCCGGAGGACGTTTGAGTCCGTGCTATACATTAAGGTCACACACCAGTTTAACCTTGGACTCTCGCTATATCCCCAGTCTCGCAACTGTCTTCACCGTCCAAACATCACAATGGCAGCTCGCCCTTCGCCTCCAACCTGCCACCAACATCACCGTCCGCCAATTGCACGCAACTAGCGCATGGCCCCATACGAACAATACACCGCTGCGAAGGACGAGTCATGACCGTCGATAACATCTCATATGTCAGCGTGAAGCATGCAGAGGGGATAGGGCAAACGAGGAAAAAGAGGCTAGACAGATAATTCATTCGTTGGCAGTCTTCTACATACTCTAATGAATGAAGCTGCCCCTACGTGATTTGGGGTTACCCGCTGCCAGAAAAGAAACCAAGCCTTCTCCTGTTTCCCTCACCCTCACACTCCCTCCATCGACTATCAGTCCCCATCCTTCGCTTATTCCACTTACTCAGCTCTTCACCTCATACACCCTATCCACCCATCTCACAGTCACAGATTTCCCCACGCCACCATCTGCACATCCTCCCTTCCCTTTCGAAACATTTCTTCCCCAACCCTCCCTTTCCCAACCCTCCCATTTCTAAACATCCCTACCCCCATCCACATCCCCATCCCCATCCCCCCGTCCCACAAAACGCCTACGCACGTAGCTCTACGCACACACAATGATCTCACAATTAACCGTGAAGTGGAAGTGGAAGTGGAGTTTTGCGACGATTGATTGCTTGGGGTGGCGATTTCAGGTCGAGATGGATGGATGGATGGAGGTTTGGAGTGAGGAGGAGTCACATAGAACGGCTGAGGGATTGTAATCAGAAGGCATGGATGTATTAGTAAGGTGAGGTTATTCATTATAGCTGACTGGACAAAGTAGATCACGGTGCGGATTCCCCACCCACCCTCTTTTCCGACCTTCCCTATTCTACCAATACCTTAGTCTTACAGATCCATGACTTGTATACCGTAGACGATATCCACGCGCTGATGCGGACGGACGGACGCCTGCAATGGATCCTTACGCAGCCCACGTGATGCGATCAAAGAGATGAATACCAGGGCTTTTCTGTTCATTCCGCAACGCCATGCTCAACATCCCAATCACCCCATCATCACGTCGCCTTCCCCATCCATGCTCGACCCCTGACCCCCTTTCCCATAAGCCTCATTATCCTTCCGCTCTATCCTCCTATCAAGCTCCCGTTCCGCATCACGCCTCCTCAACTTCGCTTCGCCCTCTTCGTCGGCCTCGGCCCTGGCGGCCGCCTTCGCGGCTTCCAGCACGCCTTTCCACCATTCCTCCAGCCGGCCCTTTTCGATATAATGGTCCAGCACGTCGGCCTCGACTTCGAGATCGCGTGCAAGGAGCTCCAGCACACTTTCAGGCATGTTGGCGAATTGCGAGGAGATTCGTAGTGATTCGACTGTGGTGCCGGCTTCCATCACAGATGCCGGAGGCAGCGGAGATTGTTTCTCCCAGAAATCAGTCCTATATCCTTCCTTTAGGGTCTTGAAGAGGGATGTAGCCCCCGTCTCGACCTCGACTTGGGTATCGTTCTTCAGCTCCGTACGGTTGACGTCTTCCCAGTCGTCCTGGATCATGCAACGCCTCCAGATGAATTTTTCTAAGAGCTCCTGCCGTCCGGGATCAGTACTTTCAAAGTTGCTTAACCTCAGGACTTTCAGCGCGGCGAGAAACCTATTTCCCATCACACCTTCGTCATCTGAATACACGGTGTCCTCGTCGATAAGAGTAAGTAAGTCGATAAGGCCTTCTGGGGGTAGAGTCTCCATGGCTAGCATCTTTTGCATGTGTTGCTCTAGAGAGTTCCGGAGTAAGGGTTTGCCTTTCACAAAGTAAGTGCCATATTTCTGCATGGCCAAGTCTGTCTCCGCATCGGCATCGAGGGCGTCCATTATAGTAGGCTTGATGTATTTGTACAGCTTTTCTTGGGTCGCGAGGATGGCCATCGTCTCGTCTATCTTTTGCATGGAAGGTTGAATGGTGTCGGTTTGGACCTGCCCAATCGATTTGGCTGCCATGAGACTCAATTTGCTCATGCTTAATCCAATCTTCCTGCTCCAAAGGTTGGCCTCCTGCTTCTGGGCCATTTTTAGGGTATTTGCAGCAGCTGAGTAATTACGCTCAGAGACAATTTCGTTGATCCAGCCCAGTTTTGCATACGGCGGATGATTCCGAAGAAATTGTGTGAGGTGCTTTTTGAAGTCGGCTTTATCGGTCAAAACAGTGACGGCTCTGCCGCCGTTGAGATATTTCTGGAAGTACGCGTCCGCCCAAACAGTCCCATACTTGACGAAATATGACTCAATGCGATCTTCATACTTCGAGGCGGTATCGTCGTCTGCTATCTCCAACTCTTGGTGAATGATTTCCACTAAGGCCTCCATGTCCCGATATTTCTCTGCCAGCTGTATACCCATGTCTGGCTGGCCAATATCTGATAGACTCGCGAAGAGTACCTTTCTATCCGCGAAATGATCGTTCATGAGGTTCTCCCCGGCAGCTTTGCTCTTATCGTCTGGTCGAGACTTCAGCCATCGAAACCGCTCGATGTGTGTTTGGCAGCAGATTTGTACTTGACGTGGATTGTCTGCTGCAATCTTCACGATAAGATCAGGTGAAGGTTCACCTTCACCACCTTCTTCTATATCTTCGTTACGTCTCGCCAGTTCTCGGGAAACGTTCGTCAGTAACTTGACTCTATCCACAGTACTTCTTAACGAGGTCCATATATCTGGCAGATCCTCGTAATTGCGCTGCAGGACCCCGTCAAGCATGATTTCGTTCTCGAGACCGTATGCTGCAATATGCGTCTCGCGGAATTTGAACGCGGTTTCCAAACCTGCCAATTGTATGTCATTAGCTTCGCTGACCAGCCTTGCTTCTGTAGCTAGGTCAAGCTCCTGAGTGTCTTCTTTTCCCTCTTGGAATAGCATCTCGACCATATTCTGTGCCCACGGAATGATGTACTCTAGGCGCCATATATCGTGGATAAACCAGTGTCTGACGCCATCCGTTTCGTGATGTTCGGGTTTATTCTCGGTTTTCACATCCTCACTCATCGCCTCAATCAACTCAGCGAGGAGATTTCTCTCATCAGAACCCTTGTTCTGACTACTGATAGCCGAATTGTAGCAACGCCAGATCGCTCTAGCTGAAGCCATTTTCTCAGCACTCCACAACAGCGACCAGTTGGTTAATCTGCTCAGCGACGCCGGGTAATGCCTCCTCAAATATTTGTTCAAATCTGCTAGAGCAGTTGCTCTCCGTTGCAACTGCTGATCCATTGAAGGACCTATTGCAGCGATGTAAGCGGAGGTGGAACTCATGATCGAATGGCTAACGCTGAGCGCCGCAGCTTCAATTTCTTTGGGGGAGAATGCCATTTCAGGTCTTGGATCGAAGTCGAGTAGATCTTGCTGTAAGCTTCCGAAAAACACAGCTTGTTCGATTTTGCTTTTGGCCGTCACCGTAGCCCTATCCAAAGCTGACTGGCCTTCCTTGATCGGTAGGGTAGAGATGCGGATGAGGCCGAAGCCATACACCATTACAGCACATGATGATTGATTATGGCCTTGGCCGAAGGCTTCTGGCGCACATCCGACAATTCGGTAGGGCTTGGTGGTTTGAAAGTCTATAGCATCCTGGAAGGGATCCGGCAACGCATAAGCTTCCATCTGAAGCTGAGAGCTCGGACTTCTGTCAAGCTCAGCGAGAGAGACTAAAACTAAGCTCTTCTCAAAGATGACATATGCTGTTTCTCCTGGTTCGGGTACGAGTATTTGGGGCCTAAATCCAGACTCCGTAGGAATCGAGGTCTTATAGCAATGGATTGGATGAACAACATCGATCGTTACGGAGCTGTCAGCAAGAATTAGCCCTACCAACGCGTACCTCGAGGATTGCGATCCTTTGATGACGGTCAATGCCATGACTTGGCAATCGCCACTTTCTTTCGACTTGGAAACCTCTTTCCCGGAGTGATGCCCGGGTAGAACCGTGAAGTCGAGCACCTCGAAGGAACATTCTTCGTGGCCATGGAAGAGATCAGCGCTCTCAACCAATGACTGAAGAATATCCATTTTAGCATCGACAGAGTAGAGTAAAGTGTGCGTCCCATTCCAATTGAGGTCCCATATTTGGAAGCTGCCTTCACTAGTAGCAACGACCATATATCGTTGACCACGTTGGGACGAGCTTCCTGCTCTGACTGCTGCGACATCTTTCCTCCACCCACCACCACTGAAGACGCTCCTGAGACTCCCAAACACGCCTCCGCTCTGGACGCCATTGTCGCGTAAAAACTGTGCGTTGATAGTAGGCCTTCCCTGAGAATCACTGACGACGAGATGCGCGAGTCTGCCGGTACTGAAAGTAAGGATGAACCCACGGGGTTCGGCCTCGATAATCTCGGTGACCATCTCCCCAGACATGAGTCCGGATATGGTACCTTGAACACTTTGCTGCTTTTGACGGCTCACATCTGCGGTTGCCGCGCTTGAAAGGCTCTCCCAATACGTGATCTTCCCACCAATGGGCATCACCACAAGCAGTGCTGGTTCTGAGGAGGTAGGTACAAGTACCCCAAGAGGCAATGGGTGACGGGCATTGTTCGAAGGATGGAGGAGCTTGATGTTGACGGGTCTCGTGTGATCGGCTGAAGTTGTTCCTTGTATGTAGTGCCACACTATAGCAGAATCTGGGGTCATTGCAAGGGCATAGCCAAGACTTGCTGCTATCTCCCCATGCCATTTCCCTACAGGCTATCAGTCGGTTCCTCTAGGATAGTATACAAAGCCCAGACCTGAAGCATGGTGGTCCCGGAGCACCTCTGGAGTTGTTGGTAGCTGGGTCACGACATAATTCTCATTCCTGGTCTGGTTTTGCGAAGGTCAGCATTGCGACTGACATTGCTTGAGCTTATAATCGCACACCAATTCAGTGGTACCGTCATCTTTGTTCGCCCTCTTCTCCCTATCCGCCTTTTTCACTCCTCGATGTCTAATCGCCAAGCTTGGAGCAGCCACGCTTGCATGTCGTTGCTTGCCAGATTCTTTCGCGTGTCCGTTCGCGATCGGCTCTTCCTGGACCAGCTCAATATATCCATTTTGCTTCCTGGTATCTAGAGGCTGAAAGGTATCTGATGTTAAGCCGGATCGACGTATTCGCTTGGGATTATGTCGAAGGGCTACCGAGTCGTCTGAGCCAGTCCGCTGCCGTCGTCGAGGATTCCGCGCGGCTACGCTGGCCGGCATCGCTAGATCCGGAGAGAACATGTTTCTTATTGTTGCATCACCAAGGTCATAGCAGCCGACCGGGCGTACAGACGATGTTTCGCAATGTTGATGTTCTTCAAAATGTTGATTTCCGGGGGTTGTTACTATGTCCGAGACTGGCCGCGCCTGGAATTTTTTGCGCTACACACGCCCTCAGCAGTTGACAATGGACTTAATGCCCATTGAGCCCAATCCGCTTGTCGTATATCTGGTCGTAAAGAATTGTAGTCAGCTCTTCAGCTGGCCGGCTCACAATGAGCTTACTACAATTGGTTTCGTTCGATGGTATTTGCGAGCAAAACAGAGGAACAAAGCGTCACGCACATCTACATATCGCAAATCGAAAACCGTTCGCCGGATCTCCTTGACTACAACTTGGTCGTTATCACAGTCATCATCTCTGATTGTCACGTCCCTCATTCCTCGATTAGCAGGCAAGAAACGCTTGATTGAATTGGTATACCAGGCAAGGTTTGTAAAGATGATTTCATTCATTGTTGTTACAGAAGGAGCATAACTTGCTCAAGAATATAGCACTGGTCGTCAAGTGGAACAAAGAACATCAAGCCAACAGGTGCCAGCACATTGATCCACTTTCCCGCGGTCCAGCCAGCAGATTCCAGCTCTGTGATCCGAAGTACTGACTGGGAGTTAGCCATCACGGAGGCCATCTATGCCTTGCTTGAATCCTCCTCCTCAATGCTAGCAATGCTAACACTATCAGCACTCTCCCCCTTCTCGAGTGCCAATTCCTTATCCATAGCGCCGTCGTCCTTGGCTCCATGGATGTCTTCCTCGAAGACTGGATCGGCCTCGACGGCTTCAAACTTGGTCTTGAAGCTGTCGATGGCGTGGGCATGGGAGCTGCTGTTGGAGCGACGACGATCATTGGTGAAATTGTAGCCATAATCATGGGATTCGTCCCCGGGAGTACCCCTAAAAGAGCATATCAGCTTAGGTGTTGGTGAAGTAGGTTGAGAAGAAGACTTACCAATTGCCTTTCCCTCCACCTTCCTTCTTCACCTTCTTGGGGTCGGCGTCAATGTGACCGCTCTTGCTGAAATAGCGAGGAAGATGCTGGATGTCTTCGGCAGTACCGTCGGCAAGGCCAGCATGGTCGCGGTCATTCTGCTTGTGGGATCGAGTCACTGACAGTGGTAGCCATTAGTGTCATGATGACAAGCATCAGAGCCACGGGTAAGATCGTCATGGAAGGCATTGAGCTCATTCGGAAGGGTACGGACAAGGAGGGTATGCAAGTGGTATGAGCTCATAAGTACCATGAACAGGTAGGCTTACTGATTGTCTTGCTTCTGTATTATCAAGTTGATTGGGTTGAAAGAACGGGGTGGATGGTTGATGAAAGGTGTCGTTGGTTGGGATTATGTTGAGGTGCTGAATGAGGTACACGATCAGACAAGCGGAGCTGGTTCCTTTGACAAACAAAGAGCTTCGGTCAGGGCAGATTTCATTGGTCAATTCAGTCAGTCGATTATCACGCTGTGCGACCGATGCCGTCATAAGTCGTAGGTATCTTTTTGGAACAGAGTGGACTAACTACCCTACAGCTACGTAAGACTACTCCATACTCCTATCTTACCTACCTCCTACTCACATCTGACGGCGATGCACCTGTCACGAGACACATTCCGAAGCTTCCCCACGTTTTTGCTAGAACTAGGCCTAGAACTAGCGCGTGTGGGGCTTAGCGCAGCGGTCATCTCAGGCGGACGTCTCTACCGGTCCTGGTACCTGTCTCGCCCACTGCCAACTCCAAGCTTACAGTCACGATTGCCGTTGGTAGGCAATGAATAGTGCCGATTCTACACCTTACCTTGAGCGTATCCTAGCAGCATGCGGAGGATGAGGTAGTCTAGGTACATGGTATATGGTATATGTACAGCACCTAATGGAACGGAGCTTCGTATATCGCGGACACAACACGGTTAAGATCGTTTGCCTCGGCCACGAGGGGCTCCATGATCCAGTCGTTGCTTAGTACGGTGATATCGGCTTACACCTGGATGAAGGCTATCAACAGCTCTAGGTGGTATCAGTGGGCCGTGGGATTCAGTCACATGATGGTAACAGCAGGGTTTCCGGCATGGGTCTCATTCGAGCGGATTCTATCTGCAGAACTCCCGTTATACGTGACCTTGATCAACTTCGGGCCTGAAGCCAGGTCATTAATTCGGGCACTCGTCTCATTAATTCTGTAGAATAGGCATTTCGTGACCGATAGCTTGAATACAAGGAGGTGAAAGCAGATGAACCGGCTCAAGTAGACGCATATGTGTCACAAGTTTAGACATAGAGTAGGGCCTTCATATGTTTGAGCTCACCCAACGTCGACAGAGGCAAATACAATAATAATTTGCAGTCAGAGTGATTTGCTATCTTGGATAGAAGACGTGCCCCTACCTTGGAAGCACAACATGACCATAAATGACGCATCGGGCATCTACAGCACCGACAGGAACGGCTACTGACGTTGGCAATTCTTCGCGGTATATAACAGCGACAGCGACGGCCACCCGGTCTCAAATGTACATGAGTCCTGCTCGACACGACTCCTGATTCAAGCTATCCTACCCTCCCGGGGAAGTGGATGGCTGATTCGCGAAAAAGCAATTGCCTCGGCTAGGAGCTGGCTAGAAAGTCAATCCAACACTCTGCAACCTTACGACTTCCTGCTTGTTGTCGGTCTGTAGGCTTCGTCGCCGCCATGCCCTCCTCTCCATCCTCCCCGTCTTCGATTCCGTCGGCCGACGAAGTCAAGAAGGAAGTGGTCGAGGCCTCGAAACAAACGTTGTCTAGCTTGCGTTCCCTCGCTGCAGGAGGTGTAGGAGGAGTATGTGCAGTCATCGTCGGACATCCGTTCGATCTGGTGAAGGTGCGAATGCAGACCGCAGAAAAGGGGGTCTACACGGGGGCTATTGATGTTGTCAAGAAGACGGTTGCTAGGGAAGGCTTGAGGAAGGTACGTCTTCATGAGAAGGGAGTTGGGGAATCTAGATTGACCGAATCAGGGTATGTATGCAGGCGTATCGGCACCGCTGGTGGGTGTGACGCCCATGTTTGCCATCAGCTTTTGGGGTTACGATGTCGGCCAGAAACTCGTCAGATCCTTTTCTCCAAACACCAATGAAAAGACCCCTTTCACGATGGGGCAGATCTCTGCTGCCGGCTTCTTCAGTGCAATCCCTATGACCCTGGTGACAGCCCCCTTTGAACGCGTCAAAGTTCTTCTGCAGATCCAAGGTCAGAAAGAGCTGAAGCCAGGCGAGAAGCCTAAATACTCCGGTGGCCTTGACGTTGTTCGTCAACTATACAAGGAAGGAGGTATACGGTCAGTCTTCAGAGGATCGGCAATGACTTTAGCAAGGGATGGACCCGGAAGCGCTGCATATTTTGCAAGTTACGAGTATGTGAAAAGGAAATTGACGCCAAAGGATAAGGATGGAAACCCAAGTGGGGAATTGAGCTTGAGAGCCATCATTGTCGCAGGAGGTGCTGCTGGGGTAGCCATGTGGATTCCAGTGTTCCCAATAGACACAGTCAAGAGTCGATTACAAAGTGCTGAGGGACAACCCACAATTGGCGGTACGATAAGAGGTCTGTATGCTAATGGGGGTTTCAAAGCCTTCTTCCCTGGTATGGGTCCTGCGATGGCAAGAGCAGTACCTGCCAACGCAGCAACGTTTCTGGGGGTTGAATTGGCGCACCAAGCTATGCACAAGGCTTTCGACTCTTGATATGGATTGTGGTTGAACTTATGCGGATTTGGGGGTATCCCATAGGCATCTTGCATAGGCGTTGGTGGCCGGCGATACGTTGATGTGGATCCTTCTAAAGTACAGTTGCAATGTGAATACTGATTCATTTACAACAGGCACAACTATCTTCGATCTAGAGGGTTCTTCAGAACCTTTGGGTAGAAATGGAATTCGATATGTACGGAGATAAGTGATAATGTGGGGGACATCTCCGTAGTGCCGAGGTTCATCTTCCAGCAGCTTTTTGAGACCTTCAGTGACTCTTCTTCTACTATAAACATGTCTACAATACTACCAAAGTCTTCAAAAGTGCTGATATCACAATCGGCGGCGGGCCGTTCAATACAGCGCGTTGCTCAAGTTCGGCGCCATCTCAGTACTTCCCCTACATCAAGGACCAACATTCAAGATGCTTACATCCTCAGCGCCGCTCGTACTCCCACTGGAAAGGTATCGCTCTCTCATCTTGGATCATGATACTCTCTACTAATATGCGCTAGTTCAATGGCTCGTTGCTCCCCATTCCGGCTCCTGAGCTTGGTGCCACAGCCATCAAATCAGCGCTGACGAAGTCTGGCGTCCCTGCTTCCAAGATCACTGATATTTATATGGGCAACGTTCTCCAAGCATCCGTCGGACAATCACCCGCTCGTCAAGCCTCGATACTCGCAGGTCTCTCTCCTACAGTCGACGCTGTCACAATAAATAAAGTATGTGCGTCGGGTCTCAAGGCCGTGGTATTCGCAGCACAGAACATACAATTAGGCTTGGCAGAGGCACAAATAGCCGGCGGAATGGAGAATATGAGCCGAGTACCTTATTACATGCCGAGAGCGAACCAGCATCCGCCCTTTGGAGCGATCAGCATGGAGGATGGCTTGATCAAAGACGGGCTGTGGGACGTTTACAATCAAATCCACATGGGCGTCTGTGCGGAAGAAACAGCCAAAAAGTATAAAATCACACGACAAGAGCAGGACGAGTATGCTATTTCGAGTTTCCATAGAGCCCAGAAAGCTTGGGGCGAGGGCAAGTTCCAGGACGAGATCGCACCAGTCACCATCAAGGGAAAGAAAGGCGAGACGGTCATCTCGGAGGATGAAGGTTACAAAAACCTGAGGGAAGACAAGGTCCCAACGCTAAAACCTGCTTTCGTCAAAGTTGGCGGTACCGTCACCGCGGCAAATTCCTCCACCTTCAACGACGGCGCCTCAGCCCTGGTACTCGGCAACAAACAGATAGCAGCGGAATTCGGTTCCGGCAGCCGAGTCCTCGCACGCATCGTCTCGTCCGCAGACGCCGCAGTCGACCCTATAGACTTCCCCGTCGCACCAGCGAAGGCCGTGCCGATCGCCCTGGAAAGGGCCGGGATATCCAAAGACCAGGTTTCGATCTGGGAGTTCAACGAGGCCTTCGCGGCCGTTATCAAAGCCAATCAGAAGATTTTGGGACTTGAGTCCGCCAACGTCAATCCTCGAGGCGGTGCTATCTCGCTCGGACACGCCCTCGGCAGCTCGGGTTCGCGGATCTTGACGACGCTGCTGCATCAGCTGCTGCCGGGACAGTATGGCGTGGCCGCGATATGCAACGGGGGAGGTGCGGCGACTGCCATGGTCGTGCAACGGATTGAGAAGGTCTGATCGGCGGGTTGGAGGAAGTATCACGGTCTTCGTTTCTTGTACATATTGTACGATATAGAGTACGCTTCAGACACATACTGGATCCCCACATCTCAAGATGGCAAGCACATCATTCACCCTTCCCTCCACAGAAACTCCGGTTTCCAAATCTCCAGCCCCAGCTACCGAGCTCCAAAACATGAAACATGATACCAATATGAAACCAAGAATAAAAGTACTCCGCCCCTCAGCTCACTATCAGCTCACTACAATATAAGGTGAAGCACCAGCTTCTCACGCCAACATGTCCTTCAACGGCTGTCGATTCCCTCCCCCACTCGCCCCATCCCACCTGCAATCCCTCCCCCAAAACCCAGGATCCCATCTATTCTACGTGCAAATAGTCTTTTCTAAAAAGAGTTTTCAGATCGGGCTACCAGACATTATTTCTTGGATTGATTAAAGTGCATTGTTGATCTCCATACGGGAGAGAGGGGGGGGGGACGGGGGGAGGGGGGTTATTGTTGGGGTATGGGGAGTATAAGGAGGTGTGAGTGGATGTAGAAGTGGATATAGGTACTTGTGGGATGGATGTGGGTATGGGTATGGTATGGGTATGGTATCTGTAGGGTTATGGGTATGGTGTACAGATTGTTGGCAAATGGACTGCATCGGACAGTCTGAGTAGAGTGAAGTGAGGTATATATCAATACCTATGATACATTTCACAAGCGTGCCAGAGGTCGAAGTGTCAGAATCTCCATATCCCAACCAACGAAGTCTCGAATATCTCCTCAGCGTAGACGCAGTTGCTTCAATGGCGATCACCCTGTACCTCCTATTTTACGCTCTTGTCCTGGGTGAGCATGTTGCCTGGAACGAACGGCAGGTGATGGATTCCCGGAAAGGGCCTACAACCACCAGATATATCGGTCTCGAACGATAAAGATGTTTTTTTTCTACAAGTACAACTGTATCCCAATCCCATCTAATAATGCCTTCGGGGTATAAGCTCAGCCTCCTCCTGCTCGATGATCTCCATCTGCTTAGCTGCCCGCTCTTCATCCTGCCTGAGCTATGCTTGTACGGGTAGAAATAGGAGAGGCCATGCTGTGCTACGAACAACGTAGGATACGCGCACAATGTCAACAATGGAAATCGTACCTGGAATTTATTAGGTGGTATTCACCAGCAGCTTATCACACACGAGGAGCCTGCCAAACCGGATCTGTTTCGAGAAGATCTTGACATCATCCGCGGCTGCAAAGTACGTCGGGATCCTAAGCTTGCTGACACCAAATACGACATCGACCAAAGCGTTCTCGACGATGTCCGAGCCGGAATCCTCAAAGTCTTCAACCATGGAGCTGAAAGAATCCACAGAAGCTTTGCCCTTGCCCTTCTTGTCCTTGCGCCTCTCCATGGCCGTTGTCAGATTCCGATAAAATTGCTCCGGCCTCGACTCGATCGCGACCACGTTGTTGACAATGGCGATATACTTGAGCTTCATGTCATGACAGTGTGACAAGCTGTCGACGGCGAAATTGAGGCTTTCATTTTGCAGCACCAGATTTCGATCCGTTGAGCGAAGAGCAATGAGATGCAGTGCGTACAGATTCTTGAAGGCAGCAAAATATTGCATAAGAACGTGCTGAATCTATCAGCCTCGTACGAAGGACTTGAGGGGTATCTTACGTAGGTTTTCAAGTTCAGGCTCACAGCCAGCTCCCTTAATTCTCTGCCTTTTACTGCCAAGAATTGCATGGTCTTGGTATCAATATCCCAGGACTCGCTGCGTTCGTTCCTGATCATCAATCGCTTCAATGTGCCAATGTGCCGTTGCAGGGCAAGCTTGCGAATCATAACGGTGCCAACACTGGATGAAGCTGTGGCCTCTTCCCCTTGCTTCAGAGCTCGCTCATGCATGTACAACTCTTCGAGACCGTCGAAGGATGCAAGAAACTTCAGGAACGGCTGGGATACATTGTCTGTGTGGATACTTTTGAATGCGATGTCTGGAGAAACGCTCTGTAGCCGTGCGAGCAGCGTCCAAAATGCGTCTTGTGGACCAACTTCGAGCAGTGTTAAGTTCTTCAGTATACTCAGGTCGAGCGCTCTAGCTACAATCGAAGGTTTCAAAGGGACCCATTCAAGGGCTAGCGAATCCAGACGTAAACCATGGGTGGTTCGGATATAGGCTTGCATTTCCTCCTCAGATGTTGTCGCCTCCTCTGTAGTAGCAGCTTCGGCTTGCGTCGATGATAATCGTCCCTCGTAAGCCGGAATCACAGGAACCTCTGTAACCAAGCTCCCAACCTTTGCGCGCTTTCTAGGTGTAAGCACGTCAATCTCCTCGACATCAGCAAGCATTTCCTGATCCTCCCCCAATTCTTGTATCTCTTCGTCAGGATGCTCCATGTCCACATCCATGGCATCTTCTGGAGGCTCTGATGGTTGTTCAGCGGTGAAGAAGGGCTGGGTTGCTCCTGGAGACATCTTTGCTGCATTTTCCGTTTCATCATCGGAATCGGCAACCACGGCGGACTTTGTTGGGGGAGACTTTTTCGCTTTCGCAGGCTTTGCCTTTGCCTTTTTTGACACATTGTTAAGCCCGTTCTGGACCACCTGATTAGTGACATTGCTGGGGCCAGGAGGACCTCCGAAGGACAGCCCGTTGGCAGATGCAGGAGCATTCCCGTTATTCGGGCTGTAGGTGTACGGTCCACCTCCAATTGCACCAGAAACTCCAAGACTGCTGCTGAGACTGGGTGGATAGGGAAGGGTCGGGTTAGACGGTAGTGACGGTGGGTAAGATCCGTCATAGTATGGCGACGTGTAACTTGTAGCTTGTACTTGCTGCGCTTGCTGTACCTGTGCTTTATGCGCCTGCAGTAGTTTCAGTTGCGCTAGCTTCTGTGCGTTACTGGCTACTTGCTTTTGCTGGGAGACCTGTTTTGAGGGCGATGCTGCATATTGGTCTACCAATGACGCAAAGGTTGTACCTGGTGCACATTGGATTATGTTTCCCAGAGAGCCATTAGTAGAGAAGCCAGAAGCAGGATGTGGCTTCGATGCTCCAGTGGTTGGAGAGCTTGCAGTTGTCACGTCAAATGACGAAGTTGTGGGGCTCGAAATATAAGAATCCCAATCCGTGGCTGCTGAGAATCCAAATGCATTGGAATCAGACAACTTGAAGTCAGATGCGAGTGGATTCAAAGGCTTGGATTTAGATCCGAATTTCTTCGTGGAAAGCGCTGGAGGTTTGAGCTGTTCTTTGGGTGTCTTTTTCTGCAGACTCTGATTCGAAATGAACATTTCCGCCACTTCTTTGATCATCTTGAAACGGTCTAAGGTGGCGCCACTTGAAGCCGAACCTGATTCCGAGGTTACCTCATCCAGTAACGTCTTCATCAATGTGCTGAACTGCCGATTGATGACCTCGCTATCCTGTTCTGGGGGAACATTGTCCCAAAGCGACAACTTCTTCTCAATCTTTTTCCCTTCCGCGGCCACGCTTTGCAAATCGAACACAGTCGCAAGGATACTTTCCTGAGCTAGCTTTTCCTTGCGGATATCGGCTTCATTGACTGGTGGAGTCTGGGTTGTGGCAGTCGTTGTTGGGGCCAACGTGGGATCGTTCAAAAGCTCGTCATCATCGAGCTCCGTATCAGAGGGATCTTCTAGATCAGAATTGACCGAGGCAGGCTTCCGGGCTTTGCGTGCCAGCTCCGTCGAGAGGGTCAAAGTCAAGCAATTCAGTGTAGCCGAAGAGGCTCTGATGCATTCCGCTATTTCTGCTAGGCAGTCCAGGCTAGAAATACCCATAAGTGATAGTGTACTCAGATGCTTGAAGCCCGAGAAGAGCCTTGGGTTTGCCCAGTAGTTGCAGCTTCCGTTGCCGCCAATCTTCTTGCGCTTTACATTGCCGAATTTTGTGGCTGACTGAGCAGGATGGGAACTGGAAGTGGCCGAAGGCATACCAGGGTGCGGATATGGAACAAAATTTGACAATGCGTGAGCAATCTGTGTATTGTTGGGACCTGGTGGTTGATGTTGATTGGGAGGTAGACCGTGACGGATAACCATCCTCGGTGATGGAGAGATGTCAAGCCTGACTCGTAGATGTCGGAGACTCTCGATCTTATGGAGGGCTTGGTAGACTGCTCCGCTTAGCTCTATTGGGGCGTCCCACCTAGAGATTGTCAGCATCCGGGAAACGGACAAAGGTATGAGAAACTGACTGGAAGGCTTCTAATTTGCAAGTTTTTCGTGCTACTAATAATAGTGCCGTATTAAGCAGTTTGCTAGAGTCTGATTTTGAGTCCCATAGAAGCCTCGTCATCAAAAGGGAATCTGAACGGCCGGGTTGACCCGCAGCGAGCTCGATCGTATCGTCCATCGCTCCTAGTCGGATGCTCCTGATATACTTTCCATAATCTTGTTCGCTCGCAAGAATATTGTGAAGCGTATCTGCTGCATGTGTGAATGGCAGGCCATTGTCATCCTCGTTTGAATTGGTGAGATTGAGGTCTAAATTTCGGTAGATTCGAGCGTTGGCAAGGGAGAGGCTGTCTGGAGAGAGTCTCTGGAATGCAAAGAGATCTTTGCGACTCATCTTCTTGAACATTAGAGAAGCGGCCAGCAGAGGGATATGGATACCTACATGTCCCACAATCTGCTGCTGTATTTCGAGAGGCAGACCAACAAAGGTCAACTTGCCTTCAGGCCTTTTATTTGGAGGAGGCATGCCCCTTGCATGTCTGCTTGACATTGGCACGTCTGCGTGACTCATCGTTGAATTCGAGCTGGCGTAATCTATATTGTAGGGAAGATGATATGTAGAAGCTGTTCACCAATTCCTGTGGGGATTCCCCTATAATCCCGCAGATTACTTCGATCCGTTCTTCATGCCTAGTGGTGGACAGTAAGGCTATAAAGAGCATGAGGTCAGTACTGCGGGTACCAATGAGTCGCTGAGTGGCATACGCGAGCATTGCACCTTCCGTAACCGTACTTTCGTTAAAAAGCAATCCTTCCAATGCTGAGATCCAATTCCCAGGTAACTAGCTACTAGAACATCACCATCTTGCAAGCCATTGGCGACCAGGTAAGGCGATGATGTCTCCTCGTATGAAATGGCGCATTACTTAAGGGTTACTTGGAAGAACGAGCTGGCGCTAATTCATCGTCGCTGGGTTGACGGCGCCGAATGCGAATACTAAAGTAGATGGCGGGGCTCTTGCGGCAGATCAGCCCTCCCGTGCCGATCACTCATATAAACGTTGCTTGGCACGCTTGGCCCACTGATGACCCAATCCAACAACCTCCAAATAGAAGCCATCTCTCTTACAAGTCTCTACCACATTCCATGCGCTGGTGAGAAGCTACACTTAGCAACGATCAAACATATGACAGCCACACTGCAGATCGTTCAAGCCTACCGAAGCTAATTTACCATGCCATTGAATTCTATCACGTTAGCCATTGCTAAATGTGACTTCTCACCAGCACATGGGATAATTACTACATCCTCATCGTCGATACCGTAGTGGGCCCCACATTCTGCAGCTGTATTCTGAGTTCGATAAACGATCGCTAATATTGAGATGAAGACGAATCAGTCCCGAAGTCCCCCCCTGCAACTCTCCATACCGTCAGGATGTGAAACCTCCGACCGTTTACTGCGACAAGTGCGGGAGCCTGTCACAGATCGAGAACGAAAGCGCTGTCAATGTTTTCATCGACGCTGCTGAGCAAAGCCACTTGTTCGCATGAGAATTGTAAGGTTGTTTGATGAGGGCAAACCCAATAAATCTGGTTCACATGGAAACGGCGGGATGAAAAGGTTAGCCAGCCACGGACTCAAAACGAATGCTTTCAAATCGTTGTATTGGGAGGTCCTGGATGCCCTCATGACGATGATTCCATTGATTAAGAAGCCTCTTCCACCACCACACCAAAGTCTCCGCCTGTTCGAGAACAACGACATACAACGGTTTATGTCAAGCTCCGCAACGAAACAGCAATCTTAGGAGCCTGCTAGAACGGGTTTTATGAGTGGCACCGTGGACCTCAAAGAGGTAAGGCAAGATCACATCGGCGTTTCAGGAGTAGTGGAATGACTCATATCACGGTCCAATATCAGTCATCTGGGATAGTAAGCGTCCTATGCCTTAATTCGGGGCTCGGTCTGGTAGTAAAGCTGTGTCAGTATCTATGTTTCTAGCGCTAGTATGGGCAACATGAACCGACGAAGGATTTCATTATGGCAAAATTGTCGGTAATATCCACAGCACTCATGATTCATCGACAATGCCAACATAGATCCGTATCGAAAGAATCAGGCAGATGAATAAACGGACCTGATTGGTTCGGCGCTCAGCTTCACGCTGTTCTTTACCCGCGTCGAGTTCACTACTCGCCTAGAGTCAATGCCCGATTGACGTGCAGCGTGGTATATAAACGCAAGTCCTCAACATTGTGCCTGTGGCTAGACACTTTAAGCTTTTAGCGTCTCCAGTAATTATCTATCAGATGAGGCGAGGTACCTGCAAGTAAAACCCAAGGACGAATAATTATCAACACGTACAGGCATGCTTTATGCTATCCAAATATTATGTCGATCCCGAACGCCAGGGGTTATGTTTGGATGTCTGGGGATGTCTTCATATCACGACATCGAACCTCGGGCTCATGTACTGGACCTTTCACCTCCAGATAGATTGGTGACGAGTTACCAGTCTCGAATGAAGAGCTTTCTGGAGGTAAGGTGGCTGCGGCGAAGCATGTACGACAGGACAAGCTACAATCGCCAGTTTTTGCACTGGTGCAGTGAGATGAAATTGGGATCCGGACGATTGTAATTAGGCTTGGTGAGAGGGGTTAGATAACATATCAATAGGTATTACGAGCGGAGTTTTGCACAGGAAACTCTTCGAAGCTGCCTAGAGTACCTTTCTACAGCCTTGAGCATATACTTCACTGAAACATGGATGTTATACATGTTCAACCTTGCGGTTTCAGCAATATTCTGATTCTACCACCTGGTTTATCCTTTTCCTCCACATTCTTGCAGCTATTCCGTGGACAATGAAAAAATCACATCTATCATGCCCTTCAACTGTGGGAGGAGGTTTCGACGACGAGGTTGAAACTGGGGTGATCGTCTTGGGGAATTAGACCAGGGTTGCCGAATGAACGATCTCGATGAGCCTGGGAACCTGATCTGGGAATCCTTTACATGCTCAATGATCGTCGAGTCTGAATGAAGCAGCTCTATGCTCCCTGAATAGCTTCGAATCGAATGCTGGTAGAATGATGTGATTGGCTATTCCAAGCATCACAGCTTGCGGCATATCCCTCAAGCTCAAGTCTTGAAAATTGAGGATCGCTGGAGGGCATTCTCGGACCTCTACCAGAGCTTTTGCAAACTCAAATCGGAAGGCTCGCCGGGGTTCTCTGTGCTTAAGAGCCGATTCAAAGGCTGGAAGGAAATGTGCAAGTAGGAGAGTTCTTGAAGATTGGCTTACGACTTGGACGCCTACTTGGTGCCATATCCTTTTGAAGGGGAAAATGTCGGAGAATAGCGCCGTGTCAGGCACTCAAAGGGTCTTACCGAAGACTTAATGGAAGGCGATTGCTGATCCGGCTCATAGTCGCGACCAAAATAGAGGATGCAAAGCTGGCAAAACTGGCAAAGCTATGGGCTGAACGTTGAGTATGACAAAGTAAGCCTCTGTTAGCAATGATGACGAGATCAGATTTAAAGCAAGCCTTCACTGTCGATACAATTGCATCACGATAGGCGAGTCGTCATATTGGTCACCCTTCGAACTGTAATAGACGACGTTATAAGTGGTTGAGAGTGACGAGGTTCTATCACCCTTTTCGAGGTACATTATCGCAATATGTGGTTAGCGTAAGGTGGATATAATGAGCGCGACCTCGAGGCGCGTTGAGGTCAATAGACTGCAGAATAGCAATACTTTATATCCATATCCATTAATACGCAGGTACAAGAGACACAAGCCCTTGAATACATAGCATGACTTGCGCCTTGCGTGTCGTTCCGATTAAGCCAGGCTTCGGTGCCCTCCTACTACACTGCGACGTCTCGAGCCCTTCCCCGTGCTCATCGACTCAAGATGCTCCCTCTAAGCTTAGTTATAAAGCTTTGATATAGATCACAGGCCCTCTGCCATCGGATCTCGCTGTTTAAAGCGAGGATTTTGCGCTCCAAAGCCCTCGCGATCATGTACCTCCCACGGAGCCTCATCTCCCAGCTTTACCAACATCTCATGCGAACGCACCACCCTACGTCACCGCCTGTCCTCATCCTGGTCGCTCTAGAACCGGACGCATTGTGCGCGTGCCGAATTCTAACAGCCCTTCTTAAACGTGATTACATCGCTCACAAGATCCAGCCCATTTCCGGCTACGGCGACCTTGAACAAGCCGGCTTGGATATCGTGCAACTCATGCGGATACAGAATGGAGGGACTGGCGGGGTAGTTGTATGCTTGGGGGTGGGAGGACTCGTGGACATGTCTTCTGTCCTAGGCTTGGACGCGGATCAGGAAGGAGTAGATCCTTCTGGAGGAATCGAAGTGTGGCTCATTGACGCGCGACGACCTTGGAATCTGGGCAATGTCTTTGGTGGCGATCCAGTCGCGGCGATGAAGGAAGTGAGAGCTGGGGGTCCCGAGGTTGTCAATGGGCGGATAGAACCGACATACAGACCCGGACAAGGAGGCATTATAGTCTATGATGATGGTGATATAGATGAGGACTTGAAGACTGAACGAGAAGCATACTGCGAGTTATACAACATGCAAGATCTAGAAGACTACGAGAGTGAATCTGGTGACTCGGGCGACGAAAGCGAGGTGGTAGAGTCGATTGAAGGCGGCCGATCGTCGAAGAAGCGCAAGTCCTGGTCGGATCGAGAAGACGAAGATGAAGACGATGAAAATGGTCGACCGCGCCGAAGGCAGAGAAGCAATTCTGTACGTATGCGATTATCAGCCTCCATGACATTTCGCTGATGTCGTGTATAGAATGACTCATCAAGCTCGTCGCGAAGTCATTCGAGGCAAAACGCGTCAAGAAACGATCGAGGCTCTGATGCTTCGCCGTCACCTTCGCCGCCTTCTCCTAAAGTCGATAAACAGCCATCCATACGCACTCTTCGCCGCAGGCTTCACCGTACACGTCGGAAACACACCATAACGCTAGAAAGGTATTATGCTTTAGGGGCTTCCTACTCGGAGCCCATTTCGTCCATCCTCTACTCCTTGGCTGAAGACCTCGGACGCGAGGATAATGACCTCTTATGGCACGCGATTGTAGGCGTGAGTTCGCTTGAGCTCTATGGCAGGAGCATGACTGGTGTGGGTATCTCGGACGCTCTAGATTCTGGTGGCTCCGCAGGCTGGGGGGGAGAACGTGGTGAACGGATACGTCAAGTCCTACGAGATGAAGTGCGAAGACTGAACCCTCCTGATCTTGATGATCCTTCACGCGAAAACAAACGTAGTGAAGTTTCTGGCGTTATACCTACGACAGCTCGCTCACCCACAGACAATTCGATACGACTATCTCCTGAACCTCGTTTCCTCCTCATAAGACATTGGTCATTGTATGATAGCATGCTTCACTCTCCCTATTTAGCTTCTCGACTACATATATGGAGCGAGCTCGGGAAGAAACGGTTACATAAGCTTCTTGCAAAAATGGGAGTCAGTTTGACTCAATGCAAACAAAATTATACGCATATGGACATGGACTTAAAGCGTGGACTACGGCAGAAATTATTAACTTATGCACCGATGTATGGTCTGGATGGCCTTGTACCACCAGCTGCAAGCGTAGGACGAGAGAAGGAGGGCTGGGGCTTCGTGAGAAGTTGGGGCTGGAAAGCCTGTCTGAGTGCAAATGACGTTGGGGTCATCGTTGGGGCGATTCTGGAGATTGGTAAGTCGGGAGTGACCGTTAGTGAGACGAACAGGGTCTGGGATCGGGGACGGACTGAGCAGAAAGAGCTTGTTGACGAAGATGGTAAGGCGGAGAGCGAGGAGTGGGTGCGGAGATTCTGGGAGGCCTACGATGCGCTCGAGAAGTAAGCTGACTCCTACTATCCTTCTATGCTTTGGATATTGACATCGAACACAGCATTGAAGCATTAAATCATGCCTTACCAACAGCTCAGCACTTACATCGCGCGATACTACGCACCGGCACTTCACTTATAGAGAAACGTCAAATACGCCACCTCAGAGCCTTTCGGATGGCTGTAGTCAAAGAAGGTCCAGACGTTACTCTATTTACTCATCCCGCAGCACTGACCAAACTTGCCCTCTGGGTCAGTGAAGCTATCGCGGAACAAGAACGGGAGCAACGGGGCAAGGTCGGCAAAAGCGGGCGTGCCACGCCTCTCGTCATAGCCGGTCTCAACGAGGCCCGAGGTGTCTACGTTGTCGTCGGCACAGGCGGTGGCGGGGGCGTGGTCGACTTCGCAGCAAGGGCCCAACGGAAAGCAAAACTGGGGGACAAGGCAAGAGCTCGCGAAGTGAAGAAAGCTGAGAAAGAGAAGAAGCGAAAAGAGCGGGAAGAAAGAGAAAATGAAGACGAGGAAGGTGGGGAGGAAAGCGAGGAAGGTGGGGAGGAAAGCGAGGAAGACGACGACGACGAGAGTAGTGATGACGAGGACGACGATGACGATTTGAACGATGTAGGTGTTGGCAGGAATCGGTTCGGCAACGCATTCCAAGAAGTCGTGGACGAGACGAATGCTAGAGTTCGCATTGACAGCTTCGAGCATTGTGTCGTCGAGGTCAAGAAGGAAGATCTCAGCGATTTCTTGGAGAGTCTGAGCATGAAGGCTGTGGTTGGCTAAGCATACGGTCTATGAGATGACCGACGGAGAAGGCAGGCTGCATCTTTGCATTTGGGTTTGGCGTTTGCTACTTAGCTAGCGAGCATTCACTGCTGTCTGTTGGAATGCATGAGCGAAAGCCGGTAACTTGGATAAAAAGACGGAGGCTTTGTTCAGAATAGAACAGCGATCGCCTGTCAATAGCGGCTCGATGGAAGCTTTGCCACTACCGTGCGCTCGCTATATCTTCATTGGCACGACTGGGTATCAAAGAAACCAGCAACATGGATCGGCGCGTGCCTCTTCCCGAAAGAACCAGATTCTGATTCGCATGTTGTTCTAACAACGTAATTATGCATCTACCATGCGTTTCCTGTATAAAGCCATCAACAAACCACGTGCAAACCCATCGTTAAAAACGGTGGTTTCCACCCCCATGCTCAAAGTACTCATGCATACCATCAATGCCTCCTCTTTCAATTTACTAATCATCTAGAGCTTCCCCGTTCATATTCAGACTGTGGCAATGTTGCCTTTTACATATTCATATCCAGCACCACCATCAACAACCTCGACGTCTGCGACATTCCGCTTAACAATGTGCCTAACGAGGATGAGGTCTGATAGGATGGGCAGGCTGGAGTTGGAGGCGAGGTACAGTCAAGATTCGCGTGTGCTGTGAGTGGGTTATATACCATCGCAATGGTACGTTATAGGGGAAGGGGGAGATACTTGATTGGGACGGGAAATTCAATGATCTCGAGGCACGGTATAGACAGGGATATTGCCGTTTGAGCCTTCATGCCACCCTAATGTTAAGACCCTTATGAATGCTTTTCTTGCTGACCTCCGCACCTCAGGCTTATTCGTCATCGTTAGTCATACCTCATAGCTTATGCCATAGCCCAAACACTCGGGAGCGCTTCTTATAATACCTGCACGTCTGACGCTGTTCATTTCTCCTGCAACCTCGCCTCCACCTTCTCCTTCTCCTGATCCTTCATCTCCCTAATCTCATCTCTCGTACTGTCAAAGCGCGCACTCGCCTGATTGAACGGATTCTCCGGACTCCTCTCGAACTCCTTCCGTATCAGATCCACCCTTTGTTGCTTCCTCAATCCTTTGTTCTCTTCCTCTACTTCAGGCATCCTCCTCGCTTCATAAGCAGCGTAGGCGGCTTTGAAGCGGCGCTCTGGGTGGCGGTCGATCTTCTCTGACGGGTTGTTGCTGGTAAGCGAGAGGGCGTCGAGCGCGTTGTCGATACCGGTAGCGTTGAGGGCGGGATTGGCTTTTGAATTGCTCGGAGTGGATTCTGAGTCAAGTTGGGATAGGTCGAGGCCTTTGTTGGTCTTTTTGACGGCGGTTTTGGCATTCTTGGGTGCTGCACGGGCGTCTTTTAGTTCTTTCTCTTCCGCCGCGAGGAGCGCATCTTTGTCAGCCTTCTTGCGGGCAGCTTCTTGCTTCTTGGCTTCGGCCTCTTCCCTGTAGGATCGTCAGAGGAGAAACTTTAGATGCAAAGTAGGGAGGGCGGACGCTTTCTTGTTCGACTTTGCACCCTTCCCCCAGTCCTGGTCCTCTGCTACTGCTTTTGTTGCATTCTCCGCGGCAGCCTTCTGATTGGCTGCCTCGGCTTTCTGTTCGAATTATCAGCCCTGAGCACAAAAGTGGGATGTGCAGGTGCATGCCTTTGCATTCCCTGCTGCCTTCTTGGTGTTCTCTCCTGCCTGCTTCTTCGGCATCACAGAGCCTTTATTTTCCCAGTATTTCAGTAAGATCGCAACCTATTCTCCGAGGTCTGAAAGCTGTTGGCAAAGAATAAGGGTATACAGGAAGTAAACAGTTTGGTGTTTACAGAGCTGCCACGAAGCTAACGAGCGCCAAGACCGCAGCCTTGGCAGAGGTCTAGAACGTTCAATGTCAGCTCAAGGTCAACTCTTCTTCTCTGTCCATGCTCATCTTTCAAGCATTGGGTAGTCAAAAGCCTCAAACCTGGCTCCACTTGTCTGTATTTCCCCCCTCATGAAGTTGTAATGAAGCTCCTGTCGCACCTCCCCCTGACCCTCCTCTCCCTCCTAACACTCACCCCCCTCCCAACCGTTACGACGCACACATCCAATTGGGCCGTTCTCGTCTCAACCTCGCGTTTCTGGTTCAACTACCGTCATCTCGCCAATGTCCTCTCCCTATATCGCACCGTCAAACGTCTCGGGATCCCCGATTCCCAAATCATCCTCATGCTTCCAGACGACATGGCCTGCAACCCACGCAATGCCTTTCCAGGCACGGTGTACAACAACGCCGATCGCGCGCTCGATCTCTATGGTGATAACATAGAAGTCGATTATAGGGGCTACGAAGTTACGGTGGAGAATTTTATACGGTTGTTGACCGATCGGTTGGATCCGGATGTTGCTAGAAGTAAGCGGCTGGGTAGTGATAGTGGAAGTAATGTACTGGTATATATGACGGGACATGGGGGAAACGAGTTTTTAAAGTTTCAAGACAGCGAGGAGATTGGGAGTTGGGATTTGGCGGATGCGTTCGAGCAGATGTGGATGAAGAAGCGGTAGGTGATGATCTCCCTTGCCAACATCTCCCCCGAGATGCTCAATCTGACTGGTTCAGGTACAATGAAATGCTCTTCATGATAGACACCTGCCAAGCCAATACCCTCTACAAGCACTTCTACTCTCCCAACATCATCGCTACCGGCTCTTCGGAAATCGACCAATCTTCCTACTCGCACCATGCCGACAACGACGTCGGTGTCGCCGTCATCGATCGCTGGACGTACTACGTTCTGGACTATTTGGAGTCGCAGGTGACATCTCCGACCTCGAAACTCACCCTTGGGAATCTATTCGATAGCTACGACGAGAGTAAAATACATTCGCGCCCAGGGGTTCGATGGGATCTATTTCCAGGAACGAATCAATCGATCAAGGAAGAGAGGGGGAGGGAGAGGTTGGTGATGGATTTCTTCGGCAATGCGCAGGGCGTCGAGGTCGAGGGAAGTGGAGGGACCGAGAGCGAGTGGAGGGAGGATATGAGGAGGTTGGAGGAGATTGTTGATAGGGCTCGAGCAAGAAACAATGGTACAGAACCTAGAGATAACGAAGCGCCTGTGGAGGAGGTGCTTGTGCAGGGGAGCGATCTGACAAGGGGAAGAATGGCGGATGCAGCAAAGGTGGAGGCGGGCGAGGCGTGGAGTCAGCGTATTCTGGGAGCGGGAGCATTGTTGGGATGTGCATTGCTATGGGGTGGAGTGAGTTGGTTGGAGTCGTCTCGATGAGACAGCTTTTTCCCGGGGGGGAGTGTGCCCATGTTTGAAGTCATGATACCCACTTAGCGCCGTCTGAATTTGTGTACAAAAGAGAGCAGAAATGGGTATATTGCAAGCTATAAATATCACCATTATCACAATCATGGCGCTTTTAGTAACTACCTTAACCATCACCCACAGCGTATTCGCTTCGAAAATAAAAGCGAGGAGAGTAAGATGACCGTTGTCTGGAAATCGTTGCTGACATACATTCATCAGAGGGGGGGTCGAGGGGGGTTGCTGATACATAGTATATAAGTCGGTATCGATATTCGAAACGGTGCATTGGGATTCAGAAGGAGGGTTCGAGGGGTTTGCTGGTACACAGTAAACAGTCGGTGTAGATATTCGAAACGGCGCATTGGGATATGTGGCTGTGGCTCAGGATGCCTCGGTAAGAGTCCATCTCCGCTTTGGGCTGCGAGTGGGATTAAGATTTAGCACGGTTTTCGGTAAATACATCTATGCAATGATAGATAGCTTCCAAGAGGAACGAGTGAGCAGAAAAGGTACTAACCCCATATCTCGCTCCGTCCCCATAGCGAAAGGCGGAGCTCCCCAGAGACCGCTTGGCGCGATTGAACGGCCAAGGTTGCCGTCTCTGGAGAGAGTTTCCAAGCCGTTGCTGTCGAGATGATCACCATTTTTCGTTTCGTGAGCATGGTCCGTGTCTGGGATCGGGAAACGGACAGGATGATCGGCTGGAGGGCTTGCATGCTCGGTGGCTTTTTCGATCACTTGGTCTACTTTTGGAAGTACTGGCTTGCTCCAGAGTCCGATACCGCTGGAGGGTCTTATAGTAGTAGTAGTGGTAGCGCTCCGTGCTTTCCCACCAAATGTATCCTCGCTGGTGGGAGTCGCACTATCAGATTCCGAGTTGGAATTGTTTTCCTCATTGATACCGTTTGGCTTTGACGAATGCGGACTGACGAAGACAGATCGTTCGTACCTGTACGGTGACTTCTCTCTGACTGGCTGTGTCGCGGTGCGCTGAAGGTAAGATCCAGCCAGAAATGGTGATCCAGCCCGTAAGTGATCCGTCGACGCGGTGAGCTTGACTTCATAATCGTTGGCTATTCCGGTGCCCATAGCCGAGCGTCGCCGGCGTGAAGGCGATGTCGAGGAGCGGGAGTTGGAAGGCGGCGCGACTCTGGTGTAGTCGATACTCTTCCTGACCGCCAGGGTCAAGGACGCCATACCAACGTCTAGCAGGACAGGCTGATTTGTCAGGGCACCGATCAAGGCGTTGCACCCGGCGCCGTGCGTTACCAAGACTAAGACTGTATCTGTCTCGCTGTCGTCGGAGCCCTCCGAGGGGTCGGGCAATCCTGCACTCAACGTCCTCACCAACTCCGTTGGTTCGTGACCACCATACCAAGACAGCATTCCTTGAAGCCCTTTACGAAACCGCATGTGCATAGAGCTCCATTCTTCGCCGTAATCACCCCCGTTACCCCATTCTAGCGGTGGCCGTAAGCTGTCCCATTGGTAATCGACCTTTACACATCCATCACGCGCATGGGCGACATAGCCTTGAGGGATAGGCTGGGAAGGCGAGACGGCATACGACGGTGTCGGCGGCACGTAGCTTAAACTCTTCGGCGTTAATCCTTTCTCTACTCTGCTGCTGACGCGAAGGCTTGAACGTTTCACCTCCGAGCTCCCATAGCTACTGCTATTAGCTCGAGCTAATCTCGGTAAACCTTGGCTCAGACTTGATAAGTCGTCCAAGGGTTTACCATGATCAATTGTTTCTGCTTCAATGTTGGCTGACGCAGTGCCACCCCACAAACCCTGGTTTGAAGCCATCCTGCTCGATGAATGAACGATGTCGATAGGATCTCCACGACGGAGTAAATCTGCTTTAGCGCCTGCGACCATCAATTTGGATTCTGGCGGGGGTGTGATTTTATCGAAATAGTCAGGAGAAAGCCATTCACCCAGGAAGGCATCTACCCTTAACAGCGTCTGAGCAACCTTGACCTTGCGCCTACCGCCACTTCCTGGGGTGCCATTTACCTCAGGCTCAATTATTGCAGCCAGGCGTGCTGATCTACCATGGTCGACCGATCGCATATGGGGCTTGCCCGAGTGCATGGTGTGCTTTACCGGCGATGGATGATTGTTGGCCTGCGTGGATCCTCTGTATTGAGACATACCCGCGCTAATGGCGACGGAAGTCTGGATACATCTCAAGAACGGAGAGCTGTGTATGACGACCTTGTGTTTTCGCCGCTTGCCTCGATGAGAGGGATGGAGGTTGCGACCTTCCATCGCTTCACCGTCGCCATTCATCTCTGAACCTCTCCTGGGTCCATCAGCACTTTGGGTATCCGCCGCAGCTTCTCGCGACTGTATGATGCTTGCAATTCTTGCGCCCAAGGCTTGAGATTGCCTCCATCCACCGTAGGTTAATGGAGGGTCATATGGTGTTGGCGACGTTAGATGCCATTGTGCATCTGCAGCATCCAGCCTTGCTCCGTGCCTAATTACAAGATTAGCTTGCTGAAGCATACATGGTGGAATGGTCAGCAGAGGTACCTTGCGACAATCACAACGGCTGGAGGTCGACCCATGCTTGATTTCGACAGTACTTTCAAATCAGAGGGCCAACCATGGTAATATTATCCTTCCTCTTGGCTTTAGTTTCTGGACACCAACCATCAAGATCATAAATCAGTAGTCAGTAAGAGCTCTCTGTAAAGCTCAGCGATTTGATCACGACATGCTTTGGAGGCTCTAAATTTCTCTAATGCTGGAACCGTCCGCTCTCCCCACGCCACCCCGCGTTTAGTTGACACGCTTGGGTTGGACGGCCGCTACAAAGCGTAATGACCCATGTTCCCCGTGGAACTTGCCCAAAGTATAGACTCGAGTACTTTATCAACCCCAGAGATCACGAGCAACTCACGGCGCGATTTGAGGCACACCTTGCATCGCCTCATGATGAGAATGAGTCGAGGTTAGGAGGCACTTCGCGGAATATCATACAGACTACGGGGTACCAAGATATCGGTAAGGTAAAGTTCGAGGGCTGACTCCTCCTTAGCGTCGTAATCTTAGGGTAAGGTAAAGTACTTTACCTTATTCTACCTGCCAAGCCCGCCGAGCCCGCCAAGGCGGAGAGATGCTCCGTTCACCTTGCTGTTCTAACCTTACCTAAGTACTCTTCTCCACCTTATCTGTACTTTAACATATCAACATATTTGGGCGGTGCGATGGCTACCTGATTGGAGAGAAAAGCAATCTTCCCTTGACCGTGTCAGTCACAAATATGGCCATTTCTCCTGGCCATTGGGGCGAGATCTATTCTGTCTTTCTCTAGATAATCCCAAACTTTCTGTCACTTACGTGCTCCTTCGGGCCTCACGCGCACGTACAACATAAGCAGCGAATCCGGCTATGTCCATATATCGCTAGTCCAGATTCCTCGTGGCAACGTGCAACAATCCTTTGGCTGATTAGACGCTACTCAAGTCCCCAGGCTGGTCACAGCTTAGAAGTTTCGGATATATTGATGGCATGCAGCAACGATGATGGAGAAGCTCCAATAAGCTCTTTCCACAGAAGGCCTGTCTGAATGTACGGAAATAGACTGGACATCTAAGTGCTACTGGTGGCGGCTGCTTGTGGAGACAGCTGATAAGATCTCGCTCGACGACCTCTATGCGACTCGCCCAAGGCCACCAAGAAGTATATGATAAAACCGTTCGGGGTAAGCTCGGCCATTGTTCGTTCTAAGCGGCCTTATCGGGGCCTAATGAATGCCTCGATCAAATCACCTTATCCTAGTGCGTATACCTGTTCCAATATGCGACCCTACACCCGCCGCAAACGCCGCCTCCATACAGGACGAAATTCTACGTGAGAGAAGATTGCTGTCATCCACACGCTGTTCTCATCATGTCTGCTACTCTCTAGACCACCTCTCTGGTTTCCCTCCACGAACCATTCCACGCTCTTCGTCAGCTATGTTCCGACAGTGCATGTCTTTGTTGGACTTCTTCTGCAAGTCGGCTTTGAAGATGCGCGATTTGCAGACCTATAGGATTGAAACCCATGCTGCCTGCCTGTCGCTACGGGACGGTAAGGTATGGGTCGCCCCTGTGCGTGCTGGCGTGGGGCTACCTAGTCACCTACTCTTCGCCTAACTTCTATGAAGATATCTATTCCTGACGACGGATCATCAGAGAGTCATGGGTCGCACTGACCCTGGCATCGCGTCTTCCCATACAAGTTTTTCAGGCGCTTGAGCTACCTTGACGCCTAAGCTTTGACCTACTTGCGACCCACCACTGATTGTGCAGCTATTCAATGCGAGTCGCCAGAAAACACTGCAATATACTTTGGAGATCCTCAACTAGTTACACGGTTTTCTATTTGGGAACCATGCAATTCGCGTCATCTACGATTTGTTTCTGTTGTACATATGCGTTAAGCCGCTTACGACGTTAGTATGTCATGCGAGTGCCTCTGTATAAGATCTCTAGGTCGATTACATGATCTATTTCTCCCTAAGCAAGGTGTGTTTACTCTCACCTCATCAATGGGTGGGGAGCTTTTGTTCGAATCCGATCATGATTCTGCTCCTTCGTCCACACTTCTTTACGCGCTACCTGCAAGCTGTGTTATACCCCCCACGAGCCCACTACTGCATGCCCACTGCTTCTTGACAAGAACTTGTTTGTCGACCTCTCCACCCACACTTCCTATCCTGAAGAGTCTTGTCAACTTTGAAACGCACTAAGGACCATATCGCTCCTCGTCACTCGGAGTCAAGCTGAGCTTCTGCTCCGCTCGTCCTTGGGTGTCCATCCACTGCCGATGATTGTTCTCTGGCACCTTCTTGCTTTAGTGGCGTACAAACACATTTCGATATCAGAGGGGCTGTCCCAGAATTATACGGTACATCGTCACCCATGCTGCATATTGGCAAGATGGAGCTCCTTCCCATAATTATCATTGTCTCGCTTCTAGGCTTTTTCATCATCCTTACCCTCATTCTCTTCACCTGCGTGTACCTTCGAGCTCGAGAAGCTCGTAAGAGACGGCGAAGCAGTGATATCAAACCGCATCACAAGCCTACTCGAAAACTCACACTTCAAAGTGGCAAGGCGATACCAACATCGGAGGCACAGGAGACTGCCAGTATGCGTCCTCCTCACTCATTGGATCTGACCAGCCCGATGCCCATCTTTACCATTCCCACATATACGGTCACATGTGAGGCCGGTGATCCACCAAAGTCCAGTGGACAACGTCCCATAATATCGGCTCAAGATCACGGGCATCCACCCATACTGGCAGACCTGGAAGCCCAGATTCCACCAAATTCCGCCGAGGAACCCAGAAGAGCTGTGAGTGAGCCGAATCGTCCCAGAGGGGATTCGATACCGAAGCGTGTCTTTTCGATACCCGCGAGCCTCACAAGGGACAGGAACGGTTCTCTGACAGTACCGCGGCCAGCACTGGTTGCTATTGAGTCTCGGTCGTCGGCTACCAGATCAAGCGATTCTACACCTCAGCGAATATCAGGTCCCCAGCCAGGAGAAGCACAGCCTCGCAGATCTTCGTCATCCAAAGGGCAAGAAATTGCCGACTCGCTACAAAAAGCCTACCAAGGTCCTATGGTCCCAGGCGGCCAAACACTCAAGCTCGCCACCAACTCCGCAACATGGAATACCTGGGCACCTGGCGCAGAAAGCGGTGGGTCGAGCGAGGGTCGTCCTTCGGGTCAATCACTGGATTCTCCAGCGTTAAGCTCAAGGGCTGTCTCTGATTCCATTCAAAAACCTCCTCCTCTTTTCTCTCGTCCAAACTACAGCCCGCGGGTCCAATTTGCACCACCGACTGAAGTTGATTACACCCGCGTCTCCTTCTTGTCAATGACGGACTCGTTGGCGTCTGAGCATATGTCTCCGATCTCCCCTATGGCTTCCACCTTGCGCGCCCCGCCGCCTTCCACCGTTGAGCTCGCCTACTACGAGTCGACACCGCCTATATCGAGGACGAGCTTCAGCTCCCGAAGAAGCCCGACCCGGTTACGCAACACGCCTCCTCATCTCGAGACCCCTGACTTTGGGAAGATCTCCTTCTTTGATTGGGAGACATCATCAGATGAACCCAACCCTCTCCTGCAGCGGGGATTGTCGGGATTGTCGCACCACTCTCATCGGTCCATTGTGTCCAATTTCACGATCGCTTCATCGGAAGTATCATCCGCCAATTGGACCTTTGGCAACGCCAAAGTGATCAACATATACCCTAGCGTGGCTCAGGAGAAGGAAAGAAACACACCCCCACCATATGCGAAGACGTTGAGATCTAAATATGGGCAATATCCCCGCGGTAGGCGGAACAAAGCTCTGCCGGTGATCCCAAAGTCACCTCTTTCACGGACCGACTTCGGGTCACTATGAAGAGATATCTTGATATGAAGATTTAGGGGGTGCTACCTTTGATACCCATGGTACAACGAGGCATTGGGAGGCAGGTATCCGGGTTCCTTAGCTTTTCCCACGCTGGACTTGGTCGATACTGTTCAAGTGCTGAACATCATCGATTGGAGTTTTGGGTGGTTCAAGGAAGATGGACGAAAGATTGTGGCGTAAAAGGGGGATTCAATATTAATACTCCATTACCTTACTCTGTAGCCGTATCACTAAATATGAAGGTTTGGGCATTTCACACCGGAAAGTGCTATTCTATTAATTTTCTTGATTAAATACAAGGATAATTCCAATGCTTGTTGACCAGACTAGATCAACGGTCTGAGGTTGTGTTTAATGTATACCCTACCAATCGTGGTCGGGATAATCCTCTCGGCCGAGACTCCGAGGACTAAAGGGCAAAGGCCTAGGCTTCCCCGCGAGTCATGCAGGTCATCTACGATAAGCCACTAGCTTTATCGCTATCCTCTGCTAGTTCCACATCTACCACCTCAGTTTACCTTACCTTTTAGTTGTCAGCACCAATGGCCGGCAGCAAAGCGTTTTGTTGTACCTAGCCATGTGGCATGGGACATCATTACAACAGCCCCATCGACAGCTTTCCGATCGACGTTGAAGCCGTGTGGCTCAGGATCGTTGATCTATCTACCACGTTACGACTTACGCACAATGGCTCCACTCCTTGGCACTAGTTCTAGGTCTCCCGTTACTAGACACCTAGAAGTCACCAACAACCTAACTCAACAAGGAGCATTCAACCCCATCCCGAAGAGGGAGGCACCCAGTGAAAAGACCACAGGCTCTTACCTCATACCACCTTCCGACACAGTCATTTCTCACCTCCTACCCCCCCACTTGAAACTCTAAATACATTCCTTCCTTCATCCACTTCACTCTGTGTATCCCCCATGGGCAATCAGGAATCATCATTATCAGATATGCCAGAGACTTTAGAGCAGCTTGCAGGACGCCTGGATTTGAATGCTTTGGCTAGAGACTACGGCCGAAAGTCATCAGAGAAAGATTACGTTTACCTGGACGGCGGCATCATGAAGACACCGCCATCGTCAAGGGGAAGCGATGGGTACGAGCCCTACTCGGAGACGGTGTCTGTCAGTAAAGCGGAACAATGGGAGAAGGAGCTGATGGAAGATCCAAAGGTATACATTGCCGCTTTGGCACTCCAATGTCTTCTAGGCCTCCTTCACAGCGTATCTTGAGATCAATATACAACTCTGGTCTTACATAGTCTGTCTGAAGTGGCTCGTCCAGAGGTAACCTTGCTGACCCATTACTCATCACAGAACCGCCTCGCACTCTCTGCCCTCTCCGGCACCGATCCTAAAGTCGTCTTAACTCAAAGATCCTCCACGATCGCGGCCTCCCAAAACTTCAATACCAAAATCAGCATGGAAGGTGCCCCAATCACCAATCAACGCTCCAGCGGTCGCTGCTGGCTCTTCGCCGCTACCAATGTATTCCGTGTCGCCATCATGCGTCGTTACAACCTGAAAGAATTCGAACTCAGCCAGAGCTATTTATTCTTCTGGGACAAGCTGGAGAAGGCAAATTGGTTTCTGGAGCAGGTACTGGACACGGTGGATGAGGATCTGGACGGCAGATTGGTGCAGTGTTTGATGGCTGCACCTGTGGGTGACGGAGGCCAATGGGATATGGTTGCTAATCTGGTTGAGAAATATGGTTTGGTACGTTGAGTTTTGGTTCCCACTTCCACCCCGTCGGATCAACGTTCAGACCCATGAAGCATATCTTACGAGGACTCGCTTGCGAAACAAGAGTCAAGACCGAAATCGATGCATCGATCAGAGCTTTGCTGACTCGCCAATTCACGCAGGTACCGCAACACTTCTACCCGGATTCTCACAATGCCATGAACTCCAGTACAATGGGATCCCTGATAACCACAAAGCTCCGTGAAAACGCTCTAGAACTCCGTCGTCTTGCCGGTAAATTACCTAACCCCAAATCATCGCTTGGCGGTGTGAAAGACAACATGATGCGTGAGATCCATCGCATCCTGACGATCATGCTTGGTCCACCGCCAAGCCCCAATAGGGAAATAACCTGGGAGTTCTATGACAAAGAGGACAATTTTGAGAGCGTCTCAACAACTCCCCTCGAATTCGCTGGCGAATTATCTAGCAAACATACCAAGGAAGCCAACAAAGGTGTTGACGTACACGAACTCTTCAGCTTGGTCAACGACCCCCGGAATAACTATGGCGAGCTCCTCAGTGTGAGCCGCCTAGGCAATGTCGTGGGCATGCGTGGTGTCCGATACGTAAACGTAGACATGAAGACCATCAAAGATGCCTGCATTCAAATGCTCGAGGACGAGCTCCCCATCTTCTTCGGCAGCGACGTCGGCAAATGCTCAGACTCCAAGTCCGGCATCATGGACACCGGCCTCATCGACTACGAACTCGGGTTCAACATCCGACTTGGCTTGACGAAGGCGCACAGGTTGATGACGAGCGAGAGTGCGATGACGCACGCCATGGTGCTGACGGCCGTGCATGTGGATGATGGGAAGCCCGTTCGGTGGAGGGTGCAGAACTCGTGGGGCGAAACTCCGGGAACGAAAGGGTGGTTTGTGATGACGGACGAGTGGATGGACGAGTTTGTGTATCAGGCCGTGGTTGACCCGCAGTATGTCAGCAAGGATGTGAGGGAGGTGCTGAATGAGGAACCGATAATGTGAGTTTCTTCCCCCTTCCTCTTTACTATTTATTGGCATGAGAGCTGATATTCATGCAGGCTTCCGCTCTGGGATCCTATGGGAGCGTTGGCTTAAGCTTCTAATATCATCATTGGCCCTCAGGTACTCTGGTTTGTGGTTCTGTAGATCTACCATAAGCTACATGAGCTATATGATTACAAGCTGTACCTTAGATACCGAGCATACGGTACGGTCTATAAACTACAAACGACAACAATTCCGCCAAATCTATAGATCATCTGACGTGCAAATCCAATCTAATCCAACAATGGCCCATTGATTCTGCTTTCTTCTTCTTCTTCTATAACCCACCTCATGAGTCTTTCCTTTTCATCATGATGGCCTGTCATGAGTTGGGAATTTTGATTTGGAGAGGGGGATACTGATGATGAGTGTAGTGAGAGGGTTCGCGATTGGTGGAAGGAAGCTTGATTGATGGCGAGGAGGGTGTGAATTCCAAGGCGGGGATTGAGGGATGATATGATATGGCCAGGACTGGAGTAGGGTAGGTCGGAACTCGGGTTTTGAGGAATCGGAATGGGGATGGATGATCTTTGGTATGCAGAACGTGCTTATATTCATGTATTCTACATACCTTACTTTCACGCAACAGCTAGCTAGATTATTAGAAGAAGAAGAAGCCCCCCCTACTGTCCACTCACACCAACTTCACTTTCGAGAGTGAGTGTCATCGAGATGTCCCTGGATCCATTCGAGGATGATACCTCCGGCCATCGGTTCGCCCATGTGCATTGCGTTGGGGATGAAGCTTTGGGGGGGGTGGTTAGTGTTTATGTATGTATGTATATGTATATGACCGCGTTGGGAAAGGGAGGGAAAGGAAAGGTTGGGCGTGGTATAGGGGTAAGGGTAGGGGGCTTACCGTGCCGTTTTTGGAGTGCCGTGGTGGAGAGGGAGGAGGGAGTCTTCGATGGGGAAGATTTCGTCGTTTGTGCCCTATTTTTTGGTTTTTTGGTTAATGTGGGGGGAAGGGGGAGGGGGATTTACGTTTATGAGGAGTAGGTTGGTGCTGGGGCGGTCGAAGATGCCGTTTTCTAGTAATGAGAATCTTTTTTGTGCGTCTTTCTTCATGGTTTCGATGGTGTCGTAGCCGAGTTTGTTGGCGAGGCATTCTGCGAGACTATATGTCTCGTTAGTCTAATGTTATAGTGTGACTGGGTGATGATTTTTCTTACTCGAAGGGATACTCCAGATGATCAACGTTGTTGAGCCACTCCCTATCGAACATCCTGTGGCATCCGCCGCCTTGACTCACGGCCCCCAGCAATCGTTCCTTGTGCGTATGGGCGATCCGCATGGCATAGTAACCGCCGGTAGAAAGACCCCACGCAACAATCTTCTTCGCGTCTAGCGCGTCGCAACCATCTATCCAGTCAAGTAAAGAGGTCCACAATCGATCAGGAGAGTCCGGGTCATGCTTGAGAGCGGGACAGTCGCCCGTGCCGGGGATTTCGACGCCGATGGTGGCCCAGCCACGGCGGAGATGCGTGGTCGATGCGTGTGTCATTTCCGTTCTATAGCCGTCGAGGCCGAATATTTGGATTATACATGGGACCGGAGTTGATGGCGAGGCATGCGATGGGAAGCGTACGTACACGGGGATGCTAGACCCTTCGCCTTCGATGGCATGGCTGTGGGGGATATGCACCTCGCTGAAGGATCCTTCGAGGAGTTTCGCGCCCTTGACGTATGCGGCTTTGTTCCGTGTCCAGGCTTCCTTCTGTTTGGGCGAACGAGGGAGTGGGAAACGCGAGATCCGATAAAGAGCTGCGGCTCGTAGGTAGAATTCGGATGCTTGCGGCAGGTCGTTCGCTTCTTGTGCAGCATGCGCTTCCTGCTCGAGCCTCTCGGCGGTGGGAAAGAAAGACGAGGCATAAGCGTCGAAGTCGTAGGGTGGTCGGAGGTTGGATTCGATCAAGTTAGAAAACACTGGTTCAAAGTCTTCGTATTTTCCGTCGGCGAAAGGATAGATCTCCATTGAACACGGTTTCTTCCATTTCGTCTCCCACAAGGCTTTGATAGACTCATGATGAGGAGCTTGCTTGGCAATACGCTCGCCAATAGAGTAGGGCATATCGGACGGAACAAGCGAGTAACCACCTCAGTTATCTGCACTAAGGTCTAGTTGCCAAATATTATCTGTCTCAATGGAACATTATCATGGTATAAGGAGATTGCTTGCGATGTTTTATGTTATGCAGGATTCGGTGATCGCGATCTTCCGGGGTCCGATGAAAGAGCGCATACGCCGAACACTTTGTGGCTTCGCGCAAATTGACGTGGCATCTTTTGGTTGCGAAGATAAGTGTGCCTATTCGATGAGAGGTAAGGTATTGAGTATTAGGTATTGGATGCTAGTACAGATGAGTATGGTCACATCTCTCAATCGAAGCTCTGCGCTTGAATAGGCCCGCAGCCCGTTCAAGGTACAATCACCTACCAATACTGACTGTTGTGCCTACCAGAGGTTAAGTTTGGTTCCATGACCACCCGTTCAGCAAGTACCTAGTACTTATGACAGCACCAGGCGTTGTTGTTGACTCAAAGTTGTCTGGATAAGGCGGCATTGTCTGATTGCAGTCTAATGACCCGCGTACGTTCCTTTCTAAATTCTATTAAGTCAGCCTCTTCTCATGCATATTGGTTTTACAGCTATTGGATAGACGAGAGTGACCCTGATTGGATTATAAGGCATATTTCTGGGAGGTGGAATTTAGATATCGTCCGCTGCTGGCAATTGAATTACGACAGTCGGGGATGATTCCATGAATCTAGAACGTGAGCACCCTCAAAGGATGACGGCAGACAAGAATGAGATCAAGGTAGAAAGGTACCTTAGTCTGGGTTTTCTTAGAGAAAGGAGAACACCCGCCCATGCGGTATCATCACCAAAGCGAACGCCACGGGCAAGATTGAAAACCAAAGTAAATCGTGACCTTTGTCGTTATCAGCGAAAGTGTAGACACGCTACTCTCGTAATACAGTGGGACGAGTACTATGAATATGGAAAGAGAGGAGGCATTCGCTAGAAGAGATAAGCAGTAGCCGTAAATTGTGTCTTGCATATGGCAAGTGGGAGTGATCCTCGGGCAAGTTTGAAGATTGGCACCCTGATGACAGTGTTGGAGAAGAACGATGGTGAAGGTGGCGGGAAGTAAGTTTTGAGAACGCTTTCTTCCTGGATCAGGGTCTTGGAAGACGGTTGGCAGGGTTTCGAAACATGGAAAGGATAGAGGAGATGCCTACTCAAGCGAAGCAAGTCTTCTGATAGAGAAATATATTAGGGATGTTAATTATCAGCGCGACAAGGACTCTTTTGGTGAGGACGCGATGAAGGAACCCTGTCACGCTAACCATGAATATACTGCTAAGGGGACCTTAGTACGACGCGAAAGTTCCCCTTTGTAAGGTACCTAGTCTAGGTCCTGCAATCTCACCATCGATATGATGGGTGCCATACACCAAATAAGGATAATCGAATGACAGACACGGGTAACTGACAGAGGTCCCAAAAGGTTTATCTAGCTGCGACTCTTGCTTTAGCTTATGTCGTCAAACTCGTCATTCGTCCATGCCCCATAATGGAAAGCCCAGTGGAGCTTGCCAGCACTGCAAAAAGAGCCATGTCAAGGTGGGTCAGTTCACTTTGTTTCTCAATCCCTACCAGGGATCCTTCATGTTGAGTTGCATATCTGGGATAGTGTGACGAAGCGAGGCCCGCTTGTGGCAGATGCGTTAAAGCCAATCGAGTCTGCTCAGGCTACGCCCAGGGGTTAGACCTAGTGCTTCGAGATCAGACGGACTCAATAAAAGCCCAAGCCAGCAGGCGGCGAAAGACTCACAACGAAAGCAAGAGCGATTGCTCCATATTCAGACACCAGCTGACACATCGCCCACTGGACCCGATTATCTTACCTTCTCTTGCGGAATCAGAAGAATCCCACGCACTTTCATTCTTTGTCTCTACGTTCGTCCTGTTCTCTCGAGATACTCAAGCCGATCGAGGATTTCTCGAGCATCTACCGCATCTATTCGGAAACCTACGAGTCGGCTCACCACTCTCTCTTGCTCTTCTGGCATCATCACGAACTTTATACAGCAAGTGGGAACGTCAGCGCAAGGATGTGGAAAGCCTTACTTATCCATACTACGGTATGGCTATAGAAGCTACAAGGATGGCACTCCAGGATCCCGTTGAACGTATGTCTGACGAGACTTTGATGACCGTTTGTCTCCTCGGCTTCTACGAGGTAAGGTGCAAATGTGGCAGTGCTCAGCTACCGCTATACATCCGACGGATTGCGATCACTCCGTGCATATACTAACTTTGAAAGGCGTCGACAAGTGCCTTCACTGCCAAGATTTCACCTCCAAGGCACTTCAATGGTGCCGCAGCGATATTGAAGCAGCGGCGAACAGCAGGAATGACTGATCTGTCGAAGAAGCTGCTTACAGCCGTCAGGAGTAATATTGTGCGGAAAACTCTGTCCATTTTTCTACTCGTAGTTGACAACTTTCAGCTTTTCCGCGCAATGCAATTCTCATCGCCTTTGGATGAGACTTCCGGACTATGGGACGACTATGAAGAGATGTCTCGAAATCCCGCAACCTTGTTAGACGCCATGTTTGTCAAAGTTGTTAACCTACTTACTAAAGCAAATCGACCGTCTGCCGTCATTACTGATGTGGACTCGGATGAGATCGACTTACCTAATGATGGCTTCGATCTTATAGTACAAGCAAAGGCAGTTGACGCAACACTTGCTACATGGCCCAATTTTGTGCCTGCGAGTTGGATACCAGTCCAGGTCAAAGCCGACAACGTGCAACCGAGCGTGCTCAAGGCTGGCTTCTACGGTGACAGCTGCGACGTTTATCCTGATGTCATCGTTTGCAGTACATGGAACGAGTGGCGAGTCGCACGTCTGAAGGTGCTGAGTCTTATCGCTAGCGCTGGTAACGATGAGACTAAACTTCAAGCAATGCAAACCATCCAACGACTGGTGGATGGGATTTGTGCGAGTGTGCCTTCCACCCTTGGAGATCGTATGAAACCTGGTCCACTCTACGAAGCTCAAATCACATATCCCACCGGTTCTGGAAAACTAGTATCAAAGGCACATCAAACGACTGCCAGTGCTTACGGTGGTTGGTACTTATTTGCTCCCTTCAAGGAGATAATGAAGGTAGCGATGTACTTGCGCAAAGGTCAGCAAGAATGGGTGTCGGGGCAACTGCGCCGGCTTGCGATCAGTTACGACGTGATACCAACTTAACCTAAACCCCTCCTCTCAGCCATACACTATATCGCCACTGATCTTCGCTTCCTCGACGATGAACGTATCAAACTACGCTTGATAAGAATATGAAATACTCATCCACTAGAGCATCTTCTTCACACCCGAAATCTGCGGTAGCCATAGTCTCTCCACTAGATTCGTAGGCGGCCGCTCCAAGAACACCGTCTCCGGCGTCATCTTCTTGATTACCTCAACAGCTACCTTCTGACTACACACCTATTTTCCTCAGTAGTCGATCTTGCCTGCGACCTTCGCTGACACTCACAATGCACCCTTATCGAGACGGTGTCCGGCGACACCAGCTTCATCTGCAACATCACCTACAGATTCATAACGCTATCCAACGTCGCCGAGTATAGCATTTTGGACAAGCAGAAATGTGGAACGATCGTTCGATTAGCACACTCAATACGGACGATCCCATCCAAAATCGGAAAACCGAAATTGTCATCAGAATCACTGCGAGCAAGGAGGGAACAGATGTCAATATTATCTGTAGGAAGGAAATGTAGTGGTCGGATTTACAAAGGCTGTGAATGCAAGTGGAGATGGAAGGGTGAACTGGAAGTGCGTGCTCAACGATGACATTCGTTGGACGAAGAGCGGCGGTTATGGGGTTTCAGGTCCTGTTGGGAGAAGTGAGATGAGACAAGATAGTGTAGGCAAATGGAGATCGGGTTGCTGAATTATCGAATGTATCTAATTCAACCTTGTGTTTGGAAATGTATGGACAATACTCTGCAGCTTCGCAGTGCAGGCTATGTTACGATCCTACAGAGAATCCTTTTGATACTTTAGCTGCTTCGGATTGGTTGATCTAAAAATAGCAGCTGTATCTACCAACATGGTGCGACCCGCGCCTCTAATCCTTCGAGGGCTGAGCTGTTGCCTATCCTCGAACGATCCCCCATTCTTCCTTTCATAATCTCTCGAGCTCACCTTTCTCTTCGATATCAAACTAATTCATCTATAACAATCACTGTTCGTTTCTATCATCTTTTCTGTACTGACCTCATAACTCTACGACCATGGCGAGCATCGGCCATCATCTCGTCCGTCGCGCGCTCGATGTGACCCAAGACCACTTCAACTCTCCAGATGGCAGTCTTCACGCCTTCAAAGCGGCCGACGAGCCTCTGGATGACACCCGACGGAAGCAGCTGATTAAGTGTGGTATCGTTCTTGTCTGGATCACCGCTATTCTCTACTTCGCAGTCATGTCTGCTGTAAGTCTGATTCGAGTCGCGCACTTCGTGGACTGGTAGCAGAGCTAATGGAATACCGATAGATCTCCTACACCTACGGCGACGTTGTTGCAACTCTGGCCATGATCGAGAGCCCCACCGCTACAGCCTTCAAGGTCGACTCCAACGACAGCTTCGAAGAAGTCGATGCTCCCCTCCTTTCAGAGGAGCAGAAGTCAGAGAAGATGAAGCTTGTCGAATCCGACCTCTTCCTCGTCAAGCAGAAGCCTATCACCGCGAAGATGTTCACCGCTGTCAAACATCTCAAAGCACAAGGTGGTCGCTTGGCCGCCTTCCGTGGCCTTCACGTCATGGTCATCTACCACGTCATTCACAGCCTGATCGTCCTCCTCTTTACCTCTGGCACCGAGAATCCTATAATTCGCTCTTGCGTAGCAGTCGTTACTACTATCGCCATGTGCCGTCTTCATATGACTTGGACACACATCATCATCTCTGCTCCCAGCACCAAACGTTGGTGGCGCCGTTTTCCTTCCGTCAAGGCAGGAAAGAATATCATCATTCCTACGGCCATCTATGCTGTGGCGGTTGAAGCTGCGGTCTACATTCCACGCATCCTCTTTCTCACTGTCGACGATCAGCTCCGCAACCCAGGTGCTTATGGCAATAATCCCAATACGGTCCAGAAGATGGCACTTATCGAATTGATTGGCGTCTTCCTCATTGCCGTTGGCACTGTCATCCTTGTCGTCGTTCCGGCAGAAGTGACACTCAAGCGTGTCCAAGCTTCCATGCTGCCTGAGGAGGAAGACTCCATCGTCCCCTTCGACCGTACCTTTGCCGGCAAGAAGAAGCCTGAGATTTTGGGTGGCAGCGGTGCCGTCGGCATCCTGGATGCATGGAAGACATTCGATCGCTCAGCTAGGATCAGGTTGATCAAGCTTTACGCCAAGATCTGGGCCATTCAATTCGCTACGACGTTCATGTTCATCTTTGTCATTATTGGCGAAATTCGTTTGATCATGGGCGATGATATGTTCAAGTTCGGAAAATTGGCCTACGCTAATTACAAAGTGCAGCAGTAGGTACTCCTCCTGATTGGGAGTCACACAGTCTTTACTACAGATAGTGTGGGGTCGTGGGACTGGGGGCTGTTGACAAGCAAGATTGGGAGTGGACATTGAGGATCATGATCTAGTATAATGAAAACATATCTGCATTAGAACAAACTAGCAGTGGTTCTTTAACTTACTTGTTTCCCACTGCTAAATGCCCTCGCTACGGATTGCGGCTCACGAATAGGCATGAACGTACACATTAATGGAGTTGGTTGAACGAAGACCGCCAAGCCCATATTCTCAAAGGGGAAAGGTGGGTATGCTAAACGTCTCTGTGTGTTCCATACCTAAGCCTCTCGCCATCTCCATTCGACGGCAAAATATGTTACCATTCTCAGACAAGGAGTGATACTCGAGCAAAGAATATCGTTGGATCATTAAGCAAGCAGCGAGAGCCGTGGATCCATAAAAGCAAGCTGCGCCCAATTCTTGACGAACATGAGTAAACCTCAGACGCTCAGAGGAGAGAATGCTTCCAAGAATAGTGAAGTACCAAAACGCTAAACAACAATGATCATGCTGGTCTTGAGTTATTCAAGTCAATGGGGTGATGTGAGATAGGTAGAGTCCTTGGCAATGAGGTTCAACTGTGTGAAATTTACTGAGATATAAATGTTGGAGAGACATGCTTTGCACTGTAGGTGGTAGCATACCCAATGCTCGACTGATTTCGGACATTACACTGCGATTGCGATGTACTCCTTTTTCATGGGTTTTTGGCTTCAACGAAAGGAGAAAGCATCTCCAGATGAGTGAGAAAGAGTGCGAAGCATGGCAGCCAAGTGTTTTCTAGCGTCAATATTGCAAGCATACTCATTTTTTACTCCTTGACATAGCATGTGTGACAAAAGTTAGGGACCCTATACCAATTGTATTTTGACTAAGGGATGCTGAAGGTTGCTAATTACGTTCGTTTCGCGTGTATTTTCACTCTACCTCACTTCATTGTCAGAAGATTCAAGACTTAGGAGCCTTCGACTCTACCAATGATCTATTTTCACCGCTTGATCAACCAATTGTACACCTTGGGCATCTTGTCCTGCACATATATTAGGGAGGGTATCACCTTGACCGAGGTCGATACGGCTGAACCCTCCCCTCAAGCGTGAAGTTCTATTGGAAGCATCGTGGACATGTCCGGTGTCAGGCATAATTCCTCCAGAGCAAATGAACGGAGTGGCCGCTTCGACAACGCTACGCTGACCCCGTCGTTGCACGTGTCTTTCGCTGAAGAGAAGCATCAGAGCCTCAGGTCGAATAATTCACCGCCCCAAACAAAACATTCTAGCCTCGGTCGCGCTACTTCGTCTTTGATTCGCAGCAGAGGCCTTAACCTTGGTCGGACATTTGCAACCTCGGCAAAGCGCGTCCTCAAACCTCTTTGTCGACTCAGTACAATGTCATTTCGCTCAGTGGACCGCATTAGCGGAGGGAGCAAATCCGTTACATCTTCCCGCGTACCACTGTTATCTGAACAGAGTATCAATAATGATGAGAGTCATAGCCCTACCGCCCCTACGCTGCGTGCGCGCCAGTCAAGCAGTCATAGCATGCAACACGATCGAATAAGTGCTCACTTCGATGACACCGGTAAGTCAGATGCTCTGGTCGATGCTTGAGTGATGGCTACAACCCTCTATTCGTGAGTATGTTTTGGAAGTATCAGTTTTTCAGACGCGTCTTACCGCAAAGGCTCACAACGACCAGCTTACGCTGACGCGGATTTGACCAGTGGCCCGCGTTCTACAGCTGCCTATCCTCGATGGTGACGAAGGTGTAAAAGACAACAAGCTCATGGTCGACAGCGGGACCGAGGACGAATTGAGCCTCGCCATCACCATGGCTCTCCCAGGACAGCTACAGCTTTTGGGCGGCTTCGTCGGAATGTACGCTGAGTTCGATGGACGTCTAGGGAGTATGCGCCATTTCCAAACTATATCTATACGTTCCTTGACAATCTACAGGCAAAGTAGCTGGCATTCGTCACATCGGTATGATCGGATTACTTGATGGCGTCATCGATACCATCCGAGGTCACGTATCCTACCTCACCCACATTCGCATAATCAAGCAACAAGCCAACGCCAAGCCCGACTCGATGGAGGCCATGGCTGCGGGTATCGTTCGCCTATACGACAAAGGGCGTCCGCATCTCAAAGCGGTCCTTACGGAGGACGTCGACATGCTCGATCCGACCGCACGCAAGGCGTGGATCACGCGGAAGGATTACGTCTTGGGGCAGATTTTGGGGGATCTGATTACCGAGTTGAACGAGCTTGAGGCTGACGGCACTTGCAAGGATGAGGTTCGCAGGGTCAAGGGCGCATGGATCGATAGCTGGAGCCGGTACGGTGCGATGACGAAGCAGGAATTGGTCGCTGCTGGATGGATGAGGAGGAAGGTGGTGTGAAGATCGGGTCGAGTGCTGATTTACTACACCCACTACTAAGGCAGTGACGATGGTCACTTCGCTGCTTCTTATTTGTTGAGGATTCAGTTCGATCCTAAGGAGGTAAATCTGCCTGTGAGCGTTGGTCCGGTATAGCAACGACCGGGATCCTCACAACTGTACATGACGCCCCATATATCACGAAGAGGAAGAGGCTATACAGAAGCAACCAGCTCACATCACGAAAATACTTCCTGAGAAGCCACCAATTATCCGCAAGTACATCTCCCCTTCCCACTCTTCCCCACACTCATCGATCTCATCTACCTACACACTTCCCACTTCCCACCTCTCGTGTCCTAGTCCGGATTCATACCGACCCATACCTCTACTGAGATTAAATCCCCATCACCCCCAATCCAACATTATCGTTCTCCCCCCTCTCAAATCCCGTCAGCTAGTTCCCCATACTGCTAAGTCCTTAATCTTGAGCTGAGGGGTGAGGGGCGAGGGGTGTGTACCGAACTCTATACGGAAGAGTCTTTGGTGGGAAAGAGTGAGTGCTCAGGTCAAGGAATCCCTATTCTATTCTGTATAAGAGTCGAAATAGATCATGTCTTTAATCGATACCCTCACTACACCAGATTGCTACTTCTCATCCCATCTCCATCTCCATCTCCACAGTATAAAATCATGCAGATTCCACGATTCACCGAACTGGGGTTTTCGAATGAGTGAGGATTCAACTATCTGTATTCTGTGCTAACTAGTTGGATTTCTAAATCTGACGATGATGGACAGTATGTGGATGGGATGGGAAGGGAGGGGAGGAGAAATGTATTGAGTAGGTAAGCGTAGTAGAGTAAAATCAAGGGGCATATACCCATAGCATTTCCTAGAACTACCTCGCGTAAGATGTTCCGACAAACCACCTCCCTCTTGAGAAAGACAAAAAAAAGCAGAATAATCCATCATCTAGCCAACCAGCGCTGATACCAACCAACCAACCAACCAGAAATATATCCTCCCACCAATCCTGCAAAAAACGCCTTGCAAACCACCGCCTCCTGTAAAAGCACCCGAAGATCAAACCCCAACCCCAAAAACCCACCCCCTCCCCTCTCCCTCCTCCACCCCCACCTTCCCATCCCCCCTCCACCTCCTCCTCAACCCCCTCTGCATATCCAAAATCCCCTCCCTCCCCTCATCCATCTCCACATCCCTCAGCACCCCCAACAACCCCGCCACCACCCCCTTCCCCCTCCTCACCCTCGCCACCCACGTCGACATCCTCACCCGTCCCTCCTCGTCCTGCTGAACCCTCACCATCGGATCCGAAACGTCGAGTTTCCAATCAAAATACTCGATCCACGTTTCGCGGATGTGGTAGGCGGCGTGGAGGGTTTTTTGGATCTGGAAGGCTTGATCGCTGCTGCTGCTGCTGCTGGTTTCGCGGTTATGGTTGCGGTTGTGGGTGAGGGACCAGGTGCCGAGGGGTCGGGCGACTTCGGCGATGTCGACGATGAGCTGATTTATGTTTACGAAGAATTCTTCGTGGGTGGAGGGGATGAAGATGTCTGGAATGATGTTATAGGTCTTGTTAGCGTTGTTTGAGATGTAGTTGGTATAGGGGTGTCGGGATGAGGGAGAGAAGTGAGGTAATATACCTCCGCTGGATTCGTTAAAGTCGTGATATAGATTCAGATACTTCTTCAGGAGGAGCAATAGGCTTTCCAAACGCATGACCTCCATGAGTCCCTTGAGTTCTGTACCGGATGAACAGCGCTTCTCCTGAACATACCCTTGTCCGTACGTGTCACGCTCGCCGTGGAGGTTGTCGACACTCAATGCCTTACTTACTGTCTTGACGAGTTGACCCGTCGATAACTTCGACAGGTCCACATTCCTCGAATTCGCCGACGTGTTTTGTGGCCTTGGCAATTTGACTATGATGATCGATCCATCATCTTCTTCTTCTTCGCTCTGGCCTTTGCGCGGGAGACGCTCGGCTTGCATTTGCCTGGTATTGGACTTAGGGCTGCCAGACTGAGCGGCCACAGATCCACCGTAGGCGGTCGCACTTCCAGATGGGCGTGACACAGGCTTAGGGTGTTGGTCCCTGCATACACCCGCGCTCCCAGATGGGTATGAGGTCACTTTCGGACGCTCGCTGGGTAGAATAGTCATATCGTTGCGCTTTGGGGCAAGAGCCCGCGATGGGAGCTCGAACGCAAGAGACGCGCGGCGATCGACAGGGAGCCCTCTTGGGGAGGAAGCACCGTCGCTGATATAATAGACATAATTGTGATCATCTCGCTTGGACGGTCTGAGGGACATAGCTATTTCTCCCCGATCGTAGATTACGGTTGTCAGCACATCGGGTTAAATAGAAGAGACAGGCACACGGGATATCCTGGCCAGTATGGAAACACGGAGAGATGATATGTAGGAAACCTTTGGGTGGCAAGATGCAATGCGATAAATCGTGGAGAAATGTCCCATGTTCGGAGGGATTTCGCATCATGGCTCAGGCTCACCAAAGAATTGGCTAGAAGTAGTATCGTACATGACGGTCGGACGCAAGGCTGGTTTGCATGCGGCTTTCGACCTTTGGCTGTGTCAAGTCGGTTGAGCGTATGCAGGAGGCCGATGGCGAAGGATGACGAACACATGAATGCATCTACTTCTCTAGTAAGCTACATATACACCGTAGTCCCACACCTAGAGTGCCAAGTTTTTGATACTTCAAAGGCCTTGAAAGCAGAAGAATGCCAAAATACTCACACAGCGTCATGTATGAAATGGATATGATGCTTGGCATGAGTGTAGGCTCATTGGCAACGTCTTGTGCTGGCAGAGGAGGCCTGATGTTCTTTCGTGCAAGTATGCCCATCCACGAAGATTGAAGTGAGTACACGAAGCGTTGAATACAGGCGTACTCGCGATCTGAACGGATAGTCCTCAGACGGTGACACCGATTGGGGTGCTCTGCCATGGAGGGCAAGCAAGCTGTTGAACTTGGACTTTTCGTAAAACGAAACGAGCACCGCATGACTTGGTGGATGAAGATTTTCCCTGCTCATCTACATGCTAGCAAGTCATCATTGGCGCAATGCTCTGTCATAATGTGTCATGAATCCACATTGTTCTTCACTGTCCTACATTAGTGTACCGAAGATATCTAGACTCGTGTCAGTCAGTGCCTTTGGTGCAAATGGAAGCCTGTGAGGCTTACGGCTTGACCTCCCTCACTTCTCCAAATTTCCTTCTCGCGTCCTGAGTACTCACACTGGGTGGTACGATCACATCATCACCAGGTTTCCAATTGATCGGGGTTGTAACGCCTCTCCTATCCCCAGTCTGCAAGGAGTCGATCACTCTCAGGACTTCACTGGTGTTCCTTCCCGTCGATGCAGGATACATCATAGTCAATCTGATCTTTTTATTGGGGTCGATGACGAAAACGCTTCTTATCGTGAATGCGATTCCCTTCTCATCTTTATTCGTCACATCCTGGGCATCAACCATATCGTATGTGAACGCAATCTTGCGATCCGCATCTGCAATGATGGGAAATTGTAGATCGGTCTTTGAAGTCTCGTTGATATCTTGAATCCACCGTCCATGTGAGGACAAGTCATTTGCAGAGAGACCAATCATCTTCACGCCTCTTTTGTCGAATTCGTCCTGCATCTTTGCAAATGCCCCAAGTTCTGTCGTACATACTGGCGTGAAATCTGCAGGGTGCGAGAACAGTATGGCCCATTTGTCACCAATCCATGAGTGGAAATCAATGTCTCCTTGTGTTGTTTGTGCTTTGAAGTTGGGCGCTATGCTGCCAAGCCGTAGGCGTGGTTGTTCATCTGTGGCAGTTGCAAGCGAGCGGCGAAGAACGAAGGTGGTGGAGCGAGCAGCTGGGCGAAATGAAAGGAAAAGGGGACGTGGAGCTGCACGAGTCAGGAACGATGCCATTGTGGTGGGCATTGACTGAACTGAAGCAACGGCGAATGAATTTACTTACAAATGACAAGTCCATATAAAGGTCATGAGTCCCCGAGGTTCATCCGGCCGCGGTCACAATTCTACTCCTGCCATTTTACAAACACCACCACACGAATTACCTCAATTACTGCGTACATATGAAACAGAAAATATCACATTTTGTAAGCGTTAAAGGAAGGAATACTGCATCAAAGATACGAAGGTCGTTTCCAAGGGTTTGAAAGACGGAGCCTAGATTTTGTGGGTCAACAGAATCTGATTATATGCTGCGTCCGTAGTATGCAGTCGACCATGGTTAGCAGAAAAGGTGTATTATACATGGTCTAATGATCGTATAAAACTCTCGTGTCAGTTTCGAGGTTCTTGTCTCATTCTTACATGTTTCCTCAGTCCTGGTTACGTTCTTAGCGCAGGGCAGAAGATTCCCGAAACTTCGGGAATGAGTCACGTGATGCCGTGTTTCTCTACCAACACTTGGCGGGTAGCATTTTCCGATGTGACGGAAGCTTCGCGAGTCGTCCAGAGGAAATCATGTGACCTTCATCGAACGATCTTTGAACGAAATCCATCTATTCTAGCTATGACCGGAATATTCTAGATGTGGTCTGCCTGACTATATGAACATCGTCTACTTCCTTTCAATCAACCCATCCTCCACTACACGACAATCAATCAAGCAAGCTCCAACATATAAGTCACTCAACAGACACACCCAAGCACAACTACTCTCACCTACAACGCTCAGTCAAACATAAACAAGTCTCAATCTATCACAACCCAAATAACACATCTCACCAAACCCACCAATACCTCACACAAAATGTCTCTCTTCCCACGCTTCCCAAACAACGACATCGCTCCATTCTTCCGTCTCCTCGATGACTACTCCCAAAGCAGCGGCAGCGGCATCTCCTCCGCCGTCCGCGCCTTCCACCCCAAATTCGACGTCCGCGAGCACAAAGAATCCTACGAGCTCCAAGGCGAACTGCCCGGCATCGACCAAAAAGACGTCCACATCGAATTCGCCGACCCCCACACTCTAGTCATCAAAGGCCACGTCGAGCGCGAGTACTCTTCCGATGGTGCCCACCAGGCTCAAGGCCGCATTACGGGAGACGTCACCGAAGGCAATTCCAGCAGCCACAAAGTCACGGTCGAGGATGCGGACGACGAAGCCGACAAAGCACAGGCCAAGCACGATAACGCCAGCGGCATCCAAGTCTCCAAGAAATCCAGCGGCGCTCAGGCCTCGAAGCAATCCGGCGGCGCACCTACCAACAACGGACCAAAGTACTGGGTATCCGAGCGCTCTGTTGGGGAGTTCCACCGCGCCTTCACCTTCCCATCGCGCGTCGATCAGGATGCCGTGAAAGCCAAACTCACCAACGGCATCCTTTCGATAGTCGTTCCGAAGGCGACCGAGCATAAGTCGAAGAGGATCAATGTCGAGTAAATACTCCATCGACACGAGCCTCTTTCCAAGTACAAATTGTTTCAATCATGCAGCAATTCAGCCAGCGGATAGGAGTTGAAAATTGAACGAAGTGCGAGGGGAGCATAGTGCTCATTCCTTTGCTCAGGGTGTTCATAAGAAAATTGCATTGAGCAGAATACCTTTATAAGAATTGCGTCGAGCAAAAGCTGTACTCTAGTAACAAATCAATATCAAAGATTCAAATATATAATCCGCCCATGTTCATACTTCATCGCATCTCAAGTGACCCTCTCGTTCAGCACTCCTACAATCATACACTGGCCTGATCGTTTGAATTTTGCATTCCCCAGTACTAGAATTATTCGACATCTCCAAGAGTTCCACTCGAAAGACTCCAACCATCCGACCCATTAGATCGAGAATTCCAGGAATTGTGAACATTGCCACGGAGAAGACCTTCGCTTTCATCACTACCCAGCTTAGTATTTCGGGCGTGACTAAAGTAATAACAATACTGCAGACCGTATGCCTTCCAGCTCTCCCATCACCACCACAACCGCTCAATCCATCAAAAAAGGACCAGGAAGCCAAGGCGGAAGTGGCGTCACAAAAGACTTCAGAGAGAGCTATCTATGGGTAAAAGAGACTCTTACGAATCGTAAACGTCATCGAAACACCCAAAAAGTGACATAGAAAATCGTACAAGATTGATAAATTTCGCGACAAAGACGGCTATGACGAGGCACAGGTCGTCCAGCACGCCTTCCGTGATGAGGATGCGAAGAGTGCGAAGCAGGAGGGCAGTGAGCGCCGTCAACGATGTAGGAAACCCAGAATAGGTGGCGTAGTTAGCTGGCTGGAGGAAACCGATCAGTCAGGACCTGCAACACCTCCATCACGTAACCCCAGGTGCAGCCTAAAATCTCGTTAATAGCATGCTCAAATATACTGAGGTTATCGCACAAACAGCCCAAACGCATCTGCAGTACACCTTAAACTCATGAACCCATATTAACATCCCACCCCTCCTCCCCAGAAACTATATACAACCCCTCCCCCCCTCCCCCTCCTCCTTCCCCTTCCCAACCCACCTACTCCTCCCCCAAACTCTTCCTAACATCCCCCCTACACCTCCTCCGAAACCCCTTCGCATCCTCCCTCCACATCCTCGCCGCCTCCACATTCGCCGGACTCTCATCATTAGGACAACTCAGCATGCTGATCACGCTCAGCAAGATCGTCTCGGGCGTCTGCACGGGCGACCAGCGCTCCGCGGCGGATTCGTAGCCGTAAGGGTCGTTGGTGGGGGCGTGCAGGATGGAGATGCAGACGTCGCCGGAGGGGTAGACTGGTGTGGATGGGGGTTGGGTGTTAGCTGGAGGGTTTTGGGTAGGGTGGGGGAAGGGAAGGAGGGTAGGTACGTACCGTTGGGGTGGAATATCGGTGTTTGGAATGTCATTTTGGGTGGTAGATGGGGGTATTCGGGTGGGAAGGTGAGGTGGGCGCGGTAGAATCCTCCTATATTGATATAGCAATCGTCAACATAAGTACTGTGTGGGAAGCAAGACCGTGGCTTGTTAGAGCTATATGAGGGGGTGATGGCGTACCACCGTAGTATTTGCAATCGTCGGAGATCATGAGCATGACCTCCCATTCGAAGATGTTGTTGCCGACGAGGCCGCAGCTTATGCCGGGAATGTCCTTGTCGGTTTGCATTTGCTTGAGTTGGCGGCTCAAGAGCCCGGAGGCTGCTGAGCCGGCCATGGTGTCGCTGTTGGTGCGTGAGAATAGGGATTGAGTATGGCTCAGGTTCGGGACGTGGATGGTCAAGGACTAGGGGGCGCCCTGCTCGGGTATGGACTGGGGGTACGTCTACTTTGAGATTGGGTAAGTCGATGAATGCAGCTTCGGCTCTTGCGAAATCGATTCAGCGTTTGGTGGTGGCTGGTCGTTCCTGGAATGCAAGAGCGAGCGACGAGTGGCCCGGCAAAATGGTTCGGCGAAGTTCGGTCTACTGAAGTGCTACAACTACAGGACGTGCCATATCATATCATTGGATCAACATAATCGAAATCAAGAATAGAAGTTCAGCTTACTTATTTCAGCGGACAGCTTCCACAAGTAGGAATACTAATATACATTCGCCATAAGTGCACATGTCAAGGCTGCACTGAAGACAGCATCTCTAATCCACTCAGGCATACCTTAAGATTTGACAAAAGAAGGGGTATCTCGATGAAATAAGAAGAATTAGGAAGGCATGATGTATCATTACGATCAGATCGGCGGCTATTGGTGACCGAAGACTTGCACGATAAGACCCAGCAGCGCAGTAGTAGCACAGAAAGAGCGCCACGGCTTCAATGTAGTTGCGGAGCCTTGCTTGGGTGCTGCAGTCTCTGCAAGCCTTGTAGTGACGGTGCTTACCTGTGGAGCAACGGTAGTTCCCGGTATCGTGCTCGCAGGCTCTGTAGTCGTCACAGTACCGATCGTACTTCCAGCGGAGACTATTGCACTCGTCATTGTTGCAGGCAGTATACTTGGCGGCACAGTGGTGCCCGGAATGGTCGTTGTGTATGTAACCTCTTGACCAAGTGCTGTCACAGGGATAGCGCTCCCGCTGCCAGAGGAAGTATATTGGGTAGGGATAACCAGAGTTGCTGTATTTGGTTTCGACGGCGAAGGAGAACCATAGATGTTGCCTGACGTTCCGCCTTTGATTGTATAGTTTCCGCTAATCAAATTGGCCACAGAGCCGTCGGAGGAAGTATAGTTGCCAGAAACGATTTGACCGTAGGAGCCGCCGGGCAGAAAGAAGTTTGTTGTGTAATTGTCCTAGCCCAAAATAAGCATCAAGCCAAGTTGGGTGTTCGAACTTAGCTCACATAGCAAAATGGTATGTTGAAGTCTTGAAGCAGCAGACATTGCGTTCCATCAGCGCCTGTATAAGCGATCAGTACCCTTCCTGTGATTACTGCTGGTCAAGACTCACAACATAGACTACCTCCCGATGCTCTAGTCTCAAGTAATTCCCTGCCTTCGTGTATCTCACGCTTCTGGTTCTTTTTGGCATCAACGGTGTTTACGACGTCGACGTAGAATGGGGACAGCGCGCTGCCAATTGGAGGTTCTGCTTGCGTTGAAGCGCCTTTCGGGTTGCATGTTACATAGTTCTTGTCGCAGCCGTTCCTGGAATCCAAGAAATTATCACAGATAGTAAATTGTGCGGAGTAGACAAGCAGTAGGACAACAGCGAGAGTAGAGAACGCCATGACGGCAATGCTGGATGCGCTAGACTTCGGAGGATACTAATGAGATCCGTCGCGACAGCAGAGAGTATTATCAACGAACGAAAGAAAGAGAATGAACACTTATCAAGCGCGCGGGTGGTGGTAGAGAGTGTTGAGGCGTTTCAAGGTGCATTATGCAAGCCCGCATATGCAAGATCGCATGTTGAGTGGTTTCATCTCCAATCACACATTGGTAATTAATCTCTACCTTTATCGAATAATGCTTGACCAAACTGTCATCTCGTGACTGGATAAGCCTCCATTTGATCATGATAGATCAATCCTTCTATGACCGGCGAATTTATCCATGGAAGCAGGGCACGGTGACCGTCTGTGGTTTATGGTTGTAGAATATGAGGGTCTTGCGCCGAGGAACCCCTGTTTTCCTCAATCAAAAGTAAGGGCCCAACCTAAACGCCCCATATAAAATGCTTTGATAACTGTCTAAAGCAAAGCTTTCTACCATAGTACGTGAAAGCACCCATTGACTGCAACAATCCTTGAGAGCAATGGCTCTCGGGGTATCGTGAGCTGTCCTGCTAGGAGTGGAACTTGTCGTTCCCCGTACCCGGCACTAGCTTGTCTTGGCGCGGGAAAAACTGCCATTTCCAAATCCTATAGTACGGCAATCTATCCGTACAACTCTATGATAACCCAAAACACCAAATTGCCAAACCTTAAAACCCCAATCGCCCAAGTCTACCCCGTCCCAACTAGGCCCCGGAGTGATAGGGCCCTAGGGATCAACAAGCTAGGTGACCGACCCTAGGGCGCCCGCAGTATACTGTTAACGTCGAGATCGTATGGTGATCTACCCCTATCCTATATCCTGGTAACTTGGGCACTCGTTACGGCTATTTTCGGGGGCTTCATCCGTAAGCATTGGGATCTAGGATATTAGCTGGGGCCTTTAGACGCCCGCAGCTTAGGGCCGCTAGCCTGTAGCCTAGGCTAGTAGTAGGGAAGCGCTGTAGCTGTACTACCCCTGACTTGCCTGGGCAATTGGGGTTTTGAGGTTTGGCAATTTGGTGTATTGGGTTATCATAGAGTTGTACGGATAGATTGCCGTACTATAGCGTACACACAATTTCGAGATCGTTCACTTCGGATCTGAATCCCCATATCTATGATGGCCACGGCAGCTACTCTACCAGCTTTACTGTCAACATTGACCGAGTCCCTCACCTCTGCAGCGGTATCATTACCCGAGCCCACAGCTCTCGCATTCCCAACAGAAGGCATATCCCTCTTAGATACCAAGAACGAGCTTCTCCTCTCCTACCTGCAAAACCTCGCCTTCCTCATCATATTGAAGATACGCAATTACAGTCCGACTGCGTCTGATAGCCCCTCGAGAGGGTCTGGTATCGAGGAGCTCAATGACGAGGTGACTAAGAAACTCGTTGAGCTTCGCGTCTACATCGAGAAAGGAGTCCGACCGCTCGAGGGTCGGCTGAAGTACCAACTCGACAAGCTCCTCGTTGCTGCATCAGAAGCCACACCGACAGCCGCTACGTCTGGGGCTGGAAATACATCTCGCGCCTCCAACGGCTTCACGCAGTCCGCCGCCTCGGGCAGCGAATCAGGAGATGAACCTCCACCTATTACAGCGATACCAGATCTAGCCCATCGTCCCAATCCCTCCGCATTTTCACGTCCCTCCCGCGAAGCTGCCCCCACAGCTCAGGGAAGCACCGGACTCTACCGCCCACCCCGTATCACACCTACCTCACTCCCCACAACCGAGCGTAAGCAGGCAAAAGCCACCAAACCCCGCAAATCGACCACCCTGGACGCTTTCATCCGTGAGGAGATGGACGATGCGCCGATCGCCGAGCCGTCTATAGGCGCTGGGAGCGGACTGAAGGGTAGAGAGAAGGAGCGAGAGGAGGAGAGGAGGGGCTACGAGGAGCAGAGGCTCGTGCGGTTACCGGGCGAGAAGAAGAGCAAACGAGATATGAGGCGAGGGGAGGATCTGAGTGGTGGGCTGATGGGACTGGGGGATGTGGACTTTGGAGACTTGAAGGGGGGAAAGAGGAAGAGGGCGACGGATGGCGGGGGCGGCGAGAGGATAGGAGAGAGGTGGGAGAAGAGGGTGAAGAGGGGAGTGGGAAAGAAGAGGCGTTGACTTGCGGATGATTGTGCACTTTTAGCAGGAAGACCCAAAATTTTGTGATGATGCGCTCTATACCACTTGCCAAACAAACATCTTCACTTCCGAAACTATTCACGGCAATGGCCAAGTCGACAGAACCAACTCTGGCAGAAATCGAGATCCTTCCCATCCAAGCCTAATCTTACAACCGAGTCTGCCTCTGGAGACCAAAAAGCGCTTCAACCCACCACACCAGCCCAGCACATTAGAGTGTCAATGGTCTGGTCAAGCTCCATCACACCAAGATTGTTTCTCCGTTTCATTCAATAGACAGCTTCAGTAAGTAGCTATGCCGTCCCGCACCGCGAGATCTCTCGACTCATCATTTTCCAAGACCGTAGCGGCAGGCATTCTGCCGTGATCGAATCTAGCGGCGCTAGAATTGCAGTCTCTTGAGTCGTAGACGTGCTGCGAGATTCTTCTTCCGGGAAAGCTTTTGGAATGAAGTCTTTCGCCATAGCTCCCTACGCTAGAGACTTCTTCATTGGTGGAAATATTCATCCCGGTCCTTGACATCGTAAGAAGTGGCTCCGTTTATGAATCGCGATGATTTCTTTTGTTGGATATTTCCTCATGTCAGCTGCGTCTCCTCGTCCAGTCTGCTGTAGGCTTCGAATCCTGAAAATCCATTCTAGCTAGACCTTGAGTCTCCACGGAATGTACGAGCTACTAATGACCCCTGGACTTTTCGAAGAACAAGAGATCGGTTGGTTAAGTTAAGATCTGCTCCTCGCTGAAAGAAGAGCATCTGCGAAGTTCAAATCTTCCACTGTTCGGAATGAAGGCGGGTCCTTGTGATGAGATGCATAGCTGTTATTGCCACAATTGATGGCTTCGTATCACACGATCTTCTTAGATGCCTTCCTCAGCATATCCTATGATAAAGTGCTTAGTAGGCCAGCTTAGGGTGACCGCCTTGCGAGATCGGCACACGCCAATCGAAGTCCTCCTGAGGCTTCTACGAGGGGACACTACCCGCTGGCCTGGCTCCACTCAAGTTGACGACCATACCTGGTCCGAAACCTCCACCGTACACAGGATTCTTCTTCTTTTCCCTCACCCATCCCGGCACCTCTCCATCACCTCTTGCACTGATGACATCCCACACTCGTGGAAAGCCTACCTCTACGGGCGTCGCACTTTTCACACCTGTAATGGCAAACCGCTGCTGCGAATGGCTGATGAAACCATGTAGCAAGTCTTGCTCGATAAGGGAGGCGACAATGGATTCCACCTCATCCTCTGTCGGAAGCAGCGGAGGGGCAGGCTCGGCCATGTCGAGAAGGTCAGGGTCTGTGTAGCCCTCTGATTTTGTAGACTTACTATATTGACCGTGCGTAATCCCGTTGGGCTTTGGGGTCTCTTCAATCAAACCGAGAGCTTTCTTTTCCAGGAAGTCGGCCAGGTCGAGCATATCCTGCAAGGAAAGTGTGGGTGCCTTCTTATTAGCGACATTGCCTTGAAATCCAAACAGCACGAACGTTCGACGTGCCAACGATCGCCAAACAAGAACCTCACAACGATTGGAAAGCTGTAAAAGGATGCGTCTCTTCAAAAACCAATCCGCGTTCTCACTGTCCAAATCCAAGTAATGGCGGAAGGAAGCCAAATCGCCTCTAATGATAGCCCGGCACAGTGGTTCAAACTTTTGTTGGAAGCCTGCAGCCTCAGGCCGCTGGAGAAGTTGGGGAGACGGGAAGCGGCCGAGTATGATATTTGCTGAAACAAGATAGATGAGTATGAGGCGGCGTTGACGGATAGCTTGAACATGACATTGGTCATAAGCGCCTTGAAGAGCGTTCTGAGCTCGAAAGAAGTGATTATTAGCAAAGAGATACCGGCCAAGATAATAGAGAAAGGTGACACGCTGCGAGGCCGGGAAAAGGGCTAGTGGAGGTGACTGCGAATAAATGTTGCCAAAAACCTGCTCAGCACTACGCAGTTTTCGACACTGAAAGAATAGCTTCAGACAAAGATTAGCCGTCATGTAGATCCCAATCCTCCGGCCCTCTGGTCTTCCATTGCTGTCAACACCCGATGCATTCCCACTCCGTTCACTGAGACACTTGCTGAAAGCTTCTCGGATGGTATTTGCAGAGCCTTCAACAAGAGTAACCCGCTCAGCTCCCTCTTCGCCACCTACTGTAGACTCTCGCCTGCTCAGGTGCTGAATCAATTCAGGCCTTTTATCCAGGCCAATTGCTAGTCTCGCTAAGGTCCGGGAAAGTGATACGGCTGTAGGTAGAACTACCAGTCCCATCGGCGAACTCAGTGCAAGGACACATTGACTAGCAGCGTTTAATCTACCGCTATGAGCCGAGGACTGCACAACTTACCTGAGCAAAGCCTTGAGCAAATCGTGCGTTTCGAGGAGGTTGTCTACATTGACATCTCGAAGGAAGGAAAAGTATTTCACAACAAAGGAGATAAAGGCGGCTCTTGTGCCACCAGCGTTATCTTCATCACGCTCTGGTATGAAAGACCCAACTTTTTTCTCCAGAATGGCTTGGCTACTTGCTGGATAGACTTGCTTCAACTCGCTCACAACTGCATTGTAAAATGGTGGGAGTGGAGGTTCAAGAATCAAAGCCTGCTGCATCCGTATCCCATCCTTCGCCAGCAGTACTTTGACGAGATCTCCAAGGAATTCGTCAATTCTGGGAGGGCTCATATTTGCGTCCCGGCAAACGATGTAAGCTGAAACATAATCATGGTGCTGAATGTAATTTGTAGGGAGTTTGTTGATGTGGGTAACACGATTCAGGGAAGTCAACGGTATTTTGTTTTCAATATAAAGGTTCATTCAAGGAATTCCGGTCGCTTAATAGCGACGGGAGAAGCCACTAATCACTTAATCCTGATCTATTCCTCTTGCAGGAGGGCCAAGACGCTAAATCTTAGCCTCGGGACGTACCTGTGTGGTACCTATTTATAACGCTTAGTAATATAGACTAGCTTACTAAGCGTAGAACTTATAAGAAGTACTATTAATAGAAATTATTCGAATATATACTCGAATATGAATAAGCTAGTACGATATCCATATTCGAATATGAATATCGTCCTAGCACATTCGAAATATCAATGAATTTGTTACACTGCGGGTAGAAGGGTTCACCCCCTTCTGGTCCAAACCTACTTCTGGTCTAACCCCAAGGGGCTAGCGGCCCGGAGCTTTCGAGACTCCGTACTCCCGGCCCTAGCTCTAGGGCACTCTTAGGCCTAATGGCATCCGCATCTATAGATCCTTAAGCAAGCCGATTCTAAATATAAGTTTGCTGTAAGAATTATTTAGCGTAAGATTTCCTGTAATACTTGTAGCGAAAAGAAGTTGATAAAGTCTATCGTTGTGGAAAGCGAGGGCGTGGACCAGAAGTAGGTGTGGACCAGAAGGGTGAACCCTTCTAGCAGCGGAAATTAGCCTTCTAAGGCTTAGCGGCTGTATAGGCTAGCTTCCTCGGGCTTAGATTCCCCGGATGCTGAAACCTCAGGAGCGCTGCTACCCGAGGGTGCGACTTCCCACCGAACAGTCCTTTAGGTATGTTGTGTGACTTTGCATTACGAGCGTCCCTTTCACGGAGAAAGCCTTGTGCGCTCATCCTTCACAGCGCCACCTGGCCACATGATTTACGACACGTAACCGGGCTTCGCAAAGCACTCTCAAAAGTCGCAGCGTACACCCTCAATGGCAGTATATTGGTGTCGCGCTAAAGAAGGAATAGAGTGATTCGACTAAGGTCAGGAGCGCGGAAGAGCAGAAATGGGCCTGCATCAGAGGCCCTTTGACAGGAAGGAAGAAAGGATTTAAGGTCGCGAAGAGTGATGAGAGGAGGGGCATGAAGCGTGGGAAGAAGGCGCCGAAGAAGAAGAAGAAGGAGAAGAAGAAGCAAAAGTCGGATTGGGTTATGTGGATAGAACTAGTTGTAGGAACTTGTCCGGATCACGAAAGATGGGTGCGCAATACGTATTGTTCATAAGGTCAATCTGTATGGGAGCGCAAGGTTAATCTCATATGGTTTTGTTGGTACTTAGAATGATGTACTGTCATACTCAACGCCTCCAAACTTGGAGGCTCGTCCGAACAGATTATATAGCGAGCCAGCGTGTTCGGCTGCCAGTTACCGACCCTCCACTAAATAATCCCTAGTAAGGCTTCAACCAGAATGGCACCACTTGCACGAGCGTGCGTGAGATATTAGGGGTGTATGAAGTACTATAATGCAAGGGTCTCGTCTCCTGAGTTCGTCCGATTACACAGATCAATCCTCTTCGCATCCACTGGGTGCGGTAGGCTTTGGCCCTAAAAATACGACTTCCATATGTCCTTGAGGAATCTCTTTCTCCAGACGATCAATGTCATCTTCCACATCGTTCTCAGGTTGAGTTGGAGATGTAATCTGGAAGCCCCTATGAACGAGACAAAGTCGAAACCCATTTTGTGGCCCTTGACGTGAGGTTTGATAAATGAAAAATAGCACTGATTTGCGTAACGTGTTATCGGCCTCATTGCGATTGCCATGCCAGTAGATGTGATGACGTACAGCTCCTGAACGGTTCGAGATTTCATCCAACGTACCAGAAATAGCGATTTGCTGAAGAATTGTAGGCGAGAGTGGATTTGACGTTGAGATGACATGCGATTCCATGTGACCAGAAACGTTATTTGAAGCACTCGCCATTCTCTAGTCCCTGTCTTTTCGCTTCTTGGATTGTCTATTGCATCTACTCATTAGCCATTCTATAGTTCTAAGAGGCAACTACGCGCAGAAGCGCCAAGTCACTTACCTTGCAATCAGGTATTCCACCTTGAACACAGAGGTAAGATTTGCCGCCCTGGTTAGCACAGTTGTGTGCGCTACGCCAGCCTGCGCTGTCCGAGCGCTGACAAAGACCGTTATACTTTGCTTTGTCACTTCCAATGCGTCCACTGTTACTACAGTGCTTTGTGGTTCTGTTGTTTTTGTTGTTACTATTGCCGTAGTCAAAAAAGTTCTGATTTGATGGGTGGTGATATATTGCGTGGTGGGATGAGCCGTGATTCATCGCGACGTAATGTGGTGGTGCCGTTAGTCTTAACGTTCGCTCTTTTGCTGGCGGTGCTGTAGTTGATGAGGAAGCAAGGAAGGATTTCGAATGCAACTTAGACAGTGAAAGGGGGATGGAAGATGGGGCCGGTACAAGTTGTTATAGATGAGTCTTTGGTCCACCCTTGTTTCCAAGGCTATCGTAATGCAGCGCGAACGCCCCACTTGATCAAAAACTGTACGCTGAATACTGGCCAGCACCTAGGATGTTGGGCCTATCTTGTCTCATAATTCATGCGCTGGCACACGTTACATTGCATGCCTTCGGTTAGATACTGACGTTGCGTCACCCAATTGAGAGCATCTGATGATAAGGATAACGCCTTGCATGAACGACGTGGCTTCACTGAGAGCTGGAGCCTCTTTACACCTTTGTATGTCACGGACCCCTTACGTTTGACCAGTAAGAAATTCGGTGTCTGAAAAGCCTCGTCACAAGATCAATAATAATGTTTTGTACCTACTGAGGTGCTCATACTTGCATCGGGATTGCACAACGAGGTCAAGGTGGCAATTCCTTCATTAGCTATCTTGGCAATCAAACGATCCTCAGAACGGCCTGTAGCTGTCTTGCCATTTAATTACTCGTTGTCGGCAAAGCTTTCGATCAATATGGGCGCTATGTTCAAAGGCTTTTTGAGCAGTTCTGGAACGTCGATCTGTGAAGGAAATGAACGTATGGAGGACCAAACTTGAAAAGTTGAAGCTACGGGTTGCTTCAGTCGCTTAAGGGTTGGAATGACCTCTGTTCGAGCTGACCTATGAGGAGACTGTGGAAACAAGAGCGGCAAATGAGTCGATGGCGTCTTTCTCAGGCGAGTTAAGTGTGGAGCGAGATTGGAAGGACAGGACTTGATATACCGCCGAGATGCGAAGATCGACGATGTACGACAGATGAAAGCGGGGGGGTCGAGCAATCATCAGCAAAGTAAGGTAGTGAGGGTTGACTTACTATATCAACTCCTTACATCATTGGGAAACCCTTCATTCCAAGAACGCGCTCGGGAACTTGTCCTCCTTCGCCGCATCCACGGGGTACTTCTTGCCTGGGTGCTCCCACAAGTGCGTTGCCAAATCATTCCGGGATTGAAACCGGAAGGGTATCTGATTCCCTTTTTTGGCTCTCAGTAGGTCAAAAGTATTGACGTGGACACCTTTCAAGGCCTGATCCCATCAGTTGACTTACAGCCAAACTCCTTTCTCGTTGAGAAATAAAAGAGGAGAGAAAATTGCACACCTTCTTGCACTTCGTGATAGATCATTCTGATCCGGCAGTCCCGGCACAGCATTTGCCATCTCTCCAATCTACCATCATCGCTGCCGTAATAGCCGGTAATTTCCCAACTCCCCTGCCTCAACTTTCTTACCTATCTAGATATATTAGTATTTTAAAATAAATTACGGGAGTGCTCAATTACCCTTTCAAGCTAAATTTGTTTTGTTGTTAGCCTTAGTAAGCAAATCGATGAGTATTCTCGAATAACCGTTATTCTTAAAGGGAGATATTACGGTTACACCCCCTTTACCTACAATTACACCCCCCAACTGCCTACAATTACACCCCCTGACTACCTACAGTTACACCCCCCCGTATCGGGTTAGATTGGTCGTTGCCAGGGTAACCCCCCCGCAACGCGACTGTGCAACTCAATATTTCAGGTCATACCCCTACTCCCTTACATCAACCAACGATATACCCTTCAGATGTGAAGTACGCCTATAATAGGAGCTTAGATAGAAGCAAGGGCTGACTCGTCAGCGCCAGAGTGGAGGTCTACACTGGGAACATTAGGAGTAAGAGAAGGTCCAGCAGCGACACCAAGGGGACGCCGTAGGGGCCGGGGCCTTCTCGCTATACCAGCACGGCGACGACGTGCTCCACAGCCTAAGCAGCCTACTCCCTAGCCTGAGCCATCTACCCCTGCTGCTTTGCCTATAGAGGGCGCCCTACCTGCGCCAGCGTCACCCTCAGCTAAGGCGCCCGTGGGGCTTACGACGGGGCCAGCAGGACGTGGACAGCAGGACGTGAACAGCAGGACGTGAACAGCAGGTGAGGAATACAGAGGTGTATATGATATCAGGCGTGGTAGCTAGACATAGGGGAAAGCATGTATATTTGGTAGGAGACTTGGTGGCAGCATCTCTGTTTGAGACTGCGCCTAGGGGACATCGCCAACTAGATATCAACCAATCAGAACACGCGCTAGCTAGAAAAGTTCCGATTACAAAGACTACGGCAATGGAACATTTCAGGTCCATTGGATTTGACGATTTAATCCGGTCTGACGAAAATCGCGTTGGAGATATCACCAAATTTTTGGTGGTGGGATCTCAGTAAGGCGTTGCCATGGTAACGATCAATCTAACCCAATGCGGGGGGGTGTAACTGTAGGTAGTCAGGGGGTGTAATTGTAGGCAGTTGGGGGGTGTAATTGTAGGCAAAGGGGGTGTAACCGTAATACCTCCCTTCTTAAAACCCCGTCAAGTACGTTAGAGTGTGATTGTTTGTATACTATACTAAACTTACAGGATTGTGTAGCTAAGGAAGCTTCTAGGATGACTAACTGTTATTTCACTAGCGTATGCCAAGACGCTAGCATTCTATCTGCACACTACGGTATCCAGCAAAGGCCGCTTAAAACAGCGTCGCGACCATCTCAAGACCTGAAGTACCTAAGGTACTCCAGAGCTGTACCTCAGATATGGAAGACCCACGTACCTCCCTCCCCTCAAATCTCCCACCACCCTCCCCTGCAACTAACGCTCGAATCCAGAAACCGAGATCCCCCAAATAGTCCATCTCCTAACCCAATCCCCACCATCCACCCAACGCGCCACCCTCGAGAAATACTTCCTCCCAAATGCCAGCTTCACGCACCCCTTCTGCCGCACCGGCTCTTTCGAAGGCAGTCGTTGGCTGATATGGTGTATATACCGCTGGTACAAGATCATGAGTCCGCGCATCGAGCTCAGCGTTGATAGCGTTGGTGTGTGCTCCTCTTCACCTAGCACTACACATTGGGAAATGAAGACCGAAACCGAAGAGGCTGTGGCTGATAGACAGATGGAAACGCAGCATACGATTCTCAGCAATTGATCCTTTACGTCTCCATCCGCCAGCTCTTTCGCCTTTGGGCCATCCCTTTCTTCTCCGCCAACGTTTCGCTCGTCACGGTACTTCATCTTGTCAAGCAGAAACACCATAGCCCGCCCCGCTACCTGATACGGTCTCAGAACGATCTATATCAGGTGAATGAATTTGTGAAGTTTGTGTCACAGTTTGGGATATTGTCGGTGTTGGTGATGGCATTACAGCTTCTTGCGACGGGCTTGTGTGTTTTGGGTGCTGGGATTCTGTGGCCGATAAGCTGGCTGGAGCAAAATGTGGTGGGAGGAAATAGGGAGAGAACTCTGGTGGAGGCTGTGAAAGGCTAGGCTGGTGATCGGACCACAAAAGAGTGATCTGTACATAAGAACGGGAACGTATACACAGGGCGGGCATATTGCGGATTGACAGTTGGAGCATGAAGAGTGGCTCATAGCGCACATGCGCACCAGAATTACACACCAATTATCATAGACCAAAGAAGAATTGATAGATTTACATATCGCCCATGATGCATAGAACGCCACGCTTTTGTACACGCGCATAGCCAACATAGACCCTCCCGCTTAATCGACTTTGATAGATCCATAGATCCGGTGCACGAAGGCCCAGCTCGAGAAGAAACCGATAGTACCTAGGCGCGTTTAGTACCTTGAACAATCATCACTAAAGAGAACAAAGACATACCGGTTAAGATGAAAAACAAAAAGCTGACAAGAAGACTGTATCCTACATAAAGTACTCCACTCGCGAAGCTTGCAAAGCTCAGCCTGCTGATCCAGTATAGTAATGCATATGCAAACACATAACCTGCGCTCGCCCCAGCCGTGCAGAACGCCCTCCACTGCCAGTGATAATTCTCACTACAGAGTATGAAGTATACTAGGAGAATTGTAACGGCGGCGCAGGTGATGATCATGATGCCGTAACAGAGAAAAAGGAAGCCGAACATGTAGTAAACTTTACCAAACCACATGTTGTTCATGATGAAGTAGAGCTCGACGAATATTGCGCCAAACGGAAGGATACCAACCAAAAGCATGGACGGGAGAGGTCGGAGGTAGGTTGCTGTTGGCGGGATTTGCCGAGGAATCTGATTGACGCGAACGGGTGGTTGGACGGGCTGCAAAACGGTCAGTAACATTTCCAATGACCGCCAGGACACTGGATGCCTTGGGGGCTTAAGAATACTCACAGCATGTCTGAAACCCGCCCAGCTGCCTGCGAAGCTCAGAGGGACGCTGATGACAAACCAGATACCGAGGATCACAAGCATGGTTGTGAATGGCACCGCGCCACTGGATCCTTTGGCCCATAAGAAGAGGTTGAGTAGGAAGAACGTAGCGAAGACAATTCCAGGTATCATGACGGGCGTGAGAGCAATATTGAGCTTCCACTTATCGCCCCCGAAGGACTTGTAGACGCGTGCAGAGACATAACCGCCAATGGACCCGAAGACGGTGTAGAGCAAGATCATGGCACTTCCGAGCGAACCTCGGTTCGATGGGGATAAGAAACCGAGCAGGGCAAATGTAATTGTGGTGCCAACCATCACAAAGAGTTGGGAGCCATTGCCTAGGAAGATGCTCAATGGAAGCGGGTTCTTGGGAGTACGGAACACGTCTCCGTGGACCAGTTTCCAACCAGAGTCCTCCTGCATTCCATCCTCTGCATCACCACCTGTACCCGAGAGATCGTCCAGATTGAACGAATCAAGTCTGTTATAGCGTGCAAAATCTTTTTTCAAAGATCGCATGAGTATGGCTCCGACCATACCTGTATCAGTGCTATCAGCTTTTGCCAAAAGGAAATATAGCAAAGGTACGCTTACCGCAGAGGAAGATAACAATGACTGCCGAGTTGACCAAAGAAAACCAATGTATCCGAGGATCATAAACATGAAGATAGGTGTCCCACCGCGTAGCCCACGCCGTTTTTGATTCTACCCAGAATACACCATAAGTCCAGGTCACGAGCGTGTCGCCCTCTTCGTTAAGTATCAGATGTTTTTCGTCGTCGCCACACTTGTCCTTCGAGTTTTCTCTAGAGGAAGGAATCACCAGCACCCCGACGACCCTGTATTTGTCGGCACCAGCTGTGTGGTAATCTATAACAATATCGAAGTGATTATTCAGCACGGCTTTCGAGTCCTTCACCATTCCCAGTGGAAAACCGCGAAGGGTAAAGTCCGTGTCCGTTGATGGGTCTGTGTACGGTTGGCCGGCCGGAAGCCCGTCAATCAACCAATTGAGATTATAATTCTGCCATATTCTCCTGTTCACAAATTTGGCGCTCCTCTGATCGAATGTCTGCTCTTCACATAGGGTTTTGCAGGACTCGTTTTTCAACATGATGAGCTCATAGGGCGAGGTTAGAATTCGATCCCCAAATAGTATGCTTCCCAGCGACTCCGAGACATCTTCCGGTCCATGCTCAGGTTGACAGAAATGGAAAGCTTGATGATAGTAGTCAAAGGAAAAGACTGAATGTAATTGAGAATCTGTTTCGGACAGTGCGGGCGTGAGGTGGTTTACATTGAGCTCGACCCTGTCGAATTTTTTGTATGTTGTCGGCGCAACGCCAGGCAGATAGAAGGCTGATGTAGTTGATGAGAGGAGAAGTACCGAGAGCACCGCGCACGGAGCAGGCAAGCTACTGACGCGCATTATAGGCGTAATTCAGGCGACTATGGTAGATTGGTATCAGCATTAAAGTGAGAATCGCATAAGTAGCTTCGCACCTGCAAAAGCTTGGGCCGAGCATGAAGCTAGCACGACAACTTAGGACTGACCGCCTGTTGTCGTGTGAGACGCGGGACCTTCTTTCGAATGGTAAGCGTTCACTCTATACTTAGTAGTAGGATACGGTCAAGAGGTAGATGAAGCCCAAAGATGCATGGCATTCAGTATCGTGGAATTTATTTGGTCAGATTAATTAAGGTACACGATCCTCGTAAAGCCAAGTACGCCAAGCTAGTTCTACAGAGTAGACGCGCGGATAATTAAGCGATATAGTCCTAAGTACTTTACTTAAGTAACTTAAATCAGAGATCCGTTTTCCTTCTAAAGACGTGTTGGATGACACTAAAAGTCTTGAGCCTGCGCTAGTGCGAGAGGCATCAATCTCCCAAGGTATACATGGATCCCTAGTAGTAGAGCTGGTCTGTAGGTTTGAGGTACCCTGGTCCCTCACGCCTATTCAAGGCTTTTGGTGTCAACGTCCGTACTAGTATCGTAATCCATACGAGAAACTAGGTCTCTTAAAGCAAGATTTGTGCAGTGGGACACTTAGTAGTATGAAGAGCATGCTTTTTGGAGTCCCGCACCTCGTTGTTCCCTGTAAGGTGGTGCTTTGCTCAGGGTCAAACTCATCGTGCTGGATGTATAGATGGAGCAACATCAGGATAAACTAGGAAGCGTGGCCCCTCTGCCGGGGTATCGGCTGCCGTGCATAAGCGGCTCATAGCTCAGATATGGAAGGACGGGTTGGGATATTTCAGAGACCTGTACCCCGAAGCCTTGATCCATATACGCTCTTCGCATATGCCATGACACCCGTTGAGACAGTCTGCGCCGCTTCGTGTCATAGTTTCGTCGCTGGCCAAACGCTCTGTGCTTGATTGCGACGGACTATGGCCCTCGTGAATGGAAATTGAGACTTCCAATGTCATATGAGATTTTGGCTGAACATGGGGTAGGATTGTGATTTGAATCCATATGCATCTTTCTCTGAATGTGAAGTTGCATGGTATAATGAGATGTAACCTCATTTCTCGATCCGTAGCCACTCGTTGAACGCTTTCATACCCTCATATACACATGTCATCCATCATTATAACGCCTGTTGAGACCGCCGGGTTGAAGGCACGTATGCACACAAACGTTGAAGTACCACGCCTCACACCAGACCATCGTACAATGAGAGAGCGGATACAATAGTTTCATCCCGCTTGCTACCTTCCTTGAACTCTGCCATGTCCAATGAACCGTTTTCGTCCTTATCCATCATTTTGAATATCTTGCGCACGCGCTTCTCGGGTGTGTCTTCGTCATGAGGTAGCTTGACCATTGAGCCGACCTGAGACATCGTTAGTATAGTGCTGTAAATGGTGGAAAGATCGGTTCGTTAATCAAAGAGAGCAGAAGAACTTTACCATCTTATAGATAGCCTCCACGATTTGCAGCATCTCATCGTAGCTGATCTTCCCATCTCCATCGATATCGTACAGTTGGAATGCCCAAGTCAGCTTATCTTCCATCTGGCCCCTTGACGTGACGCTCAGCGCACAGATGAACTCCTTGAAATCGATTGAGCCTGATTTATCTGAGTCGAAGACGTTGAAAACATAGTCCGCAAAAGAAGTAGGATCGCCAGTGGGGAAAAATTTCTCGTAGATCCGTTGAAACTCAACCTTCGTAAGTATGCCGGAAGGGCAGTCTTTCAGGAAGCCTAAGGCGCAGGAATCTCATCAGTTGCTGCTCAATAGAACACCCTAGAATATTGTGAATGACCTTTGTACCATTGTTGAAGCTCCTTCTTGTCGAAGTGGGTGTCTTTCTCCAGTTGAATCAATTGGTCCTGCGAAAGTTTTGACTGGCTGGATGGCTTCGTCAGTATACGAAGGATCCACATTCTTCTATATCGCAGACAGTGAAGACGTGCAGTCCACAGCAAGACAAGGATACTTAATCGCTAGTCGTAGATGTATTGTGATCCCATGGGTGAATGCGTTGTTCAACTTATGTAACGCACGTTCTGTTCGACAGATCTTTGGCTTGCTGTCACAGTAGAGAGTTGAAGTGATACAGTCGGTTTCCAATCGCAGATTCATTTATACATGATTCCTTAGCTCCTGTATTTGTAAAGGGGTGTCAAGGAGGTCGAAGCCATGGCCTTGCCTGAGCGATTTGCGCGAATACGTACACACCAGTCTCATCTCCTGAGGGTAATGAAAGGCCGGGATTCAAGAGGAAGAATCGTAGAAGAACCAAGAATCATGGTCCTTCCCATCCGGGTCGTGATTGGTGTAGTACCAGGTATGGCGCATCTTGCCTGGTAATGGATCGGGAAATCTTCTGAGGAACATCTATCGCTCACCGATTGCCCATCTCCTTGTATGCACCTGCCCAGAACTTAGTGAGGGTTTGACCTTTACCGTCCCAGGTGTTGTGGTTGAGATCCTTGATATCAACCGTTAACCAAATGTAAGCAGGACAGAGAGGACGGATCGCAGGATAGCGAATCAACAGAATAGGGCTGATCAGATGGCGTCTCTATAGAGTAACGTAAGCTTCTTCTACCAAGGATCGATGATCATGTAGCAGATGCAATCGATCGTTGTAACAGAATGCGGGCGATGGAATAACAAGGTTCGAGGTTGCACAGGCATCCTCACTGAGTGGGGGCCTTGGCTAGGCCTGCCTGAAACGCTCCTGCATGAAATCCTAAGCCACTCGTTGAAAGCTGTCGGATCTTGTAACTTCAACGATGAACACCGCAATCCAATCCCAGCTCAGTCGAGTCGAGTCTGCCCTCACAACTCTCATCGACTCGATCGCCGCTTACAACCCTTCAGTCCCGGCAGCCACCACCCTTCTAACAGCAGATGACGAGCTCCGAAAAGGCCTCAAACATCTGGCCCAACATCAAGCCAACCACGCACGCATACTTGGCCTACGTGATAATATAGCTCAACAGCATGATCGGATTACAAGCACAGTCAAGGCTCTCGCCGATCTAAGGACTGATCTTCTCTCCACACCCGCCTCTTTGACTCTCAAAGATACGAGGAATGTACCGTATACAGAATTATTGGGTTATGCGAAGAGGATTAGTCGGTATACCGGTCCGTCCACATTTCAACCGCCTCTGCCGCCGATGCCACCACAGTCAGTGGCTGATCCCACGTTGGCTATCAATGGCGATACCGAAGCGCCGAAGAAAGGTGAAGAAGATGGCAACGGCATAGGCACAGATGCATTGGGGCCAGATGAGCGGCAATGGCTGGAACCGTTGAAGCATATGCCATTTGTACCATGGGTGGACGATGATACCATAAGGAGAAGCGCGTTGGCTCAGATCCAGGCATTGGTTGAGCGAGGGGAAGACCCTACTATTGTCAAGCCTGAAGGCATGGAGGAAGAGGGTAAGAAGGCGGCGAATTCGGGCATGGTGGGTGTAGTCAGGGAACAGATGGCTGAATCAGGTGGCAGGGATGTGCGGAGGGAGCAGGAGAGTAAGCCAGCGGTTTTCTCGGGCTTGGATCTGTATGATCCTGATGAGGATGAAGATTGAGCTAAAAGCAAAATGTGAAGCAAGACACACGGAATGAGCCTACTAAGATATCCGCCGAATGCTTGTGCAGGAACAAGTAATCTATGCTACCAGACCTACGAAGTTTCCGTAGATCCTTTCCGGCCAGTTGTCTCGCTAGTGATCAACGGAGTACATACCGAGAGACCATGAGATGATACGAGCCCAGTGTCTGCATGCTCTGGCGACTAATTCCCAGGTACTACGGAATTTGGTGCACTTCATGCCTCTCCTTAGTACTAACCACGAACCCATGGAAGCACAAAATAAGTTTAGGTGTCCGAGCATCGTGGACATACATGAGTACTATTTGGATTTGCGAAGGGGGTGTTTCTATATGGTAGAGCATGGAGAACCAATGGAAACAGATATGGAGCCTCGGTTTATGGTAGATTGCCATGACTTGAATTTAGCGCCAAACTCCTGGTACCACCTGGTGCTCCCCCCCTTAAAAACATCAGAACATTCTTCACCCACGATCTTTGCCCGACACGTCTGTCTCTCATTTTCTGCAAAGTCACTCATTTTGAAGGCAGGACCTTCTGACTCTATTGTTAATCTTGACGGCTTCACTCTTTAAGCCTTTCTTTGTTTGGTTTCAGCTCGCTCATTACACGCATTTCTCCGCCCTTGGACCCCACAAAGCAGGTAGTCAACAATCCGGCAAAAGCGGTCTCTGACGGGGAACTACACCTTACAATAATCTTCCTAGGAACTGAAAGAGCAGGGATAATTTCAACCAAAGAAATGGAGGAGATTGGGATCGCTTCTGACTGTCATAGCCGACATCCCTCGACTTCCACAATAATGAGTGGTCCGTTGCCGACTGATTCGATGATAACCGTAAGACTCTCAGACCCGCCAGTCGCGTCTCCATTGGAGAAGATTCACCCCTCACACCACCACGTCGCACCGGTGCTCGAAGAAACGGACAGCATCTCGGATACCAAACAGAATGCTCTTATATCTGAAGAAGAGACCCAAGATATGGCAAGAGATTCAGTCGTTTCAATGACAAGCGTCGTCGAGGACGAGCCTTCCATAGCCACATCCGGGACCATACGCTCGAGGAGCGATACTTCAGGGTCTTTGTCTTCGAATAATAGTGCTCATGTTGACTGGGAAGAGCTAGAGAAGAGCGAGGAAAAGGCACCAAGGGATGAAGGATCAGATGAGGTAGGTGCGCTTGCTGTGGACAGTTAAGTTATTTCCTAACATCAGTCCAGTCAACTGCATTTCTTCTTGCTCGACTCGAACAAGAAAACGATGCCTTAGCGACCGATCCGAAAGCTGCGCTTGCAAGGGCAAAATCTACCAGAAACAGAAAGGGAACTAAGGGTCGACCGCCCTCCATCCAGCACCTTAAGAAGCTTGTGAATGAGCCAGCGAGACCTTCCCTCCGATACTCGTTGATACCTGACCCTCCGCCCATGACTGAGCTCGAATTCTGGGCTGCTCTCGTCAACGACTACCCACAAACTGTGCAACGTTTACCGACCTTGACATCGAACAAAATTAGAAGCGGGGTTCCACCACCTCTGCGAGGGGTAGTATGGATGAGCATTGCTGGATCTCGGGATCCACTGCTTGAAAACGAGTATGATAGGTTCTGTGGAGAGTCAAGCCCATACGAAAATCTGATTGGTAAAGATATCGGCCGAAGTTTTCCAGGGGTGGAAATGTTTCGAGATCCATCTGGCGAGGGTCAACATATGCTTGGCAAAGTGCTGAAAGCCTTCAGTTTATATGATCATAAGATAGGATACTGTCAAGGTCTTGGCTTTGTTGTCGGCCCACTACTAATGCACATGGGTGACAGGGAGGCTTTTTGCGTACTTATTCGGTACATTCTCTCCGCTTAAGTTTAATTGTATCTCCTGGCTAATACAGACAGGTTGATGGAACACTATGATCTCCGTTCATGCTTCTTGCCAGATCTCTCAGGCCTTCATCTCCGAATATATCAATTCCAGGATCTGTTGTCGAAGCATCTGCCAACTCTCGCAGCTCATCTTGAATCTCTTCAGATAGAACCTCTATATGTGTCACAGTGGTTCCTCTCATTCTTCGCTGTCACCTGCCCGCTACCTATGCTTCTGCGAATCTACGATGTCATCTTGACGGAGGGAGCCTCGGAGACTCTGATGCGAGTCGCACTCTCACTTATGCGTAGGAATGAGGGCAAGATCATGGCCTGTACGGAACTGGAGGATATCATGGGCCTCCTTTTGTCGAGGGCTTTGTGGGATACCTACGGAGGTAATGCAGATGAGCTAGTAAATGATTTCGTGGGCTTGACTGGGCTCGTGACCCGACAGCGTCTGGAGAGACTTGAAGTGGCGTTCAGGGAAGTGGGCACTGAGGAGTCGATCTCTCAGAGTGGTTCCTTGCCCAATGTCCAGGCTGCGGCATCACGATTTCTCGGACGTTTCTGGACTGGAGCCAGCCCAACTGCGAAAGTGACCTCGCCCACATCGAGCCTAAATGTAGCAGGCCCTTCCCGCCCTCCGAGCTTCCTTCGCAGAACGCCTTCCAAGCAGAGCATGGCATCCACCCTGAATTCAATTGAGAGTGCCGAGAGCTACCTTAGCTCTGTGTCAACTGAAGCAACGGCAATGTCGAGGAATCCATCCACTGATTGTACACCCGTGAAAGCTGTGTCGTTCGGTAACAGTGTTGCATTGTCGGCTGGGGTCGGATTTCCTAGTCAAGACAGAGATCTCCATACGCAGATTGAGGACCTCCTCACGGCTCTCAGTGATATGCAGCGAGAGCAAACAGCTCTTGCTGGTGAGCTGCAAAGGGAGCGGGAAGATCGAGAGGAAGACCGTGCTGCTGTGCAGCAATTCATTCAAAAGGCTAAGGCTCCCGCTCCTCTGATGGTTATACCAGAAGGTGAACCAGAGTGCTCGCCGGCTTCGTACGAGACTCCTATGGAATTTCGAGAATTCGAAGATTCCTTGTCCGAACTAGCGCTGCAATTCGCGGAACGTGGAAATAAGAGATCCTCACTTGCACAGCAATCCAAACATCAAATGCGCGAAGCTCTAAAATTATGGAAATCTCAACATGACGTCGAATCTACAAGATCAGCTGATTTGACCCGTCAACTTGCCGACGAGCGAGCAGAGAACGTTCGGTTACTCGAGCAGTTCCGAGATATGCGTACGCGCATGCAAGATGCACATCAAGACAAGCAGAGACTAGAGAAGACGCTTCAAGACCTGAAGACTCGAAGATTCTCAGCCGAGAGCGAGTTCGATTCAGTTCCAGCAACGCCAGTAGATATACCATCCGCAGCTGGAGGTCTCCGCGAACTCAAGCTTGGTAGGTCTGGCTCGCAGCGTTCGAATATGGCACCTGTGCCAGCTTTCTCCAAGCGTTCCAGCAGTCTCGGGATCTCGACTGTCTTAGCCACTGAGGATCATAAACCCGCTTCAGAAGACGCCCTGCTACTAGAGCTGGTCAATGCAAAGACAGCAGAGGCTGTTGCAAGGCAGGAATTGGAGGAGGTGAAGGGCAAGCTTGATTCGCTACGGAAGATGTTAGGGGGTGGGTCAGCGGTGGCAACCGCAAGCAACAACGGCCATCGGCCAAGTGCTAGCGAAGCCTGCGTCCCGAAGTCAACGAGCGCGACCAATTCCACGAAGCCGTTGGAGCCACCGAAGATGGCACCTCCATCAGCAACATCAACGGGCGGATTTTTCAGCGGATGGGGCAAGAGAACGGCGTCAAATGCCGCCGTCACGGTTGTGATTCCAGAATCATGATGGGAACACTGACAGCTCCTCTGATTATCTAGGTATCAGGTAACGTTATTCCGATGGAGTCAAGTGTAGGAGACTCCATGTCACAGAACAATATTTCGGAGGCTTTCAGTCAGCCTTTCGAGCCCCTTTTAATTTACAATGCCAATTTCAGCTGCCTTTTCCATTGATTTCCAAAATCATCACCATTGGGTCCAGGTCCGTAGTGCCTGCCTGCATTAAGATACCTAACCATCTCCATCACTGCGAGGTGCAGAGTAGTCGCAAGATTTCCTCGTGTCCGCGCAGACTGCAGTAAGTGCCGATCATCCATCTGTTGCCGGGCCCCTGTCAGCGATCCCACAAGATCTCTTCACTTATCCGCCAATGACAAGCCAAGTCCACTCATATTGCCCCAAAGCTGGCTCGATTAGTCTCTAAGACTTGCAGGTGGGCCCAAACCTCTAGTACTTCCGACGAACCCGATGCTACACCTTGAATTTGGAGCTACCCCACGAACGACGGCAGGCGCATATTTACTATCTGAAGGCAATTGATTTCGACATGGACATCAGTTTCATGTTTGTCTAGGGACATCGAAATCATGCGATTCATTTCTTTCTAACTTCAATCTCACTCCCCGGCCTAGAGTAATCGCTAAGCTACGGTAGCCGTCTATGGTTTGGTATACGGAAGCCCATTATTGATTGGAACTCTTATCATGTTCCTCTATTCCACCTTCACTGCTAATATGAGAGATCTAATCTCCGATTGGCGAGCAGGCGTGTAAGCAGTGGGGCGTGCATGATCCTATCAAAGTTTCAGCTGAAGCTTGTAAGACGCTGTTCGTCGTTTTTTCCTTTTGCCTCACCAGTCGAGACCCTTGTACTTCATACAATCGAAACCCAAACTCGAAAGCTCTGATCGGACCTTGAAAACTGCCTGCGATGGAGATGAACTATGATGAAACTGTATGCTTTATGTCTGATCGATCCTACAGGCCTTCATTGGTCTTGGTATATGTAGCTGATTCGTCCATAGACGCTGCATCAGCTGGAGGAGGAGCTGCATACGCGTATCGTGCCAGGGACAGAGATCATGACCGATGTGGGCTCCCACCACTTCGTCAAGTCTTCGGCAACATCACATCGAGTGCTGGTTCCTCAGCCGTCTAATGATCCCCACGATCCGCTCGTGAGTCTTGTTCTACGTCCAGCATAAGAATGAATGCCCAAGTCGATCAAGTTGACCAAAGTGGTGACAGTATCGGTGGTTTACCGCTAATGTTTGGATTTCTCAATAGAATTGGAGTACTTTCTGGAAATTCTCCACAATGGCTTGCGCCTCTGCGGCCACCTTTGTAGAGGGTTCGTATTCTCGGAGTGAAAGGTCCCTAATTCATGCAGTGTCTCGAATCATAAGACATGTCTCGAGACCGAGAACACTCCCTTGTCTCCTATTGAACCTTTCAATCCAACGTCAAGTATCATCTCCTTTGCAGTAAAAGAAGGACTGACTCGGGAATTTCCCGCAGCCATGGGCCCGCTGTCATTAGCACCTATGTTTCCTCAATTGATCGAGGCTTTCCACTCGAACCTGACGGACGTCGTCCAGTTCACTGGAATTGCTATCCTCGTACTAGGCTTTAGTAATTTCATCTGGTACGTCTGCTTATACGTGAACCGAATCGCAGCTATTGACAAGCAAATGCAGGGTCCCGTTGAGTACATCCTTTGGTCGCCGACCCGTCTACCTTGCTTCCCTACTCATCTGCTTCGGAAGCGCTGTCTGGAGAGCGAAAGCTCAGACTTATCGTAGCTTCATGGGTGCTTGCGTACTCAATGGACTCGCATCAGGACCAGCTGAGGTATTCATACCATTCAATCAGCCGTATATTATAGGACTGATCGTTCGTCAGACCATCCAACCTAACGTTATCGCCGATGTTATGTTCCTGCACGAAAGAGGCACTTATCAGACTCTGTATTTCGCCTTCTACTTTGGTGCTCTTATGGTATGCATCACCACAATCTATGCAGGCCGTGGAAGTTGATATACATATACGCAACTAGATTGGACCGATCATCGCCGGACCAATGGCTGAGTATGCGGGCACTGGTCAGAAGGGATGGCGAAACTTCTGGTGGTTCGTATTCTGTCTTTATTATTTTCCAAATCGAATCTTTTGTGACTGATATTTTGTTCAAGGCTCAACGTCGGTCTATTCGGCGCAACCTTCCTCGCGTGTCTTTTCGGCTTTCCTGAGACGAAGTGGCATCGCTTACACCCCGATGAGATCCGCGATTCCGAAACTCAGATAGCTACAGGATCTCCAAACAATCAGCCTAACGTTCTCACGGATCAGAACTTTGACAACGAGTTAGGAGTACTTTCGCCCGAACCATCCAAACTCTCTCACGTGACTACCGCTCAGCGAGATTCATATCTCGGCAAGGGCAGACCAAGCAAGCAGCAATTCAAGCTATTCCAGAGTAACCCTCATCCGTTCAAGAGCATAGCCTTAGACCTCTGGATCCCATGGAAGCTTTTCGCCTTTCCGATTGTTGAGTTTGCTTCGTTTATCGTATCCTGGAGCGCATCCTGTTTATTGGCGATCAATCTCACACAAACGCAAGCCTTTGCAGCACCACCTTATAGCTTTACGCCACTAACTATCGGCTTCTTCAACTTTGCCCTCCTGATCGGGGCTATCATAGGCCTAGTGACTGCGGGGCCTCTGAGTGATTGGATCAGTATGAAACTTACGACGAGGAATCATGGGATCCGGGAGCCCGAGATGAGATTGCCGACCATGATCCCATATTTCGTTCTCATGCTCATCGGTAATTTTGTTACTGCATTCGGATGGAGAGATGGGATCAGCTGGAAGGTAACGATTTTCGACATAATAGTGAGAGTGAAGAATACAACGCTGACAGTATGGTATTAGATCGTCGTCATCATTGGCTGGGCCTGCACAGGGATTCAAGTCGCATCACTACCAGCTATCGCTTCCACATACGCAGTCGACTCTTACAAGCCAGTAGCAGGTTCCATTTTCGTGAGCATCACCGTCAACAAGAACGTATGGGGCTATGGCTTCTCAAAATTCATCACACCATGGGTAATCAAAAGTGGTTATGTGCCGCCAATCATGACCAATATGTGTCTGACGGCGATATGGTGTCTCTCAGGGATAATCTTCTGGTTCTACGGAAAGCGATTTAGAACTTGGACGCGCAATTCCAAGGTACACCATATGTGATTGATGGAATGGCGTCCGTATTATGATAGAGATACCTGATGATGCATTGTAGTCATTGCCTTTGCCCTAGGTAGAAGTCGACAACCAATGTGTGCACGAAAGTGAGGTGATTTCTCACTGTTGCCCCACTGACATCAGTCGAAAACGCGCTAGTTCAAGGCGGCTAATCAAGCGCGAAGTAAACAGAGGGACAGAGAAACACTCACTTCCTCGATCTCGGACAACAGCCTTTCCCTAGAAAACGGGCTCGTGTGTTCAGAGACCATGCGATGAAGTAATTGTTTTACGGTCGATCCTTATAATTGCGCAGATTTCACTACAATCCAACGCGCCACAATGGACGAATCTGATATGATGGACTCGGTCTTTGATGAAGGTGATGGGTCGGGCTATGAATCTCCCGTAGCGGTATGATGCTTCGCTTCATTCTTACGCTGAGACGGGGCTCTTATATCAACTTATAGAAACCCAAAGCAAAGATAGCTACCCACAAAGCGGTTCCCAAAAGTGCTGCTACTGCACCAAAGAAAGCCACTGCACCTAAGATAGCGCCCAAGAAGGTGTCACAGACGACACTCAAGCTGACAAAGAAGCGACCGAAGCCGGACTCCGATGATGAGAACTCCGCCATTGAGTATCCCTCACTCCACGACGACTCACTTCTATCCAACACTCCACCAAGCGTGAAGAAGCAAAAGAAAGCTGCTGGTCCTAAGAAGACCGGTGCGAAGCCTCTACGGGAGGTTGAGAATGAGGCCATAATGGAAGCCATAGATGCATCGATGCACATGGACGGAGTGGACGAGCACAAGCCGAAGAAGGGGTCTAAGTCAACAGAAACGTATCAGAAGCTCACCCAGCTTGAACACATCATCAAGCGTCCTGATACGTATATTGGATCGGTCGAGTTCCAAGAGAAACCAATGTGGGTTTTCAATAGTGAGACGGAGTCAATGGAATGGAGACCGGTAAGTTTCGTGCCTGGTATATACAAGATCTTCGATGAAATCCTGGTCAATGCTGCCGACAACAAGCAGCGGGACAAGAACATGGACACCGTTAAGGTCACAGTCGACAGAGAAAAGGGGGAGATCAGCGTGTATAACAATGGGCGGGGAATACCCATCGAAATCCATGAGAAGGAGAAGATCTACATCCCAGAGATGATCTTTGGTCACCTTCTTACCTCCTCGAATTATGACGACGATGCGGAGAAGGTGACAGGTGGTCGCAATGGTTATGGTGCTAAGCTTTGTAACGTGTTCAGCACGGAGTTCACGCTCGAGACGGCAGATTCGAAAACCAAAAAGAAGTACAAGCAGACGTGGACCGCCAACATGAGCAAGATGGGCAAGGCTTCAATAGTAGCGAACAAGGGTGATGATTTCACAATGATTACCTTTACACCTGACTTCAAAAAGTTCAAAATGCACGGCATCGACGACGATTTCGAGTCTTTGATCAAACGCCGCGTCTATGATCTGGCAGGGACGAGCAAAGGTGTCAGGGTCTGGTTGAATGGCGAGCGAATCAAGATCACTAATTTCAAGAAGTATATGGAGATGTACACCAAAGCCATCAAGAAGGAGAGAGGCGACGAAGCAGTGAACGATACATCCGACATCATCACAGACAGCCCAGACATGCGTTGGGAGATCGGTTTCGCAGTCTCTGACGGTACCTTTCAGCAGGTATCCTTTGTAAACGGGATCGCTACGACATCTGGTGGTACCCATGTAAATTACATTGCGGATCAAGTCTGCAACAAGTTACTGGACATTGTGAAGAAGAAGAAAAACAACAAGGCTGCAGCTCTCAAGACGAGCCAGATTAAGAACCATATTTTCCTTTTTGTGAATTGCTTGATCGTCAACCCTGCCTTTACGTCCCAAACAAAAGAGCAATTGACCACTAAGCACACTCAATTTGGGAGCAAATGCGCCGTGAGCGACGACTTCCTGAGAAAGATCGCGAAGACCGAAGTTGTGGCCAATATCCTGCATTTTGCGGAGCAGAAGGCAGACCAAATCCTTAAGAAGAGTGATGGTAGTCGCCGGAGTCGCATGGACAATCCTAAACTTACAGACGCCAACAAAGCCGGGACCAAAGACGGATTCAAATGTACCCTGGTCCTGACCGAGGGAGACTCGGCGAAAGGTTTGGCTATAGCAGGTCGATCCGTTGTCTCCCCAGACTTGTTCGGTGCATATCCTCTTCGTGGAAAACTTCTCAATGTCCGCGATGCCTCCATCGACCAGATTGCAAAGAACGCCGAAATCCAGAACATCAAGAATTTCCTTGGTCTGAAGCATAAGACGACGTATACCGACTGCAAGAGCCTACGCTATGGGCATCTCATGATAATGACTGACCAGGATCATGATGGAAGTCATATTAAGGGCTTGCTCATCAACTTTCTTCAAGTCCAATTTCCTAGTTTGCTGAAGATACCGGGCTTTCTCGTTGAATTCATCACACCCATCGTTAAGGTCTACAAGGGCGATCCAAAGAAGCCCAAGATGTCGCAGACATTCTTCACTATGCCCGAGTACGCGGCGTGGAAAGAAGATCACAAGCATGAGCGTAATTGGGACCACAAGTACTACAAGGGTCTGGGAACAAGTACCACAGAAGAGGCACAAGTATACTTCCGGGATCTAGACAAGCATCTCAAAGAGTTCCACACGATGAAAGATAGTGAAGTTGACCTCATCGAGCTTGCTTTCTCAAAAAAGAAAGCAGATGAGCGAAAGGAGTGGCTCCGTCAATTCAAGCCTGGGACCTATCTCGATCACGCAGATCACCATGTCTCATACACCGATTTCGTCAATAAGGAACTTATTCTCTTCAGTATGGCGGACAACATGCGGTCCATTCCGTCCGTGGTCGATGGTTTGAAGCCGGGACAGCGAAAAGTCCTCTTCACATGCTTCAAACGCAACCTGAGAAAGGACACGAAAGTCGTCGAACTTGCTGGTTCCATCTCTGGGGCTACAGCCTATCAGCACGGCGAGGCATCTCTTCAAGGTACCATCGTGGGTTTAGCGCAAACTTTCGTGGGTTCGAATAACATCAATTGTCTTGAGCCTAGTGGCAACTTTGGTAGTCGTTTGCAAGGAGGGAGCGATTGCGCCAGCGCTCGTTACATCTATACCCGGCTTTCTCCATTCGCCAGACGCGTTTTTCACGCCGCTGACGAGCCACTGTTGATATACAACAAAGACGATGACCGTACCATCGAGCCCGAGGTGTACGTCCCAGTGGTACCACTGATTTTGATCAACGGTGCTGACGGCATTGGCACGGGCTGGAGTTCGTCGATCCCGAATTACAACCCGGAGGACATCGTTGAAAATCTCAAGCGCATGATGGCTGGCGATGAGATGAAAGAGATGATCCCATGGTTTCGAGACTTTAAAGGCACTGTCACTCGTATGGGGCCTGATCGATACAAGTTCAGCGGCATCATAAAGCAAACTGGTGATAACGAGATTGAGATCACTGAACTCCCCATCCGTATGTGGACGCAAGACTTCAAAGACAAGATTGTGGAGATTATCAAGGCAGAGAAAGTCCCGTCCTTTATCAAGGATTACGATGACTACAATACCCACAAAGACGTCCACTTCATCATAAAGATGGAGGAAAAGCACATGAAGCTTGCGTTAGAAGAGGGCCTGGAGGAGAAATTCAAGTTGACTAAGTCTATCGCAACCTCAAACTTGGTCGCTTTCGACGCTGAGGGTAGAATTACGAAGTATGCAAATGTCGAGGATATAATGAAGGAATTCTACAACATTCGGCTGAGATTCTACGAGAAGCGGAAGGCATATCAGCTCTCCGAAATGCAACGCGAATTGGAGAAATTCACTAATCAAGCGCGCTTTATACAAATGATCATTGACGGAAAGCTGATCGTATCCAAGAAAAAGAAAATGGTGCTGGTCCAGGAACTCAAGGAGAAGAACTTCAAGGCATTCCCTAAGGTTTCCGACTCGGTCAAGGAAGGAGAACTGGTCCCTATCGTGGAAAACGATGAGGAGGAGGAGGAAGAGAATGCCGAAGTTGGGGCCGCAGCTTATGACTACCTGCTGGGAGTAAGTTACAGCAAACCTTCCCTTCTTGCTATATCTGACATGCACAGATGCCCATTTGGTCACTGACAAAGGAACGTATTGAGAAACTGCTCAAGCAAGTTGGCGACAAAGAGCTCGAAATTGATGCTCTGATCAAGCTCAGCAAGGAAGATCTTTGGAATAGAGACCTTGATGAATTCATTGAAGAATGGAGGTTCCAAATCGACGACGAGAAGAAGCGCCAAAAGAAAGTCGCTAATATGGGCCGTCGGGCGTCGACCAAGTTGAAGATTGGAGGTGGTCCAGCCGGTGGTCGGAAGAGGAAGGCTGACTCTGACGACACAGACTTTGACAGTGCACCGAAGGTCAAGAAGCCGGCTGCACCGAAGCAGCCGAAGCAGCCTGGTGGCATGCTCGGCTCATACTTCAAGATAGATCCTCTAGAGCCTCCCAAACCGAAAAAGACCTCTCCAAAGGCCAAATCCAAAGAACTGACAGGACTGACGAAGGCTCTGCAGGAGTCGATCACAGGCTTGCCAAAGCAAGGTAAGAAATCCGGAGACGTCTGGATGGACTTGGGTTCTGCATCGGATGTTCCCAAAATAGCAAAAGCTAAAGCCCCTGCTCCCACGAAGAAAGCTCCAGCACCAAGGAAGAAGATGGTTGAGTCCGATGATGATGTGGACGAAGACGAAGATGAAGACGAGGAGGTCATCCGTCCTACCGTCAGCCGCAATCCTCGAGCTGCCGCGGCCAAACCTGTCAAATACAACACGCTCGACTCTGACTCTGATGGAGACGACATGCTGTCCGGCATCGGCAATATGGTCAAAGGCATCAATACCACTTCCGGAGCCGTGGACAATTCTCGAGCTCTATTTTCAAATACCATGTCTCGTCCTGGTAGCAGCTCAGGCCTTCCGAAGAAGCCGACGACTTCACGGATTACCGAGATGATCGACATTGACGACACGAATTACTCGATGTTGGCACCGCCCACAGCGGCCAAAGGACCAGCCCCTACGGCAAGAAAAACAGTAGTGTCCGATGACGAGGACGATGACCCATTCGACTCGCTCGACGAAGTCGCACCACCTCCCAAAGCGTCGAAGCCTAAGCCTGCTCCCAAAGCCGCCGCAAAGCCAGCCGCCAAACCCACAGCCCCAGCGGCGAAGAAGCCTACGAAATTTGCCTCGCAACCCGCGGAGCCCAAGAAGATGCCTCTCAGTCCTGCAGCGAAAGCCTACGCGGCGAAGAAAGCCAAGCGGGCGAAATTGGCGATGGAGGCGGCGGATTCGGAAGATGAATTGGAGCAAGTGGCGAATGAGATCATGGGCGATGACGATGATGATGATGAGGATGAGGAGCCGGCGGCGGCGCGACGACCGGCGAGGCGTGCGGCTGCGGCGCCGAAGAAGAAGTGGGTTATTAGCGATGATGAAGATGGGGATGAGGATGAGGAGACGACGGGCGTTTTCGAAGACGAGGATAGCTATGATTGAGCCCTTTGCGCCTTCTCCTTGTCTTTTGTTCTCAGATCCTGCGTTGTATACCATTTCTGCCTTGCCGTCGTATATGATCTGTTGACGGACGGTATCGCATAGTTCATCTACGCTACGAGGTTGTAGATAGGATATGGATTTTTTTCCTTCCAAAAGGGGCTTTTTTTGGTTTGTACATTACTGCGTTAGTGACATATTGCTCACGCTACAGCTGGATATCATAGCGAATAAGATTAAGGTACATGCATATTTGATCCTCTGTCGTATGCTATGTGCTTCCCATTCTTTTGCGTGGATGGGTACTGAGAGCGATGGGAAACGCTTTACAAACATACAAAACCCTTCCAATCAAAGTATCACATGTTCTAGTAACTTTAGCAAGGGGGAAAATGGAATCACATTTTGTGACCCTGCTTTACATGAGTTATGAGGTTGGTGTACAGATATTGATGCGTGTACATGCCTTGGATGCGCGCTGGCTTGGGGGAAAGGGTGGCATTTGATGACGAAATCTGAATCCAACGTGTGAGAGAAGCTTGATGCAGATGTAATTCGATAAGCAACCCTTTTTCGCAAGGAAGACCGGCTTATCGCAAGGAAGACGATGAACTGTTGTTAATAGAGAGACTCCTCCCGGCGTTGCATTTAAGGATTTTTGACGGGAAAAGTGACTAGTTAGCTCTGGTTTAAACCACCGCGGCGTCGATGTTTGGTCATCGGTTGCTTACACTGTCGACTTCCTTCGAAATTGCTTCAATTCTGAGTATTAGATGTTGATGATGAGAAATTTAGATTATGGTATTGAGGGGCCGTTGTTGAATATGCGTGGCGGAGTGGGGCTTCCCTTGCCTGGCATGATGCAACAAGGGAAGCCTGAAGCATGGGAGAAGCGAAAGAGGATGGCATGATCGTATATAGCTGGACGACGTTTGCCTCCAGCTCCGTTGTTGACGAGCGAATACATTACCATGGCGTGAGGTTCCTAGATCTGTTAGTTCGTTTACGTAGCTGTTTCCACATTGTCTGACCGTAAGGGGAGATATGTTGTACAAAGGTGTCCATAAATCTGGGACGCATGACGCAGGTGTTACTATGGAGTCTTTAGAGCATTGTGCATACAAAATGCTCAATCATTGGAGTATGCTGGCTTCACCAAGACTCGTCGATATTGGTCCTTTGACAATTCATCGAAAGACGCACGGGGGAGATACCGCCTCAATTCTGGCCACCATTAGCCTCCTTCAATGTGCTCAGGTCGAGAACATGAAAGCCAGAATGCTGGTCAACGCGGGGTTTCTTCCATGATACGCAGCAACGCTTCATCCATCCACCCGCATGAAGCTATAGTCGTGGTCTCCAATCAACACTCTGCAAGTTGCAAGGACCCTCTCGCACTTTCTGTGCTCCTCGATTTTTTCGGCCCCCACCTTTTATCAACCAGGTTTCCAGACTCTCCATAAGCAGCCACCCGAGAAAATTTCCGAGAGGTTCGTACGTCAGGCGTCCGTAGCCTATGAGAGTAGCCATCGATGTTGCAGACCGCTGTCAGTGGGCGCCTCTACTCGTAGTATTTCCGGCTCGTTCCTTTCCCTTTACAGCGACCTACAGCAGCTCGGAAGAATTTTCGTTGACAAGGGGTAGGGAGTGCTTCCGCTTAGCTTGTTCAACGGACTGAGACTCGGGGAAAACCCAAAGGCTAAAGATCGTATGGCGCTGTCGACGCTCCCTTCACGGCAAAATACAAGACTTCATGCGTTGTCGATCGCTGCTGCAGGAAGACTCGTAGGTACGTACCTTTAGTAAAAATGCGAAGCTAGCCGCAAGAGGAATTTGGCAACAACAGGTGATCGATGAGAACTTTGAGCAACCAGCTGATCTCGGGCGTTCGACTGGGACAGTAGATACTCACTCATGGTCTTTCGATACCCGTTGGGCTCACTAGGAATTGATTCAGGCTGAAAGAGTGGCGAGCCATGCCCATTCACGTCCAGTGGTTGGGCTGATGTTCGATCTTTTGCTGCGGGTGCGGTGCGCCAGACCAGTGACATTGTTGATCGTAGGAGCATGGCCGACACGGTATGAGAGGTCGCGCTTCTTCTGCCATCTTTAGTGCATGCAGGCTTCCCGAGGTTGAATATGCCAGACGATATGAAACCGGAGAAACAGCTTGGCCGCGCAGGATCATGAGGGATCGTGCACGATGGGCATTATCGGGCAGTTGGCATGAATCAGTTTGGCTAGTACCCAGACAAGGACTACGCAAGAGCTCCAGAGCGAAGCGTACATCTCGACAACCGTCTGCTTTGTCTAGTAGTGAGCTTCTTCACTGGCGTCGCGAACGTCTCTCTATAGGTTATGAGGAATGGGTTCGATGATCCCAATATATCTTGGGGGACGTTCTTACCTGAGGTCGTCCGTCGATTAAAGCCAGCAGACAATGCAGGGGATGAATCTGAGTAGACCAGCAGCCATTATTGTAAAGCAACGTATCCGTCCCTTGTTCCTGGTGGGCTTCAGAATAAGAGGACCCGCGACAGGGCTAGATCTCTGACGCCTCCGAGCACTAACACATTCAGGTTTGTCCTGGATTTTGCAGCCCGTGAAACAATGGGTTCGTTTGCAGTTTGTTGTTACGGCTCAATCTGTCAAGCCCAGTAATTGATTTTTGAAGTTGACAATGTTCCAGATGATTGGAAAGGATGTACGCTGCCATGGCATATGCAGTATGGCATGTGAAGTTTGGTGACTTCGCGTGGGAAGCCAATAAGCCCTCAGCTATGCCAGAAGCAGTAGCTGGATACCTTGCAGTATAGTGCGAAATTTAGGAGGCATATCAACCAGGAAGAGTATTGATAGAGCTAGAAAAGAGGGGGCGAGTCGATCAGTCGCAATGTGGTCAGGCGACTCATCTGGAGTGTCGCTCAAGCGTATTCTCCGTTAGATCTCGAGAAAGTTACGATATTACGCAAGATCTGTAGAGATATCACCAAAATCGGCCATGCGGATTTGCTAGAATCGAGTGAAGGAGCGCTGGTGTAAGGACAAGGTAGTCATACCGTCGATGATTGGACATCTGCTACTCAGGCACATCTGCATTGAGCCTCAGCAAAACTCAAGTTTCTCATATTCTTGCCGTTGCCCCTGTCACCTTGTCTCGGGATGAGTAGCCTTCCGCGCTGCGGTTACCCGATTCGCAGCATGGAATAGCCAGCCCTCCCAGTCCTTCGGTCATGATGGATAATGTTTCTAAACGATGATTTTCACATTGCAGGACTTTCGTTCTCACAGATCCCCTGGGAAGCAATGGTATCTAACGCTCACCCGTTTCGTAGTCCGTTGTATCGTTACTTGCCTATCAGGTCCGGAATAATGGTCCATCCCTGAAGTCTTCTCCTTACGTATCGGGACATCCCTTAGAACACGGGCCTGGTTAACGTTAGGAGAAGACGCGCCTATGAGGCCGATGGTGGATTAAATTCAAGACATCGCTCTAGCGTATTTAGTGGAGTTGATTGCTCCGATCCTGTAGAAGGGGCCCCACGACTATAACCCGTGCATCAGAATTTTGATAGCTTTGACAAAAGTATTACTTGGCAAGATTGCGAAGACATCAAGTTTCCACTCAGACACCATTATTGCTGTTGTTGGTGTAGCCGTATTTTAGTGAGAGCAGTCGCCCTTCTCGGTACACGCGAGCACGTGTGTAACCTGAGCTTAGCCTTCACCGCTGGTCCCAGGTGCTGTTTAACTGCCTCGGAAGGGGCAAATCTAGGACTGAATCGGTCCCACGGGCCTTCCAGCGCAAACGGATCCTATTCTATCTCGCCGATATTCTGATCGTTAGCGGAGAAAAGCAGGGATTAACGAGAGGTGCGTTAGGGTCCACTTCTCTATCAACAAAGAACTGCAGTTGGCGGTCTGCATCTCGATACTTTCAAACGTTCTCATCCCTAAAAATCGAAAATCATTTCACAGCTAGCCCAATCGATCATGAGATCGATGCGTTGAAATAAAGTGGTTTGATTCCTCGTGCAGTGTTCTTTGTTGTTGAAGTTGAAGTTGACCACAGAGATACGACCTTAATGGAGCGTCATTTCACATAATAAAAGGTCGAGCCCATCGTCGAAACCAACTACCTCTGAACATATCTGGGCACAGTTCCTTTTGTCTGATCGAATTTGGATTCCTCAGGCACCCAGACTGTCCGCGTGTGCCTTTCGCAACCAGAGCCAATACGATATCCAAGAAAGACCTCACCTCCTGCACTCAATCCGAAGTAGCTTCAGATTGGCATCATGGTTCCTGTTGCATCACTCCTCAATCCATCACCACCTTCATTTGAGCGCCTGCGGGATACGCCTGATTCCGCTTCTTCATCGAGACAGTCTTCACCATCCCCATCTATCCAGTTGCCACTCAAGAAGCAGAGAATTTCCAAGGGTGCAGCGATCTTCATCAAGGGACAACCTAAAGGCGAAGTCAATTACCCACCGTATGAGATCCAGGACATAACTACAGCTGCCGAATACCGCAAATACGAAGTCCAACCCATAGGCCGAATCAGCGACTACCCCAAACGTATTCCATACAACAGTGATAAGAAGACCTTTCAACAAAAGACAGGCAGGGATGGCTTTGAAGGTAAGCCATTATTGCTTTAGCCGATCGGTAAGGCGCTAGTAAGCTGACGTACAGTATCAGTATACCAGTATACCTTCCGAATGCCTGGCGACGATGGTGATAAAGACCCACATTGTGTGATGTGGGATTATAACATCGGCCTGGTGAGGATCACGGCGTTATTCAAAAGCTTGAATTATTCCAAAGTATGTGCTCCTATCATTTGTGCAGCCGTCAGAACTGACAATTACCCACCTAGACAATGCCAGCAAAGGTGATGAGTGCGAATCCAGGACTCCGCGATATCTCTCATAGTATTACTGGCGGGTCAATTTCTGCTCAGGGTGTGCCGTTGTTCGCATGTTGCTCCAGTTTCTTCCGCTGATTGATGTACAGGATATTGGGTTCCATTCGAAGCTGCAAAGGCTGTTGCTGCGAGACTCTGCTATGACATCAGATACGTGCTCGTACCCGTGTTTGGGCCAGATTTTGTTGCAATGTGCCACAAACGTGACGACCCTGATTTTCAGATCTTGTCCGTTGGAGGGAACATTATACAGCGATGTAAGGAGGGCGCTACAGCCCTCCAGGCACATTCGAGTGAGTCCTCAACAGCTAGCAGTCCACGAGCATCGTCCGCCTATGCATCGCTACCACTGTGGCCACCTCCAAAATCTTTGCGGCCAAAACCAAGTAAGGCAGCGGACGTTGAGAGTGGTTACGGAACGGACACAGACCGAAGCGACATATATACGTCGAGTCCAGGATCGCCCACAAGCATAAGTTTCACTCCAGTGAACACACCCGGAAAAGCAATCTTTGAGATGTATCGATGCCCACCTCCTACGAACATCACATCCACTCCAAGACTCAATAAATCTTCAGTGAGAGGCCGGAAGTCGAAGCCTTCAAAGCGTGCACGCACGACTGACAAGACTCGAGACGAGGAAATTGCGGCATATCAGTCAACGCCAGAGGCTCCGGCAATACCGAAGCGAAGGAAGGGCTGTCCAACAAGCACATCAATTGGTATGACGCCAGAGTTCGGAGCCGCATACACTCTCATTCAGCTGAACATGGCAGATTCGATACTTACTGAGAAGAAAATTCTCAGGCGTCGTCGGGCATCAGCATGATCAGATGTTTATATCATGATTTGGTATTGACAACTTGCTTTCTTTGTGCAGACGGCCTTGCACGACTTCTTTGGCGTTGGAGGTTGTCTGTTCGGTTAACAGTTAATGGGATAGCCTTTAGTGCGAATAGAGAAATGAGGGGCGATGAGGCTCTTGGTCATACAAAATTCCAGTTTGACATCCAACAGCGTTCGTGCATGACCAAAGGGTTCTTTTATGAATGTTGTCCGCCCACGGATATGGCTTTAAGCCACCACAACGGCTACCTTAAGGAGTAACGGGTGGTGCTTCAGAGGCAATATCTAGGTGACCCTTGGTTAGCATGCAGAGCCAACGCTGCCGCTGAATAGCGCGCCTTGAAGAGGCATGGCCGTTCGTGGTACAAAGTCATAGCAAGGGTTGGACACGTGAATCAATGTCTGCAAACACGTCAACGTCCAATCACATCACGTCGCGAAAGTGAATACGATCAGGATTGTGTAATGATTGAGTCAACCAGAAGTAAAAGTAGATATATGCTATACAACGCTGTACAAGGGCAGCAGAGACCGAGTTTGTTGATTTTGGCTGAAGATGCAGCTAAGCGCTTCGGAGAAATTATCAGTATTGGGTATGCTATTCATTTGGCTGCACCACGAACTCAATCAAGTTCTGGTAATGTTGGAGCTCGATTGCTGAAAAGGATTGGCTACACGCCAGTATTCTAAAAGGAGGGCCAACAGGCAATAATCAATCGGGCACAGTACTCGATACATGTAAGTCGTGCTATGAGGTTCATCCAAGGTGTAGTTAAGGAAGTGACATATAGCTCAGCCCAATAGAATGCTTTACGGAGTAGAAGGCCGACGTTTGATATAGACGGCGCTTCCTCCTTGCCGTGCTTGCCTGCTGCGTCATAATTTTATTGCCCGGGTCCGACCGCAAATCAAGAAAATTCAATAAAGAAAACAACTTCCAACCAACAACTCACAACATCATTTCACACCCTCTCTACCAAGCCTTTCAACCCTTCATCTTCAAGTCCAAGTAACACACCGTTTCACTCACTCTCTGTACATCTTGCCAAGATGACTGACGCTCCTCCTCAGCTCGGGCAGATTCCTGCAAGTTCTGAATTTCAAGTCCCCACGATCAAGAACATGGACAGCAACTCTACAAATGGCAACGTCCAGAATGCCAGGGACAGCATCTACAGCAGTCAGGTACCATCAAACCCATCTGGGCTTCTCTGAACCAGGCTGACATCTCTGCTACATAGTTTATCAAGAGCTCGCGTGACCTATCTCCAAAACCGTTGACATCCATTACAGATTACCAAGCTGCTGCCAATACAGTTCAGAATCACCCTGCTACACAGAATGTGAGGGATACCTTTGGGAACGGTCCTGTTGCGGACATGGCCAAAGATCAACACGCAAAGACGACCTCAGAATTCAGCAATCTGGCGAATTCTCGGACAACCCCTGAGCAGTCTACTGCAACTGGGCAACCATTGACTCACTATCATTCCTTCTTCTACAACCTTCTCAGCGTAAGGAAACCCATACCTTCCAAGAGGCTTGTCATTGGCTAACCATCCCAGTGGGACAATCCTCGTGCAACCACCCTATCCTTTATCTCCATCGTCCTCTTCATCTTCGCCGCACGCTACCTACCTGCACTTCGCTGGTCATTCAAGGCTCTGTATATGGTCCTTGGTGGTAAGTGACACCGTGATAACGACTTGTCGCGGTCAGACATTGTATCCCTAACATCCCATTAGTCACAGCCGCTGCGGAGATAGCAGGCAAGCTTGTCCTCTCACAAGGACTCGCTACTTCCTTCCGTCCAAAGAAATACTATACAATCCCACGTGAGGCTCTTGAAGCATCTCTCGAAGACTTTGAGCAATTCATCAACTTCTTCGTGATCGAATTCCAACGCGTTCTCTTCGCAGAGAATGTAAAGACTACCTCAGCAGCTTTCGTCGCGGCTGTCGCGTGTTACTGGCTCATCAAATTCGTTCCTTTCTGGGGCTTATCTCTCATTGGCGTCTCTTGCATCTACCTCGGCCCTTTGATCTACATGACCAACAAGGACCTCATTGACGAGCATATGGCGAACGCTTCAAACATCGTGAACAGCCAAGCCACTCAAGTCAAGGATCTTGCCGGTCACCATACCGCCCGCGCTTCCGAAACGGTCAAGGCGTATGCCGGAGACTACAGCGCCAAGGCTCAAAACTATATTGGCAACGCCCGTGGCCGATCAACCTCCCCAGAAGTGTCCAGCTCCAAGCCCATGTCCAACGCTCCCATCAAGTCTGAGCCAGGCAGCGAGCCCAATTACAGTTCCTCTGATTTCCCTCACGCGCCTAAGCAGGTATGTCAGTTCGGGGCTCAGGCCCTTCATTAGGCTAAAGGTCTACTGTCCATTCGTGTCTTACGGCTCCATGCTGCGTCTTGAAGACCATAAGCTGACTTCAATCTTCTTAGGAGCCTACTCAAGGTGTCACTTCTCACCAGGAGCAGTACCAGAACTCTCAATTCGGAGGACAAGCTGAATATGCCACCTAGGCGCTAGGCACTTCACAAAGGCCAGAGGGCGTAAAGCGCCCTTGCCATAGGACCGAAGCCATCAACACACAAAGGGGTTTTGCTTATCGACCATTATGTCGGTACGGGCATGGAAACAAAATTGGAGGCGTATGGAAGCGGATGAAGTTCTTGACTGGTACATGGGTTAGATAGTATTCACACTCCGATGCTTTTGCGATGTACCTATGGAAATGCGTGCGATGGCCATATCTGCTCGTCTTGTATCTTTGAAGACAGGCTTCACAATGGGGGACGATCCTTTTATTGATGGAGCATGACGTGTCTATTATCCTTTCATATGACTACTTAGTAATGATGATTTTCACAGAGAGTTGATCCCCTGGCTCTAAGCTAGTAAACCCGCTTTCATACTGACTAGAGACAGCAGGATAGTCTTCAAGCACGACGAAAATAGCTTGCCCACGGTACAACATACACCGAGCAAAGACTGAATCCGTTGGAGCGCACCTCCGTCCACCTTTGCCTCGCAGCCCTCGCTGCCCAATTGGGTACCCTATACAATGTCTATCCAAGCCCCTATCATCCAGCAAAAAGTTCTCGAATGGAATCTGACTATCTGCGTCTCTGGCAGAGCTACCGTAAGAGGGGATAGTCTGTAACGATATTCAAGTGCAACACTTACTACCAAAACCTTTTTCTGTACCCAAACCCCTTCCTCGCCTGCACTTTCACTCAGCATCTCCCCTCTCTAGCCATAAGCGGAGAGAGTGTCCCATTCACAGCAGCCGCCTCTCAACAACATCCAGCGCATCTCTAATACCATCTTCCGCCACGCAAAAGTATTCGCTCAGATCTACGAAATGGTCCGTGACCGTCTGCAGCTGCAGATTCTCATCGACGTCCCATCGCCGACGTAGCGTGTCGCGGTCTACGGCCAGAGCATACGCACTTGCTCGCAGCTTGCTGGCGATGCGGGCTATGATCGCGAAGCTGTCACGGCTCATCTGGTCTTGTGCGGAGCGTTGGCGTGCTTTGCGCTGGCTCTTGGAGGGCTTACTGCGTGCCGCTTTGGTTGTCATTGTCGATGTCTGGTGAGGAAGGGGGTGACGTGTGGGAGGACCTTTTTCTATATTTTCGTCATGGATGATGAATTCGGACGTGGACGATGGCTGCCCTGCGTTCTCGCCCTTCTGGCGCTTTGGTGGGAAAAGGAGAGTGTAGATAGCGTCGTCCCTTTGGCGTTTGTTACCGGATATTGGTCCGAGTGGAATTCGATTCGAGCCTGTGCCTTTGACAGTAGGGGCACGTGCAGCACCTTGTGCTCGTGGCTGGTTGGTGATGTTCTGGAGAACCTGGGGGGCGCTGAATACGAAAGCTGGCACTGATGGAAACGTCTCAATGTCGTGGTAGGCCCGAATTGCACCTTTCTGCTGCCTTTTCTGATGAGCTGCAGTCCAGTGGTCGGGGTAGATGGAACTTTGGTACGCTGCAGGGCCTATGCTTGCATCAGCATCAAGTCATAGCGTAAGGGCAAGAAGAGTCTCGAAGGGATGACAAGCCTCTCGAGCTTCGAGTCAAACGACGAAAGGGTAAATCAGAGATGTTGTTCTCATGAACTGTGCCTTACCGTTCCAGCGATCCGGATAGGAGGTAGGTGCATTGACTGCACGTACAGCAGTGATGAGACCCTTGAGCTTTGCCCAGTTGCCGCAGTCAAAACCTGCTTTTGCAGCCGCCTCGGCGATGGGAATATCCCTAAGAGCTAGGTCTGGATCTATGGAGAGAATCAATTCAGATCATTTCCAAGATGAACCTGCTGAACTCACGATGCATGTTTAGATACTTTGTGGCATGACTGGTGATAGCATGGGTGAAGAGGCACTCGTCCTCGGTAAGAGAACAACCACCATTATTGTACGCGTGGCAAGCGAACATCGAGGGCGGCGCCATAACTCCAGTGATTGTGTGAGAGTATTTGCACTGTGTATTTTTGCAACCTTCTGGCGCGGAAAGCCAGTGCCTGCAAGTCAATTCGCCGTCACGTCTCGCCTGAAAGTTGTACATGTTTGGACAAGTCATTGTTCAACTCGATCGTAACAATGATCTAATCAGCGGAGAAGGATGTATGTATGAGAAGTTGGATGTGGAGTGGGAGGAACGCACGCAAGAAATACTGTTGTTGATGCTAGGCTGTGATGAGGACTGACATCGCTTCACGCCTCTGCACAATCACGTTGACATATATGGGAATTGCCTGTGCCCACATCGGTCTCGACTCACTTTCGGAAGCAGCCCCTTTCTACTGGCTTTCGTCGCGCTTTCCTCATCAAGTGGCTTTCCGTTCTGGCGTTATCGGTGTATGATACAATTAATAGCTCCTCAGAAATCTTAGCACCTTCTCGACAACGTCATTCATGATCAATTTCTTGATACAATGAGTGGGTTGCAGGGAATATATTTCTGCTCAGTCACGTCGCTGAAGAGTGCAATATCCCGGTAAGTATCTTTCGAATTTCTATTACCGAACTTAGTCTATCCTACATGACCCTATTCACGCAGGCGTCAATCTCATGGCCCTCGGAAGAAATTTGGAACTCATTGACCGTTCGCCGGCAGTAATTGCAGTCACAGCCGTAAGGAGCATAGCCGAGTTGCAGGCTACTCCTACAGTATGCCGCGTCACATAGAATTGATTACCGCGCTGGAGTCATGGACTCTAACGGCGTGATAGACGACCAGCTTCGCAGGCTCAATATCCGTTGGTGCAGCAGCCAGCGGCGGTGTTTTTCATCACAATGTTGCATCAATGTAGATGGGTCAGTGGATAATGGAAAAACTATTGGATGATACTTGTAGTAGGTATCAGGAACACCGTCACTGTTTCGTAATATTGAAGAGACCAGAAGTAGCAGCATTCAGTGGAAAAAGGACAAGGTAAACCGTATGATGTTACTGCTTTAAATTGAAGGAGAATGGAAAAAGTGTACCCCATAAAGTCATGGTTTGTTGTTGTATACTTCGGAGAGTCGCGGTTTTCTCCGCGCCAAGACTTTAGAGCCTTGAGCACACGCTAATTGTCGATCAAAACAATGTGCCCTGTTGCAGTACAGCTTCAGCATCTTGGAATCATCCTGTCAGAGGCTCCCGACGCCGGCTAACACACGCATGTCGGCTTTGAACACCATATCTACGCTATATCAGGTAGCTTTGACAGAGCTCGGTTTTGATATTCTCTGTACTAGTACCTTCGACGAATTAACGAAGCTCCGAATCGAATAATCTCTACATCCAACCTGCTCTAAACGGTGATCAGCAATGCAGGCTCAGCGTGCCTTAGCAGCCATGCGCTCTACGAATATGTCTGTTGGGTCTAAGTCATGGATCGGTGACGAGAACGCTCAAGTCGGCCAATTCTGCGCCCAGGAAATCGAGGACTTTACCTTTTCGGCTCGCAATGAAGTGGAATGGCTGAACGAGCATATGGCAGACATTTTCAGCAAGAACCAAGTCAATGTCACAGAGATCTTCAAGACCCCCGGAAAACTACGTGGAAAGACCCCCAGGACAGCCAGAAAGCGGAACCCGCTGGAGGCTCGAGAAGTGAGTGCCTCTCATTCCGAATACGCACAACTGCTAAGCATATACAGCCTCTGACGGATGTATTCTCGGCAAGTCATCGGCCAAACGATACCCCCCAACACAAAGTATCCCCTTTCAAACCGAGTCCTACCAAAACTACCGTTGCGTTCCAAGTAGCAGAAGATCCCATCAGCCCAGCCACGACAAAGAAAACAACTAAAGCAAACACTGACTCGGGATACCATGGCCTTCCCGAGGATGATATGGAGATTGATGATATACGCAATGTACCGCAATCTTCGGCCGAAACGAATGATACGGTGGAGATCTTTCCAAAATCACCATTGCAAGATCAGCTAGCCGCTGCCGAGATTACAGAGGGACGAGATACCACGGATAGATCACTCCATCCAGCAAATACGGAAATCGCCGGAGCACCAGCAACTGAGAACACAGAGCACGAAGGGCCTCCAGCCGTCCAAGCTGAGATTGAGGCCGAACCATCCCATGAGATATCTATTGAGCAAACAGCCGTCGCCGAGGACAATGCTCTAGGGGATGAAGCACTGAAGGACGTAATGGATTTGGACATCACGGAAAAAGACCTAGAGGAAGACCTCGTTGCGGACGGATCGCGTTCGCCATCTCAAGGATCAAGCCCAGCAAGGCCTTTAGTACGAAAGAGCAGTCTTACATTCGCAGCACTACCTGCACGGGAGCCATTAACAACAAAGAAAAGCATAGGGGCTAGAATGTCGCGGACCAGCCATTTGGACCAGTCGAAAGCGAATCTAAGTCGAGGTAGTTTCTTGGGGCGTTTCACTGGTGGACAATCAATGGGAGGGTCAAAGCAGCCTGAAATTGCTCCAGAAGATGAAGGTATGGACGTCGACGTTGAGACAGAGAAACCACAATTGGTACGAGAAGAATCCGATCAGGATTCGAAGATGACCAAACTTCATAATAAATCATCCACACAACGCCTTCACGACAGAATCAACATGCTCGGAAAGTCACAGCCTGCACGACCCACCAAATCTATTCCAATGGCTGCAGTTGTAGCCAATCCCAGCTACCCCGAACTGCCCGTACAGGAAATCCAGCCGCAACATTTACAGTACATGGCTGGTGTGGCTTCGGAAGCTGTGGCTCTCCATAGCAAAGATGAAGATGACGACGATTGGATACAACCACCACAGCCGCAACAAGATAAGGCCACCAGACCTCAAGTCCCCAAAAGCATCTCTGTCGATGTCATGGGGGAAATCAGCGGCAAGCAAACCTTCAGCAACAACGACTTTGGCCGCGTCCACAACGAGGAGCGTACAGCAAAGCAACCGACAGTCACATATCAAGTCAATGCTCACGACCTACAGGCCCACACATCGGCACGTTCAAAACACGTCTCTGTCTCTCCGTCTACTTCGCCAGCTAAAGACGACACCCATACGAGGGTAGAGTTGGCGAACGTGCCAAAGCCCTCAACTACACCTATTGACAGTCCCTCGTCCAAACGGTATGTTGACGGACCCCTTAGCGCTTCAAAGTCAAGGCTGCAGTCTATCATGAAGACTGCTAGGGGCTTATTCTCAAGTAGTGCCGGAGTGTCCGCGCAAGCCAGAATGGAGACACTGTCGGACCCTTCAATCGGCGACCCAAGAGGCACTCAAGGTCCATCGATAGACGAAGCTCTTGATAGTAAAGGTCTGCAAAAACCAAAATTCTCACGCAATTCAGTCAACAACCCTGTTGGCCGAAAAACGCGAAGCTCGACAGAGAAAGAGGAGAAGCGAAAGGAAGCTGAAGCTAAGGACCGTGCAGGAACCGAAGCAGAGAATGCATCAATTTGTGAGGATGACAGGAGATTTGCTGCGCAACAGCAGTCGTATGTCAAAGATCCAGTCGCAGAGATTCTTCAACAACCTGCAAGATTAATAAGGAAGAGCCCCAGGAGAACGCAAAACCAAGACGCACAAAGTGTCCATACTGATGTTGTCGAAGAGGATCAGCCGGGGATATCCATGGGCCCACCTCCATCGCATGGCCAACGCCAGCAATCTCTTGTGCCGAAATCTAAAGAGGTGCGACGACCTACCAGGCCGGCCAAAGAAGCAGCGCCTAAACCAAAGCCCCAGCCAGTGGCTATCCGTGTGGGCACTCTGTCGCAAGGCATTCGAATGAACAGCGCTACTCTCTCATCAAGTCTACAGGAATCCCTACCTCCGCCTCAGCTAAAGCAGGTAGCTGTTGCTAAGAAACCCAGCAATGCGAGTCTGCATACTACGGCGTCAAATAGCAGCCTTAAAGGTTCTGTGTCGTCGGTGACAACCAAACCCAAAGCGCTGCTTGCTGCAGAACGCAAAAAGGAGCAGGTATGTCCCCTTGATGCTCTGTCCCCAGGACACAAGTACTGACCTGCTGTAGGACGAAAAGGGCGCCCAACGCAAGATTGAACAGAAGCGCGAGATCGAGCGAAAGCGAGCCGCCCTACAAGAAGAGGCAAGAAAACAAGAACTGTTGCAGCGTCAAAACGCAGAGCGGCAACGAGAGCGAGAACGTGTTGTCACGATTGAAGATCCTAAGATCCTGGCGAAAAAGCAAGCCATCGAGAAAAGAAGAATGGAATTGAAGGAGCAGCAGCGTGTGCCGCAGCGACTAGGCACGGAAAATGTAAGTCCTAGACTACCCGCCTTGCTCAATAAGTACCAGCTAACATTCCAGGCTCCTGCTGCACCACAAGCCCAAGTCGCCTCTGCATCTCGGCAAGAGCTTGGGGGGCCGAGGCCCCCGTCAAGACTTCATAATTTACCGGATCATAATAGGCTAGCCAACAATCAGCCAGTCCATAACCCGATGAAGCCACTCAATAAAAGAGTCTTCGACCCTGACGCCGACGAGGAGTCAACACGACCAAGTCGACCGCAGGGAGGTACGACGTACCAACAGAACGATGGTAAGCGAAGGAAGACAGATGATGAGGAAGCTCAAGAGGTCCGGGTACGACCAACCATGGCGCCTCCAATACGACAATCAGGTATTCGCCAGGGTGGTCTCAAGCCATCCTTTTTCAACAGCAACTACACTACTGCACCTCCTCCGGCGCCTCAACATCATAATGGATCTTCTCTCCTCAAAACGACCACTGCCAATCAGGCATACCAACAACACGCTCACCAAAATCAGATATCACGACCGGGTCATTATCCCGATATCGCCATATACCAAAATGGCAAGATCCCTTTCGCCGACAACCCCAACCCACCACATCAATCACAACCTCACAAAACTCCACAAGCCCGACTCGCCCCTCAAGTCGCCAAATCTTCACCACAGTATATCAACGGCGAGAACATCCACCTAGACGACATCCCCACCGACGACGAAGACGAATCCGATTCTGACCCCGACTCCAAACCCAAGCCCGCCAACCTCCCAGAGTGGGCCCAATCGCCCAACCTGCGCGAGCTCCTGATGACGCAAGACGAGAACATGGACGCCGATGCCGTCTTTGGGCCCGTGCAGAGCCCGCACATGGAAGAGATGTTCCGGGAGCGCCATCATCGTTTCCGATCGCGGACGAGCAGTGCGAATTGGGCCGGGGCGGACCGTTTGACGGACGAGGAGATCCGACGGGATGTGGAAGCGAGGCAGAGATTGAGGAGGGAGGGGGGGTGGACGTTTGGGTTGTGAGAGAAGGAATGCTTCGAATCACTGAGCTACACCGGAAAGCAAGTCGTGTGCGCTTCGCAACGGCTCCTTTCAATTCGCGTCGTGTTTCCGGATATGAGCTCGTTTGCCCCAGGGACGGGGAGCTGAGTCCGACATCCACGTTGGTGTTCAAGGGGTGGTTGGACACCCACCCTATACGAACTCCGTCCTAGCCCTTTCTCTTCGAAAATCGCAGGAGGGGACAGTAAGTGGTATGTATTGATTGTTTGGGTACTCGATGGTCACGATTCTATTCTTTTGAGCAATGGTGTTTCCAGTGGGTTCATCGAGGTATTTGTAGCTTTGATGACTTGGGTATGGAGCTTTGGGTTGGATTGGATTGGATGGTAGATACATAATCGAGGTTCAGCAGTAACGCTTGACTACCTTATGATTGCCATGCTGGACCGTTCCAATCATCATAGTGCCCGTGATGTGAATCTTATTTCTTACAGACTTAGCTGACTGGGGGACATCTTCGATTTCTACCTATTCTATAGAGTAAATTTCTCCTCGACGGATTACATGATCTATTAAACGCCAAATGGTCCGCTCGAGGGGCTACTGATATATACTATAGATGCAGATCTCCAGATGGCAGATTATGGTTCGAAGGATATGGTACACTGTCCGGTTTACTTCAATAACAGGGGTATTCGAACAGTTGCCCTACCGCCCACGCCGATCCCTCCTCGTAAAATCAGCCGGCAGGGGTGGACTGAGCCTGCTGCTGTCGAGCTTGCGCCTGCGCTTGAGCCTGCTGCTGCTGCTGCGGATTCAACCCGGGCGGACCTGGCTTCCAATCCGGCCACAGCTCTCTCAGCTTGCCGTATCCCTCCTTCAACGCCTCGAACTGCGGCTTCTCCTCCTCCTTCATGCCTTCGGCCAGCCAGTTGGGGAGCGATTCCAGATGGCTGGGATAGGGCGCTTTCTGCCGTTGCTTGTTGGTGTCGGACATGCTGACGAGGAACATGATGTTTGATTGCAGGCGCTTCATGTATTCGACGAATTTCTTCTGGTTGTAGGTTTGTTGGGGGACTCCGGTTGTTGGGGTGGTCGTGGTGGGTGTGCTGCTTGCGGAGTTTGTGGGGGGATTGGCACCTCCTCCTGCTGCTGCTGCTGCTGCTGCTGCTGCTGGGGCATCGGTGGATGTAGGGGTTGTGTCAGAGGCGTCGGCCTTTGTTTGAGGAGGGGATGCATTGGTAGGGTTGGCTTGCTGGGGGGATTGAGGATTCCCGGGATGTGGCGTCTTCAATCCGACCTTCTGTAGAATTTGTACATCTTGCAGCAGAAGATTGTTGACGTTGAGAAGGGCATCGACGCGTTCTTGATCCAGCGGGGAAAGTCTGCTGATTTGGGACGCTGTATCTGTAGCTTGAGGAGGTCCCTCCGAGGTAGGCGTTGACTGGGTGGAGGACGTTGGAGGTGGAGCTGAGACTGTCATGGAGGTTGGGGTAGGATATGAGGCGCTCGGGTTCGGAACTTGCCTAGACTGGCCTGGCGGAGGAAAGGTCGCTGTTGTTGGCGTCGACGAGGCTGAGGATGAGGGCGGATACGGGAAATTATTGGATGGAGGTGGAGCTGAAGAGTGGAGAAGGATGTAAGCACGTGCTTTCTATTCTGTGCAAAAAGATACAAGCCTTCAATCTCCGAATGGAAGGGCCAACCGACCATGCTTTGGCGGGAGATAGGGTTTTTTGAAAGGATCATTGGGGACATTGGTGATAGTAGCAGCAGCAGCACCACCACCACCACCACCACCACCAATGCCGCTGATCTGATTAGGCGGATTATGATGCCCGGGGCCGTTATTCATCTGCCCTTCCGGGCGTTGTGCTAGCTGTACATGTGAGGGGTAAGCGTTGAGATGTAATTGCTGCTGTTGCGCCTGGTGTGAGGGCGAGGGGGAGGGGTGAAATTGAGCTGGGCCGCTTCCCGGGTTAGCAATGGGAGGCGATGCATAGCTGGCATTGGTATTCATGCTCTGGTATGCCATGGCTCGCATGGTACAAATCTACAGCCACTGATTGCAATCCTGACCGTAATGCAGGTAGGCCAGGCTAAGAGTGACGTGTGGGTTGGATGGGGAATCGCCGATGTGATTGGTTGACTGGAGAGGCACCCGGCCGAGGCCGCGCTACAAGGTTCAAGGCACCAACCTCTATTCATCTACTAAGCCCGATACAGGAAGTGTAATCGAAAAGGTCCGTGGCTCTGGAGTCTTGAGTCCGGAGTACGTACGGAGTACTGGGAAGTGAAGGATGTTTGGCTATTCTACCACGATTACAATGCAGGCTCATTCACACGACATACGGAGTTGCCGGCAGTAGTTAATGGTACAGAGTATGCATAGCATCGAAAGAGCCCTCACCTTGGCTTTTCGAGATCAAGACAACGCGCATACTGTATTCTTCCAATGGGTCCAATCTCGCCTTCCTACGGAAAGCATTCAGTTAGGCCCCCACAGCAATACTTCAAATGTCGGTATGAGAATAAGCCAATAGAGCTGTAAGTACCTTACTTTCTGTCTTAATGCACTCCACAGAGAACACAGGGCTAGTCAAGTCTTGGCAGCCGGGTCTTGGCAGATAGCATCCATGACTTGCATGGGTGACTCGATCACAGTATTCGCCTACCAGAGTGTATGATAACCAAGGAAATGGCATATACCACGTCGCCCTTTGACCTATCCAAGTGCGCAAGGTCAAACATATTAGCACTAGTCCCATACAGATGCGCAAGAGAGTGGGTGCGCTCGACTTCTCGCCAAATCTGGGCTAACGGTGTAGTGACTACAAAGACGATGGGAAGAATATATTGCTTGATGCCAATGAGAATGCGTATGGACCTGGCTTGGACCTTGGCAAGTCGAAGAATTGGAGCGATGGGGCCACCAGCATCGATTTACTTGGGTTGAATAGATACCCTGACCCGTAAGACACCGGATGTCTATCGAGAGACAGAACGCTGAGTTTTGCGGAAGTCACCAACTGGAGCTGAAGCAGGGATTATGCAAGTTACGGAATACACATCATCACACTTCGAAAACACTTCGCCCAGAGAATCTGTTCGCAGGGATCGGCTCCGATGAAGCTATCGATGCTCTTTTGCGGTGTTTTTGTGTACCTGGTCGGGACAAGATTCTTACGTGCCCTCCTACATATGGAATGTACGCTGTGAGCGCCCAAGTCAACGATCTAGAGATAGTCAAAGTACCCTTGGATACAACTAAATCCTTCCAACTGCGCTCTGAGGCCATCAATCAGGCACTTTCTTCGGATTCGTCTATCAAGATAGTCTACATTTGCTCACCTGGAAATCCAACTGCAAACCTCATAAAGAAAGCCGATATACAACAGATTCTTGAGCATCCCACATGGAACGGTGTTGTCGTGGTAGACGAAGCCTACATCGACTTCTCCCCTGAAGGGTCAAGTCTAGCAGAATGGGTCACCGAATGGCCCAACCTTGTAGTGATGCAAACTATGAGCAAAGCCTTTGGCCTGGCAGGGATACGACTCGGTGTTGCGTTTGCCTCTCCTGAAATCGCTGGCTTGCTCAACAACCTCAAAGCTCCTTACAACATCTCAAGTCCGACGAGCGCTCTGGCGATCGCTGCCTTACGACCGGAGAGTTTGGCTGTGATGAGAAGTAATCGCGAGAAGATAATGCAACAGCGAGATCGGATGCTCGAGGAACTACCCAAGATTTCAGGTATTGGCAGATTGCTGGGTGGAGCCGACTCCAATTTTCTATTGACTGAGGTTCTTGACAAACCCCGGAATAGAGGTGGGAAACCTAGCAACGAGATTGCTATGGCCGTATACGAGCGCTTAGCGGAGACGAGAAGCGTGGTGGTTCGCTTTAGGGGCAAGGAAGCGGGCTGTCTAGGCTGCTTGAGGATCACGGTTGGGACGAAGGAAGAGGTTGACGCGTTGTTGACGGAATTGGAGATAGTGCTGACTGACATATATAACAACACAGATGGGCCAAATGGAGAGCAAGAAGAAGTAAAGCAGCGTAAAGCAAATGATGTCCTAGCATGAAAGCAACGCAATCCGTCCAAACGCCATAGATTCCCTGGTTGATAACCTCGATACTATTGCTGCTGAAATCCCGCATACGTTGTATGTTGACCTAGGAGAGGCATTTCTCTACCTATGAGTCTAGGCTTTTCCTAATGGTCTGGGCGGGTCGCTTGCTCGCTTTTCGTAAGGCTTTGACACCTGGGGGCCGCTCCTCGGGCGCTATCGGCCTGGATCATCTAAGGTACTTAGGCTAAGGTACTTAGCCAACACATCCACGCAGAGCTAGGCATCTCGCGAATCAAACGTGACCTTCACCTTCATTCGCTGCCTCTCTTACTCGTCATATTACCAGCTTCTTGCTCGTGCTCGCCACCACCGTGGTCGACTGAGATTTACTCCAACACCAGCCTTACTTCGCCCTGACAATTACGGTTCATCGCCTCTCATATCAACGCTCATGCAGGCTAAATACTACACCGCCCTTAGCTGCTGCTTCCAGGTCGGACACTGACGCAGGTACCAGTCTCCCATATAGCTTCGCATGATCTCAACTATCCATGGACTGATTATTGTCGGATTTCATGTTGACATCGGATTCCAAACCTGAGGATTGCCCCACTCTATCTGGGAATTCTTTAGGCTCAGAGACAGTTTATAGAGACAACCATCAACTCATGGTCACCAAGCAGGCGCTTGACAATCCGAATGTATAGAAGGGTTCTGCCGGGCTCGTCTTCGTCGCCACTGTGCTACGGACATTAATCGCCAAATTTGGTTCGGCATAATGGTAAAGGCAGAAGCAGAAAAAGACTACTATGCAGACCTGGAAATCAACCCTTCGGCGGATGCGAATGATGTGAAGAAAGCATTCATGAGACTAGGTACGGGGTGCTGGGCGCTGGTGAAGGCCATGCCACTATACACTGCCCTTTTGGCTTCTAATTGCATGTCATGGCCTATCTGTTTTCACTCTTCGATCTTATTTAGTGCCGTCGATTCTGTCCAAATCCACGCTGATATCGTTTGCTTGTAGCTCTTAAATACCATCCCGATCGTAATCCGGGCAGAGAAGCGGAGTGCAACTCAAAGTTCCAAGCTATATCATCTGCAAATGAGATCCTCAAGGATCCGCAGCAACGGGCAAAATACGATGCGCACCGCATCCGCGCAGGATTACTTCACACATATGCCGCCACTTCTTCACCCCCTACAAGGCCTCCCGTGCCCTCGAGACCTCCTGCCACTGGATTTTCCAATTTCCCTCCGCCTCCACGGCCCCCACCTCCGCCAATACCAAAGTCAACCTTTCCCACTCCACCCTCAGGTGCTCAAAAGTATTCAAACGTGCGATTTAGTCGACCAGAGACAACAACGTCGTGGGGCACCAGTGGAGGAGACGACACAAAGGCCAAGACCAATGACTACAAAGCCTGGGAGCAAATGAGACCACGACACGGGCAGGGCCCAATTCCTCCAGCAAGGGCAGTACCGCCAAAGCCCTCAACGTCATCAACTTTTCAGCCTGGACGTGAGCCTGCGGGTGCGACTTCAGCTGGAACAACGCCTCGGCGATCTGGATGGGATCGATGGCAGGATAGTCAAGCGGGCATGGCAGGCATGGGCAAGGGTAGCACGAATCGACCGTCGCCGAATCGACCAAGATTTGCGCCAGGTACTCCAGGAGGGGATGAGCCGCAAGCACAAGCGTCCGCGTATTTCAATGTGTCATCTAAAGGTGACCGTCCCACGAATTCAAGATCTCAAACCCACATGCCCCCGCCCCGAAGTCCAGTACCAACCGCGAAGAAGCCGGATCCTTTACAGGCTTTTAGAGAACATGTTGGAATCAATGGACCGTTTGGCAAAAAGAAGCCTCGAGCAGGTCCACAATTTCAAAAAGGGCATACGGAGGCATCCAATTTCAACCTTTCACCAAACTCCCTTCACAGGTCTGCAACCTCCGCGGCTCCAAGAAGTAGTAACAGCCGTACAAGGTTCTACGAGACTCAGGCCGCGAGTGGGATCGCCTCCCATGTGCGGGCTACCTCTGCAAGCTCGAACCACCAAAGCACTAGCCCGTCAGGCAAGAAGGATACCAGGATGCCGGGGATGTACACTGATTCCTCCTCATCAGCTTCATCCTCCGAGGACGACACGCAAGCTACGAAAACGCAAATACCACAAGTCAAGAAAAGGCAGCCTCCTGCCCCCACTGGTACACAAGCCCCCCATGGCACACAGCCGCTCCGTGGGTTCAATCTTTACGCGCAAGCAGGGGATGAAAAGATGGCGCCTCAGGCAAGCAACGGAGGAGGAGGCTACAGTAGTATTCGACGGCATTCGGCCGTCGATTTAGGTACGGACAAACCTCCAGAAGGCTTTCAGGAGCATCGTATGAAACGCGACGCCGAACTTCAACAGCAGTCTAAAGGCGAACCGCATACCCCTTCATCGCCCGCTTCTCATGGCCTACAACCACCCCTGGCGAGATCTTATAGCTGGCAGGAAAAGGCAGACCACCGAGCCAAGTGGGGTTCACCACCCAAGGATAAAGACTCTCGTCCTGGTACAAGCGAGCAGGCTGGAAACCCCCCTATGTATGAGTCTCAGGGGTATAACCCGTTTTCCTCTTCCCCATCATGTGGTCTCCACTCCCCAGCTACTCCTTTGGACAAATGGTCAGATCAGTGGCCCTTCATGTCCCCAAAGAGACCCAGAGCTGCTACAGCAGAACCTCCTCCTTATTGGGCTATCCCGTCCATTCTTCCTCCCCCAAAAGAGAGTAAGATTCGTAAAACGGCGCATACTTATGTTGCGTCACGTTTTGAAATATCGAAAGCTTCTCAGGCTGATCATGATTCTTTTGCCAATAGCTTCGAAATTCCAACCTACACCAGGAAAGCACCTCCAGGCGTCAGCCCACTCCGTACTCAAAGCTCAGACAGGATCGATACTAGATTCTCCCCTGATGATTGGCATGGTAGATTCTCCGAGGCGCCGTCACCTAATCGTATTTTCACTCCTCCACGCGAGAGATCGCCAACCAAGGACAGCAAACAGCAGGAAGCCTCAACGAATATGTTCAATATCCACGAAGATCCATCAACAATACCCCAAGCAACCGCACCACAACCTCCTCCACCGCCTCCACCTCCTCCAACTGGCCAAGACAGATATTACGAGGAACGTTGGGTCCCTCACTTGAATGACATCAAATTCGATATTCCGCAAGGGGACCAAGTACGCTCTCCAATCAGGGCAAATACGCGAAAACGCACCAGACCACGAGGTCCGAAACTCGCGACTGCCCAGCCGAGTGTCGAAGACGAAGATGATGAACCCACGGCCAGTAGTGCTGCTGGCGAGAGTCTGGAGGGCAGTAAAGCCAACAGCGACACCGATGCGATGGACATCGATGAGCCAACTCCTCCAAAACCTTATGAGCCTGAGAAAAGCGGCAGTACTGCCCTACCTAATGGCGTTACCCATAAGCATCGCCGAGCTCCAACGTTACCGCCACGGATGAATGGCTATGGACAGCCAGAGGCAGGCGTAGCTCAATTCAATCTTGGCGATCTCAAGAACGTAGCCCCGTTTGCTCCGAGTAACGAGGGCCTCGGGAACATGAATGATATGGTGACAAACCTTCCCTTCGAATCACGGCCTTCGCCCACCAAGCCAAGTACCGATGGACCTTTGCAACGCCTCAATCTTCCTCAACCACCGATATGCCCCGGGAATCCTCAAAGTCTAACCGGAAGCTCCTGCGAGCGTCACGGCCAGAGGATCCGTCACTACATGGCTGAATGGAACAAATTCAACACCAAGATGACCAGTATCCTAACCGCGAAAACAACCTCCCTTCACGACAGTTCGGGCTGCGACTGGTTCAACATCCACGACAGCGGCTACGACGACTACATGAAAGGACTTGTCGAGCTGCGACGGGCCAGGGTCCATTACGACACCGCCTGCGACCATCATGAGAAATCGATGCAAGACCTCGGCTTGCTGAGACAGGAAATGAAGAGGGGAAGAGGTGGCTTTCCGTGACGATTCATAGTTTTCCATGTTACAACGAATTCCACTTCTTACAACATATGTATGGGCTTGTTGTTTGATGATGAGCGAGCGAGGTGTTTTTCGGGATGGGGTTTTGTTAATTAACCACCTTTCTTACACGATACGACTATATAGCACAGGATCACAGTACTGTACTGTTTCACCTTTCTACTCCTGAGCCCAAGGACGGAAGTTTTTCTTTCACTTTATGTTGTACTATCACAGAGCAAGAACGATACCACAGATGTGCTGGCATAGATAGGGGCATGAGTTCAGCGTCCTAGCATCTCGAAAGTATGAGGAAGGAGATGGGATCGATTGTCCATACAGGGCGTTTCATCGTCCATTATACACCAACCAGTTCTGATCTGGATCCGCACGTATGGGTTTTCCATGTTCGTGATCCGTCTTCTGGTGCCTAGGGACAATGGCTTGATGGACCGGATGATATGAGGAGGGTTCGAGGAGTTGTGGTATGGTGGAGGTTCGTTGGAATCGATGAATCGATGAATGAATGAATGTTTTGTATGAATAGAATACCTAGGCCGGGATGCCTTCGCTGTCGCTGTCGCATTCTCCGCATTCTCCGCATTTGCGCACTTGCGCATTCGTCCGTAACGCTACTGGGAATGCGCAACGCTAATGGATTGCGGAACGCTAATACTGGATTGCGGAAGGCTACTGGATTGCGGAAGGCTACTGGATTGCGGAAGGCTACTGGATTGCGGAACGCTAATGGATTGCGGAGCGCTAATGGGATTGCGCAACGCTAATGGATTGCGGAACGCTACTGGATTGCGGAACGCTAATGGATTGCGGAACGCTAATGGATTGCGGAACGCTAATGGGATTGCGCAACGCTAAGGGATTGCGTAACGCTAAGGGATTGCGTAACGCTAATGGATTGCGGAACTGTCAGGAACAACGACGTGGATACGTGGATGTGATAAAAATAGCTATCTATGAAGAATGCGGACAGCATATGTGCGTGCCAAGCCTCAGTCAAGTGACCGGTCACGTGACCTCAGGTCAGACCATGACAATTACCCACCAAAAGAAAAAATGACAGCGTCCCCGCTGTCCACGTAGCGACAGCATGTCCATCCTGACCAATCAGAGTCATAGCCCATATGCTTATAGTCCTCCTCAGCATGACCATGTAGATGTGGTTACTGTAGGCGATTTTTCTCGTGGAGGTCTTGGCGGATCCGGAACAATTATCATGGATTTCTGACAGGCGATATCCAGTCGATTGGCGATGTCTTTGAAGAATGTGCAGATCTGTAGCGCTATGCCTCTTGCGACTAGTGTAGGATCCGTTCGTCCGAAGAATTGAATGGAAGAATGAAATGCACTCGATGTGCTGTGGGAGCTATGCTGCTATGGAACAGCACGCTTGCTTGGTCCAACGGGGGGTGAGTCGATGGATATGATAGGTGAGAATGATAGCTTCTGATTGGCTGTAGCCTCATTCTTTGGCTTCATGGAATGGTGAGCACGGAGGTGTGAGTATTGGAGGCAAATGCTTCTGGACAGCGTCTGCAGTGGAAGGCTCGTTGCTTGGCTTGATGTTCCGCCTCTTTCTTAGCCTTTTCTGCCTGTTGACTGGCTTATAATTGAGCCTGCTTTTGAAGATCCTCATAAAACTTTTGTAGAACCTGTGCTTGGAAACGTGGATCCATGGCTAGCGGATTTGAAGGTAGAGGATGTGCTACACGGTAGCTAGGTATACACGGTACTGAGTGCATTTATCGTCGGCACGTTGGACTGAGTGGTCTGGCACCACAAGCTGAGTGCGTTTATCGTCGACACGTAGGACTGGTGCTTTGACAGCGAGCTGAGTGCAGTTATCGTCGGCACGGGGGACTGAGTGGTTGACACCACAAGCTGAGTATTGATGACAGGCCTAATGAAAGGATCGTCCTGGTAAAGAGAACCGGCTGTAGCTGATAGCTAGGGGATTCGCTCTTATAGGGGTTCTGCTGTTCTTGCAGCAACGGTCTCGTGTGTGGAGGCGTTGATGCAATAGTGAGCGGAAGCGACTAAGGCTGACTGACACCGTGTGTAGGTGTTGCTACTATTTGTCAGGAACAACGACGTGGATACGTGGATGTGATAAAAATGAATATGAATATGTGACCGGTCACGTAACCTCAGGTCAGACCGTGACAGGAACGCTAAGATGCGGAACGCTAATGGATTGCGGAATACTACTGAGAATGCGGAACTGCGTAACGCCAGGCAGAATACGTATGGCGGAGAGTGCGTAAGTGCGAAGAATGTAAATCCATAAAGGGAGAATGCGTAAATGCGTAAATGCGTAAAGTGCGGAGAATGCGTAACTGCGTAACGCTGATAAGAATGCGTAAGCCTCTAGCTCTCTGCAATCCCAGTAGCTCTCCGCAATCCCCTAGCGCTCCGCAATCCCATTAGCTCTCCGCAATCCCAGAGAATGCGCAAATGCGCAAACGCAAGCGTACTCTTCCTTGCGCATTCCTACTAGTACTACGCATTGTCCGCTCCGCACTTTGTAGACATGTACACTTACGCATTCTCCGCACGCAGCTACGTACTCTCCGCTCCGCTCCGCTTAGTACTTTGCGCATTTGCGCATTCTTACTAGTGCTGCGGATAAGCGAGTGCGCAACGCTAATGGATTGCGCATAGCGAGTGCGCAACGCTAATGGGATTGCGGAACGCTAATGGGAATGCGGATAAGCGAGTGCGCAACGCTGATGGATTGCGGAACGCTACTGGATTGCGGACGCTACTGGATTGCGGAACGCTACTGGACTGCGGACGCTACTGGATTGCGGAACGCTACTGGAATGCGGAACGCTACTGGATTGCGCATAGGCGAGTGCGTAACGCTAATTGAGATTGCGTAACGCTAACACTTTCCGCATTTTGCGCATTCTCCGTATTTCTCGAGGCAACGAGGGCCTTGATGCCTGATGCCTTGTTGTTTTGCTTCGGTAGCTGATGGACTTGGTTTGGTAGGATGGACTGGTGGCCGTTCGTTGTGGGGATGTGAACGTGGGGAGCGGAGGCTGTTAAGGACTGGTGCCGTGAGGCTGGTGCTACTGGAGCTGGTGGTTCTTGTCTATGCAATTATGGTGCTTGGTGACGTTAGAATAAGATCTGTAGTGTTGCTACCACATATTATGACTGTTTGCGCACCTTTCGCAGTCACCGCATTTTACGCAGTCTCCTACGCATTTTCCGCATTTGCGCACTTGCGCATTCTCCGCATTTTGCGTACTTGCGCATTCTGCGCAATCTCCGCATCTGCGGTAAAGTACTGAGAATGCGGAACGCTAATGAGAATGCGCAAATGCGTAACGCTAATGGATTGCGCAACGCTAATGAGAATGCGTAAATGCGTAACGCTAATGGATTGCGCAACGCTAATGGATTGCGCAACGCTACTGAGAATGCGCAACCCTAATCAGAATGCGGAACGCTACTGAGAATGCGTAACGCTAGGAAGAATGCGTAGCACTAATGAGAATGCGTAACGCTAAGGGATTGCGGAGCGCTAGGAAGAATAAAGTCTGCAACTGCAACTGCAACTGCAGCTTACATGGATTACTTCGTACACGACTCCGCACGCATCTCAGTACTCCGCACTTAACCTCCCACTGTGTACTTGCTTCCGCATTCGTTTCGCACCCCACTTGTTTCCGCGGTTGTTTCTCCTCGTCCGTTGCGTAATGCTAAGGAGAGCGCTGGATTGCGTAACGCTAACGGATTGCGTAACGCTAACGGATTGCGGAACGCTAATGGATTGCGGAGCGCTAACGGATTGCGCAACGCTAACGGATTGCGGAGCGCTAACGGATTGCGGAGCGCTAACGGATTGCGCAACGCTAATGAGAATGCGCAAATGCGCAAACGGCGCACTCTTCCTTGCGCATTCCTATTAGTACAACGCATTCTCCGCTCCGCACTTTATAGACATTCATTTTTATTCCTGACTTTGAGGAATATGTTTCTCTTAGTGAAATGACTGTAGATGCCCTACATATCTTCCTAACGCCAATGGTCCCGTTCTTTTTACCGAATGGTAACTCAGACCAAAACTCTCGTACTCGGACAAGGTCTCGGGAAACCAAGTTCCGGCGACGGGGCAGGGAGTCTGGCTGTTCATGTGGGAGGTACCTAGATAATGAACCGCTGCCAGACCGCCTCTTCGAGAAGGACTAGATGGGATGTCAACAAGATGAAGGCAGCTGTCAAACCCGATAGTGCGGATTCCTTAGAGTATCACGACAACTGGCCGATGGGGGTTGCATGAGGCTATTGAACAGTCAATGCTTGGGGAGCCCTTGAAAGGTTCAAGAGGTGCGAGTCCGCCGATGGGAAGCAATGCCTGAATGATTGTTAGATGAATGGAGCGAGGTGTAGAGCGGTATTGGAGAACAGTACCAATTCGCTATCAAAAGCTCCAGGATGTGCCTCACGAGCGCGGCCCAAGACGCTGTGAAAGGGCGTACAGAATACCCATCCGCATCGTCCAAAACGAATACCCATACACAACCCTCACAATAAACCAATTTAATCACACCGCACTCCTCGACCTCCTCATCTTCTCCGTCGCCTCCTCGATCTTATTCTTCCGCCACCCACACTCGTCCGCGAACTCGCAAAAGCCGCATTTATACGCCTCTTCCAAACACACCCCTCGCGGTCCCCTCTCGCCCTTCCACCACCTCATCTCATCCTCCAGATACGCCCGCACCTTGCCATCATCGTACAGGAAAGTTTTCGCGCCCATGACGTCTCCGTCGCTGGCGTTGCGGTATTCGGCTCTGAGGACGGTACCGATGGAGTGGAGGCCGCGGGGCATGGTGTGTGCGAATTCGGCGATCATGAGGGTCCAGAGGGAGCGGAGGGAGTTGTGGGAGAGGAGGACGGTCATGCTGTCTTGACTTGAGGGGAAGTCGGAGGTGGTGGAAGAGGAGGAAGGGAGGTCGAAGGTTTGGTTCAGATTGCCGATTTGGGCTACGAATGTGTCGCTGAATTGGGCGTCGGGGTTGAGGGCGTAGCGATCGAAGAGGACGTCGGCGTTGACTTTATTGGTTGCGAGGTCGGAGAGGAAGCGGTGGTAGAGCATTAGTTGCATGAGGGTTGGACGGAAGGAGGCACCTTTTGGGATGGACTTGATGCCACGCGTCTTTACGTCCGTGATGTAGATCTTTGGCGACTTTTTCGAGGATTGGTTATTCTGAAAGATGTTATGGGTGCTGCTTTCGAGGGTGGAGGAGTTGCCGAGAAAGTCGGTGATGGTAGTTTGATCTGCTGGGAGTGCCTTGGCCGCTTTGTCTTTGTTTTCTTCGGCCTCTTCGAGCTCGGGATCTGGGCAGGTGTAGGATAGCTCGTCAATGACGCCGTTGACCACCAAGCCGTCCACTGTGCCCCATACTTCCAACTCACGCGTCATCCCCGTTTCGCGCAGGGTTTTGAGACCTTGAATGATATTCCATATTCGTAGACCCCAGGCGTCTTCCTTGGAGGTGATGTCCACTGCCACTGTCTGATGGACCTGGTCCTCGAGTATCTTATGTACCGCAGAACCCCTGCCTCATCGCTGGTGTGCTCTTCTTTTTTCCATGCTTCGTGAGAACGTACCAATACTGTAGTTCACACCATGAAGGCGATATCAAGTCCGTGACGGATAGTACCTTCTTTGGCTTCGTCCGAAATCGTTCCAGTGGCGACCTCAGATCTGGCACCTGAGGCTTGGGGTCAATCGGAGCTTCGATTGACGCGCTACGTTCCTTCTCAGTACTTCTTGAGGCTCTCGAAACTACACGCTTGAATGTCAATCAGTACTGCTGGACCCATGGTTGCGTAGCGTACCTTGCGTGGCGATGTCCCGGTCTTCGTCACCGTCGTCCTGTATTGTGGCCCTCTCCTCCAATGTAATGGTCGGCACTGAATGGAGCTCATATCCCAGCACGCGGACCCTCGCGCCCCTGGGAGTCCTTTCATCTTCGATGTCTTTCAACAGCAGATCCGGGTCAGCGATTGGGTTGTCCGATTCAAGGGGCGCTTGCTGCAAGAGGCCTTTCAGTATTTCCTCCTCATCAGGCGTGAAGTCCGAGCCATAGTCGCTGAATCCATCCTGCAGTTCGGCGACATCTGCAGCCATACTGCAGAGTGCATGGCTGCGGTGAGTCGAGTAGGGCCAGCATGGAAAAGCGTCATTTTTGACATTCTACCTAGGTTCGACCTTTCCTAAGAAGGCTACGCATTGGATGCAGCAGATCCAATCATTTGACATGGCAAAGGAGGCTTGCAGAAAGTTATAGAGTACGATCTAAGCAGTCTCAAGTATACATCTTAGTGATAGCTTTAGTGCTTGTACGTAGCATGTAGACAGAGGTTCAAATAAGCACGCTGTTCCTTTTTCCCAGTATCGGGTCCCATTCCTAGGACCTACAATTGTCCATCCGCATATACTTAACCTTCCCACAGGCTTCAACCTCCAAGGGAACATTGGTCTGTTACCCTTAGTCCGTTTCTCAGTTTCCGCCGGGATGGATTGCGGTATGTAGCAGCGATACAACAATTATTGGTCCTTCTGAAGCGCAACGTTAGGAAGAATGCGTAGTACTAATGAGAATGCGGAGCGCTAAGGGATTGCGGAGAGCTAATGGGATTGCGCAACGCTAATGGATTGCGGAGCGCTACCTACTGGGATTGCGGAACACTAATGGATTGCGGAACGCTAATGGATTGCGGAGCGCTACTGGGATTGCGGAGCGCTACTGGGATTGCGGAACGCTAATGGATTGCGGAACGCTAATGGATTGCGGAACGCTAATGGATTGCGGAACGCTACTGGGACTGGGATTACGGAACGCTACTGGGATTGCGTAACGCTAATGGATTGCGGAACGCTAATGGATTGCGGAGCGCTACTGGGATTGCGTAACGCTAATGGATTGCGGAACGCTAATGGATTGCGGAACGCTAATGGATTGCGGAACGCTACTGGGATTGCGTAACGCTAATGGATTACGGAACGCTAATGGATTGCGGAACGCTACTGGGATTGCGTAACGCTACTGGGATTGCGTAACGCTAATGGATTGCGGAACGCTACTGGGAATACGCAAATCCGTAAATGAAAGGGCAGAATCTCATCTAATCGTAGGCTTAGATATTCCGGATTTGCCAGTCACGAATTTTCTCTTAGCCTCGCGGAACGATTGACCGACCAAAACCTCCTGTTGAAGCGACTTCGAGAACAGTTCAAGATGTTACGCTAGGATACCAGAAAGGCCGAAAGCCAGGCGCCGTGTGTGAAATAATGTCCACCAATGTCCAGTGTCCTCCACGACATTCAATGAAACAGATCGAGTAAGCGGCGTTCCAATATCGCTTTAGTACCGAACTCGGAGTGCTTCTAGGCTGTAGCGTGCTGGCAGGTAGCTGTTTATCTGATCTCTCTATCGGTATATTGCAAGCAACGGAACCCGCATGTGAAGGCTCGGCTGTCAAAGTAGAGGCAGCCTAGCACTTCTGTCTAGCAATCCATAGTGTGACGCGCCAATACCTGGTGGTCGAGAGGCAACTTGCGCGATCCACGGACAACTACGTTGCCAGGATAGTAGCCAATATCGCCCTTCTTATTTCGCATGGTAGGATTTTGTTGCTAGTCCCGTGTCGCGAGGCCCTTGTGAAGTACCTTCTTAGATACTAGTATAGTAATGGTCGGTATACCTTTGGAGTAGTTGCCATCGATCCGCGTCTGGGAGATGTGCATTGGACATCACATATAGTCCCTGTGTATTTCAATTCCACGTCCTAGGAAGGACCGCAACGACACAAGTTTTCTCACGTCCCAAGAAGCCGCTGGACTTTCCTGATCCTCTCCTCTGTTGCGGCTCGTTGATTGAGCCAGGAAAGGTACGACTGCCATCCTACAGCCACAACCCCTATATCGGTATTAGCGACATTCATGGATATCTACAAGATCGACTGACCTGCAAAGAGTGCTCTATACTGCGGCTGGATGTAGGTGAAATTGAACGCTGTCACCACTGGCCATAATTTGCAAGAAATGATAAAGCTGGTGGGCACTGTCCGCTCAATTCTTCTCCATGCATCGATAAGGCTGTCGCCAGATAGCACAGACTGCATGCCGAAGAAGTAGCTATTGAAAATGGGAGCGAAGACAATTTGATTGACCACAACCTTCGTAGCCAAAGATATTATTTTGGAAGGATAATTGAAGCACCGGCCGAGGTACATGAACCTGTAAATTTATTAGCAGCTTTGCAGTTACATGCAGAAAGTATGTTCCCTGCTCACCACGAGTAAGCGGGAATGGAGCAGATTCCCCCAATGGTCAAGTGTCTCAATGTCCTTGTTGGGTTGTATGCCTCTCCATCAATCTTCTGTGCTATTAAGTCCCCACACAGATATACTACGAGCGATGTTCCAATCTGTGTAGCCCATGGCCTTCTATTCTGAGTCCGGGCGTAGGCACCAAAAGCCTCGGACAGTGGGCCAAGGCGCTCCCAGAATGGTCGAGGAGAGCTTTCTCTCACAGTACTCAGAGATTTGCCAGAAATTTGGGTAAGTGTTGTTGATGACTTTTCAATGGATCTCTCCGGGCAGTTTGATTTCTGTCGTTTTGCTGATGATGGTAAACTATGCTGACGTTGGAGGGATCTTTTTATAACCAGCCGCGCTGAACAGGCAGGCAATATCGCCATTCCAGTCGACGCCAAGGTCACGAGCAGGTACGTAGAATGTTTGGGACACTTCCAGAAGTTTTGCGCATTGATAGTGAGCTTATATAGCTGGTTGTATCTGAATCCAAAAAGTCCCCATCTGCAAACAAACTTTAGCTGACCAGTACTTTAGCGTTGGCGGGCGGCTCGGGTAGGCTAGTGATTCCTCGGGCCGAGCCAGATATATTTCGGACAATTTTGACCGAGATCCCTATCAAAGTGTCCAAATTATTCGTGTGAGTACTGGACCAATATTGACATACTGCCAACACAGGCGTTGCAAGTGTTGGAGCATCAGTATCCCAGATACCTTGTGGCAGACGACAACATGTATATAGAGTCGAATTTGCAATGTGAAACAAACAGAGCACAAGCATAATCTTACATGACATTTGATGTTATGAACATTCTATTTTCTATCGTGGATCTTCAATTATCATTGAGAAGTCAGGCATTCCTGAACACGATATTTATCCTCAGCTGATAGCATCTACACTCCACTGTATCTGGCTATTGTGCCAATCGTCCGTACTCGTCTAAGCCGAGTGTCTCCCCAGCGACAGTACCACATACAGAGGTACATTGATTTGACAGTATTACAATCTAAAGCTCCTTACAGCAGGTCATTAGTACATCAATTAATGGATTGAAGCTGCTTTGAACACAGTCTCTTATTCGCAATCGGAAGTCAAAATTCTGATTACGCAATGCGTTATCGCCCTGGTATATGTAAGCTCGTCAACACTAGATTAATGATACTCACGAGGCCCTCGCCCAGTATAAGTCCACTCGCAAGCACAATCACAGGGGTATCCTCCCTTCCCCTGTGGATGCGCCAATACCAATTCAACAAGCCGCCAATGGTACGAGCAAGTGTGAATGAAGGGACATTGAACATCCCTACCGCCACTGCGATACCCCCCGGCACCCAAGCCTGCCACCATGTCCCCTGTCCCCTTACCCTCGCTGCCGTCAAGAAAGCAAAGATGAACGCGGCAGCAAGAGCCCACTGCGATGCCATATCCGGCAGGCCTTGCCCAGTAACGAGTCGCGCCGTGGATATCCAGACATAGGCTGTCGGGACTTGGAACATCTCTCCGGGCACTACATAGACGTTCGTGTAAAGTTTATACACACCAGCACTCACAATAGCACCGACGAAACTGCCTATCATCTGTCCCCAGAACTGCGCGCGTGGGGCGGCACCCAGCAAGTGACCGGTTTTTAGATCTTGCATCATGTCGCCCGCCTGCAGTGCTCCAGACTCGGAAATCGCCCCGGCGAGAAGGTTGATGGTAATTGCATTTGGATTACTGGAGGATATTACAAGAGCGAAGAAAAGTTGAGTCAGCTTGCTGATGCCAGACACTGGGTTCAGATCTGTTTCACCCAGAGCCCGCACGCCCATGATGGAAAGTAGCAGCGCCATGAGGATAGCGAGGATGATGGCACCGAAGGGTATCGGAGGAAAGACATAACGGATGGCGAGGACGCAGATGATGATGCTAAGGGTGAAGAGGATAGTGACTGTTTTGTTAGAAACGAGATGGTGAGGGGGCGCATCTGGTTCGGCGGCTTCGGAGAGGTCTTGGTCATTGGGGCGAGGTGCATGACTGTTGGATGACATGAGCGCTGTATAGTCGCCCTTTGTAAGACGGTCGAAGTGAAAGATAGATAAAACACTATCCTTTTGCCAGCGTTCGCGGGCTCGATGATAGTAAGATGGTCCATAGAATATTAGAGGGCGAAGTAAAAGCCAGCCTAGACTGACGACTGAGTCTGCCAGCATGATCGCTAGGCTGACCCACATGATCCAGCCTCTACTGCCTGTCGTCCAATCATCTACGGATCCGGGCGCCCAGCCTTTACGTTTGGCTAATGGCGAGAGAATGCCCCAGCCTACTATGGCACCGAGCAGCATATGGAGGGTTGTTGCTGGGCCCATGATAATCCCTTGGCCAACGTACGCTGGCGAAGGGTTGAGGGTCCACAGCCAATTTTTCGCTAGGGATAAGCCGAAGATGGGGAGACCACGTAGATCGGGGATGAAATGAGATGCAAGTGTCTGGGTATATTAGTAAAATACCTATTGCTAGATCGACTCATGGATTCGTAACCTACATAGACAGCAGATAATCCAAAAGCTATGACTAGCAACCTGATCTTTGCCTTCCAATCGTCCCTGTGATCCTCTTCGGCAGAGCTTTGGATTGTACTGTAATCGATTGGTCCAGCCTGCGTGTTACCCTCTCCCTGGCCAACGAGTCTCCCGTCCATGCTTGAAGAGCGCCTGATATCTTGACTTCGCTGCCTAAAAATCTCCAATCCACTGTCCGGCTTCTTCTTTCCGTCCTCATCTGTATCCCCGTGCAACACTCCAATCATCAATGCTGTAGCCATCCCAGACGGGAACCTGAGCTTCTCCCTAATGATCACCTCTCCTCTCAATGGCACTGCGAACACAACCCCAAAGAAGCAAATCCCTAAAGACCAAACAATCAATTTCCATGTACTCAGTACGAACGGGCCATTCTCCTCTGGCAGCAACAGGAACTCCAGAGCTGGCATCACACCCACGAACCCACAGCCTAACGGCATTGTTCCCAAAGCTCCAGCAACGGTTTGGACAAGAACATTTTCGACAGGCGTGAATGGGTAGTTAATGCACCGTGCGATAGTCTTAAAGAAGCCGAACCCAATCAGAGCGGCAGGCATGGTCATACCGCTTACCCAGCCCGTTTGAAGACCAAAGTACATGTTGGAGAAGCAGATTATGACACCAATAGCGAGACCCACAAGAACGCCACGAATGGTGAAGTTCTGACCCTGTTCCGCTTGCTCAGCCAAGAAGTCCTGGGCGTCATCGCGCTGAAGAGGGAAGACATCCGGGCCCAAGTCATTGATGTTACTGTCGATATCTGGGTCTATTTCCTCCTCTTCCTCTTGATGGTCGCCAACATTGTCGCCAGACTCTGCGCTGTGGGTTGGCAGGGAAGAGCTGCTATTGTGAGCCATAGCGCGCTCTCGTCGCTCAACAGCCGGGGGTAAGGTTGAGAGCTCGACATCTGTCTGCTGGCAGTCTCCATGGGACATCGGGCTGGCGCCATTGAGCCATGTGAATGATTAAGTTGACCATGCGTGTGATATGTATGCGGAAGCGGACACTAGGAGGCTAGCTCGAAAAGTGTAAAAGCAAGCCATAGGCCTAAGATCTCGCTGGTATGGTGGAAGCTCGCTGAATTGAAAGGTGATCCACAGTAAAGGCTGTCAATAAGTGCCGACGCCTTTGCCAGGATCGAATTTCGAGATGCTACCTATTTACAAGTCTGACTCCCAGCCTACCTAGATTTGTGCTACATGCAGAGGGTATCTAACACAATATCAACGCATCGACCATGACTGCGTCCTCTGCTCGCCAATGTCATCAAACTTCCATTGCAACTTGATATCCAGTGCTCGATTATCTTCTTGCCTCTTCTTGTAGCCAATGGTACCTTCAATGGTCTGACCTTTCTTGAGCGCTTTCGGCTCCTTCCCACGGTAATCTATCAATAAGACACCTTGCTGCCAGTGAGTCCTCTTCCCATGAGGGCCCGTTGTGAACGCAATGGCCTCTCCACCTTCACGTTTGTAGTCTTCAGCTTTGACTTCTGTTGAAAGCTGTCCATCCGGTGTCGTCAAGAAGAAGGTATCGAACCATATCACAAACCCATCTAACGCGTCAATGTCGTTCGTCAATTGAAACGCAAACGGTTGGTTCAAAAAGGTCAATTCTTGAGTTGTGGTTTCTTTCAAGTTCAACCTCAAGAACGGTGCCGAGTCTGCTGGCGTCGAGAAATCCTGCACCTCGCGTATCATCACGTCGTTGTAGATATCTTTATGCATACTTATCATATCAAAACCATAGACATTCTTCCAATGGTGGATATGGTCATCAATATATTCCGTGTCGGTCAAGGGTGCTATGCGTAGTGTACAGTGAGACGGAACCATCAGACCCTCTCCTTTGAGATAATGATCGCGAGCCCACAGGACGGAGTCAAGCATTGCTTCGTAGAGGAGGCAGTAACCCATCCATTCGGAGACAATAACGTCAACGTCTTTCACTGGAAGGACAACTTCTTCTATTTTGCCTCGCAGGCAGCTGTAAGCCCCGTAAGCCCAAGCTGGAGTCAAAAAGTGCACATTGGGTTATACATTACTGTCTCTCCCATTCCGTTCCTGTAGACGTTCTCCCGCGCAAAATTGATAATATCAGAATTGTCCACTGCTATCACTTTGGCTGCTCCGGCTCGAGCACAGAACATAGATAATATGCCAGTCCCACATCCAACATCCAGAACAATCTTACCTTGGAAGAGGTGCTTGTTCTCATAGATGAAATCCCGATACGCGTCCGTTCGGACAGTGTCTTTCAACATAGTCTCGTGTATTTCTAGATTCGTCAGATTTGTGATGTCTCGTAGTTCTTTCCACACCTACCGTGACCAGAGTAGGAGGCGAAGTACGATGAATCGGTGTTTCCGCATGTTGCGGCATTCTCGATTGTTTCATTGCCTGCATCCAAAATCCCGTTCTGGCTACCATCTAGTGATGCATCCGAAGTGCCGAGAAGTCCATATTGTAGTTTCAGAGCCTGTAGCTCTTGCTTCCGAGCTTCTATTTCCTGCTGAGCGTACCTCAGTTTCTCCTCTAAGGATGTGACTCGATCCGTCTCTTGGCCGCTCGGTTGCGACATAGCATTCTCCGCCCCAGATGACCCATTGCCATCTTTTTCAAAATCTTCTCCAATCATGTCATGCAGGCTGTAGAGGAGGGGATCATCCTCGAGTACTGGCTGCAAGAAGTGGTCGTCTTGGAAGGCAACCTTGTTTGTCAAATCTGGTAGCCCGTGTCCCTCTGCAACCTTTGCACGGATGTAGTTTATCAACTTTATCATATCCATAAAACCCAGGTCTGCCCCAACTCTCATCAGCACTGCCGTCACAATGCGAAGAAACCGCCAGTGAGCTTACCCACCTAAGGTCTTCTGGACTTTGACAAGGTCAAAGCTATGCTGGGTTTTGCCGTGTTCCAAGACTGACGACACCTTGTCAAAATCCAGGGAACACAACAGACAGCGAACTTTCACAGTTTCTGTGTCAGGCTCAAGGTCTTCCCACCCCTCATCCTCGGCCAAGTCAAGGATATCACCATCCTCTGAGCTGCTTGCAGATGGGTTCGTTCTGCAAGCGACTTCCAATGCTACCATCTTGAATGCACCTCTGATGCGCAAACGGTGACAGTGACTGCTGGGGTAATAAGCCGGTCCATTGGAGTAATGTACCTAATTCCCTGAGAGTATTTTGAGTGTGGGAGAACTTCATGCGCGTAGGCGTTCAGACTTGCAGTAGTGCCGGTTCGGCCCGAATACCCTGTCGATGATTGTCAACAGCCGAGGGGAGCGGTACTTTGCACAGGAGACACACATAATTGTATTTTCTAGCACCTAACAATCACCTTTTCCCTCATCATCCTGGTGCACATCTCGTTCCTGAGTTTCTTCAGGGTATGTAAGTTAAGGACAGGACGAAATTCTATCTCGTTTAGAGAGGAGAACATCTACTAGAGATATGTTTATGGAAGAGCTTAGTGGAAGTCCCCCACCTTTGATTCGACGAGCTCTCGGAACTAGACCTTGTCTCGTTGCATGAATCTGTGAACCAAGTCATACTGAACGTCACGCGGCGCCGTGGTCCTCATGCCCCGAGCCTGAGACTGCGTTGCTATCGAAGCTTCATTGTTCTAGTCCAACTCTCGCTGCGTGGCATCCGGAGATGGCTTTCTTCTTCCGCAACAGGCCAAGAACGGACTTGGTTAAGCCTGCCAACGACCTTCTTATCAGGCTATGGGAACCCCCAAGGTTGCAGAAGGTGGGCTTTCCTAGCAGATGTCCAAGGAAATGTGGGCTGACAGATGACTCAAGACTGAGGAAGAATTGGCAAAGCTACTTACAACGATTAAGTTGATGCTGACGGGTACACAAGGTCTGCCACTTTCACCGTGTTATCGATAGATGTTTGTATTGAAATAAGGCACCAGAAAGCCCTAGCAATCCGGAAGTGGTTGCCGAGCTTATCGAACACATGAAAAAAGAAGACTTCCTCTTGAATCTTGCAACTAGCATCCATCTCTTGCCATTCGAAGCTCGCAAGGATAGCCAAACGATCTTCTCTTACGTTCTACGTTTTAGACCTCCTAACAGCATAGCTGAAGATGCCCCTGCTCTAGCCTATGTGATTGACGAGAGACCCGAGATCATCGCTACGCTATGTCGAGGTTACGCGAACAAGGATAGCTCAATGCCGTGTGGGGTGGTGCTCAGAGAGATACTTAAGCATGAGCCTGTTACGGCACTCATATTACACGACCAATCGGCCGCTAATGAGCCAAGTCCCAGGTACTGCGACCTTGATACGCAAGTCCCTCAGTCAGGTCACGGAGTCTTTTGGGAGTTTTTTGATTACATTGACAAGAGTGTCTTCGAGGTCAGCGCAGACGCTTTCAATACCTTCCGGGTAGGTTTCCAAACTTTAGAAGGTTGCTCTATCGCTAAGAGTAGCATTCAGGAAATTCTGGTGAAACACAAACCTCTCGTGGCTCAATGGCTCATAATCAATTTCGATCTCTTTTTCCAACGATACAACTCTATTCTCATCGAGTCAAAATCGTATCTCGTAAAGAGACAGTCGATCAAGTTACTGGGAGAAATCCTACTAGACCGAGCTAATTATAATGTCATGACCGAGTTCGTTTCCCGAGGCGAGCATTTGAAGCTGTGCATGAATCAATTGCGAGACGATAGAAAGATGATACAGTATGAAGGTTTCCATGTTTTCAAAGTATGTTACCTCTAACAAGCAGGGTTTGGAATCTTGCTGATCGAAAGCTAGGTTTTCGTTGCAAATCCGAATAAGTCCGACGAGGTCAAAAAAATCCTGATACGAAATCGAGACCGCCTACTCAAGTTTCTCCCATCGTTCCTTGAGGAGCGGGCTCCTGATGATGAGCAATTCTCGGACGAGAAAGCCTTCATCATCCACTCGATCGAATTGCTTCCCTCAACAACGTGAAATTCCGAGTTGAAACCAGTAGCCATGGATATTACCCGGATGTTTGACGCCGACAATCACTTCTACTTTCACCATGGAGAGAAGAGTATACTCTCCATTTTTAAACTTTGAGTACCTGTCGTATCTGCAACAGTCACAGAATTCGACAATTCGCATCGCCGACTGTGGTGAATGGATTGGAATATTGAGGCCTCCTCATGGCGTCAAGCAGATGCTTCGTAATGATATGAGAAGCCCTATTGCATATACACTCACGACAAAGCGAAGCATATAGCAACGTCAATATCAACAATCAAAATATTGATGACCACAAACTGCCAACCGTACACAGACTATCAGTTTGAAACGCCGTCACATCTCATAAAGTGCCTCCCGAACATGCAAATTGTGATCCCACCCATATCTCATAAGCTATCCACCATATCCACATTCATCCCTACCTCACTACAGTCCAAACTTCCCCTTCCTAATCCTCGGCAACAGTCCCACCAGCACTAGCACACTCGCCACAATAACAGCCCAAAGCTGAATATGCAACGTCATCTTATTAAACCCCGTCTGCGTCGCCGCTGCCACCGTGCAAAAGCTCAACACGAGCAACACATACCCACTCATCCGATGATACTTGTAGATACTCTTCGCATTATCCACACTCCCATACACCTTCGGGAAGTAATACTGCGTGATCCCCACCACCGCCTGCACCGCAAACACGATGTATGTAATCAACCCCAGGATCGCGTGCGGAGACTCGAAATGCGAGCCGTGGCCGATTTTGTTGTATTCGATGACGATGAGGCCGGCGAGGAGGGCGAGGACGGAGGTGCCGTTGAGGACGGAGTGGATGTTTGTGCCGGAGCGTTTTTGCGCCGGGGAGTGGGTGGGTTGGAGGATTAGGATGGCTTGGGTTGTGAGGAGGATGCCGGCGCTGTTGAGGAGGGGGTGGGCGGAGAAGAGGATGACAGGGTGGATGAGGACGGAGGCCCAGACTGTGGCTGTGAGCTGGGATGGGGTTTAGTAGGTGGTGTGAGTTCCTTCTTGGGGGAACTCTGATGTGTGGAGGAGGGGGACGAACGATCCAGATGCCGGCTTGGGCGATGATAGCTGTGCCTGTAGCAACGTTTGTCAGTCATGGATCCACATCTACAGATTGGGCAGCGAAGAAGAGGAAGAGATACCGAGGACAAAGTTCCATCCTATGGGGTTCCCATCTTGCTGGCTTGCGTCCCCGGCTCTGCCGAGCAAAGGCTCATCTTCAGCTGCGCCCTGCGTTGCGGGATTCTCCTGTGGTATGCCTGTTGCTGATGCCATGGCGGTAACCAGAGAGTTGAGGTCTTTCGCCTTCAGTTGGGGTGGAGTGCGGAGGGAGAGGATTACTAAGATAGAGAGCGCTTTGCGAGGTTGGGGGATCGATGATACATTGATATTGACAGAGAGGAACTAGGTCTACCCTATATTAGGTTAAGCTTTGTAGAGTATTCGACTGATACCCTTCCTGGATGCATCTATTGGATATTTGAAATCAAGATGATGTTGTTGATTATGTGTTTGGACGAACTCGTACATTACAATATGTCTGAGTGTAGTCTAAAAGCGGAAGTCTCTATAGACATTGTTCACACGCTCAAATGCTTGCTCATAGCCCCAAAAAAGCCTTGTGTCCATCGGCAGGCCAGCTACTGCTGATGCACTTCCTGTATGCTTTACAACGTTGCCTGATCGAAGCTAAACTCTCCGCCCACGTCCTCGACATCTGCACCACCAGCGTCATCCATCGCAGAGGTCCCTTCATCCATTACGGTTCCACTGGACTCTTGGACGCCATCCTTGTCGGCCCAACTTCTTACTTTCCAACCACTTGCTTCGTTTGCATCTTTGACGTACTCAACGGTAGGAAAGTAATGCTCGTTTTTCTTCATTGTGGCAACCCATGGCACGTTATCAAACGTGCATACCTTTAACCTGAAATAAGTATTGTTTGGTATAGAATTCACAACGGTCAAGAATTCAGAGAGTGTAGGAGTTGGCGTGTCGTTGACAGCAGTGATAAAGTTAGTAGGAGCGAGACCGTATTGGTTTGAAGGCGAACCTCGCGAACGCGCCGCGACATAGACCTCACTGTGCAGCTTACTGACCTGTTGCCTTACAGCGTGATGCGGACGATGCAGTACAGCACCGCAGAAGACCACAGCGCGGTCGGTCTCGAGATCTTCCGTGGGAATAGTTGGCACCTTGAGGATCATCTCTTTGCCTTCTCGCACTATCAGGGCGTCAAGATACTCATTGTCGTACATTATATCAAGCTCAGAAATTCGCGTGATTAATTGACCATTAAGTGTAAGTATTATATCGCCCTCCTTTAGCGACTGAGAGTCCTTGCCTGAAGGAGGTGTACAGTCGATCTTGCGCACCATGAAAAGTTGATGACGGGTAGGGTTTGATTCGGCAACCTTCGAGATCCAATGCTCGGAGACACCCATGATGCGAACTTGTGACATTAATATTGTATTTGTTTCAACATTGAGAATGCGGAGGCTGGGATAGACATCTTTCTGAATCTGGTCGAGCACAGGCAATAGTGTTGGCGTGGCAAGACCCAGATGGTATTCGACGTCTTTGGACGTATGAGCCGTACGCTCGCCCAGATAACTCAACCAGAGAGCTTCGACAGTACCATCTTCAGCCACGAGGACACCGCTTGCGCATTGACCACTAAGACTCGAGTCGACAGTGATAGCGTCAAGGTTGATGGCTCGATAACGAGGCGCAGATAGATTCTGTGGGATCGCCACTGTAGTAATATCCGTTACAGTAGTTGGCGTCATCGCGACGCGAAGATTTTGATTCCAGCCGAAGAATATGGTCGATGCGCCTTGTTTGATGGCCTCTGTCGCAAGCTTCGCACTTTTCACCGGTGCATCGACCAACGACGGATCGTACTGTATTATTGCGTAATTTGCCAGAGGATGCAGGAAGCGGATTTTGGCGTCAACAATGATAGAGTCAGCCACAGTGACAGCGAGATCGCAGAGATTGTACGGAACAAAAGCTCTGGAGATAATCACTAGGCCTTTCTCCGCATTGATGACCAACCCAAAGCCAACCTTGCACGTCCGTGGGAAGCCATCGAGCTTCAAGGGCATTGTGCAAGATACACGAACAAAGCTTCGGACTATGTCCGCCGCAGCGGGATGCGCAACAGCATCAAGCTTGACGAAGTCTGCTTTACGTTTCTGCGGAGGCGCAGCTGGTAAGGGCTGTCCGATGTCGCTAAAGTCCCAGACTCCTGTATCGTCGTTACGGATTGCCATCCTCATTGTTTTTGACCAATGTCGGTCAATAAAAATGATAGTGGTGTTGAGGGTATGAAGGTTTGTCAAGTGTTTGTGAGTGACAACCACACGCGCTCTATCTGGAATGGTCTTCATGACCTCAATGAAAGCGTCCAAATTCGGGGTCTTTTTCTTATCGACAGATTCGATAAGCCAACCTGACTCAATGCCATCAAATCTGAAAGATCCTGCAGCTTCACAGACGTAGACTCCTTTCACAGGTACGGCGTATAGGCGAGCCTGTTGGTAGGACAAATCATGAAAGGTTGCTCCTGCGACTGTGACAAATCGATCAGGTGTGATCATATGCAGGTTACCAACTTCCACATCAACTTCGATATCTTGACCTCCCCTCTGAACGAGGATCTTAATCGTCTTACCAACGCTTGAGTCCAGTATTTCATCTAAGTGGACAAATTGTGTCAATATTTCGCCATTAACTTTGACCAGCACGTCACCCTCCTCGAGTTTTCCATCCGCAGGTCCTTGAGGTAGTACAATATCTGCAACGAGGAGGCCAGTCTCCTTTGGAAACCCCTTCCTTATAGCTGCTTCATGGTCCGCAGTGAGACCCAAGCGCCGGCACTCATCAAATGGTTTGATGAGCCATTGAGTCTGCACAGTCCCTCGATCTATGGGAATTCCTCTACGTATGCAATTCAATGCTCGTGATGGTCGATCCAAAGGAAGAAAGTAATCTGTCGCAGCACCGTCAGCTCTGCCTCCAGCCTGCAAAGCTACAGCGTATCCGTCAACGTTGACGACTGGACTTCCGGAGCTTCCTCCACTAGCAGCCGCTGCGGCCTGAATGTAATTTGTATTGAAGTCACTGTAACCCTCGCCGTAGTCTGGTGCATTTCGGTCGAGTCTGCTAATGACACCAGACAGGATACTGAGTTTCTCTCCTGCATCATTACCAACGACCCTGATTTCTGATCCGACCTTGGCAAGATCTGGACGTAGCACAAGCTCCGAGACTTGCATGTACCTGATTTTGGAGGGATCGAAACGGAGGATACCGAAGTCATGGACAGGGTCTCGATAGACAGGGTAGACATCACACTACACCTCGTATTAGCTTCGTATATAGAAGAAGGATTCGTTAACTTGCCTCTTCATGATTGTCAAATATGCAATAGCCCCAGAACGGTCCAGACCCGACGACATGACGATTCGTCAGAATGTAGCCCTTCGCTGCGTCCACGACAAACCCAGTCGCTTCACTTGATGATGCTGAATCTGTGTCAAAGGAGCAGGTCTGACAGAAGTGTATGGAGACGACATTTTTTACGACTTGCTCGATTGTAGCCTGCCATTCGGCATTCTCGCCAGTCGCTGTCATTGGTTCCACCATGGCGTCGGCAATACTATCGCTACCGTACATGTACTGGCTGTCTATAGAATGATCACTGTTGGTAGTGTCGGCTCGGGCAGGTTTGAGTTGTTTTGATGGTCGATCAAGCGTCTCAACCGGGCCTCCCTTGCGCTTCTGTGGAACGTGGCCGTTGGGCTCCATCCTTGCGTAACCCGAGGAATCTCTAACGATCTCTAGCGGCAATGGCAAGTGGCGACCCAAGATCCGCAAACAGGGGGAAGAATGAAGGTGCGAGGCCGCGAAATTACCAAAGGAACGAGTGGAATATACGTGCTGAAGCCTTGTTGGGAGTACTCGCACAGGCAGCCTGGTCAACACTTCCTTATTGACACCGAATACGCCCCGAACCCAAGTGACTTTATGCATCCAATACACCCCTCAGTAGCTGTTGCGGTAGACATACACCTCTAAAGATCTTTTTCTCAATATGGCAGTGACCACCAAGAGCGCGCTTATCGAGTCTGGAAGAGGAGCGGATGGCTGCACGCTAGTAAACTCCACGAGACAAGGATATTTTTCGTTCTCCAGCAATGTACTTCAGCTTCCAATTGTGTAACAATCTTAGCTGGCAGACTTGCACTTCGATAACCTAGAGCTGACCAGCGATAGAATACTTTGTTTCGACTGATGCGCTCCCTCGGTTGTCACCCTGGGCTCTCCCGGTCATGCCATATTGGCGTGACGCAACTTACTCCTACTTCATGCTCTCCATATATTTCGGAACGCCTTCTGATCACTTAATTGGCCCAAGTGGTCGATTGACAGCAGTGAACCCAACGAAGCATGTTCGATCTGTAACATCTCAACACTAAAGAAAAGGTTGGGGATGAGCTGATTCTATTGAAGTGCTAGATCTCGACATCGGAGCAAGACTGTGTTGCAAAGACAGTATGAACGTGTCGACAGATTTGTACCTCCCACGTGTAGTGCCTCTCTTGCGAATCCTCCTCTTTACGCTTCAGCATGACCCGGATTTTGTTCTCTAGGTACATGAATCTGCTCATATGACCTCTTCACGCTTGGAGATGCCAGATCTAGGGAACTTATCCTGCAATCTTTGAAGTCCACGTCTCTTACAATCCTCAAGCCATGTCTACTCCCTGTATCGTGGTAGCATACCACATCTTCCGCATGGGTACGCTGGAACATCCATGAGGCAAGTATGCCCATTATACCTGCATCGGAGTCCTGAACACCGCCAATGGCGGAATTCTTCAACTTCCACTACCAATTCTCAATATCGAAACTTATCGTTGACAAACATGAAAAGCAACAGGGCCCGAATCTATAAGAATGCAATCCCCGGAGATCTGGGCTTTTGCGTCAAAGGCCATCTGGAAGACACTGATCGTATCGCGCCATCAGGCACTTCTGTCGGTCAAGAGGAAGCAAGGAGTCTTGATGTCGTAGGTGAGGCTTATGTGCAAGCATCCTTGAGAGGGAGGTGGTGCAGAAGGCTAAAGAGCACAGTGGGTATGCAGGCATGGCGAGGAAGGTTGAAAGGCGCAAAGCGGTGGCTTGAAGCTCTCCACCACAACGAAACGCCAAGAAGATCGAAATCTACCCCAACCCCCCCCATCGGGCTTCGGGTGAGCGCCGCCTTAAAGTCGCGCGACCTGGGTGATCGTCGCGCAACCCTGGGTGATGCTGGGTGGCTGCGCCCCTATTGGGGGTGAGCTGCTGCCTGATTCCCCACTTGTGTATCTTTAAACGTTTCTCGTGGTCTAGCGAAGGTAGGTTTTTAAAATTTGTTAGGAGTGGCCGTCATCTAAATGTCTGAGTATCACAATTTTTTAAAGAATCTCCACATCTTATTCAAGGAAGGCTGCCTGGGTCTGTGAATTGAAGCCGACTTTGGAGCTGAGAGGGTAGTGACTCCTTCCTTCTTGCCCCAACGTCCATATCTCCTGACTTGTTCTCTGATAGGTTGACGGTAGGAAGGTAAAGGAATTTAGATCGTGAAGGGTGGAGCGTCATAATAAGAGGGGGTCAGAGATAATCACTAGCCTTCTTCAATGCACGGAAAGCTCACAGAGACAGGGAAGCGGGGATATCAGTGAATATCTTTTTTTCTGCAGAGTATTTTTGACATACGGCTAGTACATGAGCGCAGATGAAATCTTGAAATGTAGAGCAAACCGTGCTAGGAAACCAACTTTACATAAAGAGGAGGAATACCTCACTCCTCTAGTACATCCGAGTCAAGGAAACCCGTTGTCTTCTCCCTGTCCGACGGTACGTGGCTTGGTTAAGACCAACAGCGGTCTAGAAAACCCAAGTGCTCCCCCCAACCGGCCCGCTCAATCCTGTTCCGACCAAACCCTCTGATTTCGATTTCGACGAAGGGACACGAATATGTCCGTTGACATTCACGTCGTTGTATCGAATACCGTCACCGTCGTGGCCGGGAACATCGTAAACGTGCTCCTCTCCGAGAACTTGGCCTCATCCGGCGCCAACTTCTCGAGGTACTCCGGGTCCTGAAACACCTCTCGAATCTTATCCTCCGACGCGGCTTCCAGGACGACTATGCCATCATAATCCGTGACCGCGTGACCCGCGTCTTTCCATGACTGCGCGGAATCTTTGTCGACGTGGACCTATGGTGGGGGTAGAATAGCTTGTCAGTTACGACTTATGGTGTCTAGAGTACGAAGAAGGAGGAGTGGTCGCGGTACCTGCTCGTATTTGAGGATGTTCTTCTTGAATATTGGGAGTGAGTCGCAAACTTTGGGGTGGGACTCGCGCCAGTATTTGTCAAAGTCTTCGAAACTCATGCCTTTTTTCCGGTGGAAGAGGATCATGAGGCGGACGCGGTGGTTGGCAGGCATCTTTGACTGGGTGCGAAGTAGAGCGTACCGAATCCAGAGTTCCGAATTCCTGGAGATCAGGTTGGCGAAGATTGAAGGAGTTGAAAACTGGCTCAGCAACCTTCGTTGCTCACAATGACATCATGACTTGTGCGATTGCTGATCCGCGATTGGCGATGAGGCAGCTCTGCAAGGCTACTGTTGCCCGGCAGAGACTTACTGCGGCACAAGCAAGCCCTGATCTCTGTGATTGCGTCTCATGTCACTGATTGGGTCCGGTCAATGATCGTTGCGGCGAAGTGACAGGGGCCTCGAGCTAGCGATCTCCTCCGAAAGAGGGGGACCCATCGCAGCAAATTGCCCAATGTGACATCCGACACAAGGCTGACAGTTTAACACGATAAATCCGCTCCGAAGTATGCAGCGCCTCCCTCCCAAAAAGCACACAACCCTTACACCTGCAGACCTCCACCCCCCAAATGCAGCGCCTTCGGCACGACGTCTGCAGCGCCCGCGGCCTCAATATCCCTCTCCCAAGGATTACGCTCCTCTTCCTTACGGTGAAATTGCTGGAATTGAGAACCATTCATGTTGCCCCCTTTGCTCATAGAAGCCAACTTCTTCCATTTGCGAAGCCGGTGTTCCTCGCTATCGTAAGGCGGTTGGGCAGTCACATGGCGATATAGGCGTGGCAGCACGAACAGGCAGCTGACCATGAGCCCTGTGGCGAGCTCGGTGACGCCAAAACAACATGCTTGCATCTTTACGTACGAAAAGTCCTCATTTTTGAGCAACAGGACCGCCCAGATCAAGCGGAAAATGGAGAAGACGATTGCCCTGTGCAGCTCCGTTAGTAGAAGTCTCAATTCTCGGAATTTCTTTGGGTAATGCTCACACGCCTCCGGTTGCAAAAACGGCCATCGTGCCAAGTCTTCGGCCTCTGGACATATGCAAATGCCAAATCTTCCACAAAGGAGCTGAATACATCGCAATGTCCGAACATACATTGAACACGCCCGAGATGATGTAAAGATCAAAGATTTTTAGGCACGAGCCGGGACTCTTAGGTTGCCAGATCTTCATGCGAGGATGACATTCAACGATCGGAATGATGAAGTAGATTGTGTAGAAGATTGTGTTGAGGATGTTCAGACCTTGCAGGGCCCAATAGAAGGGATCTCGCTTCGTTGGGCAGAAGATTCGTATGACGAGGAGGATGATTGAAATCTTGGTGAAGCCGACTGCTGGGCTGTACATCAAGTCGGAGAAGTTGTAGTAAAAGTACTGCTGCGCCATGTCTTGGGTGGTGAGATTCCATTGATGCGCTCCTGCCTTCGCGTCGACGACCTTAAAGATCAGGGCAACGAAAGCCGCATAGAAAAGGAAGCCGAGGACACATGTGTAGTCCTCCCACCTAAGTTTCTTAACGACAACGATCTTGGTGTAGAGCCGCAGAGCAAGGAGAATGCTTGCGGCGACAAGTCCTAAAGAGGACGTCACTATCCAGTAAGGTCGAACAGTAAAGGGATCTTGAAAGTCAGGAACAACGCCTGGAGGTGGCTTCAAAGCTACATCGGACGGGCTGATGATGGCGTAGGTCTGAGACATGGCAGCCACATGAGATTAACAGCCCTTAATGATTTTGGTTGAGAACTCGAAAAGCTTGAGAGAGGTCTAAGGTCTGCCTCAGAGAGGTGGGGAATGAACATTGATTTTAAAGCGAGGCGAAATGGTCATTGAGCAGCCGCTCCCCAGAGTCAGAGAAGCTGCGCACTGCCGTATTTGTGGATTGATGGCACAGTCGCATTTCCTGCATGCTCCAGCTGTGCCGTACACCATCGTGCCATGTGGACATGTTCAATTGGCTGACAGATCTCTTGGGTGTCCGTTCTGAGGTCGTACGACTTGTGTATCCAGGTAAGCAGGCAGCTTCCTTTGAATGAAATGATTTGATAATGTGCAAGGAAGGGCAGTGGGGGCATTCGGACATCTGCCCACAGCGACTTAGCCTGTCAGCCGGCATGCACACAATCCTGAAGTAAGGTAAGATCTGCAGGAGGCCTAGAGTTTGGACGGGCTTTGCGAGGCGTGTCTAGACTACTACGTAGTAGTTGTGCATGATGCGATCAGCACCCCCGTACGTAGTAGTATTTATCCATCCAGTGATAACAAATCGAGATAGAGATCTTGATATGAGCCTTGGAAGAATACATTGCGCTAGAATATCTTTCGATTCGCTTATCAGTAGCCAGAAATAAGCCAAACGATTTTAACTAGATCGCTCTCATATCTGGATGTTTCAAAGGGAAGGATTTCGATGGGTGGTGCGATATGGAGTTACAATTGCGGCGCAGAGTCCCCGAGAAGCCCCGCATTATTTGGGGAGACATGATTAGCCCTCGATCTCAATCGATCAGCTCTGCAGCCATTTCTCGCGTTGGTAGCATAAGAACGCTGGAACGAGTGCCTTCTCTTAGTCGCTTAAGTACAACAGTACCTGTCGCGTTCCTGGAAGCTCAGCCTGAAGCCGCTTGCTGGAATCTGGGGTCGTGCCCTGGTCAAGCTGGATGTAATAGTAAAACTCGGATTGTGTAGCGCTGGCTGGCTTAGTAGTGTATTGGCTCGTTGTTTGAGCGACAGGTTCTACATCAAGCGTTGCTTGCATCAGACCAGCGAGCAGATAGCGACATCTTTGCTTGAAAACATTTGAAGGACGCCAAGCTCATCTGCTCTACGAGGTGCGAGAGAACACGAGTAGTCAACAATGGTGCATTGGTGAATACCTCGGCGTGAACATAGACAAGAAGCAATAGGGCATCGTAGACGTAAGGCTGGACACTAGAATAGATGGTCGCGATATCGTGGGTAGACAATTTGGCGAGCTGATGCCTAGTTCTACGTGTACAATCGATGAGAGTGCGATCTCCATAGATGGAGTCGAGTCCTAAAAGTGGAACCGAAACCCGACCCAACGGTCAGTCTACTTAGGAGGCGATGAAGAGTGAGTGCTCACCCCAAATGACGGGAGGTGTGCGACATCCAAGTGCGAGTGACGATCACCCTTGTTGTGCGCTATGTAAAGCGGCAGCCTCGAGCGAGCGTCGACTGAGCTGAGTGCAAAGGAAGGTTACCCAAGTCGCATCGAAAAGGCCTTGGTAGAAAGTATTGACGACAACCATACTGACCGAGTCTCTATACTTCTTACCATAATACAGCCAGCGGAGTAACACATCCTCTGTGGGCGCAAAGCCCGCACGGATTTACACGGCACAGAAAGTCTGCCATTCCCTAGACATGTGTGGAGCGGAGATTACTCACGCAATACTATACCTGGCGTAGCACTACACCAGCACTACACCAGCACTACACCAGCACTGGCTGTGTCACCACCAAGATACACCTCTTGACTCAACCATCGCCAAGATAACGCCTCCACCAGAGCTGACCGCTCACGGCCCATTAGCTGACACTTGCTCACGCCAATACCCTCCAAACTTTAAGCTGTACCCCGCGGGCTGTTGCCCTACACTGTCTTCGTTAGATGTCAGTCAACGGACGCCTGTGGCAATTGCGCCTGTATATTGTTCTTCATGGCTTGTGCCTTAGTCTTTAGTGTTCCGTTACGTTCCTGGCAGTCCTTGGTGGAGTGGCCTAAGGTCATGTATATATGAACGAGGTACAACCATAGACCTCTTAAAACAAGCAAAAGCATTCTACACTCGTTCATCTCTATTCATCCTCATCGGGTTGCTCTATCCACTTCGTTAATTGCTAGACCTTCTACGGAAAAATGACGTTCACTCTAGTATCGCTGTTGCAGGCCCTGCTCCTGTGCAGCGTTTCCCTGAATGGAGTATTAGGACAATCAAGCACTTCGTCCAGCTCGACCGATTCGTCCACCACAAGCGGAAGCTCTACATCAAGTGGCATTTCGAGCACTTCGTCCAGCACAAGTGGAAGCTCTACGTCAAGTGGCATTTCGAGCACTTCATCTAGCACAAGTGGAAGCTCTACGTCAAGCGCTATTTCGAGCACTCCATCCAGCACATCTTCCAGCTCCTCAACCACGTCTAGTGCTAGCTTGACCTCATCTTCTACCATCCCAACTCTATCTCTCACGTCTTCGCTCTTGTCAAGTCTCTCGTCGGCCACGTCGTCATTGTCAGTCAGCTCGCTGCCTACCTCCACCACCTCGTCAACATCCGCCACAGTACCATCTACCACTCTCGCAACTCTCCCCTCGACTTCTACTTCATCCACCCCAACCACTTCATCCACCCCAACCACTACATCCACCCCAACTACTTCAACTACCCCAACTACTTCAGCCACTCCAACTCCATCTGAACCATCCAACCCAGGCCCCCCCGGCGTCTGCACCCCAGGCACCCTCTTCTGCAACAGCCGAACAACATTCTCCATCTGCGCAAACGGCAACAACGGCCCCAGGGAAATCCCCTTCGGTTCCGTCGCCGACGGAACCTTCTGCGACCAGCGACAAAACAGGATCCGCACCAACAACGCCGGCGACTGCCAACCGGACGGCCAGATCTTCTGTGGAGCCGGCGGAAACAGGATCTTCATCTGCGACCAAGGTGGCTTGATCGATCTCGGCCCAACCGCTGACGGGACAACTTGCAGAAATGGCGTGATCACTGCCACGTGAGGGGCTTTTTTAAGGGGCGAGATGGATGTAATACGGCGGCGTTGGGTACAGATGTCGAGTACAAAAGTGATTTTCTTTGAGATGGTTTGGTGGGGTAATTTGGAGTTCACTAGATGGAAGGTCTTCTCTTGCTGCTGACAAGATAAGTGGCTGCTGGGACACTCGGTGACAGGGCTAGCATAATGTGGTGGGATAAAGAGCATTTATAGATTTCTGTTTCTAGAATCGCTTGGTTCAATATGTATCCAGCTTAGTATATAATAGACGGCGTTACTCTTCAATTTACCGAACTTGTTGTCTGAAGTCACAAGTGTGGCAGTGGGTGAGGACGAAAAGATGTCGGAAGAGCAAGGGAGCATCGATAGGTGAACCTCATATGTAGTGCATATCTGGGCGGCATGGTCAGTAGGACAGTGCTTCATAATGGGATGGTTGTGTCAAGGACTAGAATCTGAATGCAACGACCACAGTCTGAACTGGTATGACATTTTAACGATGACCCATACGCCGCGAAGTGTAGAATCTTCTAATCTTGAACCTTCGTAAACTCATCTAAGCCACGACCTGGCCGTCCCTACTCGCTTTTTATCGCTCTCGTAGACCACAACCGCCTAACCCTTCGACACACGACCCTCATAAGCCTGCAGTATGGCATCTCGAATCCTATCCGTATCCCCCTTGTCACTCGTTGTATCCCCCGCCGCCCCGGGCAAATGATGCCCCATCACAAACTCCATCCCCACCATCGACCCCGCATCAAAAAACTTTTCCAACCGTCTCCCCTTCTCCAGATGCGGATCTAAAGTCCCCCTGACATGAATGCTCGGCACCCGAATCACCCCCCCCTCCTCCACCTCCCTAACCTCGCCATGTCCATCGGTCTCCCCCGTCCACCCATCCCCCCTCGCCTCCTTCCGCGCAAACTCCATACTCAACGGCGGATGACTCGCACACAGCAACACGCCAAACGCCCACCGCGGCAACCCCGTCTCCGATCCATCCTGCACATCAGCCAGCAACCCCGCCGCCTGTTTCCCCCCCTGACTGAACCCCAACACCCCCACAAACTTCCCTCCGTCCTGCGCCACGGCGTCGCGCAGCACCTGCCGCACGCGCAGCTGGCCGAGCAGTTGGTTCGCGGGGTATATCCATTGGAAAAAGGGGCCGCAGTCTTCGAAGACGGGGAGGACGCCGGGGCCGGGACCGGATTCGAAGGGGCCGTCGACGAAGACGAAGTGGAAGTGGGCGCGGAGGGAGGATTGGAGGCGGCGGGTTTGGATTTGGAAGATTAGCGCTGAGGTGCCGCCGCCGTGGAGGCAGAGGATGCGAGGGAGGGAGGAGGGGGGTGGGGTGGAGGTGGTGGTGGGGATTTGGATGGGCATTTGGGATGGGAGCCTTGGGGTGGTAGGGATTGTGAGGTGGGGTTGAATGTTTTGGAGACTCTTGTGCTGTGGATGTTTAGCTTTGGACGAGCATCGAGTGCATCTAAGATAGGGTCGCTTTATCGGTTCGTATATAGGATGCGAGATTTCTTTCTGATGTGTACATGAGGGGTAGGTTGAGGGGGTTGCATGCGCTGATGATTAATTGGAAGATTTCGATCCATGACGAATTCTGTAACGGAGACTTTCTACACGCAGGGTAAGCGTCCCTTCATGGATAGGCTTCGGGGGGTTTTTCGAATCTGTTGTTCGGTCACCGTTGCCAAAATCGATAGGTTGAAAGCCGCCAGAGACGCCGTGAGGCGGCAAAGCACGATATCCTAAGCGCCAAGGCTACTCTCGCGGTTTTCAAGCTTTGGATTCGTTCTGTTATGAACTCCATCTCCCGCTGCTTCCCTAGTGCGCTCTTTGCGTACTCTGGGCCGGTCCGAACCCGTCCGATACGGGCAGCGGCTTCGGGCGAGTAACATCTGTTTGTGTTTCAATCCTGAAGTTCAGTGAAAATGATCATGGGGTTATGTTTATCGAAGAGGTGTCGGGAGATTGAAACTAACACAGAACTTTTATTCAAGATCATGGACAAACGGTCTGCCACCATTGTCTATCTACAGGTCGTCTCCTGATATTTGAACCGACACCGCACTCTCTTCACTCTCACGACTTCAGCCCACAAGCTTCTCTTAACAGCTCGATCGATGGCATGATCCCCGTCCATAGCTCAAATTGATATGAAGCTTGTGCTGCTAATACCTCCAGTCCTGAGATCGTTTTCCATGACTTTGCAAGCTCCATTAGCGGCGTCACCGCGGGCTTGTATGCCATCTCCAGTAGGACCCCTTCTTTGGACTGTGAGAAGATGGATTCGAGAATCCGGTGCATACCTGGGTCGATTGGCTTGTCGGCAGGTATAGTACCAATTGCTATTGTTGGGAGCTGTGACATGTCCTTCACTTCGCTGTCGTTTGTGAGGGATTTGAGATTGTATTCCTCGGGAAAGCTTTTGATGAGAGATTGAATGTTGGGTGAAGAGCGGCCGAGGACGTAGATAGGTGAATAGTGCATTTCGTGCAGTGTGTAAATAGCAGCTCTCGAGGTTCCTCCGCCACCGACCACTAGGCCACTTTGGTTGTTTCCGGAATGAGCCCCGGCAGTTTCCAGAACCTTGGTCATGCCCTGCCAGTCTGTGTTGCGGCCCGTGAGGTGGTGACCGCTCCGTTTCGTGGATTTCCTAGAGGGGTCTGCGATGACAGTGTTCACAGCTCCAATAGCTTGTGCGTCAGTAGAGATGTTGTCAAGATGTCGAATGATGTCGAGTTTTATCGGTATTGTGATGGATGCTCCGCCGAAGTCGGATGAGTCTAGCATAGGGCCTAGGTCGCTGATGTTGTCTGTCTCGAGCAAGGCATAGGTGTGTGGTAGACCAGCGGCGCTGAAGGCTTTATTGTGCATTGCTGGAGACTTGGACTGAGTGATAGGCTTTCCGCACAAGAAGAATTCTCGAGGTTTAATAATCCCATGTAACGTTAGTGCAACGCGGATTTCGGCAGCTGAAAGCTGTCCGGGAGCTGCCTTGAATGGGAGTGCAGGGTGCGATACTGGTGTCAAGAAGCTGTTCTCAATGCGAGATTTCTGGCCATCACGACCCATGTTGATGGCGATGACAGGGGCTTTGTTTTGCGATTTGGTCCACTTTTGGAATTCCAGTAGCGCCGCGTTGTCATCTTGTGTGGCTGCAACACCGACAAGTTTGACAATGTCACCATACAAGAGAGATTTGTTGTAATGAGGTACCCAGGAGTTGTTTCCCCAGGCCAGCTGGCCTTTGGGGTCGTGGTGCGATGCGATGATCTTTGTATAGCCCTTATCCCTTGCAATAGAGCGCAATCTAATCTCAGGAAAATGGACTTCGAGGTCCATGAATTCAACTCCAGATCGTAGTGCTAAATCATAGAGGGCAAATGCCTTGTCCTGGGCAACATCTGGAAATTTGCCTGTGCACATCTCAAAGTCAGCATTTTCTATCCAAAACCTCAGATGAACATCGCACGTCGAATGCCTTGCCAAGCGAACAAGGAATGACAGACAGAAATGGGCTCAAGATAATACGAATCGTTTGAGGGCATCCTTACCTCCCTGGCTCATGGTGCGTACAGTAAATATGATTGGAAGGTCGCACGATCCTCGTAATAGCGCAAGCTGATTGGCCACGAAATCGACTGAAGGAGGATCACCGGGATTAGCTGGGTCCTCGAGCAGATCCACCCGCAGCTCTACCGCATTGGAGCCGACAACCACTTCTGGTAGGAAGTCTAGTGCAGCCGCGATATCAGGTACGGTGAGCGACACGAAGAAGGAGTGTTCCTTCGCCATGATTTTTTCGAGGACATCTCGCTGACCTGAAACAGTAGCGATGAACCATTCCAGGTCCTTGGAGGCCCTGATCAGAGTGCTGAAGGGCGCTGTCTGACTGAAATATTGGTAATTGCTGCACTCGTTGTACCAAACTTTTCTTCGTTGCCAAACCCCTCTCATATCGTCGACGTATGCAGGTCGTGATTTATCGCGCTGTAGATACTCCATAACATCCTCAATATCTCGTTGGACCAGGATGACTAGGCCACCTGATTTGTGATAGTCAACCAGTAGCTGCCTGGCTTCCGAAGTCTCAACAACGCCCCCTCCACAAGCAAAGATATGGCCTCTCGGCTTCTCTTGTAACGCCTTTTCCAGGATGGCTAGCTCTTGTTTCCTGAACTCCTCCCAGCCTAGGTGAGGTTCGAAAGTCAGCATACCCTTTTCGATGATACATGGTTAGGAAAATCGCAGATCTTAAGTAGTTCGACCGCAAATTCTGCAAAGCCGTAGCCTACTCCTCCAATCTCGGCATCGAGTAGAAAAGGTAGAATGCAGACGCGTACCTGACTCTCTAATTATATCGGGAATAGAACGCTCCAATTCGAATTCTAAGAGTGCATCGAGGTCCATGAATTGTCGCTTCAGCAGATCTGCAACGCATTTCCCAGTAGTCGTTTTCCCGGCTCCTCTCATTCCGATGAGGAAGATAGATTTCTGCATATCTTTTGAGGTCTCAAACTCGGTCCGAATCGGCATGCTCAAGTCCACTCCCTCCATTGATACCTCAAAAGCTTGGTGAAGTGTGTCCCACCATCCGGGCCAAGTCTTGCCAACGCACTCACGTTCTTGTATCAAAGCCCCTTGAGGGGCAACTAAAGCGAGGACGCTGAAGCTCATGGCCACCCTATGATCGTCATAGCAATGCACCCCTCCTTGAGGTTCTTTCAGATCAGAGTACTTGATGCCGTCGATTTCGATACCATCTTCCGATCCGCGGCAAACGACGCCAAACTTAGCTAACTCCGCCTCCATTGCTTGAATCCTGTCACACTCCTTCTTGTGCTGGTTTTGTATCCCAACAATCTTGGTCGTCGATTTCTTTTCTTTCCCCAGAGCCACAGCAGCTAGAACAGAGGCAGTGAGAAAGGCACTGATGGGAACCTGATCAGCGGCATGACCCAAAATAGAAACGGGGGCAATAGCAAGCAAAACGTACTCAGTCATGGTTTCCATGTCTATTAGCGGTATAGGCCGAAGTGTGCCAATCGGTGGACCGGTGACAGTTGTAGAAGACTCGGACTGATGAACCGTACAGCCCATGGGCTTCAAAACCTCAATAGCAAACCTTGCGTCACCCTGCAGAGATGCAGAGCCAATGTTCGGCACGGTACATGTGGTTCCTGTAACTGCAGCTATTGCAAGGGGATAGGTAGCCGAACTAGCGTCGCTCTCGATCTCATAGGTGGGAGGGTTTTTATATTGGGCTTGAGGAATGTGATAAGTATGCTCCTCCACAGTAGATTTCCTTACCTCAATGCCAAAAGATTTCATCATCGCGATGGTGAGATCTATGTAAAGTTGCGAAATGGGCTTTCCACCGATCAATCGTAGGGTAATCTCGTTCTTTGCATACGGCGCACACATTAGTATGCTTGAGACGTATTGAGATGAGAAATTCGCGGCCAGATCGATACCTCCCCCTTCCATGCCTCCGATGGCTTTGATTTTCAGGGGTAAGGACTTGTCTTTTCCCGGCAGGCTTTCTGACTTTTCGACATAGCTGATGTTAGCTCCATTCGTATTCAAGGCATCGACTAAATCTCCGATCGGACGCTGCTGCATTCTCTTATTTCCTGTCAAGATGGAGTAGTTCTGGATCCCTGGTTTGGCCAAGGTCGCGGCAGTCGTCATGAACCTGGAAGCTGTACCTGCATTACCTAGATCCAGGTCATTTTCGCTCGCTCGAAGATGGCCCCCTTTACCCGACACCACAAGGATTGAACCACCTTTGTCCTCCTCCCAGGTGAAATCGGCAGCTTGCATTGCGGCCAGGGCCTTCATCATGACTTTAGTATCGTCTGACTGTAGGAAATTTTTGATACGGCAGGTTCCATTACCTAAGGCAGCCAAAAGTAGCGCTCGATTTGAGATACTCTTGGAACCTGGCGGTATACATGCTACTTTCGAAGCCTTGGCTACGAATGGCAGGACTTGTATTCCAGATGAGAGAATTATTCGCACGTCTCTGTCCGCCACTATTGTGGCGGCGCGCCCATGTACTTTGCCAATGGCTTCCAATAGCACGATCCTTTTCTTCCGACCTTGATTCTTCTTGTCAACAGCCATGATTGAGAAAAGATTATCAACAGAGCAGTGTCTATAGCCTGACCCCTTTCGGACAGTAGCGTCTCCCAATGAACAGGGAAGTCCGTAGCTCGCAAGACATGCCTTCAACCTTGCAACAGCACTGCCATCAAGGCATCCGAGGTATCGTGATAGCTACAAGGGACTAAGAGTGAGTGTCGGTTTCTTTAGGCTCTTGCTCTTGATGATCATGTAGAGAAGGCTGGCTTAGATATACGCACCTCGGCCTCCAAAACCATGCCTATCGATACACACTCCCCGTGCAGTATCTGTGGAGTGAGGATTCCTTCTATAGCATGACCAATCGAATGGCCAAAGTTTAGAAGATTCCTCAAGCCACCTTCTCTTTCATCTGCTGAGACAACTTCAGCCTTTACTCGGACTGAGCCGACGACGATGCGCTTCAGAACTCCTTCCACGTCTGACAGTCTAGAGTCATCGTACGTTGGAGAAGATTGAATAGCTTTCATCAGCCGCTTAGCACTGATTTCCAAAAACTCAAATTCGTTCTTATTCCAGATAGCTGCGGTCTACGCCATTGTCAATACCCCATAGCTTTCCACTTTCTTTAGCCCATAGTGAACACACCTTGATGACCTCTGCCATCCCGTTGATGAACTCGCGTGTCGGCAGGCTATTTAAAAATTGAAGGTCGATATAAATCTTGGATGGCTGCCAGAAAGCGCCTATGAGATTTTTACCGGCCTATGACATCAACAGTCAGCATCAAAAAACAAGACCATTCTACCTGTGCACAAGGCTTCTTTTACCGGAGTGTCAATGGCCGTCTTACCGCCTATCGAAGAATCCACCATAGCAAGCAAGGACGTGGGGACGTTCACGAATCGTATGCCTCTCTTAAAATTCGAGGCAACAAAACCAAGCATGTCTCCAATCACTCCACCACCTAATGCGATGATAACAGACCTGGTGTCTAGCGGCGGATCCCGATCTCCTGAAAGCATCCAATCCTCAACCTTCGCTTTGGTAGCTCGAGACTTCGATGTCTCGCCTGGTGGAATAACATAGTTGAGTAGCTGGCTATCTTTCTGTAACTTTGTTGTTACATCTTTGAAAGCTTTTTCGAATTTTGGACAATACGTGTCCGATAAATTTGTATCAGTCACCAGTAAATATGTTGAAGATGGAACATTCTTCAGCAAATCTTCGACAATATGGGAGCCCCATAATTGGTATCCGACCTCAATCGTCTCCTCTCCTAATATAGCAATCTTCGTATGTTCAATCATGTTCGCAATTAAGAACTCAGTGAACGTGGGGCCAAGCGGCGCACACTGATATTTGCAAAAATTCAAGGGCTAAGGCCGGCCCTAGTCCCGGCCCGTACTGGCGGCCGCTGTAATGCAACGCAAACAACTATCAGGAGCTATCGAGGTGCTTTGGTAGCCAACAATATCGAGCGGGTACAGGAAAACCATCCATAGCCCCACGTTTATATGGATATCAACATATTTGGGTCATCAGCCTAAAGGGTCAGAACCGAATCATGAACGTATTGCGATATATGGAAACTTAGGAATAGGTTTTGAATAGAGTTGATGGTGTTACATTGCCAATATACAGTTTTAGCAGACTCGATTTTCCGCCTATGTGATCGTTTTGCGACACCATGAGCATCTATCTTCCCCCATTGTACCCACTATAGCGCCCATCTTGCGGCGGCGGGTAGTAGCTATTCCCATAGCCACTCATCGGGCCTTGACCATTGTTGTAAGCATATCCAGACTGTGGGGCCGCATGATTGTTGTAGTAGCCCGCATGAGCTGGTGGTGGCGCTCCACTGTATCTTGGAGGCGGAGGAGGATAGCCATTATATTGTCCGTTTGGAGGAGGTCCGCCTCGCCCGAACGTAGGTGGTGGACCATGACCATACCCTGGATTGATATGTGCGGCAAAAGGGTTGGGCCTCTCTTCGGTATAGTTCATCTGACCACCCCGACCGCGGCCCCGGCCTCGTCCCAGAGGTGCGCCACCAAAAGAGCGGCCGGAGTGATTGGCGCGCCCCTTGGTAGCTGCAATATCCTCGGCATTCAGGACCGATGGCCCAAATTTAACACCGCGAAGTAGCATTGATTTGTGTATGTGCACAGAACGAGGCATCTCATAATAAACGCTAAGACACTTGTCAACACTGAAGCTTCATAGTTCGCACAATTCATACCTGACGCTGTGGTCTTCCTCAAGATCTGGCATAATACCCTCACCGAGTGGAAATGACAGAGAGCTCCCAGGCAGGTAATCTACGTTTTTCTCGATCTTTCCTGCTAGACCTTCACTAATCGATGGGTTGAGCTTATACTTCGGTGAGCCCTGCCGTTTTGAGTAGAAATTGATCGCAATCTCATCGTATAGGGGGTGCTGGTCAGACATGACCAGCAGGTCTTTGCCAACTTTATTGCGGGCCTGCTCTTCGGCGGACAGGAGAGGATATTTCTTTGCCATTGCATCCAGTAGCCTCTTCATGTCAATGAAAGGCAAGAGTGCAACACCTTGCCACCTGTAGAATGTAGAAGTCAGCGTTCTACCAACAAAAGCGTAGAAAGAGGCCTTGAAACTTGTGCAGGAGCCAACGCGTCCAAGACGTGTCTCTAGATGTTGACCTGATTTGGATTGGGTAAGTGAATCGAGCTTATAACGTACGCGAATTTCTTTCCGTTCAGATCAATGGGGCTATATGTTGTCAAAGTCAGCACTGCCTGACCCAAGCACATATTTGATTGACGCAATACATCCAGAGCACGTCCCACGAGCTACAGAAGAATTCTCAAGGTAAATGGTCGCACAGGAGAGAAAACTTACAAGTCCGCTGGGTAGAAATCTATTATCTCACTATCATCGTCTTCCATTAAGGGATGGAAGACCTCGGGAATAGCGTGATTCGATGCTGCCGGCAGAACGCCCATGAGTTGCTCAAATGGTTTGGAGGGTTTACCCTTGTCGAAGGTGACTTCCATCTTTTCAAGCTCGACAAAATCTGCAGCAAACGGAGCGTAATGATACGGATAGTACCAAGTCCAGGAAGGACACCCCTGGAAGTAATAGCGCAGCACCCATGCAAGCCCTTCGACGTACGCCTTGGCAACGTTGTTGCGGAAACCTTCACGTTCAAGTGTCAGCAAAGCTTTTGGCACAACCGATGACTTAGGAATGTGTCTGATGGCACAAGCTCCCAAATCGTGCCTCTTGACAATTTCTTTCGTGAGCATGAGAAGCAGCGGATTGGGGGATGGAAATACCGATATCTTGGGGATCGACATGGAATTTGTTTTCATAATATCTGTCGGCGTAGCCTTCTTCCCACAAACGGATATTGTCAGGTGGAGGCTCATCAGAACATGTTTCTGACTTGCTTTGAACAGCTGGGCTGTCAAGGCCCGGTGTTCTTGCGTCCTCAGCCTCCATGACTTCGGCTTTCCTCTTTGTTGAAGCTGATCCAGGCGTTCTGGTGACCTCGGGCATATGATTGGTGTCGGCAATCGGACCACTATCACCATGTTTATCAAGATTTGCATCATCATCGTCCACTGACGCTGCTTTTGTCTGATCACTACCCAACAATTGGCTTTTCAATGCAGCAGCAGCATTTTTGTTTGCCTCATTAGCCCTGTAGATTGCCCCCCGATTCACAACCATGTCATGTGTCATTGTCCGCTCTTCTTTGGTCAAAGCTCCCTTACCAGGAACAAAAAGGGGCATATCTGGAGGAGCAAGGACTGGACCCTTTGCTTTGCCTCGGCTTATGTTAGCCGTCGAGGGACTACTGTAATCTGGCGAACCTCGACGCTGACCCGGCGTGTACGTATCTCCACCGCCAGAATTTTGATTCCGATTCTGCTCGTCTAACTTCCTCCTCTTCGCACCTGCTTCCCTCCGTTCTTCGGTTTGCCGTCGTCGCCGAAAGATCGCATCTTCCTGTTTGGCAAGGCCGTTCAAAATGAATTGGCAACGCTCATAATTGATATGACCGTCTGTTGTTACATAACCACCCATCACCGGGATATTGTCCCGCCAAATAGCGATCAGAGTGTCAATACCGTTCTCGCGAATATCGAGACTGGGTAAATGTGGCAGAAAATCGTTTCCTACAAAAAAACACATGAAAACCCAGTCGTCTAAAGCTCTTTCGAGATCGAACCTAAACGGCTGCTGGGGTACTGTGAGCTCGGCTTCAAGGTATTCACGGAGGACGGAGACATGAAGCCAGATGAAGGGCTTGTCAGCTAAGGCTTTGTCTTTTTCGTCAAACTCTCCGTCTTTCGGCTTGGCTTCACCCTTGCAAGCTTCAGCTATATGACCCTGCTGGCCGCAGATGCGACAAGTGCGGGCTTTTGACTCTTGAAAAAAGACATCTTCACGAAGGACGCGGAAGTGGGGCTCATGAGTTGCGAGACCCAGCATGATTAAATCAGCATCAAGCCCGTATATAACATGACGAGTGTTAGGATCATGCTGTGGTGAAGAACGCTGAGATCTGACAAACTCCATAATCTTGTGTTCTCCTTCTCCCGGTACTGTCGCATCTGACAGGATTATTTTTACCTAAAAACCATGAGTGATTTGGTATGCCACTAAGATCGAGTTGACACATACCTTCTGCCAAGCTGGATCAGTGTTGACCTTATGCTTACACCAGAAATCGAGGCTTGCTGCGAGAATGTCCATGAACGGAGTTCCTGGAGTAATTGCATTGCTATCCCAGGTTTTCTTCTGTGCCATGTCCGTGGCCTCCTTATCCACTACACCTCCATTCTTGGATTTGAGCATCTTTAAGAAGTCTTCATTATCTTCGTCTTTCTGCTTAGCTTCCTGAGCCGATCTAAATCGCCGTGAGCGTTGCTGATTCATTTTGGCACGAGGAGCTACTCCATCTGTAGATAGGAAAATCAGCAACATTCTTGGCCTTCAATGCGTACGGTCAAAGAGATATACCCCCCTCGACCACTTCCGGATCTCAATAAAGGAGGTACTTGGTTACGGAGGGGGAGACATCTATCTCTAAGCCAGGATTTCCTGCTAGAATTGTCAACATACCAACGGCGATCATTAACAACTTTCTTGGCCGAACCATGTTTACCACGCGATCTGTGTACTTGAATATTGCCAACATCATCTCTTCCTCATTAGCGGGCGGAGGTCGATCCTCAGGATGAGAGCAAGGATGAACGATGCCATTCATGTCGAGGTAAAGGTTGTCAAACTCCTCGCCATTGGGATTAGGGCCAAGCAAGTTGATTGGTATCTCTTGACCGTCTACCGCTTCTGGCTTCTCCTCGATGACCTGTGAAATGATCTTTGGGTACTTCTGTGACAGCCATCGGAAAAGTGCTGGAACACCCATTTTACAATCGGGACGACAAAGCCTTCGTCAAGTTCACCTGAAATGGTAGCACCTGTAGACTTTGGTTGATGGCACAAGTATGGTTCACGTGACGGAGATAGAGCGATAGATTCCAAGCACAAGGTTCGGGCGAAAGATCGAAAGCCGAATAGTTGAGGATACTAGAGGCCTTGGTACTATTGTAGCAGTTGCTTCAAAGGTTGCCAAAGGTAAGCCTGTGCCTATAGCATGAATGATAGGCGCCCAGTCTGTGTAAATCTCGAGTGCCGCAGTTGTCGGCTCGGCGAAGCAGGAGGCTCACAGTCCCTGTCGCGCTCGGATGTCGTGCGAAGTGGTGATGTGCACAATAATATGTTGAACTTCCTTTGGTGCTGCAGGCCACTAGTCAAGCTGATCCCTGGCGTCGATCTCCCTTAGAATAGGATACATGTATTTTACCTTCAGATACAATAGGATTACATACCAACAACATCGACAATCTGTGCACTCCGAACCCTAGGTGGATCGTGATCAGCTCTTACGGCGGAATGACAGCTGGGGCGCTGATGAATCATATGCCCACGATGCATACCGGGCTTGCGGTGGGGTTGTTGAGATCATAGAGAAACATGTTCAAATTACTCGAGTCCCAAGCACCAGCAAAGCAGAATGCAACGAGCACCATCTCAACACTTAGTGGTCGCTTACAAAGCGCAACATTGTTGGAGGATAGGAGAGCTGCCATACTTGGTCTAAGAAGCTTTGCAAAGGTGTACCCGGCTTCTGTGGCATCTGGCGCTTTGAGGAGCCTCATCAGTTGCCTCAATAATGATGTTGAAGATGTAGACACAACGAAGGTTATATTGGAGACCCTATTGATGCTGTTCAATCCCGATGAATCGAGTGTGAGTTCAAGCTATGCAATACGATGGTGCTGGAAATAATCCTCCGAAGCCTGAAGCCTCAGACGACATCGCCCTCTGGCTTGCAGATGAGTTCACCCAAGTAAGTCGATACATCCCACCCCGACTGGACCATTTGTTGAGTTGACGGAGTAGCGACAAGACAACATCACAGCTCTATTGGACTTATTGGGAACTTACGACTTCTTTTCACGGCTCTACTCGTTACAGCTGATCTCTGCCATCTCCACGGCTCGACCCGAGCGAACACAAGAATGTGTGTATACAGCCCCACTTGGTGTATCTAGATTGGTCGCCGTCCTTGAAGATAAGAGGGAAGCTGTACGAAGTGGTAGGAGCTAGCAATAGCGAAGGTGGGGAAACAACTAATGTGGGTCACAGAGGGTCTCCTCCTTCTCACGGCTCTCACGCCGTCCTCGCTGGACCTACAGAAGCTCGTAGCTTTCGAAAACGCCTTTGATCGAATATTTGGTATTGTTGACTCCGAAGGAGGTCTGACACACGGCGGTATCGCTGTGCAAGACTGTTTATCACTACTAGCAAACCTCCTTCGCCTAAACGTGTCCAATCAGTCGTATTTCCGAGAAACGGGATGGGTAAAGAAGCTTGCGAGTCTGCTCGCTGGGGCTACCCGTGAACAAGATCTCCAGGATGGTGTGGCTGAATGGGCAAGATCCCAACGAGACAAGAATGTGTGGGGACTCCTTGCTGTTCTCCGCCTTTTCCTGGTCAAAGGTAGTGTAGGATGTCAAGCAAATCAGGTATCTTTTTGGCATAGTGGAGTTTTGACTCAAGTACTGGATATAGCGTTCTGCGACTCATTCGATGTCACCATAAGAGCAGAGGTAAGTCAAACCCAGGCAACATTCAAATTCGAGCAAAACTTCTGAAATGTTTCAAGGCTCTTGTGACAGCTGCAGATCTCATCAGATCAAACAGCGGTTTACAGGAAGGCTTCGCCCAACGCGAAGTCCTTTCCCTTGATCAGGAAAATGTGCCGCAAGTCAACGGCCATGCCAACACCAAGCCACCTCCCTCTACTGTCAACGTCATTTCGGGCCTGCTCAACTTAGCACTTGCGCCATCCCCTATTCATGTATTTGATGTCCGCTTGGCTGCTTGTGATTGTCTCAAAGCATATCTGTTTGGTCATGCTGCAATACGCTCACACTTCCTACGACGAGCCATCGAAGGTCACTTATCCGATGAGACTGAGGTTGACAACATACTCACGATACTTATCGAGGATTCAGAATGTTCCCGCGGTAAGGACCCGTACAGAGCCTGGATTTCTGCAGTCCTACTATTCCATCTCATTTATGAAGATTTTGACGCTAAGAATCTCGCTATGAGAGTGGCTGAAGGTGATGCTACGAAGGGAGAGGAGGTCATAACTTGTATACAAGCACTGTCAGCGAACCTAATATCAGGTGAGCAGAAGGACGAGGACCCAAGAGTGTCCATTGGCTATCTCATGGTATTGTGCGCTTGGTTATATGAGGACCACGATGCAGTGAACGACTTCTTGGGCGAAGGGAGCAACGTGCAAAGCATTGTACAGCTAGTCACACACACCAGACAATCTCATACCCTAGTGACTGGATTATGCGCGCTGCTCCTTGGTATCGTTTACGAATTTTCGACCAAGGACTCACCGATACCACGCGCTACACTACATCATATACTCACGGCGGGTTTAGGGCGTGAACAATACGTTGACCACATCACCAAGCTACGGGAGCACCCCGTGGTTCGAGACTTCGAGGTATTGCATCAAGGCCTTCACTCTGCGCTCCCAGGCGAGCTACCGGAAGTGTATTTCGATCGAATATTCATGGATTTCTTGAAGGACAACTTCAGTCGAATCATCAGAGCGATTGATCGTGCCCCTGGACTCGAAGTTCCGGTCGTAGCAAATGGGATACAGAAAGGCATATCCAGGGAGCTGGTTGATTCGCTGAAATCACAAGTCGATGCTGGGACCCGGAAAATACAGAAACTTGAATCAGACATCTTGACTTTCGAGAGAAAGCTCGAGCAAGAGCAGGCCGATCACCGGAAGGCAAAGGAATTCACAACAGTAGAGTTGAATCGGATCAAAAGTATCAATGAAGCTCTTCAAAGGAATCACGAAGATGATATAGAAAGAACGGTGCAAGAGCACCAACAAGACCGAAGTGCCAGCCAACTGATGCACGAAGCAGCTATGCAAGACCTCCATACCCAGATGCAGAAAGCAAGAAATGAAGCCGATGCTGATGCTGCAAGGATCCGTACGAGGAATAAGGAAGAAGTTGATGATTTGAAAGCTACCGTCAACGGGCTTAAAAGTGATTTGGAGAAGGCCAGCAAAGAACACGTGCAGGATCTTCAAACTGCACACGAAGATTACTCTACAAAGACGGCCTCGCTTGAGTCTAGGTTACAACGAGCTGAGGATAAGGCCAAAGATGCCGAGGAGAGGGCTACTCGCTTACAGGATGACCTAAATGCTAAAGAAGATGCTCGGAAATCGGCGCAGACAGAGCTCGATGATATGCTGATGGTGCTGGGGGATTTAGAAGAGAAGAGATTACGGGATAAGGTACGCTACTTGATATCTTCTCCCTCTGTGTCCCTGGCTGATATGCGTAGAATCGCTTACGAGCGCTTGATCAACCGGTCTCTGAGGGTGAAGAGGATGATGACAACGCTGAGGTAGATGGCCCTCAAAAAGAGGGCGAAGTGGATTAGAGCCTTGTCCCAATTCGCAGACAAACCTGTCTTATCGCCGGGCCCGATATTGAAGGCTGCCGCAGTTCCTCGTTATGAGGCGCTATCTAGGCTTAGGGAGGGATTCAGAGATATCAGGAGAATAGTCGTAGATTAGCCAACGTCCGATAATATCCTTACTATATCGCGAGAATTTTCAAGGTCTATCAACCTCCTCGTTTCGCTGCTTTCGCAATGGTGTACCTTAGAATAGCCGCTTGCCCAGCCTTACGAGGCACAAATCTGAGTCCTCAATATTGCAGCATCACCTTTGGCCTCCCGATGACATCCACCACAGCATTCGCATGACGAATCTTGGGAGGTCACCAACATGTCCATTGATTTTCCGAAAGAAGAGGAGGCGGTACTAGAGCGGTGGAGGTCGATCAAGGCGTTCGAAACACAGGTCGAGCTCTCGAAGGGAAAAAAGCCGTATACATTCTATGACGGTCCCCCTTTCGCGACAGGTTTACCACATTATGGACATTTACTCTCTTCGACTATCAAAGACATCATACCCCGGTACTGGTCCATGAAAGGACACTATGTTGAACGGAGATTTGGCTGGGATACACATGGGCTTCCCATCGAATATGAAATTGACAAAAAACATGGTTCCTCAGGCAAGGACTTGGTGGCGCAGATGGGCATAGCAAAATATAACGAGGAGTGTCGGGCCATTGTCATGAAATACGCCGTGGAGTGGAGGCAAACCATTGAACGGCTGGGAAGGTGGATTGATTTCGACAACGACTACAAGGTCAGCCACCCTTACCTACTGGATAGATGGTTTTACTTACTGACAGTAGTGATGCTCAGACAATGGACCCCACGTTCATGGAATCGGTGTGGTGGGTCTTTTCAGAACTATTCAAGAAGGACCTCGTCTACAAGGGGTACCGAGTCATGCCATATTCGACCGCGCTGAATACGCCACTAAGCAATTTCGAAGCACAACAGAATTACAAAGATGTCCAAGATCCTGCGGTTGTAGTCACATTCCCGCTCCTCGACGATCCTCAGACATGCCTCCTTGCCTGGACAACAACGCCATGGACTCTGCCTTCGCATACAAGCCTTGCTGCCAATCCGAACTTCGAATACGTCAAAATTCACGATGAAGTTTCTGGAAAAAACTATGTTCTCCTCGAAGCGTTGATGAAAACTTTGTATAAGGATCCTAAGAAGGCTAAGTATAAAGTTGTCGGACGTTTCAAAGGCTCAGACATGCTTGGTTGGCAGTACGAGCCCTTGTTCGACTACTTTTACGAGGAATTCAGGGACCACGGCTTCAAAGTTTTGAACGCGGCCTACGTTACCGCCGACAGTGGGGTCGGCATAGTCCATCAATCCCCTGCATTCGGCGCAGAAGACTACGAAGTGGCTTTTAACGCGGGTGTCATCACTGACAAACGCCTACCGCCAAATCCTGTCGATGAGCAAGGCTGCTTTACGTCTGCAGTACGTGATTTCGCTGGTCAGCATGTCAAGGCTGCTGATAAGGCTATCATCAAACATTTGAAAGGGACTGGTCGCTTGATTGTTGATTCCCAACTCACTCACAGTTACCCCTTTTGTTGGAGATCGGATACTCCACTCATATACAAGGCGGTACCCGCATGGTTTGTCAAGGTACCTGATCTTATCCCCACCATGCTAGATAATCTCGACAAGTCTCATTGGGTGCCGACTTCCGTCAAAGAAAACCGATTTGGCAACTGGATTGCTAATGCAAGAGATTGGAACATCTCGAGAAATAGATATTGGGGCACTCCCATGCCCATCTGGGCGAGTCAGGACTTCGAAGAAATCGTCTGTGTTGGAAGCGTAGAGGAGCTCAAAAAGTTGAGTGACTACAAGGACGACCTATCCGATATACACCGAGACAAAATTGACAAAATTACCATCCCAAGCAAAGAGGGCAGAGGAGACCTCCAACGAATCGAGGAAGTCTTTGACTGTTGGTTTGAATCTGGTAGTATGCCTTACGCTTCTTCGCATTACCCATTCGAGAACAAAGAAGCTTTTCAGGCGTCATTCCCCGGTGACTTCATTGCAGAAGGTCTAGACCAGACACGTGGTTGGTTCTACACCCTTACCGTTCTAGGGAATCATCTGTTCGGGTGTTCGCCATTCAAGAATTGCATAGTCAACGGCATAGTGTTGGCCGAGGACGGCAAAAAGATGTCGAAGCGATTAAAGAATTACCCCGACCCTTCATTGGTCATAGACAAATACGGCTCCGACGCTCTTCGGCTGTATCTCATCAACTCACCCGTTGTTCGTGCTGAGACTCTCCGTTTCAAAGAGTCTGGTGTCAGAGAGGTGGTAGCGAAAGTTTTGCTACCATTGTGGAATAGCTATAGGTTCTTCTCGGATCAGGTTCTGCTGCTTAAAAAGGTAACGAAAATCGAATTCATGTTCGATCCTGAATCGGAGTCTGGCAACACAAATGTCATGGACAGATGGATCCTGGCAAGCTGCCAAAGTATGCTTAAGTTCATCGACGAAGAGATGGCGGCATACCGGTTATATACCGTCGTACCCAGGTTGCTTGAGTTGATAGACAATACCACAAATTGGTACATCAGGTTTAATAGACGGCGACTAAAGGGAGATTTTGGTATCGAAGATACCAAAAGAGCGCTCAACACCCTTTTCGAAGTTTTATACATTCTTGTTCGGTGCCTTGCCCCATTCACACCATTCATCACAGACAACATCTATCAACGCTTGCTACCTCACATCCCGGCAATCGAACGAGGGAAAGATCCCCGAAGTGTGCATTTCCTTGATTTCCCACAGGTCCGCAAGGAGCTCTTCGACGAGGAAGTAGAGAGACGAGTAGGACGTATGCAACGAGTCATCGAGCTTGGCCGGGTGTCCCGTGAAAGAAGAACCATCGGCCTCAAACAGCCTCTGAAGACCCTTGTAGTCATCCACCCAGATGATACGTATCTCTCCGATGTTCGCTCTCTCGAGAATTACGTGTGCGAAGAATTGAACATCCACGATCTCGTCCTCTCGACTGATGAAGACAAGTACAACGTCCAATACAGCGTCGACGCGGATTGGCCGACGCTTGGCAAGAAGCTCAAGAAGGAAGCTCAAAGGGTTCGGAAAGCGCTTCCGAACCTCAAAAGCGACGACGTTCGGCAATTCGTCCAGAGGGGCCATATGATAGTAGATGGTATCGAGCTGGAGAAGACTGACCTGATCGTGAAACGAGGCCTCAAAGAAGACGAATCCTCGAAATATCTCGAGACCAACACTGACAACGACGTCTTGACCATCCTCGATACCGAAATGCAACTGTCGCTTCTTCATGAGGGCATAGCGCGCGAGGTCGTCAACCGAGTACAGCAGCTGCGCAAGAGAGCGGAACTGAAACCCACAGATGATGTTAAGATGGAGTACAGAGTGCTAACTGACCCTGACAACATCGGCATTGAGAAGGTTTTTGAGGAACATGGAAAGACATTTGAGAAGGCATTGAGGAGACCTATAGATAAGCATGTAGTGACCCACATTGGAGGAAAGGCATCGGATACGATGACTGAAGTGGTTATTGTGGAGGAGGATCAAAAGGTGCAGGAGGCAACATTCATGTTGCGGTTGGTGAAGCTTTGAGAGCGGACGCAGTTGGTAGGGAAGGTTGAGCTGCTGATGGTGGGCGATGATTGCATGCCGTTCTCACGAATTGATGTGACTAGATCTGGCATGAATTGCTAAAGATAGACCATGAGTATCGCGAGGTTCAGATACTTATATCGATGATCTCTGAGTTGACATTTTATGCATTCAATGTTATCTGCCTCGGAATAGCCTTCGTTGATGAGAGGGTAATGGATAGGCTCCTGGCTAAAGCATGAGACAGTTGGTGACCATGGTGGAGATTAGTAGTATTCGTATCGGACAATATTGATATATGGGTTGTAGTGAAGAAGTTCTCCATGATACGCTTGGGATGCAAGGACCCCCAAGCCAAAAACTGTCTAGTATCCTTCTTGCAATCGGTCAATGGCTATTGCAATGTCCTACAGCTAGACCAGGTTCATCATAGCCAAATCTACCAAATGCCATCTTCAATACAGCCTGTGTCCCTGCGCATGATCTACTTCTCTCCCTTCAAATCCTCCGCGGCACGATCAACATAAGGCTCATCCTTGCCACCTTTACCACTACCTCCACCTGTAGACTTGTCACCGCCACCTGGGACGTAACCTTGACTTCCTCCACCGCTATGCGTCGCGCTTTTCATTTCGCTGACACCTTCGGGCATGGGTGCGGCTTTGTTGGAGCGGTCGACGCCGGAGGATACAGGCTCCTGTTACGGTCAGCGGCTGCGCTTGATAGCTTTGGAAGAAAAGGAATGGGGGTGAGATGGAAAGGCAAGGCTCACATCAGAGTCACCTTTGGGAGCTCCAGCGATGTTGTTCTCGCCTGACTCAATAGCGTTGTCGGATTGAACCGTCGGGCCATCAGTGAATTCTCCCCCGCGTGGCATTTTCGTTTCCCTCCTTTTCTAGGAGAGTTTGTATATTTTGTTTGGTCCTTTAGTTTTTGGATTGTTTGTTATATTCGATTGCAGGCAGTATTGCTGTGTTGAGCACCGCGGGATTTCCTCAATGTGCGAACCTACGTCACTATGACTTTCCCAATCAGGAAGCTTAAACTTCATCCACTGCACGCAATTGGCTATTGTCGACGAGATGAACTTCCAAGCGCTCCAATGCTTGTATACTCTATGCCAAGAGTGGCATGAGCCTCAGAGATTGACCTCTCATTTTCGTTTTGCGGCGGCCTGTGAATCGAGTCAATAACCAAGAGGCCCCCTCAGCGGCTGAATTAGCATACCCTGTAACAGTCCTTGAGCTTCATGAACTCTGCTATACACTTGTCCTTGTACACCCCATTGTAGTCGGCGGCGATGCATTTCCCGTAAATAGAGGCCTAGAATTTGTCAGTACCGTCATCACTGTAGATGCTTTGTGGTTTTTGTCTGTCACCTCGACTGAACACTTCGCTACTGCTTCTGCAAATTTCTCAATTGGCCTCGTCCTGCCCGGCATGGTCGTTGTGAAAGACGGAGTAGCTCCCAAAAACTGCAGCTTGTGGGTAGCCTTTGATATCTACCTATGGTACAACATATAAGGAACACTGGAAGAACATACTCTAACTTCATCACCATCAAATTGCCGCTAATCTATGTTTGGATTAGAGTGTTGTTTTAGGAGACGCGACAATTGCAGCCACGCTTGCGCCGAGCGGAGAGTCAACATCTTCTATACTCGCATTGCTTTCCCAATTTTACGAAGTTACGAATTGCTATGCACTATATCATTGCTTACTCTTATTCTATCGCTGAGCGAAAGACTACCATACCATCTTCATGCATTCGAAATCGACGCGTGGTAGGCGCCGTCACTGTCGATGCCTCCATCCCCACTCTCAGAAGATACCAATAGCGCCGCGGAATTCTCCCCACTCACTGACGAAAGTGAGTAATCGCGGTCCGTCAAGAGGTGTCCGAAACTGATCGCGCCAAATAGATGTTGCGATCCTTTACCAAATCATCAAGTCCGCCGAGCAGTATCCCGATGTGCACACTTTCCCTTTCCGTGCCATCTTCGCCGCGTACGATACTATCCTGCCAGAAAACGGACTCAATCCGGATCATGACCAAATCTACCTGCGCTTCTTATTCAGGTTGGGCGACAGTAGAACGCAGGGTCAATCTTTGTATGAGAGTTTCGAGGCATTACTCGAGGAGCTGGGATTTCAGATCGAATTTGTCCCAGACGAAGATGAGATACAGGATAATACCAGAATTGTTGATACCAGCAATGGCGAATACGCAGTCAATACACAAGACAATCACCGTGTTGGACCACAGAGACGGTCCAGACGAGCATCTTTCAACTCTATGTACGATGCGGAGCCTGAAAGCACAAGAGCGATTGGATCGCGGCGAGCATCGATATCAGGCATCGATGTCAGTCAACAATTCGTCTTGGACACCCGGCCGTCAACAAGAGCTACCACCAGGAAGACTGAAAAGACGACATCTGATCCGTCGCCCTTCAAATCGGCGGCATTGCAGGCTAGGAGGGGTAGGCTGAAAGTGGAGGACTTTACCAATACATTGCAGCAGGCCCAGATCAAACGCAAAACAGCGCCTAGACAAGGCCATGACGAAGGGCGACAACTTACTGCCCCCACTACCCCAAGACGGAACGTTCCAATCCATGCGTCACCCTCCATGAGGGGAGTCCGGCAGGCAGCCAGTGCTGGAAAGGCTTTGTTCGACAGAGTCTCCGTAGATTCTCATAATCCTCAGCCGGCCTTTGCAGTGAACCAGCACGAAAGACTTTACAATCCTTCGAGGACACAACTTCTTAGAGATGCGGAAATCTTTTATCATTATCGCATCCGCTCGGTCGCGCGCGATATTGTGGATAAATGGTGCTACGCTGCTTTACAAGACAAAGATCAGCATGAGCATATGGAAAGACTTGCGGCGGCCCATGACACGGAGATTCTTCTTCGCCAGGCCTTTGAGCACTGGCGAGTCAGATTGCATGCAAGAAAGCAGGTTGCGCAAATAGAACGCTATTTCAAACATCAGGAAAGGAGAATAACCAGAGCTCGCGACCTGATGCTATTGGCCAAAGCGTTCAGCCATTGGGAGCAATGTGTTCGAGATGAAAGGATGCGTGCATCGAATGCTCGGCAGTATATCCTGAGTATCAAGTATTTCCAGGCCTGGAAAGATATCACCCTGACCAATCAGCATGACATCCGCTTACAGATGCTAAGAAGGTCTTTTGGTATCTGGAAGCACCGCTATGTTCAGAGCTTGAAAGAAAATATCAAGGCGGACTTGTTACTTCATCGATGCATCGCACGAAATACGTATTGGCGTTGGTTTTGGGCTTTTTGCGAGAGACGCTCTCCACAATGGAGAGAGGGAAGGCTCAGACGCAAATATCTACTCAAGTGGGTCACTGCGTTTCGAAACACCAGGCGAACAGAGCAGCACGTTACAACGCGGATAGATGACATAGCTCGAAGAAGAATCTTCTCGCGATGGGTTGGAAAAGCTCGAGTCATCCTGGAAGATCTGCGACGAGCAGCAGTCTTTAAGCAACAGAAAGAGGGCTCTCATGCCCTCCAGGCTATGAAAATGAGTACGGTCTATGCCCTTCTGATTCGGCAGGCGTCCAACATGGTCGATTGGAGAGTAGCTGGCGCAACCTTCACCATCTTTGTTATGAGATACAGGTTCGAAAGGCAGGCAGCGGCCGTCAGTCGTTTGAGGATTCTAAGGAACACCTGGACCCAATGGAACGATTGTCTCCGCTGGCAAGCAGTGGCTCACCGGATTGACGATAGGTACTGCCTGGAAGCACTCTACAGATGGGTCATCGCAGAAAGATTCCTCCTTCTACGAAGGCTGTCTAGCGAGAGGCTCAAACAACGATTCTTGTACAAGCTGGTGAACGAATGCACCTCGCGCCAATCTCACCGTGAACGTAGCTGCCACCTTGTCCAGACTTCTCAAAGGAAAGCCTTGTTACAATACTGCCTGGCTCGCTGGCACCTGAAGTTAGATTCTCATCGCCATACTAGACGAATGGCTTTCGAATTTCATTCTCCGAAGATCTGCCACGATGCTCTACAGTCGTGGACTCAGAGCTTGGCGCAGTCACGGAAGTTGCACAGCTGGGCAAAAGACGCGCACTTTTATTTTGCTACCCGCAGAGTGATCAAAACGTGGCAGATCGCGTCTGTGGAATCGAAGCGACAGAAAAGGAAAAATGCATATATACAGGTCAGGCGCCAGTCAAAGATGAACCTTGCGGGAGGCATTCTCCAGCGATGGCATGGTGCCTCTTCCCATGTACATGATATGCAGCAAGAAGCAGACGTCGTCTACCATGACCGCTTGCTCCAAGTTGGGATTAGGCTATACGACATATGGAAGGCCCACTCCGAATTAAGATTTGACCAAGACTCTCAGGCAAGCCAGCACTACCAAAGACGACTGCTAGAACGTCATCTCTACACCTGGATCGAGAGACTAGAGGAACAATCGCGGCTTGAAGAGCTTGCAGATCTGACTTACGACCTGCGGATCAAGAATCTGGCTTTCAGCTGGTTCAACAAATTGCGCCTTAAGATCATCGAATTGAAAGGACAAGAAGCCAACGCCGAGAACCTAAAAACCTGGTACGAGAAGCGCCGCTTCCGCAACATACTACGACAATGGCAAGTTCAAACAACGACAAAAAGACCCAACCCACAACAAGAGAACAAGACCTTCTCCTCCCGAGTAAACAGAAGCAAGCCACGAGCCATACCACCAGACGAAGACCCCACCTCCCGCGCCGAAGACTGGACAGACTTCGACATCGGCGCCTGGATCCCAACCGCCGTAGAAGAAGAAGCAGACGCCAGCTCCACACCCTTACCTGGGTATCTCAGCACGCCGTCGAAACGGGCAGCGCGCGCCAAAGCGCTGGTCAGAGTCTCCTCCACGACGCCTGCAGGCACACCGTTCGAGCAGCGTCTGCGCTCGCAACTCCGAGCGATGCCAAGGACGCCGAGGAGAGGTGGTGGGTTGGGGAGGTCTACTACTACTGCTACTACGGCGGTGGCGGCGTTGAGGGGGAGTGCGTTTGGGGTTATAGTGGAGGATGAGCCGAGGACGCCGGGTTCGAGGGGGGAGGGGTGAGGGGTGAGGGGTGAGGCTATGGTTTTCGCGGTGTTGGATATAGTGACTTGATTGGATTGAGATACCCATGGTCGTTTTTGCATTTCTGGGCGGCTGTAGTCGTTTAGCGTTTTGGGCGATGTTTGATGTATGCTGTATGAATGAATGATACCCTGATGAGGTTTGAGATCAAGCGATGCATCTGTCTACTTGGTGAAACTCCTTGCGGTGCTAATCCATCAATTTCCCGCAGAAGTAGGTACGTACAACCGGATCCACAATATAAGTAGATTTGCCTTCGCACTCGAGATCATTCAATGCGGTATTCACGAGCCTACCCCTGTCTTCCTGGAGTGCATTCAAACTAGTTGGAATGAGAATTAATCATCCTAATAAAAATTGGAGGGAAGGACGATGTGTTATCCCTTGAGGAGCCGTAGAGTTACACCCACAATAACGCCTACGCTCATGCTTAAGCCCAACAATACACTAGCCACGAATACATGATAATATAACAAAACCCACAAGTGGTAAGTTCAGAATCCAAAACTGTCCAACAAGCTATTAGAAGTCGGTTCCTCAAAGACCGTAGGCGCCGGCTTTCCGATAGTTCTACTCTTGGACACATCATCAACGACAAGGCTGCTCCTCCGTCTCAACATCTTCCGCGGATCAAGGGACTTGGTTCCATTCGTGGGCGTTTCTTTCGGTTGCCTGAGGAACTCCCAATTACGGACGAGATCCAACGCGAGTAAGTCACAGCCCATGCGATCATAAAGCCTGGCGTTCTGGATGACGAATTCCCACTCAGCTCGTGGCGATATCTGAGAAGCCCCTTTGAGGGTCTGCAGCGTCTTTTCTCTTAGCTGCTTGTAGAGGACGACCAATGCCGGATCACTTGACAGGTAGGAGCGGGATTGCAAGTTTGGTGTCTCAGGGGCGTCAATGAGGGTGTAGACCGGAGAAATCAAGACACGAACAGCCATGTCTCGTCGGCCCAGCATCCAAAAAGCCCACGTTGCGAGCCATCGATTTCCTTCCAGTGCAGCCTGCGGCAGGACTTTGTCCTCAAGCAGGCTTCGAAGTACCAAGCTATCATCACCATCGTAGACTCGAGCAACGGCAACAGCGAGCTGCAAGTCATCCATTTGATGGGCGCAAATATTAACTGCGTCTTGAAGGTTACCAGCCAAGAGAAAGAAGGCTGCAGCATATTCGAATCGCCTCTTTCCCAGAAGTGCGTACGCGTTCTTCAAAGCGGCCGTCTTCCATCGAGGATCGGTGAAATCATTGCGTAAGAGCTTCTGGGTTCCTGACTGCTCTCTATTCCATGCTGCCATTCTCCAGAGGCCCACGAGAACGCTCTTCTTCTTGAGAGCCAGATAGTAAAGACTGCAGTCAATAGGGTTCTTCTCGTCCGTCTTCGTGTACTCATTGCGTGCAATGACTTCGAATTGCGCTCGCTATGCACGTTTTAGCCGACAGGCCCAATTTTAGCCATGGAGGACTCACGAGGGCGACCATATCAGTCATCCACATAAACATCCCACTCTCTCTCGCATGCACCCACAGCATCCTGCCATGAAATTGCCGTGACACTAGATCCACCAGTATGTCTTGACTATTGCTATGGTACGCCCACACGAACTCTCTCCATGTCACGTCAAATCGGGCCGAAGGAGCTTGGGATTTCCTAATCATGTGTTGCCTGAAGAACAGAAGGTAACGCATAGCATTGTCGTCCATTGAACGCCTATGCTTCTCTGCTGTTGCTACACACTCAATAATGTCAGCAAGGTAAAGCTGCTCGTGAGCCGATAGCTGTGGGATAGTAAGCTTCGCCAAATTCTCGTTGAGCGATGCCGCCAGATCCTCCGTCACAGATTCTGGCTCGCCGTCCTCTATGAAATCAGCATATGACGACCGCATCTCCTTCTTCACCGCATAATCTATCTTTCTACACATCAGAGTTTGGTCTCTAATCTGGGTCAATGCCACTTACATTTCGCTCGGAATGAAAGTCTTCTGGCACCATAGAGACAAAGCTATCTAGCTCGTCACCCGCCACAAAGAATTTCAAGGCCTTATAAAGGCTGATGAGGATTTGCTGTATGAGTACCAGCTTGCCAGCCAGAATGCATTGCGCCAGGAATTGAGGGTGAAATACAGGTAAAGGGCCATTGAGGTAAGTGACCAAGTCGAAAATGCTCAGTGAACGATGCTGGTGAAAGGGCACAGAGAGGTCTGTAACCATTGGGTCAGAAGTATTTATATCTGAATCGTAGACATAAAGCTGATTTCCAGCGCCGATGACAAGATTACCGCTACCTAGCCAGGTGCTGTCTCCGATGGGGTGAGAAGTAAGCTCCTTGATGCGGATTTCTCGAATCGGCGCCCATGCGGGGCCGGCATTCAGATAGTCATATCTCATCTGCGCCATGATGATCACTTTGTAAGGGAATCCAACCGCCAAGATCGATTGGTCGTCCGGCGTACATGACCAATCTAGGTCCTGAATCGTGTCTGTGGACTCGTAGTCAATATTGTATTCAAGCTGAGCGCTCCAAGGGTCCCAGATGGTCAATCCGGTCTTTGCTTCATCCACGACAGCAATCTTTCTGATAGAGCTACCACTTGCGAGGGAGGGCCTGTCAATCTTGGTTTCAATCATTGAGGTAACAAGCCAATTGACGCTCTTTTTACTGAGGTCGACAGTAGCAGTCCAGACACGTAAAATCCCACTGTTGGTATATGCGATGGCTAAGTCCTTTGCAAAGCTATCCAGAGATCCAGAAACGGCCGGCGGTGATCCTGCTGGATCCACAGGTAACACGAATATCAAGTCATCCGACAACCCTAAGCGAGAGGAGGAGAACTCATCTATCGATGGACTGATGCTTCCATTCGCGTTGTCTCTGGCCTTTGATGGCAACTTCACTTCCCAGACTATCCCCTCCATGTTTGTAGTGATTGTAGCTATATACGAAGATTGAAAGCTGTTCTCTGGACTCGGCAAAAGTAGTAAACACAGAGGCTTGCCATCAGAGTGGAAGCTGCACAAAGCCACCTGTTTCGCGACAGATGACCGTGCGTCCCAGAGTGAGATACTTTGGTGATGCAGATTCACAACAAAATCTCCCTCTTCAAGAAGCCACGAGCGATGTATATGTCCTGGGCAGTCGAGTGAACTCGATCTTGTCAGAGCTATTTCTGCCTTGTCATGGCCTTGCTTCCAGACCAAAGCCTGGTTATCATTGGTACGGGATATCAGAGCAGTACCACTAGCGCTACGGACAACCTTCTTGATTGAGCCGTCATGGCCGGTCCAAAGGGCTTTCGGATGTAGACGCCGTTGACGTGGGGAGGGATCGAAGAATTCGTCAAGCGTGCTTTCATACCAGACAATCCTTCCATCAAAATGATGTACGAGAAGCGTGAACGGGAAAGCAGAACCATAGTCACAAAAGCTGAGGAAGTGAACATTGTCCACCTCCAGTTGCACGTCTTGCAGGAACAATAGATTTACGTTTTCAACATGAGCAATATTGAATTTGTCGCACTTCTTCTGGGCCTTACAGCCTGAATTCCCCAAACCCCAAGCAGACATGTTTCCACGTTTGTCGAGCACCACGCAGACTTCTGGACTTGCCTTTGAGACCTCAAGAAGATGTTCCAAAGCATGATTGACTTCTTTTCCTCCATCAGAAGTGGCCTTTAGGGCTCGTTCGGCTCCGATGGTAAAGTCTTTGCTATCGATGAAGAACGCATAGCGTCCATTCGCCGCCGAAGTGAGTCCCAGCTCTCGCGGCTGTATGGCTTCCTGCATATCAATCTCCGCCCAAAGCTGCAGTACCTGTAACCCATGTGGATCTGTAGCAGCCCATATCCTAACCTTACTATCCGCACATATCGAGAATAGAACATGGTCGTTGGTGCTCTCGTGTTCATGAGGCCTCCGCCACTGAATATATGTCAGAGCCGCAGGATGGGGAAGGTATATGAAGTCAAAACGAGTGTCATCCGAGCCAAATGACTGTCGTCTCCATAGCTTGACGAGACGGTCGTGAAAACCGGTTGATGCTATGAGACTGGAATCGTAGGTGAAGCTTGCGATCTTGACCGGTTTCGGTAATTTGCGGTCCCATATCAAGTGGTCGACTTCGGCAGTTTGGTAGATTCTCAGTGAGTCAATGCCGACCAGTAGTTCTTCCTCAGAGCCCCATGAGAGCGTCGGGTTAGTGTCCTCATGCTCGTTGATCTGGAAAGCTGACTGGTAGGACCACTTTAGTGCACCCTCATTCCTCCCATATGGCTTGTATATCGTGATATCCTGCGAGCTACATATGGCTATCTTGCCAGTAGCTTCGTCAATAGCTACAGCTTCCAGTTCCGAATGCTCGTCAAGGTATAGCGTTTGGAGAATACTTTTAGGACCATTCAGTATGACCAAAGCTCTGCCGGATATGTATGCAACCACACGCAAACCCTCCCATCGTGTAGTACAGATGGCTTGAAGCTTCGCTTGGGGTCTACCCGGGAGTACCGTCCGCATGGGAGCGGCCGGAGGTGGAAAGCTCGAAATAAAGACAGTTGAGTCTCCTCATGATAGAGTGATTGGTTTGGCGGTCGGACCTTCGCTGGTCTAGCAAAGGGTTCGGGACCGGCGGTAGCAGGGTCGATGACGTTGCCAGACTATGGTCCACATACAGGTACGTCCTCGCGAATAAGCCACAATATCTTGTCGTAAGCTATCTGGGTACTGTAACCCTGCAGCTCCCCCGGCCCGGGTCGATGCTTTAGTAGCATGCAGCCCTAAAGCGCGACATTTCGGCGGCTCATTAGGGTCTATTCGGGGCTTAGCCGTCAGAAAACCCCAACATTGGCTCAAAAGCTACCATTACAAGAATCCATTTGCTTACATTCCTCTAGAGCAATAAATCTATTCTCTCGAACGGTCTCCGCATCAACCTCTCGGTGCATTTTGAGTCGAGATGTGCCATCATTCTAAGTCTAAGCGAAATAGATTCTTGACACCGGCAGTGAACTCGGAAATCCACAGCTCAGCAATTGTTAGTCTAGCAGAATTACGTTTAGTTATACCTTCATATGCTTCTCTTCGTCCAGTGTCAGAGGCGCCCCTTCTATGGCTACATGCACAATTACCATGTCTGGCGTTTCTTGGCGAATATGCAAATGAAATCCCACTCTTGAAGACGACACAGGCTTCGCTGAGTCCCGAGAAAAGGCAGAGGCTTCTGGCGAAGCACAGGGACTATCAGTCTGAACGCATGTCTCACGACCTACCTGCATCATGTTCATTCAGCCACTGCACACACTCCTCAGCCGTTCCTTTTGCCACAAGTAACGACCTACCCTCCTCTCTCACAAATCCTGCTTCAATGGACCGTTCCATCCAATCCATCAATGGATCCCAAAACCCGTCAACATTCAAAACACACACTCCCCTATTATGTACGCCCAACTGTTTCCAAGTGACCATCTCCATCAACTCATCCATCGTCCCAAAACCCCCGCTCAAGCCGATGAAGCCAGAGCCTGGTCCCCCCTTGGCTACAAGGTTCGCCATCATCTTCTTTCGAATCTGAACGTCTCCAACCACTGTTATTCTTCCATAGACATCCTCGCTCAACAAAGCGGGTTCATCCACTGGTTTCTTCTTGGACCCTGGCAGTAGTTTTGCAAGCCATCCATTCCTACTCCTCTCTTCATTCGCTACGTCTTCCACACGCTCCTGGGGCCGTTCGATGCTCAGATATGCCTTGGGAATTATACCGTGGACTTTATCGGGTCCGCTGAGCGCGACCAAAGTCTTTGCAAGCTCGCCCATCATGCCTGTGGTGCCACCGCCGTAGATAAGAGTGATGTCCTTCGCATGTAATGCATTTGCGAGGGAGCGGGCGGCTTCCAGGTGTAGGGGTGAACGACCGGAGACGGTGGAGCAGAAGACGCAGATCCGAGTGGATGCAGTGCTCATGCTGCTTTTTTCCTTGGGGCGTTTTGATGTAGATCCAACGTCTCGGGATATGTCAATAACGGTCTATCAAGTCCATATCGTTTGATGCCTTTTCACATTATAGCATGCGTGGTAGCTAGGTGCCGCCGTTGACAGTGGCGGCCGTGGTGATCAGCTGTCCTCTGCGGAAGGGGGATCTGGAGCATTTCATGCTTCAGCAGCCGAATAAGTCTGAACTATTGCTTTGTATGACATGTGCCTGTTCATAGCCTCTTTTAGTGCTCCGAGGTCTACGCTGCTGGTCCACTTTCAACGGGCAACTTGCACGTGACTACAACATGAGTACGGGTCGAGGCTGCTTGGCTCACATAATACATGCATGTAGCAGAATAAGCTGGTGTCAAAGCTCGCATCATGGATTTGTCATCTCATACTCATGCAAAACATGAAGCATCTCCCCCTACATTCTTGAGGATAACTCCCAATCAACGATCTTCTCATGCTGCCAAAACTTCCCAGATACATCCTTGATATTACCCGCAGCCAACAGCACCGGTGTCTGGGCTCCTTGATCTGCGGTCTTGGGCCCTCGATTTTTTGTCATATCGGTGTTCACAAATCCTGGACAGCAGCTATTGATCAGCACCTTTCCTCCTTCCCTTTGGTGTTCGACAGCGATAGCCTTCGTCATGCCTGTCACACCACTCTTGCTGACTGCATATGCTGCCCTGGGCCATCCCTTCTCTTTCTCTTTGCCTTCTTTCACAGCAGACGTGAAAGACTCCATCAATTTCGTCACATCGTCTACAGTCTTAGAGTTGGCGAACGCGGCACGAATAGGTTCGGAGTATTTCGAGTTGAGGTGGCCAGACATGCTTGATACATTGACGAGGCGGCCACCAGGACGGATGAGGGGGAGAAGGGACCGTGTAGCTGTTAAAGTGCCGTAGTAGTTACATTGAAGTGTTTCGTTGACGACATTGATATCTGCATACCAGTCAATCCCCCGGCAAGGCTTGGGTGTTGGGCAGCATGGAAGATCGACGTACCAAAACCCTCCATGGCAATACCTGCGTTGTTCACCACCATATCAATACCCTCAGGGTGTTCTTCTTGCAGGAATGTGGCAAAGTCAATAATGCTCTTTGGCTTCGAGATGTCCAGCCCATGATACCTAATCTCACTCAATCCTCCATCACCAACCAGGGCCCGGGCCTTTTTCAACTGCGCGTCATTCTGTAGCGACTTGACAGCTTCCTCGCCTCGACCTTGGTCGCGAGCGGTGAGGTAGATGAGAAGGGGTCCGCTATTGAAGGCCGAGGATGGATATTGGAGAGCTAGATTACGGACGATTGCGAGGCCGATACCTTTGTTCGCTCCTGTTATGGCTGCAATGCGGGTGAAAGGTGGTGCCATACTTGAATCGAGACGATGTGAGAAGGGCACGGTGTCGATGAGAAAAACATATTGGAGGGTGGTGATAAAGGCGATTTAATGATGATGGTAGACTGATTACATATCGAAGGATTGTAGAATAGACGGGCTTGGCTGCAGATCGCAATTCGCTCGCCGTGTTGCGGCTTGATTGTTCCTTTCTAACATACTTGAGACCACGTACAAGTTATCCTTCTGGTAGACACCCCGTATACTCTGCATCTCCCGAAGCAGAAGAATGGCGGCGAGATCTACCAGCTCGGATTGATCCTAGTTCTAGTTCTATATCTAAAGAATATGATGACTGATGGCTATTCTCGAACCACTTCTTCTCGCAATATTCCACAGCAATCAGTATTTACAACGATGCCGACTCAGTTCACTACTACGTAGTATATTGTCGAATGTACCATATGTGATCATCGTCACATCGCGCACTCTTCTTTCTCTGACTTTCAAGAAAGTCCTTTGTCAATGAGAATAGTCCATGGTGATTTCACCCACTTACTTGCCACTAAGCTAATCTCCTCTGTCTCAAACTCTTTCCAAGGGAAGTAGGTACACCACTGGCTCGCGGCTTAGAGGCCTGAAGATCGCCATGAAAGTCTTCTGCTACGTGGTAATGGCGACTGCAGCAGCCCATGCTCCCTTACAGACGACTTGCATGCTGCAACGATATCTGAAGCCTCCCATCGAAGAGGCTTTATCAATCCAAAACACCCGTAGCTGATTCGAGGGACGATGTATCGTTGGACCCCAAATTGACTCCTGTCGGTACCCTACACGAACAACACTGATGCTATCCGCTCGACGGCAAGCCGCAGAAACTTGTACACGATCAGCACTGATTTGACCCGAACATTATGAGACCATTCGACCGTCAATCATATGCACATGAGACTAGTGAAGTTCGCAGCATATGCGAATATATCATGTGCTATCATATTCTGTCGCTCTGATGCACTGTGCGTCACATACTGTTCTATTGCAAGGCTACCAGGAGCCTGTGCTTACGGTGGGTCCATGACGAAGCTCAAGCATCCGGTTCGTCAACGAACGACTACCGACTATCAATATTTCGCTGGGACCATGTCTCTTCCCGGGTCTCTTCTCATACTCCCTACTTAGTGCTTCGATAAGAGGCTACTACTGGAGCACTACTAATCGCCACCTGCTTATGTTTTATGTGATCTTCCCACGACGTCTTTTGATGTCATTCAATCAGCCCTCTCCTGACTTCCTTCCCAAATTTTCAATCTTGGCCTTGGAGCCATGGAAGCACATCGTGAACACGATGATATCCTACTCACCCAACAGAGCTCCTCCCTGTCCAATGGTTCATTCGGATCCAATTCTACGATTATTGCGTCTCCCCAAACCCCAAGCTCCTTCAAAACTGGTCACGAGTATGGTGATGTATCCTCAGTTTCTGAGGAGGAGGATTCGTACCACATCGACAGCACACTCCATTCCTCCGGCAAGTCTGGACAGGGCTTGGGAATCACCTATCTGAGCTCTCGAAAGGGAAGCTCGATGAAGGGTTCGCAAGGTGTCCCAGGCTCGGCGGATCCCTTTTTGTCGCCGGTTTCGGCTACGCTCAGTGATATCGACGGACCCCACAGCAAAATACCTGAAGGCAGTCCCTACGACAATACATCTGCGGACGCATATGAGGGTTTCGCAGTGGACTCCGACCACGGCCGACTGCAAATGAATGCGTCGTCGGGCCTAGTGGACAATATGGACCTGGTGTGCCAATCGAGACGCTCATTGATAAGTGGACGGGGCAGCTGGACGGTACTTTCCATCCTCGCGTTATCAATTTATTCGACGGTCTTCTCGGGTATCTGGCTCTGCATCGGAATTCTAAGGCCACAAATCTCCAGTGAGGGTACCTTGGGATTAGGTATAAAAAATGTGGGTGTGCTCTGTACCACTGTGGCCCGGTCGATTGAAATCTCCTTTGCTACCGTATTCGTCGCATTGATTGGTCAGGTTCTGTCTACCAGGGCAATAGGAAGTAAGAAAAGTATCACATTGGCTGAGATACTGATGCGGTCTTGGGTTATGCAACCAGGGAATATGCTGTCCCATTGGGAGTCTGTCATGTATGCTATCAATACTTGGCTCGGTCAGGTCGCTTTGCTAGTGGCTGTGTTGGTGATGTTATACACTACAGCGTCGAACGCTCTGGTTACACCCAATCTGAACATCGTTCACCGAGACGGCCTAATCCTCCACGGTATGGCCACAACATCATTTGCCAATGTCTCCAATATCAATACTCACTGTATTACGCCAATCACCAAAACTCTTGATCCTGATAATGCCGGTTCGACGTGTAGCGAAATACAGCACTCAGGCCAAGCCTATCACAACTTCATGCAGTACCTGTCATTTTGGGTGGAGACCACTGGCGTTACTCCCAACTCCGTCGATATGAAGTCCAGACCAGTTCCCTTTGCAGTAAGTCCGAGAACGTCCTCCTCGTAGATGAAGCTGATCACAGCATGCATAGATGCTGTACGACAATACCACTGTCATTGGGAGCTGGACAAACGTCTACGAGATGGCTTCTCTTTCCGAGCAATACAACAATCGGATTGTGAACAATGTCACCATGGCAATGCCCCACCCCGGCGTTATTGCCGCCGCAGCGGACAGCTCCAATGGCATCGAACAACCTCCGAATTTTAATGACCGTGATCGGAATGGGGACAACAGGCAATCACCGGATGGACATTTCATTTGGGCCTCTGTCCCGTCCCCTGTAGTCAATGTGCTGTGCGCCGAGCTGACTGCCGAAGAGATGACGCCAATGATTTATGACCAGTGGCCAAGGGAAGGCGTTCACGGAATCCAACCTAATACTACTAATTGGCCTAAGGACTTTAATCTCACGATACCTAGCTCCCAAATAGTTACAGTCGTAGACGACTTGTTCGGCTTCGAAGGGATCAATGCGCATCCCATCTTTCCTAAGCGGCCCCTCCCATACAATACTGTGTTTAACTCTACAGGACCTTACGGTCGCCAGTCCGTCTATCTGCTCGCGACATCTCCACGAAATACGAGCACTCTATGCTCCATCCGAGCAGCTTTGTCCGCCAACTGCTCGAGCAGCTATTCAGCTAGTAGTATGGGCGGATTCCTGAGCTCCAATTGTGAAGATACGAGTGACACATCTGCCTATCACAGATCAAACCCTGTGTCTATTGATGGCATATGGGCTCCGGATTGGGTGAATGTCGCGCACGACTGGGGAGTCTCTTTGGCTTTGAATGACGGTATCATGGACGGTATGTCGGCAAATGCCCGTCTACTAACTCAACTCACACCTACTTCAAATGCCCTCGATCCATCACTCCCTTCCATTTCCGAAGCCCTTGCAGTCCTCGCAGGAAATGCACTCCTCTTGTCTGCATTGGTTTCGCCCTTCGATTACGGTGGAGAGCTGTATAGGGGACCTCTAGCACGACCAGATCCAGGATATCAACCCTTCAACGCCTCGCTCGCGCGAACGGTCTATAGCTCAGGCGCTACGCAGCCCTGGCAAAATTCGTTCTTCATCGTTCTCTTTCTAGTGTTCGCCGTCAATGTTTGCTGCCTTGCCTATTTCCTCTGTCATGGCAGCCACGTGACCGACTACTTCGAACCCCAGAACTTGTTCTGCCTGTCTTTACTCTCGGAACCAAATGCAGTCCTTGCGGGTGCATGCGGAGGTGGACCAGGCAGGAAACACTACAAAACCAAGTGGAACATCAAGTTGAATGACGAGCGGGGTCACTTTTCAATCGAGAGCGATGATATTAAGGACCGTAGACGCTGGTCGCGCCGGATATTGAAGAAACATTTAAGTGCGCGTGAAGTGGCAGCGTCGTACTACAAGATCCGGAGAAAGCCAACGAGCGGGCTTTGAACCACGGATCGACGGCAGACGCAAGGACAGCGAAGAACTCGTACTGCAACGGCAGGATCATGATGGACCTTTTATTATCTCACTCGTTCACTAATCTTCTTTTCTTTTTCTCGCTGTGTATTACACTAGCTTTATCATGCAAGATCTCTCATTACCGACAATACCGATGGAATGAGACTTGCGACGAATCCAGTACGATTCATTAGGTCCATGATATCGAAAACATCGATCCCTCTTCTATTGCCTTCGTCTTAGGTTACGGAAAATCACATATCGGCAAAGGCCGTCAGACAGCTCGATTTTATCCGAGGTCGCAGGCCGGTGCAGAGCACATACTTACCATAGACGTCTTGTGACTAGCAAAGCTTGGTGAATGATTTTATGTGAGATATTAGCTCCGTGACATGGTTTCGCCTCTCAGCCGGCTCATGTATTTGTTCTACGTAGTCTTCCTCCGTTCATTCTTCATTTTGATAGCGACATATCACCAAGGAATGTCGTAATTGCCAAGTAGTGCTGCTATCCATTCGCGCGATTGAATAATCAAATTAAGCACCAAATATCGATTTTGACCAGCATTAGCCTGTTCCACGTAGAGTCGTAGTTCATTCCTAATGGCAACCAGGTTATCGTAAAAACTATAGCTGCGTAGCGTACGAATTCGGGCCGGATGATGAATCGTCGTGGCTGTTCCCGGAACGAGACGGCTGGTTTTCCCGCCTACGCTCCTATGATTACGAAGGTTTTGCGAGCGACGCGTCACGCACTTTGATTCCATCTTTTTGCGATCCCGCCTTCGATATTCTTACTTACCTTAGGGTTTCGAAAGAGCCAATACCGAGCAGAGACCGCACTCCTCCTCCAGCGGTATTGAGACAGCGTAGAGGCGGACCGGACCTGCGCAAAGTCCATATTCCAGGGGCGGAACTCGAACACGACGAATACTCGCTCGATCAGCACACTCGCTCGATTAGCAATTGCGTTCGAAGCTGGACTTTGACGTTGAAGCTGAAGCGTGCGCGTCCTTGTCATCACGATGTCGCAAAGCGCTGGCATCGCTAGAAGACGCGTCGGTGTCGACCGAGGACGGAGTTTGCAATCAAGGTCCGCAGGAGCACCATCTTTGCATTAGCCTGAAGGTTCGCCCGCGTGTCATGAGCTGCTGAGGAAAGGTTTAGTCCACAATCTCCGATATGTGTATGGGAAGCTGAAAGAGGCCATGTTTGATGAAGCATAGGACCTGTCGGACTGGACGAACAGGCTTAAGTCGCACTAGCCTATACTTCTGCAAAATGCCAGGAGTGTTGCAGCAGACATGGTGAGTTCCTCGAGGCTGTGCCATCGTACCAATATCAGGAATTCGACGAAAAGGATTGATAGTTGATGTTTGACCCAATAAGGAATATATGTTCTGTACAAAAAGGGAAGTGCCAAGCGTACACAGCTGTGTCCATGCATTTTACTCACCAAATGTTGGCAGACAGCTGTGTCTTGCTTGGACAACGCGCACTTTGGACACAGCCCATGGTGAAGCTGGTTGGCAACAGAGGAGAGTTCGGAACACCGTGGTGGAGGATGGAAGAATTTCCAGTAAACCCGAAGCCTCGGTCGAGACCGTTTGCGGGCATTCAAAGAAGCCGGTTAAAGACGGATCAGGATAGATCGACATGATCCACTCTGCTGGGAGCCAGCCGACAGCGGATGCCGCGATAGCTTTCCTATTCGAGACTAAACCAGACCCTGATCCTTGGTCCTCAGCCACAGGGCTAGAAGGGAGCTATTATTAAGGTGCTTACGGAAGCTTCGACCCCAGATTTCCCACTTGCACGGACCTATAGAACGTGGTACCTGCAGGAAAACCCAAAGCCACCTTTCATGCATCTCCGTTTCTCCAGACATTCATCCTTACTTGCGGCTGCCACACATTCAGTTCAGCCACGTTCAACTTTGCAGATCGGGCCCTCCGTAAGTGCAGTACCCGATTAGTGCAGGTTAGTAAAACACACAAGCCACAGCAGATTGAGCATTGCGCCGACATCTTTCCGGTCTTGGTAGTCGTACTCGTGACACAGCAGTGGTACATCACTGATTCGTAACGGAGAAAGTCATCTGACCTTGGACTCACGTGTTTGATGAATAACCAAGGCGGGCTGAAGGCTTGCGTGGCCTGTCCAGCTTGACACTGTCTCGCTGAATATTCCTGGCTAGGGTCATGGTGGGTCGTAAATTGCTGAGGCTTCAATCTTGGAAATGCTGTTGTCTTGGAAAGACGTAGACAGTATCGATTGGTTGGTTGTAGACATCCCACGCTTCGCACATTACGATAATTTGACATCGATACTTGCATCGCGAGCCACATCGTTCAGCTGCGCCTCATGTGTTTGCATAAACGCTGTTGTTCACACTCCCGTACACGTGAAGATTAGGACCAGATCTTGCCCTTCTGGAAGCATCTTCCACATTCCAAATATAGTAAGTCCACGCAAGGAAGAAACAGCTGTCGATCAGGGTCCATTCTGCTGAGAAAGCATAAAAAGAGAAGTTGCGATTGGCTCAATCTTCCTGACCTCGGCTAGATGGCTCGCCGGCGAGTCGCGGTGCGTTTAATGAACTGCAGTCTGACGTAATAATATAAAATATTAATTGATCGGCTCGGCGTTCGCAAAATTGATATACTTAGCAAACGTTCGCACCGGATTATCTTGCTTTGTGGAAGTTCCTATAACAATCTGAAGCAGTGCGACACCACAGACCTCTACTCATCGCTTTCCTCCTCGTACCAAGCTGGCAACTGACCCTCGTGATCGATGAGTAATAGCCATTGATACAGTCACCCTTCCGTCTACTTTGTTATCCGCCCAACAATCTCTTGGATCGAAATCGCCCGGAAAAATTTAGCTCCGACTATTTCCGAAAAATGCCATTAGCTCATTCCCATCCTCTACGTCAGAGTTTGTCTCCTTCCACTTCTCCATCACCAACCACTCCTTCTTTCTCATCCAAACTGTACTACGGTACAAATATTATTTCGAAAAACAACTATCCATCTACTCAACAACCCTCACTTGACTGGGATTATCCTACGCCATCTTATTACATCGACACCAGACAGTCTACGCCGTCAGAGCTGGTCAACTACAACTTCGCAGATTCGCAGTACATGCAGACCGGTCCTGCGCAATACCCAGAGGTTCGGGTCCAGCAGACGACACCGAACCAAGCTCTACCCTCTGCGACACCTCCTCCTCTACTTACAGACGACACCGACTATACCAGCGTGCCCTGGAGTCATCAAGACCCTTCATACCTGGCGCCTAATATCCAACAGCAATACACTCCCACAAGCTATCGTTCTCACCGAAGACTTCCATCAGAATCGTCCGTCGGATCCACTGGACCCGACTCTCCATATACATCTTGCTCCAACTATCCTCATATTGTCGATCCTGATTCCCAACCTGCGCATCTGGATTCCTTCGACGGGTCCTATCTGAGCGTTCCACAATACCCGAAGTCGAACTTTGGGACACCAGCGCAAAATAGCGATCAGCTGTTCTATCCGCATTTTGAAAATTTCAGTCTGGTGGGAGACAATGCAACGTCGATGATGACAGCGCAGACAGGGACGAGAAACGTTATCAGCCAGCATTGCGCGCCGACAATGAACGGAGGGCAGAATACATCGAGAGGATCGTTTGGTAATGAGTGCGACTCGTCGTTAGCAGGGACGCGCAACAATATACCTCACCTGGACCGTACCAAATCAGACATCTACCAAGATCTACTTCTCAATCCTGAAATGGCGTCGCCAGCACCACTATCGCAATCACGCCCCTTAGTAAATACACAGCGAAATGTACTCTCACCACAGATGTCGGCTCTCAACGATATCTTACGCGAAGCAAATAATGGACACCTATCAGCGCGGTCAGCATCACCGGTTGTTGGTGTGGCGTCACGACGTTCGCCCTTCCGTGACACCTCTGAATTTGCAGCGGCTGGGTTCTACTCAAACCCGAACTCGCCCGCGCCTCGCTTAAATTCGGCGGCGCAAAGGAGAGAACAGCTAAAGCTGGAAGCCGATGCACAGGTATTCGCGCAACGTCACCAATCATCGCGTGATGATTTGATGAGTACTCCCAAAACGATCTCACCAAAAGAAGCTGTCCTGGATTACACAGAATCTGAGGAGTATTCGAAGTTGCCTCTATTCCCTCCAGCAAAGCAGGAGCCGGGCATTCAACAAGCCTCCATGACCTACGACCAGCCTTTACCTCGTCTCGCTACAGAGACAAGTAACGACCAGAGTTTTTCTTCAATGGCAACGAGCAGACGTCAAAGCTCGTCAACCTACTCCACTTCCCCTGCACCTCCAACATCAGGCTCTAACTTTCAATTTATGCCACCTTCCGTGCCTGCCATGCCGCAGCAGTATCCCTTCATCTCACAGTCTCGACGCCAAAGCAGCAGCATGCGAAGCGGATCAGATCAAGTGCCGGAATTTCCAGCATCGCTGACTTCGATGGAGTCGACAAAGAGCGAAGCGGGCCAAGCCGAACATGTCCGACTGATCCCCGAAAGCTCCCCACCTTCATCACAAGAAGCTCCTGTTCAACGCCCAATAGACACATCGGCCAACTCAGGCTCATACACTTGCACAGGATCCGACTGCCATGCTCGCTTTGACACAGCCGCCAAGCTTCAGAAGCACCGTCGTGAAAACCACCGCTCTTCTCCCAGCGCATCCACCACACCCACCACACCCTCTTCTGCCACCACCCTACAGAACCAGCAAGCCGCTGCCAACAACGTCTCCCGCAACAACCAGCCCGGTCCACACAAGTGCGAGAGAGTCAATCCTTCGACCGGCAAGCCCTGCAATACGGTCTTCAGCCGAAGCTACGACCTCACACGACATGAAGACACGATCCACAGCAATCGCAAGCAGAAGGTCAGATGTCACTTGTGCACGGAGGAGAAGACGTTCAGTCGGAACGATGCCTTGACACGGCACATGCGCGTGGTGCATCCGGACGTGGACTTTCCGGGCAAGACGCGAAGAGGGCGCAATAATGAAGGCATGGATGTGGTGAGGCAGCGGATTGAGAGTGGACGGGGAGGCAGATAATATTGTCTATGGAAAGAGGACGATGGTTGGAAATTGCGACGAATGACGTTTTGCTCTTATTCCTTTTCATCGTTATGCTTTATTCATTCAGCGCCGGATTAGCAAGCGAGGAGTTTGGGTTGGTGAAACTAATGATTCTTTCGCTGGAAAAGTACTCTCTACACTAGTCATGTCTGGTATGGGATTTACGTTGTACAGAGTGGGCGTTTTGCGTTATCGTTGAACGAAATGATTTCCTCGGCTGGTGTTGCAAAGGGGAGAATTATGACACGATTGATACCATGGGTTGCTCTTTCCTCTTTTCTCTTTTCTCTTCGTGTATCATTTTTTCGTAATTAGATGGAATGGGAATGTTGATGGTGATGGGCATGGGGATACTTGTGTTCTTTGTTTGAGAAATGGAGAAATGGAGACAGAGACTTGCACATAATTAAGTAAAGAGATCAGATAATCATAATGTTTAGATAGTCATTACTCCATGATATGTACTGTAGTATGTCAGATGGAATCGTTAGAGTATGAACATGCCATTGTGGAATTCAATACGCCGTTAATCCACCATCGCCCCAAGAGACATTGTACCGACATGTGCACGCCCGGATACGTTCAAATCCCAACCAAATACCAGCACGCTACAGCACCGCCTACCTTAGTACGGATACTTCCTCTCCTCTCCCCTCCCAACCACCTCCCCATCCACCCCCACCACCCCCTCCTCAACCTGCCTCCGATGCTCCCCATCCAGATATTCCAGCAACACGTCCCCATACCTCTCCCTCCCCTTATACCTCGCCACATCATCCCCCCAGCTCCTCACCCCGCTCGCCAACCTGCCCGGCACCCCCGCCTCCGCCGCAACCTTGGTGACCGGTTCGAAATACGTCCGGATCGTGAACACCACGCCGCCACTCCGCGGCAACCGCCTCAACGACTGCCGCTCGCTGCGGAAATAATGATGCCCGATCGCCCTGTTCTTCTGCGCCGAATCCCACCCTATCGCTTGCGAGTATGCGTCCGCGTCTTCGGAGCCGATACTGCTGCTCCACGCCAGCTCGTCGTCGACTTGTAGGAAATAATTGTTGCGCAGCACGGGTGCGTTGGGCTGTACCCTTCTGAAGAAGTTGGTCATTCCCTTCTCGAGTTTGGAGCGGAAGCCGGGCACGTCGCCCGAGGTGTGGATTTCGGAGAGGGGCATGCCGAATTTGTCGCTTAGGCGCCAGAAACCGGCGAGGAGGATGGAGCCGGCCAGGAGGTAGTATTGGCCGTCGGGGCGTTCGAACATGATGGCGAGGTCGTCTTGGATGAGGCGCGCGCATGTGGTCATGGGATCTTCGGGGAGGGGACGTTGGGTTATGTTGAAGGTTTCGCCCGTGGCGAGGTTGTGGATTCCGATGGGAGTGGAGGTGAAGAGGGTTGGGTAGCGTTGGGGCAGGTAGTCGCATCTGGGTAGGTGGGGATAGAGGCGTTAGTACGACAGTGTAGGAAGAGTGGAGGGGAGAAAGGTGCTTACAGTTCTTCGAGAAGCTCAATGGCTCCGTCCATGGCTTCTGGTGCTGTACGACAGCATTTATCCCCTCGCTCCTCGATTCGTCGGGCTTTGTCTGCGTGGAATTTTAGGTAGTGGTTGTCCAGTTCGATCCAGTCATCCCATTGCATCGTCCGCAGTCCCATGGTGATATGATACGATCCGTATTTGAACGGTCGGTATGGTAATGGCTCCGTCTTGTGTACGTCCCAATCTAGAAGTGGAGCTGCCTTGGGTCGTTTGAAGTCGACAGGCGTCCATACTCCTGGAGGTCGTTCGGGAGCTTTGAATGTGCTAACCTTTCTCGAAGCTGGCTTTTCCAGGTCTGGCGAGTTTGCTCTCTGGATTGCTGGCTTTGTGCGTTTGATTACCCGAGTCACTAGTATGTACGTCAAGAACGCAGCAAGCAACCCTCCATAGATAACAGGTTTCACATGATCGGCAATCAACCCGCTGAATCGCTCACAGTGCTGATGAGCAGTGAGGAGAATGCTCGACACCATCTTACCATATCAGACTGTGCTGCCACGAAAGAAGGCAATGACTGAATCAATGTTGATTCTTCCTACTTCCCAGAAATTGGAGGAGATGCAACAATCGATAGCAGTGATAAGAGACAGGTAAGAGTGGTGTAATACAGGAATTGGCTGTATGGAACGTAGTTGTACGAGACGGGGTGAGCATACATTGTAGAGCAACCAGAGAGAGGCATATGGCTCAGTTCAGTGTGGGGTCATACCTATCGGCGTTTCCGCGGGCACACAGGATATTAGGTAGGTATTTAGCACCGCCAGCTGGAATTTCGATCCGTTTTGGGTTAGCGGGCCGATTCTCGGAAGAAAGCCTCATTGACAGCACGCCAAGGACAACATTACCCAGAGTATGCGAAGATTTGGGCAACTTCAAAGGGACAAGCTAGATCAATTGATCTGGATTTCAAGGGTCTTGTTTACTGGTGGATATGCGTTGTAGTAAGCAATACTGTCCCCATTTGCGCCGATAGCGCGCGGGTATGATATTCCACTCGGGTATGAAAAACATCCGGCCCAAAAGGTGAGTCTGGGAGATATCGAGGAAGCTGAGACACTGCATCTCTTCCCACTGCTTCGTATCGAGGATATAGCTCGGCTCCATCGGTGAAGACTTCGATCCTTGAAAGTATGAATCCACAAGAAAAGTGCAATGACTAATGTCAACCTGCAATAATCAGCATCGGTAAACAAAGGAGAAGTGGTCGAGTCATACATGTTTCCCTGGGTCCTCGATGTTTTCATCGTTCATGCCAGGAGGTATGAGCCACGTTGGAGGGAGACCGAAGCCGGTTGTAGATTCACTAAAATGCCCTGGAAGCAGGCCATCAAAGGCACTCTTGATGAAACTGAGTCGCATCTTCTTTGGCAAAAAGTACGACGAAGGGAACCGGTACCATTCCTTCCCAAGACACACGGTTCCGTCCATATCCGCGAGGAGTGGATCCTGTAGAGGGTAGTAGATCTCCAAAGGTGCACGGTAGGCGTTGAGAGTACCCAGGGTCCTCAAGAGGCCAACAATTGTCATGAAGAGAACCGAACAAAATACGATGAAGAGCCTAAGCCTTGCTGGTACAATTCTTGCCATGCTTCGCGGCCTGCCCAGATAATAAAGCAGGTTGTGTATCGTAAACGCAGCATTGAAACATAAGAAGGGGTACGCTGGGTACATGAACCTTTCTTCTTTGTGCGCTTGTGCCGAGAAAATGATGAGCCATAAGTAGAAGGGAGTGATCAACCCCAAGCTCTTCATGATGTTTCCGCGCACAATGCGTTCACCGTAAGGTGTGATCTGTAGCATGAGTATCGGGACGGAACACGTAGCGAGCACAAACCACACATTGAAATTTAGCAACAGATTGCGGATATAGAAATGCCATGGCTCTGTGCCGAAAATATCAGGCCCACGGGACGAGCCACTGAAAACGTTGTACGATACGATACGCCAAGGCACGAACAAGACTTTGTGATAGAAGAATAGATCAACGACGACTTGCAATGGCTAGAACGATCAGCTGTGTCTGAGCGACAGATGATTTGAGAAGATCGGCGTACAACGATGGTCAACGTCCTTACAGCTCCACCCAGGACTCTGTCAGCTATCTCACGTACACGTCCAGTCAGCCAGAGGTGAGTCAACTCATCTGTGAACAAGGGCAGGAGTAGAGCCGCTGCAAATGGCCAGCCAACGGTGGCTCCAATGCCGAACCACATGATGCCTTGGCTAGTCCCCGATCCGCTCTTGGTGTCTATGAAAGCTGCTAGACCCATCATGGAAGTATACATGGCGAAACTTGAGGGAAGATAGGCCACTGATGCATAGAACATCCCAGGAGTAGTAACCATTGCAATTGTAAAGATGATTGCAATCTTGAAGTTGATAGCCCTTGAGATGGCGTGGAAGAGACGCGTCTCCGCACCTGCACAAATCAGGGCAAGCAGTATCCGGACGAGATAGAACTCGTTATGCCTCTTCCAAAGGAACAACGCTCCCAATTTGCCAGGTACTGCATGGAGCGCGATGTATAGCCAGCTTCGGATGGCGTACTCGGGAGAGTACTCCCAAGTTTGTAGGCCGAACCCATGGTTGAGGTAGTGTGTAGGTTCCCAGTAATTGAATACCTCGTCGCAGTCTTGTATTGGGGCATACATGCCTGCCAGTACATTAACGGTAGCAAAAATGCAGAAGGCTATCGTGCTGGCGAATCGGTAGTCGTCCTCTGACTTTGACCTCAAAGGCCGCCAGGTTGTAGCAGCCTTTGGTGGTGTCTGAACATCCGTCTCGTCGCCTATATCCTGTACGGATCCTGTTTCATTCACCCTCATTTCGTCGTCAAGGGAAGATGTCCCTAGTTCTGGTAAAAGGATACTGGAATTTAGTTCGAGAGCACCGCAGCTGGAAATCCGTTTGATTAAGGGTCCAAACTTGATCTATTCCAGAATAGCTTTAGCGCAGATTAATGCCAAGGCAGACATCTCAAAAAAAAACTAGAGCTACGGCTTTATTCTGTTAATCTCAGCAAGATCAATGCCATGAATGACGATCCAGGTCTAGAGATGCCCTCGCCAAAGAGGATGCGATTGGGAACCCCTAAGGAGGAAATCTCCTATGATGTACCTCCGCAGGTTGACCAATTGGACTTACATTGGATACAGCTGGCGGGCGTAGAGAATCCAAAGACAGTCCCCCAAATAAATGCGCCAACACAAGCAGTACCGCTTTCTTCAACAGTCCATAGACCCATCCATCTGCCTGGTCTGAAGCTGCTCAATGACGAGCCCACAACCTCGATTGGGGTTCAAGAGCCAAGTTTTGGCTGTAAAGTAGTTGAAACAGCAACAGCGAATATCACATCTACAATTGACCAAGGTCAATCCAATTCTGGAAGAGCAGAGCATGCAGGCGGACCTGAGTTGATTCTAGAGGAGAAGTTATCACTGGAACCTACAACCGTCATCAGCACTGGCGAATCGGAGGTTGCCGAGTCTGCGCCTAGTATCAAAGGTCCTCCAGAAATCGCCAGTCCCATGGAAGATGTGCTACCTGGAGTCGTGGCACCAGAGCGACATGTAGCAGAGATACTTGGTGAGACACAGATAAAGGAAGGGCTACAGGAGGCCACAAATAGGATTTCGGAAGTTTTGGTGCAAGATGATATTCACCAGGATGGACCCCCTACCAGTGAGGGATCGCATACTACCAATACGGGCCCGAGTACTGACATGCAAGCAAAACTTGAATCGCGGCAAGAAGAGAGTGTCACGAAGGATGTCGATGAGGACAAGCAGGAAATTCTCATGGAGGCCAGAACTGTGGAAGAACAACCGAAAACTATGGAGCCTACAGGTTCGACACTCGAAGAGATTGCTGAAGCCAATAAGTCTAATGCAGAGGCGGAGTTTGAAATAGACTCTTCGCCCTATGCCTCTTCTTCGTCAGATGTCTCGACCGACAGTTCTTCTTCGGATGATAGCGATGCAGATGACTACGAAATGTTGAGCCCGGAGGAGGAAGCCCGTAGGCTTATGGCAGAGGACGGTGGCACAGAAGAAAAGACGACGACTGGCGTCCCGCGTACACTGAACGAAAAGCCAGATGAGGTAGTGCCGAAACCACAAGTAACTATTACTGCGGATATGAAAATCGAGGAGCTGGGTCGCGTCGAGAGTCTCGTAGAGAATCTAGTCTTGATCAAAGCAAATACATCAGGTGAGTACCGAGTATTAGAATCCGGATCTGTGCTCTGCCTCGAGGATAGATCTGTGATCGGAGTGATAGCAGAGACGCTGGGCCGGGTTCAGCAGCCATACTACGCTGTGCGCTTTAGCAATCGAGCTGCTATGGAGGAAGCCGGGGTTTCCCAAGATACAAAAGTCCTTTATGTCACTCAGCTTTCCACAACGGTATTCACGCAGCCATTGAAAGCCTTCAAGGGGTCTGATGCCTCAAACCTGCACGACGAGGAAGTTGGTGATGATGAGCTTGAATTCAGCGACGACGAAGCCGAAGCCGAGCACAAGCGTCAGGTCAAAGTCCATAAGCGAGCAAGATATGACGCAAAGCATGGCCAGGAGAATGGCGTAGGTGTGTCTCAACCAAGGCTTGGGATGCCAAAGAATCTCCAGAACGGTTGCCCAAATTCGTGGCCAGAACGCCCGCCCAATCCAGCCGAGCTTTCCTTAGATTATGATGATGCGGGCCAAGATAGCGATGATCTATATACACCCTTAGCCAGACCTTCCAACCTCCACGAGATGAGGGCACGGGAAGACGTACCCAGTGCAAATCACGCCAATTTTGGAAATACTAATAGGGGTGGTCGTGGTAAGGGTAGAGGGGATCGTGGTAGAGGCGGAGGAGACCGTGGCAGAGGCAGAGGTCGGGGACGAGGTAACGACAGAGGAGGACGGCCAGATCGAAGGGGTCAGGACAGCCTTCGTGGAATTGGTCATCCGCATACCCATCCAAATACAGGTCCACAATCGTCTCCGCTATCTCAAAGTAAAGGCTTCAATGCGTCTGCAAATACCAATCTCCCGCCGCGGCCCCCTAATCAGAGTAACGGCTCCCAATCTCATCCCCAGAATCAGCACCTACCAGTTCAGCCGCCTTTTTATCCAGCGCATTCATCCGCTCAGCCCCACTCGCACCCTAATCACGCCCATCAATACCCTTCTCAGTACCCTCAATCCTACAACCAGCCTTACTCTCAACAGCACCAGCAACCACATCACCATTACCAAGACCCATACTTCCAAAGTATGCCTGGCCAGGGCTACAACCCCCACCAGGCCTTCTCTCCCGGGTCGCAATACCCAATAATGCACATACCGCCCTTGACCCCTTCACCCGCAGCTATACCGCCAGGCGCTCACATCAACCCCAACTTTTTCCGTCAGCAAGCTCATATGTCGCCCCAACCGTGGTACCACCAGCAAGGGCAGGCTTTCTCACCAGCTCAACAGTATCAGCAATACCAGCAGCCATCGCCTGCCAATAGCAATGCCGCAGCTCCCGGTGGTATCCCGCAGGAGGCTGCTCGGAGGCTGCAAGAAAACTCCAATATGCTACAGGGTACCGGTCCGAATGATAGCTCGAGTAGGTGATGGCCTGAATAACGCAACTTTTGAATAATGCACTACACATATTGTATGTGAAGGCATTGCAAGAGCTTGTCACCTCAGAGAATGTAAAACGCAAATCTATATTGTTCGTATATAATCAAATCAAATCCCTCCAAGAAGACCTTGTTCCCATATACAACAGTGCTACATGCAGCTGAATCCATGAAAAAGTATATCGGACATCATTTAGCGAATACTGAAGCATACTGTCATCCCCGATTTCACTATCAGAACTCACAACCCCCAAATTCACCAAATAACAAATCATATGTTGTACAAATCCCTCACAACCATCCCCACACACCCAACAAAAACTCTCCAATCTCCAAAGCCCAAAGAATCATACGCACCCATCTGAAACCCACTCATAACGAGCAGTATAGCTGGAATCGTACATTTTCCCAAATTTACCAATATTTTGGACATCATAATCATAACCACACCCCGGTTTCGCATTCAATTCTCAAAAGCTTGGAATGCATTAAGTGAGATCTACTCCGCAAAGTGCTTGATGTATAGATGGGTTTTCTGGTGTTGGGTGATGGTCTATATCCCATACAACACCAACACCAACACCAACACCCACCTACACCAAACCATAGTCTCCAGTAATATAGATACACAAGGCACCACCCTACAATAAAACCCACCTTATCCACCACTACCACCAATCCATCTCCCATCTCCCTTCGTCTACAGACTATAAGATCCGCATGAATTACAACTTAATACACTACTACCAATAGAGATAGTCATCACCATTCGATTTATTTCTCTCTGAGCGCAGCTGTAGCTATTCTATGTATCCTATGACGAGAGAATAGATGTTAATTTTTCGTAATGCGAGTTTGTGCTCTTGCTGCGCGTCATTGAATGGAGGTAGATTGGTTGGCTTTTTGCTACGATGAATGATTGGGGGTTGTAGTTTTAGGCAGGGGTAGGGGGGATGGGTTTGGGATTGTGGTTCTTGGGTTGGAGAACGGCTGGATGAGATTATGCTACGAGTAAAGGGAAACATCGCTATTCCACGGGGAGGTTCACCTTGATAAGGCAGCGAGGCAGCGCCGAGACTGGAAAGCGCAAATAGGATGAGTCACACGCATTGAGAGCACAATGCAAAAGGCACAAGGATGAGTTCGAAGGACCAATTGTGGTATCATTGATTCCATGCTAGCCAGCCAGTCACAACTCCCCGTGGCCACCTATTGACCAGCCTATGATACAAATCAGACCCCGAAAACAAAAATAGCCATATCGCAGGCTCCATGAGTCATCGCCGCCAAATATCCATCGATGGTTCTCATGATGTTGGTATGTGACGAGCCATGAAGAAAGTCGTAAAAGGGAGATGAGTGACGCGTCTAACCACCGAAGCCGTACAGTGTGCCTAGGATGTGTTAGCATGTTTTGAACGGCGCGGTGGACTTGGAGAAAAGCTTACGGCCTTGTCGCTTCAGGGCATAGACGACATCGAGGGAGGTGACGGTCTTGCGCTTGGCGTGTTCAGTGTAGGTGACAGCGTCACGGATGACGCCCTCAAGGAAGGTCTTCAGGACACCGCGAGTCTCTTCGTAAATCACTGAAAGTACGCGTTAGATTGTTGTTGCAAAGGGATAGATGTTGGCAGTGTGCAGGACATACTGGCTGAGATACGCTTGACGCCGCCACGGCGCGCAAGACGACGGATTGCAGGCTTGGTTATGCCTTGGATGTTGTCACGAAGAATCTTTCGGTGACGCTTGGCTCCACCTTTGCCGAGACCCTTTCCACCTTTTCCGCCTGTCAAGACACGTCAGTGAGGGTGCTTTGAGGATGTTGTTGCCATGTATAGTGGACAGTGATGTGGGGCTGTGTGACTTACGTCCAGTCATGTTGATGGTATTGATGAGATGAAACAAGCTTTAGAAGCTAGTTTGGTAGAGATGAGTCGTGGTTAGATGACTTCGATGTGGATGTCTTGAGTTGATAGCGGTGGATGGAGAATGGGAGGCTTGTTGCAGTGAGCTTTATTTGAAGCAGCGACCGTGGAACATCGATCAACGTTGATCTAGGGAAACTTGGCACGCTAGCGATATGCTCACCAAAATACCCAAGAAACACGAAAATATCATGGTTTATTCACCACTTTAAGTGAATGAGTCATAATTAGATGAGTGAATGGATCATGCTCATTGATACCTCACATCTAATGATAGCAAATTCACTCAACATTATGGACTGACGATAAATTGTGCATGGTTGTGGTTGGCAATAGTGCGGCTAAACCCAATTTTCTGATTGGTCGATCATGAAATCCCATATTCTTTCCACGCAAATTCACTAGCGCTATCGCTTGATTTTACGAGTGCTCAATTCCTGCGTCCAACTTTGAAGTTCCAAAACATGGGCAGTGAATGGCCACTAGCGTCTGCCGCCTAAATCACAACTTGTCTCCCCCCAATCTACTTATTCCCACTTTCCTCCTGCTTCCTTACACCTCCCAACAACCATCGTCATCAAAAACAACGACAATATCATCCACCACCACTTTATCCACCACTTAATCTTCATCCAAATCATCATCAAAGTCATCAGCAATGGCTCGTACCAAGCAAACAGCTCGTAAGTCATCCTTCCCATGCTGTCGCAATCTCACCGCCACTGCACCACTGTCCCGTCGCTTTATCCCACCCTTGGCGCACAATACTTCAGCACCACTTCAAAGCAACCTCACTTCACCAGACATCATCTAACATACCATCACAGGTAAATCCACTGGAGGCAAGGCCCCACGTAAACAGCTCGCCTCAAAGGCCGCTCGTAAAGCCGCCCCATCAACTGGTGGTGTCAAGAAGCCCCACCGATACAAGCCAGGTAAGCTCTGTCGCCACTGTCCAATAATGTTTCAACATACTGACGCGTCCTAGGAACCGTCGCTCTTCGTGAGATTCGTCGTTACCAGAAATCGACTGAGCTCCTCATCCGCAAACTCCCCTTCCAGCGTCTGGTCCGTGAAATCGCACAAGACTTCAAGTCCGACCTCCGCTTCCAATCTTCCGCCATCGGTGCTCTTCAGGAGTCCGTTGAGGCATACCTCGTCTCCCTCTTTGAAGATACCAACCTGTGCGCCATCCATGCCAAGCGTGTCACCATCCGTAAGTTGACGCGTCTCCACCTCGCTGTCTGTTTCGTTTACTGACACTTCTTCACAGAGTCCAAGGACATCCAGCTCGCTCGTCGTCTCCGTGGCGAACGTTCTTAGATTGCCTCTTTGTCAATGAGCATCTAGTCACATCATCACATCTCGACAACCGCTCGAACATCGCATCGACATTTCACCATGACGGTCAAAGATGGAGGAGGGGCTTCTGCCCTGCGCGAGATCATATTATGTAGCTAGCGTTCAACGGCAGTCCTGGTATCATGGGTTTTATGCAAATGGGGTGATGGTCCCCTGTGGTTCCTTTCGGTGTTTAGTGGTTGCTCCAGGATGAGCATGGTTTGCTTTGTACATTAATCAACGACACTGGCGGAAGGTCGCTGAATGAATCTGATGAGCTGAAATGTTTCTTCCATCATGCATTGTGACTTTTGCTATTGTTGCGTTTTGAAGTCTTCTGTTTACATCAACGACGCGTTGTAAAACTCGAGAACGTACCCAAGACGACCTGCCACATTGCTATGCCTCCACTCCAAGACTGTCTCCCGGTTGATTGTTTACCAACATCCGCGTTACCCTAGGCATGTTTACCTTCTCACTCTGAACTCCCATGCAGCGCCAGCCCAATAGCTGACCTACTGCAATCTTCTACAGTCAATCGCCAGAACACAACACTCTACTCAATTGCATGATCCCCCAATGCTCCACCACACCAGCATACCCTCAAACCCACACAACTCTATCCCCTCCCCACAGCCCTCTCTACAAAACATCCAATCCAGCCACATCCGCAGCACACATCCTCTCCGTGCTCTGATACTTTACCAATCCACCCACCAGATCCCTCATTTCAGGGGAAGCATGAGGGAGGATCTCGGTCCAGGTCCTGCCCGGGAAATCGACAAAGGTCATTTTGTTCCAGTCGGGGAGGGAGATGATTTCCTTTTTACGAAGGAGGGGGGTTAATGTCGGGAGAAGAGTGAGGTTGGGAAAGGGATATGTGGATATGGCAGATGGGAAGAAGTGAGAAGGTGCAAAGCTTACAGGCCATGTCTTTTCATTTGGTGTACCTAGAGTTTCGAAAATGCTCTTCACAAGCGCGAGTTCACTGCCTAGTGCACCTGCGTTAAATAATGTCCAGTCTCCCCTCTGCCTCTCAACACCCCTAGTTGGGGACAAGGTGATGGCATGTACGATCTCAGCCACGACGCAGCCAGCGGCCCAGAGATCGATGGCCGTCATGTACGCTTTCTGTCCGAAAAGCAGCTCGGGCGCTCGGTAGCACGTCGTGCCCACGTCTGTGATTTTCCGATCCACAGCTTCCGAAGCTGGGTCGTGCGGGGACCATGCGATGCCGAAGTCGGCGAGGTATGCGGGGCCGGTGGGGGAGGCGAGGAGGATGTTGGAGGGTTTGACGTCGCGGTGGATCATACCTATGGAGTGGAGATGTGCCAGGGCTGTGAAGAGGTCGTGGATTATTTGTTTTGCTTCGGCGGCGGATGGGGGTGCTGGGTTGCGGAGTAGTGTTTCTAGATTTAGGGGTTGGAAGGGGAAGACGAGGAGGTAGGTGGAGGGGGGGAGGGAGTGGGTGGCAAGTAGGGGGATCACGTTGGGGTGTTTTGCTGCGTGGAGGAGGCGTGCTTCGCGCTTTGTATCGTGTGGAGGATGGCATTGGGGAGGGATGGTGAGTTTGATGGCGAGGGTTTGTGAGCCTGTTGGTGTGGAATGCTGGGTTTTGTAGACTGTGGAGAAAAGGCCGGAGGCGTGATGGATGCAATTGGTGTAGGGTCCTATCGTTTGGGTGTTCTCTTGCGAGGCTGCCGTTGCTTCTGGCTCAACAGGTTTTTCACCGCCTGGGGGTAGAGCTAGATGGTTATACTCGTCAATCTGGTCGTTGCATCGCTGGTAGTATTGCTCCTAGAATATTTTGTTAGCCCTAGGGTTAGGGTTGGCAGCTTTGTATTCGCAGACTTTTGATGGCGCATCTTTGTAGATGGTAAGCTCCATGGCCCGAGCTTCTACTTGAGATTCTGGTGTTGTCTCTTCTGGGAAAGCAGATTTGTAGGATTTTGCGCTTGGAGAGTGGTCAACACATGAAAGGCAAATGGAAAACTCTTGGATAAAAGACTTGCATTGCTATTGTGATTGCCATGCGCTCCGAGAAGCCAATTGATGACTGCCATGACATCGCAGAAGCTATAACGATTATGAAAAAGTGAAGAGGCGGAAGTCGCTAAACAATTACAAACTTGAAGCTTTGGAAGTTATGTTTTCTCTATCATGATCCTTTAGAAGCATCAAATATATATTTTACTAGGAAATGGAGAACAAACATCCTTGATTGTGCAAATAACAACGTTGAATCTTACTATGGAACATACAATATCACTATTATCAGTCACCATACCATGCCACCGTGCATCCTGGGAAAGGACGAAAGCCGCCTGGTTGTTGAACATTGCTGGTTGATATTGAGCGTCGTGTCCGTATGAGTGGCCAAGTGGCTAAAGAATGGACCCTGCCGTTGCTCCCGCAGCAGGATGGTTGCGACTTCGCAGCCTCAAGCTGCCCCAGATGAATAAGACTCAGCACGTGGAATGCCACGCTTGACCGACAGAGAACCAGTATGGAGCTGTCACGACAAGAGTATCCAGCACTACTGGTATGTGAACAGTAATATCGACTACGCATGTGGTCTCGAAAACGATCATCATAGATATGTCGGGATCTGCTGACAATCTGCGCAGCGCTCACTCTCGCCAAGTCAGGCTGTTACCGTCTTGGAAGATCGTGTCAAATTGATAGGGAGAGTCAATGGCGAGATAGCTGATTGGCTTCGGGTATGCGATTATGCGATAATATGGAAAATAAGGTCCACTAACATGAGTAGGAGCGGAGGGGAGTGGAGGAACAGTACGTTCAGGGGCTGAGGAAGCTCGCAAGTCGGCGATCGCACGACGTATCTGCAGACCTTGGGTATTGAGAACGCTGGGCATGCTCCGTGCCAGATGCTGACTTGAGCTAGGATCTTTCGAACGCCATGGCAAAGTATCGTCAGCTCCATGCAGTCCCTTGCCGATTCCCACGCGTTGCTTGCAGCAAGAATGGAATCAGACGTGGAGCGGCCTCTCAAGGAGTACCAGTACAAGAACAGGGAGATGCAGGCCATGAGCACCATACAAGGGAATCTGTTAGCCGTTGCGAAGGAAGTGGACAATGCGCATAGAAAAGCTTCTAAGCTTGCTGGGGGAAAGTCATCTGCAAACAAAGTAGCGAACGCGACTTCCGACGTTGAGGCAAATAATCAACAATGGGAGTCTCAAGCGCCTTACGTCTTCGAACAGCTACAGTCCTTGGACGAGACCCGGATTAACCACTTGCGCGACGTGCTCACACAGCTGGAAACGCACGAGGTGGACTTGGTGGAAAGGAATAGGGTCAACGCTGAGAGCTGCTTGAACGCGCTACTAAATATCAATACGTCCGATGAGATATCAACATTTGTAGCGAAAGTATCTGGAGGAGAAAGGGGCGAACTTCCTAGACTTGGTAGTCGGAGTGGCACTGGAGCTGCGATCGAACGTGGCCCGATGGCAAATCCTCCCCCAATAGCTCCTCGTGCACCGTCTTCAGCTTCTACACCCTCTCGCCGAGCAGACAGCTCTGATATGCCGAGTCCATATTCCACCTCCTCCAGAGCCGCAACAGGCCCAGCTCAAAAGAGCGGGTTCGGTGGTTTACGGCGGCTGGGCACAGTACTTGGGGGGCGCTCAAAGGGTGCAAAAGGCGTGGATCGACCGTCCTCCCCTGAAAAGCGATCCCGACCGACACGCAATCCACTTCGGAGGGGAACAAGTTCTAGACAGGATATGCAGACAATTGACTCACCTCCGCTGTCATCTACACACTTACCTTTGTCACCTCCTCGCCATCACCAACCATCGAGAGATACAACCTCGTCACAATCCAACGACCACCCTCCGTCACCGACTGAACCGAGGCGAAGGGACGGTCAGCTTAATGGAGATACGAGCCAGCAAGCACCAACGATGGTTTCAAGTCTGCCTCTAACGAACGGAGCTACGACGAATCCGACAAACCAGGATTTAGTTACAGCGCAGGAAGGTGAATTCGCCCCACCATCAGGGCCACCACCCGGAACTTTAGCAGAAGCATTAGAGGTATATTGAAAAATTCCAATAGAACTGTGGCTATGCTGATATCCTCAGACCCAGCGTGATGCCGAAGGCTACAATGTGCCGTCCACAGCTGTGGATGACATTACACGAGCTCAGCAAGAAGCATCTGCGGATTCGGACCAACCTCAATTCAAGCTCGCCATAAGAAATGAACCTATCCGAGAAGACCCAGACGCACAAGACGCATTCTCAAGCGTTGCGAACACACTACGAGCGGTATGCTCCTTTTAATAGCTTTCGTCCATGAATGTTCAGGCTAATCCTGTTGTAGCAAGCAACACAGGTCACCCAGCCAAGAAAGACCGGCACCATTCGAGGGCGTCGGGATGTCAGAAATACTGTCTTCGTGCCCTCAGGCCAGTCGCTTGAGAGTGCTGGCCTCGGAGGAGGTGGCCCAGGAGGTGCTGCTGGCCTCGGAGCTCCCGCGATGCCGACAGCTCCTTTCAATTTGGCAACCCCAATTGCATCTCAGCAAGGCTCGGACGCGCAGTCTATTCGGTCTGCGCATTCCATGAACAGCCTGGCCAACCCAGCTACCGTGTCCCATCCTCCAATGCATCAGCCAGGCCTCAACGCATCGATCATCGAGACCGTCAGTGCAACATTCGAAAACACGCAAGTCACCAAAGCAGTCGTCATTGGGGAGCTCGCTTTACAGTATAACCCAAGCGAAACGGGGTCGCCATCGGGCTTGGAGAACATACGGCTGGAGAATTTCCCTGTTCTGGAAAAAGTGGCTCCCAATCCAATCTTCATCAAACAGATCGCCTCAAAGTCAGGCGAGTACTCGGTCAGCTTGACGCAAGTCACACGGCCCTCGGTAGCCTTCAAATATCAGGTACATCTCGAGAACACCAATCTAGCAGCCCATGCGCCTATTTCGGTTACCCCGAGCTGGAGGATTGAGGCATCGCAAGCCTCAGTGATTCTCAGCTATGCGTTTAATCCAGCCTTTGTCTCTCCAGCAAGGAGGAGCGTTTCTCTTAAGAACGTCGTGATTGTCATACCGGTGGAGGGTGCCAAAGCTCTCAGTTGCCAATCGAAACCTCTCGGCATCTTCGCGAAAGACAGATCACTGGTGTACTGGAAACTTGGCGACATGACTCTAGACGGACAGGCTGAAGCACCTCAGAAATTTCTTGCTCGCTTCAGCACGGAGGGTGAAGGCAAACCTGGCAAGGTGGAGGTGCGGTGGGAGATCAGCGGAGAAGCAGCCGCTGGACTGGGCAGCGGTTTGAGCCTGAGTCAAATGGCGGTCTCGAAAGAGGAGGGCGGGAGTGATCCTTTCGCAGACGAAGGGGCACCTACGAGTACTTCTGGATCTTGGAGAGAAGTGCCGATCACAAGGAAGATAATGAGTGGGAAGTATATAGCTAATTAAGGATATGGGGAAGGGACATTTTACCAGGGGGTTTCTGTGAATACGCGATTTTCCGATAATTGTACAGTTCGTACTTTTCAGCGATGTTCTCCATTGTCCTAGAGGCTAGAATTATATCTTTGGAATTGGCATTTAGATCGCAGACAAATTCGAGCGGGAGTGATGAATTGCGAAAAGCCTCGGCGGCGCCACCTGATAACGCAATGATTGCAGTGGGGCTGATGACATGCGTGTAATAGACTCATAGAGGAAAGGGTACGGAGTACGGAGTAAAGGAAATTGTTTCAAGGGTTGCTAAATGCATTGCCAAGCCGCCTAATGTTTGAACTAATTCTCGACCAGATTTCCAGAGATTGGTGGTGGGTACTGCTAAATCTGGTTCACCTTCCTTGCCGAACGACAACACGGTCCCGGATCGTGGGAATCTGTGTCAAGCAAAGTGGACGTGTGGGTTTGCGTGTAGATAAAGGTGGATGAAGAGACTTGAGATTCGTGGTTCGCCCATCGTGCCTCTGAGCGGAAAGTTAGCAGCTCGGCACAGCAGCCAATCAGGGGTCAATCGCATCAACCAAATGTCCCCTCAGTCGATCATTTTAGCGGCTTCAGGTACCCGGAAATTGGATGTTATCACTTGAGGATGTTTCCCTCCCAAGTCATCTTCGAGGCCCACGCTGTCGCTCTCTTCCATCTCTAGCACAACAATAGTTACCGACTTGCTGTTCGTCGCCCTTCTTTTATCGACGTCCAGCATACGGATCTAATAGTCGTTCATTCACACAAACAAAGGGATCTTGCCGCCATTCTTTACAATCCTTCGCGTGGTGAAACACCAATCAAACTTCCAGCGTCGTGCCTCAACAGCACACACCCGGCATCTGTACCAGGAAAGGACTGAGCACGACTTCCAAGTATCATTCGACTTAACACGATACGGGCATTGCGCAACGCCCGCCCATAATGCCTCATCAACACCACGCTGGTCATCAGCACCACCAGGTGGAGAAAAGAGACGATCAAGGCACTGTAGTGCAGTATGTCTACAAGACGGCTGCGAAGACCTTTGAAGGTCCTGTCGCTGGATACAGCACAGTCAATGCTCCGGCAGCAGCGAGTACCCCGGATTCGAGTTCTAGCAATACCAATGCCAATTCGAACCCCAATTCGAACTCGAATCCAAACTCGCAACAACAAGACCAACAAGCTGCCCAGCAGTCGGCAGCGGCTGCAGCTGCATCGTCATCGTCAGTAGCAGCAGAGCTAGCACAAGCATCATCGACAGCAGCGGCTGCAGCAGAGGCATCAAAGAAGTTAGCAGCGGTAGCTACTCAGCAAACACAGAAATCGGATACACCACTCCGAGCAACTGTACAAGCAACACCTACAGCTGATAACACGGTTGCAGCAGTCAAAGAGACAGCCACGGGTACCACCTTGGAGTCTACACCTACGCCCACCATCGCAGCTGCAACTTCGTCTTCGCCACTAGTAGCAACCACACCTACTTCGTCGTTCATTGTGTCGACCGAGTCGGCAAGCTCTTCCAAGTCGAGTAATACTGCTGCGCCTAGCAAAGGATCTTCAGGTGGGATGACAGGCGGGGCCAAGGCGGGTCTTGCGATTGGAATACTTTTCATCATCGGCCTGCTGGCTGCAGGATTATTCTTATGCTATCGTCGAAGAAAGAAGCACGAGAGCGAAGCATACGGCAAAACTGACGATGAGAAGTCTCCCTATGCTGGCGGTCTAGCCCGAGCACAAAGCACCACGTCTACTAGGACCACTGCGAACGCGCCGAGACTAAGTCTTCGACCTGTCACGCAGTTCCTCCCCGACCTTGCAGCTCGTGGGAAGGCCGCCAATGCTGCTGGTGGTGCAGCTGGTGGTGGTGCAGCTATGGCTGGCAAAGACCATAATGATCCGGCAAATCCATTCGGAAACCATGCGGAGGTAGCTCACCCGCCTCAGGCGTCTTTTGGAAATGAAAAGTCTGCTCTCCCAATCCAGGCCAACGCTGAGGACCCATTTGCGGACACCGCAGTACTATCGCGGACCGACCGCTCTCTAGACCCTGCAGCTGACGTCCCAGCTCCTCTCCGAGTCAAGACGCCTACCCCTGAGACTGTCGCGGCCGCCGGAGCTGGTATCGTTGGTGCAGGTACTGGAGCTGTTGTAGGTACCAACATTGCCGAGCGACACAATGCTCCCAAGCCCCTCAACCTGTCATCCAATCGACCCGTCTCTCCTGCTGGAGCAAGCCCCGCCGTCTCCGAGTTCAGCCAGACATCAGTCTCGACTGGAGCCCTTGCTAACGGCCCCCCTCCAAGCAACGTCCACCGTATCCAGCTTGATTTCAAGCCTTCCATGGAAGACGAATTGTCCCTTCGCGCTGGTCAACTCGTCCGCCTCCTCCACGAATACGACGATGGCTGGGTAAGCATTCCCATACTTCTTTGACTTCGTCCTCATGCTGACGAACACTCGTAGGCTCTCTGCATCCGTCTTGACCGCTCTCAGCAAGGTGTCGCTCCTCGTACCTGTCTCTCAGCGCGTCCTGTTAAGCCCCGTCCTCCACCAGGACCTCGCGGTCCTCCGCCGGGCATGATGGGACCAGGCCAGCACCGCCCTGCGTCACCTGCCAATGGTCGTGGCTCGCCCGGTCCTCGCGGACGTGCTTCTCGTCCTATCGGTCCCGGACAGACCGGTAGTCAGCAGCGCTCCATGTCGCCTGGCCCGTACGGTGGAGGACCTCAGCGTCCGGCCAACATTCCTCCCCCCGGAGCCAAGCCCCGTAGCAAATCTACCAGCGATCCCCGTGAACGACGCAATAGCCCACCGGGACCAAGCCCTATGAACCCTAACATTCAACGAGTACCAATGCAACTTCAGGCTGTAACTTCGCCGGATCAAGCTTTGAGTCCATCACCATCTCAAACGATGGCTAGGAAACCTGTTCCTGGACAGGCCATGTGAACAGTGCTGCACTGCATACAACGTACATAACGGGCAAGGACCTTCTACTTCGGATAAATACGAGCCCTCGACAATTCGAATGGCGACGCAGCGCTAACCCCCTACTGCCATCTTCTTAATGCATTTACTTCACCAATTCTCATGATGCTGTCTTCTACTTGCCAAATCGTCACGGGCTTTAGGACCGGACCATCTATTCGCTTCTTTGAAACTCAATTTGCTCCTCTACCAGAGCCTTCACAGATGCCACCATTTCCTGTGCTTTGTATGATCAAGGCGCTGAAGTAGCTTGGAGAAGAGAGAATGTTCATGTGTATATTAGCAAATCAATGAATGGCACTGGTGGCCAAGATCCACGAAAGCCTTTCCTGATATACGTAGATAATCGGAGTGACCATATTCAATCGACCAATAGCCTTCTCTTTAGAACCCAGCGGAGACTATATCATAGAAGGTACTAGAGTGTGAAGATCTTGTTTGATCCTCATTGTGTTGTGGAAAAGCTGTCGTAGATTTACCATCCGTTTTGGGAAATAGTCTCAGTTTGACGTCCCCCTCTGCGACAGATGCGATGTCGTCGCCCTCTCGCCATCACCGACGAAGCGTTCACACACCAGAAGTGCCGTCTACCCGGTTGCGAAGGCCCAGCGTGAATGGTAGTGGTGGGCAGTCTGGTATTCCTATGGCTGGTTCTAGGGTAAACGTGTGCCATCTTTCAGACTGCCTAGAATGAGGACATGCCGTCAGTGACATACTTAGCTGACGTACTATAGCTGGCTGCAAGCCGTGCAGCGAACACACAACCTACCTACGATTTCATTACCGGCAATGCGGTTCCTACGCCTACGAATCATCACGTACAGCCGTTGGGGCAAAGTCGGCGACAGAGTGTGGTTATCAAAGCTGGTCGGTGCCTACACATACATATTGACTATCATCAGAGGGGGTTTAGGGTCACTGATGGTAACTAGATATTGGCAACGAAGACTTGAGAGCCCAGGTCAAGACCCTGCAGTATGAGCTTGAGTCTTTCAAGCAGGAAAGGGAATTGGCGGCTCTGAGACACGACAAGGAACTTAGGGATGTACAGCTTAAAGCCGAGGAGGTGTTTATGAAGGCTCAGGTACGTGCTTATGTTCTATATTGTGGGATAGAGTTGAGAATTGAGACTGTTGGCAAGGCGATAAACGATCTGTTTGGTATCTGGATGTTAATGCTCGGACATGATAGCAAGAGGAAAGCAGCAAACACGTTCCGACCCAGAAATACGACGCCCTGAAAAGCGAATTCAAAGAAACTCAAGACCAGGCGATCAACCAACAGAATTCCCTCGAGAAGCGTTTGCGGTCTGCGCAAGATGAGGGTAGAGCAGCAAAAGAAGAGGCAGAGGAGGTGCAGGCGGAACTCTCGTCGCTGGACCGCCAGCATAAGCATCAATTGCAGGAGATTGAGAGCAAACATGCTACATTACAACAGACGTTGAGTGATCTCCGTGATGATTTGACAAGGACGAAAAACGCACTGCAAGCTACGCAGGATAAGCTCTCCGAGAGGGACAAAGAGAGAGGGGAGATGGAGAGTGAGATCCTACGATTGAAGGCGCAGAGTGGGGACCAGGATACTTTACCAGTGATCAAGAGAGAGTTATCCGAACAAGTGGCTCATATCAGAAAATTGGAACATACCAACCGGGAGCAGAATGCCGAACTCAAGCATTTCCGACGAGCCCACAAGGCCGTGGAAGTTGTCGAGGAAGAGAAAGGTGGTCTCTTGAACAAACTCAGGGCTATGGAAGATGTAGGAAAGCAGCTTAGGGAAGCGCAGCTCCAAAGGCAGATCCTTGAGGACGAACGCAGGTCGTGGACATCATATCTTCAGAGTGAAGGTGGGAACGAGGACGTGGAGTTCAAGAGCCCAGAAGATATGGCTAGAGCTCTTGTTGAACAGAGGTTGGAGAATGCGTCATTATTGCAAAGACTGGGCGCTGTACAGCCGGAGTTGGTGGAGAAGGATGAGATTATCAAAAGCCTTGAGGAAGAGCGCAGCAAGATCCGTGCTGAGATGGACAAGCTGCGAGCTTCTGGCGCAGGGAGTGGTGGAGATGCTCGAGTGAAGACACGTCTTGAGCGCCAACGAGCTCTTGCCGTCAAAGAGGTGGAGTACCTGCGAGAGCAATTACGGACATTTGACAGCGAGGAGCAAACGTATCATTCCGAGAATCAATTCGATGAGCATAAGTCGAAACGAATCGCCGATCTGGAAGCGCTGGTAGACGAACATCGCAATGAGCTGCAAACGCTCAACGCCGAATTCGAAAAGATGGAGAAATCAAGGCCGGCACCGCCTCAGAGCCCGCTCAAACGACCTCGCGAAGACGACGCAGATGATCACCAGCTCGGCCAATTATCGAGAAAGAACCGGAAACTCCAAGACACCCTCTCAAGCGTGCAAGCAAGCTACGCCCTCCTCCAAAGCGAAAAAGCCGCACTGCAAACCCAGCTCTCATCCCTCCAACAAAGCGCCAAAACGCGCATCCTCTCCCTCCGCTCCAACCCCACCGCCGACGCCGAAGCCATCAAGCAAAGCACCCTCCACACCCTCCGCCAAGAAAACAAAGACCTCCTCGCCACCCTCGAATCGCGCCACTCCTCCGACGGCACCAAACTCGTCCCCCACAGCACGCTCGACGCGCTCCGCCTCGAAATCGCAGACGCAAAGCGCGAAGTCGCCGACAAGGAAAAACGCATGCTGCGCCTCAAACAGATCTGGAGCAACAAATCCCTCGAGCTGCGCGAAGCCATCTTCAGCCTGTTGGGGTGGAAGATGGAATTCCGTCCGAACGGGAAGTTTGCGCTGAGTCTGCATACGGGCGCTGCGGATGGTGATGGGGAGGAAGGGGGGGAGGAGGAGTGTCTGGTTTTCGACGGGGACAAGGGGACTATGAAGGTTGCCGGGGGGAACGAGAGCGCGTTTGGGATGGAGGTGAGGCCGTTGATTCGGCAGTGGGTTGAGGGGAGGAAGTTTATTCCGGGGCTGATGGCTAGTATTTTGTTGGGGAAGATTGAGGATGGGACTGTGGTTATGTGAAGAGGGGGGAGTGGGGAGTGGTGATGCGGTTTGGGGATGTGATGGCCTTCACATGTCCGTCCCGCTTCATCTGATCTGGTTTCATCTCACCAGCATGGCTGGAGCATAGCGAGAAATATGTGTCTAGCTCATATCCATTACAGCAAAACACCAAACAACAAGTCCACTTCGCCCAAAACTGTAGAATTTCCTCTCTTCGAAGGTTGGATTTTGCGTCTTCGAGTTTGATAAGGTAAAAGTCTTTGTGAGGATAAGGTAAATGTCTTAATCTGCAGCTGCGGATTGGAACTTGGATGATAGCCTGGTACGGACGGAAGATTGGTTTTTGGTGCTAGCTATCGTTTGGTCTTTTCTTTTCTTATACTGTCGATGTACCCGTTGGTGAATGATAGCTTAGAGCCTTCCATGAGCTTGTTCCATGCGACCTTCGCTATGCTGCCTGCCATCGCCTTGTCTCTGAGATGCTCTTCTCAAGTACGTCCACCCTCGAAAGCTTAAAATTAATCATTGCACGCCCTTCGCCTGCGTCCAAAAATTCTCCATCTTCGCTCTGCTCAAGGCCTCTAAAGCCTGCTTATCACTTTCCACCGGTTTGAATTTCCACGCCCGCCACGCTCGTTCCTTCGCCTCCCCTTCCCACAGTAGCGTGCAACGATTCGATGTCAGATCTTTCAGTGTCCCGTCTTCTTCTTCCGGTTGAAGCCATGACTCCTTTGCTCTCCTGTTTCCTTCTCGCACCGGAGCGGGATCGTTCTCGGACCAGGCGATTCTTTGGAGCATTAGCTTTTTGAAGGCTTGGATCGAGTGCATGCCCGCTTCGGCAATCACGAGGGTCTGTTTGGGCGATGTTACGACACAGCCGGTCAATGCCATCTGTTCCACGTCAGCAGGGTGTCTCCTGATCTTCAAGCGCCAATCACTCACTTGCTCGGCATTCTTGTTGACTTTGAATTTGTGGCGGCCATTGGCAAGAGAGTCGATCTTGAAGCAGGCCACATGAATCCCTTTCGCTGCGTCTTGAGCCTGCTTCTGCTCAAGCTTCTCGTGCTCTTGCTCTTTGGTGAGCTTGCGATCTTCGTTCATTTGCTCGTGTGTCGCTTTGCGCTCGGCAATGCCTCTGTTGACCTTCGCCTCCACTGCGGTGGGGTCCTTCACGGCCTCTTCACCCATCACCCGCATCATGTTGCCAAGTTTGACTTTTGGTTCCGGCGTCTCTATCAAGCCTAGACGTTGTTTTGCTTGCTCCTCTTTCAAGTTCGCCATTCTCGTCATCCTCCGCTTTTTGGCCATCTCCTGCTTTGTCAATGGCAAAGGCTTAGATGGAGCCATGTTTTTGATCGAGGGAGGCTCTATTAGCACGGGATGCTGAACGAAGGCCGTGATTATGGAGTCCTCTGTGTCAATCTTGGCTTTATCGAGTTCGTCGTAGTTGTTAGAAACTAGGAGCGCCTCTTCCCACCACTCAACGGAAGGTGGTTCTTCGATCTTCCACCCCTTTTCACTAGGATCGTCGTCTAATCCAACCTTGCGAGCTTGTTGGGCGACTCGCTGTCTGAGCTGTTCAATAGCGGCTTGTCGTCGAAGAGCCTGTCCCATTTGTAGGTATTTGCCTTTCTGATTGAAGGCGAGTTCTCGTCGATTTCGTGCCTTTAGGGTCGCTGAGATTGCACCGTGAGAGGTATCAAAGTATGGATTAGCTCTTATCTCTGAGAGATCCGGTCCACTTAAATCTAATATTTTCTTCGGGGTCTGAGCCGAAGCCGATGGCGATTGCGTCCGATTAGCGATTGCAGTAGCAAATTTGGGCGGGATTGCCTGCTTGCTTTTCGAAGAGCCTTGGCTGGAGTCCAGTAAGGACGGGTGCAAGCCTATTCCAAGTCCTCCTCGTGCTCTGGACATCGCTTCCTCTGTAGGAGCTTGATACAGCGGAGTTCGCTGGTCAGACGACTTGGAATTGAGGGCAGCAGCTACTCTCGCTTTCAATTGATCTGCCCTTGATAATCCACTGCTTTCCGTCGAAGCTGAGAGGGAGTGCTTGGCTGCTAATCCGGAGTCCGTTCTTGTCGAAGTACTCTCCATCTTGGCCGCAATTTTCGAAGCTCGTGCTTTGGCCTCTGCAATGATCTTGGCCATGTCTGGCTTACCAGCGGTGGCTCCATTAGGTTGAGGGATCGGTGACCCATTTGTAGATCGAATCTTCTTCTGCGCACCTTCATGCTGCTGCTGGTCTTCCGGATGAGGGCGCTTCAAACTGTTTGAAGGGGAGTCTGCCATGTTTTCTATCTAGCGATGAAGTGAAAGATCCTTCCAAGAGCAACTCACGTTTTGTTCCTGCACCCGTCGATCACAGTTTTCACCGTCGGTTCAGGAGACATGTACTTTACTGATTGAAGGAAGTGAATGTAGGACGATATTTAGCGTAGCCTTGAGTCGCTTCTTGGCATTATCCCCCTAGCGCCGGCAGATTTCTTGGTTGTTAAATCCGAGTATCGTTAGGTTTGATGCCGTTAAATCTTTTTGGTTCTTGATCCCAGCAACAGCTACACTTGAAAGTGGTCGTGGCTCTTGCGTGCCTGGTATTTGCAGGATTGCATCATTTACAGGTGGTAATTACTTACTAGTTCTCCCTCTATATCCCGAATCACTTCTTCCAGACCTCGTCCGTGTCATGAAAGATAAATACCATTATGAATGTCTCACAACCTGTAGCTTCCTATGTCGAAAGCGTAGAATTTGGTTTCCTCACCTCGCGAGACATCAAAGACCTATCTGTGAAAAGAGTCCAGAACCCCACAACATTCGACACTTTGCTTCACCCCGTACCGGGAGGATTATATGATGCTGCATTGGGCGCGTGGAGTGATAATCCGTTAGTATACGAATCCCTTTCTTTTTCGGATTCAGCTATAATTCTAATCTCTTAGTGTAGATGCTCGACATGTCATTTGAATACATACAGCTGCCCTGGCCATGTTGGCCATATAGAGTTACCGGTTCCAGTATACCATGTCACCTTCATGGACCAGCTGCTACGTCTGATGAAGTCTACGTGCGCATACTGTGGCCATCTGAGGCTTCACCCGGCAGAGACAAATCGATTCATATGCAAATTACGGCTCATCGAACACGGGTTGGTGGAGCAGGTGGAGGAGTTGGACAATATCCGTCTCGGGACAGGAGCGACAAGAGAATTGCGCTTAAATCCCAAGGAGGTGGAAGAGGAGAGTCATGACTCTGAAGAAGAGGACGGAGAGTCGCTAAAGAGGAGGAGGAATGACTTCGTGAGGAAGGCGATAAGAAATGTTGGCGGGAACGAAAATCGAGCGGCTGTTGCGTTAGAAAAGCTCGAGGCTGTGTCTGAGGTCCGGCGAGGGATAATCAAAGAATTTCTTGCAGTAATCCCAACTGTAAGGGCGTGTGGAAACTGCAAGGGTATATCACCTGGCTGGCGCAAAGACAGATACAGTAAAATCTTTCGAAAGCCTTTAAAGAAAGAGGCCAAGGCGAAAATGGTACAGGCAGGGTTCAAGGCCGTCAACCCACTAGTTAGAGCGACGAAGGAGCGGGAGGCTGCCCGGAAACAGAAGCGTGAAGACCGAGAAGTTGATGAGGGCATTGTTATAGATTCTGAGGATATCACTTCGGAAGAGGAAGGTGAGGATATTGACATGCTGGCGGGCGAGACCGAGATGGCACCTTCTACAGTACTGGAAGAATCTGCTACGCTAAAACCCAGTAAGATAAAAAGAAAGGAGGTGCAGCCGGACGAATACGTGAATGCTCAGGAGATTCACGCGACAATATCGCAGCTTTTCCACACGGAGAGGGATATCATGGGACTCATATATAAGCATCGAGCATCGAAGACCACAAAATCGATAACAGCGGACATGTTCTTCATCAGAGATGTCCTCGTACCACCAACTAGATATCGGCCAGAAGCCAGGACAGGCGATGGCGATATCGCAGAAGCTTCAGACAATCAGCTATACAAGAATATCTTGACACAATGCGAGCAAATGAATCAGATCCGGAAAGAACTGAGTGGAGTTGCTCCCGATTCTGCTTACAGACAACGCGATTTTAGAGATCTCCAGAACGCCTGGGTACGGTTGCAAGATGCCGTCAATTCGTTGATTGATAGCGACCGAAATCCACTCCAAGGTGCGGCTGGAAAGCAGAATGTGGACGGTATCAAGCAAAAGCTCGAGAAGAAAGAAGGCCTATTCAGAAAGAACATGATGGGCAAGCGCGTCAATTTTGCAGCCCGAAGTGTCATCTCCCCAGATCCTAATATTGAGACTAACGAGATCGGAGTCCCTCCTGTGTTTGCAAAGAAGTTGACTTACCCCGAGCCTGTGACAAATCATAATTTCTATGAATTGAAGGAGGCTGTTCTCAATGGAGTCAACAAATGGCCTGGTGCTGCGGCGATCGAGAATGAGAATGGCCAAGTAATCAATCTCCGAACCAAGAACTTCGAGGAAAGACAAGCCCTGGCTAATCAGCTACTTGCCCCATCAAACACAACGGTCACTGGAGCGAGGAATAAGAAAGTCCACAGGCATCTGAACAATGGCGACATTGTTTTGATGAACCGTCAGCCTACACTGCACAAGCCTTCGATTATGGCCCACCGTGCTCGTATCCTACCTGGAGAAAAGACCATCCGTATGCATTATGCCAATTGCAATACCTACAACGCGGATTTTGACGGTGACGAGATGAACATGCACTTTCCACAAAATGAGATCGCGAGGGCTGAGGCATTGCATATTGCGGATACTGATCATCAGTACCTTGCAGCAACTGCTGGAAAACCACTTCGAGGCCTCATCCAGGATCACATCTCGATGGGCGTTTGGTTGACCAATCGTGACACCTTTTTCAATCGAGAAGACTATCACCAGCTTCTGTATGGCTGCCTAAGGCCCGAAGACAATCAAACGATCTCAGATCGGATCGAGACAGTGCCTCCCGCTATCGTGAAACCTCGACCTTTGTGGACTGGAAAGCAAATCGTTACAACTGTCCTCAAGAACATCACCCCAGACACACATCCTGGTTTGACTCTTCTTGGAAAATCTACGTCAGCCGGTCACTGGGGAGAAGGTTGTGAGGAAGGTATCGTGATAATCCAGGCGGGCGAGTTGCTCTGTGGTATTCTTGATAAAGCTCAGCTCGGGCCTACAGGTGGTGGTTTCATCCACAGTATCTACGAAGCCTACGGGCATACGATCGCGGGAAAACTTCTAAGCATACTTGGACGGCTTTTGACTAAGCTCTTGAACATGCGAGCCTTCACATGCGGTATGGATGATCTGCGACTGACCGAGGGTGGTGAGATGAATCGTCGAGAGAAGCTCCTACAAGCTGATACGATTGGCTTAGAAGTGGCGACCAAATATGTGACTCTCGAAGGCAAAGTCAAAGCCAATGACAAGGAGCTGCGCAGTCGTCTCCAAGATGTCCTTCGCGATGACGCAAAGCAAACGGGACTAGATCAAGTAACCAATGCGCAGACCGCGACTCTATCCACAGAGATTACGACAGCATGTTTACCGAAAGGTCTACAGAAACCGTTTCCTCGGAATCAAATGCAAGCCATGACTTCGTCTGGGGCGAAAGGCAGTCCTGTCAATGCGAATTTCATCTCTTGCAATCTTGGGCAGCAAGTGCTCGAAGGCAGAAGGGTCCCCGTCATGGTTAGTGGCAAAACGTTACCCTCGTTCAAGCCCTTTGAGACCAAGGTACGAGCAGGTGGATACATCACCGACCGCTTCCTTACAGGAGTGAAGCCACAGGAGTACTATTTCCACGCCATGGCTGGTCGGGAGGGTTTGATAGACACAGCAGTAAAGACTTCCCGATCTGGCTATCTTCAACGCTGTCTCATTAAGGGTATGGAGGGTTTGAAGTCCGAATATGATAGTTCGGTGAGAGACTCCGACGGCAGCATGGTACAATTTCTGTACGGCGAGGACGGTCTGGAAGTGACCAAACAGAAACATCTTACAGATTTCAAATTCCTTGCTGAGAATTATCTATCCTTGGTGGCTCAGCTGAACATCAAGGAGGAGTTCTCAAAGCTACCGGACAAAGGAGCGGCTGATTACCAGAAGACCGCTATGAAAAAGGTCAGAAAGACAGGTAGAATTGATGCCATGGACCCCTGCCTGTCAGTATACGACCCAGGGAGCTCTCTGGGTAGCACCTCCGAGAGCTTCACGTCAGCGTTGAAGGCCTACTGTGACGAGAACCCAGATAACCTACTCAAAGACAAGAAGAAGGCGCCTGGAGCTACTTTGTCCAAAAAGACTTTCTCTGCGTTGGTAGACATCAAATACATGAAGTCGGTGATTGAACCTGGGGAGGCGGTTGGTGTTGTTGCTGGACAGTCAATCGGAGAACCCTCGACGCAAATGACGTTGAATACCTTCCATTTGGCTGGACATTCCGCCAAGAACGTTACATTGGGTATTCCGCGACTTCGTGAAATCGTCATGACTGCCAGCAGAGCCATATCCACGCCCACAATGACATTGCATCTAATCCCAGAACTTATTGAGAACGCTGGTGAGAGATTCGCCAAAGGAATTACAAGATTGACAATGGCAGAGTTGCTTGAGGACATTCAAATTAGCGAAACGGTTGGCAAAGGCATAGGCTTTGCAAGAGCCAAAATTTACAATGTTCGGCTGAACTTCTTTCCTTCGGCTGAGTACTGCGAAACCTACGCCATTACGGTTAGCGATGTCTTACGTGCTATTGAAAAGAAGTTCATACCTTTGCTTGCTAAGTATGTGAAAAAGGAGCTCACCAAGAAGGGTGATGCGAAACTGCTCAAGGTCAGCGCTTCTCAGCCAGAGGTTGGGAAGTCTTCAGGCGTTGTGCAGGATGCTCCAGCGCGGGCAGAAGCAGATCGTGAAGGTGGTAATGACGACGAAGATGATGATGGCGATGATGACGCAACGAACAGCAAGCAGAAGCAGAACAAGTCTGAGGCCGTGTCTTACGCCGCGCCTGACGACGAAGAAGAAGCGATTGTAAGAGATGCACAGCGCAAGTCGAGCCCGGAACTTGACGGGCTGGAAGACGAGGGCTTCGTAGGAAGTCCCAGGCCATCCAAAACCGCGAATTCGAGCCAGATAGAAGGCGATGGTGACGAAGATGACGAAGAGGAAAAGGAAGAGGAAGAAAAAGGGACCAAAAGCAACCTTGCCAAAGAACGCGAAGCCCGCATTAAAGAAAATTCCCGCGACGTCACCCGCTTCGCCTTCGACGACCGGTTAGGTCTATGGTGTACAATCCAATTCGAATACGACGTCGCAACAGCCAAAATCCTCCTCCTCCCCCTCGCCGAAAAAGCCTGCCACGACACCATCATCCAAGAGATCCCCGGCCTACAAACCTGCACCATCGCGAAAGAAAAGACTAACGAAAAGGACCCCGCCACGAACAAAGCCGTCGAAGTCCCCGTCGTCCTCACCCAAGGCGTCAACCTCCGCGCCATGCACGAATACCAATCCATACTCAACCCCCACAGGATCTTCACCAACGACATCGGCGCCATGCTCGACCACTACGGCGTCGAAGCCTGCCGCGCCACCATCGTCCTTGAAATGGACGCCGTCTTCAAAGGCCACTCCATCAGTGTCGACATGCGCCACCTCTGCCTGATCGCGGACGTGATGACGCGCACGGGCGGCTTCACGCCCTTTAGTCGGACGGGCTTGAAGGGGAGCGTGAGTCCGTTTCTGAAGATGAGCTTTGAGACTACGGTGGGCTTTTTGAGGGATGCGGTGTTGGAGGGTGATTGGGATGATTTGAGGAATCCGAGTGCGAGGATCGTGGTGGGGAGGCCGTCGAGGGTGGGGACGGGGGCGTTTGATGTGCTGATGCCTGTTGGGACGTGATGTTTATGGGCAAAATTGAGGCTGAAGGAATGCGCATTGCAATGGGAGCAGCGTGATTATTAGCATGTTCTAGGTGCTATGTTCATAGTAAGCGTATCTTGTAGCAATAGGATCCTCAGCGGAACCGAGCTTCGCAAAAGCTGTCTCAGTCACGGAATTGATTTTGTTATTCACTACTTAACATTCTCATCAAGCCATTGAGATCTATCCCAAACATAATGCATTCTCCCTCAAGTCATCCCATACGAAGCCCAAGTCCATCCCAACCCTAGCTATAATGGAACGCATTCCTACACAGCGGACAACTGCTCGAATTACTCGACTTGAACCACCGAAACAAGCAAGAACTATGAAACGTATTCTTGCACGTCTGACACTTCTTACTCGGCAACTGCCGATCCGCACTCACAACGCTATAGCAAATGGCACACTCCGCCTGCCCCTTCATCGCAGCCGTGACGTTCTTCCTCCAAGCCAACAGGCCATCGATGAGCGCATTCCCTTCTCCGGCGCCACCAGAGGAGAAATTGATGACGCCTTGCGTATTGATGAGCCAGGCATTCCACTTCTTCTCCGCAACGCCGACGCGGTGGACGGAGGTGACTTCGGCGCGGGCGAGGGGGTAGGATTTCGGGAGGTGGATGGCGATGGTCATTGTTTGTTCGTCGACGGGGATGGAGGCTGTGATGTCGCGCGCTGCGAGGGAGACTTTGATGGTCATGGGTTGCTCGGCTGTGGCTTGAGATGGCGCCCAGTCACTGATGGTGGAGAGTTCGGAGGCGATGATGAGGGGGGAGATATGCTTTTCCGTCCAGGATTCGACGGCGATGTTCAGTCGGCGGGAGGCGGTGTCGCGCCACCAGCTTTTGGTCATGGATGGTAAGTGGCGAAGGGAGAGGTAGTAAAGGTGGATGAGGAGCCAGTGTGCTTCCGTTTCTGGATGCTCTGCTTGTTCAGGGGTGTATTTTTGGATATCGAATTTGGACGCGTCAACGGGTTTTGCCCTGCCGCTGATCAGGATATCGAGCGCGAATGACAAGAAGTCCTGAACGTAAGTGCCTTCCTGTAGTGCAGCGACGTAGTCTGCCTGGACTTTGTAGCTCGCATTTTGCCAGTGATCGAACGTCAGCTTCCAGCTCAAGAGGTAGCCACGTAGGGTAGTGGGCATCATCCTCTCAAAGTCTGATAGGGCCAAAAACTCCATAGTGGGCGCTGTGAGGATCAATGAGAGTAATTCTTGCGGTAATTGCGGAACATAGTCAGCAGCCAAGGCCTTATCTACCGATATCTGCTCTTGAGCGGACGGTATGTAGGTGTGCAACAACTTGTATGCCGTCTGCTGTAGGGCTGCGGACTCAGAAGCGAGCACTGGGTAAATCACTCCCGGCGTCATTTTAGTGTTGGATGAAAGGGATGTGAGCTCTCTACTCAGCAAGTCGTTCACTATTCGTCGCGGCTGGTGCGATCCGTCCGCGGTATCTGTAATCCTGTCGTCAGAATCGAGGTACGAGGGAGGTAAGGGACCAGGTGCAATTGATCTCACCTGCAAATAAGATTACCAGGTCAAGCAGCCTTCCTGCTACTGCTCCTTTCTTCTCTGTCCAAGCGTCAAGTAGATCATCATTCGACTCTTGCATTTGTAATTTTCTCAATAATGCAAGTAATCGTAGGCTGGCATACACTCCGAAGAGTCCATCGTCCCCTGCGGTATGCAATTCGAACCCTTGTATTATATCAAGGATATTGGCCCAGAATTCGCCGTATATTTCGCTCACTGGACGGAGCACAATAGCCAGGACACTCAATATTTGTCCTCCGATAGTGGAAGTGAGTGGGATCATCTCTAGTTGTCGCAAACCATGTTTTATAAAGAAAATCAGTCGCTGTGCTGGTATCCCATTGAGGAAATCTTCTGTTCCTTGGAAAATGCAACTTAGGAGAACTAATTTGCGGAGACCTACTCATAGTCAGTGGGAAAGGTCTCACTCATGCGTGTTACGTACCTTCTTCCATGTGGGTTTGGAGGTCAAGACCTGTCAAATCAGCCAGTAGCTCATTTCCAAGTTTTTGTAGTTCTTTCGACTGTGTGGCGGACGTCAAGTAACCAGCGGCAGCGAAGACGTCAGTAGATTTACGTATCGTTTGCAATCTTTCCGTGTCGTTATTATTGATTACATAGCCATGAAGTTCTCTGAACTCCGTGCTTACTAAAGAGTATGCTCTTCCACTGTAGTATGATACAGCTGTTGATCCATTTGCATCCTCTAGTAGTTCATTCTGCACAGCTGGCAAGAATTCTGCATATGGTGAGTCGGCCTGTAGCCAGGAGATAAGAAGCCGTTGCATATCAGCAACCAGGTCTACTATTTCCGACTCCTGGTCTGGATCCTGAGGGTCCCACAATGACATTGATCCAGATATGCTAAGGTCATCACCAGCGAGTTGCAAAAGAAGTGCGACATTCTTGCATATTACGACTTTATGCTCGCTAGTGGCGTAATCGAAAATCTTCGTCGCCTCAATCAGCTTGATGGTGTAAACAAGCACCCTGAAAGCAGATGAGTAGCCGTTGGAGTCCCGTGGCACTGCTTCCTTGACTGAAGCCGGTGAAGCATGAGGTATGAGGGAAAGCGCACCGCCGAAAGCGTTCGTGATCGCTAATGACGGGTTAGGAACTCGAGTAAGAAATGGTTTCGTCACAGCAGTCCATTGAGTAATGTTGGGTAGCAATTCTGCTGCCAAACCAGGCATCTCCTCTTGAGACGTCTGCTCATATAGATTCTGGGCGCGGCTGATCACACTGCCTACAAACAGTGAGTCTGATGCAGCATTACCTATGCTACTGCTAATCATTTCAAGTAGGGGTTTGGTTAATTGGCCAGCATTGCCAGAAGCCGCCATTGCTTGCTCCACAAGAGTGCTGGGATCTTTAGCCCGTCGAGACACTGTTGGATCGCCGCACTCAGAGAGCACGAGCAAGGTCGAAAGTAGCTTGGGTCCCTTTTCTGATAAAGCGAAGTCCTTGATAACACTATGCTTTTGCTTCGCTACCAATTCCAATCCGTGTAGACCTCCAGAGTTTTCCTCGCTACTGGGGACGCAGTCTACCATCGTCGCGAGGATTTCATCTGTAACATTTCTGGATGCTGCTGGATTGACCACAGCAGCTATAACAAGAGTCCAGCTGGCTTCATCGTCATTTTCTAGAGCGTGGCGTAAGCTATTGAAGACGATCGTACTGAGGGAGTTGTGGTTTGCGAGACGTTGGGAAGAGATAAAGGTCTGTAACGCATTTGCTTTTGATGGGGATTCAGGGGAATTCGTCAGATTTTGTATGCTTTTCTCATAGGCATGAGAGACATCGTCTTCATCTTCCAAGAGGCCCAAGATATGTATGAGATGCTTGGCAGAGGGCGAAAGCACGAGACTAGGAATGTCATTCTTCACAAATTGGAGAAGGGTCTTCTTTATTGTCTGATTGCTCATTGCGATCTCAGTGGTCCACTTTAAACAGCTCTCTAGAGCGGCTGCAGCACCGTAAGGCTTTCCGTGTCTGGCTTTCAAGATGCTGACTATCGATTCCACCTCAGATGGTATAATCTGCTCCACCATTGGACGTAGGAATTCAGATGTCGGACCGCCAAGGAGTGTCCCTTGAAGGTGGTACCAACGCTCAGTTTCAGCGGAGAGAAAGTCTTGAGATTTTGCATGTTCTTTGGACTGCTCTGGAAGGGAAGTCCTCAGGTCTTCGACAATCTTGCCCGATAATTCTTGCCATTGCTCGCCCAGCGCATGGGGATATTTAAGCAAGGCAATGTTGCACGCTCGCAAGCAGATTTCTTGCTGGCGAATCCCTAAAACAGTCCAGCGTGTTAGGTCTGGTGAAGGTCTGATGTATTGAATCACAAGTGGGAAAACGCAATCTTTGTAAAACTGCGTGTGGTTCGCTGATTGCGGTAGGGACGCTTCTACATGCTCAAAAGTATCAAGATAACATTTCCAACCAGAACTGTGATTTGAGCGTGGTTCATCTTTACTACTAAGACCCTCGTGTAGCGCGTTCAACACCTCCGAATGTGATCGTTTCTCAGCATCAGAGTCGTCGGTATGGTTATTTCCCTCTGCGTTTAGGAGGACTGACAGAGGCAAGCTTGTAATAAGACTAGAAATTTGTGTCCAAAAGTCAGGAGGTCCACCTTGTGATCCTTTTTTTAAAAAGTAGCATAACCTGTTATGTGCTGATGTCTTGCCTGAACCTTTGTAGTGGATCGTCCATACGTCAGGGAGCTCAATAGAGAGGAAAGAAACGACCTTGACGAAATCAAAGGCCGAGCCGACTTGATTTGCATGTAGGCCAGCTTTTAGTATGTTGGAGCTGATCGCTGACGGATTCAGCGAATGTTTCCGCTTATTCAGAGCTACGCTGAGTAGTCTATAAGTGGCACGGCGAACAAACGGGTCGGCATGAGTTGAGAGCTTCCAGAGTTTATCCTCACTCAGTAACTCCTCTATGAGGGCCTGGCTTTTTTCTAGCTCAGGGATACTCTCTGTGTCGAAAATCAGCTTCACAGGTTTATCTTCCTGATGTGGATCAACAAACCCAATAAATTGGTCACCATCATTACAGCAGCACCGGCAACCCTGAAATATTTGGCGGAAGCATCGTCGGGGCTGATGGTTCGCTCATCGCTTAATGTAGCTATTGATTCCTTTACTATAACATTGCGAGTGTATTGTAATATGGAAGACTGATAGACACGCCACACGGTTACACGCTTCTCTTCTGAAGAGAACACTTGACGGAACGCTTCATGCGCAGCTCGACTGACAGACTTATCATTATCATATAGACCAGCTACCCATGAAGCCAAGACCGTAGGCATCTTCTTCGCCATTCGTTTACCACAAGACAGCGCGATTTGCCCCTGGACGGTATGGGCAAGTTGGCGAACGCGGCGAGAGCTATCGATGGAAGTGCGCGGGTAGAGGCTGACCTGGAGAATGACCTTCGATTACTACCGCATAAAGCAATCGATTCTTGAGAAACCAACCCATGCTTCAAGCATTGCTTCCTCTAACCCGCCTTTTTCTGCTTCGAGGTGTGAAACATAGGTCTGTAGCTCCTCCAGCGCCTTCGCCTTTGTGATACCATCCTTCTTCTGTATGTTCTTGAAAGCGACGCCAACGTTGGGCTCCGAGAAGCCGTTCAAGTCCGGCGGTTCATAGACGTATGACAGAGGCGAGGACGATACTGCCCCGAAGGTTGACGAGCCAAGGCCACCACCAAATGGAGCATCCTCCGAAGATACTCCGAAAGCAACATTTACCGCCCGACTACTGGAAGCCTGTGATTTGAATGCTTTCTTGCTCATGATGTCCGCCCTAATGTTTCAGTATAGGGATTCAAGATATGAAGACGCCCTTTGAAGTTGATTTCGAAGGACCGTATCGCCAGTCCGTGTCTAGCATTTTTTGGCACTCACGGCAGATGATAGGTAAGCAAGACCATTTTGAACTGATAACGCAGATGAGATTGGACAGTAGTGAAGACTGGAGAACGTCGTGGTAATATCGGGCTTGACATTCGACGCTAAATATTTTACCTCTAAGGTATTCTAGAATACGGTAGTCTAGGTACCTAGTACTTTACTTTACTTTGGCGCCATAGAATACACGCGCCATAAGGCTGCCTCACTGTAACGGCATTATGCGAGCTTTACCATCATTCCTTAGGAGGAGCTTGGATCTAGGTCCTTCGTGGCCTGCGACAATCTTAAGATGAGGTTCAACATCGACGACCTTCCCATTCTCTTCCCATATCCACGGATATATCCAGAGCAATATGCATACATGTGCGATCTCAAGCGCACTTTGGATCAGGGAGGCCACTGCGTCCTCGAAATGCCTTCGGGGACCGGAAAGACTGTATCTCTCTTGTCTCTCATCGTAGCATACCAAATGTATTTTCCCGAACATAGAAAGCTGATTTACTGCTCACGTACCATGTCGGAGATCGAGAAAGCCTTGGCAGAATTGAAAGCACTGATGAAATATCGTGCCGATCAACTGGGCGAAGAGGAAGAATTTCGAGGGCTTGGTCTGACAAGCCGGAAAAACTTGTGTCTCCATCCTTCTGTGAAAAAAGAGAAGAGCGGGGCAATCGTTGATGCTCGTTGTCGCAGTCTGACAGCTGGTTTCGTGAAAGAAAAGAAGGAGAGAGGCGAGGACGTGGATCTTTGCATCTACCATGACAATCTTGATCTTCTTGAACCTCACAGTCTTATGCCATCGGGTGTATTCACTCTGGATGGCTTGCTCAGGTATGGCGAACAGCACAAACAATGTCCTTACTTCTCTGCTCGACGAATGATGTCGTTTTGCAATGTCATAATCTACTCGTATCATTACTTGCTGGATCCTAAGATCGCCGAGCGAGTTTCCAAAGAACTTTCAAAAGACTGTATAGTCGTCTTCGACGAAGCACACAACATAGACAATGTTTGTATTGAGTCCTTGAGCATAGACATAACCGAGGACTCATTACGAAAAGCAACGCGTGGTGCGAACAATCTAGAGCGCAAAATCACAGAGATGCGATCATCGGATGCCGAGAAACTGCAAAATGAGTATTCGAAGCTGGTTGAGGGCCTCCGAGACGCCGACGAGGCGAGAGAGGAGGATGCTTTCATGTCAAATCCTGCGTTGCCTGATGATCTACTGCAAGAAGCTGTACCCGGGAATATCAGGCGTGCAGAGCACTTCGTGGCTTTCCTCAAACGCTTTGTCGAGTATCTCAAAACACGAATGAAGGTCTTACACGTCATTTCAGAGACACCGCCATCCTTCATCCAGCATTTGAAAGACCTTACCTTCATAGAGAAGAAGCCTCTCCGTTTTTGCGCTGAGCGTCTCACCTCTCTCGTCCGTACCCTTGAGCTCACGAATATAGAAGACTATCAACCGCTCCAAGAAGTAGCCACATTCGCCACCCTTGTAGCAACCTATGACAAAGGCTTTCTCCTCATTCTCGAGCCTTATGAGTCCGAGAGCGCGACCGTACCCAATCCAATCCTCCACTTTACCTGTCTTGACGCTGCTATAGCTATCAAACCCGTCTTCGACCGCTTCTCGTCCGTCATCATCACATCTGGCACCATTTCTCCACTAGAAATGTATCCCAAAATGCTCGGCTTCAACACAGTCGCGCAAGAATCTTACGCGATGACCCTTGCGCGGCGGTCTTTCCTGCCTATGGTAATAACTCGGGGCTCTGACCAATCTGCCATTTCTTCCGGCTTTGCCATCCGGAACGAACCCAGCGTTATTCGGAACTATGGTAATATATTGGTAGAGTTCAGCAAGATCACTCCTGATGGCATCGTCGTGTTCTTTCCCTCTTACCTCTACATGGAAAGCATAATCAGCGCATGGCAAGGCATGGGCGTATTAGATGAGGTCTGGAAGTACAAAATTATCCTCGTCGAAACACCCGACTCGCAAGAAACTAGCCTGGCTCTCGAAACTTACCGCACAGCTTGCTGCAATGGCCGAGGCGCTATTCTGCTCTGTGTCGCTCGTGGGAAAGTTAGCGAGGGTATAGATTTCGACCACCAATACGGTCGAACCGTGATCTGCATCGGTGTTCCCTTTCAATACACTGAATCGAGAATACTAAAAGCACGCCTCGAATTCTTACGGGACACGTATCGCATTAAGGAGAATGACTTCCTCTCCTTCGATGCAATGCGACATGCTGCCCAATGTCTTGGTCGTGTCTTGCGTGGTAAAGATGATTACGGCATCATGGTGCTTGCCGACAAACGCTTCTACAAGAAACGTACTCAGCTTCCGAAATGGATCAATCAAGCGCTGCTGGAAGGTGATACTAATATGAGCACTGATATGGCGATTGCGAGTGCAAAGAAGTTCTTACGGACGATCGCGCAGCCCTTCGGTGAGAAAGATCAAAAGGGAGTGAGCACCTGGGACATCGGCGATCTAATGAGGCATAAGGAGAAGCTTGAAAATGACAATATCATGGACCTGAAGAATGGGCTGAACGGAGGAAAAATGGAGGTTGATGGATTCGCAGACGGACATGAACTGAACGGCGGAGATGAGTATGGAGAGGACGAAGACATCGATGCTGCAATGTTAGATATGGAGCCTTGACTGGAGCCGTTTGCATCCACGATTCCACTACCTGCTTCAGTGGCTTTTTCAACATTCAGTATTACAGATGGTCCTCAGATGCCACATTCAGATTACGTACCGATGTTTGGGGGCAATCTGCAGTCAAGTGAATATTCTTATCATTCATCGATGTGGTGGTTTGATTGACAAACACCACTACTTCAACTCCGTTAACAACGATGAATGTTCATCAGTCTTTTCGCCCTATATCATCAGCTGTTGGCCTCCCACAAAACTATCTGCATTAATCGACTTTTATCCGTTGTTGCTATTGCAACTTTGACAGGTTTACACCAATACTGTCAATTCAGGGAACATCTGCTTTCTTACCTACTATCATCAGCTGCTACCTTCCGACCGACTCTCTCTACACTCACATCAAATATTTCCTTCCATCCTATCACGGCTGCCAACTCCACAGTATCTATGGCTGCGATCATTGGAGGGGTGGGACTCACCTGCTGGCTAGGATTAGTACAGATGGAGCGGGAGATGTTTGGACTTCCCAAAGTATGTTATGCATTCCGTTCGACTATCTACTAGAATGGGGTCACCACAAGTTGTAATACGTGTTCGAGAAGCATCCGGTCTTTGGATCTATTCAAAGAGCCACGACCTACCCTGGTTGAAATACTAACTTCGCATTGATCTAGTGGGATGGGATGTCTTCGCTGATTGTATTTCCATCGTGGCGTCGGTCAGCGCTTGTTAAAAAGCATCACGTGGCTCTAGATCATGCCAGCAGCGGCAACGCCAGTTCAGACGACGTTCGATCTTGGTCAGACCTAGGTTACGTGCTGTCCGGATGGACGATCCCCTGGCTGATCGCCATGGTCGCATTGCTAGTGTGGTGTCTTACTTGGAATCGCCTCCTCGAAAAGTCTCGCGACCGTTTCGAAGAGCAGAAGGCAGCCTCGGATGCGAAGATTTCTGCATTGAAGGCGCATAATAGGAGCCAAAGGAGGGCAATCATATGTCACAAACTCATCATCCAGCACATGGAAGATGGGGAGAATAAGCTAGTGGATGGTGTTGCTCAGTACATCCATGGTAGTACCATGAAGCTCGAAGACCTTAAGTCACAAATCGCAGCACTGGAGAGGGAAATTCTGGTCAATGCCCAATGGACTGAAACACAAGGCTCGTTGCAGCAAAGACCCACAAAGCCAGAGCCTGTAAGGGAATGCAACACAGATACCAAGACGAAAGCTTTCGAGAGGCCTTTGGAGGAGGAGGAGGATGGCAATGAAATTGAACTTGCCACGCCGAATAGAGCCAAAAGTCCCAGGAATACCTCATCTTCTTGGAAAGCCTTCCTTGAAAATAACAACCTCAAGGAAAAGATCCCTTCAGCATCTACTGAAGATGTTGATATTGGTCCGTCAGCATCAAAAGCTACCAATTCAAAATCTCGCTCTGGCCATCAAGAGCCAAAAAGTACTAGTCCCGATCAACCCTGCCAAAGCACAATCCCATATTCCCCGGATCCTTTCATGAAGCGCAACGCAATCAGGGCCGAAGAGCCGGCGGCAAACGACCAAAGGATTGAAGTCAAAAAGCAGGAAATTTATATCGAAGATCGTCCGGACCAAATAGCCCTCCCACCGATTTCAAATCCTGCTACGAAGGACAACAAAGCCATGGTCGGCAATTCAGCAAGCCATAATCAAAAAGATGGAGACAGAGAGCAGGAAATTCCTATCGGAGATCAACGGGACCATGAACCGGATCAACCAGCCCTCCTACCGCTCTCAATTCATTCCACAAAGGACAGCAAAACCATAGTCGGCATTCCAGATAGCCATAAGCACGAAGATGGAGATAAAGAGCAGGACACCACCAGTCGAGATGCCAGAGCCAGTCGTATATTCCCTAGGAAATTGAAAGAGATGGTGAAAAAAGTCGTACGGAGAGGGAAGAAGGGATAAAGGGAGACTTGTGAGAGAGAGGTTAGGAGAAACCCGCGAAAAAAAGTGAAGTGGTTCGAGCTAGGGTGAAGATATCATTTAATGCTATAGAGGCTATCAGACTCAGCTCTAGTTGCTTTTTATGTGGGACAATGTCGGGCATCAAGTCTGTTCATGTTGCACCAAATCTACATGGCGAACAGCTACCTCCTGAGCTGAAAGAGGATGGGAATGGGGAGGAGGAGAAGGCACGATAGAGAACGAAAGATGACGGATCAGGTATCTCATCCTACTGCCGACTGTGCAATATATCGCTACTGCTAGCTCAAGCTCCCCTTGATGCGACCACCTTTCATATTGTGTACCAAATGTTGATCGACAGCCAAATTCTTTTCCTATCTACGTACTTGTCAGATGAGCCATACGTTATGATGATAAAGCCTTGTTGTGAAGCGGCATAGTGTTACTCTAAAGAAAAGTATCACTGCACATCCTTCTGGATGGCCATTTTCTCATGGGCATTTTCCATGGTATTGTTGAATATGATCACATGAGGCTGGACACTGAACGTCTTCTTGCGCCCGCACGTCCATCCCCGCTGTGTAATCGAACATCACAGGCACTATCAGGCCGAACACCTGTGCTCTCTTAGGCTTCTGATTGCTTTTCGTTCCGACTGGAAGACCAGGACAGCTTCTTTTGAAGTCCCTTCATTTCGCCTTCTTTTGACCTTGCTGATACTTTTGCCACTTTTCCTTCAGATACCTCAGACTCCTGCGCAGCCCTGCGGTGACGGCGCTTTTCAAACTTTGGCTATAGCTTGGATACTTGATGATCTGCGTGATCGCTGCACTGACTTCTTTGTTAAGAGACACCTGTTCTTCTCTAGCAAGTCTCTGTTCGAAGGGCCCGCCCTGCTTGCGCTTGACCCTTGTTGGATCTTCATCGTTCGACTCTTCCATCATTTTATTGAATTCCAGCTGTGGAATCTGGTACTTGGATTGGTACCTAAAATACAGCTTCTCACGAAAATTCTTTGGCAGACGTCGAACCATGTTTCCTCTCTTGACAGGATCCGTGTCTTGAGCTAGGGTTGCGTTAGCCTCCGGATCATCAACCCACTCGGGTGAGCTGCAACGCGGATCTTGGAATGACACATTGGGAAGATTCTCAATGAGCGGAGCATATAGACGACGGAAGTTGGGTAGCTGGTGCGTAACAATGTTTGCGACTTTGTTGAGGTTCTCGGCTCCCAGGGACATCCGTGGATCTCCAAGGTAGGAAATACCAGTTATCGTTTTGTATAGATCCTTTTCCGTGAACGTTGGTGGGAGCAGAAGAAGTGCAGTTCGAACGGCTGAGATGAGGTTGACCTGATTCGCGAGACGGACTCGAGGATCATCACGAAGGATCTTTACAGGCTTCTGGAGTCGGCCCGCTAAGTAGAGTGTGTCCCAATTGGACAGATCTTGGCAGAGCGTATCGAGGTTGACAACGCCATATTTGATGAGCGTCCCATTCACTGTGACGAAAGGATTGAAGTAAACTCCGGCTCCCCATTTGTCTTGGACCCGAGAAACGAATGATGATCCTAGTGATCCTATTCCAGAGTAATGATCGCGATGCTGTTGCAAATTCAAAGAATGCCAATGCTGGGTATAAGAAACGCCAAATATGAAATCTATCATTTTCCCGCGGCCCCCCTGCACGGTGGAAATTGCCGGGCTCGGGTGAGGATGTAACGGTGTTGAACTCGATGAACTCGAGCGACCCTGGGGGAAAACGCCCGAACCATAGGCAAATGCATACCGAATTGGTGCCTTGAATTGCCAGAGGATCTGCCGTAGAGCTTCTTTGAATTCATTATTGATCATGATATGCTGATTCACCCCGAAATTCGAAGAGGGGAGATCAGAGAATGCATGAATATTATAGTCCGGATTCTCATCCCAATCTGGTGGCAGGTCGCTCGGTGGATTTGACGACTTCTGCGATGGACTCGGCGATGGTCCCGGGGCATGGGGGGAGAAGGAAGATTCGTCAGAAGATGCCGATGAAGGCGAAGTCCCAGAGTCATCCAGGGATGAAGTACTCTCGGAGCTTGTAGACGCGAATCGACATCGATCGTATGGTACGTGCCATGGTATCCGATACTGCCATCCGACTTTCACGAGGAGGAGGCTATGATTCGCTCGTGGACGTAGATTGTGAAAGGGCTAAAGAGATTTTTGTTAGTCAATAGGGCTAGTCATATGAGTCGACGGTGGATTGGAGATATGAGGACCCTACTGATGCGAATATCTTGTGCATGATCGGATGTTCTTGAGCGGATTGAGGCCTCAATTGCTGTTACTACAGGCGTATGAATGCATGCAAGCTGGTAGATGAGTGATCCTACGCCATGTACGACCCCGAAACAACGAAAGAATAGACCTTTGACAGGAAGGAATACTCTCCATGGTCCTGGCTTATTGTGTTGAACCTCACAAAACGACAACAGCTCGTCTCGGGCCTCCAGCTCTTAAATCCGATGTTGAATAAGCGCCTTGGCGCAATCAAAACAAACAGTTCAACGGGTGCCGAATATCATTACGCGGAGCACGTCGCTCGTCACTACGACTCTCTTCTTGTTCGCGTCGCGTCAATCCGGCGCTGCAACTGGATGATACCATTGGAAATGACTGTTAAAGCCTTGATGGAAAGCTACGAGGAGCGCCTGAAGTCATTTGATGTGACGCACCCACCGACCAAGAAGAGAGCTTCCGACCCAAAGGGTAAAAGATTTCAAAACTGGCCTCATAAAAGCCCTTCTGCTCGTGAAGTATGCACCTTGTCTTCCTCACATGAACCAGTACTGATTGCAACCAGCTCGCCAGGGCCGGTTTCTTTTATCGCCCAACGTCCGTGTCCCCGGATAACACCCAATGCTACCTATGCCATTGTCATTTAGACGGCTGGGAAGAAGATGACGATGCGATAGTGGAGCACCTGAAACATGCCCCAGACTGCGGATGGGCAGTCACGGCCGCAATAGAACAGGACGTTGAGAATGGCAGTTACAGTTTGGAAGACCCGATGTCGGAAAGAGTGTTGAACGCAAGGCGAATGACTTTCGGGTCCCATTGGCCGCATGAGCACAAGAAGGGGTGGATTTGCAAAACGAAGAAGGTATGTCGCGACGTACAGTGGTGTCGGGCTCTCGCTGACTGTTGACGAAGATGAGTGAGGCTGGATGGCACTTTTGCCCAACCCCAGAAAGTGAGGATTTCGTAAGATGTTCATACTGCCAACTCAGCTTAGATGGATGGGAGCCAAAGGACAAGCCCTTGTAAGTTGCCGAATATCAGTTTTGGGTCTTTTCCAATGTCGCGTAGTGATGAGCACCAAAAACGATCCCCGGATTGCTCATTCTTCACCCTCTACGCGTCCATAAAGCCCAAAAAGGGACGGCCGAAAAGAAGCCGCGCCTCGAAAGCATCTCGGATGTCTACACAGTCCAACCTCACGGCAGTGTCAGAAGTTGTGTCCATGGCAGAAACCGAAGGTCATCCGGACGAAACCATGATCTCCACAGTGGAATCTGTGAAGCCTGTCAAGACAGCGAAAGGAGGGACGAAGGTTTCTAGATCCACAAGGGCAGGGAGCAAAGCGGGAGAGAAGGCTGCGAAAAGTAAAGAAGAGGAATCGCAAATAATTGGCAGTCCCCAGGAACCGGAGGATGATGACTTTGAAGTGAAAGTCGCTCCGTCACCCGTGGTGGTTGGTAGAAGCAACAAACGCAAGAGCGAAGATATGAGTACCCCCAAGGATAGCCACGCAAATTTACAAGACGGTGACAATAAGGTGGAATCCGAGCTACCACCAGCAAAAAGGAGAATCACAAGAGCACGCGCAAGTGTGGCGCAGACACAGGAGACTTCCACTTCAGCACTGCTCGGCGAAGATGTGTTGGATAGGCAAATGACTGACGTCGAAGGAATCTCTCCACCTTCTGCTCCAGTGCTAAAGAAGAAAGGTAAAGGCAGTAAGAAAAGAGCTTCTTCGAACACTAGGAAGGCCTCGACGGCTTCCACCGCCTCGAAAGCGTCTCTTCGAGCAGGGGTACCAAATGACGAAGAGATTGACGCCGCTCTGGAAGCAGATCTCGATAGACCATTGACTGACGACGAAAGTGAAGCAGAAGTTGTAGAACTTGAACAGCCTAAAGGTCGCCGATTGACGAGGACGAAGCCTGGGTCTAGGAAAGCTACAGCATCCGTTGCTCCCACACGGAGAGGCACGAGGGCAAGCTCGGTAATAGTCGACGAACCGCCGACGACGAATATCTACCCCTCTTTACGAGCAGCTGCAGAGCCCGCTCTCGACAATGGCGGCGAGAGCATGCAGAGTCGCGAACTTACTACGTTGTCACCAGAACCCAAGAATCCGGATGGCGATGTAACGCACAAAGCGTCGGTACAACAGCAGAATCATAATGAGTCTACCGAAGTGAACGTCGAAACCCAAGGAGAAATTGTTACAAGCCTCGATGAGACCCCATCTCGGGTGGAGGCTCCTACCTCGAAGTCACAGCAACCAAGAAGCAGACAAGCTTCCCGACAGCTGCCTACACGCAATACGCGAGCTTCCAACATACCGAGGACTAATGGTGTTGCGGACCTAGCTTCCGATGTCAACAGCCCTAAATTAGATACTCAGACCTTACAAGACGACTCCGGGCACGAGACTGATGCCGGTGGTTTAGACCACAAGCGCACGAAAGCTACGAGCAAGAAAGCTGTGGGTGCAAAGAAAAAGGCCAAGAACACAAAGAAAGCTGCAAAAGCGGCTTCCAATAAGGAAGCCGTCGTGCAGGAACCGAGAGATGAGACGCAGGGCGAACAGACCGTCGATGCACCTACCGTGGCTCCAAGTTATGCTGACAATGCTGGACTCGAGGCAATGGAATCTGTACTACTAGAAGATGAAATTGAGGTAACAAAGGGACCTAAGCCTCTAGAAACAAAAGGGAATGCCGCCAAAACCAAGACCACGGTACAGAAAGCCACAGTCAATTCTTCGCCAGAGCAGTCAACCATAATGATGGAAATCCAGAACACGAGAGTGTCTCCACCACCACCGTTAGTGCACATGACCCCGCCGTCAGCTCCTTCTCCTCAGTCATCCGACGCAGAGAACCAGCCTCCGTCGTCCCTACCATCTACCTTCCGGCCGCCACTCTCCACGCAGTCTCCGTCCAAATCGCAAATGACCCGCATTCCATTGGCAGTCACAACACCCATTACGTCTCCATTCAAAGGAAATTCCTCCAAATTGCAGAGTTCTATGCCTTGGACTGCGATAGATCTAAGACAAGTCTTCACTAGCACTCCTGATGGTAACGAGGGCAACGATCCGCTTGCCTTTAGCATGGCTACTGGCAGCGCTCAAAATGAATTAACCAGTCCTGAGAAGGTCCTGACGGTGGAACAGTGGATCCAGTTCAATGCCCAAAGAGGAGAGAACAAGTTAAGAAGTGAATGTGAGCGCCAAGTAGGAACATTTGAGGATGAAGGGCTGAGAGCGCTGAGGACATTGGAGGGCATTGTTTGCACGCAATAATCGGGAAACAGGTCGGCTGAAGGCGTTGATTCTATGCTGATAATATGTGTGAGTATCTATCCGTCAAGCCTTTCTTTATGGTTATACAGCGATCATAGACATCGCTTCAATGCCAATCGTTCAGATACAATCTCACAACAAACCACAAATTGGCCACCAAACTCATAACCACCAGCCCTGCAATCCACACCACCATCATTCCCCTCCGCTCTCCCATCCTACCGTTCAAAAGCCTCCTCAACATCACCCTCCTGGCTACTCGCCGCCCGCCCCCACAGGTCGCACCTACCACAACTTCACATCCCCTCGGCGTCGACGCGCACTCTCCATGCGCGCGTCTATTCGCCATAATATACCGCACCTCTCCGTTGGCGCAGAACGCGGCATCGGTTCGCATGATGCACTTTCTCTGTGGCCATTCCAGACCGCGCGATTTGCGCTCGAGGAGCCAGGAGACTTTTAGGCGGACGTTGGTGTCTATTAGTTTGCTGGAGGGGAGGGTGGAGTTAGTTTCGCGCTTGGAGGTTTGGCGGTTGTGAAGGGTGATGGGGTGGGGGTACGTACTAGAAATGTTGGGTTGTGTGTTTTAGTGCTAGGGCGTCTGGGTAGGATAGGTGGGAGAGGATGAGGTATTGGAGTTCGAGGGGGAGGGCGAGGAGGGGTGATGGGGAGGGAGTTGGGATTGAGGGGGTTGGTTTTGTGGTAGTCATTTATTGTTGGGTGAGGGAGGAGTTGATTGTTTTGAGAGGGTTCGGAATTTGCTTTGATATGAGGGGAATCGATCGTTGACGGATTCTATATTTGGGGGAAGATTCATGGTTGCCTACTCTCGAAGCGGGTATACAGGGGCGGGAAAACAGGAAGACACGTTGAAGGAACGAAATGAGACTGTATGTTGATATTGGGACGACTTAGGCACTTATATTATTGCATGATAAGAAAGGATTTGAATACCAACCTGACGGGTGGCAAATGAGGCTGGTTGTCCAGTTGTACACTTGGCAATTTAGCGTGTGCAGTTTCAATGCGATTGGCGTGCTGTAACACCACGACCCCGACCCCATAATCGCTGATTCTGCCAAAATATAAATTATTAGTCAACGCTAATAATATATACCTAAGTAGGCTAAAAGATACGTATTTCTCTATAATATCTAGTACTTTAAAAATTATAAAAATCCGTCTACGGAGGTAGAAGATATAACTGATTCTATAAGTAAGGTACGTCTACCATGTACAGGCCAATCGCATTGAAACTGCACACGCTAAATGGCTTGGCACTTCTCCGTGAGTAGAATTGTTATGACCGAGTGGCTCAAGTTTGTAACGGCAGGCACACCCATTCAATGCTACACCGGAATTAGCTATATCAAGCAAACAACGAGGAAGATAAGTGCAGATCGATTCAGCCATCTCGATCCATCGATGCATGCCGTCTCGCGATTTCGTGTGTTTGTTTGATATACTATGCGAAGTGTACCTTCCTCTCATGGCGCTCTTAGTATCGCACGATGAACAGGAAAGTGAGTGATGCTATTTAAACTCCTTCCTACTGGCGAGCGTCCATTTGGCGATGGGGATGAATAGGTACACGTCGCTCATGAGTTTCAAAGGCTATCCCCCTAGACATGGCTGGAACCCTAGTACCGCTTTCAGACGTCGCAATGCCCTGCCAGTTAGGCGGGTTCAGAAGGCTGAGTATTGGCGGCAGCACGATTGGGTGGGTGCAAAAGAATCACCACATACGGAGTACTCCCATGATTGAAAGGCTGTAGGCTTGGCGCTATAGACCAATGCAGGTGCGTTTCTTGGGATTTCGTAGGAGCCAATCGCCTTATCCCTTCTTCAAGGCAGCCAATAGAGGGTGAGCCTACACGCTTTGTCCTTGCATGCATGGCCACATCACGTCTGCCTACAGATGATGAGGGCATCCGCGAAAAATATCGCCACCTTCAATCCCATACTTCCTCTGTGCCTGTCGATGGTCTGGAGAGACACGACTGGTTCTATAGTATTTGACAACAGGTGCTGAGTACACAATACCGTTACTCAGAAAACCGTATGGCTAGTACTGTGGATTTTGTAGATCGGTGGCAAAAGTTTAAAGATGCTGATGAAGACAAACACAAGTTCGTTGAGGTGCATATATATTCCTCTTCATATTTCCATGACAAACAGCCGAGAATAATTGGAACAGGACCTGCTTCAAGAATTCGGTAACCTCCAAGGAAAGCTTGAAGACAATGAAATGAAATTGGAGCGTGAAAAGGATACTTCTGAGCTGTACCACCAGCGTTTTCGAGACACTGATACAGAACTCAAAAACAAGCAAAGAGAGATGGTTGCCCTCCCTCTCAGGATCACCCGGACAACATACCGTGGTTGCAGACTGCCGCTAACTGTAATTATGTACAGGATGGGAATGCCTTTGTCTCGGTTTTAATTGACGGTGACTGCATGAATGTCAGTTTCCACAAGGAGAAATTATCCTATCACATTGCTGATCTAGCGTGCTATCAAGTTCTTGGACGACCTTGTCAAAAATGATGAGTCAGGCGGCCAGGAAGCAGCGCAATTGCTCCGTGGATCTGTTTCAGAGTATCTGAAGAAGAAACTTCCGCATGACCTAGAGATTGTTATCCGTGTTTACGCGAACATGAAGGGTTTAGGTAAGACTTATCATGATACAAAGATTCTTGAGCAACGTGAGCAATTCGATCGATTTGCTCGCGCTTTCAACATGGGTCATCCTTTATGTGATTTTATCGATGCCGGCACCGGCAAGGAGTGTTCTGATCATAAGATCCGTGGTATGCAATACTCCATCATCATTCATAAACATCATCATTCATGACTGACATGTGGGATTGCTATAGAACTTTTCAAATTGCATATAGGAGACGTCCACTGCAAACATATCATCTTCGGCGGCTCCTCAGATAATGGTTATGCTCGTATGCTGGGACCGCATGTGGGACGCGATTCAGACAAAAACCGTATTACGATGCTAGAGGGTCCACCGTTTGCGCCCGAACTATCCCAATTGGTACCTTACTTCAGTACAGTTTCTTTCGCCAACGTTTTTCGCAGTATCAAGCTCCCAGACCGAAGGGTCTCATTCTCAGCTACACCTCCGAAATCAATCAGCCCAAAGCCACAAACATGGGTCTCCGCGGCTACTGCAAGGCCTGCTACAAGCGCTGAGAATGCTCCTACCACAGAGCCAGGGCCTACTTTCGAGGCGGAAACGGATCATATTCTACGAAACAACTACGGTCAACGCGTTGATTCACCCCTGAGATTCTCCCAACCATTCGTCAGTGTCCTCAAAAATCGAAAACTGTGTAACAATTACCACTTGACCGATTACTGCCCGTACCCGCAGTGTAAGCATGCGCATGGCAAAAAGCTCGAAGGAAGGGAATTGGATACGCTCCGTTACGTTGCGAGATTGGCGCCCTGCAAATGGGGTCTCGAATGCGATGATCCGGACTGCTACTCGGGCCACAAGTGTGTGCATCCAGGTTGCGATGGAAGCGAATGCCGCTTTTCGTATGACATGCATAACGTAGATACCAGAGTTGCCAGTCGTTGACTCCAGGACACGAATGTTACACTACTGTAGGTTTTCCCTGTCAAATCAACGTCATCGTTCGGAAGAGTGTTTATGGATTGGGTGCAAAGACAGCGCCAATTGTGAGCCTTTGCAGACCTGTGGAAGCGGGCGAGGGCACTTCTTCTTTTTATAGGTATTTGCTAAATACAAGTTGGCGGTTTGTCTCTCCCCCTGTTAGATCGCCATGCTCTATCACTTTATGAAGCCCACTGCTAGGTCACTATAATGTTTTATCTTAAGGAGAGTGAAATTGCTTGGTGAAGAGTTTGCGGGTTCGATGCAATGTGCGACTGGTACAAAACTTTGAGTGAACTGCGCTTGCAGCGCCAACGACCGAGTATATTACAAATATACTCAATATAATGTGATGCTAATTGTGGGAAGTGCACACGGCGAGCACAGTCTGCTTGTGCTAAAAGCCATTTGACAGGAGAGCCCATGATAAGATCATCTCCATGAGATAACTTAAAGCTAATGACTACTATGATCAGAGCTCCACCGGAGAGGAGAGCAAGGAAAAGTTCGGAATAACGGGGCTTTCTGTGATAGTCGGTAGTGGCTCCACGCAACCCCCCAATTCCAAAGCTATCATCACACTACGGGCCTACTCAACGCAAATACCCCCACGACCCAGTTGGTGGATATACGAAAAAGTACCATGTTTCCAGATTTCAGATCCGGATTCCTTGGTATGGCCGTCTGATCGAACCGCTTCCGCTTTCGGCTGTCTGAGGTTTGATGATTGGATAAAGGATCACCATGCCATGATCTGTCTTATCTCTGCAAACGGCCATGACTGGCCACGAGAAAGTCCAGTTCACCAGCCACATCCTCCAGTCTAGAATCAAAGTCAACAAAGCCCGCTTTAACGCCGCGGCAATGGACGACGCCCACAAAGAAACCAACCCCGCTTTCCCTTCCCACCATGATGTTGTTACTCGAGCGATCCCTATCCTACATCTATATACCCGATGATAAGTGTTGAAAAGGTCTGCAACAACGGTCCGGTACCTCTCCGAGCATGAAACTCATCATCTGGACCATTGTCTGGGGATGTATATTTTCTCTCCAGGCGATGGCTCAGGATGAAGTGGGTGAATGTGAATTCGACAACAGCTCTGCAAGCTCTGCGACTAGTACAACAGCTCTCGCGAGCGAGGCGAAAAGCTCGACATCCGCTTCGTTGTCCCATTCACAATTGGGAGTCTCGGCCACGAGCAGCGCATCGTCACCAAGCAGTACATTCATGACTCGTATCTCGTCAGCTCTCAGCATCTCCTCTGTTCGAAGTATTTCAACGAGTAGCGCATCGCCATCAAGGGGTACTCCTGTAATTAAGATTCCGTCAATTCCGAGTATCTCCTCGACTAGCAGCACTTTAATGGTCATCGGCTCGTCATCAAGCAGTCCCGCTACAGCCAGTACCTCGGCAGCTGTCAGTATCTACCACCCTCTCTCGGACTGCCCGACGGGTGTAGGTTACGATCCCACCCCGGGCATTCTAGCCATCGGGTATCCAGCCCATGGTCAAAATATCCCCGTCAGCCAGCCGTTCAATATCACCTGGACGGTACGTACTCCCCGTTCAGGTCACCACAAGTATGACTACTGATCCTGAATTTAGGAACTTTTTGACATCGCCAATGTTGCCATCGTTCTCTGTCACGGCCCTCCTGAAAATTGCGTCTCAATAGACTGCATCATACCAGGTATCAAAAACACCGGTTCCTACTTTTGGACGCCTCGCTCCACGCTCGAAGCCGAGGACGGCCAAGGCTACGGTATTAAGATCATCGCCATTGGGGGGAAACGTAACGGCGAATTTCAATTCTCACCCCAGTTCGGCATTTCCAATCCCCTTCCCCTGTCTTCCTATCTTCAGTAGCTGTCAGGTCGATATTACAAGCCTACCACCTAGGTCGCCAAGGGCCAGGTACAGCCCCTTACCAGCAGCGGTACCTGGGCAGTCCAGAACGGACCCAAATGCACACGAACCATCAACAACGCTGCAACAAGCAGCACATTCTCGCCGAGCAGAGTATTTGTCACCGTGAAGCGACCATCACCTAGGATGTGTTTGTATGATACGGGAATAGCAACGTCATTTAGATCGGAGCGAAGCCGTCTATGTCCTTCACCTAGGGGTATGACAGTGCGCTCTACACCCTAAACATATATATCGTCAACCCCTTCCATCATGGCATAGATTATGATTCACTTGCATGTATTCAATACCTGCAATTTCTACGATGTAGACATCAGGTAGAATGTTCTCCATGCGGACCAAGGGAGATGTATGGCCCTCTAAGCGTTCATATCACGAGAGTCAGATCCAAATTATCAAAACAGTCTACACCTTTGCAAATCTTTGAATAAAGCCGTGAAACTAGGTTTTAGTACCATGGACCAAAGTAGGATCGAGACTAGCTACAGGATTGGGGATATATGCAGACCCGTTGCCCGGCCTAGAATATTCAAACTCTCTTATCTCACTATCATCTAGGCCTGACTATAGGACTAGTCAATTAAAGTCATCTCATGAACATCGTTGCAATAATGTGCTAATCACGCTGTTGTTCTGTTATTAGATACTCTCAACCCTAAAAAAAACTTCATGTATAGACGTTTGCACTCACCACAACCGCAATGGCCGTATGCGTAGCTCAAGTATCAGAGATTACAAGCTTATTGTTTTTGAGGTTTATAAAAGACGACTATTTGTGGACGAAGCTTCCGATTAAGGTATGCACCAGATTATGGAATACTTGGCGCTGTGAAACTCTCCCTCAATTGAATAAGGTGTTGAGTCGTCATGGCCGACCCGATGAATTTATTGTGCTAGTTGTGCAACATTACGTTCATTAGAATTATTTAGATATTCGCGGGATCAAGGATGGTGGAAACCTGATGTGTATCTGGACACTATCATTGAATATGCAATCCATTTTGGTGGCTTATATGAGGTATTTATATGGAAACGCTTTATCAAAGATGACCTCGATCAACCTCTCAGCAAGATGCGTAGCAGGAATCATAGGAAAAGCATATATGATCTAGCTACTATGAGACGTCTGTCGTATAAATGTCTATACAACTAGATACATGAAAGAATGACTGTTGCAAACAGTTAGGATAAAGAAAGACATTCAATCGTGATACCAAGCAATCATATGATGTCATCAAGCAAAGATGCACGTGACCGCACGTGACCGGGCGGAGACACACTGAGAAAAGGTAGGATAGTCTTGTCGTCTTCTGATTCTGTCTTGCTACTATGGAGGTTGCTAAAGAGTAGGAATAATAGGGGCATTTCCCTCCCTAAATACATGCTTCCAACGCTAGTCCAATTAACCCTCATCACACTGACACAATCTGTCATACACCACCCCGAGCAGGGAGTTGCCTGCGAAGTGATGTTAGTCGAAGGACGAAAACGTCACTTCGTCGGAAGCCGCTCAAGGTCCGTCACACTTGTCCATGCCCAACGGGTCCCGAGAGCGTCACGGTATCTCCATCGTCTACTGTCATGGCAACACTATGCGACTCGCTAATCACAGTCTTTCCCTGTTTATCAATGAAAGTTCGAACACCAGTCATTGTCCCTCCCGGGATATCAGGAAGATTGTTAGCTGCCTTTAACTCTTCTTCATCAGATTCAGAAATCTCCCGGAAAGACTTGCGAGACCATGATCGTGGAGACACGAGGAGTCGTATAAGCTTTGTGGTTCCAGCCCAGTGGTTTTGAGCACGCTCGGATTTCTTGAAGAGCGATGGGAAGGAAGCGAGGCATGCGACCATGATAGCTGAATGAGACGTGGAGTATTAGCTGGGCTCGCCATTGCTTACAGGTGCTGTGGAGAGGAGCTGGCGCAGAGATGACTTACAGACGGCTTGCTCAATGGAGCTCCACATGTATAGCCATGACTGATCTGGCTCTGGACTATAGGAGCTGATGACGATTACACGAACGATAGCGAAGACCATGATGATGACCGTGATGGAAAAGATTCCGCCTAGAGCCAACTTCTTTCGAATACTAAGTCGGACCTTCCAGAGTATATTGACTGGAACAATTATGACTGAAGGAACAAATCAGTGGCGACTTCAGCAGAGACAGGGATCTTTATGACTGACTTAAAGCATCAGTAATAACGTCGAGAGCCATGTTGGACTGTAATGTCTGCCTATCGAAGTTGACTGACTTTGATGATGTATTGCCGCAATGGGCTATGGAGGGTCAGTTGTTGTCGACGGCTTGTGCTATTTCATACTCACCTTGAATGTAGGGGAATGACGAAGCAAGACATTTATAGTTTATATCTCCGAGGCAAGCAAAGTATGAAGCGGTAGTGATGATTAGGACCGACCACCATATCAATCCTTGGTTCCTGACATTTTGTCCAAGTCTTTTAAAGAAGATTAAAAAGGACATTTTGATGCTCCAAAGACCAGTATAAAAGAATACAATGACAGCGACAGATTTACGCAAGTACTGCTCTGAATTATGCTCGAAATTAATGGGAGGTGGGAACCGCTGTCCAGTTGAGACTGCGATAGTGTCGTACAAGGCGTCCTTGCCGGTTTGCCACAGTATAGTGTTGGTCAGCAGTAAAGTCCAAGCGAAAAAGACTAGGCCATCATCGGCGTGTAATCGACCGAAGATCTTGTAGCGAACCAGAACCCGAAAAGCGAAGAACAGCGCTCCGAGAATCACACCTCCCCATGCGATACCCTAGATTTATGTCAGGTACCAACACTCGCGACTTCCTCCTTGAAGGTCTTGACTTACAATGAATGTGGTCTCGCTTATCTTAGCTGGGGTTCCTCCTGGTGATGGCTTGATCTGAGACATTCGAGATATGGAAATAATCTCGCTGACTGGTGATGCAATGTCTTGCAAACCTTTCGCTGTGTCAAGGGAAGAAGCTCTAGCTGATTATCGTGTACCAGATAGGGGCAGGCTATATAGTCTCGATCTATGTGCCCCAACCCTAGCAATTGGTTCGCACAAGGATAAGATGCCATGGACTCCTGTACGGCGCAGTAAAGTCTAGACAGGCTACACTCAGCTGCAATCAATGATCTGGACAGCGATACGAGCTCTTGCATGTGATGGTGTGGCGTGACGCTGCGATAGGAAGCATTGGTGAGCACATGTGCCACAAGCGACCATACATGCAATGAATGCATTAATGCCGGAGTCCCACCTTTTTGACTTCGTATGCATGTGGAAGGCACGGTCTCCAGCGTGGCACGGTAGTTGCTGTGTGTGAAATATCAGGTGAACTAAGCTTTGCATGTACAAGATCAGCTAATATTTGCAACCGACGTAACAGGTGGTGCTCTTGAAATCGCCCCTGCTTCCTGTCGCTGGATTCGATTGAAATCCGGATTCGTTCATTGACTTCGAATGCAGCTTGGATTCTCACTATGTCGGAATTTCCATCAGGCTCTCCTGGCAGTAGCAGTACCGTCAAATCTTTCATCAAAGCTCAACCCTATATGTTCAAATGGTGGTACTATCCATCAACTTATCATGAGCTTCTCATCGTCCTCATCCTGGTCTTCATGGTCCTGTTCGTTACGGCCATGGCCTGGACAGCAAGCACTGTCCGGCATACAAATGAAATGAAGAAACCTCTACTGTATCCTTACTCAGTCCCATTCCTGGGCCACTTGCTAATCATGGCCTGGGATCCACCTATGCTTATTTCTTGCATAACGTTGGTTCACCTTTGATAACACACAGATTGCGCAACCCTGGATAATGCTGACAATGCCGAATAACAGGAACAATTTCAGCGAAATCCCTGTCCAGCTTCGACTTCTCTTCGCGGACATGTATATCATATCCGGACCCAAATGTATACAAGAAATCTGGAAGGCACCCGATTTACATAATAAAGCCTACAAAAGTCTATCCCTCCAGACCATGTTCAAGATGCCAAAAGATACATTGGCATTCTGGATGGAAGATGATTCTGGGTCTCACGCGCAGCCCCGCCCGGAGAGCCAGGTTTCACCTCATCTCCGCATTGATTATCTCATTCACTCATCGGTATCAAGATTGTTGACTGGTAATGGCTTGAAGCCGTTTGCTCGGCGCTTTACATCGAATTTGAACACGCGACTGTTGATGCACGATGCTGTGCACCCAGATTGGTCAGTACTTCCAGACTTATTTGGACTTCTGCAAGCCGAGATGTTCCCTGCTGCCGTAGAGGCGATGTGTGGCAAACGCTTCTTTCCGACCATCCCAACTTTCGTTGAAGATTTTTGGGCATTCAGCGCGGCCTTGCCCAAATTGGCCAAAAAGTATCCCCGTTGGATGTTTCCGAAAGCATATGAAGCCCGCGATAAGTGCTTTGCCAGCATCGAGGGATGGCATAGAGCTATCTGGCCTTGTTTCAATAACCCAACGACTGATAGCGATGGTTGGAATGAGGATTAGGGAGCTGTTGTCATCAAATCTAGACATATGGGCTGGTCGAAAATGCCACGAGTTGGCGCCCAAGGTGCAGCTACAGAGGACTTAGGATTGATCTGGGCGTGCGTCAAGAAACCTCTCTTTCACTTGCGGGGATCATGCTAACGTTATTCGGACGACCTAGCTCGAACGCAAACTCCGTTCCAGCTGCATATTGGATGATTGCTGAGGTCATCCGCGACACAAATCTGTTGTTCCGGGTTCGAACAACTATCGACAGCTACCACAAAGGTTCGGAAGCCGGCAAATTGGACTTCGCATATGAAGAGCTTTGTAATGATCCTCTGCTGCAATCCATATAGGCAGAAACTCTTCGTCTGCATGTAGCCGTGTTTGTAATGCGGGGACCATACGCAGATTATGGCCTTGGGGGCTGGCGTATACCGAAAGACGCAGTGATGCTGATGTCCAGCTACAATGCCCAGACAGATTCCAGGAACTGGTCAAGGAGTGACGAACCAACGCCACGCCGGGTCAATCAGTTTTGGGCGGAACGATTTCTGGTTTTCCCAGCATCCAGCGCACATATAGGCATTCCATCCCCTGCACCAGATGAGCTTCCAAGCCATGACCGAATAGGGTCAATACAGTCTACTACGAAATCGACGATTCCAGAATTCTCACTCAAGGGCCGCTCGACCCATTGGTTTCCCTATGGTGGGGGCCCTCGGATGTGCCCCGGTAGACAATTTGCAAAGCAGGAGATCATATCCACCCTCGCTATCATGTTGACACTTTTCGATATTGAGCCTGCCGAGGGTACGGGTATAAAGGCGAAGAATAACATGGAAGGCTTTGGGTTTGGAGCTCTCTGGCCCGACAGGAATACACCCATTAGAATCAGGCGTAGGAAGTTCTGAGGGTCGATCATGCTGCGTCATTTAGAAGATTTTGCATCGATGATATAGGATAGCACGTAGTCCGAGAGGCTGGTTCAACCGGCCACTCAAGCAATAGCCAGAGCGGAAATATAACCCATCTCAATTCTTTGCTTAAAGTACCTATTGACTACTGTAACGATTGCTCGGCGCAGTAGATAAGAACATCGTACCTGCTGGCAGCTGACTCGCGCAGACGGGAATCTATTAGCAGTATGTTGGTACGTCCCATGTGCTCCAATGTTGGCTGAGACCATTACGCAGATTGTCGATGTGATATCTTGGCTTTGATATGAAACGTAATGCAGACGTTGGAAACTGACAAGAATGTCACAGACTGACACAATACAATTTCTGGCACAATGATCCACCGATTATTTCTTCCTCCATAGTTCCCGGAGAGTCTTTCAGCCTAGATGATGACTATCTTCTCCTGTCTTTGGGACCACAAAAGGGTTAGAATCTATATTAGATATTCAGCCACGACTTCCACGCATCGTTTCCCGTCTCGTTCTTACCACACCTAGACATGCATCTGCTTTGAAGTAAGAACAACGTTCTGGGTGTAGGTGGTGACACATGATACTTACAAGTATCCCAACCAATCAACCAGCCGCTAACTGTATGCAACACAACCCTCACGCTAAAAATCCCCAGCAAGCAAGCGAGCACAACGAGACGAAGCTTTGCAAGTCTCTGAGAGTCTGCCTTATGGGACACAGAGGTTGTATCCAGATCTCTATTCAGCGTAGCGTGCCGAACAGGAGCGAGAAGCATGATTTCTGGCCCAAGTGGATATCCGACTTTCGAGTTGTAGAGGGGCAATAGTGGGAATCGAACATTGAATCTGAACGAAAGGCATTCGAGAAAGCCATCTTGCCGAGACCAGAGAGGGGTCTACTGATGGGAAAGGTCAGCTTAGCTGTGCCGGGGCTGAAATGTTTCAGTATTTCCTCAAAGCAAATAGCTTGATAATCAATGCATGTGGGTGGCGGTGCATTCGGGGCTTGCACAGCATTTGTGGGTGGTACCACCGTTGAGGAAGACTATCTCAGGACATCATGTGTCCACAACGACTATCCCCTTTGCCACAATCGCGAAAGTCAGAGCACGATGACAACATTTGCCAGCTCGTCAATGGTAGTCCTCAGCCAAGAAACTCGCGCCTCATGGGTGCGGGTACTGCGCCCCACCGCATTCCTTCCAAGAGCAAGGACCTGTCTGAAGGATGATGTATGCCTAGAACAAGGTAGTGCCGCAGCTGAAACCGAACAACGAAATAACGACCTTTTAGTCGTCTGCACTCTTGCAGCCGTTTTACAACTGGTGACATACAACCGTACCTAGTCTTGGTACGTCGTTGTCTCACTAAAGTACTTTGAGAAGCCTAATGCAAGACAGACGCAAGGTTGAAGCGGCTAGGGCGGCGCGGCGGATACGGAAGCTTAATTTGGGGACTGGTTACCCGAGCTAGTCTGCATTTAGCATAGCTAATATAGGCGTCCCTCATACAGAATTGATTCAAGCACACCACCATCTTTGTTGTGAGACTAAAGTCTATGTTGGCAGATGCCCGTTCGCGCATAACGCACGCTAATGCCCTTTGCGCCTTCGTTCTGGTTTCTACTGCCTGATTCTGTATACATGGTGTTGACAGGGTCAAGATAGAAATTTGGTCTTGGTTTTGAAACTTTTGTTATCTATATTCCACTACTACGAAGTTGTCACTTATCCCGCAATGACATTGGCATCTTCTAGATACTCTCGCGGGCATCCGGCGCAATACATATTATCGGCACCCTTTACGACGTCTTCTACTCATTCAACATGGCTTTTATCCTACTGTCAGCTTGTCTTATAGCAGGCTGGTGCATCTATAATGCCTATTGCCTGCTGCTGAATTATCGAAAAGCTTCTCAGCTAAACATCCCTATTGTGGTAATCCTTATTAGTCCCGACAACCCTCTTTGGATCGCTCTCGAGACTGGGTTCTCTTCCTTTTTCAAGCATATCCCTTTCGATGCCTTCTCACTCAGCCGATACAGTCGGCTGGGATGGGAATTTCACGATAGATACAAAACACACGAGAGGCTGGGCGACGCTTGGATTCTTGTCACGCCAGCCAAAAACTGGTTTCACACCTCTCAGGCTGATGCTGCCCACGAAATACTGACGCGGAGCCGCGATTTTGGAAGACCTGTGTGGATGATGAGTAGGAGATCACTGTCAGCGATTGCGAGCCGTAGCTGACCTCACCCTAGGTGCGCTCAACATTTTTGGCCCTAACGTTGCCACGGTAAGAGGAATTCGGTATTGCTCAAGAGTATTGCTCATTGCAGCTTGCAGGCAGAAGGATCTGAGTGGCAGCGGCAGAGGAAACTCACTGCCACCCCTTTCAACGAGCAGAAGAGCCATCTTGTCTGGGAGGAAGCAATACGTCAAGCGTCCGATATGATGGATTCATGGCTCTCGGACCAAACAAAAGGTTCGAAAAGCACATCAAAAGACACAAGAACGTTGGCTCTGCACGTTCTAGCCTACGTTGGATTTCAGAAATCATACCCGTTCAAGAGTGTTACAAAGGGTATCGAGGTGCAACAACCCTCCACATACAGAGACTCGTTGGCCATCGTCCTAGAGAATATTCTTGTGATATTCGTCCTGCCGGCAACTGCGTTCCGGATTCCGTTTCTGCCTGCAAAGTGGAAACAGATAGGTTTGGCAGTCACTACTTTCCGGAAGTACATGTTGGACCAGCTCGCCGACGAAAGGCGACTAATTGAGGAAGGAAAGCCTGGATCTGGAACCTTGATGAGCAACCTCGTCCGAGCATCGGAAGCACGGCATGATATCGTAGGAGGTAACGGAACTGAGAGGGCTGGAATGGCTGGAAGATCACAAGAAATGAAACCTCTGAGCGTTGACGAAATATTAGGAAACATATTCGTTTTCAATTTTGCAGGACACGACACTACTGCCATTTCATTGTCCTTTAGCGTACTACTTCTGGTTGCGCACCCGGAAATACAAGATTGGATCTCGCAGGAGCTTGACTTCTATCTTGATGTCGAACAGAAGGGGCCGTGGAAATATGACGCTGTGTTTCCCAAGCTCAAGAGATGCCTTTCAGTGCTAGTACGTATACTTCGCGCTGCGCAATAATTCGTTGTTGTTCTGAATTATGACCTAGCTTGAAACCCTGCGACTGTACAATCCACTCCCTGGTGTACCAAAGTATACTGGCATTCACCCTCGCGTCATCCGTTCTGGGAGCCACGAGACTACTATACCCAAAGATACTCTTGTTGTGGCCAACCTCAACGCACTCCAAACCCATCCCCGGTACTGGGGCCAGGATTCTTTGATGTGGCGCCCCTCGAGATGGATTGTCAGCCCATCGAGTGATAGCGGAATTGATCTTGGCACTCGCCTTGCTCAGGAAAGTCTCTTGTTACCACAGGCGGGCACTTTCATTGCGTGGTCCGAAGGCGCAAGGAGCTGCCCTGGCAAGAAGTTCGCCCAGGTGGAGTTTGTAGCAACGATGGCGTCTCTCTTCCGTAGTTACCGCGCTGAGCCCGTTCCGAAAGTTGGAGAGACGCCAGCTGCGGCAAGGAAAAGGGTGTTGGATGTGGTCAAGGACAGCAACGTGGAATTATTGCTTCAAATGCGCAATCCGGATAGCGTTTCAGTGAGATGGAGTCAAAGGTAGAGAACGGTGTCGGAGCTCAAGCATGAATTTTGATAAGAAATCTCTTCCCTGCTTCCTATAAGTCACCAAGCGGTCTTCACTCACTAATTGGGCCATTGATATAATCTCGTTGTGAAATGACCTCATAAAATCTAAAAGCGTAATTCCGTGGTGATCGATAGCTACTTTCAATGATGCCCTGGAAGATCTTGCAAAAGACTTCAAGGTGCTTCTCTCAGATCCTCAACCTTGACATCCCCATCTGACCCACCTCTCATCCTCGGGCTTTCTCTCTCCCCGCGTCTCGCATTTTGCACCTGCTTGACATTCTTCAATTCCATACCAAAGGTACATACTGCTGCAGCGCAGCCCGCTGAAAGTGCCACGATGTAGATCCGTTGCAGCGCCAAGGCGTACACTCTCCGTAGGGCTTCAAGTGCCCCTGGATTACCACGAGCTAGAGATGGTAAATCATATGGACCGGCGTGGATGACAGACTCAAAAGAGACAACCGCCGCGTACTGAGCCGAATGAGTGCGTAAGGTGTTGACCAAGATAGCTTGGCAGGTCGGTATTGCAATGACACTAGAGTGAGAAGGTCAATTAAGCATCTTGGAAGAACCGTGGAGGTTTTACCCGCCGAGCTGATTAGAGAAAACGGAGATCGCTGTGAAATATATTATAAGTTTGAATGTATATCAATTCGGAGGGATAGAATACCATTGCCGATGGGAGCATCAATTTCGCTGTAATTTATATAATCAGTACGAAGACTTCTGGTTTGTGGTGGACTGAGCACCTCAGAACCGTTTGCACGGCTGTGTAAGGTATCTGCATGCTCGTACCCATACCGATCCCAGTAACGATCAGATATGTTGCCCATACTTCGCTCACAGCGAAGTTTCAGCCGAAAGAAACAGTCGGTAGTGTAGCCATCCTCCCCACACACCATCTCCTGACATTCCCATAGGCTATTGATTGATGAGGCCAGAGGGTTGGTGCTTTAATGAGCATCTCGTCTTAGTCTCAATTCGAGGAGATACCGCAACTGATTCCTCCATCCCCCCTTTTCTCTGGAATTTCCTGGTTCGAGTCTTTCATTGCCCTGCTGACTCCCGAATATCCCTCTTGCTCACTGTATCTTCGATACTGGTCGCTGTCGAGCGTACGATATCTGCAGACATGATCATTGAATTAGCGAGGTCATTACACAATGCCATCAGCTATGTGGCGGCAAACGCATTTGTTTCGATCACATTCAGAATATTCTCCTTTCTGGGCGCTCTGTATGTGTTATGGCGTAGCTGGGCATTCACCTTGCTTCCCATGCTACGGCCTCATGAACCTCCAGAGCTTCCATATTGGATTCCTGGTGAGTGCTCCTGAATTTCCGAATTTGGCTGCCAAGGGAAAGATTCGTGTGCACCACATTAATCTCATTGTCTAGGTCTTGGTAAGAATGATCAGCGTCATCATTGAGCTCACTAAGTTGCTCGTAGGTCACGCGCTCTCCTTTGTAAGAGACGCTCAAACGCTTGTATCTTATGGAAAGTATGATAAGCAATTGCCAAACGTGCTCTCAGGGTTTGGCTGACGCTACTTAGGAAGTATTTTCAGGACTCCGGCGAGCCATTCGCCCTCACGGTTGGCGGAAAGAAACTATATGTTGTGACATCCGCAGCAGATGTCAACGCCGCTTACAGAAACAACACGACTTTATCGTGGGACGCAATGCTGAACGATCTGCTGATTGCGTTTGGAATTGATTCCGGCGTCATCCCGAAACTATGGCAGAAGCCCGACGTCGGAGTCGCTGATGAGTCCGAATCAGTGGCTCGTACAAGACGCTTATCTCCTATACATGCCACCTTAGATCATTATAAGAGCCAAATGCTTCCGGGGGAAAGACTCGATAAATTCAGCGACTCGCTCCTCGGCCACATCAGTGACTTACTTTGCTGGGACGCGGTCTACAAGCGGTTTGGGGCAAAACCGAGTAAAATCTCTTTGAATAAGTTCTGTGGCGAAGTACTTGTCGAGGCGTTAAGTCGAGCCATGTTTGGCAATCGAATATTTGAAGTGGAGCCAGACTTAGTCCAGAGCATGCTTGATTTCAACGATGACGCTTGGATGCTGATTTTTCAGTATCCTCAGTCATCTGAAAGCAAATTGCACAGGGCAAGGCGCAAGCTCCTCGATTTCTTCCTGAGATACATGCAGGGTCCAGAGGAGTTGCGCTCTGAGCAAGCATGGATGATCGACAGAGCTATCCAGGATCTGAAGGCCATTGATATGTGTGACGAAGATCGGGCGCCATTGTTACTCATGATATATTGGGGGTGAGTCCTGCCCTCTTCCTTTTGAGGCATCCAATACTTGACTGCTCTCGCAGCATGTCTTGAAAGACGTGTCTCTGAGGTCATCTATCCCCATTTTCTGACAACATATCTAGAGGTAACATCAACCCATACAAGTTTGCATTCTGGATGATCACCTACATTTTGTTTGACCCAGGACTGCAATATAGTCTACGTGAAGAAACCCGTGCCGCATTCCAGAGGGACAAGGTCAATCTGGACTATCTGATCCATAAATGTCCACGTCTCAATGCTGTATTTTTGGAAACATTGAGAGTCACCAGTGGAGCTTTGTCTGCTCGAAAGATTGTGGCTCCTACTCCACTGGGCAACAGAGTTCTGGGCAGTGGTAATACCATTCTTATCCCACTTCGACAGCTACACTATGACCCGGTCGCTTTTGATAGCGACTCAGATCACTTTGACTCTGACCGATTCTTGGAATCCAAAGAACTGAAGAACAGCCCTAGCTTCAGACCATTCGGGGGCGGCGTGAGCCTTTGTCCCGGCCAGATATTGGCCAAGAGAGAGATGCTTGTATTGGTGGCGCTTGTGCTGAATCGATTTGATATCGGACTTGCGACGGAGGAAGCAGATCCCAAACCACAGACTTTTCCAAAACTTGACGAATACACGCCGTCTTTGGGAGGTAATGGTCCGGTGAAAGGGTCAGATGTTTTTGTAGACTTCCGTAGCACAGGGATTTGACAGCGCGGATTTGCAGCCAACGACGAGTTTACATGTTAGCTATCAGTAAGGCATCAACCGAATGGGGGGAGTACAGAGCTCTGCACCAGCACACATGTAAAATTTCTCGCAAAAATGACTGATCGCGACAATTTGCCGCATTTGTTTACGATCCATGAGCTGAACAATCCATTCATCCGTGTTGCTGTGAGCGTGGACAAGAAGGCACACGTGGCGGGTATTACTTGTTGGCGCGACACAGGTTATTTTGGAGAGGACACACCATAATAATGCTAACAGCTAATATGCAGGACAGCGTCAGGTAGTATGCCGTAGCCTCGAGCCAGCTCTATTTCCCCGCGAGGACCAATCTATGACGTTGCATGGGACGTCTTCCACAGAGGTTTCCCATCTTCGCCTTTAAGCCGAACTATCAGTATCTGAGAAGTAAGAGGTAAGCAATAGTCTTGCAATCTCATCTCTTCATGTCTGGTAATGAAGGTCCCTGTCTTCACTCACAAGTTTCACAATCTCGTCATTCCATTTTCAACCGCTCCATTGTCCCGAATATCCGTACTTATTCGACAGTCTCCTAGACTCTTCGGAATTGAGATTATTCCTCTCTCGACGCAACGCAATACCTACCCGAGAAATATCTCCACTCAATTGGCTTCCAAAATGTCTCAAAAGACGTTCAGCAACACTGAAGTGCCCGCCGGCAAGACAGCGGATCCTTACACTGCTTCCAACAAGACCGAGCCAGAACTGAAGGAGAAGGTCCAGGACCTCGTCAGCTTCATCGAGTCATGCAAATTCGGAATGATGACCACGAGAATCGGAAGCACGGGACTCCTCGCGTCAAGATGCATGGCATTGGCCGCAAAGGTGTGATTTCCAAGCACAGGCTGACCAATCTCTTCTTCAGCCGATGCTGGGCCAGGCTAATACCTGCTCAATCATAGGAAGGCGGCGGTGTCGACCTTCTCTTCCACACCAATACCGAATCCGGCAAAACCGACGATTTGAAAAGCGACCCGAAGATCAACGTTGCCTTTCTCAACCCCACTGGCGAGTGGGCATCTGTGTCTGGTGAAGCCGATATTGTCACAGATCGCGAGACAGTCCGCAAATACTACTCACCAGCTCTGAAGGCGTGGCTCGGTGACTTGGAGGATGGCAAGCATGACGGTGGGCCAGAAGATCCTCGCATAGGGGTCATCAAGGTCAAGGCGGTGACGGCAACATATGCCCTGGCTACTGGAACGTCACTGGGAAGAGGGGCAGATATCATTAAGGGTGCCATCACTGGGTCGACACCCAAAGTGAACAAGCTGAGGGAGCTTACGGAGCAGGAGTTGGATCAATGTGAGTGCCATTCCGAAGCTTGTGCATTTCATTCTCTTATTTGATTCCTCAATATTCACGAATGACGATCCATGATCTTGAATACACGTGCGAGAAAGCTAGCGAAGTGTGCATTGCTGATCAACTGCGTTTTACGGAAGATAGGGCGTCAGAAAAACAGCTAGACAGCAGATTATGAAGCATGAGGGGCGTCCTAGAGTATGAATGGAATGCCAAGAGTAACTACGATGGAGAAACCTCGATAAATAGTGCCTAGAATCATACAATTGGTTCGCAAAGCCTTATTATATGTTGTGACATGTCATTTCAGCAAGTAAAGCAATTCGCCGACTACTTCATACCAGAAGCCTAAGCAATACACCATGCTCGCTCTTTGGATTGCCCTCTCTTGGAGCAAACATCATTAGACATATTTGAAACCTCATTGGTTGAATTTTCCGGACCATGCACGAAGCCGAACCATTATACATCAGCCCCACGCTTTCAACATTCACTCTCAATAACTTCAACTATCAGGACTCTCGACTCTCTATTCATCGGAGCATCGTCAATTTACTTACGGTAGTCACAGGATATACGACATCAAGATTCTGAGTTTCCTCACTACACGGAAATCAACATGCATCTCCCACAGCTCGTCTCTGGAGGCCTCCAATATACGAACTTCAGCAGCTTGCTCCATGGAGCCCGCAATTTCGTCCACGACCGTTCACTGTCCACACAAGTAACGGCCGGGGTTGCCAATATTGGCAACGCGATTGGAGACTGGCTCAAGCAACCTCGTAAGCGATCGCTGCCTTACCCATCACTCAACTCACATACGAGTCTCAGATATTCTGGCATTGATCATGGCCTTCTGGATCACTTTCACGGTTGTCCTCCTTTTGCTCTTTGCCGTTGGCTTCAATGTCCCCGGCATCGGAGCAGGTAAGTCATAATGCATAGTCCTTCTCTTCTCGATTGCGGTATCACCATCACAGCAGCAGCCGACATAGGTCTAGGGACACTCGCTGCCGCCTTTCAAGCTTGGGTTTACGGCGGGTTTACACCTGCGGGAGGCATTTTTGCAACCTTGACCTCAATGGCTATGCTTGGGATCCTTATGCCGCTCCAGGTGGGACTTGCTGCGGGCCTTGCGGGTATAGTGACACTGATCGTGTGGGCTTGTGGGGTTGGTCGTTAGGACAGGGGACGATGCCAGGAGGGCACAGAAAGGCATCTCTGCAAGGCGATCTACTGGCATAAACTGTGCCACTTTACGAGCCCTATATCGAGGCAGACTTGAGACCAGTATCCTTGAGCCATTCAGATAGGTTGGAGCACTCTCCTGTTACACCATGCATATCTGTGGAGCATCAAAGAGTCCACTTGCAGAGATTCCTCCCTGCACAGGTCGCAATGCTGTCAGCCGTCACAGAGACCAATCAACCCCTACTGTTTGCTACTTTCGGACCGAACAGCCGAAGCAGCATGCAGCATCCCCACCGCTCTTACATTCACTCTCGTAAAATGTGATCTCATCCGTAAGACTTCCTCAATACAACTGCTACATATCCAAACAGCATCGACATCACAACATTATCACACAGACCATTACGAGATGTCTTCCTCTCACCCAAGTCAAACATATCTCAGCCTTGCTAGCTCCCTTGATCTAGAGGACGAGCTCACAAAGCTCACAAGCCCTCACGAGATCTCCTCCTCTCAACCAGGTCGAAAAGATCTCAAACTCGCCAGCTCCCTTGATCCAGAAGGCGAGCTGACAAAGCTCATCTCTAATGGCCAATTAAGGGGTCATGCATCGGCGCAGCTGATGAGCCATTTCAAGCATGTCATCGAATGGTTCAAGCGACCGGGTAAGCTCTCGCAGTGTATCTATCGAAATACACATACTGATCATGTGCTAGACATCCGCAACATGCTTCTAGCATCAGGCCTCACTTTCGGAGCAGTACTTCTTGTGATCATGAATCTTGGCTTTGGCTCCATTGGCATTGTGGGAGGTGAGTCTACTGTGTGATTCTTCGATACCTACTTCTGCCGCTGTTCATCTACACAAACGTTGATGGATCACTATACTAAACGTGGAAAGGTTCCATTGCTGCGGTTATTCAGTCTGGCTTCGGTGCTTTCACGCCTGCTGGAAGTCTCTTCACACTGCTGCAATCGATGGGAATGACGGGCACTTTGCTGCCGACGGCAATTGGCGTAGCAGGGGGTGCTGCAGCGCTTGTTGCTGGATGCTTTCACTGGTTCAGTGGTGGTAAGCGTCAGGGACGGGAAGACCATCAGCACAAGCTGTGAAGAACACAACTTTTCCGTGTGTGAATTCCAAGGGATCGGATGAGATGCGTCAATGGAGGGTAATATTTATGAATGGGATAGTGAAGGATATCTCATCATGATCTGCTGTATCATGTTGACCTGGGGTTCTTTGTATCAGGCGGATAATTAATAAGGCGTGCAAGTAAAGTGTGGCCTGTGAAGGAAGAATATAATATCTCTCATTATGGTCTGATAGCCATCATCACCTACCTCCTCGTGGCCCGTTCCCCGCCATGGTCATGAGTACTTTCAAATGGTCAAATGATATGGGTTGCATAAGACTGGTCAGTATGTTGTAATTCTATGAACTCTTACTGCGTCGCAAGGGGTTCAAATGTAACATTTGCATACACACTACTCTAGTCAGATGTATATTTCAAATGATAGAAATGGGGTAAAGCTGCATCAGGTCAACCGTAGAACATCCTCACAATGAAACTTCTGCGGCGGGCGTTGGACTATTCCTACATCCTCTCGTCGACACCATGTGACAAAGCATCCATAGATGAATGGCAATAGCAGATTGATATGGCGGTGAAACGATGGCTTGCGAGGATCATACCTTCCTCGCACCAAATGTCCGCCTGAATGTGCCATTGAATCCTCGGATGCAAGCATGGCAGCACCCCAAATTCCTAATCTCAGTACGCTCCGAAATGCCAGAGGATCAAGTCGGGGCCGAGGGCGCGGTCAAGGTGTTCCATTCGGTCTCAGCTCGGAAGAAGAGAGGGGTGCCAACGACAGGATCGTACAACAGACAGACCAGGATGCAAGCGTTTCCAGACTGAGTGCTGTGGAGGCGGGATACTTGGATGATCCACTTGCAAAGTACTTTGTTTCTGGGGAAGGGCAGAGAAGGTTCCCTATCATCAATCGAGGTGGGCAACGTGGTAGCAGGTCGATGACGAGGATGCTGATTTAGCAAGCCAGGAACCTATGTTAGGACCAAAGCCATCGATAATCTTGTTCATGATTTCATCGACAACAACCCATCACAGAAAAAGCAGATCATCTCTTTGGGTGCAGGCTCCGACACGCGCTTCTTTCGCCTCATGACCCGAACACCACATCCCACGCTTGGGGAACAAGACTCCTACCAAAAGCCCAACCTCATCTATCATGAGATCGACTTCCCCGCAAACACATCTGCAAAATTGAAGCTTGTTCATGAGCATAGCGATCTTTGCCGGCACGTCAGTCCCCCTATGTCATGGTCCAACCCTGCAGATGCATGTTCTCCGCCCGATACGCTTCATGCAGGAAATTATCATGTCCATCCGATGGACCTACGCTCGCTTGACCCTTCGAAACCGCCCCCCCTCTCGTTCGAGTATATTGAGAAGGACCTACCCACTCTGATCATATCAGAATGCTGTCTCGTATACCTAGCCCCTGCCGCTGCGGATACAGTAGCACTATATTTCACTCAACATCTTTTCCCCACAACAACACCCCTTGGCCTAGTCTTATACGAGCCGATCAACCCGCACGATGCCTTCGGGAAAGTCATGGTCTCAAACCTGGCAGCACGAGGCATAGTCTTACAGACTTTGCGAAAGTATGGATCGCTAGAAGCGCAGGCGGCAAGGCTCAGATTTTACGGGTTTGAGGGAAGTGGAGGAGCCGATGTGAAGAACCTTTGGGAACAGGGTGTGGAGAAAGAGGAGAAAGAGCGGGTAGCGGGACTGGAGATGGTGGATGAGGTCGAGGAGTGGAAATTGTTGGCCAGACATTACTGCGTTTGTTTTGGGTGGAGGGGGGATGGACTGTGGAATGGGTGGGCAGAAGTGGCAGAGCGACTGAAGGGTGGAAGGTAATCCGGCGTTTCGAGACACATGGTCAACGCCCGTTCAAGACTGTTTGAAATGTAACATGTTACTGGATACGCTTCGTGGATGAAGTGACGGGTCACGAGGAATATTAACAATGATACTCTTTGCATTTCAGGCCTGATCAGCCCGCAAAGTGAACGGTTTTGCGGCTGGGAAGCATGGATCGAAGCATTGCAACACCTCAGTGACGCTGGAAACGCGATGGAGACATGGCATCTCGTTCACACAATCACGCTCCCACTCCACACCCCGTATACCCCTATCTCATCCCAACCCTCACACTCTCACCAGACCATATCATCCCGCCCTCCATCGTATACCCCAAGCCATTGTCTCCTCCCGCGCGAAGTTCCACACCCTTAAACCCCCCCACCCCCAATACTCTCAACCTCTCAGCTTCTCCTCAGCTTCGCATCTCAGATCCACGCATGAACCTTCCGCCCACTCACTCCAACTTATCCAAATGTTCCAACCTAGTCAACACAACCTGCTTACTCGTCTCCTCAATCTCTCCAGCTAGGAAAACCTCGTCGAGGATCGCATACACCTGTCCGCCCCCACAATCACTATTAGCCCCTTCACACCTATCCACTCTTTCCCCACCATCCAATATTCCCTCCTCCCCTCATCCCATCCCCCTCAACCCCCCCCCCCGAAAACACATAAAAAACCCACTCACCTTATAAAAATTAAACACCAAATCCAACTCACACACGTTCCCAAAAAAGCTATCCAGCACCTCCACGAAAAAATGTATCGCCTCCAAATACGCCAACTCGTTGTCGTTGGCGTCGACGCAGACGCAGAAGAAGAGGCCGGCGTAGCGCCGGTAGACGATTTTGAGGGAGCGGAACTCGACGAAGTTGGATTGGTGCTTTTGGTCGCGGGGGGCGATGAGGCGGTGGACCTGTTGTGGGGGAGGGGGGTGTGAGGGTGAGGAAAGAGGGGGGGAGGGGGGGGATGGAGGGGGGGTTGGGATGGAGGGGGGGAGGAGGACCTCGCCTTTCAGTTTTATCTTTTCTTCATCCTGGATGGTGTGGGATTAGTCAAGAGGATTAGGGGAGGGGGATGTGGGGGATTACTTACGCTGTACGGGGCGTACCATTTCGCCAGGCGGGTTTTGCCTCTGGCGGATCTTAGCATTGCTGTGATGAGGAGTGGGTGGGATGACGGAGTACGTACTGGCGGTTCTGGATCAGGATGAATGAGAGGACCATTGGTGCTGGGGGGTCTTGGATTATGGGTGAGGGTGAAGGTGTGTGTGTGTGTGGAGTGGAATATGGAGGTGGGTCGGAGATAAGATTGTTGATTGTCGGATTTAGTAATGAGACTTGGCATTGAACTAGGCCAGTCTCGGGATTAGTTCGAAAAGGTTGAACAGCATCACTTTCTGAGGAAAGATCATCTTCCCGTTCCTGGTCTCGACGTGTCTACCGTGTACGTGATCGCCAGGTCAGAGTTCAGGGGTTATGTAATGCATACTCGATTCTGAAGACAGGAAATATCTTCACATACATACGCCAAGGAGGACTCCAGAACCTATCTGCAGAAACTCGCAAAATATTCGAAACCACCGAGCCAAGTACTCTCTCCATAACCTACATCTTAGCTTCGTGAGCTTCTTGAGTCAATATTACTTCTGCATTACGGTTCATTAAAATGGTCGTGCGATTTATGTTTAAACTTATATTATCAGTGAAGTGCCTCGAACAAAGCTTCTCCAATATCGTGTCACGATACCAAAACTTGGGCTTCATGGTTTCCAGTTGTGTGCTACGAGCTACTCGATACTCATCGTAGGAGCTTAGCATCAACGTCATCTGCAGCGAATGCCTCATCTGATCCGGCTTCTTCCAAATGGTTTACTTCGATCCGAGCAGCGCTTCGAAAACATATAATCATTCCTTCGTTCGAAAAAGCCTATGATGGAACAAAGCCCTTCCTTGAGAACAATGCCTTTCACTCACTGCAATTGAGTTCCCATGAGTGGGAGATTGGTAAGGAGCAATTGCATTGATATGTCCCTGTTTAGCAGCCTTTAAAATAGATGTGTTACCGCTATTTAACATTCCGTGGCGGGGGAGTCCCAAGATTTTGGTGAAGAGTACGAGACTCATATCTGACCCATGCCCCCATATCGCACCCAAGCCCAAATTCGACGTCGGTGCCAATCAAACCGCTTCCACACCCACCTCCCTTGGCTTCTGCGGCTCTTTGAAGAGCTTGAGGGAGAGTTCAACGGTGAGCTGACCATCAGGGAAAGCCCACGGGCTCTTCCAAAACTTCGAACGGAATGCCACAATGCAGCGTACCACGAACAGGGCAAGATGAGCGGTGCTATCGACGGCGGTGTCAGTATATGCCAAGCTTCGATGCAAGTACAGAAAAGACACATACCCAAATACGACTGCTGATCCAAACGCAATACCCGCAAATATTTGGGCCGGTAGTGAGCGACGCATGCACGAGTTGTATTGCTCACGGTGATAGTTGCCGTAATTATAGCAGTAGCTCGAATCTGTACCAGCCAAGCCTGAAGCACCATAGACGATCGCGAAGATGCCGACAACGATGTCTACGATGATATTGACGAGGAGAGGTGCGAGGCTGAGCTTACGCCTCAGGCGTGCCAGATTGAAGGCCGATAGGAGAAGGGAAACGACGGCCTGGAAGAGGTTAGAAGGCTATCACTTGTCCATTCCACGACCAAGGCGTGCTCACCGGAGCAATGCTAGCTTTCAGACTATCTTGAACTTGCCATCCGAACACGAAGTTTTGCGGACCCGCCGCGAGCGCGATTGCGGATGCGATCAGGAAGACGAGTGTCGAGACGGAGAAGGCCAAGGCCAACGCAGTCAATCTGTAGATGGCCTTGGGCGGCGAGAGCCCAGCTGGAGGGGCTGGAGAGTCATCCGAAGGGAGCAGTGAAGCGGACTCATCCGCTGCTACCTCGTCATGTCGCTCATCGTCCGAAGGCTGCGCTGGATCTTGTGCTGGTGCGGATTGGGACATGTTTGCTCTCGTAGTAATATAATAATTCTTTTGCAGATGTGAAATAGGACAGATTGAAGGAAGAAAAGAGACTGAACGGCAAGAAAAGAATTCCCCCGCTGGTGCCTTGTAGGATTGCGGCTATGCTGTCTGTATGGGATCGAGATCTGAAACAAGAAGCCTTGCACAGCCCCAACACCTCCCCCAAACTCCCCGTCGAAGCCATCAAAGAACCTCCATGATCATCTTGTCGAATGCTGTCCATTCGCATTCGTGAGGCACGCTATGCGTGGTCCTTCAGCCTTCGGTAACAGTCCAGATGTTTCTTACAACCGTGCTGGTTGCGGGTAAGCGGAGAATTATATCAGACATTTGACGTCTTCTATCTGCACATCTATATGCGCAACGTCTCAGGCTCATTGGGATGTGAGAGACAGTAGATGTCTCTGAAACGTCGTTTGCGGCCGTGTTAAGTGATGGGTATGATTTCGCTAGGTGTGGTGGTATGCTAGGCACCTAGGGTACGGTGCAAGTAACTTAGGTACTTCTACGGCAGTGCATGCGCACGGCTAGATCTGATTCAGAGCTGGACTCTATTGGTAAGTCAATTTTTGTGAATACCGAGCAGGGTGATTGAAGCGGGGGTGAGAAGGTAGCGAATTGATGACTTCGACAGGCACAGCAGCAAAGGCATCAAGGTTGTAAAGATCAGTAGGCGAGTAGATCAATTCTATCTACAACCGATCTCGTCATTCATATCAGTGAAATATGCCGTCCTAATGCTTAGATCCCATCATACGCATGCATTGCATAATACCCATCCTTCGAACTGTCATTCTCCATTGCGTGAGGGGACACTTTCTCGAAACGATCACCTTATAAAGTCCTGCCAGTGAAGAAGAGCTCCGAGGTAAGTGTCGTTTCCCTGAGACTGTGGTCTAAGCTGCGATCTCCTCCCCGTTACCGAGAGCAGCTATGTCGTTTCCGATCAATTCGTCGCAGCCCTCCTTCTTAACGGCCAAACCATCCTCGTCCTCAAGTCCCTCCTCATCGTCGCTAGCACTGGTAGCAGCAGCAGACTTGGGCGCAGAAGCCTTGCCACTCTTGGTGGCTTTGTTGCGCGGCGCACGTGGCTTCTTGGCCTTGGCACCTTTGACGTCGTCGCCGTCCGCGGCTTTGCGCTTCTTTGATGTAGGAGTGATGTCAACGCCTCCAGTCATGGTCACACCGGAGGCTTGCTTCACAATGGCTTCGTATTGCTTCTGGCTGGAGCCCATGGTACGACCAGCAGGTACGTCGACGTTAGCCCAGACGATCTTGCCGCCCATGGACCTGTTGATCGCAACCAAGAGAGCGATCTACGAGTGTAAGCCAAATTAGCCACTGTTCTCCAGGACTGGACTTGAGAAATACTTACTTTTTCATTGTCGGCCCAGCGAGAGGCCTTTTCAGCTGGACCGCCGGTGGCAGTGGGAGTGTTGTCTGTAGCCATTGAATCCTAGTCATTGTGAGCGAACAAATATGAAGTGAGTGTACCTAGCTACTCACGATGATGAAGTAGACTTGGTTGTAATGATGAAAGGAATCGAGTAGGCTGAAGATGATCTTGTTGTTGTCAACTCAGAAAAGTCGCTGCTGGAAAGAAAGCGACTCACTTCGACGAAAGATGTTGTGAATTCTATGTACTATGGAACTTTGGCAAAGCTGCAATGATTCTTTAGCCTTGGACTCTATCATAGGCATGTTGTATCCACGATGAAGGGGTGGAGCACAGACCGTAAGTTGTTATAGTAAGTGAGATGGAGGAGGATTAAAGAAGAACGTGAGAGTTCAATTGTCGAATACTCTCACTTCCCCAAGGAACCGGGTTTTCTTGGAAGGAAGAGTGAAGACAAGGGACACTAGACCTCTTTTCATGACCTCGGCTAGTGTTATAAAAGCGACCGAATTTGCTAGAGCTTCAGCAGCTATGATCCATCACCTGAAGATGACATAGCTTGTAGGCGCCTAATTTCACGTAGCAACGGCCAAATGGCATTGGCCGCGGGTTATGAGCAACCCCAATCGATCTCCCAATATTCGACTGGTCGTCGGCCCCATTAATAGATTTGATTAATATACTCTGTGATGTATCCCATGTTGGCTCGAACATTTGCACCAGAGCAACAGCGGATATCCGACTTATTCCAATACGAAATGGACAGCCTGGAAAGACCAAGAGATATCAGGCATGGCCAATTAAGCCGTTTTACGCCATAATGGACAAACCATCGGCACCTAAGGTTGTGGAATCTTCACTACGTGAGTAGTACCTGACTTTTTCCTGGGCTTGTCGGGATGTCAAGTGTCTTGGAAACCTTGCAGGAGCTTCATGTGTATGTATTCTGTAAAATTTCATTTTTGACTAAGGTTTCCGACCGCAAAATGCCGTCATCAATCATCTCTTGAGAGCGGCGAACCGTTTCGCCAATTCATCAACATCTGGTATTTTACCGCCAACGACATCTTTCTTCGCACTACCGGAGTCTCCGCCCTTTGCTGTGCTTTGCGCATCTGTGGCGGACGTCTGCTTTTTCAACCCACTCATCTTCAGCCCAGGCTTCAGCTCAGGTGGCCCTGGCAGTATGACGCGTGGATTGAGGTTGTCGGTACTAGGACTTGGAGGAGCTACACTGACAGGAGATCTTGGGCCGAGATCTCGTGGTGGTGTAGCTTTGCTCAACTCGTCTGTAGTCAAAGGTTCTTCGAGATTCTTCACGGCCTGGCCGCTAGAGGGATTGTCGTCGTCTTCGTCGTTTTGCACATCTGCTGGTCCCTCCGTCCTGGGCCAGGATACGCCATACGTCCTCGCGATCTCTCTCAAGTATAGGGTCACAAGCTCTGGATCTGGTGGTTCGACCCGTAGCTTCTTAAGCACTCTCTCTGCAACTTTGCCATCAGAATTCTCAATAGCCTCGAGTGCAAATTCCTTTCCGTATTTTTCAACAAGTAATGCTCTAGCCTGCTGAAGTTCTTTCACGTCGGTACGGGGTGCTGCGTAAATGAGGGATTTGATTGCCTCTTCAAGCCCAGGGTCACACTCTTTAGCCTCCATAAGACCAGTCCTGGCGAGAAGGAGCTCGCAATAGAGCTCGAGGACCTCGTGCAATTCTGTAGTGATGTCGGAGCGAATGATGTTCTCAACGCGGATCCGGGCTGACTCTTCTTTGCCTTGCTGTAAGCTTATATTAGCTGTTTTCTGGCCGCTATGTTAGACAAAGTCTCATCTACTTCGAGGAGCTGAGCCATTGCTCTCCTCTGCTGTTTCGCAATTGCCGTGTCCTTCTGCTGGACCATGCGTAGCCTGCTGATGGCCAGCTTGAGCTGGACCTTGATCTTGCCCTATCGAAGGTCATTATAATGCTCTGCATGTCAAGACGCTGACTACCGACGACGATAGATGAAGAGGGAGCCATTGCAGAGGCGTTTGCAATGTAAAACCCTCCAGCAGAATTTGACGGCACAGTCAATGATGCCTTGTATAGACGGATTTCACATGGTCTTGCTGGAAGCCACAATTCAGCGTAGAATATGCAAGACTCGTGCCAAAGCTTGGCCCACCGGCAGCATATTATCTTTAACCCCGTCCGATATGTATGCAGATCCGGACAGTAGCCAAGGATCAATCATAGGCTATATCAACGATAGCATATATGATGGAAGGGCAATAGGCTTCCAACACTTGCGCAGACAGTGCCAAGCTTTTGCAAGAGTCTTGCAAGCGCTATTCTACGGAGTATTCTACTAAGTTACTTTTAGGGCGCCTGGGGGGTCGAATAAATCATACGGGGTGGATATCTATAGACATTCTTAACTAATAGATTTCCTTAAATAAAGTACCCTAGGGTATATATATATAATATCCGGGCTATAAGATTAATTTTTAAAAATCTAAGTAGATACTTTTCTTATTAAAAATCTTATAAGGAGGAAATCTCGCTATAAATCTTACTATATTTATAATAGTACTAATAATACTACGCTATTAACTAAGCTTACCCTACTAGAGTATATTATACCTTCCTTATAATAGGTACTAACTACTACTATCATATATATATAATATCTAGGAGGTTACCCTTATAAGAAAATTACTTAAATTAATTAAATCTAACCTCTAATAATTATTAGTATTAATAGGTAATAATATATATAATACTTAAGAAGGGCTTAATATATCTAGAATTAAGGTTTACCTAGTTAATACTCTCTACTAGATAATATCCTTAGCGCTAAAATATCTATAATTACTAATAGTACTAGGATATTATCTTACTTTAAGGGCGCTAGGGGGGTTAGATAAATAGCACTAGGACGGTCGTTCTAGTAGGAAGGATTTAAAGACCTTATTATACTATTTACCTTACTAGAATCCTCCTAATATATTAATATTATAGGTAGAAGAGTATTACTTAAAGTATAGTTCCTAAATAAGATAATATCCTAGTACTATTAGTAATTATAGATATTTTAATACTAAGGATATTATTTAATAAAGAGTATTAGCTAGGTAAACCTTAATTCTAGATATATTAAGCCCTTCTTAAGTATTATATATATTATTACCTATTAATACTAATGATTATTAGAGGTTAGATTTAATTAATTTAAGTAATTTTCTTACAAGGGTAACCTCCTAGATATTATATATATAATAGTAGTAATTAGTACCTATTATAAGGAAGGTATAATATACTTTAGTAGGATAAGCCTAATTAATAGCGTAGTATTATTAATACTATTATAAATATAATAAGATTTATAATAAGATTTCCTCCTTATAAGTATAAATAGAAGGAGTAGCTAGTAGCTCTAACTACTTATATTAGCCCTAATATATATATCTTAGTTTATAAGAATTAATAATAATATAACCTAATATAATATACCCTAGGCGAGCTAATAATATAGAACTATTATATTAATTCTTCTTAATAGGAGCCTAGCTTATAATATTATTAATTAGGGCCTAAGGACTTATAATACTTAAGAGATAGTATAATATAGACCTACTTAAGAAATAGCTAGTATACTATCCTTATTACTTATATACTAAGGAGACTGTAACTTTAGAGGTCTAGATACTATTAGCCTTAAGATAGCTTAATAGCTATTTAACTAAATAGCTATCCTTAAGGCTAAAGTAGTAGAGTCTTAATATAATACTATTAATATAGCCTTATAAAGGGGAAGAGACTTAATAGACCTATTAGGACTTATTATAAGGCGTAGTATAGCCCCTTTTATACAAGTACCTCTAATAGGAGCCGTAATAATAGTAATAGTAATAAATTAAGACTATAAGAGAGTAAAATATAATAAACCCCTAATATTTACTAGCCCTCTTATAAATATCTATTTATAGATTATTAATTATAATAACTTCTTTAACCTCTAGATTATTAAGGGCTCTAATACTTAAGTATCTATAATATATACCTACCTTAAATCTAAAATTAGAATAAAGATATAACTTATAAGACTATTAGGCCTTTAAGAGACTTTTAAGGACTAGGATAAGTTATAAATATAGCTATTAGAGAATTACTCTATTAGGGATATTAGGTTAGATATAGAGTTAAAAATAGACTATATATATATAGGAAATAGGGAGTTAGTATAAAATTTATTAATAGATTTAAAACTCTAGTAATAGATCTATTATAGAATAATTCGGCGATTTACTATACTTTTAGGAAAAAGCTATTAGCTAAAATCCTAGACTATATCTACTAGTTATAATAGTAACTACTAGATATATTTATAGGACTTAAGACTATAGTATAATAAGCTAAAATTTATATTAAAGTTAGGAAGCAGATCCTAGAAGATTATAAGGAGGTAGAATAGGGTTAATAAAAAAGGGTATAATTTACTAATAACTATCCTAATAAAGAAGGCGGAGGATACTCTCCCTTATATAATAAATTAAATAATATAAACTTTAAACTATTAGAGTTAAATAGTAAGAAGAAGGCTAATACCTATAATAACTATTAAAAGGCTTAAAGAGATTAAGGGGTATATATATATTATAAGTAGAAGAAATATTAAGCTAAAGACTATACTAATAGACCTATTAACTACCCCTATCTAAAAAATAATTACCTATAATACCTAAGATAGCGTTACGGGGTATACTAGTCTTAGAGAAGTACCTTATAACCTAGGAATTACCCCCTTTAAGATAGGCTAGGCGTAACTTAGAATATTAATTATAAAAGCTATAATATACCCTTAAAAAGGAGTTCCTACGCCTTACTTTATTAGATATATTTAATAAGGTCTATAATAAGGACTATATCTTAATACTTATATAAATATAAAAAAAACTATTTTAACTTATACTATTAATATATAAAATTAATCCTATAAGCTTTAATTAATTATAACGCCACGGCGAATTTTATTAATTAGGACTAGGTTTAAATATTAGGCCTTATACCCCTAAATATTAAGGCGGCCTAGGTTATTAATATAAATAGAAGGATAATTAGCCCTACCTTATTATAAGTACTATTTTATATTAAAATTAGCGCTCTAAGTAGATACTACTCTTATTATACTTTTAGAGCTATTCTTATATAAGGTTATTAGATAATTCTAGGCCTATTATAACTTTAATAAATCAATCCTATTATAGATTAGGCTAAGGGAAAGGTTAGTATACCTAATAATATTAGGGTATTAGATTAAATAGACTTTAATAATAAGGTAGAGGGAGAGACTATCTATACCTATTACTTTATAACTAAGGAAGCCGACTAATTAGCCCTAAGGGTCCTACTAATAAAGTACTTAGAATACTTAGACGTTTTTAATAAAGAGGTAGGAAGTAAGTTACTACCTTATTATAATAAACTTAATTATACTATTAACCTTTAGCTAGGAATTATACTACCTTTTAACCTACTTTATAACCTATTAGAGACTAAGTTAGGTGTCTTAAAGGCGTATATTAAATAGAATCTTAAATTAGGCTTTATTAGACGCTTAAAATTAATAGCTAGGGTACTAATCCTATTTATTAAGAAAAAGGAGTATATTAAATAGAATCTTAAATTAGGCTTTATTAGATACTTAAAATCGATAGCTAGGGTACTAATCCTATTTATTAAGAAAAAGGACGGAGGCTTACGCCTTTATATAGATTACTAAGGCCTTAATATAATAATAGTAAGAGACTAATATCCGATCCCTTTAGTCTTAAATATTCTAGACTAACTAAGGAGAGCTAAAATATATATAAAAATTAACTTATAAGGGGCTTATAACCTAATTTAGGTAAAAGAAGGTAATAAATAGAAAATAGCTTTCTATACTTATTATAAGCTATTTAAATACTACGTTATACCTTTTAGACTAGCTAACACCCCCTTAATATTCTAATTATATATTAATAAGGCGCTATTATACCTTATAGATATTACTATTATTATTATATACCTTAATAATATCTTTATCTACTCTAATAACCCTACTAAATATAACTATTATATTAAGGAGGTTTTAATAGCGCTAAGAAAGTATAGTCTATTTACTAAGCTAGAAAAATACGAATTTAATATTAATATTATAGAATTCTTAGGGTTTATTATTAGCTCTAAGGGTATTATAATAGATCTAATATAAGTCTTAACTATTATAGATTAGCTTACTCCTATAATAATAAAGTAAGTCTAATCCTTAGGATTTTATAACTTTTATTATTAATTTATTAAGGAATATAACTAAATTATAAGGGAGCTAATAGAGCTAATAAAGCTAATAGTAACCTTTTAATAATTATAATAGGCCGAATTAGCGTTTAAAGAGCTTAAAGAGGTATTTACTAAGGTACTACTACTACTAGTATATTATAATCCTAACCTACCTTTATAAATAGAAATAGATATAAGTATATATATATACTATTAGGGGTATATTCTTAAAGGAAGGATAATACTTATACTTATCTAATTATATTCTATAACTATAAATTTAACCTAATTAAAATAAATTATAATACCTTAAATTAGGAATTATTAGCTATTATTATATCCTTTTAAGTATAATAAAAATACCTTAAAGGAGCCTAATACTATATTATATTTATTATAAACTATTATAACCTTAAATTATTCCTTACTACTAAGACGCTAAGTTAATACTAGGCCTATTAGGCGGAGTTTCTTTTAGAGTTTAACTTTGAAATCTAATACTAGCCTAGGAAGAGGAACCCCGCTAATATACCCTCCTAGAGGGCTAATTATAATAAGCCTAATACTACTTATATTATAATCCCTTTCTTTAAGTTAATACTTATAGTTATTAAAGAAGTGCGGGATACGGCCTACTAGGTAATAATAGACCTATAATTAATAGAATAGGAAGATAACTAGACTAAGAAGCTCTTATAAACTATCCTTAAAGAAATCTTAAAGAAACTTAAGACTAATAGTAGAGCTATTAGGGTTAAAGGACTAAGTTATAAATAGCTATTAGGCCTTTTATATTTTTAGGGTAATTATTTCTATATACCTAAGGATATAGATCTAAAAGTCTATATTATATAAAATTTCTATAATTCCCTAATAGTAGGCTACCTTAGTCGCGACTAGACTATTTTAACTATCTACTATTAATTCTACTAGCTATTACTAAGTAATAATATAAGTAATTATATAAAATATATAATACCTATTAAAGAATTAAAGCTTTAAAATACTTATTATATAGGGAATTAGTACCTATTCTAATTCCTAATATACTATAAAGATCTATTATAATAGACTTTATTATAGACCTCTTAAATAGTAAAAGCCCTATTAATAATATTACTTATAACTATATTATAATAATAATAGACTACTTTAATAAGATATACTACTATATTATATACTAGAAAATGGCTGTAAAAATTCAAGATTTTTACTTAGGAAAAGTATACTTAAAAATATAATTCTTTTATTTATTAGTAAGAAGTAATAATAGTTATAAGGTAAATTTACGTCTAAATATAATAGATATTCGTACAAACTTTTATAGATACTAAGACCCCCCTTAAGTATTATAGGAGATATAGGGTGAACGTTACTAAAAACGTTGATTTTTAAACTAAGGGATTATTTACGATAGTTACCTAGTACTAGAGTATTAATAAATATTTATTAGGCCTTAATATATTATAACTCCACCGTAATATTACTATTTAGGACTAATAGGGTATAACTAAGTATGCTATTATCGGATAACTTATCGTATTAGTTATTATTAGGAAAAGATATTATTATTATTAAGATAGAAGCGTTAAAAGACTAATGCTATCTACTAAGTACCTGACTAACTACGGGATATCTAGTATAATAATATTCTATTCTACTAATAACTTCTATACTACTAGACTATTTAATATAATTCTTAAATTATTATACCCCTTATATTATAACGTATCTTTTATACTCTTATAATAACTATTAATAGTTATACTAGATTTATTATATTAATATAGAGGAATCTATTAGATATAAGAGTTTATATAGCCTAGTATTTATCTAGCCCTCTAAAGTTTAACTGACGGTATTTAATAAACTAAATAGTAGAATAGCTTATTTTTATTATTAGAAAGTCTAATATTACGGTCTAATATAAAGATATAACTATATAACTAAGTATAGTATTAGGCCGTTTTTATACTTCTAATATTATAATTAGTATTCTTATAGGCCGCTAAGTAGCTATTAATAGGATCTAGGCGTTAATAATAAGTCGCGACTAATATATTAGGGGTAGTCTACCTATTATCTAATAGTACCTACTTATATATAATATTTCTTATTATTCAGCTAGATATATATTTAGGAGTTTCAGGCCTAATAATACAGAGGTTTCCCTATCTTATTACCTATAATAGAGCTATATATAGCTAATTATAGCTAAAAGTAGGCTTAGTTTATAAGTTAATACCTATATACTTTATTAATTAGCCTTATAATTTATTAATAGTTATAATAAACGCCGGTTAGATAGGGTACTACTTATAGATAAAGAGGGTAGGAATCCGCCTATTATTTTCTTTAGATTATAACGGCGTCTTAATTAGTATTACCTTTTTACCGTTATAGGTACTACCTATAATCTTCCCCTTAAAGATATACTTACTATATCTTATTACTTATAATCAGGTCCTATTATATAGATATAGCGGATTAAGGTTCCTTAGTAGTATAACTAGTACGCCTAGCTTAATATATAGCTTATAAGACGGTAGGGAGGGTTTATAAAAACTATAAAAGTACTTAGAGGGGAAGAGTTTATTATCTTCTTCTAATATAGTATAATTAATACTCTAGTATATTATTATATCGCTAGGGATATATAACATTATCTTAGTATTAATACTAGTAATATCTTTATTAATAATAGCGAGAATAGCTCGTTTTAATAGATAATCCCTCTAAGAGATATTTATCCTAATATTAGTATAGATATTCTTAACTAAATTATTAATAGCATTTCCTAGGGTATAACTATATTTCTAATATAATATATCTTTATTAGTAGTAGGGCTCTTCTAGATATTAATACTATTATTAATAGCGAGGAGATTATTTATAAATAGTCCTATTTTATAATATATAATATCTATTAGGTTAGGATTATTAAGTTACTTATTAATAGTAAGATTTAAATATATAACTTTATTCTAGAAATAGGCCTTTTAAAGATACGCCTTAATAACCTAGCTACTAGATCCTCCTAGAATAACTAGGAGTATTTATTAGAAGTCCCTATAAAAGTAGACTACCTTACCCTTAAAATAAGCCTAGTTATTATTATAAATATCTTAAAGGCTACGACTAATAGCTTCTATATTATATTAACTCTATATAAGAGACTTATCCTAAAAGATAATATAAGGTTACTTAATTAGCTTAGTAAGATTAGTCCCCTTCTTAATCTTATATAAGGAGGTAGTATCTAAGTCTAGGGGTATCTTAAACTATAAGTAAGTAGTTTAACCTCCCTATAATAGCATTAATATAATACTAGAAGACGCTACTATTAAAGTAACCTTTTATTAGGAATATAGCCTTTTTATAATAGTATTTTAAACTATTATCTTACTAGTCCCCTTAGTACTATTAAGGAAGAATAGTATACTTAGAGTACTAAATTTATTATTAGTATTAGTATTAATAGCGGTAATAATCTAATTAATAGCGTAGTATTAGCTAGTATTTAGCCTATTTTATAAGACCTCAGCCTCGTTAGGGGTAATTTAGTAAGATATTTCTTCCCGTAAAAGTCTATTTAAAATATTATTAAAATTATTAAATAGGATAGTTAGAATAGGTAGGCTATATCAGGTTAGATCCTTAGTATATTTAGGGGTTAATTAATATTCTAATTAGCTATTAATTAGGTAAAGGGCGTACTATTCTATAAATAACTATTACTTATAATAATTATCTAGTATTTAAAGCGTTAAAATATCTCGTTATAAGAGGTATAAGTAGTTATTTAAGATATACTCCTTATACTTATTCTATAATATAAGGGTATTAGTAGGTTAGAGTTTAATTAATACTAATATAAAAAGACTATATAGTATTATAACCCGTTCGTCCCGAGGGTCGATAGGTCTAGGTAGATCTTATAGAGTAGAGTATTAAGGACTAGATAAGTAGGCTTTATACTAAACTAGTCTAATATAGATATTATATTATATTTAGTATCTAGGAGATTAATAAGTTAATAATATAAGTTAAGTACGAAGCTTCTATGTAGATAGAAATCCACGCTATCTATATAGTTATAGGAAATCCTGCTAAGAGGTATAGTTTATATAGATTACTCTGCGATCTATCTAAGACGTAGTTTACCTAGGTCACCTAGTAATCTACCTAAGATATAGTTTACCTAGGTTACCTAGTAATCCACCTAAGTATAACGAGAACTATACTAGCTAGTACGTAGTATATAGACTAAGTCCTACTCATAATATTAGGTTCCCCCTTATTAGTTTTCATCTCGAAAACTCTTATAATACTATGCCTACTAATAGATATCGGCTTTTATTAGTATACCGGCGTTAAGTATTAGTAGATTTATTTATCCCTTCTCCTCTAATACGTGTTTATAAGAACTATAAAAAATCCTATACGCCCGAAAAGTATAAGCTTAGTAGTACTTTAGACCGTTATATTAAATACGCCTATAAGGGCCGTAGCTGTAATCTTACGCCCTTTTCTCTATTAAAGTAGGCCCGTATTTATTAATAAAGGAAAGAGAAGTTAGTAGAAGTTAAAGAGGCTCTAGCTCGCTTTACTTATCTTTAAGTAGAGGTTACTACCTTAGAGAGTAAAGAGCTAGAACTAGTTAAAGGTAAACTTAGGAATATAGAGGAGGTGGAAGTAGATAAGAAGGTATAAGGCCTTAACCCTAACGACTTCCTCTTTAATATATCTTTAGAGTAAGTTAAAATCCCCGCGGACTTTAACTAGTCTAGTCTTATTAATATTAGCGGAATTAGTATAAGAGGTTCTAGTAGTTCCTAAGGTTCTTAACTAGTTCCTAGGTACTCTTAGAATCCTTATAACCTTTCTACTTGATAAGATAGGTCTAATCTCTTTATACTAGGATTTTCTTAGCCTTAAACTCGTCTTCTTCTTCTACTTTAAAGTAAAAGGTTTCTTATAAGGGTATACTTAGATCTACTAGTTCTAACTTAAAGATATAGAATACTAGGTGTACTTTAGCGTTAGGTAGAAGGTTTAATTTATAATTAACTAGTCCCTTTATCCTCTAAATAGAAAATAGTCCGACCTTAATATAATCTAGTTTCTTACTTAGTTTCTTTATTTTAAAATCCTTTATAAGGAGGTAGACTTTATCCCCCTCTTTTAACTAAGGATATATTTTCCTTTTCTTATTAATATACCTTACTATTTTATTATTTACCCTATAAATTATACCTTATATATCCTTATATAGTTACTTTATTTCTAATATAAGTACTATTACTTTATCTACGTCTAGGCTAGGCCTTAGGTCTAGGAATATATTTACTTATCTCCTATAATTTATAAAGAATAGAGATAGCTTTATTATATCTAACTACTTATTATTAAACGCTAACTATATTATAGGTAGTAATAATACCTAATTATTTTATTTAGTATTAATATAATATCTAAGGTATATTTCTATTATTTATTTAGTCTATTCTATCTATCTATCTATTTATAAGTAGTAAGCTATTAATATTTATAGCCTTATCCTAATTACTAATATTAATATCTTCTAATAATTTAATATAAAAAGCTTATCTCTATTAGATGTAATAGACTTAGGTATACTATAATCTCTTATAAGCTTATTAAGGAGAATAAACCCTAATTATTTAGTAGTATAAGTCTCTTTAAATAGTATTATAATTATATACTTTATTAGTTTATTTATAATAACTATTACTAAGTTATAGACCTCTTTTATAGTTAGGTCTCCTAACTTAGGTAGTTTTACTATAAAGTCTATTGTAATATCTTTCTATAATAAGTCTAGTACTAGCGTAAACTAAATTTACCTATATTTTATATAGCGTACCGATTTATTCTATTAGTACTAGATATATTCCTTAATATATCCTTTAACTTTTACTCGTAACCCTAGTACGGCGTATATCCTTCTAATAAGTTCTATTATCGCAGTAATTCCTAGATGTCCTTATAGTAGGTTATTATAATAATCCCGTACTACTTCTTTAGTATATAATTCCGGTAAGTAAAGCTTATCCTTATACTTTAGGAATTTATCTCTAGGTTACTAACTCCTTAATCTCTTTACTAGGTCGTTAGTCTTATATCCCTTCTAGATAGTATCTGAAATTCTAGGGACTTAGATATATATAGTTACTACTAATATTTACGTTAGTACTAGCGAACTATTATCCTCTTAGTTTAGGATTAGCTTTATTATCACGTTCTTTATTTCTATATAGTCCGACCTCCTACTAAGAGCGTCTACTTAACTATTATCCTTTCTAGGTATATATACTATCTTAAATTTATACTATCCTAGTAATTCTAACTAATAAACTTATTATTAATTTAACTCCTTTATTATAGTAAAGTTAACTAGATTCTTGTAGTCTATTATAATAGTTAGGTCCGAATAACTTTTAATATATACTCGCTAGTATTATAGTACGTATATTATAGTAAGTAGCTCCTTATTATATATATTATAGTTCTATTCCGCTAGTATTATTTTTCTAGAGAAATAGGCTATTAGGTACTATTTCCCTTCTATCCTTTAATATAAGTAAGCCCTAATTACTAGATCTAAGGTATTAGTCTCTATCCGTACCGGTTTATTAGCTTAGAAAGTTCCGAGTACCGGTAGATCTATATAGGATTACTTTAAGATCTCGAATACTTTCTTTTAAGCTATATCCCACTTAAACCCTATATCTTTTTTAGTAATATTAGTTAAAGGGATAGCTTTCTTAGAATAGTCTTAAATAAATCTATAATCAAAGTTCGTAAACTTAAGGAAACTTTAAACTTCTTTAATATTTATAAGTACTAGCCATTTAAGTATTACCTTAACCTTCTTAAGGCTTATCTAAATACCTTTTATACTAATTATAAATCCTAGGAATTCTACTAATTCCTTATAAAATTTATATTTATCTAGGTTAAGGAATAGTTTAGTATTTATAAAGTATAATATAACTTCTTATATATACTAAATATAAGTATCCTCTTCCTTAGAGTATATTGAAATGTTATCGAGGTATATAATTATTATTTAATCTAAGTACGCCCTTAATATATTATCAATTAATACTTAGCAGGTTACTAGTATATTAGTAAGTCTAAATAGTATTACTAGATATTTATAGTAACTATAACGTATTTAAAATACTATTTTCTATTCTTCACCTTCTTTTATTTAAATCAAATTATAAGCTCCCTAAAGGTCTAGCTTAATAAATATTTTTGCCTTACTAAGTCGATCTTATAACTTACTAATATTTAGTAAAGGATACCTGTTCTTAATTATAATATTATTTAACTTTTAATAGTTGATATATAGCCTTAGCTTTATATAGCCTTAGCTTTCTATCCTTTTTCAGCGTGAATAGGATTAGATATCCTACTAGTGATTTAGATTCTTGAATAAATCCTTTTTTAAGGTTCTCCTTAATATACCCGCGAAGTACTAAGAGTTCCTTTTCTAAAAGTATATATATTAGTCTAAATGTCGGCTCCTTACTAAGTTTAAGTTTAATCTTATAATCCTATAGTTATTACCTAGGTAATACTTTTACCGTTATCTCTTCCTTAAAAAGCCACTTCTACTTTTTATACTAATAAGGGATTATAAAAGGTTTATCTTTTCCTTTAATTCCTCTAACTTATTTACTTAGCTAACCTCTACTAATATATATTAGGTTAGACCCTTTCTTTTAAAGGCCGTCCTTTTTCTTCGAAGTTAAGGCTATATACGCCTTAACCGGTCTACGGTTCTACTTCTTATCTATCGTTGTCTACTATTAATATATAGGTTAGATCCTAGTAACGTCTCTAGTTTACTAAAATATAAGTACTCCTTCTCGTTAATCTATAACGGGATTATATTCCTTTAACTAAGGTATTCCTAAGATGATATAATACATAGCTATTATAATAATATCGAAGGAAAGCTCCTTATAGTAGCGTTAAATAATAATAGGTAGTAAGGTTATCTCCTTATCTACTCTCTCTAATAGTTTTAGTCTATTAACTCCCTATAAATTATACTAATACTTCTTTCTATAAGTAGGTAAGCCTGTTAACTATACTATTTCTTAAGAGATAAAGTTTCTAGTTAATCTAGAGTCTATTATTATAATAGTCCTCTAACTATTAATATTTACTAGTATATTTATATATATATTATACTAAGATGTATATAAGTACTATATAGGGGTTAATATATTTATCTCCCTATACTTCCCCTTAGTATAAGGGATTACTCTTTTCCCGATAATAGGAGGAATCTAGTAAGCTTCTTCTATTATATATACTTTTTATATATATCGTGAAAATATACGTACTATTCCATTAGATAATACTCTCTAGTATTCTTATTATACTTAAGATGTATGTGAAGTATATTATACCACCTCTAGTTATAGCCTAGGAACTACTTTCAATATCTTTTAGTCCTAAGGTGCTAGTAGTAACCTATCACTCTATAATATTTCTAGTCTTTATACCTATATATAGGAACTACCGCTATATTACCTAGTTATATTTTCGTTATATAATAATACTAGTAATAGTATTCCGTATATACCGTCTAATATATAATACTATATTCTAGATAATTTAGATTATTATAATATTCGTTCTTTAGTAATATATTACTATACTTTATTCTATATTCTTCGACCTTAGATTTTCCTTTTAAGTCTTCCTATATTTCTTCTTCTTAATCCTTAGATACTAAGGCATAAGGTTCAGATTCATCTAGAGATTTAACTAATTTATCGTCGTCAGCTACTAAATCACTCTATCCTAAATTATCCGTCTCTATTCCTTATCCTTACTTATAATTATCCTTATAAGCCTTATAATTATCCTCTACCTTAAGTTCTTATATTCTACTTTAGATTTCTTTAAGACGTTTATTAATTCGTTTAATATTCTAGCTTCTCTTTATAACTTCTTCCTAAAGCTTATAATAACGTTATCGAGTCTCCTAGATATTCACTTATAATAGATTAAAATAGTTAAGTAAATCTATTATAATTACATCGATTTCTCTATTACTAAACTCCGGTTTAAGTAGATCTTCTATAAGTCCGTTATTCTTAATAGGTACCTTTTCTAGTACGTTAAGTTACGGTCGTTATACTATATTTTTTAACCTACACTCTCTAGTTATATAACCCGGTTTACTATAGCTATAACAAGTAATTACTTTCTTACCCCTACTTTACTACTTCTTACCCCTAAATATCCCTTTCTTTACTTTCTTTATAAAGTTAAGCTCTATCGGCATAGGTTTATAAGGATCTCTCTCCTTATAAGTTAGCCGGTAGGGTTTTATAAAATACTCTAATTATCTAAATCCTCCAGTGCCTCTATTATGCCGTTTTTCTATTATTTATTTAAATAACTTATTATTAATATTAATAGCTTCCTTTATAAGGTCATCTAGGGTATCTAAGATTAATCCGGTCCTTATTAATTTATCCTTAATATTATCTTTTAGTCCTTAATAGTATATTATTATAAGAGTATTATTATCCTAGTCTATTTATACTAAGTACTATTAAAACTAAGTGAAGTACTTTACAGCTAATTTCTTTTATATTAGATGCTAAATAATACGTGTTACTACTTTATTCTTATTTAATAGTCTAAAGACTCTTTAAATCTCTACCTTAAACTTAGTAAAGCTTTTAAACTATATTTAGATATTATTATTATTATTATTATTATCTTTATACTTCTTCTAGAATAGTTTAATCTATTTCTATATACGTCCTTATATATAAGTAATTATAAAGGTAGTTTATTTCTTAACTAGAAGTTCCGTTTCCTGAAAGGTAATATATAATTTAAGTTATATAAGCTAATCTTTAAGTTTATCTCTATCTTTATAATAGAGATCTAGTTATATAACTTTAACTGATCTTTTATTTATATTATCTATTATTAAACGTCGTTAGCTAACTTAGCTTAGGGTAGGTTCTCGTCCTAAGGTACTTATCTTAAGGGTACTTAAAGTATTATAACCCGTTCGTCCTAAGGGTTAATAGGTCTAGGTAGATCTTATAGAGTGGAGTATTAAGGACTAGATAAGTAGGCTTTATACTAAACTAGTCTAATATAGATATTATATTATATTTAGTATCTAGGAGATTAATAAGTTAATAATATAAGTTAAGTATAAAGCTCCTATCTAGATAGAAATCCACGCTATCTATATAGTTATAGGAAATCCTGCTAAGAGGTATAATTTATATAGATTACTCTGCGATCTACCTAAGATATAGTTTACCTAGGTCACCTAGTAATCTACCTAAGACGTAGTTTACCTAGATTACCTAGTAATCCACCTAAGTGTAACGAGAACTATACTAGCTAGTACGTAGTATATAGACTAAGTCCTACTCGTAATATATAGCTTATAACCTCCCTAAAAATCCTTTCCCTTATTAAGGATCTTATTAGTATATCTATTATTTTTAATTAACCCGAGCTCTATATAAGCCTCCTTCTATCCTATTAGCTAGCTACCTACTATTTAGAGGTTATTAAATAATATAGCCCCCTTAATATAATAGAGGAGTAGTTAGTAATAGTAGAGATCCTTAGTTTTAAGACTAATAAAATTAATACGCCTAAGAGTCTCCCCCCTTTTATATATTTTCTAATATTTATTTCTTTTATTCTATATAAAGACTTTAGGAAAATCTATATATAGATAGTTAAGTAGATCCCTTATAATAGTAGGACGTTTCCCGTTCTATTTTATAAAAGGTAATAGCTAACTATTATTATAAGCTTCCTTAGCGAGATAGTTTATATTAAAAAGCTCTATTAATATAATCTTATAAAGCTTATTACTATCTATTAGCTTTTATTTAGTAGCCTTATTAGTAGCCTAGTTATTAACTAGCTTAAAAAGGGTATACTATTAATCTAGGAGGTAGATTTATAAACGCTTTATATAAGGCTTTATAATACCTATACTAAATAAGAGTATCTTCTAGATAGCCTTAGTAGACCTAATCTAACGGGCTAACTAGAACTCTATAATCTTATCTATTAACTCCCCTTACTATTATAACTAGCCGTTAGGAGCGGGGTTATTATTATTACACGTATAATTCCTAGTAAGGGAGATATTAGCCTAATTAGGTCCCTTATAAATATATCTATATAGATAGAAAATAGACTTAATAGAGCCGTAGATCTTAATATTAATATAGGCACCGTATTTCTTTAATAGGTACGGGTTATAAGGGATAACCTATCTATTATTAATAGAGGAATTAGGTTTAAGGAGGCTAACTAGATATTTATAGAAAGGATAACTCCTATTAAGTATAAAAGATATCTCTTAGTAAAAATCCTTTAGAAAAGCCTTACTATAATAATTCTTCTCCCGACTAAAATATCTATTACTAGGGACCCTAGTATAGTAATTATAAATTATATATTATAAGACTAACTTATATAGCATATTATTATCCTATTAAGGGGGGATAAATACTTAAATAATACTATTAATATTACTAATAGTCTAGATCTAATCCTCTTCCTATATAATAAGGAGAATATAAGTATATAAGAGACCTCGCTTCTAAAACTTAATAATATAATAGTAGGTTATATAAATACTAAGGATATATTACTTAAAGAGGTCTTTTATTAGCTCCTAGAGCTTCTAATTAAAGATACGAGTAATAAGGTTATAATAGTACTCTAATATCTAACTAGATACTAGTAAGCTCTAAATATTAGGCTACTTAGGATTATATATAAAGGTAATAAAAAATTTAGGTTTACCCCTTTTTTAGACTATTATTATAGCGTCTTATATTCTTACTTTTATAGTACGTAGGCTTCCTAGTATTATTAACGGGAGGATAGTTACCTTACTACTAATATCTTTAAGCGAGATATCTAGATTAGTACTAAGCCTATCTATTAGGCTAGAGTAGTAGTCTATAATAGTCTATTAATTCTAATAATACTAATTTAGGTTATTAAGCTCTATTAATATCTAGATATTAGTAGCTTAGTAGCTAAATAGATATCCGCTATTAATAATATAATTAAAGAAATTAGGCTAGATCTAGATATTAATTAGCTAATTATTTAAATTATATTAACTATCCCCTAATAGTTATCTAAATAATTTAAAACTATTTATAATTAAGTGGATTTAAGTCTAGAAAATAACTAGGAAAATATATTAAATAGTCTTACTTATATTTATTTTATATAAAATTAACGTCTTATTACTTATTAAGACCTACTACGACCCTAAGGTATATACTCGCCGGTAATATACTAGTCTAGTTCCTACTTAGGGTCGCTACCCTCTTCCTACTCTAGCTTATTATCACTATTAATTAAGGTATACTAGGCGAGCGTACTAGTAATATAGTTCCGTCGCGATATATATAGTAGATAGTTACCTAGAAGCTAATAGCTAGCTAATAGGAGGTAGTTATACTATAACTATTTACTAAATAGAAATAGGAGCGGATATTAGAGGGCTATATAAGAAGGATACTAATTAGGGATAGATATAAGGCCCTCTTTAATAGTTTTAATATAGATATCCTACTTAATCCGACCTCTTATAGCGATATTAGGAGTTATTATAATATAGGTAACTTTTATAAAGGTAGGGTAATTATAAGTACCTTTATCCTATTATTTAGGATTTAGTTATTAGATATAAACGCTTATAATATTAATAGGATATTATAATTTATCCTCTTTAAGGCGGTTATAATAGGATTTAAACCCCTAGATATATAGGTTAATAGACCGGAGGGTATATTAAGTAGAAGTAAGGGTATCTTAATTTATATTATTAAAATATTAATAGTAAATATCTAGTTACTCCTATATACTATCTAGTATATAAATTTAAGCGAATTTTAGCCTAAGTCTATTATTAGTAATAAGAGGACCTATTAGATAATAAATAGACCCCTAGATTTAGAAGGTAGTTTAATTAATATAAGTATTAATATTAGTTATACCCTCGCTAGTAAAGGATAGATAGTTATTATAACTAATAATATTATCTAAAAATTCCTTACTATATATAGTCCTCCTTTTTATAGACTATCTATTAATAATAATATTATCTATATTACTAAGTAAATTATTAATAAATTATACCCTAAGCTTAGCCTCCTTTTATAGCCCCTTAGGTAATAAGTTAATATTAGCTAGCTTATATAACTAGTTAGGGGATAGCTAATTATTCTTCCTATTATTATAATATAGCTATTAACCGTCCCCTAAGTTACTATATTTATTTTTCTATAATAGTATATTATAGTATAGATATCTATTTATAGAGGTATTAAATAATTTATTAACTAGGTAGGGTACTATATCTCCTACTATCTAGGGATCCCTATATACTTAATATCTCTAACCTAGCGTCCGCCCCTAATATATATTATTCTAACGCCGGTATAAGCCTTATTAAATAGAGGGCTAGTACTTAGTATTATCATCTTAATTAGCCTATTATAAGGCGTATTAGTAACGCGTATATAGATAATATTTAAGAGCTAGCGGAGGAGTAATTTCTTAGGGGGTCTCTTTAAAGATAGGGGGAGTAGGTTATTAAGGGTTCCTAGGCGGAATAACTACTTAAATAGTTATATTAGCGAGGGCTATACGCTGCTAGAGAGTAATACTATTATAAAGGTAGTTATAAGGGTAAGTGCCTAATAGTATTTCTCTAAGGCGAGGTTTTATTAAGGTAATATCTCTAGGGTTTACTAGGGGGTTAATAGATCTAACCTAAGTACCTAAATTAGGCTTCTTTAGGCGTCTAGTACGCCCTATACTATTAGTCTTATAAGATCTAACCCTCTTATTAATAGTATTAGGGTCTAGCTTAAAAAGAGCTACGCGCTTAGAAGGTATTAGTAGGGAGCTAGAGGAGCTATATTTAGTATAGGAAGGGTAATAATAGATACTTTAAAGATAAGGCGGGGATTATAAGGGGGAGGAATAATATCTATATTTAGATATTAAAGACGTAGGAAGAAAAAATTAGTTAGGTAGTAGGAATACGCTAAGATATTAACGGTTAGACTAATATTAGTAGGAAAATCTATTATTTAGGATATATCTTTTAAAGCACGATATTAATTTTAAATATTTTTAGAGTATTAAATAGTAGAATAGGAGCTATATAATTTTATTTAAGTAGAAAATATTATAGAGTATAAGGGTAGACGTAGGTAGAATATAAAGAAATATTAGAGTTCTAATATTCGCGCTAGTCTAGGAAAGGAATCTAGGGTACTTATTAACTAATAGATAAGTAGCGATAAGCTTAGGGTCCTAAATTACAGATATTCTATTATAGTAAAGAAGATTATAAATCTATAACCTTTAAATAGTTTATAATATTATTTTTATAAGATATATTTTAGTTATACAGGATACTTAATATAATTATTAGTAACTAGGATACCCTCTTTACCTTATATTTTTAGTAAACTCTTATAAAAGCCCTTAATATAAATTATAAGCTTTTAATAGTATATTATTAATAAATAGACGGCCTAATAGAGTAGTAAAATTAAGTTATTAAATAATACTTATAAGTCTTTATAAATTACTAGTAGGATAACTAGGTTACTCTACTTAGCCTTAGAGAATATACTTATAATAATAGTATCTATAGTATTATATATTAAAGCCTATTCTTTATCTCTAGTAGTAGAGAGCTTAAACTATTTTAGTTAGTAGATACTCCTAGCTATATTAGCCCTAGCGTAACTACCTAGGAAATAGTAAAAGAACTAGAATACCTCAATATAGTCCTTAGGGAAGAGCTTATTATAGCCTAAAATACCTAGGCTTAGTATTATAATAAGGGGAGAAAGCCCCTAACCCTCTAATTAGGAGACTATATTATATTATATAGTATTAATATCTTATTATAAAGACCTTATAAAAAGCTAGACTATAAAAAAGTTAGCCCCTTTCTAGTAGTAGAGGCTATTATACCTAATACTTATAAGATTAAGTTACCTTTATAAATAAAGGTATACCTAGTATTTTATATATATCTAATAAAACCCTATTATATTAATATAATTAAAGGTTATATTATATTACTTCTACCCCTAATTAGTAAAATTATAAAGTATAATAATAAGAGAGAGTATAAAGTAGATAAGATCTTAAACTCTAGACTCTACTATTATAAACTATAATATCTTATAGCTTAGAAGGGGTATAAACTAGAGGAAAGTTTATAAGAGTTAGTAAAGGATATATAAAATATATTAAACCTAGTTTAATAATTCTATTAAAAGTATCCTTTTAAAGTATTATTATAATAGTATAGGTATAAAGCCTTAGAGGTATAAAGCCTAAGGTATAGAGCTACTAGTTAGACCTTTTAAATTATTTTAAAATAGGTATAAGTATAAGGCTATTTCTTATATATTTGTAAAGTATAAAGCTATTATAATATATAGTTTTAGGGTATAAAGCTATTTCTTATATATTTATAATATAGAGCTATTATAATTATGTAATTTTAGGGTATAAAGCTATCTTATAGAAAATAAACTATTTAGCCTAGGCTATTAAGTTTATAATTATAATAATAAGCCTATTAACTAGAATTAAGTTAATACTTTATACTTTATAAGATTTACTATTATATACTTTTATAAATCGCTAACTTAATTATATCCTCCCTTAACTTAATAGTTTATTAGCCTTATATTACTACTTAAAATAATAAAACCCTATATAATTTAAGCTTATATTAAGCCTATAAAACTAAGGAGGGTCTTATTAGTACTATTATTATATCGCGGAATCCCAATTATTAGATAATTAGTAAGGCTATTAATATTATAGATTAAGTACTTTAAAAGGCCTATTATAATTATAAATTAAAAGATAAATTATACTTAGAGTACCTATTTTTTAACCTTATAATAGAAGATATTAACTATCTATTAAAAGTCCTTACTCTTAATAGTATTATAAGCGGACTTAATAGGAATATATTACCTAAATATATAAAGCTATTAGACCCTATTATAAGTCTTATTATTTTTAAAGGTATCCCTATTACTAGTATTAAGGCTTAATAGCCTCTAGATTTTAATATTATAAGATTTACTATCTTAGAGCCTCTTAAGATCTATTAAAGTAATATATTTAATATTAAGTTTAATAATAGGTATAATATATTTAGTTAATTTAATAAGGATAAATATTATATAAATATTCTTTATAATTAGGAAGATTATAACTTAAAAATATATTATATTACCTCCTTATAATAATTAAATTTAAAGGCTATTAAAGCCTAGGCTAAGGAATTAACTACTAGAGTTAGCTCTTATAAGCTTAAGTCCTCTCCTAGGCCTCTATAAAGTACTAGTATACCTATCTTATATTAATTACCTATCTTATATTAATTATATATACCTCTATTAATACCCTTATACTTAAAACTTTTCCCTAACCTCCTAGATAAATTTATATACGCGCTTTACTAGTTATTAGATATAAGGGCTAGTAAGTTTAAAGAGGTTTATATAAGTAGTACTACCGGTCCTATCTAACCTTAATACCGCGATATAATAGAAATAGAGGAATTTAAAGAGATTCTTATAAGCGGTTCTACTAGTCCTATCTAACCTTATAATTATAATAAAATAAAAATAGAGGCTATACCTCCCTTAATACCTAGTATTAGGAATCTTTAAGGGGCCTTTACTAATCTAATTAGGTAATATATTTATAAATTTCTATTATAAAGCGCCTAGATAGTACCCTACTTATTTAAGTAGATATAATAGTATTTACTAGGAAAGCTATTAAAGATATTATACCCTTAGTTAGAGCTATTATTATAAAGGATAAAAAAGCCTTTAATATAGCTAAAAGTAATATTACCCCTAGGATATATTAAATACTTTATTAGGGTAATAAAGTCTTAAAGACCTTATAAGTTAAAGTAAAATAAATCTATAATAAGGCTAGATAGCTAACTACTCCTATTATAAACTATTATCTAGATATTAGTTATATTATAAACTATAAAGGCCCGCCTTATTATAATACCTTAGATATACTCCTATAATATATTAAATTAGGCTATTCTATAACTAATCCGCTTATATAGTTTACTAAAGAATAACCCGCTCCTATAAAGCTAGAAGACTTAAGGCCTAAAGATTAGGACTTAGAGTAGGATATTAATAGGGAACTTAAAGGCTAATAGTAGGTTATTAGGCCTTATAAGGGCTATAAGGTATAAGGGGGGACTATAAATAGAAGGAGTAGCTAGTAGCTCTAACTACTTATATTAGCCCTAATATATATATCTTAGTCTATAAGAATTAATAATAATATAACCTAATATAATATACCCTAGACGAGCTAATAATATAGAACTATTATAATAAGATTTTTAGTAAGAAAAGTATCTATCTAGATTTTTAAAAATTAATCTTATAGCCCGGATATCATATATATATACCCTAGGGTACTTTATTTAAGGAAATCTATTAGTTAAGAATATCTATAGATATCTACCCCGTATAATTTATTCAACCCCCTAGACGCCCTAAAAGTATTTAGGAACTATGCTTTAGGTAATGCTCTTCTACCTATAATATTGATACATCAGGAGGATTCTGGTAAGGTAAATAGTACAACAAGGTCTTTAGATCCTTCCTACTAGAACGACCGTCCTGGTACCATTTGTTCGACCCCCCCAGCGCCCTTAAAGTACGTAAGTGTTAGCGCCAAGCCAGGTTTTTTTCTCCGCCTTCTGCTTAGTCTGATTTAACTACAGAGTGTTGAAATGTATGATGTCAATGAGTCATCTGCACGTGATTTGGGTGTAGTGCAATAGTATTATGATAACTAATGGATGGATGTAGCTATGTAGAATGGAATAACCATCACGAGAAATCTCTATTA